>Ga0315281_10000003_pt1 | contig 504119 bp, 492 predicted proteins | sample YL17G07_0_MG_FD_204540 | JGI IMG/M metagenome (GOLD analysis project Ga0315281, IMG submission 204540) | Sediment microbial communities from Yellowstone Lake, YNP, Wyoming, USA - YL17G07_0 | ecosystem: Environmental > Aquatic > Freshwater > Lake > Sediment | place: USA: Wyoming | collected...
CGGATCCAAAGTCTCCCAAGCTCAAACACTTGTACCACCAGTACGATTTGGCTTCGATGTCGGCCTCAAAAATGAAGAAGTATCGAAGGTACATGCAGATAGTCTACCAAGACCCGACCACGTCGCTTGACCCGCGCATGCTCGTGAAACACATCGTGGCGGAGCCGCTGGTCTCCCAAGGCCTTGCACACGGCGGCGAGGTGAACCGGCGAGTCGTCGAAGTGATGGGGAAGGTGGGGCTGAGTGAGAAGCACCTGTACAGGTACCCGCACGAGTTCAGCGGAGGACAGAGACAAAGGATCGGCGTGGCCAGAGCCATAGTGACTCACCCCGAATTCATAATCTTGGACGAGCCTACTTCCGCGGTTGACGTGTCAGTCAGGGCACAGTTGCTGAACCTGTTTCAAGACTTACAGAAGGAGCTGGGCTTGACCTACATGTTCATCAGCCACGATCTGAGCGTCGTTGAATGCATCAGCCAGCGCGTGGCCGTGATGTACCTGGGAAAAATCGTGGAGTTCGCTGACACCGAGGAGCTGTACACGAACCCGCTGCACGCCTACTCCCAGGCACTGTTCGCCTCACTGCCGATACCTGACCCCACGAAGCGTAGGGATCGTGCGCCTCTCCTCGGCGAGGTTCCGAGCCCGGTGAATCCTCCGATGGGGTGCAGATTCCATCCCAGATGTCCCCTGGCCGCGGAAATCTGCTCCAGAAGCGAGCCAGAGTTCATCGACGTTGGAAACGGACACTTCGTAGCGTGTCACATGGTAAGAAAATAGCCCAGTCGCAGTCTTTGACTTCGCAGTGGAAGAGGAATGAGGATGACCATGCGAAAGCGACTTATGGATGGACCTTCGTCTTTCCGGGCGTGTTCATAACGCTGTTCGTGCTCGGCTGGAACCTGCTCGGCGACGCGTTCAGGGACATACTTGACCCGCTATACAGGAGAAAGTGAGAATCTGCAAAGATTCGATGCGTACATGCTGCGGGTCTTTTTTGGAATAGAAGATAATTCCGGAATACTTAAATTAGTAAACAGCAGATTTCATATTGCTGAAAACGGAGAAGGGAGAAAGTATGAGAGATAAAATTAGCAAATTCTCTAGTCTGACTTTGATTGCCTTGATAGTCTTGAGCACTCTAAGCGTATTCGCCATGATGCCCGCAAACGCAGTAAGCAATACAGTGGAAGCAATAAACCCAATTGACGGCACACACGACTTCAACTATACAGCCGGCACCGCCGCAACACAATTTGTCATAAACGTCTCAGTCGTCGAAGTCACCGACCTTCAGAACTGGCAGATTAAGCTGACCTGGAACGCGACGCTCTTGGACTTCGTGGAAATTTCACTTCCATCGGACCACGTGTTCGTGGGCGCAGCCAGGACCGTAATCCAAGGACCTCCAGTAACTAACCCCGGAGAGGTGACGTGGGGTGCTACCTACATCAACACTTCACCATTCCCATACTGGACGTTCAACGGAACCGGCCGCCTCTGCCAGGTAAAGCTGCAGATCAAACAAGAGGTCGTCGACCCGAGTGAGGGAGAATCGTTTGTCTCGTGCAGCCTCGCCTTTGCAGGCCACGGAAGCGACACGTTCTTGGTCGATGGTTTGGGACACGACATAGTCTTCACAGAAGTCAACGGATACTACTCCAACAAGTTTGCGTTACCCGACTACTACCCAACGCTGTACACAAAGCCGTCGACTGTGAAGCCAGACAAGAAGGGCGACGTGTTCGGACTCGAAGTGTGGATAAGAAATCTGCATCCAGGCTGGCGCGTCATAGGCCTCCAGTTCAGTCTCATGTGGAACACCACGTTCATCGAGCCCGCATTGGGACTTGGTGGGAAGTACTTCGATAACGGAACGTTCTTCGAAGCTTTCCAGTATGGCCCGGACGGCGTCCTCTATGTGGCTGACATCAACATTCATGCTCGTCCGCTGCCCATGACTCCAATATCGCCTGACTACAACTACTCGCTGTTCGGCGCGATACTGATGCCCGACATGCCGCCAGACCCGTCATATCACGCTCCATTCCCGAACGTGGGACCTGACGGAGCAAAGGTGGCAACAGTGTACTTCAAAGCCATATACGACACCATATCGCCAATCGAAGACTGGACATGGATAAAGTTCATACACATCAAGGTCGATGAAGACAGCTACTGTATGGACAAGAACGTTCACCTTGTGCCGTTCGCCGGATTTGAAGACTGCTCCTATCGTGCACCGATGAGGGTGCTTGGTCTGTCAATAGACCTGTACACGCAGTACGATGCTCCATACGGCGGACAATACGGCAACATGACGAGCGACATGTTCGGCCCGCAGCAGCAAGTTGAACTCTACACCATAGTCACCTACAACGAGGGTCCAGTGCAGCAGAAACTTGTCGGCTACCAAATATTCCACGAGGGCACAACGCAGACCTACAACTTCTGGAGAGAGGCAACCACGAACGACGCGGGTAAGGCTCACGTGAGCTTCAGAATACCGTGGCCGTGTGTTGACCCAGTCCACGAGATCTTCGGCTGGTGGTACGTCAACGCCACAGTCGAGGTTGCAGAGCAAATAGTCGTGGACAACCTGAAGTTCTGGGTGTGGTGGCCAGTGGAAGTGCTGAGCATTGAGCCAAAGCATACCGCGTTCCCACAGCACAAGACAAACCCAGACCCAATGGAGTTCACCGTCACATATGGCACATACAGCATGCAGATGCAGAACGTGACAGTCACAGCGACGATCTACGACGAGCTCGGCTTCTTCATCGGCTCAAACAAACTGCCCACTATAGTGGGTTGGGGTGAGTACGGACACGAAGCCGAAATGAAGACCTACACCCCGTGGGATGTCACGATCCCACTGCCGACGAATGCAGTAGTTGGCAAGGGTAGGGCCTTCGGCAATGCCTTCACAGACTTCCCATGGAACGGCGGCGTGCCATACTGTCCAGAAGTGACGAACACCAACGACTTCTACATAACGAAGGCACCATAGGAACGACTAGAAGAGGATCAAACATCCCCCTTTTTTAATTTTTAAATACAACCTTAACACGCAACGTTAAAGATTGATTTCTGTTTTCACTCACGTGAACCTCCGGACATATCGGATTCATTTACATTTTTGACTAAATTCTGCCAAGCTGCCGAGCGGAGCACGCATCCTTTATAGTAATATTTGTGATTACGGAATATTTGTTAAAGTATTCCTTGTCTAGTAAATGCATGATAATGATGCACGTCAAGCCACGGATCGCAGCTACAATGCTGTCGCTGATGGCTGTAATCGCCGTGTTGGCACTTGCCAACGTCAACACGAGCCTTTCCGCTAGTGGCGCCCAAGTGGATCTTTTCACGCAGAAGGAGCCTTTCAGCGGTAGAGGCGGAAACGTCTCCAGCGACGCATTCGCGCCCGGCGAACTTGTCCAGATATCTGCACTCGCGACCTACAACGGCTATCCCGTCCAGAGCCTCCTCGTCGGATTCCAAGTGTCTGGTCCGGCAAGCCCAGGTCAGAACATCGCCTTCTGCAGAACCGCATTGACTAGCGAGGAAGGCATTGCAAGTTTCAGTTTTCGAGTGCCCTACACTAACGAGTCTGGGTTCGGAGTGTGGACGGTCATAGGAAACGTCAGGATCGGCGACGACAGCGTTCAGGGCACCGTCACGTTTAGAGTGGGCTGGATAGTGGAAATCGTGTCCGTCAAGACAGTGAACGAAGCACATGATCCCCAGCAAGAGTTCACCAGAGGAGGCAGTGTTGGGGTCGAGGTGGTTTTGAAGAGTATAGCGATGACCGACAAGAATGTTACGATTACTCTTGCGGTGTACGACGCGCTTAACATCAGGGTCAGTTCTGCCGAGATTGCGGCCTTCACTGTCCGTCCAAACGAGGCTCAGGAATTCGCGTACGCCAACATGTCATTGCCAGAGAACGCCACCGTGGGAAACGCAGTAGTTCAGGCCGACGTGTACGTCTACTCCCTGGGCCAAGCCGATCTTCCGTGCTGCCCCGAGGCCTCTGCAAACTTTGCGATTGTCGAGTCCAAGCTCATTCACGACGTTGCAGTTGTCGGTGTCGCGCCATCCACGTACTTTGCCTACACAAATGAAACCGTCAGCATCCACGTCGCGGTGACAAACCTCGGCGACTACACAGAGTCGTTTGGCGTCAAGATTCTGTTTGGTTCGGAACTCGCCGGCACCATGACTGTGAATAGCCTCGCGCCAAAAGGAGGAACCGTGCTCGTTTTCAACTGGAAACTGGAGACGGTGGCAGAGGGCAACTACACCATCAGCGCCCAAGCCATGCCTGTGCCCGACGAAGCAAACGTTCAGAACAACCTCTACGCTGACGGCACACTGCAAGTGGCGAAGGCGCCGGGAACTGCTTATGCCCCGGACTGGTTCTCATGGTTCCTGATCTTTCTGGGTGTGTTGGTGGCTCTGCTGATTGCTCTTGTGCTGGGCCTGCTTTATCGGAGGAGGAAGAAGAGGGCCGAGGGAGCGTTCTTGCAGGGTTGGACAGCGTGGTACTACTGTTATGATCTGAGAAGAAAATAGGCGGAAACGAATGAACTTCACTGGCCCAAGCCCGATTTGCCCCCACGTTCTCAACGATTCCCACAGGGTCCACCAGCTTTGCGAGGTTTCTGACGTAGTGTCCGCGTTACCGGGGAAATGTAAGATGATTCCAGAACTCTTTAATAAAACGTTAAGCAGAGCTTAATGGGGGAGGCAGTTGCGAAGAACAGTTGTGGTCTTCTCGGTCCTCCTGCTTTTGCTTGCAGTCACAGCTGGCGCGGTGGGCTTCGCCGCGATTATCGACATTGAGATGATGGCTGACAAGCAGGTCTATAATGTTGGTGAATTGGTGCAGTTTTCGGGGAACGTGACCAAAGACGGCGTGCCAGTCACTGACGCGCTAGTCGGCTTTGAAGTGGTTTCGCCTTATGGCAACCCTTTCATGATAAGAACTTTCAAGACGGGAGCGTTCACAGGGTACTGGAAGATTCAGATATTGATGGTTCAGACGTGTGACGCCATGATGAATCCCAAGACGATCTTTGCGCGTGGCGAAACAGCTTATCTTTCCGTGACAGTGAGCAACGGTGACACTGTCCTTCACCACGTGAAGGGAGGAGTATACATCCAGTACTCAGATCGCACGCCGTTCATCGCGTTCTACCCCTTCGAAAAGGATTTGGATCCCGAAATTGCTGAAACGTACACCGTGTCGCTTCCAATACCTGGCGACGCGCCGGCAGGGCAGGCCGTGATCTATGCGAGTGTCTTCCCGAACTCGCCCGTTGTGGGTGGGACGCCTTACTGTCCAGAAAAGACTGGGTCGTTCTACATAGTTTCCACGACGCCGGCCGCTCCGCCCCAGCCTCCGTATTTCGGGATGAGTTTCCGCGTTCCTCTGAGGGGGGCCAAGCTGGGCACCTACACGATGTATGCTCGGTCATCCTATCAGGGTTCGCTTGCCACTGAGATCAAGGGGCTCCAAGTGGTTCTGTTGGGTGACATGAATGGGGACTGGAAGATTGACATGCGAGACATAGGGGCCTTGTGCAACCTCTATGGCAAAAGGGAAGGGCAGCCGGGTTGGGACCCAAATGCTGACATCTACGTTGACGGAGTGATCAACATGCGGGACGTGGGGATGGAGTGCGGCATCTACGGGGCAACAGCGGAGCCTTGAGTCCCGCTATAGAAGCTGTTTCCAGAAGGCTTATTATGCCTAGCCGGCAATAATTCTCGGGGAGAGGAGAAGACGCTATGAAGAAGGAAGGGAAGATTGGACTTTCCATTTCTGTCATCATTTTGCTGTCACTAATCATAGAAGGCATGGGAATCTTTGTTTCCTCAGCGAACGCTGCTACGACGTTCATGAAAGTCGTAAACCCAACCGACGGCACGCAAGACTTCAATTTCACAGCCGACACCACAAGCGTCGGGCACAAGTTCATAGTGAACATAACAGTGGCTGACGTCGCCAACCTGCAAAACTGGCAGGCAATGCTCACATGGAACGACACGCTCCTAGACTTCGTGAACATATCGTTGCCGTCGGATCACGTGTTCGCGGGCGTGACGCCGGCGAGAAGCATGATTCAAGGACCACCAATAACGTTCCCGGGCATCGTCACATGGGGCTGCACCTACATCAACAATCCATACTGGACGTTCAACGGAACCGGCACGCTCTGCCAGGTAGCGCTGCAGATCAAGCAAGGCGTTTCCTACAGCGACCTGCCTCAAGCATCATGTGGCTTGGTGATTGCCAACATCGGAAGCGACTCGTTCCTGATTGATGGTCACAGTCGCGACATCACGTTCACTATCGTTAATGGCAGATACTTCTACAGTGCAGTGCCTCCAGGCGCCGCAAGGCTCTACGTGGATCCGGCAAGAGTCGTCGATTCGGGCCTCACGGCTGGGAGCTTTTTCAATGTGAGTCTCAAAGTGGCGGACGCTTCGTACTTGAACTCGTGGAAGGCTAAGCTGGCATTTGACAAGACCGTGCTGCTTGGAAACTCGGCGTTTGAGGGCGCCTTCCTCAAGGCTGCAGGCTCGACGGCTTTCAGTTTCGAAATCCTGAATGACTACAACGCGACTCACGGTCTAGTCATCATGAACTGCTCGTTGCTGTCCGACGCGTGGATCAGCGGGAACGGCGAACTTGCAATAATGACCTTTGAGGTCTCAGCACTAGGCGAGAGCAACATAACACTGGTTGACCCTGAACTGTTGAATCCCACCGACGCGCCGCTTCCGTTTGCCGCGTTCAGCGGATACTTCAGCAACATACTGCTGGCGAAGCTGAGCATCGAACCGAACGAGGTCAGCGGGCCAAGCTACTTGCCGGGGACGACTTTCACCATAAACGTGACCTTAGACGACGTTGAGAACTTGAAATCCTGCATATTCAACCTGACCTACGTTCCATCAATCATACATGAGATCAACCTCGTCGTCCCGTCGGTGCAGGGAAAGACGCCTGTCAAGAAACTGCAGGTCGACGATGACGCTGGCTACATATGGGCAAACGTTACGTATCCCGGCGGAATAACCGTCTACGAGCCTGCCACGGTGATGCGGGTGGAGTTCCAGGTTGTCTCGATGGGCGTGAGCCCGATTAACCTGACGGACACCAGCCTCTACGATGTCTCGGGCATGCCGATCACGCATGAGGTGCATCACGGCATCTTCATTGGCTTGATACGCGACGTTGCCGTGACCGGCGTGGTCACGGACTTGGACACTGCGTACGAGGGCTGGACGGTGCTGGTAAACGTGACGGTGCTGAACAAGGGCAATTTGACCGAGACTTTCGAGCTTCGGATACTCTACGACGGCAATGTCGGCGCGGTCACGACGGTCGCGGACTTGGCTGAGGCCGAGGAGCGCACTGTGACCGTGAATTGGGAGACCGCTGGCGTTGCTGCTTGTCACAACTACACGATTTCTGCCTTTGCGGTTCCCGTGCCCTACGAGTTCAACACGGGCGACAACACGCTTGAGGATGGAAAGGTCAAGATACGGATCATGGGAGACTACAACGGAGACGACATCGTGGACATGCGCGACATCGGCGACGTCTGCAACCTCTACGGCTCAAACCCGACAAAGCCAAACTGGAACGCCTACGCCGACTTCAACAGAGATGGAAGAATCGACCTGCGCGACATCGGCCTCGTCTGCAGAAACTACCTGCGACACTGCGAGCCCAGCTAACCTCCCACCATTTTTCTTGTCTCACAGATGCTCGGGCATAGACAACCATGGTCGCATGCGGCAAGGCAACAAACATATATATTCATTTGCTCTATTTCAAACCAAAACGTCTGCAGTGAATAACATGAGACTCTACTACAGAAAACTGTTTGCCGTGGTCTTCACGTTTCTGCTCTTACTTTTCTCATTCCCAATCTTCTTCTCTGCCACAGACGCGGCAGCGGAAAATCCAGTCATAAAGATCGTGGATTCTGCAACCGGCGCATCGGAAATCTCACTCGGAAGCGGGAGCGCGGAAATGCCGCCTGAAGGATACCCGTTCACTGTGAAGGTGGTTCTGCAGGGCACGGCCACAAATCTCAACACGTATCAGGTTGCGGTCAGGTACAACGCGTCTACCCTGAACTGCACTGGGATCTGGATAAACACTTCCGACCCAACCTTCATCTTTCGACAATACCGACGCGACGCCATAATCCCTCCGGCGCAGCCACCATTCATTACGGGAGGATATGGCTACATGTTTCTGGGTGCTTCGCTGCTTTTCCGTCAGGCCACCGTCACCGACGGTCTCCTGTGTCAGCTCAACTTCACCACGAAGGCGCAGGGAACAAGCCTTATCGAGGTAGTGCCCACCAATATGCAGCCTGCCGACACGTTTCTGTCAACGGGCTATGTCCCGGACATACTTTTCGACATCGGCCCACATTTCTCTGTGACGGTAGCAACGTCCAAGACCCCGCCTGTCGCCTCATTCACCATCTTCACTCAGAATCCAAAGGTCAACCAGACAGTCCAATTCAGCGCATATGACAGTCATGACCCTGATGGAGCAATTGTCTCCTACTTCTGGGATTACGGCGACGGCAGCACCGAGAATCTGACGGGCATCACCGCGACCCACAACTACACGATAGGCGGAAGCTACTTAGTGAACCTGACGGTCACTGACAATGATGGGCTTTCGGGCTCGTTTGCACGGGAGCTCTTGATCGGCAGACCGCCCATCGTGAGCTTCACGTTCAGTCCCACCGAAATCCAGCCGCTTGACGAGGTTCTTTTCAACGCATCCGAAAGCCATGCCATTAACGGCAGCATCGTCTCCTACTTCTGGAACTTCGGCGACGACACCAACGAGACAGTGTCAACCTCCAACGTGACACACATTTTCGTGACCAAACAAGCATTCACTGTCACACTTACCATCTACGACAATGACGGCCTGCACAACACCACGAGCAGTACAGTTCTCGTGGGCAACAGGCCAGTGGCGCTGTTCACCTACTCGCCGGACATGCCGCTTCAGGACGAGGTGGTGACTTTTGACGCCTCGCTGAGCCGAATCGGCAATCCAGGAGACCCGAGCAGCTACATAGCGCTGATGGTTTGGGACTTCACCAACTCTGGTCTTGACTACGTGACAGTAAACGCCACGGACATCAACGCCACGGGTTCATACTTGAATGCCAACATCACAAGCGCGTTCATTATTCAGTACGTTTATCCGGGGGCAGGTGGGAACTACTCGGTAAACTTGACGGTGTACGACAACTATGGGCTCTACAGCTCTCACGCCGAATACGTGTACGTCCAAGCAACCGGAACGTCGAATCCGGGCGGAGGCGACGACACTACGCTCTACGCGGCGGTGGCGGCAGGAGTAATCGTTGCCATAATCGCGGCCGCCGTTGTGATTAACAGGAGAAGAAAGCCGGAATCGGTCCGCAAGGAACGCTACCGGGTCATTTAGGCGCTCTTCTTGCGATATTCGAACACCATAAAACTCAAATAGCAGATGTGCCGACATTGGACATACAGGTGAAAAGAATGAACTCCCGATTGAAAGCAGTCCTTCTGACGCTGATTCTGACAACGCTAACAGCTGCAGCAGCCCCAGCATTCATCAACAGAGCAGAAGCTCTAACGACCTATGTCGTCGTGGCACCAACAGTGAACAAGTACTACATAAACACCACGGCACCCGGAACAAGATTCATGCTCAACGTCTCAGTCGTCGACGTGATCGACCTACAGAACTGGCAGATCATGCTCACCTACAACGACACATACTTGAACTTCGTGAATATAACTCTCCCAGAAGACCACGTGTTTGAAGGCGCGAACAGATCTATAATTCAAGGGCTACCAATCATCTTGCCCGGCAGCGTGACGTGGGGTGCCACCTACATCCTCGCCGAACCATCATTCTGGACGTTCAACGGAACCGGAACTCTCTGCCAAATAGAACTGGAGATACTTGACCCACCGACACTTCCGGTCTCATTCAATTTGACTCTAGCCAATAAGGGCCTCGACACTTTCCTGATTAACGGCGCATACTACGACATCTTATTCGACATCCTGAATGGCCAGTTCCTGTACACGTACTTCACCTCTGTTCAGCACACAGCAACCGTACCACCCAATGACTACACGATTGAAACAGTCAGCGATGGCACGATCACGCCGAACGCGGTGACATTCCCAAATGGCACAACTGTGTCCGAGATTGCCTTCAATGTCTCAGGAGCCACCGGATACACGGCGTTCGTGAACGTTTCGATACCGAAGAATATGCTGTGGGTTGAAGGTGAACCATGGCAGGTCAAGGTCAACGATGTTTTGGTGGGCTCAACCGTGACGGAGAACAGCACGCACACGTTCATCTACTTCGAACTGACTTTCAGCAGCATAAGAACGGTCAGAGTCATAGGAACCCACATAATTCCGGAACCCACAGCAGTGCTCCTGCTGGCGCTCATGATCGCATCCGCAGCCGCAGTGGTCATCACGAAGACTTCGTTCAAGAAGAAATGGTGAAGAACTGGTAAGTTCCCCTCTCTCCTTTTTTGTTCCACGCAAAACGGCTCTTCAACACCAAAAAGAACAAATATTCAAGAAGCATCCTAGTTTCCTGACATGGGCAACGCAATACTCCAACTGTTCGGCATAGTATTCGCAATATCGGCCTTCATAGTAGTCAACTTCCTAGTCGCCCTCTACATCAGCGTGAAGAGGCTCGGAGGCACCATTGAAAACAAAGACCTCTTTCTGATTCTGGCAGTTGCGCTTGTGCTGTTCCTGCTCGGAGTAGGCCTCACCCTTCTCTAAAACGGCTAGTTTTTATTCCCGATCAAACACTATGTTGTCGAGCAAAACGACAGATCCATTGGAGAATGAAACCGTTGAAGCCAAAACGCAGGGCAAAGCGTTCAAGCAACATGCGATACGTCCTGCTGGGCATCGCAATAACCGCAATCGTGATCATAGCGGCACTGGCCACAAGCCAACCCAAGACAAAAGCAAAGGCGAGCGAATACTTTCAGGTAGTTCACATCGCAAGCGAAGGAGAGTTCTCCGGCTCCAACAAGACCGTGAAGATAAAGACTCTGGTCCTGAACGTCACCGCCATAGGAGGAGACGCCCACAGCGTGGCGGTCACTATCCCAGGAATGGGTGAGACTGAACCTCCAATGAACGCGAGCATGCGTCAAGGCGAACCTTGGGAGGTGGGAGTGCAACTTGTGGCGTGGGTGGTTAACTTGAATGAGGAAGACGGTTTGTTTCATGGGCACATCTACCTCACGTCCGAGGAAGTGGAGGGCGGGCCGATAGACGTCCCTATGAATGCGGCAGACATCTTCGCCACCTCGTATTTGCCCTAGTGCGAAACGCGAACCTCTTTTTATCCCCACTTATCTGCATTTCCAAAGGACCCAACGTTGAAAGGAGACATGCCGCCAAAGATTCGGTCAGGCATTCTGTCGCACTTGCACCGGTGGCTTCCTCAGTCTTTTGCGCAGGACCACAACTGAAAAGGCAGAAAAAGCCAGCAGCACCGCCAACATCATGAGGTTCAGTTCTGGCAGCGCCACTGTTCCCACAATTTGTACCACAGCGTCAGCGGTTCCATTGAACACAAAATACAAGTAAGTATACTTATCATCGTCTTGAACCAAGCGCTCCAGTGTCTGCGGCGAGCCTCCGTTCTCTGAAGCTTTAACCACCCAATCACCGATGTTGTCGCAATACAACATGTTCTTCGGAACCGCAACCCTGAAGGCGCACGTGTCGCCGTCCGCAAAAACCGCAAGGCTGAGGGTCTTGGAGGACTGGTTGAAGCCGCCGCTGGCCAGCGTCGTGTTCGTGGAGACTCTGACCTCGCACGCGCCATCGAAGAACGTTAATGAAGTTATTGGAAACGCCCACGGGTACCGGTCGCCAAGCGGGCACATTTCGTCCAGTATTCCGTCGCTTCCTGTCTCGTTTTGTTGTGGTCCGGACTTCGCGTCTGCCGCCAAGTGGTCGCTCCAGTAGTTCCCGCCAGACGGATATCCGTTGTCTAGGATGCATGAACCACTCATGTCGAGCACCTGCTGCGTGTTGTCCACGAAATCGTTATGGCATACTGCGGTAAACTTGCTGCTCGCGTCTGCGACGTATATTGCTGCAAAATTGTTCTCAAACCTGTTGCCCGACAAGGTGCTATTGAGACTGCCAAAGTGGAGCCAGACCGACGCGAAGGTGCAGTTTGAGAACCAACACCGCCGTACCGACGTGAAATTCGAGCCATACACCTCAACCCCGTACAACACGGCCCGGATCTTCACGTCCTCAACAGAAGCATTGGCTGAACTAGACACGCGAACAGCTGGACTGTAGCTAAAGTTATCTGGGTTCGTGTTCAGAAGCGTGAGGTTCCTGATCGCAACGTTGTCCGCCATCACGTGGAACATGTAGTTTGCGGTTCCACTTCCATTGAGGACAACGGCATCTGCGTCTCTACCCACTATCGTGAGGCTTTTGCTGACCACTATCTGGGACTCGGAGTAGTTTCCGGGTCCAATGAGGATAGTGCTTCCTTCCGAAGCGTTTCCGACAGCCCAAGCTACACGCGCGAAGTCTTCTGGGACGCGCACGGTTCCGTCAGGGCAAAGCCCAACACGCATCGGCTGGACAAGAAGCATGATGGATGTGAGTTGAAGCAGCAAAACGACCACGAAGAGGCATGTCTCCAATCTCGGGCTTCTGGGAGTCAATTCTCTCACCGACAATCAACGTGAAATATGTAAGCCGCGGAAATTAATCTTATGGTCCACGTAGTCACAAATGCGCCAAATCCAAACACAGGTCCGGCTGATTTTTCGCACGGTTAAGAATCGAGCGTTCGAGCAACGTAGTGATTCATCCGTTGGGCTGGGGCATGCAGCGTTGATTCCTTTTTTCTCATGTGCGTACGCCCTTGAAACAGAAAAGGTATAGAACTAAGTTCCAAAATGCTTAAATCAGCTTCAACCATAGATTATAACGTCGAGGGAGAAGGGAGTACTTTGAAGTCCAGCAAGTCTCAAGCAGTGTGCATGCTGGGTCTGTCATTGTTGGTTTTCATGCTCATCTTTTCCGCTGGGATCATGGCCAGAGCCAACCAGGCACCGTTGGCGTCTTTCGTCTATTCACCCGAGATTCCGGCGCCGGAGGAGACCATAACTTTTGACGCCTCGTCCAGCCACGCTGCAGACGGCTCAATAGTCCGGTATGCTTGGGACTTCGGCGACGGCACAACAGCGTCCTCACCAAGCCCAACTGCAGCCCACGCCTACCAGCTTGACGGCAACTACACCGTGCAGCTCACGGTGACTGATAACGCCGGGGCTAAAGGATTCGCGGCGGCCGTTGTGCAGGTTCAGACAATTGTCTTTTTCAGAGTCGTTGCCTTAGGCGGCTTGACCCCAATATCAAACGTCTCCGTGACAGTCTACTACAGCGATGGACACGAGTGGGTCAAGGCTCCCGTCGGACCGTGCGGCCTAGAGATCAAGTATGACCAGATGACTCAGCCTGACTTGGCGGACACTGCTGCAGAGAGGTACCGAAACCCCGTTTACACCGCGTCGCTTCTCCGAAGCTACGCAAGCAACGTCGGCCTTGACATACACCCCGCCACCTGGAAAGTCTACTTCAAATTCGAACAGGGTTCCTACGTGGCCTACTGGCCAAACGACACTGCCCGCGTCTACACCTACAAAAGCGGGGTTGTCGAATCGCATGACTATCTCTGGGGACACGCGCCCCACTGGGATCCGACGGCTGGAACGTACGTGATTGATGTCGACGACATCCCGAAAAACGGTGTCTCTCCAGTTTCAAGTCACCCCATAATAATTGGGTTGGCGTGTCCGCCGCCCACACAGAAATACTACTTGACAGTTCGAACCGACCCGTCGTCACTGGCAACAATCCCCGGCGAGGGTTGGCACCTTGCAGGATCATGCGTCACGTTGACAGCGCCGAGCTACGTGGATGTTTCATCCGACAGCCGCTACCGCTTTGGCCACTGGGACGTTGACAACGTCCCCCAGGGGCTCGACGTCAATCCGATCAGCGTGTACATGAACGCCAACCACACGGCGACTGCCCACTACGTGCTGCAGTATCTGGCTGTCTTCAAACAGACTGGCCTTTCTTCTGATGCGAACGACACTGTTGTAACGGTGAACGGTGCCGCAAAGACCTTTTCGCAGCTTCCTTACTCGGTGTGGGTTGACTGCGGAGGTTCCATATCCTATTCCTACGCCTCGACGGTCTCAAGTTCGACGTCAGGAAAGAGATTCAGACTCACCAGCGTCGCTGGTCCTTCGTCGCCAATCACCGTGACTGGGGCGGTGAACGTTGTCGGAGACTACGTGCCACAGTACTCAGTGATGTTTCGCCAATCCGGTCTAGACTTGACGGCGACCGGAACAGTGGTGACTGTAAACGGCTCCGCGAAGGCGTTGGCTGATCTTCCGTACTGCTTCTGGGTCGACAGCGGTCAAACAGTCGTCTACAGTTACAGCCCTGACGTGGCAAGTACGTCTCCGGGCAAGAGATTTAGCCTTGGCAGCGTTTCCGGCGTTGCGTCGCCAATCACTGTCTGCTCCCCTACGACGGTCACTGGAAACTATCTGGTCCAGTACTCCGTGACTTTCGGCCAAACCGGGCTTGACGCAACCGCAACTGGCATCGTCATGAGCGTGAACGGCAGCACAAAGACTCTTGGCGACCTGCCATTCACAGTCTGGGTGAACAGCGGCGAATCAATCACATACTCGTACAATGACCTGGTTCTCTCCGCTACGTCCGGCAAGAGATTCAAACAAGCCTCCTTGAGCGGTCCATCCTCGCCAATCACGGTGACGGGAGCCGCCGAGGTGACATGCGGCTACAAAACCCAGCATCAGGTCCTGTTCGACCAAACCGGAGTTGGCGCCGACTTCGGCGGAGCGATTGCCACAGTGGACAGCATCCCTTACGACGGCGCAGGCCTTCCAGCATCCTTCTGGTGGGACAAGGACTCCAGCCACAGCTTCGCGTTTAACTCTCCACTTGTCGTGAATGGTGACAAGCAGTATCTCTGGTCATCGACGTCAGGCCTTTCAACTCAGCAGTCCGCTACGTTGACCGTAACAGCGTCGGGAAGCGTCTTAGGGAACTATGCGATCGTCAACCGCGTCACCTTTGACCAAGTCGGCGTGGGCAGCGACTTTGCGGGCACCGTTGTCAGCGTCGACGGCGTGCCCTACACGGTAGGCCAGCTTCCAACGTCGTTCATGTGGCAAATGGGCTCAACTCACACGTTCGCTTTCCAATCTCCACTGTTGGCAACGGCCAACGCTAAGCAATACGTCTGGACGGGCACGGCGGGATTGTCCGTGCTTCAGAGCGGCACTTTCAACGTTACCGGCTATGGAAGCATAGTTGGCAACTGCAAGACCCAATACTACCTCACGTTGTCGGCTACTCCATCCGGGGCGCCTTCTCCCTCTGGCCAAGGATGGTACGACGCGGGAACATACGCTCCGATAAGCGCAAGTGTCTTGGCGGACATTGTGCCCGGCTCGTCGCGCTACAGTTTCGCAGGCTGGACAACCAGCGACATGGCCGAGATAGTGAACCCGGCCTCGCCTTCCACAAGCGTGTACGTGGACAAGGCAAAGACGGTCACGGCGAACTATGCGGTGCAGTATGCGGTGACGTTCGGCCAGTCCGGCGTCGGCACTGACTTCGACGGGCAGATCGTCACGATCGACGGAGCAGGGTACAGTCGCTTTGCCCTCCAAGTTACATTCTGGTGGGACAGCGGCTCCTCGCACACGTTCACGTTCCACTCGCCGCTCGTAGCCAGCCCGAGCAAGCATTACAATTGGTTTTCAACCAGCGGCCTCTCAGACCTCCAGAGCGGAGTGCTTAATGTAACATGTTCAGGCAGCGTGATCGGCAACTACTCTGAAGAGGGAAGATTCTACGTTACCTTCAGCCAGACTAATGTCGGTGCAGACTTTGCAGGCACGGTTGTGGTGATCGATGGCTCAAACTATGCGCTTGACGGTCTGCCGGTCTCGTTCTGGTGGAACGCTGGTTCAGTTCACACTTTTGCTTTCCAGTCGCCATTGACAGTCACTGCTGACGGCAAACAGTATGCGTGGACAGCCACCAGTGGCCTCTCGAACGCGCGAGAGGGCAGTCTCACGGTGACTTCTTCTGGCACCGTAATCGCCGACTACAAGACCCAGTACTACTTGTCCATGACGACAAATCCGACGGGCGTCGGGGTTCCTTCTGGCGGAGGATGGCAGGATGCGGAGACAAACGTGCAAATATCTACATCTGCGTTCGTCGATGACGTGCCAGGCTCCTCGCGTTACAGGTTCAACGGCTGGACGACCGTCAACATGTCTGAGATAGCTGATCCCACAAGGTCGCCTACCACGGTGCTGGTTGACGAGATCAAGACTGTCACGGCAACCTACGCCCTGCAGTTCAAAGTCACCTTCACGGTCTCCGGCGTCGGCTCAGACTACGCTGGAACGGTGCTGACGGTCGACGGGGCAGGACACGGCCTCGGCGGCTTCCCGGCCGGTTTCTGGTGGGACGGAGGCACGTCTCACTCCTTCATGTTCTCGTCGCCGCTCTTTGTGAACGCGAGCAGGCAGTACTTGTGGAGTTCAACGTCGGGACTGACGACGCAACAGGGTGGAACGCTGGACGTGTCGGCCGCAGGCAGCGTCGCAGCCAGCTACGTGCCTAGAACGCTTTACGCGCTCATCGTCACTGCGGACGTGGGTGGCACGACAGACCCGTCTCCGGGCAGTTACATGCACCAGTCAGGCTCAAGCGTACAGGTCAAAGCGTTGCCGGCCACGGGCTACGTGTTCGATCACTGGGAGCTTGACGGCGTCAACACAAGCCAACCCAATCCCTGCCAAGTGGCTGTTGACAGGGACCACACGCTGAGGGCCGTGTTCAAGTCGGCCGGAGCTCCTTTGTCGGTGTCCATAAGGCCGCTCTCGGGCACGATCCACGTTCGCCAGTCAATACCATTCACTTCAACCATCACCGGCGGATCCCAGCCGTATCGGTGTCAGTGGTACTTGAACAACAGTCCAGTTGCCGATGCAACAGGAAACTCGTGGGTGTATACTCCGCACTCTGCAAGCTACCACTACATCTACCTCGTGGTCACCGACGACAACGGCGTCACAGCGCAGTCTGAAACGGCCAAGATAGAGGTTCTGAGCACGCCGGTCGGAGGCACGTCGGTGTCCGTGTCAGGACAGGCTCCACCGCTTGGGACAATGGCTTACGTCGTGGTCTGTGCCGTGCTTTGGGCGCTGGTCAGCGTGGTGAAGCGCAAGAGAAGATAGACATATACCCGCCCACGCTTCTACTTTTTTAGGGTTGCCGCGTGGAGAGCAGCACATGAAAGAGCAAAAGAGGTCGGTCAACTCAGGTCTGAGGACGAGCAAGCGGAAGCGGTTTGCGGCCTTTGCGATCGTGACGGTGGCTGTGGTCCTTGCGGCTTTTGTGCTTTCGCAGACCCTTCTCCGTTCTCCTGAGGACAAGTTTTCTTTTGAGGCCGCAATAGTAGACCAGATCGGGAGCGCGCCACCTTCAGACATCGAGAGGGCCAAGCAGTTCAACGAGAACGCGACTTCCATTCTCCGAAAGGCTGGTTTCAACGTGTCCTACTTTGAAAGCCAACACGTTACTGTTAACTTCTTCAAGAAGCTCGCAACGCGCGGCTGGGGTGTGATTGTTCTTCGAGCGCATTCTGCGCTGAGAGAAGGTGGAGGAGCCGTGGACATTTTCACTTCTGAAGAGTTCCGAGAGGACCGCTATGACTATGTTGCAAAGGGAAGCTACCTGTGGGAGCCGGACAAGGTCTACTTCGCCGTGACAGCCGAGTTTGTAGAGCAAATTATGGAGGGACGATTTCCACGGAGCATTGTTGTGGCCACGGGATGTTGGAGCCTGAAGCAAGAATGTCTTGAGATGGCGGAGGCGTTTGTCAACAAGGGCGCTGGGGCCTACGTGGGCTGGACGGACAAGGTGGGCATTGACCACAGCGACGCATCGACGCTGGAGCTTCTGCGACACGTGTTTGCGGACAACAAGACGATCGCAGGAGCCGTTAGCCAGTGCAATAGTGTCGTGCCCACTGAAGGATTCAATGGTAGCCTCGCGTTCTACCCTTCTGATGTGGCTGATTGGCGGCTGAACGAGTTTGCCGGGAACAACGCGGTGTCGCATTTCCTCCTGTTAGGGGATTCAGCGGGTCGTCGGCGGAGAAAGACGTGTGTTCAGAAGGTGCCTTCGAGGTCTTTGCGTCTTCTGGCAACTATGGTGTAGAGGCGGTTTCTCAGCACGTCGCCTGAGTAGTTTAGTCCGCGCAGGCCAGCTATTTCTGTGGTCAGCCTCCTGTCCTCGAGAACCTCGTTCACCCATTTCTCGAAGTCTCCTCTGTAGAGGTGAAACTCTAGGGATTTGACGTTCACGTTGTTGATTTTTTCTGCGAATTCTTTCAGTGATGAGGCGCTTTGGCCTGTGTAGTTGCCGATTGAGGTGAAGAAATAGAATGCCTTCTCTCGGGGGACAGTCTTGGCAACTTTTAGAGAGGGGGAGGAAGACATGCGCGTCTGTAGACCTATATTAATGTTTCAGTTAATAAATGTGACTCTCAGCGGTTGCTCCTCACTAGGAACCGGGTCTCTTTCAGCTTCTTGGTTGCTATCGACGTTCGAATTCTGAGGACGCCCGGCAAGGGGGCAACCTTGTTCGCGATGAAGGCGTGGAGTTCATCTTGGTTGGGGGAGGAGACTTTTGCCATTATCAAGAACTCTTCCGAGAGCGACGTGTAGACTTCAAGCGTTTCGTCTGCTTCAGCAAGTCTTTCGGCGACCTTCTCGGTCTCCTTTGGATCAGTGTACACGGTCATCATGGCGGTTATGTTTCTGACACTCATTTTCTCGGCGTCCACGATCGTCGTGTAGTTCTTTATTACCTCAGCCTGTTCCATTCGCCTGATCCTGTCGTAGACCGTGGAATGGGCTATTCCGATTTTTTTGCCAATAGCGGTGTAGGTCTGCCGCGAGTCTTTCTGCAATGCCTCGAGTATTCCGAAGTCCGTTTCGTCGAGGGACAACACATTGTTCTTCAGCTTCAAAATCGCTCTTCCTTGCTTCGATATCTAGTCTCCGTTGTGCGATTTATGGTTTTTCGTCGGAGAAAGCCCAGATTTTTCGACAATCTTCCGTCAGACTGCAATTCATATCGGCCGTAAATCTGTGGACGAAACTATCCCGCCGCCGACATATTTCCGTAATTGTGGCGTCACCGCCCTCAATGTGGCGGTTAAAGGCAGCGCAAAGCTTAAGTTTGAGTTTTGCCACATAGAATATTGTTCTAGAAGATTCTACCTTGAGGTAAGGTGATGGAAAGATGAAAATGCCTCGCATCTGGGAGATTCTGAGCAAGTTCAAGACGTTTTGCCGGCTTCACGGCTGGAAGACCTCGGACAGCGGCGATTGGATCGAGATCGCGAACGACTACCACAATTTTCTCTGGGCAAGAAACATTCATCCATCGTCCTTCAAGAGAATAGTGGCAGACGGAAAATGCGTCGTCAAGGAAGGATTATCGTATCATGTGGTTAACGCCTCCTACACTGCGTGGCTGTTCTCTGAGACTCCTCCCGCTGACGTCGTGAAAACCGTACTCGAAAGGCGCGAGTTCTCCAATAAGGTGGCTCTCTACGATCTCAGTCCACTCTTCGAAGGCGAAAGCTTCTGCGTGAAACTCAACAACACAGACAGCCCCGTGTTTCAGGAGTTCGAGAATTTTCTTCAGACCGAGTTAAGCGTCAGGCTCAGGCCGCTGAGTCTCGGACCGGAGCAGAACGGGCAGGCCACTGGCAGCGCGATTGCCGAGTTTGCATAGAACAGGGATTCTGATTTCTTCAAAGATTTGATAAGGGAGACACTTGAGAATAGTACCTGTGAAGGACGATGGCCCAAAGCGCTGAAAGAGTAAAGCGGCTTGTCGAATTCAAAAAGAAGCTTGAAACGAGGATCAGCGAGCTTGATTCCGAGCTGAAGGACCTGCAGGAAATCCTTGAGGCTGTGAACTCGATTCTTCTCGAGAAAGGGTTCAGGCATGCGGAAATAGCGAAGCCGACGCCGCCGTCCACCGAGGCTGTGCCATCCGAGGCTGAGACACCGGAGGAGCCTGCTCAAGAGACGCGTGGGTTCGCCGAGGAGTCTCGTGAAGCGGTTCCGCTAGTCACGAGTGACGGCGAGCTTCTTGCAACTCTTCACGTTGGCGAAGACTCGCTTCGGGTAGTGCCAGATGAACGCAAGAGCTTCAGCGTGAACACGCCGCCTTTCACAACTTTCTTTGTGGAGAGGATTCTGGCGAAGATGCAGGAGCGGGACAGTGAAATGGCCAGATCGGGCCAGCTGTCTGTGGACCGGATTTTCTCTTATAACATTGTCAGAGACGGCGACAGAATACGGGAGATCTTGATCAGAAACGTCAGTCCAGACCGTGCCAAGGAGCTGAAGACGAGCATACGGTGGACGTTGGAGAAGATGTACGAAAAGGCGAAACCGCCGACCTGAGCCGTTTTCTATTTGCGGTCGAAGAATATGTTTTTGCCCTTTGCGGCCATCGGGATGCCGATCACGACCGTTGCCTCCGGAAGCATGTTCAGCCTCAGCGCGGCTGTTCCGGCCGTGACCATCATGCGGTTGTCAATGTTTAGCAGGCCCGCAAGCTTTGCTGCGGAAGACAGCGCGATTCCGATGTCAATTGCCTTGAAGAGGCACGTTGGGCCGGCAAAGTATCTTCCATGTTTTCTGGCTACCTTGTCAAATTCCGCGCACGTGTCGTGTCCGCATGCTCCGCAGTCTAGTCCGTAGCTTTTGCTTCCCCGCACGCCGATGAGCACGATGGCGTCGGAGTCTCTGACGTTTCTTGCGTCGCGTTCAAAATACAGCTTGGCTTCCGCCAGTTGTGCAATTCGCTCCATTTCCTGGGCTACGGCGTCTTTTTCCTTGCCCGTGACGATAAGCGTGAGTATGTCGTCTTTTCCTCCGGTTTTCGGCGCGGTTCTGGCCGACGCGACCATGAGTTTGGCCGCGTTCACGACAGCTTCTTTCTCAGCTTCCTTGCTCTGAATTGTCGGGCTCGTGGGGTTCCACCTTTTTTTTGTGTTGAATTTGAAAACGTATGTTGTGGCGTGGCGTTCTTATGTTTTTTGGGTTAGAAGGTTGTGAAGGTCTTCTTCAGCAGGTCAACGACCACGCTGACTTGCCCGGTGTAGGCTGCCACTGCGAAAAATGATACTCCCAAGAGAAGCAGCAGAGAGCCGACTATTCTGCGTTCTTGCACGTCCATTCTACTCTTCTCCCATATGCTTCTTCAGCACGGAGTCAATATATCTCTTGTGCACGCATCCCACGATGCGGTCGACTTCCTGCCCGTTCTTCATCATTATCATCGTCGGAATACTGAACACTTGGAAGCACTCCGCGGTCTGAGGGTTTTCGTCCACGTTGAGTTTCCCCACGAGGACTTTTCCCGCGTATTCTTTGCTCACTTCCTCGATGGTTGGAGCCAAAGCGCGGCACGGACCGCACCATGGCGCCCAGAAGTCGATGAGGGCGAGCACGCTTTTCTTGACGGTTTCGTTGAAGTTTGCGTCGTCAACGATGACGGGTTTCGCGCTCAAGGCCTTTGTCTCCATTAGCTCCAAAAGCTTTCTGGCTCTCATCTTGCCGAGTTCTGTATCTTGTTCTGGTATAAATCGTTCACGCTGCTCTTCGGCCTCCGCTTTCGCGTTGTCTCCTAGGGATTGGCGGAGGGCTTTGAGCAACATGTAGGCTCGTGTCGGGTCCGACATGTGTTCCACGGCACTTTCGAATGGGCACTGTCTGGTCCTGTGGGCGTCAAGTATGCTTTCGGTCAGCACTTCATATTCAACGTGGATCTTGCTCTCTGCGAAGACTTGTCTGGCTTTCTTGCTGAGAACTGAAGCATAAGCCGCCTCGACGTCGGCGTAGGCGCACAGGAGAGCGACTGCTTTGCCGGCGACTTTGTCAGCGATTGAAGAGCTGTGCATTCTGTCTCCGAGCGCGTCGACGGCGTCCAGCAGTCCTCCTATCCCGTTCGAAGTGCTCTCGAAAATGGCTGTCCCGTCTTTGGCTATTGCCAGTGTCAGATGCTTCTCTACCAGTAGTTTTCGAGCGAGTTCGAGGTCGTGCATGTCTGTGTCAACGGGGAACAGAAGCGTACCGCCTAAAATGCTTATTCTCATATCGATCGTGAATCGAAGGTGAACCAAAGATGTCTGCCGATCCCTTGAGAGGTCATTTTGTCATTTCAACCGTGAACAGGTACCGGTCCGGCATGGACGCGACTTCCCATGCGAGCTTGTCGACGGCCGCGCCTTGCGAGGCTTTTCCGGAGAGGTCTTCCACCAGCTGACTGTTGACCCGCAAGGTCAGTGTTCTGCGCGGGTTTTGGACACTGAAGTTTGCGGCGATTTGTTCCTGTGAGTGTTTTACTGTAAGTTTTCGGTTGCCGATCGTGCAGTTGGTGGTGGCTTGGATTCCGTCGAGCACGCAGGAAAAGGGAGTTTTCTCAGGGGTCGTGGCTGAGACGTGTAGCCCATTGTCCCTTGGGGGATCGGAGCGCAGAGTTTCTTTGGCTAGGAGGCCCATTCTCACGCCGATGACGAGGAAAGGGCCCAAGTGCCCGTGAAGTCTCACGGCGTCCTTGATGGCCTCTTCCAAGGCGTTGTTTTCAGGCATTTTTGATGTTCCTCACGCCTGTCTTTTCTAGGAGGATGATGACGGGGAAGGCTGTTGCTGCGCCGATTGCGCCGCCCACCAGATGCCACGGTCCCCAGAACGTTAGTGCCCATTGGAGTGTGCCGCTCATGAAGAAGATGCCTATGACGACGCCTGCGAAGTAGGCTGACGCGACGGTTGCCGCTGTGGCTGCTGCGATGTGGACTGGTTTGGGGTTGAGCTTGTGGCGGCTTGCCAGCATCAGCACGTCGAACACCAATGCGGATGCGCCGAAGCCTATGGCAACTGGCTGTCCTCTCGCGAGCAGTGTCAGGGTCGAGCCTATGATGCCCACGAGAGAGGCGACGCCGAACTTGCTAACTGTCCATGTTGTGAGAAGGAGCGTGAAGAAGACGGCAAAGTCGCACAGTACCGGTAACCCGAACAATGCGAAGCCGAGCGGTCCCAGCACTAGGTTCAGTATTGCCCACATGACGCTGAACAGGCTTGTAAATGCGATGTCTGTTGCCGTGAAATAGGTTTTGACGTGCATGCGATCACGGCGATAACACTTTTCTGGACAATGGTAACACCGCTGTGCATAAAAACTTTATGGCAAGAGGACCCAGAGACTGGTTGTGGTGCAATGTCAAGAATTACGCGCGTGGGCGTGACCTTTCCGCCTGATCTGCTCACGGATTTTGACGAAATCGTGGAGAAGATGGGCTACAAGAGCCGTTCCAAGGCCATCCAAGATGCTGTCAGGATGTTTGTTGCTGAACGCAAGTGGGTTCAGGCTGAAAGCGGCAAGCAAGCCGGCGTTCTTGTGATGCTGTACGACCACGATGTTAGAGGGCTGGAGGACGCGCTGACGGACGTTCAACATCATCATGCGCAAGTGGTGTGTTCCACGTTGCACTTGCACTTGAATGAGCATGATTGCCTCGAAGCCGTAGCAGTCAGAGGCGACGCACGAGAAGTGCGCGAACTAAGCGACAAATTATCTTCCAAGAGAGGGGTCAAACTGCTCAAAACAATGATAGTTCCGACATAGGAAGCCAGCGACTACTTTATCTCGAACATTCTTTCCAGCGCGGTTCTGGCGCGCCTTGCAATGGGCTCGGGAACCGTGACCTGAAACTTTTCTTCCTTCAGGGCCGAATAGACTCTTTCAAGCGTGTTCAACTTCATGTTGGGGCATACCGCGTCCTCGTAGGCCAAAAAGAACCTCTTGTCAGGGTTCTCCTTCTTCAGCCGGTGCAAAATGCCTTCCTCAGTTCCCACAACAAACTCCTTTGCCGGGCAGTCACCAGCATACTTGCACATCTGTGAGCTGCTTCCCACGAAGTTGGCCGTTTCCTGCACTTCCATGCTGCATTCGGGATGAACCATGACTGCCGCGTTCGGATGTTGCTGTTTGAGGACGCTGACGTCTTCGGGCTGGAACAGGAGATGCGTAGGGCAGAACCCCCATTCCGGCATTGAAATGATGGTTTTCCCGGTTTTTCTCTGCACGTACTCGGCGAGATTGCGGTCGGGACCGAAGAGTATCGTCTCAGCATCCAGCGATGCCACGACTTTCGCCGCGTTTGCCGACGTGCAGCATACGTCGCAGTACGACTTTGCGGCGGCCAAAGTGTTAACGTAGAGAACGACAGGCGCCAGCGGATGCTGAGCCTTCCAGCGTTTGATCTCGTCCACGGTGAGCATCTGCGCCATCGGACAGCGGGCGCCAAGCGTCGGAAGCAGAACCTTCTTGTCCGGGTTGAGAATGGCCGCAGACTCAGCCATGAAGTCGACTGCCGAGAAGACTATGATCTTTGCATCCTTCTCGTCCATGGCTTTCTTGGCCAGTTCAATGCTGTCACCGACGTAGTCCGCGATCTCCTGAATTTCTGCCCGCTGGTAGTTGTGAGCCAGAATTATCGCGCTTTTCTCCTTCTTCAGCTTGGCTATCTTGCCTACAAGAGTCATGATTTCGCCTTGAGTCTCATGGTGAGATTGTCTCTTAACTTTGGCGCGGAATATATGCATTGCTGGAGCTACGCTCCGTTAATCTAATTAACTTCGAGGAGAGTGAGAAAACATGACTCAAGACAACGCGGTTCAAGAGTGGTTGAATTCAGCAAGAGGAAAAGGTACACGTTGCCAGTATGAAAGTCGATTTGAAATTTGGCTGCAATATTGTAAAGCTAAAGGGTTGCCTCAAAGCGGTTCTGAACAATTAGAAGATATGAAACAGAGAAGGGTTAGCTCCGACAATGCCGTAAAATTCTTTTATGACAATGAAATTCCAAAGCTTTTCAAGTGGGCACAAACAGAATTCAAAGGAAACATCACACAAAAACCGTTAGGTGAAAGCTCCGCTTTAGGAGTCACTACGGCAGTAAGAAGCTTTTTTGCCTACCACAGATACACGCTTGAAATCAAAAAAGACGCTTTACCGTCAAGCGAAAAGACAACGCAGATTTATGTAGATCACCAATTCGACATCTATCAGCTTAGAACAATGTTCCAGCAGGGAGACCTGCAGGAGCGAACGATTCTAGCGTGCGGCAAAGACCTGTGGATGCGCGTGGGAGACTTTATAGCTTTAAACCGCAACCTGATCGAGCTAACCATTAAGAGAGAACAAGAGCTAGCGGAGAATGAACACAGAAACGCGGACATAGTAGAATTCGAGCTAACAACGGAAAAGGAGAAAGAACCGTGCAGTTGCCACATGTCGAGAGAAACGGTCGAGTTGCTGAAGGACTACTTAAAAAGCCACACGTCAACCAATGGACACCTATTCCCATTGACTGAGGACGCACTAACGGATTTGCTGAGAAGACTGGCAGAAAAGTCCAAGATAACCGTGAACGGCCGCATAAGATGGCACTGCCTAAGGAAATTCGGAATCACACTGATGCACGGAAAAGTCACGGAGCCAGTAATGAAGTACATGGTGGGAAAGCACATCTCTAAAGACTTGAGAACGTACATTCAGAACAACCGAGAGACTTTTAAGGCCTTCAAGCTGATAGAACCGTTGATTAGCCTTACGAAATCAAACGGGAACGGGAGCGGTCAATTGGCTAAAGAGTTAGAGGAATTGAAAAAGGAACGATTCAAACTATTGATCCTCACGAAACTGCTAGAAAAAGCAACGTCAAAACAGGACATGCGAAAGTACCTAGAGGAAACTGCTAACGAATTGGGAATAAAAGAGGAAGAGGTAAAAGCCATACACTACGGCACGGGAAAAGAGGAAACTACGGACTTAGCAGCACAAATCAGCGTATTGGCAGAAGCGTTCGAAAAGAAGGATTTAGAACGAATCCTCAAGGAAAACGGGAACAACAACAACCATTAAATTCCCTTCTTTTCCCTATTTTGAGGCTCAAACATGAAAGAAATAATCGTGTGGCAAAAGGGAACCAAGATCACTTACAAGCGACTCGCAAACATTCTCAGCTATGAACATGCAGATCGGATCGGAAAAGAGAGAGGCTACGGAAAAACGATTTCGATCAAGTCATCACTATCGTTCAGCGGCAGAATACGGACAGCGGCGCGAGACTTTTTCGCTGGAATCCACTACAAGTATCCGGTATGCTGCATCCTCAATTTCTGCGCGGACACGCTGCTGGAACGGCCGTCGGTACAGCTAAGATGGAGCGACAGAATGGATCACGTAGAATGCTCCTTGCATGTCAGAATGCATAGCAGAAAATCCATACTGCTAGACTTGTACTAATTTTTCAAGTGCGCAAACGTTCGAACGTTCGCGTACTAGTTTTTCCAGTATAACCCTCTCACCCTTTCTCTATTGTCAGTTGTAATACATCCATATCTGGATTTCCACTCCAGTATTTGCGTAGTAATTAAATAATTACGCAACGGTGTGCGTGCAATGATCCGCGCTCCTTTTTGCATAAGCGACACGATTCAAGCCACGTTCACACTAGCGCATAGGGGCATCCACGCGCACATGCTGTCATCGAAAAGAAACGATCAAGCTCCGACGCGCAAAAGAAGACAGCACCGTGGCGCAAACTACCCCCCATACATGAAAAATCCCCCGATTTCCCCAGTACCTGCTCCCCAATTATCATGGTATAGTTAAGCTGTGGTTCTTTGCCGGAGACTCAATGGTGTTGAGCGCTAGGGTTTGTTTTCCTCTTTCAGTTTGAAAAGCGCATATTCTATAGCATGGCTTACGTCTTTGAACCTTTTGCGTTCTATCTGTTCGTTTATCCACTTCATTAGGTCTTCGCTGATGGTGACTGAACGCCTGATCTTGGGCACGTCTTCATTGTTGTTTTTCATGCTTCTTAACCCTTTATGTTGTTTGTGAACCGCAAATCATATATGCGGTTACAGATACACATAAGGTTTGCTTGAGATGTGTGCTTCCGCACGCACTTCGGCAACATGGGGAGAAAGAGAGAAAAATGCAGAAACGATATGCGATCGTGCCGGTGACTTTGGCGATCTTGGCGATTTTCTTCGCGGGTTACGGCTTTGCGGTTCTGACGGCAAGCAAAGAAGTTCAGTCGTCCGCTACGGTGATTACCGACGTTAACTTGTCGGTTTATGATTCCGAAACCGATTTGGTTGAGCTTACATTCGTGGATTGGCAAACGATTTTGCCCACGCAAGTGAAGACTAAAACGATATGGGTTCAAAACGATGCGAACATTCCAATGGTGATAAACGTTTTCACTAGGGATTGGAATCCGTCTTATGCTGAACAAGGCATGACTTTCACGTATGTGGAAGGTGCGGGTTGGAGTGGCGGGATGTATCCGCAGCTTAATCCGCATCAAAGAGCGTCCATGATTCTGACGTTGAGTGCGGGTTCTAATCCTCCATCTGGCGCGTTCTCCTTCATGATAGTGATTCAGGGAGTTGCGGGATAAAATGAGGAAACAAAGAATCGGGATCGTTAGCCTAGTCTTGGCGGTCTGTTTGCTATCAAGTGCGCTGGCTGTGATAATGTACCAAAAAAGCATTACGAACAACATGACATTGAACGCGGATTACACCATTAACGTGTTTGAACACAGCACCACCACCCAATGCTTAAGCATCGCGTGGGGTGGATTCAACGAATCGGAAACAAAAACGTACCTGATCGATCTGGTGTACCTCGGAAACGTGCAGGGACGCATCTATTGGGATGGCGCGGTTCCTAGCGGTTGGACGCTGACGCTGCAAGAAAAGAACCATGATGGTACGGGATACAACGCATGGCTTTCGGGTGAAAACAACCAGATCACAGGTTTGGAGTACGGACATCTGAAGAATGTTATGTTGACGCTCGGGGAAACAACTGCTATAACGGGTCAACAGTATGCTTTCACGGTGACCTTCTACAGCTTAGGCTGATCTCCCACTTTTTTCTCTTCATTCGTCATGAATCTATTAACCTCTAAGTAGGGGAAATTTTCCACGCTTTTTGACGGATAGTTGAAGTTTGAATCAAAGAGAATTTCATCCATAATGTAAGGCTCGCTGGCTTCGCTTTTTCTTTCTTCGAACAGCTTAAAACTGTCGTAAGTGTTTCTTTTGCGTTTTGCGTCTGCTTGGAGTAGCTCTGAAACTTTCTGTTTTGTGAGTTCCACGGGTTTCTGGTTCCAGAATCCTAGCGGCAATTTCAATGCTTCTTTTTGGCGCGTCTTAAGCGTGTGTTTCACGTCAATTCTGGTCATAAAAGGAAATTGTGGATTTTCCCACAGTTTGAAATAGTCTTCTATGAAATAATGCCATGCGTGCCGACCGTAAACGCGAATGGGCTTGCCTTCCACTCGCAACATGTAGGTTTTCGCCCTGAAGGACGCTAGATCGCCCCTACCCTTATTTTCGAGTATGAGAGGAAACGTGTATTCTCCGTCTGTTAAATCCCCATGCTTCCCGCTCATGTCGGTTGTGGAAAAGATAGAATCGGTGTCCATGCCTAATATTGGTGTCGGACATCGATCAAAAAGAAGGCTCATAACTAGGTGACTGTGCGCCAAAATGGTGCTGAACGCGGGATAATTGGTTGTTGTGGCTTCTGGGTGGGATTGTCCGAGTTTCCCGTAGCAACTATTCAGAACGGCCTTGCTGAAACGGCTTTCTTGATCGTTCATTTTGCCGTCTAAGCGTCTTGTTAGCATGGATGCATAAAGGTCATGGACTTTTTTTCTGGACTCGTTGAAAATTGGCTTGTATGCTTTGCTTATCCAAATGATTTCTGCCTTGGCTGCCGCAAGATCAAAAGTGTGGAACATGCCCATAAGATAGCCATTCACGTACGTGATTTGTTTTGCTCTTATTGGCAATCCCCACATCTTGTTTTTTGTGTGGAAAAAGCCTTCTAGCCATCCGAAACGGGAATTGTTCAAGTCTCTAGAGACATATAAATCATTGGGGTCGCATGGAGTAACGCCATCGATCATTAAGGCTCTGCTTGTCACGATGCTGAGGGGGTAAAGCGATTTCACGTCATTGTAGTTTGCGTTAGCGGTGTACCCGCACACGAAAAACTCGTTTCTTCCCGCGTTTGTGCTTTGCACTATCGCTCTTTCGATGGGAGGAATTAGGATTCGACCGTGTTGCTGTTTGTGGCGTTTGGGGAAACTGAAATATTCTGCCGCTAGGGAACCCGCGCTGGCGTGGATGCGTGGATCACAGTGGTTTTCTTCTATGAGCCACTTGATCGCACGCGCTGTTATGACCGCATCGTTTAACGCATAGGTCTTGAAGGCGGCGTGTTCCGATGCGGTTCGCCATTTTCTTAACCCTAGAAAAGCGGGTTTCGGCAGTTTCCGCACGCCTACGACTTCGCCAATGTCTTCAAGTCTCCGCAATCCGAAGTTCAAAAGGAGCGGCTGCGTGTCGTAAGCCTTAATGTTTGCTGAACCGTAACGAATCTTGCCGATTATTTTGCCTCGGTATAGCACCACTTGAACGCTGTGGGGGGGAAGCCACTCTTTTATCGCGCCTAAATCGCATAGCACGTTGAACCCAAATATGTCGGTGAGTGTGCGGTGACGGTTATGCAACCAGTTTTTTAAGGCTTCTGGCGACTCTAAAAAAACGTGATCGTTGCGTCCGTCCGAAAATTGTACAGAATGGACAGATGCGGGGTCACCGGCGTGCCCCGTGGGTAAGAATTCGGAATCGAAGCCGCAATAGTCTGTGTCAGGCGTGCCCCTACACATCCATATATAGAGGATTGTTTTCTATGGTCTTTTGTTGGACTTTACATGTGTCACGGTGGGGGGTGTGGTGGGCATGGACTGATCTGGTATTCCCTTCCGCACTTGAGACATATTAAGACTGGTGACATGCACATCTGGCCTAGAATGCCTTGGCATGTTGGGCATACGGGAACATAGAAGGATGCGCCCAGTGCTCCGAATCTTTCGTATAGATGGTTGCCTAGTATTTTGAGATAGCCTTCTAGTGCGGTGTAAACGTGCGGTTGAAGCGTGTTCCCTCTTTCAACGATTTCGGTGTCTTTTTTTGCTTGTATCAATAAGGCACGACGTGGCGTTATTTCTTCAAGTTTTTCTGGCATTTCGTTTCATCTCCTTGAATCCTGTCTCGACGCACTTGCGGATTTTTTCGCTCCGGTTTTTGCCGTCAATGTTGTCCTCGATTGCGGCAAGGAGCGCGGGGTCAATGTAGACGGCGACGCCTACCTTGCCGGACGGCATTTGATCATCTCCACGATTTGTTTTACTGTTTTCGGTTCAAAGATCAACATGTGCCGGATCAACTCTGAGGCTAGGATGTTCATCGAGATTCCTTCTTTAGCGCATAGGTGCGAGAGTTTGTTGAAGAGGTTTTCTTCGATTTGAACGCACGATAAGCGCGGAGGGGATTGTTCCGCGCCTATCGTTGCGGTCTGCTGGCTTGGGTTCATGTGGTTAGTCTCCTAGGATTGCGGGAGTTTTGAGGCGTCTGCGTTGTGCTTGTTGCCTTGGTTCCCGTCCTTCATTAGCAATAGGATGCAGACGGTACATCGTGCTGAGTCGGGTGAGGTTGCGGGGCACGTTCGGTTCAGAAAGTAGGTGCAAGCGGTCATCTCATCCCACCCACATTATTGCCAATGTGCGATTCGACAAGATTTGGATGTCTTTTTCGTCGCCATATTCCCTGCCGATGGCATATCCTGTGGGTTTGTGGGTTTTTTTGTTGTAGCCTCCCGATTCCAGTATGAAGTAGAAAGGATTGAACGGCCGTTCCAACAACATGCGGAGAGTTGCGGGGGATAAGAGTTTGTCGAGAGAGCGTTTTTCCTTACCTGTTTGTATTTCAAGTTCGATGTCTAGAGATGATGGCGTTTGCCATTGGAGAACGTCTATTGTTATCAGTCCCAGCCTCAAGTTTTCGGGTTGTGAACCGTAGCAGTATCTAAGATGGGACAATGTCGTTTTGAGAATGTTGACTTTCCACTTTTCTTCTACTTCGCGGTGTTTTTTGTCCTGTTCTTCGCGTAGTTCTTTGATTTGCGCGGTGATTTTGTGAGCTTCTTTGATTAGGCGTTGTTTGTCCGGTTGGTAGCTTTCGGCTCGTGCGCGTGCGATTAGCTCCTGTTCTTTCTGAATATGTTCACTCAATTCTTTACTGAGTTCCATGTTTCAATTCCTCATTCGTTAATGTGACGTAAATGCACGGTTGTCCATGATGTTCTTGCCGGTTGGCTCTGCAATGTCGCGCGAAATCGGGGGGACACAACATTGGATTGCATACGCGCGGAAATTGGCTCTCATCGATAGCGCGTCGCAAGGTTTCTCCGTGTGCTCGTTTTCTTCCGGAAATCGCACTTAGCATACCGTGAAAGCCCACGGTTGAGCGGGTTTCCGACTCGGGTCTTGTTGGCGACGTTGGGTTGCTTGGACGCGCGTGTTCGAGCATTTGTTTGAATCCCGTGGGTGTTGCGCGTTGTGGTTCTGGCTTTTGTTTTACCATCTTAACCACGTTCTGAGCGTCTCGAAGTAAGAGTGTCTGCTCGTCGGCTGGCCACGTATCGCTTTTTGCGATTCGAGCGATATTTTCAAGGTAGGCGCGGTTATCTGAGCTAAGGTTCGCTTGCAAGTTTGAGCAGTTCCGGAGCGCCTTCTCTAACCCATTCGCAAGCCTGTAACTTCCGCGTGCGCGTGCGTCGCTCATCAAATTCTGAAGGATGGTTATATCTTCGTTGCAAAAGGTACAATCATTGCATGTCACGTTTTCTCACCGACGTACATTCGAATCGCTATACGGATGGCCTCTTTCAACTTCAGATTTCTCTCAAGAGACACGGTGCGTAGCTTTCGATACGTGTCAAAATCGAGGGTTGTCTGAACGTGTTTTATGTGTTCCATTGTCTTGTTCCTCTCGGGTGATAGTTAGGAAGCATGAGAAAATACTTTAATGTTCTTAATAGTATGAGTTTTTGCATGTTTTCATTCGCCTAGAGAGATTTGTCGAAACGTACAATTAAGCATGTCTTACTACTACTAGAGAGAAAACGATTTTCATGCCGCGGGGATAAAGGCGGGCATTTTTCTTGGCGCGTTTGCCGATTCGAGCTTTCGAAGGGAGCGTATTTAAGGACGGAGCTTATTCTGTGTAGTTTAAAGGAGATAAGAAAAATGACAACGCCAAAACGTGATGCGATTTTGCAGAAAGCTAGAGCGCTTTACGTGGAAGATTGTTACAAGAGAGGGTGTCCTGAGCTTGCGGACGTGAACCCTGAAGATTCTGAGTTGGCTGAAAGCGGATTCGTGGCTGTGGCCAAAACGGAATTGATGACAAACACGGAAACGAAAAACGAACAATGGTTGAACGCGGAAACTTCGGAATTTGAGTTTGACGCAAAAGAAGGCATGGCCACAACCACGTTCATAGGCGGCAGCCGCGGAACCGGAAAAAGCGACATTGCCATGATGATTTGCGATAAGCTAGAGAACGAAGGCGTTATTTGCATCGTGTTTGATTCCTCTACGGATTGGATCAAGCGGAGCGGAGTAAGACAATATTTGAAGGCTGATCCGCTCTCGGATTTGCCTATTCCAGAAGGAAGCGTGATCGTTGACATGTCCACGCTTACGCCTTTGGTGCAGCAAGGATGCGTGGAGCGGTTCTGCAAACAACTGTTCGAGTTTCAGCTTTATTCGACAAAACGGTTCTATCTGGTGCTTGAGGAAGCCCAGTTATTCTTTCCGCTGAACAGTCTAAGATCGCTGAAGACACAGAACACTATGAGAATCCTGACAGTCGGCAGAAACTTTAACGTCTCCGTGTGCGCGATTTCCCAGTTTCCCGCTGTGATCGACGCGGAACTACGGAAACATGCAGGACAGTTGTTCATAGGTTACTCGGCAGAACCGAACACAATCAAATATTGGCGCGGAATGATCGGAGAACATGCGGAGAAACTCAAAGAATTGCAGAATGGCCAATTCGTTTATTTCAACCGAAACAAGATCAGCTTAACGGAAATTGAGTCTTACGATTCCGCTGTTCCGAAACGGCAGATCACAATCGCGGTTCCGCAACCCGCACCCACACCCAATGAACCAATGAGGCAACAAGAGCAAATAAGTCTGACGGCAGTTCTCAGATTGGGAATGTTGATATTCTTCGCGGCACTCTTCTTGTACGTGATTAGCAGAGCGTGAAACAATGAGAAACGAAAAAGCCGAATTGCTAGGCTTCCAGTATAGCTATACTCAGATTGGATCAGATTTGCGGAGTGACGCTCCGGTAAGATATGCATTTACCCTCGAAAAACTTTCTTCTGTCCTTGCTCCTCAAGGGAAAATACGCACAGACGCAACTCCTGCTTCGTTCAGCAATATCTGCTTTGGCAACGCGCCATTCTTTTCTACGCATCGAAACTATGTTGCCTGCGATAGTCCGGCGCCGCAGTGGTGGCAACGCCCCTCCAGTCCATACACGGGTATCGGAAGCTTGCACGACGGGCATCTGTGCTTCTCCTCGCTCTCTCGCAGCCACTCCGCGACCTTGCCCATCTTGATCTTTGCGAGGTTTGCTCGGAGATCTACGCCTATCCGCGAGTAGCGCTCCGCCAGCTTCCCAAATTTCTCACACGAGTTCCTATCATATTCGCCGCATTCGTGGCAGAAGCGCAGTTTCCGGCTTTCCGTGCAGACGACGATTTTACACTTGGTTCCCCAGCAGCTCGTCGTTAGCGCTTGGCATCCCTCACATCTCACCTGTTGAGGAGAGCAGTTCAGCTCTTTCGCCAGTTTCTCCAGAAATTCGCCGCCGTCCTTGTAGGCCCTGTAGATGCCGCATGCTCCACAGTAGAGGCCACATCTTCCAACCAGTCTGCTGTCAGTCAAGTCACGGTCACATCGTTCGCTTGTCCGATTGCACTGTCGGACCCTTAAAAGCCTTGTCTCTGCTCAGGGAGTGATCTCGGTTTTGGCTTCGCCCTGCCCGGCGAGTGGCTTCTGCCGGCTACTAGGCCGGTTTCCTGTAGATTAGGGCTTCGCACGCAGAAGGCACATCTATTGCGAACTTGACAGTGTCATCCTTCAAGTTGTTTGGATGTGTGTCCAATCTCTTTCTCATCTTTTCATCCACCTTAGGTTTCCACGTATTATATAGTGAGTCTTAATAAACGTTGCTGAGCAACTGACCAGCAAAAATACAACAAACCCCCACAAAACACGCCACAACTCCCAGCAAAAACCTAGAGGGGGGTACTCCGTATTGACGCAGAAAAAACGCAACAACCACCCCAGACAGCAACCGAACAGCGACAAACCACCAACCAAAACCCACACGTTTCTGATTCAGGAGATGAGATCTGAATTCACGTATCCTTCGGGACTGGATCTTGAACTTGAATTGTAATGGTGCAGCGGGCCGGATTTGAACCGGCGAACCCCTACGGGAAAGGATCTTGAGTCCTTCACCTTTGACCTGGCTTGGTTACCGCTGCGACCAAGCATTTAAATCTGCACGGAGGATAATTAAATATTGCTTAGAAAAAATCCACCAAACTGGCTCTATAACTTTAAAAGTGACTCAAGAAATGGTTGATTTGTCAAAAATGGGTAGAGGCGGACAAATTACCTACCGAAAACCCGAACAATCCCTCAACACAGAAGTCGCAGAACTACTAGGTCTTCACGCGGGTGATGGCTACATTTCCTGCGGAGTCTGGGGGATTCGGTCCAATCTCCAAGACAAAAAGATGGCTGAGCAAATAGTGTTCCTAGCTCGTAACGTTTTAGGAGTGGAGCCATGTGTCAGAATCAGACAAAACACGTATGAGATACGCAGTGGTCAACAGCAAGCAGTCAAGTTCTTTTACGATTATGGCTTTGCAGAAGGTAAGAAAGCCCATACTGTCCACGTACCGAGACAAATCCTAGAGGCAGATAACTTGGAGATCGTTAAGGCCCTTCTAAAGGGCTTATTCAGCGCTGACGGGAGTTTCAGCTTTCGGAAAAGCGACTACTCTATCCGCGTAGATTTGTCAGTTAGAAGCAAACCCTTAAGAGATGAGTTCGTCGAACTATGCGCTAGAGTCGGTTTTCTTTTCAATACTTGCGACCCAATAAGAGTGAAGAAAGGCTTCACCATGAGGTCAACAGGCGCTTTCTTCAATGCAAATCTGACTTCCAGAAACTGCGTTCTAGCATGGATGGAGCGCATAGGCACGCATTGCGACGCTCACCTACGGAAATTAGAGATCTGGCGACAAGTAAATTAGGGTCATTGAGCCCCATTATGCTTGCGTGTGGGGTTTGGCCATGCTCTGCTACCCCTGCACCGTGTCCTAGAAACTAGTTTCCGCCTTCTATTAATTCTTTCCAAATCAAGATTCAACGTGAGAATCTTTAATTGAGCCAATTTTCTCCATCCACCTGCCTTTTCTGAGTCGTACAAGCAACAAAGAGTGAAGCCTCGTTCTCACGATCTCAACAGACTCAACACGCCCGCAACCGCTGCTATTTCTCTTTGACTCTTTTCGCAGAACAGACGTATTCACGCAGAAATTCTTGAGCGAATCTGTTTGCATACTTCTCTGTTCCTCTGTGCTGAGCGTCCACCGATGTGCGCAGGTGATGGTAGAACTCGTGCAAAATCACGAACGGCTCCTTGAGCGTGTCGCTGTCGAGAACCGAGATCGTGCAGCTTTTCGAGTCGTAGCAGCCAAGCGCCTTCTTTCGTCCCTTGGGTAAGCCAACCTTCAGCCGAGGGACTTTCACGCCGTATTCGTTTGCCAACAGCTTCAAAGCCTCCTCTCTCTTCTCTTCCAAAATCAGTTCAACAATGACCGCCTTGAAATTCCGCATCAAACCGTCTGATCTTCACCCTGAATATCATTTAACGGTTTGCACGCAAACTTGTCTTTTCCACGGTTGCGCCTGAAGAGACTGACGTGGTGTTGTCATACGCAGTGCGCAAAAACACGTGTAGCATAAAAAAGTTTATTAGCCAGCTGTGTAGTTTACGTTTCTAGCTCCTTGAAATACTGGTGACCATTTTTTCAAGTTGGATGATCCAGCAAACGGAGGAAATCGGAAATTTGAGAAAACCCGCACCAGAAAATCCCGATTGCAAGTCCAAATCCGAAACTGCGGGGGAAGAAGATAATTGAGTGAACTTTCAAAAGAAGACACCAGACTCCTGCTGAAGGCCTTCTTCAAGGACAAAGGCCTCGTCCGGCAACACCTCGACTCGTACAACGAGTTCATTGACCAGGGCCTTCAGGAAGTGATCGACGAGATAGGCGAAATCTCGATAGAAGTCCCTGAAAGCCCCTACAAGGTCAAGCTGGGACAGATCTGGGTAATAGATCCTCAGACCCGCATAACCGGACCCTACACCACCGAGGTAGACGGCACGAAACACGAGTTCTACCCCATGGAGGCGCGGCTCCGGAATCTCACATACGCTGCGCCAGTGGCTCTCGAAATGACGCCGGTCATAGATGGCAGAGAACAAGACACTGAGCTTGTCTACGTCGGTAACATTCCCGTCATGCTCAAGTCAAAACTATGCTTCCTCTCTCAACTATCCCGAGAAGAGCTGACCGCATGTGGAGAAGACCCAGACGACCCCGGCGGCTACTTCGTCGTCAACGGATCCGAACGCGTCATAGTCGCCATGGAAGACCTCGCGCCGAACCGCATCATAGTGGACATAGACGAGAAAGGAGCGACACCAGTCTATCAGACAAAGATTTTCTCCACGACAGTCGGCTTCCGAGCGAGGATAGAGCTCAAAATAAAGTCCGACGGAGCCATCTACGTGTCGATACCTGGCGTGCCTTCGGAAGTGCCCTTTGTCATCCTGATGCATGCCCTCGGCCTGGAGTCCGACAAGGAAATAGCCGAGGCAATTTCGCTCGACAAGGAAATGCAGAGCGCGCTTGAACCGTCATTCGAGAAGGCGTTGGGCGTTGACACCGCAAAAGACGCCATAGTGTTCATCGGGAACCGCGTTGCTCACGGCCAAGTGGAGGAGTATCGCGTCCAGAAGGCCGAGAACGCCATAGACAAGAACTTCCTGCCGCACCTTGGAAGAACAGACAAGAGCAGAATAGACAAGGCCCTGTTTCTGGGAGAGATGGCCTGCAGAGCCGTTGAGCTGCAGCTTGGAAAGAGAAAGACCGACGACAAAGACCACTTCAAGAACAAGCGTCTGAGGCTTGCTGGGCCGCTTCTCGCTGACCTTTTCAGGGTAGCATTCAGAAACCTGACGCGCGACATAAAATACCAGCTTGAGCGCATAGGCGTCAAGGGACCAATAATAACGGTCTCTGCCGCGGTCAGACCCGGAATAATCTCCGAACGGTTCCAGCACGCCTTGGCAACGGGAAACTGGGGCAGAGGCAGAGTCGGCATAACCCAACTGCTGGACAGGACAAATCACATTTCCACGTTGAGCCATCTGAGGAGACTGCAGTCGCCTCTCAGCCGGAGCCAGCCCAACTTCGAGGCAAGAGACTTGCACGCGACCCACTGGGGGCGACTTTGCCCGAACGAGACGCCTGAAGGCTCCAACTGCGGCCTCGTCAAAAACCTGGCCCTTTCAGCGTCAATCTCCGTGGGAGTGAACCCCGATAAAATCAGGCAGACATTGTTCAGCATCGGAGTCGTGCCAATCGGGGACTCCGACGAGTCGCTAAAACTCTCCGGGGCAAAAGTGTTCGTGGACGGAAACATAATCGGCTACTGTGGTCTGCCGGACAAGCTTGTGCACGATCTGAGGGAAAGACGCCGAAGAGTCGAAGTCTCCACCGAGGTCAACGTGGCATACTTCTCCAAGGCCCAGGGCGGAAGGGAAGAGATGTACGTCAATTGCGACGAGGGAAGAGTAAGGCGGCCGCTCGTCATCGTGGAGAATGGCATCCCGAAGCTTCAGCTTGAACACGTCGAGAAGATCGCCTCGGGAGAATGGTCGTGGGAAGACCTCGCGAAAAACGGCATAGTTGAGTACTTGGACGCTGAGGAGGAAGAAAACGCCTATTTGGCGTTGTCGCCGGAGGAAGTTCTGCCGGAACACACCCACCTCGAAATGGCAACATACACGATCCTCGGCATCTGCGCCTCAACAATACCGTACGCCGAACACAATCAGTCGCCACGCAACTCCTACCAGGCCGCCATGGCGAAACAGGCCTTAGGGATATATGCGACCAACTTCCAGCAGCGGGCTGACTCGCGTTCGCATACGCTGCATTACCCGCAGGCACCGGTTGCCGAGACGGCCATGATGGACGTGATGGGCTACAAGGTTCGCCCGTCTGGACAGAACTACGTGGTTGCCGTGTTGTCTTTCGAAGGCTACAACATGGAAGACGCCTTGGTGTTCAACAAGGCCTCCATTGAACGCGGCTTGGGACGCTCGACCTTTTACAGGATTTATGAGGCAGAATGCCGCCAGTACCTAGGCGGTCTCAAAGACAAGTTCACTTTGCCCGAGGCTGGAACGCGAGGCTACAGAGGCGAGCAGTACTACAGGCTGTTGGAGCCCGACGGCATAATAGGACTCGAATCAGCGGTCACGGGCGGAGACGTGCTGATAGGCAGGATAAGCCCGCCGAGGTTCCTCGAGGAGTACAAGGAGTTCGAAGTCAAAGGACCATCAATGCGCGACACGTCCGTTGACATGCGCCCCTCAGAGACGGGAACCGTGGACGCGATATTCATAACGGAGTCCGGCGAGGGCAGCAAGCTCGTGAAGGTGAGAGTCCGCGACCAGCGGGTGCCGGAGTTGGGCGACAAGTTTGCCTCACGCCACGGGCAGAAGGGGGTCATCGGCCTCGTGGTTCCGCAGGAAGACATGCCCTTCACAGAGGATGGCATAGTGCCGGACGTGATCGTGAACCCACACGCTATTCCTTCAAGGATGACTGTGGGCCAGTTCATAGAGTCGCTCGCAGGAAAAGTCGCGTGCGTGAGGGGAAAGCCTGTGGACGGGACTCCTTTCTCGAACGAGGGTCCGGAAGAACTCAGGGAAGCGCTCATAAGACTGGGTTTCAGCCACACGGGCAGCGAGGTCTTCTACAACGGGGTCAGCGGCGAAAAGTTCGTCGCGGACATTTACGTGGGAGTCGTGCATTATCAGAAGCTTCACCACATGGTCGCAGACAAGATACATGCGCGAGCAAGGGGTCAGGTGCAGATGCTTACCCGGCAGCCGACTGAAGGGCGGGCGCGAGGTGGAGGCCTCAGGTTCGGCGAGATGGAGCGTGACTGCCTCATCGGCCACGGCGCCGCCATGCTCCTCAGGGACAGGCTGCTTGAGGAGTCGGACAAGTACACGCTGTACATCTGTGAAACATGCGGTCACATCGCCTATTACGACATGAAACAGCGCAAGTACGTGTGCAAACTGTGCGACGACAAGGCCAAAATCTCGCCTGTGATCGTCTCTTACGCGTTCAAGCTTCTCTTGCAGGAGTTAATGAGCCTGTGTGTCTCGCCAAAACTGGCGCTAAAGGAGAAGGCATAGTATGAGTCTGGAAGAGTTGATTCACAAAGTCGTTGACGCAATTCAGTTTGGACTGTTCTCCCCTCAGGACATTCGCAAGCTTTCCGTGGTGGAGATTCAGACACCTGACACGTACGATGAAGATGGAGCGCCTATCAGCACAGGCCTCATGGATGGCAGGCTAGGAACCCTCGAGCCCCGTCAGAGGTGCAAGACGTGCGGCAACACGGCGATTCGTTGTCCGGGCCATTTCGGCCACATAGAGCTTGCGGTGCCGACCGTGCACATCGAGTTCACCAAGATAATCTACGACCTTTTGAAGGCGACGTGTCGCAACTGCGGACGGATACTGCTTCCGGACGAAACCATCAAGAGAGTTGGGTTGAGGATTGAGAAGACTCAGGAGCTGCTTGGCATCGTTCCGGACGAGGTTTTCAAGGAGATCCTGCAGGAGACCAAGCGGAAGGACTGTCCCCACTGTGCGGCTCCGCAGTACAAGATTGTCTTTGAGAAGCCGACCAAATTCAGCGAGCAGATCCCCGAGAGTGGCTCTGAGCCTCTGACGCCGAGCATGATCCGGGAGAGGATGGAGCGCATAGGTGACGATGATCTTCGGCTTCTAGGCTTCAACCCGAAGACGGCGCGGCCAGAGTGGATGGTTCTGCAGGTTCTTCCTGTTCCGCCGGTTTACGTTCGGCCGTCGATCACGCTCGAGTCCGGCATACGCTCCGAGGACGACTTGACGCACAAGCTGGTGGACATCATCCGCATCAACCAGCGACTTAGGGAGAACATGGATGCTGGTGCGCCGACGCTCATAATTCAGGACCTGTCCGAGCTTCTGCAGTATCACGTGACGACCTACTTCAACAATGAGGCTTCGGGCATACCGCCGGCAAGACACCGGTCAGGCAGAGCGTTGAAGACTCTCTCACAGAGGCTCAAGGGAAAAGAAGGCAGGTTCCGCAGCAACCTGTCCGGCAAGCGTGTCGACTTCTCCGCCAGAACCGTAGTTTCTCCCGACCCGAACTTGGACATAAACGAGGTCGGAGTCCCGCTTGAGATTGCGATGCGCCTGTCCATTCCAGAAAAAGTGACGGAGTGGAACATCGAAGAAATGCGGAAGCTCGTCGGGAACGGGCCCGAAAAGTATCCAGGCGCGCTCTACATCATAAGGCCCGACGGCAAGCGGATAAGGCTTGAGTTCGTGGTTGACCGGGAAAAAATCGCCCAAGCGGTTGAGATGGGCTTCATCGTGGAGCGTCACCTGCGAAACGGCGACATAGCCATCTTCAACCGCCAGCCCTCGCTGCACCGCATGTCGATAATGGCGCATTACGTGCGAGTCTTGCCCTACAAGACGTTCAGACTGCACCTTTGCGTGTGCCCGCCGTACAACGCGGACTTCGACGGTGACGAAATGAACCTTCACATACCGCAGAGCGAAGAGGCACGAACCGAGGCGCTGCTGCTGATGCAGGTTCAAGACCAGATTCTGTCACCCAGATTCGGCGGGCCAATAATCGGCGCGATAAGGGACTTCATCACTTCTGCCTATCTGTTCACGAGGAGGAAGAACCGCCTCACGTGGAACGAGGTCAACAAGCTGCTGTTGGCTGCGAAGTACGAGGGAGAAGTGCCTGAGCCGAAAACCAAGGAGCCGCAGCCCCTGTGGACGGGCAAACAGATTTTCAGCTTGTTCCTCCCGAAGGACATGAACTACGTTCTGAAAGCAAACATCTGCCAAGGTTGCACGAAGTGCATGGAGGAAGACTGTCTGTACGACGCCTACGTGGTCGTTAGAAACGGCGAGCTTGTGAGCGGCGTCATTGACCGGCGCTCCATCGGTGCTGAGCAGTCGGAGAGCCTGCTTCACCGGATCATCAAGGACTACGGCACTGAGGCTGGCCGCGAGTTCCTCAACAAGGTAACGCGGATGCTGAAGCTGTTCATATCCATGAGGGGCTTCACGTACTCGTACGACGAGCTTGTGCTGTCGCCGAAGGCTGGGGACAGAATCAAGAAGACGATGGAACGGATCGAGAAGAAGATAGAGGAGCTCATCGAAAGTTACCACGGCGGAACACTGCCGAGGCTGCCGGGACAGACGCTTGAAGACTCGTTCGAGATCTACGTCATGAATGAGCTTGCAAAGGCAAGGGACGAGTCAGGCAAGATCGCAGATGAGGACTTCACGTTGGAGAACTCTGGCATCGTCATGACCCGTACAGGCGCGAGGGGCTCAAGCCTAAACATCGGACAAATCAGCGCTTGTGTCGGTCAGCAGTCAGTCCGCGGAAAACGCATACTCCGCGGCTACGTGAACCGTGCTCTTCCACACTTCAAGTCCGGCGACCAGCGGCCGAAGGCGCGAGGCTTCGTCTACTCCTCCTATCAAAGTGGGCTTGACGTGGTCGAGTTCTTCTTCCACGCCATGGGTGGTCGGGAAGGACTCGTTGACACCGCCGTCAGGACGCAGCAGAGCGGTTACATGCAGAGGCGTTTGATCAACGCGCTCGAACATATTCGCTTGGAATACGATGGCACCGTGCGCAACTCTGCCGGCGACATAATTCAGGTTCGCTACGGCGAAGACGGTGTTGACCCCGCAAAGAGTGACCATGGAAAGGCGGTCAACGTGAACCGGCTGGTCGATCAGATCAGGATCGCGAGGGATAGAGGAAGAGCGCCATCGTCCGAGTTCACCAAAGAGCTTCTGGACAAAGCCAAGGAGCAGCTCACACCCATCCTCGTGGAGCAGCTGAAGCAGAACCTGGCAAAGTCGAAGTTCAGTTCCGCGAGTGCCGAGAAGGCGGTCAGGCTGACGGTTGAGCATTACAAGCGGGCGTTGATGGAGCCCGGCGAGGCGGTGGGGATCGTTGCCGCACAGTCGATTGGCGAGCCTGGCACGCAGATGACGTTGCGAACGTTCCACTACGCTGGTGTGAGGGAGCAGAACGTTACTCTTGGTCTGCCGAGACTGATAGAGATCGTTGACGCCCGGAGGATTCCGTCGACGCCGATCATGACCATCTACTTGACTGGAGAGCATAGGAAGAGCCGCGAGGCCGCCGTGAAGGTCGCGCGCAACATTGTCTACACTGCACTGGCGGATTTGGCTCAGGCGATTTACGAGGACTTGGTGCATGAGGAGATTGTTGTTGAGCTGAACATGACGATGATGGATGACCGGGACATTGTGATGTCGGAGATGGAAGACCGTCTGGAAGTCCCGAACTGCACGGTGAAGATCAAGGGCAACACTGTGCGTATCCAGCCGAAGAAGGCTGACATGTTGAAGAGGCTTCTTGGGAAGGTTTCCTCCTTCCAAGTCAAGGGGATCGCGGGAATACGGCGTGTACTGGTCACTGAGGAGCATGGCGAATGGGTCATCCGGACGGACGGCTCAAACCTGCCGAAGGTGCTGGAGGTCATCGAGGTTGATCAGGCGCGGACCACGACGAACAACGTTCATGAGATCGCCAAGACTCTGGGGGTTGAGTCGGCCAGAAATGCGTTGATCAACGAGGCCAAGGGCGTGCTGGAGGAGCAGGGATTGGACGTTGACATACGACACGTGATGCTCGTCGCGGACATGATGACTTCGACTGGTGAAGTCGAGCAGATAGGCAGGCACGGAATCAGCGGCAAAAAGTCAAGCGTTCTGGCTCGGGCAGCGTTTGAAATCACTGTTCCAAACATTGTTGAGGCGGCCGTCAAGGGCGAGAGTGACCCGCTTGCGGGCGTGACCGAAAACGTAATAGTTGGGCAGTCAATACCTATCGGGACGGGACTTGTGGAGCTTTACATGTCCACGCTTGAGCCGAAGGGTGAAAAGAAATGATTGACATAGACAAGGCGATATCCACTGCTGTAAAAACGGGAAAAGTGTCGCTGGGAATTAACTCGGCGCTGCAAGGTGCGCAGAGCGGAAAGACGAAGATGATAATTCTGGCCTCGAATTGTCCGACGGAAATTCACAGCCACATTGAACGCTATTGCAAACTTTCCGATGTGCCCCTGATGGTTTACAAGGGTTCTTCGCTTGATTTGGCGGCTTTATGCGGAAAACCGTTCACTATTTCAGCACTAAGTATAAGAGAGCCCGGCGACTCTGAGATTCTGAAGCTTACGGAGCCATCGGAACCTGAGGAATCAGCTGGAGGAAATGAATGACAACCGGGATCAAGCTGACCGGCACGGAAATGCGTTACATTGCCTTGTTTGAAAGCGTCACCAGCGCGAGCGTCAGGGACTGCATTATTGATGAAGAGCAGAACCGCGTCTTGTACGTTGTAAGCCAGGGCCAGATCGGCGTTGCCATCGGCAAGGGCGGCCGGAACATACACACGCTTGAGCGGATGACAGGGAAGAAGCATGAGATCATCGAGTATGCTGAGGAGCCTGTGCAGTTCATCAAGAATGCTTTGAAGCCGGCTGCTGTGAAGGAAGTGCGCATCACGGAGAGACCTGACGGCAAAACGATTGCCGTCGTTGCGGTGAACCCGAAGGACAAGGGCGTGGCCATCGGGAAGAACGGGAAGAACGCGGAGCGCCTGCGTTTTCTGGCAAAGCGTTACTTCCAGATACAGAACGTAAGCATAACGTGAGGCCGAAGCAACGACAAGCTTCATATTCTCCAACAAGGTATCACTGTCACTTTAGACATCAAACAGGAGAGGCCGTGTCGCTTGAAAACCCTCAGATTGGCATTTCTGCCCGTTCTGTTCCTTGTTTGCCGGCTTGTCGAGACGGCCCAAGCAGCGGATGAGGCTCCCGCCGACCAGTTTCTCGGTAGCCCGTTGCTGGTTCTCGCTGCTGTGCTGTTGATTGCGCTTGTCGCCCAGCTTTATCACAGGATCAGAAAGTAGGACAGAACTGCTGACATGCTACTTTGAAAGTATCAGGTTTATGAGCGCGTTCTGGTCCACTTCCGCCCGCGTCCTCCAGTCAAGGTAAAGCTGCTCATTCTCGTCTTGCGTCAAATACCCATACGCGATGTACCGGTCTATGTTGACTCCCACTTTCCAGCCGGGAAGCTTCTCGCGCAAAAGCTGCTCAACCTCCTTGCGCGGAACCTTGCCCTTCCGTGAGATGATGTACGTGACGGCCACAGCCAACCCTGCGAGGTCGTCAATCCGCCAGCCTACCATCTTCGCCTCCTTCGGCGTCAGCTCTCCCCTGAGCGCCACGAAGAACCGCGCCCGGTCCAGTTGCTCAGGCGAAGGCTTCTCGATCTCTCGTTCTTCTTCGAACACGGTTTTGACCTGAAGATCAAGCGCCTTCAAATAGTCATCCAGAATCTTCAGCACTTTTGGGTAGTCGGGTCCGAGCGCCTTTTTGAGCTCCCAGCCTTTGACGCCGGGCTTCTTGTGCCTCTTGTAGAAGAGCATGTGCACCGCCCGCTTCAGTTTGCCGGCGTAGTACGCTTTTCTCTTGCTCACTCCTGTTCCCCTCGTTTCCACCGTCGCCACTCTTGCGCTGAAACCGATATAGGCACGGACACCAGCTGCTTCTTGCTCAGTCTCGGCGTGGGCTTAGCAGCAGGCACGATCAGAATTTCATCCATGAGCAGCCTAACCTCCAACGTCGCGTACCCGTAAGTCACCAGAAAACTGGTCATGAAGGCTCTCTGCACCGTCTCCTCGTACGTTTCGGCGCCGATGAAGTCCCAGTAGCGGAGCTTTCCATCTTTTCCCTTCTTGGCCGTCTGGCTGATCAGTTCTTTCCAGAAGACTTCCAACTCCTCAGAGAAAGCCTTCTCTCGCAGAATCCTCTGGCTGATCAGTTCTTCGCGGCTGGCACTGCCCATCCCGACCTCGGGCAATGCTTCTTCCTTCCACCTGTCGGCAAGGGGCGCCAAGCCTTCCCAGTAGGTCAGGGCTTCTTTCAGGCTGTGCGGCGTGATCTGCTCCAGCGCGGTTATTGGATGCCAGCTCTGCATGAAGGTGTCCACGATTTCCGCTGGGTCCATGCGCCTGAGCTTCTCTTCGAGGAGGAACGGGTCAGTGTAAAGTGATGTCGACCTGTGTTTTACCCATTCGCTCTGGAGTCTTACGACCGAGGCGAGGCGGTGGATCGTCTCCGCGTCGAGGCAAAGGTCGTCGGGGAGCTTCCATTGTGGAAAGTGCTTTCTGACCACGTTGAGGTCCTCGTCGACGTCCACGAGGAACGGGTCGAGGGAGCGTTCTTCGACGGTGCGGCACGTCTCGATTATGCGCTGGAGCTTTTCTCTGCCGAGCTTCTGCTTTTCCCTTTCAGGCTGCACTAGGCGACCTCCCTCACCACGGATTTGCCTTCGATGTTCTGGACGGTCACTATGTTGACGTCCTCTTTCGCGAAGGTTACTTGGCTGGGCGTAATCACAATGTACTGTGAGTCTGAGCCTTTCACCGTCGAAATGAGCATCTGGGCAATCAGCTCCCGGTTCTTTGGGTCCATGTGCACGTCGAACTCGTCAACGGCCCTGAATGGTGAACGAACGTGCCGCTGCAAGGCCAGCAGAAAGCTCATCGTCGCCGTCGTGCGCTCGCCGCCGCTCTGCGTGTAAGCGTCTAGCGGAACGGCCTTTGCGCCTTTGAAGCCAACAAGAATCTCCAAGCCGGCCAACTCAATCTCGTGACCGTTCGTGAGCCTGACCTCGCCGACTGCCTGAGTGTGGCCGAGAATTCTCTGGTATTCAAGGTTGACACGTTCAAGGAGGCTTTGCATGACCGTGCGCCAAGACTGCGTGCGCGTCCGGACTTCTTCAAGCGTCTTCTCGCGGTTTTCGGCGACCACTCTGGCTTTTTCCTTCAGCTCAAGATACAGCTTCGAGTAAGCCTCATACATCCGTTCGATGTCCTCAGAAACGTCCGAAAGCGCGGCAAGATGCCCCTCTGCCTCGCGTATCTCGTTGAGAATCTCACCCGCCTCCTTCGTGACCGCAATCCTCGGCCCAACCAGCTCAGCCTTCGTAACAGCTTCTTCCACGCGAGTCCTCGCCTCGACAAGCCCGGCTTCCAGCTCCTTCAGGCCATCCAAGGCGTTCTGAACCCGATACTGAAGCAGAGCCATCTTCACACGGTTTTCCAGAACCTGCCCGTCCAGCTTCCCAATGGTCTCCTCCAGGCTCTCTGTCTTCTCCTTGACTCCGCTTATCTCCGTGTTCAATTTTGAAAGCTGCTCGTTGGAGCTGCGAATCAGCTCCCTGAGGTTTTCGCTTCTGAGCAGTTTGAACTGTTGTCGGACAAGACGCGGAACACTTCCGTCTGTGCCCTGCTCAGTGGACTCGAGAACCGCGGTCTCCTTCAGCAGCTGCTCGCAGAGTGACATTCTTGAAGAGTTTTCGGCTCTTTCTCGCTCGAAGCCGAGGCGCTCCTCGAAAAGCATCTTCCATGCTCCTTTCAACCTCTCGTTCTCGTCTGTCTGCGTGCCCAGCAGCTTCTCTACTGCCCCAGTTTCGGCCACGATCTCGTCCAGAACGTTCTGCTCCTTCCGCCTTTCGGCCTCAAGCTGCGCAACAACATCCTCCCTCCTAGCGGCTTCGGCCCAGGCAAGCTCTCTCTCCAGAAACCGCACTTTCGTTTGAAGCTGCTTCTTTTCCTGATACTTGTCGTACTGTTCTCGCCAGTAGTTGAGCGTCTGCTCAGCCGACTCCAGAAGTCTGCTCATCGACTCTTCTTGGCTTAGGGTGCGCGTCAGCTTCTTCTGCGCCTGCACGACGTTTTCGCGGTAAGGTTCCAGCCCGACGGCGGCCTCAACGATGCGCAGCTTCTCCTGCGTCGACAGCACCGTGAACTGCTCCACCATGTTCTGGTGCATGATTATGAGGATGTTGTCCGGGTCAACGCCCAGCCTGCCCAAAAGCCTTTCAACGTCGCTCTTGGTTGCGGCCCGATTCTCAAGCTCGAACCAGTAGTTGCCGTCTCGACGCAGCACACGCGTCAGGAAGATCTGATCCTTGTCAAACTTTGGAACCGGCCGGTTGCTTCCTCTCTTTGAGTTGTCCAGTATGAGTGTGACTCGCGCTTGGCCCTTGTCCCATCTTATCAGGTTGCTCAGCTTCTTGGATCTCTCGGTGTAGGACTGTCCCAGAGCCACGGATATGGCCAGCAAAAGCGAGGACTTGCCTGAGCCGTTTGGCCCGCAGACGACGTTTACGCCGGGTTCAAACGGTACTCTAGCGTACTCGTAGCTCATGAAGTTTTCAAGTATGACTTCCTGAATCAGCATCGATGTCCTTGCCTTCGACGAGGTGATAGTAGAGGTGAAAATTCTATTATTAAAGCAATTAGGCAGCATTCGACTAAAAGCCAATCGGCCAACGTTCGGGATTTTACATGCATTTTATCCGTATGGTCTGGGACGGATGAAATGCTACGTAAGTAAATCTTTAAACATGCTGAAATAGTAGACGTTTCACGGAAGCGTGGGGGCCTTGAAGTTCGATTTTGTTACCGAGGAAAACATGAGCCTTTTTTTGGACCTGTATGAGTTGACAATGTGCGCCAGCTACTTCGAGTGCGGCAAGAACGACTCCGCAACGTTCGACCTTTTCATCAGGAAACTGCCTCCGAACAGGTCCTACTTCGTCTTCTCCGGGGTCGATCAGGCTCTGCACTACCTTGAGAACATCAGGTTCGACGGGGACCAGATTCGCTTCCTCCGAAAGCGAGGGTTCAGCAACAGCTTCTTAGACTACCTTCGGAGTTTCAGGTTCAGCGGCGAAGTGCTCTCGGTTCCAGAGGGAACAATAGTCTTCCCGGACGAGCCGTTGATCAGGGTGACCGCCCCCATAATCGAGGCTCAACTGGTCGAGACGTTCCTGTTGAACACCGTCAACGTTCAGACCATGGTAGCCACGAAGGCCTCACGGGTGGTATGCGCAGCCGGGGGCAGACCTGTCATCGAGTTCGGCTTGAGAAGGACGCAGGGGACAGACGCGGGCATGAAGGCGGCAAGATGCAGCTACCTTGCAGGCTGCGATGGCACGTCTAACGTTCTCGCCGGGATGAAGTATGGCATTCCGCTGTTCGGAACGATGGCGCACTCGTACGTGATGTTCTTCGACAACGAGATTGACTCGTTCCGTGCCTTCGCCAGAACCTTTCCTGACAGTTCCACCCTGCTGATTGACACCTATGACGATCTCAAGGGCGCGGAAAACGCTGCCGTCGTGGCAATGGAGATGGAAAAGAACGGCCACCGGCTCAACGCGGTCAGGCTAGACAGCGGCGACTTGCTGGCTCTCAGCAAGAAGGTCAGGGAGATACTTGACAGTCACGGCTTGGGGTACGTGGAGATATTTGCGAGCGGAGACTTGGACGAGTACGCTATTGAAGATTTGCTGGCGAAGGGCGCGAGGATTGATGCGTTTGGAGTGGGAACCCGAATGAGCACTTCTTTTGACCGTCCATACGTTGACGTGGTCTACAAGCTTTCGGGCAAGGTCGAACGTGGCGCGTTCATTCCGGTGATGAAGCTCAGCAAGCAGAAGATAACTTTGCCCGGAAAGAAACAGACGTACCGGCAACTTGACGGAGACTGCATGATGTCGGCAGACGTGATAGGGTTGGAAGACGAGCAAGTTGACGGTGAGCCTCTCCTCGTAAAAGTGATGGAGAATGGCAAGACAGCCTGCAAGATGCCGACGCTGGAACAGGCAAGAAGCAGAGCCCTGCAAAACCTTTCGAAGCTGCCAGACCGGTACAAGAAGCTGACTGATGCGCCGGAGTATCCAGTGAAGTTGAGTCCCATGCTCCGGCGGGCAATGGAAACCTTAACCGACACACTTCGGAGGCGCGAGGGTCTAACGTGAAAGCAAGTCGGAAGATGCCTCTTCTGCTGTGCGCATCACTTTGGCCTCGTCCAAGGTTTTCACCTGTCCCTTCTGCATGAGAATCCTTCCATCGACGATCACGGTGTCGACGTCGCTGCCGCGAGCACAGTAGACGATGCTGGAGTAAACGTCGTGGAACGGTCTGAGATGTGCCTTCGCAAGGTCAAGCAGGACTATGTCAGCCTTCTTGCCAACTTCCAGCGACCCCACATCACGGCTAAGGCTCAACGCTCTGGCTCCTCCCATCGTGGCCATCTCCAGAACTTCACGCGCTGGCATTACCGCCGGATTGCCGTAGACAAGTTTTTGGAGAAGCGCTCCGACCTTCATGGTTTCGAACATGTCGAGGGAATTGTTGCTTGCCGGGCCGTCTGTTCCCAGGCCCACGTTGACGTGCAAGTCGGTCAAATCTTTGATTTTCGCCGCGCCGAGGCCGAGCTTCATGTTTGACACTGGCACGTAGGCAACGTTGACGTTTCGTTCTGCGAGCACCTGCATGTCTCTTGCTGACAGGTCAATGCAATGTGCAGCGAGCACGTTCTTGCCCAAGAATCCAACGCGATCCAGAAGCTCAACCTCGCTTCTGCACGTGTGCCCGCTGGGCCCGTCAAACAAGCGTCTAGACTCAGCCAGATGGATGTGTATGCCCACCTCAAGCTCACAAGCTTTCCGCGCGATGTCCGCGAGCAGTTCCGGACTGCAAGAGTAGGCAGAATGCGGCCCCAGCATGGTTCCGACTCGGCCGTCTGCTTGCCCCCGAGAGTCCGCAGCAAACTTCAAGCAACCTTCAAGATGCGTCGTCGCCCGTGTGCGATCGTTCGATCCGATGATGCCTTCAGCCAGCATGGCCCTCAAGCCGCTCTGTTCGACTGCCTCGGCCACCCTGTGTTCGTGGAAGTACATGTCTGCGAAACACGTCGTTCCGCTTTTGATCATTTCGAAACATCCCAGTAGCGCCCCCGCGTAGACGTCTTGTTCTTGGAGCTTGGCTTCGAGCGGCCAGATGGTTTTCTTCAACCAGCTTTCGAGCGGCTGGTCGTCGGCGATTCCCCTGAACAGTGTCATCGGCACATGTGTGTGACAGTTGATGAGGCCGGGAATTGCAGCCATGCCGGCTGCATCCATCTCGATTTCAGCTTTGATCCTGAGTTCGCGTGCGCCTTTTCCGATAAAACAGATTCGCCCGTCTTTGACAGCCAGCACCCCATTTTCTATCTGGGGCTTGTTGTTCATGGGCAGAATGGTGCATCCGCGGAGGAGAATGTCTGCTTCTATCAACAGTCTGTGCCCAGAACGTAAAAAGCGCCGCCAGCATAAAAGCATGTCTCACGTAATGGCCCGGACTGTCTTCTTCGCCCACTAGACGGTGGAAAGGAAGGTGTTGTTTGGATTCTAGACGAGTGATCTTGGTTCCTCTATTTTCTTGAGGAATGGGTGCAGAGGAGTCGGTGACACGTTTTCGCCGTTGAGGTTGTTCTTGGCGACGCCTGGTGTTCCGATTTTCCGGCATATGAAGTTGAGCGAGTCCTCGGTGAAGTTCAGGAGGTTTTGCCCTTCAGTGGTAAGCTTGTACACCTTTCTGGGTCTTTCGCTGCACATGTTCCATTCGCTTTTGACGTAGTTCTTTTTCTCTAGCATGTTGAGGAGCGGGTAGATGGTGCTGGGTCCGAAGTAGACGCCGAATGTTTTGCGGATCTTCGTGATTATCTGGTAGCCGTGCATTGGCTGGCCGTTTAGGAATTGGAGTATTATGAGGTCTAGCAGGCCTTTCATGAGTTTTGTCTGGACTTCTTTTGAGTTGTTTACCATTGTGTCTTTCCTTCCTTTGTGTATTTGTGTGCAACAGTTCTGTTGTTGCACACGGATACAATATGTCCTTTTTCGGACATATCTTGAGTCTCTATAGAGCCTAAACGCCGATATAAACGTTCATGCTTACCGCAAGCATAAAGAAGCATAAAGAGTCACGGCGCCGTATTCCGACTCATCCATAACTCTAATAAGCCAAAACACGAACCAGTACAAAAATAGAACATAAAGAGACCGTGACAAACGTGACAGAAGACTACTACGGAGAACTTGTACAACGCATCACCAAGAACCTGCTCGACGTGCAAATACTCAGGCTAATCGACACCCAGCCGATGTGGGGATACATGATAAAAAAGCAGGCAGAAGCAAAATTCAACGTCAAACTGCGACACGGCGCACTCTATCCGCTGCTCAATGCGCTGGAAAGAAGAGGCTTCCTCATCAGTCACAAGCAGCAACAAGGCGGAAGGACGAGGAAAGTGTACACGATAACGCCGAAGGGCGAAGAGTACATCGGAACCTACAACAAGATCCTCCGAGAACAAACTCAGAAATGACACGTGTGACGACGACTTTTCACGGCAACTATCAAGCCGACAATGAGACCGATTTCTGGGACCGGGAGTTGCCTTCAGTTCCAAGGTGCAGAGCAGGCCACATGCTAAATAAGGATGAACAGACAAGAAGTCCACCGCAGAGTCGGTGCTGCGGTGGCTTTTGGAATTGCCTAAGACTTTCGACGTGGGAATTGTCGGCGCCGGAGTAGCGGGCTCAGTCTGCGCCGAAGCTCTCGGCAGGGCAGGAGTGAGCGTGGCAATCTTCGACAACTCTCATCCACGTGACAAGCCTTGCGGAGGCTTGGTCGAAAACAGACTTGTGGAGGAGTTTCGCGTCCCCGAAACTGTTCTTCAGAACGAGATAAGATTCTTTCTTGCCGAAAGATTTGGGCTCAAAGTGAAGCTGCGTGTTGATCCCCCCGCTTTCCTAGTGTCGCGGCGGGATTTTGACCATTATCTGTTTCGAAAAGCGCTTGAACATGAAAGCGTCGTTCACTTCAACGAAAGAGTGGCCCGCGTCTCAAAAATCGGGCGTCTGTGGAGATTGGAGACATGCCGTGGCAACAACACAGAGGCGAAAGTCATCGTGGGGGCTGACGGCTGTCCTTCGGTCGTGAGAAACAGCGTGTGCAGGCCGATTCCTCGAGAGTTTCTGGCAACGACTGTTGGCTACGACTTCACGTGCTCGCGAAGCTACATTGAAGAAGCATTTCCCAAGAACACCGTAGAAGCCTACTTCTCCCGCAAGTACGTGCGGAACGGCGGATTCGTGTGGTTCTTTCCGAAAGGCGACAGAGTAAACGTCGGCATCGGAAGCCTCGACACCGGAAAGAAGCTGGCTCATGCACTGAACACCTTCATAGCTTCACATCCCTCAGGGAAGCGCCTCAAAAGCCTCAGCGGACGCCCATACGCGCATCTTGTTCCTGCTGTGTGGAGAGAACAGTTCTTCGATTCGCCATGCGCAGGCGAGGACTGGGCCGTGCTTGGCGACGCGGCCGCGCACGTGAATCCCATCAACGGTGCAGGCATATACTACGCGATGAAGGACGGTGTGCTGTGCGCCTCAGCATTTCTGCACGGAGACCTCGCGTCATACGATGAGCTGTGGCGGAGGGAATATGGAGATGAGCTGTACTACGGCGCTCGCATGTTCCTCAGGTACTACGGCGCCGCTGGCCCAATTTTGTGGATGCAATATCTCTTGAGTGGCCTCATTTTCGGAGTTGGCCTACTCTAACGAGAGCAACCTCCAGACAATGGCTTTTGGCCGACGGCACAGCCTCGCCTTGCGTGGCAACATTTCCGGTGTCAGTCTTAAATACGACCTCACCGAGAAGTGAGGCCATGCCTCGTGCACGCAAGAACAGAAAGTCCCTGGAGATACTGTCCGACCTAAAAAGGCGAAGCGAAAGAGGACTTGAATTCGCAAAACAAGCACTGCTTTGCCGCCAACTCTTTCCGCAGCTTCGGGAAGCGCTGGAATACTACACTTCAAACTGGGAAAACTTCACGCATCCTGGTCTATTCTCCGTGGCTTGTGAAGCGGTAGGTGGAGACCCGGAGCAGAACGTTGAGGTCCAAGCAGTGATCGCCATGATAGCGGCGGCACTCGACATCCACGACGACATCATCGACGAGTCCGAAACCAAGCACGGGCGCCAGACGGTCTTCGGAAGATACGGACGGGACACGTCAATCATACTCGGGGACGTTTTTCTTGTGGCTGGACTGACTCTTCTGGCCGAACACCCGAGCAGACTGGCGGTTGACAAGGCAAATGAGGTTTTGCGCATTCTCAATGGTTCGCTGCTGGAGTTGGGTAGCGCTCATGCCCTCGAGCTGCGCCTGAAAGCAGGCAAGTCACCCAGCACTGGCGACTTCATGAGTATGGTCGAGAAGAAGGCGGCAGGCATCGCTGCCGACATGCAAGTTGGAGCAGTCGTAGGAGGCGGTGATGTCGAGGAGACTGAGGCGTTGCGACAGTACGGTAGGATTCTCGGCATGTTGGCTACGCTGAGAGAAGAATTCATTGACGTTTTCGACGCTGAAGAGCTGCACAGCCGCATGCAAAGCAACTTCCTGCCCCTTCCCATCATGTGTGCAATGAAAAACGAAAAGGCAAAAGGGAAAATCTGTCGGCTGCTTTCAAAGGAGAGAATCTCGCGCAGGGGCGTCGAAGATTTGGTCGAATTGGTTTTCGCGTCGAAAGGTGTCCTGAACCTTAGGGGTCAGATGGGGAAACTTGCCGATGAAGGAGTGGCCATTGCTTGCGGGATAGAAAATAACGGGGCTAAAAAGTGCCTATGTGAATTGGTGACCTCGACGCTTGAGGATCTGTAGCGTCTATGGTAGGAACATTCTGACCGGAGCGTTCCGTTTCTTTGCCTTCTTCATCTCACTCCCCTCGAGTATAGGTGTAGAACGCAACTACTACTTAAGATTTACCATTGCACCCCGCGGGCCAATGGTGGTTGTCGAAAAGTGTTTTATCCGACTTGACCAGTCATGAATATTGAGCCGCGGTAGGCGATGTTGCCCGTGAAATCCCCGAAGAAGAACATAGACTGGAAGGAGTTCTTGCCTGCATCCTTCATCTTGTTCAACAGTCTCACGTGGTTCGTGCTGGTTCTCGCAAGATACACCGAAACGGTGAGCGGGGCGTATTCGACCATTGACGCCCTCTTCATCTTCATCATCCACTACTCAGGAATTGCCATTTCCGCCGTCGCGGGCGCGATCGTTTTTCCGCGTTCCCGCAAACTCTCACTCTCACTTTGGATTCTGCTCGGCGCCGTAATGTCTTCGCTCCTAGGCACCATTGCTGACAACACTCTGCCGGTCAACTTGCTGATTTCGTTCTTCCTCGGCGTGTCGTTCGGCATGGGCCTTCCTTCGGCTCTGGCATATTTCGGCGACGTCACTTCCGTCGAGAGCCGAGGCTTTCGGGGAGGACTTGTTTGGAGCGTTGTCGGGCTGGGAACCCTCGTGCTCGTGGTGGGAACAAGTTCCCTGAGCCTGGCTGCGGTCTTCGTCGTGTCAGCGGTATGGAGGGGAGTGGGGCTGGTTGCCTTTCTCGGCACAAGAAAGGCAGTGAGGATTCAACCCAGGAGCGAGGCTCCCGGCTTCTTGGCCTTGCTGCGTCGGAGAGACGTGCTGTTGTACCTTGTCCCATGGGTCATGTTCTGCCTCGTCAACTTCACGGTTGGGCCTATGTTGGAGCCGATTCTCGGCGAGTTTTTCACGTTGGTGCAGTTCATCGAGTTCGCCGTGGCAGCGCCTTTCGCCTTGGTCGGCGGCTTTCTGGCGGACATTGTGGGTCGAAAGAGGGTCGTGATGACCGGGTTCGTTGTGCTGGGCCTCGGCTACGCTGTTCTGGGGGTTTTCTCCTCTGTGCCCTTCTCGTGGTACGTCTACACGGTTCTTGACGGCATTGCTTGGGGAATGTTTGCGGCCGTGTTCTTCATGACGTTGTGGGGTGACCTCGTTGGCGATCAGCAGAAGGAAAGGCCGTACCTGATTGGCGGTCTTCCATACGTGCTTTTAGGCTTCCTGTCAATCTTGGTCGAGCCTTACGTTTCAGTGATTCCGTTGAGCACGGCTTTCTCCTTGGCCAGTTTCTTCCTGTTCTTGGCGGTCATTCCTCTCATGTACGCTCCGGAGACGCTGCCGGAGAAGAGGATTAAGGACATTGAGTTGAAGGGCTACGTTGAGAAGGCTAAGAAGATCAAGGAGAAATATGCTTAAGAACGTGTTCTTCTCCTCTTCGCTGGGAACGGCATGTTCTTCCATCTGATACTCACCACTCAATGCAACTCCGAGTGCCGCTACTGCTACGGAGAGGCCGTCGAGGACATCGACGACGACTTTGGAGGCGTCGAAGTGGACTATTCGCTGCCTCGCCGGATCAGCTATGACGTGGAAGCGCTGGCCAGGTTCTGCAGTTTGGATGAGGATTGCGCGCTGACTTTCTATGGAGGCGAGCCACTGTTGTGCCTCGACGAGATGAGGAGGATCATGGACAACGTGGGGGCGAAGCTTTTCATGATTCAGACCAACGGCCTGCTGTTGGACCGTCTGGAGCCAGAGTACGTCAATCGGCTGCATACCATCCTTGTTTCCTTGGACGGGGACGAAGCGCTGACCGACCACTACAGGGGAAAGAACACCTTCAGAAAGGTGATTGACAACGTCAGACTGGTCAGGCAGAACGGGTTTCCCGGCGAACTGATTGCCAGAATGACGGTCATGGAGGAAACTGACATCTGCCGCCAGGTGAGGTGGCTTGTGGAAGACTGTGAGGTTCCGTTTTCTTCGGTTCATTGGCAGCTTAACGCTGGGTTCTGGAAGGGCGACTTCGCCAGAAGAGATTTTGCGCGCTGGGCGGAACAAAGCTACAATCCGGGAGTGCGGCGGCTTGCCCAGTTTTGGGTTGACCGCATGGAAGACAGCGGGCAGGTGCTGAGGCTTTACCCGCTTTTGGGCGTTGCGCATTCGCTTCTGACAGGGGAGAGCGAGAGTCTCCTGCGCTGCGGTGGAGGGTGGGCCAACTATGCTGTTCAGACGGACGGGCAGATCGTTCCTTGTCCAACCATGTGGGGAATGAGAGACCACTATCTTGGGCACGTAGAAACCGCGAATCCGCTCAGACTGAGAAAGGTCTTTGTGGGCAAGCCGTGCACGGAATGCAGCATCCTGAACGTGTGTGGTGGACGCTGCCTGTACGCAAATGTGACTCGGCGGTGGACGTCCGAGCAGTATGGCCTCGTGTGTGGAACCGTGAGAAACTTGGTTGAAGCAGTGCATGACCAAATTCCACGCATACGGAGACTCATTGATGAACGAAGGCTCGGTCTGAAGGATTTTGAGTATTTGAAGTACAATGGATGCGAAATAATCCCGTAGTCTCTTATTGCATCCATCATGTTTTTGGCTGTTTGCGTTTTCTGAAGGTAGGCTAAATCGTCTTCTTGTGGCACGTATTCGAAGCCGGCTTCCAGTAGCTGGGTGATTTCTTCTTTTTGTTTTGGCGACTTTGACATGGTATTCGTCGTTGGCTATGTTTTGGAAAAATGCCCTGTTCACGGCAATGATCGCCCGGGATAGGTTCGAACTCCCGTTTCATTTTGTCAGATCTAGTGCAACCATTACACAAACTGAAATCCTATTTAGCTTATTCTCAGCATGCCAAAAAAGGGACTTGCGGGAGAAAAACCGAACAACGTTGATATCCACTCTGAATATGAGATTCGTAAAATAGAGAATAGAGAGAAGACAAACGCTAGACCTATGGAAAAGTTTCTTGACAGCCTCAGCAAGGGAAAGAAGAAATCTTATCGTAGAGGACGTGGACTAGACGCATTTTTTGAGGCTACCAGACCTAAGAAAGACCCGATAGACGAAGCTGAAGCTAGAAGATACCCGAACCTAAGAGACGTTGACCCGAATCTGGTTCGTTCAGGTTTCAGAGACAATAAGCCTAGAGAACCACAAGAACCACATGACCCGTATCTGGAAGAGATTAGAGAATGTGAGAAACAAGAAGGTCAAGAAGAAACCGAACGAATCAACAAGCTAGACAGACGAAAACTCAGAGAATGGCTAGAGAGCGAAGAGCAAGACTAGGTTATTGACTCATGACCGCAAATCTTATTAATTGTTGCAGTATAAAGCATCTAACCGAAGAGGTTCTCATTATGATGGAAAGGAATGACATGGAAAAGGGGTATGTCGGTGAAACGTATGTCATGGCAAAATTGAGTCGTGCCTACAATATTACGAGTGCGATAGTTCCTCAAGATTTCTTTTCATATGACTTGATAACCAATAATAATAAGCGCATTGAAGTAAAAACAGCAATATTACGAAAGTTTGAAAGAAAACATCCAAAGAAGACTTATTACTCTGATGCTTGGGAATTTGGAAGGAATCCAAAACAACGGCATGAAGGGTCGTGTGACTTTGTGGTGTGCGTTTGTTTTTCATCTAAGGATTTCTCTGACAATCCACGTTGTTTCATAATTCCATGGAAAGAATTGCATGGACGTTCCGTCTTCAAGATTTCTGCAAACCCAAAAAGAAAAGGAGAACACAAATTCTGGAACTATGAGGACAAATGGGATGCGATAGCGAAGGATGATGCTTCTGAAAGTAGTGACATTAAAAATGCGGAAAAGTTATAGCCGAACCGAACGGACTAATCAAACGTGGAATAGAATGCAGAAACCCAATCTGGAAAGAATGTGGGAAACCTTCATAAAAATCCCGACTGATAATGGTCAAATCAGATTTGGTGTCCTTTTTGACGTTATTCGCTTCAAGATATCCCCGATGATTCAAAGGCTGAGAGATGACAGAATCATAAATTGGTATTGCTTTCTGATTCACGATAGAAATAGTGGTGTCCCCACGTCCCAAAACGATACCAATCCATATTTTCACATTAGGATAGCACTAGAGGAAAATGACAAACTCGATTTTCCCAAATCTCTCCAAGACTATTGCGTCATGACGAGAAAAATAGACCGAAAATGGGTAGAGCGGATTTCCATCACTCCAGAAACAACCTTCGATACGTCTTTGCTGAAACATGGAGGCATTGAGGAAATTTGGAGAATCATAGGCGAACAGTCCGAATGGCTTGTGAACACGTTAAATGCTTACAAAGAAGACGTGAATGTCCCACTTTTGCACATCATTGAATTCCTACATTATTATTCTAATATGACTCAGATGCGTTCTGGATGATAGGTGAAAATTCCTTCTATCGCTCTTCTTAAGCCATTTTGACCCATTGGTTCTTGGGGAAAGCGAGAAATCCAGACTAAGAGTGGACTTTTCGGGAGATGTCGCCGCTTTGTCGGTAGTACCAGTTTGTGAAATAGGTCCCATTTTGGACATGGGAGTGCGGTGAGAAAATGGGAAGGTTGAAAGTCATTGAACGTGCTTTTAGGTGAAGGCAATCGTCCTACTTCTTCTTCTCAGCTTTCTTTTCCTCGGGTTTAGGCTTTTCTTTCTTCTTTTCTGAGGGCGTGAGTTTCGCCTCCTGAGCTTTTGTTCAAGAGCCTATTGGTTTTAGGTCTGGTATATGCTTTTTTGCCAACATTCATATACCTGTCTGCTTGTGGAGAAAAAAACTCGCTAAGATCAGATATTTCGAAAGGGAAAAGGACATTGGCCAACTGAAAATTGTCAGGATTCCACAACTTCTTTCTCAAAACGCCTCAGAATAACGCGCGCGCGTTCGAATCCAAGCGACCCGTCAATTTCTCCGCACCCATTTCTAAACTTCACTTGATCTTTCACCGTAAATTGTCGTCTATGCTTATCTTCTATCATGGAAATCTTGGTGGACAGTTTTTATACGAGCCTGAAGTCACCTATCACGGAGAAGAAGACAGCCCCAATGACACTCATCATAGATGACGCGGGCAGCGGAGACCTGCTTTTCGGCGTGGTCATAGCTGCATTTCGTGACGAAACCCAAGAATTCAAATATGATCTCATAGGCGTGGAATTCTTCCAGTCCAGCCGCTTCTACAAAAAAGAGTATCTATTCCAATCTTCAAGGATCGTGTCCCAACTAATCGTTGGATTGAAAATCAAGTCAGGAGAAGAAATCCACGTTTGCAGGAGCTACATCTTTGATGAAGCTGTGGACGATTTGCGAAGGACCTACGGTGACGACCGAGTTCGCAGAGTTGAAGTGACTGGTGAACCACAGAGACTTGCGGAAATAGCCTACCTCGACGAGATAAGAAACCTGGGCTATGAGCCCATACCTGAACGAGAAGACAAAAGGGCACGAAGCTTCTTCCACATGATGCGCTGGCTGAAAGAAAACCCAGACAGGCTGAGATACGCCAAGACCGGTTGGCCACGCCTGTCAAGATACCGTCTATTCAAATCCTATCATCAAAACAGTACGTACAACGCAGTCTGCACTGATTGCGGGAACGAATGCGAAGTCCCATTCAAGCCAGACCACAACAGGCCAGTCTACTGTCAGGCATGTTGGACAACACGGAGACCCTCTCGATAAACACGCCAGCTTAAGGGATCATACAAGGAATACTTTGGCACACGCGGCGAGATACCACCCGACCTTTCCTCTGTTGACGGTCTTCTAGCTGGGAAAAAAGTCTCCGCCCAAACAGTTCGAACTTCTTTTTCCCAGTCAACGCTTTCGTTCCCATTGACTTAGAACGCGCTTTTAGAATGGCAGAAGAAAGAGGGGTTGCGCGGGAGAAATCTCCAATCTCTCATAAGGCTCATGTTTGAGAATGCCTTCTTCTTGTCTTGGCATATCAAACCAGAACGAACCCCAACCATTCGCAAGGACTTCGAGAGACCTCTCCATCAGTGGCGAATGCGACATAATCCCCTAGACAGAAGAAGCGTTGATTTCGGGGGCTGGATTATGTTTCCCGTTGGGATTGATGCGCAGAAAACGAGATTAGGGCGCAGGCCCGTTAGCTGTGGCTGGTGGAAATTGAGATGTCGGTGACCATGCGTGACGTGCAGCACCTGTGCTGGAAGAACTTCAGAAAAATAAACGATAAGCTTGACGTTGAAAGAGGAAGAGCATGGACGCCGTTCGTGATGGTCACTGCCCTGCTCGAGGAGGCCGGCGAAGTGGCGGCAGCGGTCAAGGGACTGGAAGGGTTCAAGCCGCCTGAAAAGCCCAAGACAACGGAGACGTTGGCAACGGAGCTGTCGGACCTGCTCTACATAATCTTCGTCTTGGCGGAGCACTACGGAATAGAGTTGGAAGACGCGTTTCTGCAGACAATGAACGACTACATGCTGCGATTCATACAGTAGCGTCTGTGCGGACGCCGCTGATCTTGAAGCATGAAAGCTTTTAAGAGAATTCAGGCCAAGTCTGCATTGCGGTATGCTGATGAAGAAAATCCTGCTAATTGTGCGCCAGCCTGAGGTCGCACGGCTGTTTCCCTCGGATTTTGAGCTTTTGCTGGACGATCAAGCCTGCGTCTTGGACGCCATCAGGGTGGCTGATGAACGGATATCTGAAAAGTGCGGATGCTTTCCCGTGAAGGGATGCAGTAGCCTGCTGCAGATGGTGTACAACGTCCGCGAGAAAAGATTCTATCGACAGGTCGCCGTGCAAGCCTATTCAAAGACGCAATCGTTCCTCAACGTCCGGGAAAACCCGACGCTGATCCTGCCGGACGATGCCACGATAATCGTTATTCCTCACGGCGGATGCTCAACAGACTGGGAGCAACCGGTCTAACGTGTTCTCATTTTGAAAGCAATGGCGGTCGCTGATGCGCAAGGCTTGAGAGAGACAAGAAGCCAGACAAGCAGGCTCTGGAGAGTTCGGTTTGCGCCGCTTGCAGAGAAAGTCGCCTCAAAACGTGAAACGAGAAAGGTAGCGAAACAGAGATGGCGCATCTAGGTTTTCTTGTAGACTAGGTCTGTTTCCCGCACGCGCTCGGTGACCTTAAGGCCTATGCTCTGCCCAGCCTCTGCCCGCTGAACGTTCTCGTGTTCGATCTGCATCGAATCGACGACCTGCTCAAAATCGGTAGTCGGTCCTTTAACGACTATGCTGTCGCCGACGCTCAGAGAAGCCTTAAGCTCAATGACTGCGACGCTGATCTTGGGAAAGAAGTGCGTTATGCGCCCAATCTGAACAACGTTCTCCTCGGCCAAACACTTCAACTCCTACGAAGAGAATAGAGGAGGATTCCGCATAAATAACTTATTCAACCAGTTCCCCCCCGAGGTAGGTAGGAAACGTCCCGGTCACTCTGACGTGCACGGTTTTTCCCATTAGGTCGTCGGCACTCTTCACCACGACCGGCTTGTAGGCAAAGTTGCGGCCCACCCACGAACCAGCATTCTTTCCGCGTTCGTCAACCAGCACCTCGCCAGCCCATCCGCTCCACCGCTTATTCTTCTCGAACGATATTCTTCTCGCCAGTGCGGCTGCCAACGTGCTTCTTCGCTTTATCTCGGCATGTGAAACAAACTCCTTTTCCATGCTGGCCGCTGCCGTGCCGGGTCTGGCAAAAAACTTCGAAACGTTCACGATGTCCGGCCTCACCTCTTCCAGCAGTCTGAGGGTGCCCTCAAATGCCTCTCCAGTTTCGCCCGGAAAACCGCAAATTACGTCCGTGGCGACAGTCATTTCCGGCATCGCGGACTCGAATGTCTCCACTATCCGCTTGAAGTCCCCAGCCCTGTACGGCCGCCTCATCTTTCTGAGAACCTGATCGTCGCCGCTCTGGACGGGCAGATGGACAAACTTGAACACGTGCGGATCGCGGAACGCGTCTACGAGCTCGTCAAGGACGCTGTCGTCCATGTTGGGTGTCATCATCCCAACTCTGACCCTGAAGTCCCCGGCCAGACTGCACAGAGCACGCAGCAGCCGAGCAAGGTTCACGCCGATGTCCCGGCCGTAGCAAGCAGCATCTTGGGAAGTGATCCAGATCTCCCGCGCTCCCGACGCCAAATCACGTGTCACTCTGTCGGCAATCTCCTCGACGGCGTAGCTGCGCAGCTTTCCGCGGGCAAGGACGACGCAGCAATATGCGCAGTTACCTAGACAGCCTTGGCCTATCGGAACGATGCTGACCGCCACGTTCGATCGCAGATGCGGAAGAGTCAGAGGCTGACTGCCGCTGCCGGCTCGTCCAACTTCGATTACGCGTTCGCCAGCCATTACCCGGCGCACCACGTCGACTATTTTCTCTCCTGAGGAAGGGCCGACCGCGCCGTCAGGATTCACCTCGCGTTGCAGCCTCTCAAGGCTTATCGTGGGAAGGCATCCAGCCACAACCAGCCTCTTGCCAAGCGGAACGCGCCTGCACAGTTCCAGCATGCGGTCTTCAGTGGGACCTTTGACCGCACACGTGTTGAGAACAACAGCGTCAGCCTCATCCATGTTACATGCCAGTTCATGGCCCGCCTGGACTAGGCAGCCCTTCAGCACCTCGCCGTCTGCGGTGTTTGCGGAGCACCCGAAGCTCTTCACCAGCACACGCATTGCTCTCAATCACAGTACGTTAAATGATTCATCAGGGAATAAAAACGTGCAGGTTTTGCAGACGGCGAATTTACAGAAATCTGAAATGGGCTGTGCGAAACTCTTAAAAGCGCTGGCCGGAACATGATCGATACATATTTGCCACATGTTATACAGAAGTATAAGCTGGGAACGTGCTCTTGTTGTCTACTTGGAGGGAGAGATGCGTTGAAGCTGATTACTCTTCATGTTCCTGAGACTTATCTCAGGGCGCTTGACAAACTTGTGAATGATAGGTACTACCCAAACAGGGCGGAGGCGATTCGCGTGGCCATCCGGGACCTGATAAATGAGGAAGTCTGGGGGAAGAACCAAGTTGGCTAGGGCACGTTCGACTCAGGCTGCGTTGAAGTACCAGTGGATGGACGCTGGAAGCCCTGTTGTTAAGCGGTCAGACAACTGTCGAATCGCGGTCATCGGCGTTGGCGGAGCAGGCAACAGCACCGTCACGAGGCTGATGGAGGCAGGGACGTCCTGCGTGGAATGTGTGGCAGTAAACACTGATGCGCTCCACCTCAACGCCTCGAAAGCTCACAGAAAGGTTCTCATCGGCGACAAGATCGCGGGGAGGCTGGGAGTCGGCGGCGATCCGCGGCTTGGCAGGGCCGCCGCTGAAGAGTCAAGGAAACGTCTTGAGGACTTGATTTCAGGTGTCGACGTTGTTTTCGTTACGGCCGGCTTGGGAGGGGGCACTGGCACGGGCGCTGCGCCCGTCGTTGCAGAGATTGCCCGCAAGAGCGAGGCTCTGGTCGTTGGAGTCGTGACTACACCCTTCCGCGTCGAGAAAGGCCGGAACGAATACGCCGCTGCCGCGCTCGACGAAATGCGCAGGCACTGTCACACCCTGATTGTCGTAGACAACAACAAGCTTGCACAGTTCGTCCCGCAGCTTCCAGTGAGCGAGGCCTTCAAGGTGGCAGATCAGATTCTGGCGAACATGATTAAGGACATTGCTGAGACCTTGTCCACTCCAAGCCTGATAAATCTGGATTTGGATGAGTTCAAGACCATCGTAAACAAGGGCGGAATGGCTGTGGTGGGAGTCGGCGAGTCGGACGCACCGAACAGGGCTGAGGAGGCTGTGCGGAACGCCTTGAGGACTCCGCTGTTTGACGTGGACTGTGCCGGCGCCACGGGCGCCGTGATTCACGTGATTGGGGACAGGCAGATGACCGTCGAAGAGGCCAACCGGATCGGCGAAATAGTCACAGAGACTATGGACAGCAGCGCCCACGTCATCTGGGGGGCACGAGTGAACCCGGAGCAGACTGGCAGACTGAAGGTCACGCTTGTCATGACTGGCGTGAGCTCTCCTCGCGTTCTCAGCGGCTTGGGAGCATTCGCACCACGACTCTTCAATCTGGAGCCGTATGCCGCGCCAGAGAGACCGCTGGAGGTTGACTTGCAGCTCTATCAGATGGAATCTTCATACTGACTCTCCTTCCCTCTCTCCAGCTTTTGTTTCGCCGCGACTTTTGCATCAGCCGCTTTGTTTGATCACCAAACCTGACTTTGCCCGTGGCTTCACCTGCAATGAGAAAAGATAAAAGTACGTGGCAAATGTGTATTCTATAATCTGTCATGCGCGGCGAGGGAACACGGAAGTTGAGAACAATCACCACGTTGCTCGTAATCCTGCTTCTTGCGAACGCCATCCCCCTGATGACAAACATGGCTTCAAGCCAAACGTCACCCATCATGAAAATTCTCGAATCCAGTACCGGCTCAAACTCGACCACTCTGGGAAATGCGTCCGAGCCAGTTCCGGTGGGTGGGTTCCCCTTCTCAGTCAACGTGACCCTTGAGGGCCAAGCTGGCCTCCTCAAGACCTACCAGGTAGCTGTAGGATTCGACAGAAAGTATGTGCGGTGCACCGGGGGGCAGATCGACATTGAAGATCCGAATTTCGTCTTCTACACATTCAGGGATCAGGCTGTTACTTCTTTTGTCGACATAAACAACTACGACGGCTATGCTTCCATAGGCACGGCGCTGGTGTTCGACTACGTTAACGTGTCTGGGAGCGGTCTTCTCTGCCGGTTTGATTTCACCGCGATCAAGGCAGGCAACTCGACTCTCAGAATAATTCCGACCGAGACTCCGCCGCGTGATAGCTTCTTGTGGGATCCTGCCATGCACTACATTTCGTTCACATCGACCAGTTTCAACGTGAGCACGAGCGCTTCGGGTTCTCCGCCAATCGCCTCGTTCGTGTTCACTCCAACCAACCCGGTCACTAACGAGAATGTCACGTTCTACGCCGTGGACAGCTATGACCCTGACGGGAACATCACAAGCTATGTGTGGGACTTCGGCGACGGAACTGGAAACGTGACCACTTCGGAGTACATGGTGACGCATGGTTTTCCTGCCAACAGGACTTACGACGTGAAGCTGACCGTCAAGGACGAAGATAACATGACGGCCTTTGTCACCAACGAAGTCCAAGTTGGTCTGGTTCCTCAACCCGCCTTTTCCTACAGCCCACAAAAGATTGCCCCCTACGACACTGTGACGTTCAACGCCTCGGCAAGCCACGACCCAGATGGAAGCATAGCGAGCTACGTTTGGGATTTTGGAGACGGAGCAAATCAGACAACCGACATCTCAATTGCGACTCATTCCTACTCGCACAAAGGAGTGTTCAACGTCAACCTCACCACAGTCGACAACGATGGCCTCCACAACTCGACAGCCGCAGAAGTGGTTGTGGGGAACCGGCCAATCGCAGATTTCACGTACACCCCAACGACTCCAAGTGTTGACGAGGCAGTGTTCTTCAACGCATCACTGAGTCACGCGGCTGACTCTGGCGACTCAATTGCGAGACTGATCTGGGACTTCGGCGACTTGAGGCAGCGCAACGTTACGATAACGGACTCCGGCTCGTGGGGCATACAACATACCTACCTGAGCGAGTCAACCTTCGACGTTAACCTCACGGTCTACGACAACAACGGTTTGTCCAGCTCAGTTCTTCAGACGATCTCTGTTGTGGAGCCGGCGCCTGACATCACGCTCTACATAGTCATCGCCGTCGTGGCGGCTGTCGTTATGATCGTTGCAATCGTGATGATCCTGAAGAGGATAAGACGAGCCGAAACGACGCGAAAGGTCAAGTGAGCCACATTCTCTTCTAGACAATTTTTCAGGCTTAATCAGATTTTCACTTTGACCCTGACTTTGAACGCACTTAAAGACGACTTGTGCTCTACTGAATGAGAAGAGTAGGTCATAGGTCACCAGAAGTTTTAATTGCACTGGGGGACTACTGTTCTTGGTTGGAATTCCCTGAAGCCTGTTCAGGAAAGGAAAAGATAGCCAATGCTTAAGAAGATCGATCTGAGCCGAATAAAAGTTCGGTTAGACAACATTAACAAGAAAGCCACTAGATCGGTATCCTTCGAGCCTAGCGATGTTGCGGTGAAAATGCCAGACTATTACAAAAGCCCAGTACTGGAATGTCTAGAGGAGTTCAACTCAAGCCACCTTTTAGATCCAAAAGAGAACGGATTAATGAACGAATGGAATATCTACGGGTATGATGAGAGTGTGCAAGATTTCAGAGCATTGGAAGGAGATCTACTCTTTTGCAGCTCGTCAGTAATAAAACTGGAAGACAGATATGCGTTCAGTCTCACGGTTCTTCCATACTTCATAACGTCTATGAGGAAATTCAAAAGCATTCGTGATGATGACATTCGCTTTGCCATCAATCCTACGAAAATCCGCAATCGAATAATAATAGATGCGAAAACAACAGCCATTCTGGAAACCGTGGAACCTCATTCAATAGTTCTCATTGATGGTCCACTGGTCGGCAAACAAGCAACTTCGAAATTGGTCAAGATGGACAATAGCCTTCGGGAAAGAGATTGCATACCAATCTATTTCGTCAAGAACTCTGACAGTCGTCTGGTGATTGATAATACTAGAGGGCTCTCCAATCACTATAACAGCGATTTCCATTGGGCTGCCAATAAACTCGAAACAAACCACAGGTCAGCCTTCTTTAGATATACCGATCAACGTAGCCGTAATCATTCCAAAGTTTTTGCATACTTGAAGGTGCTGTCTGGCTTTCCTGAGCGAGTAGAAATGCATTCGATGACCTATCAGAAGTATGGGCATTTGATACTGAGGCTCATGAATCTGATTGCCTATCTGTACTTAGTGCAGGGAGACAATGCTAACCCTCAGGTGCGGCCAGTAGCTATTGCCGAGAAATATGCAAGAGAAGGATTGAAAATGCTGAACATACCGGTTCTTCTGGGCAGGCTCGGATTTCGTCCAACAGTAAACCAGGCTAGATTTGGGTGAGAAGATGTGGATAGTTACAGGATCAGAAAAAGATACGGTGACGCTAGTTTCGTCCAAAGATACGGATAGTATACTGCCGATAGGCACCTACTTGACAGTTGTTGGGGAGAAGAATGCAAGACAGATTCTGTTGGTTGAGAGATCCTATCAGAAGTCGCTTTTTGAGCCATCACCTCTCGTGGTCGATGCCGATCTTCCAATTCTGAAGCAAGATCAAGAATGCAAAAATGTGTTAATTGCAAGAAGGATGAGAGAAATTCCGTTGAGGCCAGATGGCAACTTCAGTTTCGTCAAACCAAATGAGAAAGCTAGACGGACTACGCAGCAAGAAATAAACGAGATTTTCGCGTCAAAGGAAGGATTTCCCGTTTTCTTGGCGACTGATTTCCTTGGACAAAATTCTCTGCTGAAGGATGATTTCGGACATATGCTACACGTCAGAATACCATACTTCTCTCTGTATCTTCAGACGATGATCTGTGGTCAAACAGGTTCGGGAAAAACGGTTGCTATGAAATACCTAATAGAACAATTTCTCGAACACGAGAAAGGAGCCGTGCTCGCCATCAACGTCAAATCCATCGATCTTTTGACAATGGACCAACCCACAGTAATTGAGGATGAAAAGCTTAAGAAACAGACAGAAGAAGAATGGCAAACACTTGAGCTTATGAGGAAGCAAATCGATACCTTCAGCATTTATGAACCGGCATCCAAGGAAAGATACAAGGATGGAATAACTCAGAATAGAATCAAGAAGATAACTCTGAGAACTAGAGACTTGGAACCTCAATCCCTCCTGGGGGTCTTGCAAAGAGTCACTGACAGAGCGGCGGAAGCTCTGCCACGTATATTTCGACATTGGAAAGACAACACACCAGAAGGAGAACAGACATTCAGAAACTTCATCGAATGGTTCAGAAACCTCGCAACGAAAGAGAATCAGTACACGATCCCCATGATCTCGGATGCAGGAGAAACAAGTGAAGTAAAGCTGCATTCAGGAACATGTGATGCAATCTTAAGATCCCTAGAAAACGCATCTGCCTTCTTTGACAGACAAGAAGAGTGCGTTGCCATAACCGAAAAGAACATAATGGTCGAAGGAAAGCTGTCAGTAATTGACCTCTCAAATAAGAACACTACAATATTCGGAGCAGTATTGCTTCGCCATTTGTTATCCAGAATATACGATGCGAAAGCAATCAAAGGTGAATATAAGACAATTCCAGTGTTGATAGTAATTGATGAAGTGCATCAATTCTACAGTTCCAACGCCTCAGCAGAAGCTCTGGAAGAACTAAATGCAATTGCACGAATGGGAAGATCCGAAAAAATAGGCGTGGTTTTTGCATCCCAGAATCCACAAGATCTGCCAGAAGGACTAACTTCAATTGTCAATAATAGAATATTCTTCCGATCGCTTGAAACTGTGAGCAGAAAATTCGACATTAAGGATTTTGCTGTTGAGCTATCCTCGCTTGGGAACGGATATGCGGCTGTTTCTTGCGCTGCCATGCCACAGCTGAGGTTTGTAAAGTTTCCAATGTCACTTATGGGGGTGAGGAGTTGAAAACAAAACTGCCTTATAAAGAGCTCTTGCAGAAACTAGCTCTCAAAGAAAAGGAGTTAGAGATACTCGAGATAGCCTGGGATGACGAACCCAATATCGACAAAAAGATTGAGCGCTTGCTAGAGGAGGTGTAAATACGTTCGAATTTGAGATAAGTTACCTGGAAGAGGGATATCACAAGAAAGGCGACGAGCCTTTTAGATTCCCTCCTGAGGGTACAGGTGCAATCATAGATGCAAATCTTGTCGAGATTCAGGGAAAGACAGGAACCGGAAAGACTACCTTTTTGAATATTTTGGCTTTAGCCCTAGGTTACCTTGACCATAAGGAGGAATTGCAGAACAAGCCCATATTGAGAAGAAAGCTCGAAGAATTGAACAAGACTCTCAGCCTTGAGTACTCTTTTCGAATCTTTGGCGGCAAGCCACAGCCAATTGAATTGAAAGTTCAGCGAAAGGCAGGTGGAGAACAGAAGTGCTGGTTGAACTCGAAGCCTGTAGACCAGGACACGATTGCCCAAGACTTTGACGTGATATTCTTGACGGAAGATGATCCGAGACAGGTTGTTACTAATAGCCTAAACAAGTTGGCAGACTATTTTAGAGCTCTTGACGAGCGATTGGAGGACCTTCAGAAAAGCCTGAGAACAGGAATCTTCGAGATAGAAAATTTCCGCAATTTCAAAACCAATGAGAAGGCACTTCTTGCTGAAATAGCTGAGTACAAGAATGCCATGAGCAAAGGCAAAGCAGAATGTTCCAGTCTGCAAGAAAAACTCGAAAAAGTCAAGCGAAAAAGAGAAATTGAAGAAAACCTTGATCTGTTGAAGAATGAAGGGAATATCGCATCTGACTTCGAGCGTCTCAAGAAAAGATATGAGCAACTCAAGGGCAAAGAGGAACACGATCTCGCCCAACAAATAAGAAAGCAGCGAGTAAAGCTCCTGAACGCCAATAACGAGTTTGAGCAGCTCTCAATGAGAGTTGTGCAGATATGTCAATCTCTTCGAAATTATGGAGTTCTTCTTAACAGCGACAAGCTCTTGGGGAATGATCACTCTGAGCTTAATGCAATCATAGTGAAAACACTAGCGCAAGATCAGAACAAAAATATCAAGATTGCCATTGTAGACAACATGATAGATCTATTTAGGGTCTATAGAGAAGACGACATAGTACCAGTCATCAATAAGCCAGTAAAGGAAGTGCTGAAAGAGCTTTATAGATTGAAGGCGCTCGACAATTCTGATCGCGTCTCTAGCCTGCTCACAACACTCAAGCAGGTTCTGATCCAGAGAAGTGAGAAGACTCATCTTTCCGATAGAATTAATGAAAGAATAACGGAGCTATTGGAGAGCGGCAAAGATCTTGAGAACATCGAAAAGATTGAGAAGGAATTCTATGAAGCCCAGAGCAGATACTTCGCACTTCAAAAAGCCGTTCAGCAGGACAAGACTAAACAAGCATATGAATGGAGTACTCTCCGTTTAGTCGAAGGCGACCTCCAATCAATTGAGAATCGAATGCACGAATTGGACGTCCAAATCCGAACTGGAGAAAGTATGAAGAGAAGATGTGAAGAGAAGCTTGAGATTCTGCGCGAAAACGCCTCCAACAAACCGAAGTATGAAGAGAAAGAGAAAAAGCTGCGGTGTCTGATGGAGACAATAATCCACACAATGGAAAACATCCATAATTGGATAGAGATTCTCAAAAACCCCGTTGGGACAGGTAAGGCTTTCGAAAAACTGGGTGAGAGACCCGGATTTGGTTTGCTGGATTACAGGAAATTTGTAAGAGTAGTGGGCGAGTCATTGGGGAAACAGTTTGAACCTGTATGGTTCGACAGCAAATTTCATCGCATCACATTCTTCGATATTGAGAAGAACATTTTCATTACAGATGAGGACAGAGAAATAAAAATTGACAATCTTTCAACAGGGCAGAGCAAGATCACAGCGCTTTCAGGAATTTTTAAGAAAATGGATCCAGACAAGAAGAAAATCATACTTGTAGATGAGATCGCTGTGGTAGATCCAGAAAAAGTGGAAAATTTGAAGAAAACTTTGAAAGAGAAATTCGATGAAGGTTTGATCTTGCTAGCAGTTCTCCTTAGACCGTCTGCCCAGGTGATTGAGATAAAGAGCTGGGGATAGCCTTGGAGCAGAATTCATCTAAAGAGCTCTTGAAACTATTTGAAGAGCTAGTCTACAAGCTTGAGCAAGCTAAGAAAATAAAAACGGAGAAAACCGCATCCGACCTATTATTCGTGATCTTCAGTATGAACAGCAACAATATATCAAAGGCCTTCTTGGACAGCGCAAGCTGGATCGATCCTGGGGTCGTTGACTTTTTGTCCGAGCAAGGACTTATACAAAGAATCCCGTCCGAAGATGCGGGAAAATACGCCTTGACATTCAAAGGCATAGTTCAAGCTGTGCGAATGAAACACACTATCACTCTTGAAGAACAGTTCCTCAGATTTTTGCAGATGGCAGATCAGAAATTCAGTACTGGTGAGCAAGCTACTTTCGATTGGGATGAGAAGCTCGCAAGCTTATCATTGCTTCTTATGACATCCACGTCCGAAGCATCAGCAGTTCGATTGAACAACCAAAACAACAAGACTGTTTTGAGCCAAGTCTTCGACGACACTCTTACATGCCTAAAGAAATACAGTATTGTTAGTGCAGATGAAAGACTCAGAACCAAAAGTCGAGACGAGTCACCTGTATCGGCACTAATGAGCAGACTGAACAAACTTGCAAGGAAGACAAATCATTACTATGTAAACTTGCGAGAGGAATCAGGGTATTTCTTTGACATTGAGAAGAAAGGCGAAGTAGACGAAAAGAGGTTAATGTTCCTTTTCAGAAGAATTTTCGAATCTGCAAGCAAGGATCGTGATGATTACGGCGAAATGTACAAGGAACTTGCGGATATAAGTCAACATTATTCGTCTCGGTTCCTGGGGAGATCCACAAGTCTTGATATTTCGCTTAGCATCCTCAAGAGATTCAAAGATTTCATCGATATGGAAATATGGAGGTTGCCACATCCGATTAGCACAAAGCAAATGTAGAGACTATACGCCATGAGAAAAGTCACAAGCCCTCTAAGATATCCTGGTGGAAAATCCAAAGCTTTAGGCCAGATTCTGCCACTTATTCCACTTGACTTTTCTGAATACAGAGAGCCCTTTCTCGGTGGTGGGTCAGTCTTTATTGCACTTAAACAACTGCGTCCGCAAGCAACTTACAGGATTAACGATCTAAATCATGACTTGTTCTGCTTCTGGATTACCATAAGAGACAATGTTGATGAACTGATTGGAGAAGTGATTCGAATCAGAAGAAGGTACAAAGATGGTAAGAAGCTTTATGAAAAATTGGTTCGTTCCAGCTCTTTAGACGACTTCAGTCGAGCGTTGAGATTCTATATATTGGATCGAATAACATACTCCGGACTTGTTGATTCTGGCGGATATTCTTCCGAGGCCTTCGAAAAGAGGTTCACTCAATCTAATATTGACAAGCTCAGACCGTTGTCAAACCTGCTACAGGATGTTGAGATAACTAATCAAAGCTACGAGAATCTGCTTCCTAAAAAAGGAAAGAACGTCTTCATTTACCTGGATCCACCTTACTGGAATTCCAGAAAATCGGAATTATATGGCAAGAATGGTGATTTGCACAAATCTTTTGGCCACAAGCAGTTTGCTGAGAACGCTAGGAAGTGTCAGCATAAGTGGCTTATCACTTGCGATGATTCGGATGTGATACACGAGTCTTTTGCTTTTGCACACATCCGTCCGTGGGAAATGCAATATGGAATGACTAATGTAAAGAGAGATCGCATAGATAAGGGTAGGGAGCTTTTCATCACAAACTATGCTCCTGAGGAACAAAGTTGTCTCCATTCCTCTTTCTGCGAACACCACCTTGGATGAGTGACCGACCTAAACAGCAAAAAGCGCGATCCATCAGACCAGCAAGGGAATTCTGATTTTCCATTCAACTCCCGAGTTTATAACCCTTTGATATATGCGCACGCTTATGTCTCCTCTGAGCCCAATCGTATAGGAAATTGGTGAGCCGCATTCTCTTCTAGAATCGGGCTCTGCTTCTTCTGAACCCGGCAAGCTCCCTGTTCAGTCTCACCCAAAAAGGCACAGGCCCGCCGCGCGGCGTGCAAAGTCCCTTTCTTATGGCCTCCAGCACGCTGGCAACGTCAGCATCAGACTCTACCAGGCTATAGGCGCATCCTACTTCTGGGCCCGAGTGCGCATCGCTACCCGCTACTTTGGGCAGTCCTAGACGTGATGCGACTTGCATGCTCTTCTTGACGCAGTACCTGAACGGAAAAGCCGACGAGTTGATCACCTCGACCGCGTCAAACTTGGAGCTAACGTGCTCTCGGAGACTTCCTCTGAAGAAGGCGGTCGGGTGGCAAGCCACTGCGATGCCGCCGTACTCGTGGATCTTTTCAACAGTCTCTTCCGCGCTGAGGCCTTTTGGCACGGGCCTCTGGACGGCAAGCGCAACTATGTGTCCATCCCTGCTAGTGACCTCCATGCCTGGGAGTATCGGAATAGGCAGTTCTCTGGCCATTTTCATCGCGCTGTCCAGCCGGTCATGATCAGTCACGGCGACGCCGTCCAGCCCGCATCTTCTTGCGTAGAACAGGAGGTCTTCTCGCGTGACCAGAGAATCGTATGAATAGCACGTGTGGACGTGCAAGTCGATTTTGACTGGCAAGATTTCACGGCCGTGGCTGATTTAGCCTGTCTTGGCGGAGTTCAGCCTCATCTTCTGCAGTTTATCTTCAAGTTCAGTCTCTGTGGCATCTATCTTTCTGAACAGTGGTTCTGGCTTCGCTATCTTGTGGTGTGGCTGCAGAGGAGTGAGCGCCTCATCCCAGCTCGTCTCGTGGACGCTCCCGGGAAGCCCCAGCGTGTGCCAGATTTGTTCCGCAGCGAACGGAATGAACGGCGCTGAAGCCACTGCCAGAGCCTTGACCAGCTGGGCCGAAACGTAGAGGATGTTCGCTGCTTTCTGCCTGTCTCGTTTGACGAGGTTCCATGGCTCTTTCTCGTTCAGGTACTGGTTGCCGGCGCGGCTGAGGCTTGTGAGCGTGTTTGCGGCTGACTGCAACCGGCAGCTTTCTATCTCCGTGGCGATTGTTTCCATCTTCTCTCGGAGATCTCGGAGAGTACGCTCGGCGTCTGCGTCAAGCTCGCTGGGCTCAGGAATCTCGCCTTGGAATTGGTTGTTGATGAACGTGAGTGTTCGGTGGACAAAGTTGCCGAAGGTGTCGTTCAGGTCTGCGTTGACCTTTTCTATGAGCAGTCCCCACGTGAAGTTCGAGTCCTTCATCTCGGGCCGCGTGGCCATGAGAAAATAGCGCCAGTAGTCAGCGGGGAACATTTCAAGTGCCTCGTCTATCCAAATGCCGATTCGCTGGCTCTTTGAGGCCTTTTCGCCTCTGAACTGCAGGAACTCGGTTGCTGAGACGTTCCATGGAAGATCGTAGCCTTCGTCTGATGCGAGAAGCAGAGCCGGCAGTATAATCGTGTGGAAGGGAATGTTGTCTTTCCCGATGAAGTAGAGGGTCCTGGTGTCCTTGTCGAGCCAGTACTGCTTCCACCCGTCGGGGTCGTCGCGGTTCATGAAGTACTCGATCGTTGCAGACACGTAGCCCAGAACCGCCTCAACCCAGACGTAGATGGTCTTGTCCTCCGCCCCGGGAAACGGCGCAGGTATCCCCCACCCGACGTCTCTCGTGACTGCTCGGGGCTTAAGTCCCTCCTTGACCATGTTCAGGCTGAAGTTCCGGACGTTGCTCGACAACTGTTCGTTGCTGTTCAGATACTCAGCTATTCGGTCAGACAGTTTTCTCAAGTCAAAGTACCAGTGCTTGGTTTTTCGAATGACTGGTTTGCTTCTGCATATGGCGCAGTAGGGCTCAACCAGCAGCGTTGTCTCGAGCAGTCTGCCGCATGATTCACACTGGTCTCCTCGGGCACGCTCGTAGCCGCAGTACGGGCATTTTCCTTCCACAAACCTGTCAGGCAGATATCGGTTGCATTTCTCGCAGAACAGCATTTCTGTCTCGTCCATGAATATGTAGCCGTTTCGGTAGATCTTCATCAGGTGTTCCTGGACGAAACGTTTGTGAACGGGGCTTTCTGTTCGTGTGTAGTTGTCGAAGGAGATGGCCCATCTTTTAAGCAGTGAGACGATTTTGGCGTGGTTCTTGTCTGTCAGTTCCTTCGGCGTGACGCCGAGGCGGATGGCTTCCACCTCGATTGGGGTTCCGTGTTCGTCGGAGCCGCTGACCATCACCACTTTCAGGCCTTTCAGTCTGCTGAACCGTGCGTAGACGTCGGCCGACAGTATAGAGCCGACTAGGTTGCCGAGATGCGGCGTGACGTTTAGATAGGGCCAGGCTGACGTGACCAAGACTCTGTCTTTTCCCAATTTGGTCCAGCGTCCATTCTGAGTGTTAGGTAGATGATTAATGTTCGGGTTACTTAAATAGAATGGAAAAAGAGTGGGTGGTGCGTTTCTGTGGTTTCACTTTGGCTCTTCAGTCTTCCAGTTGATCGCTGGTCTTCGAGCGGAGAGGAAGATTGTTGCGGCGATTATGGCCGTGGCCACTATGATGAGTACCACTTGGATCGTGAACAGCGTGACGATCTGGTCCATGAACCTTGGCGTGGGCACAACGGATATTGAAGAGTACGTGTAGTCAATGTCTCCGAATTCTCCGGTCACAAAAGTGATTTCCACGACGGTGTCCTTTGCTCTTCCGTCTGACGGCACCGTGAAGCGGGTGCTGTTTTCGAACACCTCGTTTGTTGCAAAGGCCTTGTTGACTTCAATCGTCTGGTTTCCCTCATACTGGCCGTTCCTGTAGGCGCGCCAGCTGTCGAAGACGATCACGACCTTCTTAATTGTCATGGCTCCGCCTCTCACGTTGCGAAAGGCGAATGACAGTGTGCCAGTCTCGCCAGGAGAGTAGTCCGGCCTGTCCGGCCAGATTAGCAATGGTGCAGGTTCCTGTGCCAGAACGATGTTTGCCAGAAGCAGAGCCGGGATGACTGCCGCGATCAACGCGAGTGTTTTCTTGTTCAACTTCTTTCACCTAAAGTGTCAGTTTTAAGACATAACCTTATTTAACACTTACCGTCCAGCAGACTCTCGCAGGATTTGTGTGACTTTCGCCGACGGCGCATCTGACCTTATGCCCCTCGAGTTGAAATGCGTGGGAACCGCCTTGAACCCTTCTTCTCCAAGCCTTTGCATCATCTTGCGGACGGAAAGCACCGGCAGGGCCAGCGCGTCACACAATCTGTCCACAACATAATATGTGGGCGGGGCATCAATCTCCCCTCGGACTAGAGAGAACATCTTCTGTATCTTCGTGCTCAGTCTGAAGGGCCTCCTTGACGCTTCTTCCTCCATCAGCGCCAGAAAGTCCGGCTGAGCCAATCCCCCCACCCAGAGAGGGCCTGCACGTTCCAGCTTTCCTTCACATTCCGGACACGTTCGAAGGTCTCTGTCCGTGAACAGCCCCTTCGTGATCTCGCGGTGAGAGCATTTGAAGCAGTGGAAGATGTGCCCCATGTTCTCAAGGCTTTCGTCAGCACATTTCGAGCCGTGGCCCATGACGCCGTAGACGCGGATGTAGTGCTCGGCACGGTGGCTGAAAACCACATCTATGCCAATGTCCTGCTTCGCTGCTGTGAGCGCTAGACAGCCGCACAAGAGTCTGACGGCGAGCTCGTGACAGTACTCGGTGCGTAGAGGTTTTCCGCCGTACTTCCTTATGCAGGCTTTGGCGTGAACTCCGCACAGTGGTGCCATGTCCGTGGCTGTCAGGGCGATGAAGCCGCGTCCGCGGAGCGCCCGCAGCGCCGAGTCCAAGTAGGGCACGGGCGACCCGAAAGGGTCTATGTCTATGACGTCGAATCTCTTGCGCGGTGCGTTGTGCTTGGCAAGGACTCTGTGTGCTTCCACGTTTTCGACGTTGACGCGCTTGGATAGGCCGTTGATGTCCACGTTGTGTTGCGCCAGCTCGCAGGCTCTGGTGCTGATGTCGGACAAGACCACTTTCTTCACGTGGTTGACCTCCGCAGCGAATCGTATACCTCTCAAGCCGCAGCCCGTCAAGGGTTCGCAAACCGTGATTTCTTTTCCCGTCAATCTTTGGTGCGCCTGCACTGCGAGGACTGCGATGTCTCTGTTGAGCTCCATGACGGGGTTGTAGAAGACTGGTGCCTTCGAAGGGGCGTAGTCGGACGACTGCTTCTTGAACGCCTCTAGTTTCGGCACGAGGACGTTGACTCTGCCTTCCCGGACTGTTTCTGCTGGAAAACCTGCTTGGAAGTCTTTGCCCGTCATGTCATGCCTTTCCTTGATTGAGGGTGACGAAGAAAACTTTTAGTGCAATATTAGAGTTCTGGTAGTTGAGGATAAAGCCTTTGGCCAAGCGGCTGCTTCTCCTGTCAGGTCTCCCCGGCGTCGGAAAGACGACAGTAGTCCAGAAAGTCGTGGAAGAACTGAAAACTGAAGGATTCGCTGTTGGAGGCATGCTGAGCCGTGAAGTCCGTTCAGGCGCGAGCCGCGTCGGATTCGAGATTCAAGACATTGGCAGTCAGGAGCGAGGTTGGCTGGCGCACGTGGACCAGAGAGACGGACCTCGCGTCGGTCGTTACCGCGTCAACCTTCGTGACCTCAATCGCGTGGGCGCGGAGGCGATACTGAGGGCCGCCAGCGTCGCGGACGCGGTTGTCGTTGACGAGGTCGGACCTATGGAGACTCTGTCGCCGGAGTTCAGGCGAGCGGTCGAGACGGCCGTTGAGAGCGACAAGCTTTTCATCGGAGTCGTCCACTGGAAGGCGCATCACAGCCTGATCCGCCGGTTGAAGGAGAGACAAGACGCTGAGACGTTCGTGGTTACACAGGAAAACAGGGGGTCATTCCCCCACGTCATTGCTGAGAAAGCCGTGGCATTCATTCTGGCGCATAGAAGAAGCGCTGGACCGTGAACACTGTTCGGCGTGACGCGAGTCGTCCATGAACTTCTATTGTGGGGACGCTGGCGGGCTCCGCTTTTCAGGCGCGCCTCTGTCAGAACGACGGGTTTCGGCAAGCGTTATAACTTTGGAGTCATGATAGCTTCTGGAAGCGGGAAGGCTGGATCATGCTGGTTGCCGGGGTAGACGATGCGGGACGAGGCTCCGTGATAGGTCCGCTTGTCATAGCAGGAGTTCTCGTGGCAGAGGAAGATTTGCCCGTGCTCAAAGAGTTGGGCGTCAGGGATTCCAAGCTGCTTTCGCCGAACCGGCGGGAAGCACTGTATGTTGAGATCAAGCGCATCGCCCGGAAACACGTCGCGCTGAAGTTGTCGCCGCGTGAAATTGACGCCGTCGTCGAAGCCGGTAGGAAGCTTCACAGGCTCAACTGGCTGGAGGCGCAGACGATGGCGAGGGTGATTGACATGCTTCAGCCGGAAAAGGTCTACGTGGACGCGTCGGACGTTTCTGAGGAGCGGTTCAAGCAGCAAATAATGGAGAACATGAGCGGCAAGGCAGAGATAGTGTCCGAGCACAAGGCAGACAGGAACTACACCGTGGTGTCCGCCGCTTCAATAATTGCCAAAGTCGAAAGGGACCGGGAAATAGCCGAACTTGCGAGGAACCACGGCGACTTTGGGTCTGGCTATCCTTCGGACCCAAGAACCATAAGCTTTCTGAGGCGGTGTTGCGAGAAACCCGGGGAGTATCCGGACTTTGTGCGGAGATCGTGGAAGCCTGCCAAGAAGCTCAAGGCCGAGAGCGTCTCCCGTCAGACAAAGCTCGCCTGATGCTCCTGACCAGTTCTTTGGCGTCGCTGATTTTGGCGATTTCCGCGTTGCTCATGCACGTGATGTTCCTGTCAGGCACGTGGTGGCGGTTCGTGATCAGGACCGGATATGCGAGTGTGATTTCGCTGACGCTCAGGATTTCGTCGACTCTTGCCTCAAGTTCAGGTTCTCTATCATCTGTGACTGCGCCTACTATTCTGCTCCTGTCTTCGGGGACGTCTATCACAAAGTCGAATGGTGCGCTCTTGACGGTTGTGATGTGGTGGCGGCTGAACTTCTTGCATATCCTTCGGACAAACCTGTTTCTTGCGAACACGCGTTTCGCAGTGATGAACACGTAGCACATGCGATGCTGGGCGGTGGTTTTCTCGAGAAGGTCTATGGGCCTGGCGACTGGCACCCCCAAGTTACATATCAGGTTGTATGCGGCCGTCACGGACGCCTTGGCCATTCCCCGCTCGTAGCCGTAAATGGTTCTCCGCGACGTCCCTGCCAACTCCGCCACGTCGCCCGCCGACAAGCCAAGCTCTTGCATTCTGCGCTTCAGCGCTTCACCGTCGATCTCAACGTAGTATCCGCCTGGGCTTGCTTGAACCAGCGGCGGCGTGTTCCGCAGGAGCGAATTCTCGAACGTCCTTGGGCTGACTGCCCGGACGCCGTTGCGCGTGTAGACGGTGTCTTCTTCAAGCGTTCGTTCGTGAGTCTCCTCCGCCACTACGAGTGATGCGGCTGAGAAGCTCTCAGACACTGTTCTCAGGTCGTATGAGTCGCTGGGCGAAAAACTGCCGAGGTCGAGGAGAACTTTCACAAACAGCAGATCTCTGTTCCTGCGTGCAGCGAAATCGAAGCAGCTTGCCCTCGAATGGCACGACTGTGAGACCGCAAAACCTGCTTCTCTGAGCACGGCTCCGGCGGCTTCTACGCGTTCCCTCTCCCCCAAAGCCATAGAACCGTCACGGAGAATACCATCTGCACAGCGAAATATAAACAATCCCATGATGCCGGTTTCACTTTCGGGCAACGATCATGGCGTGCGCCTTGTCGTACGGCTCAAGCTGAACAACGTCCTCGATCAAGAAGCCCCTTCGCTCGAGAACGCGTGCTTCTCGGCGGTATATTTCAGCCGGCTCCTTGGTCACGTCGATGCTCTGCGCTTTTACGGCGAGCATCACCGAGCCTTTCTCTTTCAGAAACACGTCAGCGTTGTCGGCGAGAACCTTGGCCTGCTCAGGCTGAGCGATGTCGCAGTAAATGTCGTCCACCTTGCCGTTGATAAGCATCGCATATTTCTCGGGAAAACGCGCGTCCTCAAGAATCGGCGACATGTTAAGCCTGTACGCGCAGACGTTGTCAACCAGATCCCGCAATGATCTGCTCGCAAACTCGACGCAGTACACGTGGCCTTCCTCGCCGACTATGTCGGAAACGTGGCTTGCAGTCGTCCCCGACGCTGCTCCAAGGTAAAGAACTAGGTGACCCGGACCTATGGGTATGGACTTGGCGCCTTTGATGATTGCAGCGGCCAGCTTGCTTCTGAACGCGTCCCAGACTCTGTACTCGACCTTGTCTTGGCGGATGAGCCTCTCGCCGTAGACGGTTCTTCCCGGCGCAAGATTCCTTGTTGCAAGCCTCTGCGACCCGTCCTCAAGCACTGCCTGATAAACTTCGGGAAAATGCGGGTGAGGCTTCACTCTAACGTTCACGCCGATGCTTTCTCCGGCTCTGCTGGTCTCTCTGTCTCGGCGGTTTGGGTTTGGCTGACGGCAGAGGCGGCTGCTCGTATTTTCGCAGAATTTCCTCCGTGCGTCTTTCCAGACTCTGCTTGAGTTCCTTGCTTATGTCTCTGCCTCCAAACGCGTCAGCTCTGGCCGCGATGGCGAGTTTCCCAGCCAAGGCTCTCGCTATCTTGCCTCTCTGCCACCTCTTCGCGTCGTGCAGAAGCGCATGCTGGAAGATCAGCCCATGCTTCGGAGGTCTCGTGCCGCTTTTGAGAGAACGGAAAAGCGCTTTTTCGGCACCCAGAACCTGTATTGTGCTGGCTGGTTTCTTGGCGAGGTTCATGAGGCCGCCGGCAATGGCGATCAGACGCGCGCCGAGCAGGGAGCCCGCGAGAATCTTCGTGTTTGGGGCAACCTCCTCCATCGTCAGGTCAAGGTACTTTCCCATCCGTTCGCGCAGCCGATAGAGGCCCAGCACGTCTTCGCACAGGGCTTGGATCTGTTTGAGGTCGGCTTCTTGGAGGTCGGCGCCCATGGATTTCTCGGCCACTTTCGCTATTGCCTCGGCCTTCGTCGTTGGCAAATCCTTTTCTGCGAGTTTCTCTGCCGTGAAGTTGGCTTTGTCACCCAGTTCCGTGACGAGTCTGGCGTAGGTTTCGTGCTTGTCCAGCATTCGGTCGAGTTCGGGGAAGTGTATGCCGTACCATTCTCTGACTCGGGCCATCAGCATGTTTATGGTTCTGTCAAGCTCGTCCAACGTCTGTATGGCCTGAGCCACCACTAGGTCCCGTTTTTCTACTTCGTGTTTGACTTTTTGTTTGGCGATTTCCATGGTGAGATTGTGCGTCCACAGCTTGAACTCATCAGCGTCCTTCACGAAGCCTAGCTGAACAGCGAGTCCTCCCACGTCAATTGGCGCTGCGGCCAGTCCCACGTCTACGTCTGCTCCCGTCTGTTCGTGAAGCTCCTTTGCAAGACTCGCGGTTTCAACGACAAAAGTGTCATAGCCCTTCTGCTCCAGCAACCGGACAAGCTTCACGTATTCGTCAGTGGCTTTTCCAGCTTCAATGTTGCCGAGTGTCTGGGCTGCTGTCTGGGGCTTTTTTGAAAAGAACATCTTTTCTATCAGACGGTTTTCCCCGTCGAAAGCCAGCAGGCCAAACGAGCTTTTCACTATTGTGGCCTTCATCATCGAAGCCTCATGTGATAGTACTCGTAGAGGGTTCTTTCTTAATATAGGCTTGCGCAGCAACAGAATTTTCCCGATCGAAGATTGTCAGCAGGCTCTTACAAAAGCTAAATATAGAATGGCCCCAAACGCAACGTATCAGGTTCAAAAGGAACCATGGGGAAACGGCGATGGGAGAAAGGCTTGCCGGAAGATGGAGCTTTGTGGCTGCTGGCTTCGTGATTAACCTGTGCTTGGGCACAATCTACGCTTGGAGCGTCTTCAGGCCAGCCCTAGAAACCGCGCCTTACGGCCTCTCCCAGAGCGAATCCGTCATTCCATTCAGCATTTTTCTGTTGGCCTTCGGCATCAGCTTCGCCTTCTCCGGCAGAATGATCGGACATTCCGGCCCCAGACGCCCAGCCCTAATCGGCGCAGCTTTGCTGAGCGCTGGGTATCTGCTTTCCTCGGCGATAATGTTCCTTCCCTCTTCCGCGTTTTGGGTGACGGTTGTCAGCTTTGGACTTGTTGCAGGAACGGGCTGCGGGTTTGCATATAATCCGCCGATAGCGGTTGTTGGCAAATGGTTTCCTGACAAGCGAGGGCTGGCGTTGGGGTTGACGGTGATGGGATTTGGGTTATCAGCCGTCGTGACTGCCCCTGCCGTGTCGGCGCTCGTCTCCATGGTTGGACTGGCAAACACGTTCGCAGTTCTGGGCGCAGTCTTCTTTGTCCTGCTCGCAGTGCTGGGATCGTTGATGAGGTTCCCGTCGGCCGACTGGAAGGCTTCTGCACAGAATCCGCAGGCGAAGCCCAAGCCTTGGTCGGCTTCCACGTTCGACTTCTCCACCAAGCAGATGGCGAAGACGAGCACGTTTTACCTGTCGTGGTTCATTTTTCTCATAGGCGCCGGCGCAGGGCTGATGATCATAGGCGAGGCGAAGCAGATATCTCTCCGCGTGACCGGTTTGACGGGCGATTTAGAGTGGCTGGCGGTCTTGGCTGTTCAGGTTCTGGCGGTTTCGAACGCCGTGGGCAGGCCCCTGTTCGGCTCGGTCTGCGACAGGATCGGGCCGAGGAAGACCTTGCTGGCCATGCAGGCGATCCAGTTGCTCTGCCTCGTCGCGGTCTTTCCATACGCGACAAGCGCGCCTGTCCTGTACGCGGGTATCGTGCTTTTCGCAGCGACCTTCGGGGCGTACCTTTCCGCGATGCCGGCGCTGGTGTCGTATTTCTTTGGGCCGAAGAATCTGGGCCCGAACTACGGCATGTACCTTAGCGCCTATGGCGTCGGGGGAGTCGTGTGTCCGCTGCTTCTGGCGGCGATATTGGGGCCTTCTGCGACGTACAAGAACTATGTTTGGGGATTCTACGTGACTGCAGGGCTGCTGGTTTTCGCCGTCTTGTTGACGCTTCTGATGCGTGCGCCTAAGCAGCCTCAGACGGCATGAAGACATCGCAGATGAGGTCTGAACAGGCTGATAGCCGGCGTGGACGAAGCTAATATAGGGTGAGCGGATACCTTAAGTGGAAGCTACTCTGTGGAGTGAGCAGTGCTTGAGGACTGCGCGCCTGAGCGTCGAAGTGGCCGGGTTGAGGCTTCGTAACCCGACGATGCTTGCCTCCGGCGTTCTCGGCTATTCTTCCGCAAGCCTGAAACGCGTCGAAGAGGGCGGAGCTGGGGCCGTGGTGACGAAGTCCGTGGGGCTGAAGCCGAGGAAAGGCTACGCGAACCCAACGGTGTTCCAAGCTGATTGTGGCCTGATCAACGCTATGGGTCTTCCCAACCCCGGCATAGAAGAGTTTACTAGCGAGATTCGCGAGGCAAAACTGGAACTGAATGTTCCTCTGGTTGTGAGCGTCTACGGGTACAACGTGCGGGAATATGCAGCGGTTGCGTCGAAAGCGGCTGATGCTGGCGCCGATGCTGTGGAGCTTAACGTTTCATGCCCACATGTTAAGGATACTGGCGCCGAGATCGGCCGGAGTCCGCGCCTGCTTTCAGACGTGGTTGCAGGAGTCAAAGGCGCGGTGGACTGTCCGGTCCTTGTGAAGCTTTCCCCGAACGTTTCTGACATTGGAGAGCTTGCGGAGTCGGCTGCAAAGGCAGGCGCTGATGCCTTGACCGTGATGAACACCGTGAGGGCTCTGGCGATAGACTCGGAGACCATGATGCCTGTGTTGAGCAACTCGGTCGGCGGGCTTTCAGGTCCGGCTGTGAAGCCGATAGCGCTCAGAAACGTCTATGAAGTCTACAAACGCGTGAAACTGCCGATAATCGGGTGCGGCGGAGTCAGAAGTTGGCGGGATGCCGCTGAGTTCCTGTTGGCCGGCGCCTCAGCTGTTCAAATTGGCACGGCAGTCGCCACGGAGGGGCTCGACGTTTTTGGGGCTGTGGCGCGGGGACTTGATTCGTACTTGAGGGAGAAAGGCTTTGGGAGCGTGAAAGACATTGTCGGCTTGTCGCACAGAAACTAGCAGGCTCAGGACCACTCGAATCATCAGCGTGAAGACCGAAACCCCCACAGTCAAGACGTTCACGTTCAGGGATGAACAGTGCGCGTCTGCCCGTCCCGGCCAGTTCCTAATGCTGTGGGCGCCCGGCGTGGACGAGGTGCCGCTGAGCATTGCTTCCGCCGATTCGGGCAGCGCCAGAGTGTCGGTCTCAGTCAAGCGTGTGGGCGAGGCAACTGAGGCTTTGCATGGCATGAAGGAGGGCAGCTTGGTGGGAGTGAGGGGTCCGTTTGGAAACAGCTTCACGGCGTGCCGCGGAAAAATCCTCATGGTCGGAGGCGGCACGGGTATCGCTCCGCTCATGTTTCTTGCTGGGCAACTGGTTTCGGAGGCGGAGAAGCTGGTTTTCGTGGTTGGTGCCAAGACGAGAAGTGAGCTGTTGTTTTTGGACGAGCTGAAGCGTTTAGAGGGCGAAGGCAGGTTGCGGCTTGTTGCGGTGACTGAGGATGGCACTTGTGGCGAGGTTGGCTTGTGCACGGAACCGCTTGAAGAGATGCTTGCGAAGGAAGAGTATGACAGGGTGTACGCGTGCGGGCCGGAGAAGATGCTGCTCACCGTGTTCCGGCTGACGGAGAAGCACGGCGTCGGCGTTGAGGTGAGTCTTGAGCGGATAATGCGTTGCGCGATGGGCCTGTGTGGAAGCTGCGTTGTCGGGAAGTACCGGGTCTGTGCTGACGGTCCCGTGTTTACCGGAGAGCGGCTGAGAGAGGTTCGATCTGAGTTCGGAACCTCAAAGAGAGACTTCGACGGAAAGAAGATTCCCGTGTGAATGCTATCACCGCTTGTGGAGTTCAGGAACATGGTCCAGTTTGCGTCCTGTGCACGAGCGGGACTGCGTGTTCCGTCGCTGCGCAGCGACCGCGATCGCAAGCGCAAACGATCAATGACAACAGGTTTATGTTTAGGATTGTGAAAATTGTAGATTGAGGAATGACTTGTGTCCAAGTTCGAGCCGACGGAAAAGAAGTATGTTTATCAGCTGGGATTCTGGTCGGCCACTGTTGCGACTTTGCTGGTGGCAGTCGCTGGTATCACGGCCACCGCCTCGATTCAGCCCTTTGCTACTGTTGTTGGGTTCCTGTTGACTTTATCTTTCCTCATAGTGATGGCTTGCATCCACTCTTATGCCTCTGAAGAGAGGAAGGTTTTCAGCCTTGTTGGGCTTTCATTTGCCATCATTTATGCGACGCTAATTAGCGTGAATTACTTCATACAGTTGACCTTTGTCCGTTGGAGCACTCTTGACGTGTCTATTTTTGACATGGCGAACAATCAATCCATGATGTGGGTGATTGAGGTTTTGGGATATTTCTTCATGGGACTTTCCACGCTATTCGCTGCCCCAATTTTTGGTAAAGGCAAAGTAGAAAGTCTAGTCAAATGGCTCTTCGTTGCGAACGGCATCCTTGGTATACTAGCGTCCATAGCCTACGCATTGAGTTTGCCCATGGAAATCTTGCTTGGCGGTCTCATAGTATGGGACATCTTGATGCCGATTTCCACAGCCTTGCTTGCATATTTCTTCAAGCGAGTTGGGCGAACTCAAGCGTAAAAGAAAAGTTTTTATGAGTAGCAGACAAATCTCGTTCTTGAGGCCTTGTAAGATGACACTTGAATCTAGCAAGACGTTGGGAGGAATAGGTGCGATACTGATGGTGATTGGCCCATTGAGGGGTGCCTACACCGGCATAATAGGGCTGGTCGGTCTGATACTTGTACTAGTGGCCTTCAACGGCTTGGCAGACCACTACAAGGAGCGGCGCATATTCAACAACGTGATTCTTGGAGTCTTTTCAGCCATAATTGGGACAGCGATTGCCGTGGCAGTGATTGTGACTGCGGCCTTCGGCATGTTATCGGTCTTGGGCATTCAAATCTCCACTTGGTCCGACTGGACTGCCCTTCAGAATTTCAACTGGCAAAACTTCACAAATTGGAGCGCACTGGCGCCTTACGTTGCGGCTATAGTGGGAGCCTTGGTTGTTCTTTTCGCATTCGTCGTGGTCGCAGCCATTTTCCTCAGGAGATCGCTTAATACTCTCTCTGAAAAGTCAGGCATCCACATGTTTGCCACGACTGGACTGTTGATGTTGATTGGTGCTATTCTGACGATCATTGTAATAGGCGCCGTTCTGTTGTGGATCGCTTTGATACTGCTGGCCATAGCGTTCTTCGAGATAAAGTCACAGGCAAGCACTTGACACCGCAGAAATCTCGCATATCAACCTATCCTCAAGTCTGCACTACACCATTCTCTGGAATCGCGAGGGAAGACGCTCTTAGTTCCTGTCCGAATTGCGGAGGCAAACTGCAAGAGAGCTCGGTCCTCTATCTATGACATGAAAGACGATTAGCACGTGCATTGTGGTTTCTGCCGAGAAGAGAAGTCACTGGATGAAAGGTTTTGCCGGACCTTAGGAAGGTTCTTCGGGGCGCTTTTCGTGTCTCATGCTCCAGAGCCACCACATGGAACCTATGATGAGACCCGTGATCAGCAGTGACACAATCGTAACTATGATATTCTGGAACGTGCTGAATCCAGTTGACCAGAAGAGCGCATAAACCAATATGAATACAAGCCAGACAATGATTGCGAGGATCGATACCAATACTGCTATTACCGGGGGGCGATCTGTTGACAACCTTTCACCTCCTCTACCATTTTATAGATCTGATCAAAATCCTAAGTCCTCTATTTCATCAATTGCATTTAATCCTTTCCATTTTTCCCGAGGGTCAAATTCTGGGGCAAGTCATTGTGTACGAGTAAACCAGTGATCAGAGCCCACGTTTGAACCCACGCGTCTCTTAAAACATCTCCGCGACACCCCTGTTTTGGCTCATGGAGTCCTAATTGCTGAAAAGTTTTAAAGCCTTCATACTGTAATACTATTGACAGCAAGCATTGCTTCGTGGAGATTAGTGTATGCCTTCATTGAAGAGAAAAAATGTCCAAAAGAAGAAAAAACATTCGGAAAAAATCGGGAAATAACGCAGATTACATATTCTGTGTCCATGCCGGTTTTCATCGCTCATCTGCTAGGCCGTTAACGAGGTTAACCTATTCAGAAAACGGAAGATAGCAAACGCAGACTTAGAAATGATGCTAATGACCCGCTAGGACTTGAACCCTCTCAAAAAGTAGTGATGTCTCTCGAAGTTTGCTATTCTAGATCTAATGGCGGAAGCGCGTGCAAGGACAAGAACTGGCTATTCTGGGATTTTCTACATAAACAGCGGCAAATCTGGCTTTATTTCGTGAAAGAAGCCTTTGGTGGGGTCGCTGGGATTTGAACCCTGAGCAATTGGAGACGTCTCAAAAAATCTAGAGAGGGGTACTCCGTATTGGCGGAGAAAAACAGCAAAATCAGCGGTCTCCACAAATGCCGACGTGAGCTAGCATTCCTGTGTGTAGCGGGGCAGCCATGGGTAAAGGTTATATTTCGCTGGGGCTATTGTTGGGTATTCGCGGGTGCAATGTGATGCAAGGTGACCGCCAAATTCAAAACCAATTCTAAGTCGCCCCTCGCCGCAGACTACCGCCCGCTAGAACTTGAACAAGAAATCCGCGAATTCTGGCAAACAAACCACACACGCGACCATCTCGAACAGATGCGCCAGCAAAACAACAAAGGGACGCTGGGCTACGTGGAAGGACCACCCACGCTCAACGGCACACCCCACGTCGGACACGCGCGAGGCCGAGTCATGAAAGACCTCCGCTACCGATGGAAGACAATGCAGGGCCACTACGTGCCCTTCTGGGCGGGATGGGACTGCCAAGGCCTGCCGGTTGAGCTTGAAGTTGAGAAGCTGCTCGGCGTGAGGAACAAGCGTGAACTTCTTGAGAAAGTCGGCGAGGAACACTTCATACAGGAATGCAAAAAAGCAATAATGAAGTACCACCGCGAATGGGTCGAGACAGACCAGCTGCTCGGCGTGTTCATGAACCACGACCGCGCCTACTGGACCTACAAGGACGAGTACATAGAACGCGAGTGGCAATACCTCAAACGCGCTTGGGACCAAGACCTTCTTGAGGAAGGACACTACGTGGTCGCGTACTGCCCCGGCTGCCAGACAAGCCTGAGCAGCGCCGAAGTCGGCTACGAAGGCTCTTACCAGCAGGTCGAGGACCCGTCGCTTCACTTCAAGTTCAAACGAGCCGACACGGCAGACGAGTACTTCCTAGTCTGGACGACCATGCCCTTCACGCTGTTAACGGACACGATGCTCGCCGTCCACCCCGAGGCCGAATACGCAAAGGTCCAAGTCGGCGAGGAAAAGTGGATAATGGCCGCGCAGCGCGTCGAACCGGAATTGCAGGAGCTCGGCATTGACAAGTACCGCGTGGCCGAGACGTTCACGGGCAAAAGCCTGGAAGGCACGGCGTACGAGTACCCGTTCAAAGACGTCGTTCCCGGGCAAGCTGAGCTTGAGAAGGCTCATCTGCTGGTTCACAAGGTTGTGCTGGAAGACTTCGTGGACACGACTGCCGCGACCGGCGTGGTCCACTTGTCACCCGGTAACGGCGAGGAAGACTTCTTTGCAGCTCAAAAGCGCGGCGTACCAGTGTTCGCGCCTTTCGACGACGAAGTAAAATTCACACGCGAAGCCGGAATGTTCGCCGGAGTCTTCGCCAGAGACGCCGACGCCATAGTCGTCGACGAGCTCCGCAAGAGGGGCCTGCTTGTCGGAGTCAAAACCGTGAAGCACGAGTATCCGACCTGCTGGCGCTCTCACCATAAGCTTGTTTGGCTGGCGCGAAAAGAATACTTCCTGAGAACAGACAAAATAAGCGCCAAGGTTCTCCAAGCAGCCGACAAAATCGAATACTTCTACGACGAGACGCGCAACCGGTTCATCGCCTTCCTGAAAGAGGGCAAGCCGTGGTGCATATCCAGAGAGCGTGTGTGGGGCGCGCCTCTGCCCATCTGGCGATGCGAAGAATGCGGCGCCAAAACGGTTGTCGCCAGCAAGAAGGAGCTGGTGGAGAGGGCAGTGGACAAGCCGCCGCCCGACTTTGAGCTTCACAAGCCTTGGGTCGACCGCATAACGTTCAAGTGCGGCAAGTGCGGAGGAAAGATGCGACGGGAAGACTTCGTCCTCGACACGTGGCACAACAGCGGCGCCTCGCCTTACGCGCGGTTTTCAGATGCCGAGTTTGCAGAGTACGTGCCCGTTGACTTCTTGACTGAGGGCATAGACCAGACTCGCGGATGGGCCAACTCGCTCCTGCTGGAGCACGTCATACTCACTGGCAAGCCTGAGCCGCCCTACAGGGCTTTTCTGTTTCAGGGACTGGCGCAGGACGCAAGGGGCAGGAAGATGAGCAAAAGCCTCGGAAACGTGGTGGAAGCAAAGAAGCTCTTGGAGAAAAACTCCGCTGACGTCTGCCGTTTCTACATGCTCCGCAAATGCTCACCCATCGACTTCATGAACTTTGACGCAAATGAGCTTGGCCGCCGCACCTACCAGATACTTTCGACGCTTTACCACCTCAACAGGTTCTTTCTGCAAAACGCCGCGTTCGACAACTTCCGGCCGAAGGAACACACGCTCGAATGGGCCAGGGACGGCAAGCAACGGAGCGTCGACCGCTGGGTGCTGTCCAAGCTGCAAAATGCCATTCAGACGTACACGGCGAAGCTTGAAACGTGCGAGTTCAACGTGGCCTCGGCGGTGCTTGAGGACTTCGTGATTGAAGACTTGAGCAGGCTGTACGTCCCCATGGTACGCAAGGAGCTGTGGACAGACGAGCCTGAAACGCTCGACAGGCGGCTCGCCATATACGCCGCACTGTGGAACACGCTGAAGACGGTGGCACTCCTGTTCAACCCCGTAACGCCGTTCCTGAGCGAGGCGCTGCACCAGAAGATCTACCGCACACTCGACCCAGACATGTGCGAGTCAGTCAACTTCGAAGATTGGCCCAAGACTGATAGCTCACTGCGCGACACGGCGCTGGAAGAGCAGTTCCAGCACCTGTTCAAATGCGTCTCGCTGACGTACGCTGCAAGGCAAAAGGCCAAGCTCAAGAGAAGATGGCCGCTCAGCAAGATGATCGCGGTCGCGCCCGAAGGGGTTCAGAGGTCTCTGCAGGAGGCTGAGGAGCTGCTGCTTGAGCTTGCAAACGTAAAAACAGTTGAATACGCTGCGACGATGCCGGCCCACGTGGACGCTGACACGACTGCAGGTGAGTGGGCTTCGGCGTCGGAGGAGGAGCTGTCCGTCGCCCTCAATGTGCGCCGGGACGAAGGGCTGTTCGGCGAAGGACTGATGCGTGATGTTGCCCGAAGAGTCCAAGCGCTACGCAAGGAGCTCGGCTACGTGCCCACCGACTTCTTGGATGAGGTGCGCATCGCAGAGCTCGACTCTGAAAGCGTCAAACTGTTGCAGCCCTACGTTGAAGAGTTGAAGACGCTCGTTCGGGCCAAGCATGTTCTGATCGAAGGCACACGTGCCGGGCCGACGACGGATTGGCACGAGTCGCAGTTGGACGACAGAAAAGTGTACATCGGCATCCGCTGAAGCGGCTGACGGCGAGAGGCTCACACCTCGCGGGCCACGTTCACGAGCCCCTCTTCATTTTCCGGCTTTTCCCTTGCGTTGGGCTGGCTTCGCATGGCAACTGTTATAACATGGGGCGCTGAAATTGCATGGAAACAGCCAACACTATGTGAGAGTGGACATTGTGAGTTTCAAGATTAAGCCTGAAGAGGCCGCTTTACTTGTCATCGACATGCAGAACGACTTCGTGAACGAGAAGGGCGCCGGCGCTAGGCTTGGCTCTGCTTTGGCGAAGCTGGTAAGAGAGAACGGCGTGATCGAGAAGACTCGCAAAGTCATCGAAGCCGCGAGAGACGCCGCGATTCCGGTTTTCCACGTTGCCACGGTCTACAGACAGGACGGGCGGGACTCGGTGGGCAGGGTCACCGATACGTCCCTTAAGGAGCCGACAGAGTCCTCGAAGGATCTCCGTCAAGCAGTGGAAGGAACTTGGGGAGCCGAGTTTGTGGACGAGCTCAAGCCGCAAAAGGGAGACTACGTGGTCATCAAGAAACGGAGCAGCGCGTTCTACAACACTGACTTGGAGCTTCTGCTGCGTGCGCGAGACGCGCGTTTGCTCATCGTGACGGGCATAGCGACGAACGCCTGCGTGTACTCTACTGTTCGCTCCGCGCTTGACCGGGACTTCACCGTTCTCGTCGTGACCGACGCCACCGGAACCGGCGACGAAGAGGCTCAGCAATACTGGGTCAAGAGCGTGTTTCCGTGGTTGACGGTGACCATGAAAGCTGACGAGTTCGCCATGGCATTGAAGAAAGTCAAAGCTTAGTCGGTCAAGATAGCGTCCGACGGGACAGAGCGGCGTTGGCCAGAGGCCATTCCGTTCCTTGCCAAACCGAAAGCTCTAAATTCCCACTATCAATTCTTCTCCAAAAGAAACAGCTTGGGGGCCGGTAGTTCAGTCTGGCATGAACGCCGCATTCGCAATGCGGAAGCCGCGGGTTCAAATCCCGCCCGGTCCACTATGAAACCTGATCGTTTCGGGTTCAAGCCTCACTCTCGCCTTTTCGGACAGTTTTCGGTGTCAGGTTCTTCTTGTCCTTGGAAATCGGGGAATCTCTCTTACCTTTTTGAAGACAGATCATCAGTATTTTTCCTCAGCAAAGCATCAAGCTCCGACCTTTTGAACACTGCGACATCAACAAAAACGTCCTGAACAGACAAGTAGTAGTCGGCGCCAGGGGCCCCATCGACTACTACTTCTCTCGACTGCTTTCTCAAGATGCGTACGCGAAACCGAGACTTAGTGATGTCCCTGTCATTTTAGAGTTTGTCTCTTCAGAGTTGGAAGTTGCTGTTCCGAGGCTGCTGCAAACGCGAACAACAACTTCGTTTGGTCGTTTCCACATGTCTCATAGAGGAAGACAAGTCTTCTCTTTCAATTCCCTCTACTTGGGATTTCTCCATGAATCGAGCCGCTGGTCGTTGACGCGCCAATTCAGGCGTTTTACTTTCAATTCCCTCTACTTGGGATTTCTCCATGAATCTCCCTAGTTTCCATCTTTTTTAGTCTATAGCAGTTCAGACTTTCAATTCCCTCTACTTGGGATTTCTCCATGAATCTGGTGATAAGTCGTAGGTTATTCATTGGATCACTACTGCTTTCAATTCCCTCTACTTGGGATTTCTCCATGAATCCTAGTTTGCTTGTTTTTCCTGTTCATGCTACGGATTACTTTCAATTCCCTCTACTTGGGATTTCTCCATGAATCGAGTTCATCCGCAGCCCGAGAGCGAACAAGATCGTGCCTTTCAATTCCCTCTACTTGGGATTTCTCCATGAATCTTGAAGTTGATTCGCCTTCAGGCAGGTCCTGAACTTATGCTTTCAATTCCCTCTACTTGGGATTTCTCCATGAATCACACTCCAGTTCGAGATTCGCTCGTTCCTTCAAGACTTCTTTCAATTCCCTCTACTTGGGATTTCTCCATGAATCACTGCTGAGTCTAGTCGAGGAGCTGGTTCAGAAGCACAACTTTCAATTCCCTCTACTTGGGATTTCTCCATGAATCCTACTACTTAACTTAACAAACAACAAACAAGAAGAAAAGTCTTTCAATTCCCTCTACTTGGGATTTCTCCATGAATCGAGCGCATGGAATGGCTTTCTATGATCAAGGCCGAAAAGCTTTCAATTCCCTCTACTTGGGATTTCTCCATGAATCCCTGCTTAACCTCAGACCCGTGGGACGCCTTAGTTAGCACTTTCAATTCCCTCTACTTGGGATTTCTCCATGAATCTTTTGACATGGAATTTGAAAAGTATGGTTCACCATACCTCTTTCAATTCCCTCTACTTGGGATTTCTCCATGAATCCCGAGAATTTGCGGGTTGGCTGGAAGCCAGAGCAAGAATCTTTCAATTCCCTCTACTTGGGATTTCTCCATGAATCACCACGCTGTAATATTTAGTTGTGGTAAAGGTCCATTGTCTTTCAATTCCCTCTACTTGGGATTTCTCCATGAATCCTAATATCAAGAAAAGTGCGGGAAAAACTAAGTATCGCTTTCAATTCCCTCTACTTGGGATTTCTCCATGAATCGCCAAAGCACAGACTACACCGTCGTGGAAGAGGAAACGAACTTTCAATTCCCTCTACTTGGGATTTCTCCATGAATCTCCTGAGAAGCCAGAACGAGACGTTGATGCGCGTGATCGACTTTCAATTCCCTCTACTTGGGATTTCTCCATGAATCTAACGAGTACTAGCGAAAATGGGATAACCATTGAATATCACTTTCAATTCCCTCTACTTGGGATTTCTCCATGAATCAAGCGCGGTTGACTATTCCTGAGAATAGGCGAACCAATACTTTCAATTCCCTCTACTTGGGATTTCTCCATGAATCAACATCTATGAGGATCTGGGTTCTAAATCCTACATGATCTTTCAATTCCCTCTACTTGGGATTTCTCCATGAATCTTAGGATTAGTGAGCTTTATAGACCCACATTCTTTCTGGACTTTCAATTCCCTCTACTTGGGATTTCTCCATGAATCATGATCGTGCCGAAGTAAAGGACACCAAGTCCAAACACCGCTTTCAATTCCCTCTACTTGGGATTTCTCCATGAATCGGACACGGTGAATATGTCGCATTCATTATTCTTGAAGTTCTTTCAATTCCCTCTACTTGGGATTTCTCCATGAATCTCTGGTTAGCGGCGTGCAGTTCACGGACGCATGGCCCACCTTTCTTTCAATTCCCTCTACTTGGGATTTCTCCATGAATCGTCGGTTGCGTCGTCGTCAGCCCAATGGATAAGCTCGTGGCTTTCAATTCCCTCTACTTGGGATTTCTCCATGAATCACGGGTCGCCCGCACATCTTGCACAGCCTAACTGACAACTTTCAATTCCCTCTACTTGGGATTTCTCCATGAATCCGTTTGAAGGCTTGACCTATCCGATCAGACATTACCGCCTTTCAATTCCCTCTACTTGGGATTTCTCCATGAATCAAGTCGGCGGAAAACTCAGGGCCGTGGCGCTGCCAATGCGCTTTCAATTCCCTCTACTTGGGATTTCTCCATGAATCTTCGGGTCTCCATCTGTAATAAGATGTCATTTCTATAAACTTTCAATTCCCTCTACTTGGGATTTCTCCATGAATCAAGTCGGCGGAAAACTCAGGGCCGTGGCGCTGCCAATGCGCTTTCAATTCCCTCTACTTGGGATTTCTCCATGAATCAAGCGTGGACGCTGGCCCTGAGACCCGCACTCATGGACCTTTCAATTCCCTCTACTTGGGATTTCTCCATGAATCTCATCCGGATCGCCCGGGCACTGGAGGCGAAACCACAACTTTCAATTCCCTCTACTTGGGATTTCTCCATGAATCGTGAACGTTCGCATCAGATACCACGCGAAAGGGTAATACACTTTCAATTCCCTCTACTTGGGATTTCTCCATGAATCGCGATGGTAGAATTCTTATATAAGATTATTAGATACTACTTTCAATTCCCTCTACTTGGGATTTCTCCATGAATCTTGTTGGTTGCATGGGTTTTGTGGATGTTGATTCTGTCCTTTCAATTCCCTCTACTTGGGATTTCTCCATGAATCTACTTCATGCTTCTTGCCTTAGAAGGAGGTGAATGATATCTTTCAATTCCCTCTACTTGGGATTTCTCCATGAATCTACACCTGATGTCAAGGTTTCCGCCAGCTGACAAAGCTTTCAATTCCCTCTACTTGGGATTTCTCCATGAATCCCGGATGGAGCTGGGACGTGAGGCCTGAGTTTAGCCAGGGCTTTCAATTCCCTCTACTTGGGATTTCTCCATGAATCTCATTGTAGCAGGATACGACTTGACAGCTTCACTGTATACTTTCAATTCCCTCTACTTGGGATTTCTCCATGAATCTCAATGAGAACCGAAAGAGCAGATCATACCATTTGGATGACTTTCAATTCCCTCTACTTGGGATTTCTCCATGAATCAGCCAAATCCCTATCAGAAACCAACAACTGAGCAACAATCTTTCAATTCCCTCTACTTGGGATTTCTCCATGAATCTCCCTAACCTTATTAACAAGCCAACCACCCTCACTACGCCTTTCAATTCCCTCTACTTGGGATTTCTCCATGAATCGAATGGCTATGCAAAGCCAACAACCTAGAATGCCTAAAGCTTTCAATTCCCTCTACTTGGGATTTCTCCATGAATCAAGGTCGCCAACGACGCCAAGCTCGTCCCTGATCTGCTCTTTCAATTCCCTCTACTTGGGATTTCTCCATGAATCAGAACATTATGGGGAAACATCAAATTTCCACTTCAATACTTTCAATTCCCTCTACTTGGGATTTCTCCATGAATCGTGTTGGCGGCTTATTCTCCGCCCTTGTCTCTAAGCCAGATCTTTCAATTCCCTCTACTTGGGATTTCTCCATGAATCGTGAGAGAGAGCAAGATCGAAGGGTTCAGCTATTCAACCTTTCAATTCCCTCTACTTGGGATTTCTCCATGAATCGTCCTTCAGATTTTGCACATGAGCGGCGTTAGGATACTTTCAATTCCCTCTACTTGGGATTTCTCCATGAATCCTGCCGGCAAATCTTCCTTCTGCGTTATCTTTTCGATGTCTTTCAATTCCCTCTACTTGGGATTTCTCCATGAATCGCAGGCGTCTATTTGACCGCCGAAACCTCCGAGATCGTAACTTTCAATTCCCTCTACTTGGGATTTCTCCATGAATCGACCTGCCCTTCAGTTACATCAAGCAGCACTTGGATAACTTTCAATTCCCTCTACTTGGGATTTCTCCATGAATCGTTCCTGAAGATCGACCAAGCGGGCCTCGCGCATCCCACTTTCAATTCCCTCTACTTGGGATTTCTCCATGAATCGTGCAGATGGCCGGAGCGTCAGCCTTCGGAGACGCATGCTCTTTCAATTCCCTCTACTTGGGATTTCTCCATGAATCGAGTTTCTCGCAAAAGTCCCCGGCAAGACCTAGGAGCTTTCAATTCCCTCTACTTGGGATTTCTCCATGAATCGCGAAGGCAAAGACCCAATGGGACAAACGCGAGGTCGGCTTTCAATTCCCTCTACTTGGGATTTCTCCATGAATCACAGCCTCATCCACACACTCATAGTTAGCTCCGCCGCTCCTTTCAATTCCCTCTACTTGGGATTTCTCCATGAATCTTCCAGATGCCCTTAACCCGGACAGGATGCTCCTTCACTTTCAATTCCCTCTACTTGGGATTTCTCCATGAATCTCGCTTGATGGGATTAGTGGTGTGCCTTCTTCGACTTTGTCTTTCAATTCCCTCTACTTGGGATTTCTCCATGAATCACGAAAAGCTGCGGCATGCCAATGTTTAACCCTTCACCTCTTTCAATTCCCTCTACTTGGGATTTCTCCATGAATCCTAGAATCTTGTTTGGGAGCATCTGAAGACTGGGTGTGTCTTTCAATTCCCTCTACTTGGGATTTCTCCATGAATCCGGACCCATTTTTTGCTTGATTCATCGATTGGAGACTTTTCGGATCATGATTTGAGATATGTATGCTCGATTGTTATTGAAACGTAATTCAGTTTATAAAGATAATCGGTTGAAACTCGTTTGATGGTCGACCAGATTGTACTTTCTGTCTGACATTGAGCATAAGCAGCTGCTCTATCAGCTCTTGCCTACTGCCAGAGAAGTGGGCGTCAGCAAGGAGTTGAGAGGCTGGAACTGGCATCAGCCGCCGTTGAAGCCCTACTTTGACAACGTGAAGTTGCCCATGTACGAGGTCAATTCCAAATACTGCCCCACAAATCGAGACGTATATCTGCGACATGTTGAGAAGACGTACCCTGCTCCTAGTCCTAGGATGGCTCTCGGCAAGCTTTTTCACGGGGTAGTAAGTGACAGCTTGCAGATTTTCCGTCAGCGGCAAGACGTGAGTTTCGAGTCATGGTGGCAGAGGATCAGGTGGCAGGAGATTTCCGAAAAGCCTGAGAACGTCAGGGAGCCTTGCAGAATAGTTTGGGAGTTTACGCGAAAAATGTGCGAGGCCAGACTGGCTGAGGCTTCAAGCAGACAGGCTCATGCTTCTGAACTGGATTTGATGGCTTCTGCAGTTCCGTTTCTGGTTGAGCACAGAATTTCTGGTGAACTGCTCGGCTTGAGCGACGTGCTCAGCGTGGATTGTTTTGACTATCTGAGGGCGATCATGTTTGATTTGAAAGCTGCTAACGTGAAAGAGGAGTGGCACAGGCTCTACGGTGTGGGCTATGCCCTCGTGTTTGAAAGTGTACACGAAACGCCTGTGGACATCTGCTGCACCGTGTATCTGCACGTTGATAACGGCAAGATGAATGTTCAGAAGGACCTGTTTTTTGCTAGTGATGAGTTGAGGCAGTGGTGGATCGAGGAGAGAGACAAGAAGCTGGAAATTGTGGCGGAAAGAAAAGATCCCGGCAAGCCTGAACGTTCCCAATGCAAAGAGTATTGCCAGTTCTACAACGCCTGTTACGGATAAGCACTTTTGACACGGGTGTTTGTATGAAGATTTTTCTTGATGATTTCGGCATTTTCTTGGGACGAAAGAGAAATCGGTTTATCGTGAAGAAAACCGGTGGCGAAGTCAAGGAGATCGTGGCGGATGATGTTGATTCAATAATCTGCTGCTCATCTGGTGTAGCGTTTTCGGCAAGTGCCTTGGATTTGGCGGTGGAGAACAACATTCAAGTCATCTTTGCCCGTTATAGAGGTTGGCCTTACGCTGTCTTGATGCCTGCCTCTATGACAGGTTCTGTTCGGGCTCGTAGGGAGCAGTTTATAGCTTATAACGATCAACGAAGCCTGATCCTGGCGAAGAAGTTTATTGCCGGAAAGCTTGTGAATCAAGCCAATTTTCTGAAGCTGATGGCGAAGAATAGGCGGCAGATTGATCCTGATTTGGCTGAGAAGCTGTATGAGTCGGGCAAGCTGATTGACGAGGTGAATGAGAGAATCAGTAGAGAGCAAGGTTCTAACATTGATGAAAAGCGGCAGCAGCTGATGAATTTGGAGGCTGAAGGTGCTCGGTATTATTGGGGTTCGGTTCGGCAGATCTTGCCCGCGGAACTGGGCTTTGCTGGAAGAGAGACTCGTGGTGCGCGTGATTCTTTTAATGCGATGCTGAATTTTGGTTATCAGACGATTCTTTTTCCTGAGGTTTGGAAGGCTGTCAGTTATGCTGGACTGGATTTCTATGCTGGGTACTTGCATGCGGATAGGCCGGGGAAACCTTCTCTTGTTTTGGACGTGATGGAGGAGTTTCGTCAACAGCTCGTAGACCGGACGTTAGTGGGTCTAATCACGAAGGGCGTCGTAAAACCGAACGAAATTCTGGCGGCTGAGGCTGCGGAGGAAGGTCGAGTGTTGAGTAAGGACGTGATTAAGGTTTTGCTGGCTAGCTTCCAAGAACGTTTGGACAGTGAGGTGATGTTTAACGGTCAGAAAGGACCGTTGAAGAGCTTTATCTACTTGCAGGCTAGATGCGTGGTGCGTTTTTTGTTGAAAGAGGCGGAGTATGTGCCTTTCTGTCTGGGATGGTGAGCTGTTGTGCGGTACGTTGTGATTTATGACGTTACGGATGATAATTTGCGGGCTTTGGTTGCTGAAACGCTTAAGGATTATGGGTTGCAGCGGATTCAGTACAGCGCGTTTTTTGGCAGCCTGCGGCGGGATGAACTGAACAGCCTGCTTGTGGACTTGAAGAATCTGATCAAGGATTTGATTGAGAATGTGCAGTTGTATCCGGTTTGTGACAGTTGCTTCAAGGGAAGAAAAGAGGTGGGCAGGCCGAAGAGGTACGAGTTTAAGGACGAGAAGGATAAGATTGCGTATTTTTGATGAGGGTGTGTGGCAAAAGATTTATGTATGCATCTGGTGTCTTTTGTATACGGTGGTCGTGTTGACACTTAAGCCACTGGCAGTGAGGATACCTGCGGAAGTAGAGAAGGAGCTGCTTGAGATTATTGAGCAGGAGAAGTTGGATAAGGCCACGGTTGTGAGGAACCTTCTTGAGATGGGAATTGTTGAGTGGCGGAAGCAGACAGCTTTGGAGTTTTTGCGGGAAGGTAAGGTGACGTTTGCCAAGGCTGCGGAGATGGCGAAGCTTTCGCTTTGGGAATTTGCTGACTTGGTCAAGCAGCGAAACGTGGAATGGGTCCGGTTTACGCCTGAAGAGCTTGAGAAGGAACTTGGGGAAGCGTCGGCGGCGAAGCACAAGTGAAGCCGCTGGTGTTCAATTCTACGCCATTGATCTATTTGACCAAGGTAGGGTTGAGTGGGATTTTTGAAGGTTTGAAAGCTGAGATGTTGACTTCGCCGAGTGTGAAGAGGGAGGTTGTGGATGAGGGGAAGCGTAAAGGCGTTCCTGACGCGGTGATTTTGGGAGAATTGTTCGAAGGCAACATGTTTGAAGTGGTTGAGCCTAAGGATGGAGGGTTTTTGTCACGGTTACTTGAGACAAGGGGTCTTCATGTGACTGATGCGGAGGTTTTGGCTCTTGCCAGAGAATGTGGTGGGTTGGCAGTGATAGACGATGAAGTAGCTAGAAAAACCGCGAAGGTCTACGGGATATCGTATGTGGGCACTCCGTACATTCTGATGAAAGCAATTTTTGAGGGGATTATCGCCAAGGAAAGAGCTAGACAAGCTGTGAATGATATGGTTTTTGCTGGCTGGCGTTGCAGTGTTGAAACTTACGCTAAGATCATGGAGGCTTTGGAGAAGGTTTAGGGTTGAGCAAGTTTAAGGATGAGTGGTTGAGGCGGAAGCAGCGGCTACCCGTTTCTGACGTTGTTGAGGATTTTGTTTCTGTCACTGACATTAAGCATTACATCTACTGTCCGAGACTGGTTTATTTTGACAGAGTTTTGCATGCGACGCCCATTTTTGGTTCGCAGCAGGAAGACAGTAAAGAGTTGCATGAGGACTACGTTAAGAGGGAACTGAGAAGAAAAGATGCTGTTTACTATTCGCCTGAGTTTGTCGGCGCTGAGAAATTGCTGTTTACCTCATTTGGCTCTGGCGTGCTTGGACTGCAAGGCAATGTGGACTGCATTATCAGGACGGCCAGAGAGGAATACATTCCAGTGGAATACAAGAACATGAGTTCTGATAAAGGCAAGGTTTGCATGGACCACAAGTACCAACTGGTCGGATATGCGTTGCTTATTGAAGAGAATTTTGGCACAGTCGTCAAGCGTGGCTTTGTGAACTACCTTCCTGAAACGCTGATCCTGCAGATCGAGATCACACCGACTATGAAGAGTTATGTGAAGAGAGTTCTGGGACACATTAAACGGATCATTAGAGATGAGGAATTGCCGCCCATCCGAGTGGCTAAACAGAAATGCACAGGCGGATGCGGACACAAACAAACATGCCAGACCTAATTAAAAGTTGAACAAAAGGATCATTCAATTTCTCCTTGTGCCTTCAAGGATAGACCTAAGGAAGATGAATATGGTTTATTGATTATCCAAGGGTCAGGGTTTTTGTCGAGGTATTCGGACAGATAAGAGAGACTTGATGTTCTTACCGGAACAAGCAATCGATTAGATTCGAGCCACAACCCCTGAGACTGGTATTCAGCATATTGTGCTGCGAGACAACGTGGAAGAAGATCCATGGTTCCATCCGTCTTCTCGATAATTTGCTCAGTCCAATCATTGTGAAAACCTGCCACCAACCGCTCTTTACAGCATTTGATTAGTGGATGATTTAGGGCATTATTGTAACGTTCCAAGTCTTCAGCGTTATATCCATTTTGGTATACTCGATTTGCTACATCAATCAGATCAATTTCCCGTAAAGGATTCGAAAGAGACTGCAGCCCAGCAATCGATCTTGAAACTATAGCCTCGCTATAAATAGGGTACTTGCTAATCTGCTCATTAAACACTAAAACGTTTGATGGGGGCCTTTCACCCTTCCTATTTACTCTGCCTAACCGTTGAATTATAGCATCAATTGGCGCAGGTTCTGAAAATGCTTGTTCGAAGTCTACATCTAGACTCACTTCAACAACTTGAGTTGCTACTAAAACTTTGGGTATTCTCTGTTGAAGATTCTTCTCAATGTTGTCTCGGTCTCTTCGACAAAAGCGACTGTGAAGAAGAACTGCATCTTTAACACCCTTTTTTGAGATTTCTTCGAAAATCATTTGAGCAGAGGGAACATGATTGCAGACAATCAATGTTGAGGTTGATTTCTCAACGGCCTCCGTAATACTATCAATGTTTGTCAACATGTTCCCGTCAGATACTCGCAGATTATGCCTCTTTTTTTCAAGTATTTTTCTGTCTGATTGATCGCCAAGTGACGGCGCCACAAATTCAATTGATGCAATTTCATCTTCCAACATCTTTTTTATAAAGTCAGGCATTGTTGCTGAAAGGAAAAGACATGAAGCATCATTCTCAGTCAAGAATCTTGCCGTGGCTATGACAAACCCTGTCACGACTGGATCGTATGCATGAACTTCGTCAAAAATGAAACATGAATTGGGAAACTCGGAAAGCATCATTTCCCAACCTCGTCCATGGAGGGTATATCTTAAGATTTGATGAGGAGTGCAAACACGTATAGGATACCATATTTCCTTTGCGAGAGAACTGGCCAATCGTGCATTTTTTTGTCGAATTAAAGGTGAATCATATTCGTCGTTTTCCCACATAGCATACAATGAAGATAGCGCTCGCGAGTGTAAAAGACCAACATTGGTTTTGCCATAATATTTGCTAAGGCGGAGATACATTGCATTAATGCTTGCAGTATTTGGGAGTGAATAGAAAATTCTCCCATTCTTTTTCTGGTTCCTACGCGCCCAAAGTAGCGCAGCAAGGGTCTTGCCTGAACCTGTGGGTGCCTGCAAAATCAAATTACCATATACCAAACTTGCTTTCTTTTGAAAATTATGTAGTGTAGGAACATCTAGTGTGATATTAGCCAAATTCGGGATTTTGGGGACACTGATTCTCACGTTGCTACTCGCAACATGGTCACAGGACATAAGAAGACCACGTAGAAGGGAAGCATATAATCGCCTTTGAAAATCCACCTTATTCTGTTGCATACTGTCCAACCACATTTCAGGTAGGGCGAGGCAGCTTAATCCTAAATCCGCGTTAAGATTTACGCTATTAACGTTGCTGAGAATCTCACTCCACTCAACAGCGAACAATTGCCTGTTTTCTTCCCATTCTTTCGCCATTTTGAACCAAACTGTGCAAGGCTCCGGAGCCAAAGGAATTTCTTCAAAATGTAAACAGCCTTTACAGGGGAGAATACCATCTGAAGGTATCGCCTTGTGGTGAGTCATGACGGCAAAGATTATTTCTTCTTTGAGTTTTTGAAACGAAGCAAATGAAGCGGAGATAACTTCATGTCGCCTTCCCCATCTCTTAGAACCTTTTCCCAAAGATCTCTGAAATCCAGTCGCTGCTTTGCCCACATCATGCACGGCTATTGCTACTCGAAGGTCATCACTTATTGACGCAATTTTACTTTCTTCAAAAGGAAGATTAGCTAAGACGCTTTCTGCGATTTCCAAACAACGTATTGTATGCTCAGCTAAGGTCTCGCCCGTGTCTTTAGCCAATATTCTAGCTGATCCCGTCATTTCCGTAGCCATTCATGTAGATAGATGACATCGCATGGTTCCTTCATATTTGATGGATGGTAGAGGTTGTTCATAGAAACCAGAAATCGTTCTCTAGTTGTTGGCAACAGACCCTGGTAAAATCCAAATGGTCCAGCGATTCGGGTTCTACCCTCAACGTCATTTTCGAACCATTCAGGACAGCGAACTAAGAGTGATGGGATGTTCATTTTAATCTCAGGTATTAATGTTGGACCTATTTTTCCTGAAGTCGTCTTCATGAGGTCCACCCTCTCCACATTTTTGACCCATGCTAAATCCTGTGATCTTCCAAGAGATGGGGTTGAAACTGGAGAACGAAATGCTTGTTCAAGTTCAAGGTCAGTGACATAAAGATCAAGTTCAGGACGGAAATATACATATCTCTTAAGAATTCCTTGACCTTCTTTATGTGGGGATAGTACACCTCTATTTAGTGCCATACGATCCGTTTTTTCAATTTCTATATCTCTAGAGGAACAATGGAACTCGAAACCAATCCTGGTTTCAAGAGGAGAAATAAGTCTACCCGCAATTGCACTAAGCATACCCAATAACGTACTATATGGAGGACAGGGCAACGAAATCTGGGTACCAGTTATTGTCAAAGGATGTTTGAAAAAAGCGGTGAATCCCTCCATTTGCACATGAAGTGCCGAAATCCTCGACATTTCAGCTCAAAGCCTGAGCCATTTGTTCAACTGAATCAATAGGCGTTGCAATTTTGAATAATACATCCTTTTCTTTTGTCGCTTCGAGCTGCAAAACGTCAGTTTCATTCTTCAAGTATCCCTTTCTTATGCCGACAAAGATTGGTGTCACGATTCTATCTGAATAGTCTCGACCGACTTCTTTGAGTGCATCAGTCTTTAGAATAGGACCGTTTCCCTCATCGATGAAGAGGCTATTGAAGATTGGATTTCCGCAGGTTGTACCAGCTAAAATCAAAACCTTGGGAGAAACATCAGTACCAAAAGCTGCTTGCTTTGCACCACCTCGCAAGCGAGCAAGAGCTTTTAACAATTCTGAAGCTCTCTCTTTTCGCTTTGTTTGAGCGTCTGCCATCTCATAGACTTTGCCGCTCTTTCCTTGGTCCTGTATTACTTTTATTTTTTGTTTTTGCAGAAAAGCTTCAATTTTAGCCTCGTCAAGTTCTATTCGATCGCCAATATTCCAGAAAACTCCAAGACGAAGGTAGTTTAAACAAAACACGCCTTGCAAGTGTGTATTATAGAACTCTGTAGTATAAGGCAAAGGAGTTCCTTCTTTTAGATGCACAAAACCCTCATCTTTGCCTTGCCAACCAGTTTTTCGAATCGAACACAAAATCGACGCACAAAACGGAGATGCCCGAATGACAGGCCTTACTTTTTTCCCGCCTTTTTCCTCCGGCTCTTCGGATTCGGGATTTTCTGATTCTTCAGTTTCAGGTCGGCGTTTTCCTTGACCACTTTCGGCTCTCATGTACCCAAATATGTCATCTTCTGGAAAGTCGACTGGGTTGAATTCTCCTCCAATCTTTGCGGTGGTTTGTTTAGCCGATTGACCAATAGCTTTTAGTTCACTAGCTGGCCACCCTGTTTCTTCAATTAACGTGTTTCGTAGCCATCTTTTCCAAGCCTGCGATGAAACATATGGAACCCGATTAGAACCATCTCTAAAAGTCTTCGGGACTGTAACATTTCGATTTTCACCTTCACCTAACCCAGCTCCATTCAGAAAAGACGCAGAAGCTTCAACTAGAAAAGTACCTGCGACGTGAGTAATATTTTTAGTTGCGGACATGGTTCCTATTATGTGGGTTCTCTTTAAAAGCTTGTTCTCTAAAACAATTAATCAGAATCAAACTAAGTTGAAACAGCCGTAGGCCTTTAATAGAATATCCATCTTGACTGGTGTAAAAGCGTTCCCAATAGGTGTCATCTGAATAAACAGAGTCGAATCTGGAAAGTCTATCTCTAAACCAATAAAGGTCTTTTTCCCCAGTTATTAACTCATCAATTACATCTTTCTTGAATTTAACCGGACCACGTTTATCGACGTAGTCTTCAGCTATCTTGCATATTATTTTTTCAAGATCAGAAGGTATATCTGCTTGGTGTGGAATTTTAACCATTCGAGGCGATTCTGAAATTTCTGGCAAGTTTTCAGTTCTGAGCCACTCACTCCACATAAGCCTGAATCTAAACAAAGTTTCATATGTCGTTTCGCTTCCCCGTTCATTTAGGCACAAAGCTTTCCAACTATCGTAGTTAAACCCTTCATGCAGTGTAGCGCCCTTGAGAAACCGTCTACGCAACCAAGAAGTGCTTATCTTACACAATGCGAGCCTAGCTAGAACATCTTTCCTGAATCTTATGGCACCTATATTTTCCATTTGGTCTTCAAAAATCTTTCTTCCCACATAAAACAACAGTTCATTAATCGTTTTATAATCAGCTACCTCATCTTCTGTTTCCCAACAGTCAGTATGATAAGTGTAATAAGATATGTACTTCCATGTGTCACCATTTATTCCGAGACAACAATCTGAGTCTTGGGAAAAAAGATTATTGTATTCCATGAATTTGAGGGTCCCATCATTGACCATTTCAGTGATACACTTTCTAATCCTATTCCTTTTGGTAAAATCGTTTTTGAGATCCTTTCTGAAATCCTCAAACTTCTTAACGTCTGGAAAACCATCTTTTAGGCATCTCGCAATTTTGTAGGCCGTCCGTAGTGCAGTCTTTGAAACCTTACGAATCTTATTTTGGTATAAAAGAAATAACTCATGAGGTACGCCTTCATATTTTCTTGATGGATACAACCAATAATAGTCGATACCTTTTGAGACGCAATTAAGAAAAGCGTATTCAGGGTTTTTATCTTTCTTAACAAGCTTTGTTATCTCTTCTCTAAAACCTTCATTTCTAGCTTCAAAAAGAAATTGAAGAGCATTATTGGGAATCTCCTCAATCTTACAATCTGGTCCCTGCCCGGAGTTGGAAAACATCCAGACAAAAAGGGAGACGCCCTGTTCTATTTTTTTCAATTTGTCCATCGTGCGAAATGTATTTTCAATAACTGATGCACTACCCTCTTTGGATCCCAGTGTCTTGAAGTTGTCTGCCAGAATTCGCTCTTCAACAGCCTTGGCAATTTGCCTTACGTAATCGAACCAAAAGACTCTTGATGTGGACTGGAACACGGTTAATCTGCCATCTCTCAACATTACACCCTGAGGGAGATAATGAACGGCAAAAAGACACTTAGCACAAAGATTGGGGGATCGAGAACCCGCAGGCAAAGCTTGCGCATCGCTACCCACGCTACCCGCGAGGGGAAACCAGTCCCGACCCGTGTATCTTGATTCGTCCTTGTAGCCTAAGGGAACTAGAGTCTCTCTGACCAGCTTGTCAATGTTCAAACTATATTCGTTACCGCAACTTTCACATCTTTCATGAACATCCTCAAATCCTATCTTGTTCAACAGAGCGGTAGTAATTTTGCTGTAGAACTGAATCCTTTTTTCGATGGGTTTTATGCCCGGATGAGTCACGAGAGAATTAATAGTAAATATTATGCTTGTGCTCTTCAATTTCGAGTTGCGACTCGCAAGTTCGCTTCCATCACCATGAACTTTTTTCATTTTCTCTAAGGTTAATTCCTCTATATGCTCGCAACCACTTCTAAAAGCTAAAACCGCGAGACCTGTATCAACGAAGGGGTTTCCTGTTAGAGAAATGCTCATAAACAGAAATCGGAGTATGTGCTATTTATGTTTTCCAACCATTACAACATATGCTGCCTTAGAACACAATTGTTACATGTCCCGAGGAAACGCTAAAGACGATTTCTCAACATAAGTTTTGTTTGTCCGTATGCTGCTGTTTTGTTTCCCCCTATGTTGGCGTATTCCGCGTATCGTGCCAGCATATGCGTGGTCTTGTTCCATGGGTTTTCTCTATCTTTCATTTCGTATGTGACCCAGCCTGTGAAGCCTGTGGCTTTCTTGTTCCGCATAACCTCCAGCCGCGTGTGCAGTTCATACCTGCTCACGCCCACGTTCTTCGCCAGCCACTCCTTGTAAGCTACGTACTCCTCCTTGGTGAACCGACGCTCATCGCTGAACAGGTTCCAGCACCGCATCAGGCTGGAGAACACTTTCACCGAGTCAGGAAACATCCAATGGTAACTGCTGCCCAAACTAGCCAGGTACGTGGGCGTCCTGAAAACCAACGTGAAACCGTCAACCGCCTCCGCTTCCTTCTCCAAATCCGCGTAACTCTTGCAATTCACGTTCATTGAAGCAATTTGGAAGGTGGTGTCAAAAACCATCAAGCTATTCTGCTTCTGAAAGAAACTCAGCAAGAGCGTCGAATACTCGTCCTTCAAAAACCTGAAACTGACCCGACAAGGAAACAACGGATCCAAAACGTACCCATCCTCATTCCTACCCCGACTCTTAAACCGCAAAGGCGCCACACTGTAAGGCTTTGACACATTCAACTCATGCAGCAACCCAGACGCACTGGGGTCAACATGTCTCACAACATGCAACAACAAACCCCTAGCGATGTGACCCGTAAAAAACGGCAAGACAACAGGCTTCTCCGCATACATCTCCAAACCAATCTCAACAGGCAACTACACTCAACTCCCCCAATTGGGATTATCAACAAGCCATAACAACGAATCACACATTTAAGACTTTCAAAATTCGCACCAGTCACATCCAAAGCCCAGTTCCAACCAGTAGACTTGAGCCGTTTGGGTTCCAATTCACCCGTTCCACTATCAAGTGGGCCCGAGTCCTGCAACATTATGTCGAGTGAAACGCACTCTAGCAATGCCGCAGATATGAGACGTGTGCCGTGGCCGGTTGTGGCTCTTATGGCGTGTATTTTGTGTCGAGCGTTATTCCGCCAGTCACCGTCTTGAGCGTGACGTTGAAGTTGCTTGTTGCAGGATAGTTGTCCGACTGGAGAGAAGACTCGACGCCTGAGAACCTGACCTGCCTTGTCACTCTTACTGATCCGGTCGTCACACTGGACTGAATTTTCGCTCCAACGCCGTCATCGATGTCTACTGAGAAGTCGATTCCGCCCGTGGTGGCCTCCGTGGTCACAGTCACATTTCCTTGAAGCCTGCTGTCTTGGCTGATGTCCACTTTGATTCCGCCCGTGGTCGTTCTCGCCGTCACGATAATGTCATTGGCGACCACGACGTTGCGCCATGCAAGATCCACTCCCCCGGTGACTGCTCTCAGCGACACGTCGCCGTTCACGATGCTGTTTTCCGGAAGTTGAGCATCGATTCCTCCAGTGGTGGATTCGAGGTTCAAGAAGTCAATAGTCACGTCGGGCTCAGAGAGCAGAACAATCTTGCCGACGCCTGTTTTGACGTCAAGGCTCGAAGCCAACGACACGTCAATCCGCAAGTCACACGTCACGTTTAGAAACATTGGCCTCACCCAGCCAAACGGCGTGTTGACGGTTGAGGTGACGGTGAGCACGTTGCCGCTGACCGAGTGGTCAAGGGTGACCTGAAGCATTGCCGGCTCGTAAAAGATGCCCACGCCGCCGGTCATTGAAGTGTTGAGCATGACAAGACGGTCAGCTAGGTTCTCGAAGACTATGTTCACGTTGGCGACGTCAGCGTCCAAGCTCAGGTTCAGCGTGTTGACGCCAGCGGTAAACGGCACTTCCCTGCACTCGCTTATGTTTACGGTGCGGATTGGCAGGAAAACGAGGAACAAGGCGAGAACTGCGGCGACGGCTATCAGAGCAATCAGTACAATGGCCGCGACTGGAAAACGTCTCCGCACCGTCTCCGGTCTCACGCTGGGAACTGCAGCCACAGGGGTTCCGCAGACATGACAGAATCTTGCGCCTTCCTCAAGTTGCGCTCCGCATTTGCGGCAATAAGACAATCTCTCGCTCTCATAAACTAACGTAGCGCGACACTGTAAAAACAGTTTCGTAGGGCAGCGCTGTCGAGAAAATCCGCGCATGGCTGCACAAGCCTTGTCATGAACATTAACGTCGGCATCGCTGACACAGGATGAACGAATCTCGGCTTATATCAGCATGTTACATTTAGGACTCGTGCCAGCCGCTTGAGGCTTTGATCGGTCATCCACTCTGTCTTGAGGTACTGGCAGATTCGCTCCTCACTCAACCCCAGCCTCCTCGCCTCTTCAACCGCACATCGGTAAGCCTCCACCTCAGTAGGCCTCTCGACATAACTATAGTCAGTGTCGAAGAGCTCCTTTCCTTCCATGAATTGCTTCACGTGCACTAGCTCGTGGATCAGGTCAAGGTATATGTCAACCTTGTCGCCATTGTTCATGTAGTGGGAGCTGACTATGATGTGGCCGTCCACATTGCTCACTCTCATGTACCCTCGCATCCAAGTGAACTCGACCCTCAGACTGCGTAGCACGTCCTCTGTTCTTTCGCCGAAGATTCGTCTGACGACATCAACCTTCTCCATGCCCCCGAAATAGTCGACAAGCAGATGCGTCGGCGCCTTGAACGGCAGCAGCTCGAACACGCGCAATCTCTGAATGGCATGTAGCGCTCTTAACATTAGTTGCTCGCGCCAGTCTATGATTTGCCATCCACTCCTTCGGGCTCGTATCTCAGAATGGCGCGTGCTTGATAGGTTTATTCCTCTCCGCGTGCTGGAAGCTTTTGGCCTTCTTGGAAAGGCTGGACACAATCTCTCACATGCCAAGAAACAAAGGCTATGAACATGCTCCAGCGCCACCCGACTACCGGCTGTTTCCGAGCGAGAAACCCTTCTGTCTTCTTGTCTTGTCAGGAGTTGGCGAGTTTGAGGAAACAACTGTAAGAATAGTCGCAGATTATGTCGGAGAGCTCGGGCTGAGACTAGTCCTGCCTGACTGGTCGCCTGCTCTTGCGGTTTGTGTAAAGGCCGGCGACGGAGAGGGCCAGGTCTTGCAGAGCAGAGAAGCAATAGACCAGTGCAAGAGGTTAGTGGAAGGCTCGTCGGACCAGCCGGTCAACGATGAAGCGACTACCGTGATGAGAGCAGAAAGACAAGCGGCACACGTTAGCGACAGTCACAAATGGCAATATGCGTTAAATATCAAGCGCCCCATAAACGAGAATATCTACGCGAAAACAGGCAAGTGATCTGACATGAAGAAGGCTCGGTATGCTCTCATTTCTGTCGCTCTGCTTGCGTGCATGCTCTACGTAGTCCCTAACGCAGCCGTGGTCATGACTTCTGGGAGCGCAAGTGGCACGCAAAGCCTCAGAGTAGAGATGTTGTGGAACAGTTCAATGGCCGTAAACGACGTTGCAGTGTCAAAGGACGGGAACTTCTTGGCGGCTGTGAACAGCACTGGCTTGTACTATTTTGCTTCGGACAACTCGACGCCCAGATGGTGGTACCCGTCGCCGAATCCGCTGACTTCAGTTGCCTTGTCCGCCGACGGCCAATACGCAGTCTCCGGCGACTGCAATGCTCACGTCTACTACTTCAACGAGTCAAGGACAGCCAGCGGTCAACAGTCTTCTCCGACATGGAGGAGCGTGCAGCTGGGAGAGGCACAGATTCAAGCAGGGACGCTGGACATGTCTGATGATGGGGAGTATGTTGTTCTAGGCGGGTCCGGCTCAGACTTGTACTACCTCGCGGGCTGCAGAGCAAGATCAGGGCTCGGTGAAACCTGCACTTGGTATTCAGATGAACCGAACGTCCTCGACATAACCGGCGTGCGCACGTCGTTTGACGGCAAATACGTCGCCGCGTGCGGAACTATGTGCAGAGAAGGCTTCGTCATGTTCTACACGGATGCAGACACAGTCACACCCGGCTCACTGTATCACCCTCTCTGGCGAAGCAGAGACCCGTCCGGTCACGCAATGAGTGACTTGGCGCTGTCAGATGACGGCTACGCAGTCGCCACCGTGGGAAGTGGCCCGCTCTGTTGCTGGATGAACGCTACGGCCCTGTCGGGAGCGCCAAGCGCAACGTGGATCAACCCGGGCGGATTCTCAAGTGTGAGCATGAGTCTTGACGGCGACAGAGTTGCGGCTGGAACGACACGTTGCAATGGCCTGCGTTTCTGGGGAAACGCCAGTCAAAGACATGGAACGCAGATGGAGGACTGGGTGAGACTTGAAGATGCGAGCGTTCTGGGCGTCGGCATGAGCGGTGACGGGGAACTGCTCGCTGTCTCGGGTCAGACTGAACCGTCACACTGTCCGAAGACGTACTTCTTCACGTCAGATGGCGACGTGATAGGCAGCTTCAACCTGTCACACTTGAGTCCTCTCGTTTCAGTCTCAGCACGAGGCGGTATTGCCGCCGTCGCAGGCTCGTGTCCGGGCAGTCTCTACGTGTTCAGAATCGTCACGTGCCCTGCCTTCCTCGAGGTTCACGTTCTCTCTCCAGAAAACAAGACGTACAACGTGGCAGACGTTCCGTTGACGTTCACCGTGAACGGATCAACCTCTTGGACTGGATACAGCCTAGACGGACAATTGAACGTGACAGTTGCTGGGAACACGACTCTGAGCAGCCTGCCCGACGGCCTTCACGACATCATCGTCTACGCAAGCGACGTCGCCCTCAACCTTGGAAAATCAGACACCGTCTACTTCATGGTTGACGCCACTCCGCCCGACATCACAGGCGTGACGCAAGACCCCCAAACGCAAGTGCAGCCTCAAGACGAAGTCAAAATCAACGCAACGATCATCGACGCCACAAGCGGGGTGAAACAGGCGTTTCTGAACTACACCTACACCAACGGCACGGGTTCGTGGAACGCTGTCGCCGGCATGACGAATCTCGAAGGCGACGTATGGAACGCCACGATACCGCCATTTCCATACTGCACCACCGTCTCCTACGCGATAGCGGCGGAAGACCATGCAGGCAACGTGGCAACGACTGAAGAACTAGGATACCAGTACCACGTGATACCAGAGTCCCCACTGATCGTCCTTCTCACGTTGCTCATGACCACGGCAACGCTAATCACGGTTGCAGCTGACAAAAGAAGAACCCGAGGACGCCCTCCTGTTTCGGCCTCATAGCCCCGGACTTGCATACCTGTCCTCAGGGCGTTTGTCCTTCTTCGTGGGCATTACCAGAATTGATCGTTGATTCTCGTTGAAGCGCACAGAGGCCAAACAGCTTGCTATCCCCAAAGATCAAGCGTGCCAGTCAACGTCGGTTTGCTGAGCGTCATACTACTCGAGAAGGCGCCAATCGAAGTCCTATCCCTGCTCCGGAACGAACACTTTCACCCTGTGCAAGGCTGATTCAGTCTGTGCCGGACTTCATCTTCGAAAAGGTGTGTTCTTGCGGTTGGTGCATCTGGGTGATGGGGAGGGCCGCTCTTGCTTCGAATTTTCACTTCTTGTCTTCGGGCGAGAAAAAGAATCTCTGTGATTTGCCCCAGCCTTCGCACTGTGCGGGATGCAGACTGAGCACCGTGTAATCGGGGTCGGTCACTCCCTTCGGATAATATCTAGTCCAGTAGTCATGCCAGACTGCTTCCTTGAGTCTGCGGTCTTCAACGATTTCTGCTGTCCCTCTGAGTGCCAGTCCGGAATATTCTCGCGGTCTGCAGTAGTAAGCGCATACAGCAGGGTTCTTCTTTATGTGTTGGATCTTGGCAGAAGAGGTGTTGGTTGACAGCAGAATCCAGAACTTGTCGCTGTGTTGCTTGAAGAAGTTTTCAAGCTTGGGAAACCTCTTCGTGTTTCTAAGGTTCTCCATGGCTCTCGTGGGGGGAAAGCCGCTCTCGTCAATCGTGCTGAGGTACACCGCCCACGTTGTCTCCATCAGCTTTAGGCTGGCGGTTCTCGTCTCGCTCTCTTGCATCAAGGTCACTTCTGGTCCCATACCCGACTGCCAAATATAACTTCCTCGCCGAAAGACCTGCCATTCTCACCGGTGCCGTAAACATTTTTCACACGCGCGTCACAAACGTGCAAAGAGCGGATAGGTCAAGACAACAGATTTTGACGCGCGGCTCAAGTTCCAAACTGTATGTTGTTCCGTCTAAGCCATTCCTTCCAAGCTTGAGTCCCAATCTTTTTCCTCAGCGCCAACGAGCCTGCTCTTCTCAACACCGTGACTATTCCCCTTCTGGGCGAGTAGCAGCCAAGGTACGTTTCGCATGGAAAATGCTCGCAAAGGCCACAGTGCTCGGCATTCCGGCTGCGGGCACACTCCCAGACTGGGCAGACGCTTTCCTTTTCTCCCTGCAAGTAGTACGGCTTTCCCTCAGCTTCAACGCAGCCGATGCAATTCTTCTGATAAGCAACGCAGTTCGGACAGTAGACACCGCACGGAGGCGCATCCATAATCTTCACGACGAACAGAAATCATTGGCTAGCCTTCATAAAAGAGTGCCGCCTTGCGAGTGGGCCTTGAGACCTCACATGATGCGTCAGCGCATGAATGGTTTTCCCGGCTTTCGAGAGGGCAGTGAGCGATACGCCTCCATTTGGTGTGCCGATGGCTGTCCGGAGGATCAGGCAGGTCCCATGCGCACTTTCCGACTGGAAAGAAACGCCGCTTCGCAAAATTGCGTTGCCGAGTGAAGAGTGCTGCTGCCGACCCTCACTGGGGCGTGCCGGAACAGTATTTATAGCCGAACTGCCACAGTTCTCTTGTCAACTGTCTGGAGGTGTTTTTTGACAGTGAAATCCTATCCTCATCCCAGCGGAGAAAGCGCAGTGAAGTGGGTGTCCGCAGGCTGGCTGCAGGAGCACCTCGAAGACAAGAACATGAATATCGTCGACGCACAGCCAGACGTTCACGACTACATCCAAGAGCACATTCCCGGCGCAGTCTACATGAGTGAAGGACTCCTGCGTGCCTCGCTAAAGGGAAGGCCGGCCGTGTACGTCCCCCAGCACTCGATTGAAGCAGTTTTCCGCCGAACGGGAATAGACTCGAAAGTGCCGACCGTTGTCTACACCGGCAAAGGGTCGTTCCGAGGCTGGGGAGACGGCTTGGAACAGACGATGATCGCATACTCGCTCGCGCGCTTCGGCCACAATCACGTGTACGTCTTGGATGGTGGAATTGACAAGTGGAAACAAGAGGGCATGCCGCTCACAAAGGCCTTCCCCCGGACCGAAGAGTCAAATTTCAGAGCAGAGACTCACACGGAATACTTCATAGAGCACGAAGAGTTCATCACACTGAAAGATAGACAAGACGTGGTGCTGCTGGACGCGAGGCCCACGGCCTTCTACGAAGGACAAGGCCCATGGGCAAAACCCGGCCACATCCCCGGCGCGATCAGCTTCCCATGGGCGAACCTCATGGACAAGGACAACAAGAGACTCCTGAAGCCAGATGAGGAAGTCCACTCCCTGATCACGCAGCAAGGCATAACCCGCGACAAGACCGTCATATGCTCCTGCGGAACTGGACGCGAAGCGACAAACGAGTTCCTCCTCTTCAAATGGTACCTCGGATACCCAAAAGTCAGGATACATGAGGGCTCGTTCACCGAATGGTGCGCGCACCCAGAAAACCCAACTGTCACCGGGAGTCGGCCGCGCTGACCACTCTCGGTTCTCACGAGCGTGACGCAGATTGAAACTTGTGACTGTCAAATCCAAGGGTCTTGCGCACAACAGCTACATGCTCCTAGACGGCAACGAGGCATCCGTCGTTGATCCACGCCGCGACTGCAAGATCTACGCTGAGCTGGCACGTCGCGAATGCGCGAGAATTCTGTATGTGCTTGAGACGCACCGAAACGAGGATTACGTCACGGGCTCAGTTGAGCTTCGGAGCATGGTTGGCGCCGAAATTGCCCGCGGCCAACAGCTTCCCTTCAAGTACGGCGAGCACAGTCTTGCCGACGGCGACACTCTGACAGTTGGAAGCCTAAAGATTGAGGCTTTACACACGCCGGGACACACAGACGAAAGCATGTGCTACGTCGTGTACCGCGAAGGCAAGACCGCGACGATGGTTTTCACGGGCGACACGCTCTTTGCAGGAGCAGTTGGCCGCACAGACCTTTATGGGGAAGAGGCTCAGCCCCGCCAAGCCGCGAAACTCTACGAAAGTCTCCACGAGAGGCTGCTGCCCCTCGGAGACCATGTCCTCGTCTATCCGTCACACGGCACGGGCAGCGTCTGCGGCACCGAAATCGATGACCGCGAAGTCACCACCATAGGCTACGAGCGCCTTGCAAACCCCATGCTCAAGAAAAACAAGCAACAGTTCATAGAACAATCGGTTCGACAGAAGATGCTTGTGCCTCCATACTTCAAAACCATGGAACAGCACAACCTTGACGGCCCGCCACTGCTTAAAGACGCGACGGTTCCTCAGCCGCTGGGCGTTTCCGAGTTTGAAACACAGATGCAGAAGCTGAACACCGTCGTCGTTGACACGCGGGAACCCGGCGCCTTCGCTGCCTCACACGTGCCCGGCTCGATCAGCATATGGCTCGATGGCCTGAGCGTCTTCGCAGGCTGGACGCTCGAATACGGCCAAAACCTTCTGCTCGTGACCGAACGTGAGGCCGATCTCAGACTCGCTGAGGTTCGCCTCCACCGGACCGGCTTCGACAACGTGGTTGGCACTCTTTGCGGTGGCATAAGGGGATGGCGTGAAAGCGGGAAACCTATCGCTCATGTTGGAGCGTTGTCTGCAGTTGCGCTCAAGAGCGGAATGGAAGGCGACAAATTCCTGCTACTCGATGTGCGCAGCCCTTCCGAGTGGGCTGAAGGACACGCTGCGGGCGTACGTGCGATCTACGTTGGCCATTTGGCCACTGGGGCAGCCAGTCTTCCGCGGGACAAGCCGATAGCCGTCACTTGCTCGGTCGGGTACAGGGGCAGTCTTGGCGCGAGCATCCTTAAGAGGCTCGGCTTCGAAGATGTCTACAATGTTCTGGGCGGAATGGAAGCTTGGCAGAGTCTTGGATACCCGCTTGAAATTGGAGAGGCCCGCTGAACTCGGGGCACTGCGGCCTTGTTCAGGCCGGTCCGGTGGACCGCGTTTCTTCGACAAGTGAGTGCATTATTTCGGCGAGCGCTGGGTAACATCTTCTGTATATCCTGTAGAACCTCTCATATTTTCTGACGTTTTCCTTGTCGGGCAGAACTCTTTCTCTGATCTCCACTGCTTTCTGCATCATTTCAGACATTCTTTTCCGTCCATTCAAAGCGCCATTGATGTACAGGGCAACGCCGATGGCACTGGTCACCTCCGGCCTAGCAAGAGTGACGCACGGAATCCCGAGGACATCCACGACGATCTGCCTCCACAATCGGCTTTCGGCGCCTCCTCCGCTTATGCTTGCGTTCTTGAATGCCACTCCCATGTCTCCATAGGCGTCGCTGATGCTTCGCAGCGAAAAGGCCACGCCTTCGAGGACCGCGCGGTAGAAGTGAGCCTTGCTGCTGGCGGTGCTGACGCCGATGAATGCTCCCCGAGCCTTGGGGTCCCACATGGGCATTCGTTCCCCTGAGAGGTGAGGCAGGAAGGTCAGGCCGCCGCTGCCAACTGGGACTTTTGAGGCTTCAGCGTCCATCCGCTGGTACGTCTCCGTGCGGCTGCAAAACTGGTTTTTGAACCATCTGAGGGCCGTTCCAGAGGTGACTGCTGAGGCCGAGTTGAACCACATGTCCGGCACGGCATGGCAGCGCACAGGGATGAAAGCGTTCGAGCTGAAGAGAGGTCTGTCCGTTGCCAAGTCTATTTCGGCAGCGGCGCCAAGATAGACTGTTGCGCTTCCGTTCTGCACGGCTCCTGTGCCTCCTAGAAGTGCAGCAGTGTCTCCGCATCCCACGATTACTGGCAGACCTTTCCTCAGGCCGTAAGTCTCTGCGGCCTCGCCGCTGACCTCTCCGGCAACGTCTAGAGAACACTTCGGCTCAGGAAGCTTGTCCGCTGGGATTCCACCAGCTTCAAGCAGTTCCCAGTCCCACGTCTTCTTGGTGACGTTGAAGGCCATGGTCGCCGAAGCGTCAACGTAGTCCGTTACAATCTCGCCCGTGAACTGGCAGACGAGAAAATCTTTTGATTGCACGAGCTTGAAGGTCTTCGCGAATTTCTGAGGCTCGTTTTCTTTGATCCACATCCATTTCGTGAGAGAATACACGGGGCTCAGCGGGTTCCCTGTCGTGGCGTAGACGTCTCTTGCGCTGAACCTCTTCGCAATCTTGTCGGTCTGATCCGCGCCACGTGTGTCCGCGTACATGATTGCGTTTCGCAGGGGCCTGCCAGCCTTGTCCAGGGGAAGCGCGCCCGCCATCGTGCCACAGAATCCTGCGCCGGCCAAGTCCTCTTTCTTGACTCTCTTAGTCACCATCCGTGTCGTGGCTCGGATTGACCGCAGCCACTCGGCTGGATCCTGTTCGAACACGCCACTTGCGGACGTTATTGAAGGATAGTCGCGTGTCATTTCGTGGGCCAGTCGGCCTTCACTGTCGACCAAGACGGTTTTGCAGCCTGTTGTTCCCACGTCGAAGGCGAGAACGTACGGAGGAGAGAAGCGCACGGTCGGCACCATGTTAAGCTAATGAAAAACGTTTTTAAATCTTGCCACGAACCCATTATGTAGCTCCGACAGGTTGAGCCGAGGGCTGAGAACTTGAAATTTGAGGATTTTGGACTCGAGAGATGGCTGTCTGAGACTCGACCTGGCTGCGATATTGACTTGTCTTCCTCGGTCATAACACATTTGAAATACAACGAGTTGATCGGCGAGAAAGACCTCGACATGCCCGTGAGAATCGGGCCGACAAACGGAGCCCAAATGCTGCGGGAAGAAGTGAGCAATCTCTACCCGGGCGTGGTCAAAGCCAACGGGGTTCTCGTGACACACGGCGCCGCTGAAGCCAACTTTCTCCTGCTCAACCACCTTGTAAGCCGGGACGACGAGTGCGTGCTGGTCGTGCCCAACTACATGCAGGCATACGGCATACTCAGGGCGATCGGTGCGCAAGTCAAGCTTTCAGGCCTTGACCGGGAACGGGGTTGGAGCCTGAACATTGAAGAGATGAAGGAAATGGTCTCTAGGAAGACCAAGGCCATTCTGGTGACCAACCCGAACAACCCGACGGGCGCGCGCTTGGAAGAGGCTGAGCTCAGGGCGATATGTGACATCGCGCAGGCGGCGGATGCCTATGTGGTCGGGGACGAGGTTCTGAGCGGCCTAGAACTTGACGGAAGAAGGACGACGTCGCCTGTGGAGGTGTACGAGAAGGGCATAAGCACGCGAAGCGTGTCGAAGCTTGGGCTTTCGGGCTTGAGGGTCGGATGGATAGCGGCAAGGGACCCCACGATTGCAGCGAAATGTTGGGCGATAAGGGACTACACGAGTCTTGGAAGTTCCTACTTCAATCAGCACATTGCGGCCGTCGCGTTGCAGAACCTCGAAAAGATTCGGCAGAGAGACAGGGAAATCCTCAACGACCGCGCAGCCATTCTGAGGGAAGGAGTGGCGGAAAACAGTCAGACGCTCCAATGCACGCCGCCACAGGCAGGCGCAACCGCCTTGGTCACGTACAAGCTCAACGTCGGCTCAGTGGATTTCTGCCGAAGGCTCGCCGACAAGGAGCATTTGGCAGTCTCGCCCGGAGACTATTTCGAGGCACCGAAGAGTTTCCGCATCCTCTACGGTACCCATGCAGAGAAATTGCGGGCCGCGCTTGAGCGGATAGGTCGCTTCGTCCGGGGCCTTCAGTGACCCATTGCCGAGCCTGCGTCAGACAACTCGTCTTCGCTGGCCTTGAGATTTTCACAATGTTTAAGTGCATAGGCAGGCAAGCTATAGACCGTGGCAGAGGCAGACTCCTGATTGAAAATAAGGCCTTTTGAACTTGAACGTTGGCTTCCAATGCACACGTGCAAGTACGACCTGGCAGGATCAGTCATCAAATCTTTGAAATTGAAAGAAATCCTGCCGAATCTCGACGGCGACATAGAACTAATGCACGGGCCGACCAACGGGTCGGAAGAACTTCGCACCGGCGTTAGCCAACTCTACTCAAATCTCGACAAGGAGAACGTGTTGATCGTCAACGGAACGACGGAAGGCAACTTCCTCGCGATGAGTTGGCTTCTGGAGCCGGGAGACGAGATGATTCTTGGTGGAGTCCCCACATATCTTCAGGGTGCAGGCCTCGCTGAAGCGCTAGGCGCGAGGGTCAAGTACTTCCGCCTCGATGAGGAACAAGACTACAGGATCAACGTTGATTCGCTGAATAGGCTTGTTTCAAGGAAGACAAAGGCCATAATGATCATCAGTCCCAACAACCCGACTGGATCAAGGTTCTCGGCGGAAGAAGTGCGCGGAATATGCGAGGTTGCTGAAGATGCGAATGCGTATGTCTTGGCGGACGAGGTGCTTCGCCATACTGAGTTGGATGGGACGCCTTCTCTGTCTCCATCGGAGATTTATGAGAGAGGCATAAGCACGGGCGGCCTGTCAAAACTGGGTCTTGCCGGATTGAGAACCGGCTGGCTAGTCGCCGAGAGAGAACTTGTCAAGGGCATTTGGGCTCAGAAGGACTACACGACACTGGCAAATCCCATACTGTCCGACCACGTAGCAGCAATCGCACTGCAAAAAGACAACATCAGACGAATAGTCCGAAGAGCCAGAGAAATCTGCGAAGAAAACTGGCGAGTCTTCTCCGGCTGGCTTGCAAAGCACAGGCACGTTCTTAAATGCGTGACTCCTCTTGCGGGTGCGGTTGCCTTTCCCCGCTACGAGTTGGACGTAGACTCTGTGGAGTTCTGCAAGAGGTTGATGAAGGAGAAAGACGTGATGCTGACGCCAGGCGACTACTTCATGGCGCCCAAACACTTCAGGATACAGTACGCGGGAACCGACGCAAAAACGCTGGAGGAAGCTCTCGGTCTCTTTTCGGAGTTTCTGACTGGTTTCGGAAGCGGAGGCTAGAGAATTGTCCATAAGTTACGTATCGCCATGGAAGAGTGAATAATGACAAGCAATGCCAAGGATGGAAGCAAGGGCTCGCTGCAATACTATGCTAGGCGATATGCTGTCGTCATTTTCCTCTTGCCCACGATGGTCCTCATGATATTCCTGTATCTCCTGCCTCTGATGCTGCTGTTGGGACAGAGCTTCTACACGGCAGAGCCAGGAGCCTTCCGTCCCAAACCGATATTCACCATCCAAAACTATGCGATCGTGTTCAGTCCAGTCTATCTTAACGCGATAAACTTGACCATGTGGATCTCTGCTGTGACGATGATCCTCACGATAGTCCTTTCGTATCCCCTCAGCTTCTATCTGGTTCGCGCCAAATCGGGCTTCATGAAGAGATTCGTCATGGGTTTTCTCATCGCCTCGTTCTTCATGCAGCTTCTGATCAGGGTCTACGCTTTTTACCACGTCTACGGCGCAGGAGGCATTCTGAACGAGCTCCTTGCCTTTTTTGGTTTGCCTCTGCAGGACTGGCTGGGTGGTCCTTGGCCGGTCATCGTGAGCATGGTGCACCAGGGAATTCCGATTGCAGTGTTGGTGATGATGGGCTCGATAAAAAGCATCAACCCCGAAGTTGAGGAGGCGTCTCTGATTCTGGGCGCCAGCCACGCCCAGACCTTCTACAAGGTGACTCTTCCGCTCAGCTTGCCGGGCATCATTTCGGCGTGTCTCCTGAGCTTCACGGGGGCCGCGAGCGCGTATGTGACTCCCCTGATTCTCAGTCAGGGAAGAGTCCTCATGATGGCTAACTACATCTACGATAGGTTCACGAACGTTCTGAACGTTCCGCTTGCCGCAGCGATGTCTCTCGTTCTCTTGGTTATTTCGCTGGCCGTCGCATACGGCATAAGTGGAGTGCTGTCACGGTGGGTGAGGGTGAAATGAAGCCGAACTTGGGCGTCAACAAAAAGTTCATCGACTCCGTGGGCATGGTGCTGAAGGACATACTCGTGTGGGGCACTTTCCTCTTCCTCCTGCTGCCCATCGCTTTTGCCCTGAGCATGGCCTTCGACACGAGAAGGATCATGGCGTTCTTCCCTCCGCGAGGCTTCACTCTTGAATGGTTCGTGGTGTTTCTAGATTATGCGCCGTTCATTGAAGGGCTCAAGAACAGCCTGATAATTGCGTCATTGGTGACTCTCACGTCCTTGGCCGTAGGAATCCTCTGCTCATTTGCGATAGTCCGGTTTGACTTCAAGGGCAAGAACTTCCTCAACACGCTAATCCTGTCTCCGATAGTGATCCCAGGCGTCATTACGGGCGCGGCCCTGCTCAACATGCTGTATGGCTACTTGCGACTGTACAATGCGCTGCCAAACCTTATCATAGGACACACCATACTTACCATGCCCTACGTCGTGAGGACGGTTTCAGCCTCGCTGGTCGGGTTCAACAGGACCTTGGAGGAAGCGGCGCAGAGTCTGGGGGCAAACGAGTTGACCACCTTCTTCAGGATTACTTTGCCAATAATAAAGCCCGGAATCGTTGCAGGTGCAATATTCGCTTTTTCAGTTTCTTGGGGAGACGTGAATCTTGCGGCCTTTCTCACAGACACATACACAACTACGTTCCCGGTGGCGTTGATGGGGTACATGCGCTATTACTCGAACCCTGCAATAGCGGCGGCTTCGGCTCTGCTGATGGCCATCACTGCCGCGTTGATGCTGGTTATCGAGAGGACAGTGGGGTTTGAGCGTTTCGTCGGCCTGTGGTAGCTGGAGGCGAAAAAGGACAAAATTTATTAAATGCAACGGGTTTCATGTATTATTTCTGAGGAAGATTTAGGAGATGTAAAGATGGAAACACGAAGGGCATTGACGCTTGTTCAAACGATTCTATTGATCGTCGCGGTGGTCGTGGCTTTGATAGCCGGTCTACTGATCGGTCGCTACGTGCTCGCTCCCTCCGGGTCTCAGCAACAATCCCTAGTGTACGCGTGTTGGGGCGGAGACTTTGGGAACCTAACTGACAACTTGGCCAAAAACTTCACCCGTGACTTCGGAAATCAGGTTCTGCTCGAGTTTCACGCTGGCGCTTCTTCGACGGTGATAAGCAAGATAGAGTCAGTCTGGCCCGAGGTCAAAATAGACTTGACCTCAGTTGCGCCATCCGTGGCGATCCAGTTGGCCAAGGCGGGCCGCCTTGCTGAGCTTACGGTGGAAGACTGCCCAGTGCTGAATCAGATACCTGATAACCTGCTGATCAAGTACAATGGCAAAGTCTATGGCATAGGCATATACGTGATTTCTGTTGTTAGCTGCGCTTGGAGGTCGGACCTCATAACTACTCCGATAGCGAACTGGAGCGACCTATTCAAGCCAGAACTCAACAAGAAGATCGCGACATCGCACATTTCCTTGGGTACAGGTGACAGCCTCATTATGCCAGCTTACTGGTTTGGCGGCTCAGAATTTAATGTGGACCCCGGCTGGGACGCATTGAAGGACATTGCGCCTCACATGACTGGCATCTGGACGACGGAATCAGAATGCATCAACCTGATCGGTACGGGTCAGGCCCAGATCGGACTGTGCGTAACGGCTGACAAGCTGTATCAGTGGTACAAGCAGGACGTACAGGTCAGCTGGATACCCTATTTCAACGACGTTGACAAAGCCTTCGCAGTTGCGGTCGACTGCGTCGTCGTGGTCGATGGCCCACGCCAGAACCTGGCAAAGCAGTTCCTCAACTACTACTTCCGACCCAGCAACAACGAGTACTTATGCTCGAACATCGGTTTGCCTCCGTCCAACAGGTATGCACAAGTGAACCCGGCTATAGTGCCGTTCAACCCTACTCAGGATGACATTCAAAGGTACGGCAGAATCGGGGACCTCGACTGGAAAGCGTCACACATAGACGGGTGGACCACGAAGTGGGACACTGAAATCCAACCGCTGATCGGAACAGGTTAGAAAGTGACAGCAAGCGCCCATCAACTTTTTCCTCACCCCCATTTTCTTAGAGGTGATTAGGCATGGAACAGACAACCATCGTAGAATTGAAAAACGTCACAAAAACGTTCGGGAAAGTCGTCGCGGTAGACGATGTCTCGCTCGCAGTTCGTCAAGGCGAATTCATGACTCTGCTCGGGCCAAGCGGATGTGGCAAAACAACCGTGCTGCGGCTGATCGCCGGCTTCATAAAGCCAGACGCTGGGGAAATACTGATCAAAGGACAAGATGTAAGCAAGAAGGCACCGTATGAGCGCAATTTGGGAATGGTGTTTCAGAGCTACGCGCTTTTTCCACACATGAAGGCATGTGAAAACATAGACTTCGGCCTGAAACTGCGAGGGCTCGACCGAAAGGAGATTGACCGCCGAGTTCTCGAAGTGCTCGAGATGGTTCAGCTTCTCGAATGCCAGTACCGCTATCCTAGAGAACTGAGTGGTGGACAGCAGCAGCGCATCGCGCTGGCACGAGCGCTTGTGACACGGCCTGACGTGATCTTGTTCGACGAGCCACTCAGCAACCTTGACTTCAAGCTCAGGCAGCAAATGCGCTTCGAGTTGAAGGCTATACAGAGAAAGGTGGGCATCACGTCGATCTACGTTACCCATGACCAGACTGAAGCTCTGACGATGTCTGACCGGATCGCAGTCATGAACAAGGGAAGAATCGTGCAGGTTGGCACGCCGACTGACGTCTACGAGGAACCCGTTGACAAGTTCGTTGCGGGCTTCATCGGCGAAGCTAATTTCATCGAGGGAGAATTGCTTGAAGCAGACGCCAAGAAGGGCGAACTGGTCATCAGTCTGGGAGGCTCCACGCTTGTTGTCTCATCAGCGCACATGCATGCGAAAGAGCTTGAACCCAAAAGAACCGTTGCCGTTGCCGTGAGACCGCACAAATTCAGAATTGAAAGAAAGAAGACGCAGAAAGCGGACTCGGTAGAAGGAAGGATTGAAAACGTCGCGTACATCGGCTCGATGATAAAATACGACGTTGGTCTGCTGGACGGAACCGTCGTGAAGGTTGACGTGCCTCTTCTGAAGAAGGTAGAATTCGAGGCAGGAGAAAAAATCTATCTGGAATGGGACCCAGAAGACTGCATTGTGCTAACGGAGGACGGCGCCTCTTAGAGGGTTCTGCCGAACTTTTCCCTGTAGATTGTGCTTTTCAGGCTTTTTCGCGCAGGCATCTTTGGCGTCTCCGATGGATATCCGAGAGAGACTATCGCAATAGGCCTGACGCCTTCAGGCAACTGCAAGACTGCCGCGACACGTCTGTCATTGAAAGAGCCGTTCCAGCAGGCTCCGAGGCCAAGCTCGTGGGCGGTCAGAAGCATGTTCTGGATCATTGCGGCAGTTTCTTGAACTCCGAAGACAAGTTTGAAGTCGCTCTTGCCGTGGTCTCTTCTTGCAGGCGCGTTCTCGGCGTTTTCTCTGAAATCGCAGCAGACCACAATGTCGACAGGCGCCTCTAAGACGTGCAGATTTCGCCTTTGTGCATAGAAATCCTCCAGCATCTCCTCCTTCGTTTTCCGTTCTCTGACGACAATCGCAAGCCAGCGTTGGAAGGCAAAAGGGGCAAACGTGCCTGCTTTGACTATCTTCTCCACGAGCGCGTCCGACACGTCTTTCTCTTGGTACTTTCTTATGCTTCTTCTGTTTCTTATCGCGTCCTGGAGTTCCATGGGATTCACCTTTTCTCTTCAGTCTTTTGTCTCGCCAAGTATCTTTCGCGTCTCTCGTTCCAGATTTTCTCCATTTTCGTCATGTCAAATTCACGGTATTTCCTGTAGTCTTCAAGAGTCATCGGAACGCGACGTATTTCAAAGACGACGGTTCCTCCGTCCGTTGGGTAGTCAGGATATTTGCCTCCGGGATCGTGGCACTCGATGAGCGCGTTCTCGCCCTCCATCTTGAGTCCCATTTTCCGCGGGTCGACACCCCTGCTCAAGGCGCGGTAGTAGGCCATAAGGTCCGCGAGGAAGGACAGGCATATGGCGTCCGTCTCTTCCAGCACTATCCCCGGCTCGACAATCGTCATCCTGTCGCCTTTCTCGTATATCGGGCACACCGGATAGATCTCTTTTGCGACAATTTCCACCTTGTATCTTTGCCTTTCTTCCTTGAACATGAATTTGTCGGACTCTTTCATTCTGCTTCCCCCCTTGGGATCTTGCTTATTCTGAATATCACTGGTCCTTGTGCTGTCTCCGGGCACTTCACCAGCAGCGGAACACCTGGAAGTCCGGTTTCGATCCCTTCGCTGAAGCATTTTATGAAGGTGACGAGAGTTGGAAAAGCGCGCGTGCAGATCACGTCGCTCTTGGACATCACCACTTCAGGCTCGTCGACTAATATTCTGTCGCCTTTCTTGTGGACTGGGCAGGTTCCCAGAACATCTTCCACCTCTATCAGAACCAGAAACTTTTTATCCATTAGTTCTCACCGTTCTGGATGCAGATAGAATGTTTTGTTTGATATAAAAAGGTGCTGAAAAGCTTGGGGAAAGAGTCCTACGATGTATTAATCGCAAACGGGCGGGTAGTTGACGGCTGCGGCAATCCTTGGTTCGCCGCGGACGTGGCAATATCGGACGGCAAGATCCAGAACGTGGGAAAGCTCGAGGGTTGCAACGCCGAGAAGATGATAGATGCTGACGGACTCGTGGTCTGCCCAGGATTCATTGACATTCACACGCACTCTGATCTGCAGCTTCTAGTCAACCCCACGGCCGAAAGCCACGTGTGCCAAGGCATAACCACAGACGTGATAGGGAACTGCGGCATCTCTCTTGCTCCGACCTCCAAGTTCTACAAGGAAAGAACGGAGCCATTGCTCAAGATGTTCCACGAGTCTTGGAGGTGGAACAGCCTTGCCGACTTTCTCAAGCTCATGGAAAAACAGCGCACGTCGGTGAACGTTGCGGCTCTCGTCGGGCAGTCTGCAGTGCGAGCAGCAGCCATGGGAACGAGAAATGCTACTCCAACCCGAAAAGAGCTAAGCCAAATGAAGCAACTTGTCTCTGAGGCAATGGAGCAAGGCGCGTTCGGCCTGTCCACCGGACTGTTCTACGCGCCCGGCGCATACGCTTCAACAAACGAGATTGCCGCCCTTGCAGAAACGGCCGCAGAGAACGGCGGAATATACTGCACTCACATGCGCAGCGAAGGAGACGACCTGCTGGAATCCGTCCGCGAAGCACTCAAGATAGGCGAGAAGGCTGGCATACCGGTTCAGATAAGCCATTACAAGTGCACTGGACCACAGAATTGGGGCAAGATCCGGGTTGGCTTCAAGATGATGGAGGAAGCTCGCCGCAAGGGAGTTGATGTGACGTGCGACGCGTATCCTTGGACCGCCGGCGTGACGCCGCTGATTGACTACTTGCCCCACTGGGCGCAGGAAGGCGGAATCGAGAAGATTGCGGAGAGGCTGAACGACCCGAAAACCAGGGCTAAGATAGTTGCGGACATGGCAGAAGGAGTTCCGGGCGAAGAGAGCCTTGTGAAAGAGCTCGGCTGGGGAAGAATAATGATTTCAACCTGCCCGAGCCACAGGGACTACGAGGGCAAGACGGTTCAGGAAATCGTCGAGGTGACAGGCAAGGACCCTTATGACCTGATCTTTGAGCTTCTGCTCAGAGACAAAAGCGAGGTGATTGCAATCGAGTTCTGGGGGAGCGAGGAAGACGTTGAAGAAGTGCTGAAGAATCCTTTGACCATGATCTCGTCTGACAGCGCGGCAATAACTCCTGAGGGTCCGATGGGCGCCGGAAAGCCGCACCCGCGATACTACGGGAACATTCCGAAGCTCTTCAGCGACTACGTTCGCGAAAAGGGCACGTTGACGCTTGAGGAGGCCGTCAGGAAAGCAACGTCCTTTCCGGCGCGACGGCTCGGGCTCAGCGGCAGAGGCGAAGTGCGTGAGGGAATGTGGGCTGATGTTGTCGTCTTTGACCCTGACACAATCGCGCCCGTCGGCGTGTTCGGCGATCCTCATCACTATCCGAAGGGGATTGAGTGGGTCTTGGTCAACGGCGCCGTGACGGTTGAGAAAGGGAAGCACACAGGAGCGCGTGCAGGAATGGTGTTGAGGAAAGCTCACTGCAAGCATAGAGAGAAGGCCTCCGGCGGAGCCCTGAAAGAAGCAAATGGAGATGATGCAGGTTGAAAAGACCCGGCAGCAACATAAGGTGGGACGCTAGCAAGGATTTTTCCTCTGACATTTTCAGGCTGATCGGCAGAACGCCGCTTGTGAAGCTTGAGAGAATCTGCAAGGCACGCAATGTCTCGTCAGCCATGTTCGGAAAACTGGAGTTCTTCAACCCTACTGGAAGCCTCAAAGACAGGATATACCATGAAATGGTAACAAAGGCAATTGAGCGTGGCGAGCTCAAGCCTAGCATGGAGATAATTGAAGCTTCTACGGGAAACGCCGGTATTGCATGCTCGTTCGTCGGCAGCATCTGCGGATTCAAGGTTACGGTTGTGATGCCGAGAGGCATGAGTCAGGAACGGGTGAAGATGATCCGGGCGTTCGGCGGAAGCATCGTTTTCACGGAGGGTGGCGAAAGCGACGTGGACTTGGACATAAGGGAGATAAGGCAACTGGTAAGCAAAAGTCCCGGGAAGTACTGGTGGCCCGACCAGTTTTCGAACCCCGACAACCCCAATGCCCACTTCAAGACCACGGGGCCGGAGATTTGGCAGCAGACCGGAGGGCAAGTTGACTGCTTTCTGGCTTCAACGGGCACTGGTGGAACGTTGACCGGCGTAGCGAGGTTTCTGAAGCAGAGAAGCCCCAGCGTCAAGGTCTTTGCCGTCGAGCCGTCTGAGGCGCCTTTGCTGTCGAAGAGAACGTGGGGATCGCACAGGATCGAAGGAATAGGGGACGGCTTCGTGCCCAGAAACCTTGACCTGAGTCTTTTGGAGGGCGTCGTCACAACGACTTCTGAAGAAGCGGTTGAGATGGCGAAGAGACTGGCGCTTGAGGAGGGGATTTTCTGCGGGATATCTTCTGGCTGCAACGTTGCAGCAGCGATCAAGACTGCCCGAAGACACCCGGAGTTCAGGTCGATTGTGACGATGATAAACGACTCTGGACAGCGTTACTTCTCAACGGAGCTCTGTTGGGAGAAGAAGGAGATTGAGATTCCAATGCGGGAACACCCGCTTGACGAGCATACGCTGGAAGAGCTGAACAAGTACCAGTCAAGGTGGGAAATCATAGACTAGCGCCCCGCCCAAGAGCACAGTTCAGACATGTTGCTGTCAGATTTGTTTCAGGGTTCGATCATGACTTGACCATGGCCCATCGGAACATTCGTATGGAGAAAGGTTCCATAAAATTCAAATGCGATGAACACGCTATTCTAGGGTGCCGATAAGTTAGAGGGAAAGAAAATGAAAGGAAAAATACTATCGGCCTCAATAGCGTTTCTTCTGCTGCTAAGCTTGCTCGGCACATCGTTCGTCATCAAAGCAAGCAACGCAACAAGCTTTCCCGAATACATAGGTGTAGACTGGCAAAGCGGTCTCGCTGGCAAAGTTGAAATGCCGACGGTGAATGTTCCCAGCGGCTACGATGCCGGCAGTGCATCATCTGCTGTCCAGCTTGCTTCGACACCTGCTGTTGGCGATTGGGTCTGGGACTGGTATCTGCGAGCTATCACGGGCGGACTGTACCCGTACATGCAGTTGAGAGCGCTTGCTGGAAATGTCGAGGTCTACGTTGCCCAAAACGAGACGTTGCTGTTTCCTGAAGGCGACCCCCGCAATGACAACCCGCTTGACTGGTACGTGACTGATGAGATGTGCCAGCACGTTGCAGAGGAGTTCAATGCGGTCATCTACCCAACCGACGCCAACTATTTCGGTCCTCCTCAGGACAGGGACGGGACAAACACGGTATTCGAGCAGCTAGGCTGGCCGGCATACAGGTGGGAGTGGATAGCAACTGACAACCCCCAGAGGGTGACAATAAAGATATTCAACATACAAGACGAGAACTACTACGACCCCACCTACCCGTACTACACGGTTGGCTTCTACAGCCCGACCTACACCCAAGTCTACTACAACAGGAACATGGTTCACATCGACAATTGGCGGTACTGGCAGAGGCTCGGCGAGAGAGGGCACGTCTGGTATGCTGATCACCCCGAACTGAACGTGACACGGCCCTATGTGTACGAATCGACAGTGGCTCACGAGTTCCAGCACAACATTCACGACGACTGGCAACCGTTCGATGAGGCGTTCATGAATGAGGGGTGCAGCATGTTTGCGGAGTTTCTCTGCGGCTACGGCATAGAAGCGAACTACCTTAACAGCTACTTTGCCACGCCAGACAATTCGCTGACCCTGTGGGGCGACCAAGGCGACATAAACATCTTGGCAGACTATGGTGTCGCGGCCTTGTGGACTGTCTATCTGAGTGACCACTACGGAGGGGCAGATCTCATACGCCACTTCGTGCAGTCGGGCATCCCCGGAATCGAAGGGATAAACGCCGCGCTGACGGCGTTCGGCTACGAGGAGAGGTTCACCGACGTGTACCACGACTGGCGACTGGCCAACCTGATACGCTCAGACTTTCCGGGAAACAAGAAATACAACTACAAGAGCCTGAACCTGAACGACCCCGCAATAATCCCCGTGCGCATGTACGCGGAAAGCGGTCTTCCATTGCCATGGAAGAAGGGAACGGACTACGGAACAACCAAGACCATTCTCGGGTACGACACCGGCGTTGCTGACCTAGGCCCCTATGGCACCGACTACATAGCCTTCAAGAACTGGAGGAGGCCTGGCCTGCTGTGGTTCGATGGTGATGACGTCGCAATAGACGGGTGGCGGATTGTTGATAAGAACGGCAACCACGTGTGGTGGAGCGGTGCAGTTGACTTGAAGAACTACCTGCTCTACAGGGAAGTTGACCTGAGCGGCGTTGCGTCTGCCACGTTGACCTTCGACACCTCCTACGATCTTGAACCCTACTGGGACTATGGCTTCGTGCAAGTGTCAACCGACGGCGGAAACACATGGACGTCGCTTGAGAACGAGTACACAACGTACGACCACGACCCGAGCGCTCACCCTGAGGTGATCGCGAACCTGCCGGGACTGACGGGCAACAAAACATGGTTGACCATGAGCTTCGACCTGTCAGCGTACGCGGGACAAAAGGTGCAGGTAGGCTTCAGATGTGTGACCGACTGGGCTACGCACTACGCAGGCTGGTTCATCGACAACATCGCCGTGCCGGAGATCGGCTTCTTCGACGACGTTGAATCTGGCAGAGGCGACTGGCTGACAGTTCCGCCAATACAGGACGCAGACTTCCAGATCACGGTTGTTCAAGCAGTCGCGTTTGGCAAGACCACCATCTACCTACCTTACGACATGTGCCTCAACCACCAGACCGAAACAGGTGCTGAGCTGGCGTTTGCATGCGGCGCAATGTACACCATCTTGGTCGTCACCCCCGTCCAACAGTTGGGCTCAGTTGACTACCAGTTCAAGGCCACGTACATTCCTCCGAGATTCTGGAAAGGCTTCTAGACTCGGCAGAAGACCACGCTACCTACAACCCCCTCTTTTTTGTGTCCTGTTCATGTTTTCGTGTGTTTCTTGTAAAGATCGAGAGCGTCTGCTTGATCAAGGTTCACTGAGTGACCAGGAATTGCACTTCTGCGAGTGGACAAAGCAAATAACCCTGTCACCGCGAACATGGTTGTGAGATGCTGGTCTGCATGCAGCGAATGCGTAGGCTTCTGACACGTAGACTGCTGGCCTACGCGGTAATATCGGGCGTGATTCTGGCGTTGGCTGCAGGGCTTGTTGAACGTCCTCAAGTGAGCATCGTCGAGTCCCGCTACTACGGCTTTCCATTTATCTGGGTCATAACGAAGACTCTGGCGCAGGCAGAGTTTCTGTGGATAGGCTTCGTCTCGGACGTTGCTTTCTGGATCGTTGTGGCTTTGACTGCTCTCATCGTCACCGGCAAAATATTCAGGCCGACCGTGGGCACAGCGAGTGAGATCAAGAGGCTGTCGTGGCTCGTCTTCCTGATTCTGATTCTTGGGTTGTTGATGATTTTCGTGCACGAGCTGGGCCACGTGATCTGGGGCGCAGCTGCTGGCGGCACATTGAGTCGAGTTCAGATTGCCTTCTTCCAGCTGTTTCCGAAAGTTGCCGTCACGTCGCAGTTCTGCCTTGGAAGCGTCGAGATGAATGGGTTGATCTCGAGTGCGCAGACGGGGTTGTTTCTTCTCGGTGGGTCTACCACCACAAACGTCCTTTCTTGGCTGCTGTCGCCCCTGACGTTTACGCGGCGTCTGTCCAGCGGCCGTCGGAGGGCCGTCAAGATTGTGGGGACGTTTGGCTTGCTCGACCTCCCGCTTTATGTTGCGCTCCCACAGTTCGGGCTTCAGCACTGGATAGTCCTAGGTGGCAGTCGGCCGGAGCCTCTTGTCGGAGCCAGAATGCTGGGAATTGACGACCCCGTGTTCGTTGTGCTTGTTGTTTTCACGACGTTTGGACTGGTCTCTGCCTATTTTGGCGGTGTCAGGACCGGACTGTGGAATGGACTGAAGACGCTGCGGGATCGGCTCTGAGCGCTGTTATGTCGTGCAGCGTGCTTGGACGTAGCACATGCATGAAAGTAAGAATGAGGCATTCTCCGCTTGTTCAAGAAACCAAAGGGAACACGGTCTCCCGCGCCATTCGGCTCTCGATAATCCTCGAGTTCCATTCTTGCGACGGCAGACGACACTTGTTGGAGTTCTGTTTTGGCGGGCCCGGAGGGATTTGAACCCACGATCTTCGGCTCCGAAGGCCGACGCCCTTGATCCTGGCTAGGCTACGGGCCCGCACTCTTGACACAACAAACGCTTAAGAGTGTTCTGAAAACCCTTAAAAATAATTAGCGGTCTATACTACGTGTCACCATGAGACGGGCCGGTAGCTCAGCTTGGCTGGAGCGTTCGGCTGATAACCGAAAGGTCGCCGGTTCAAATCCGGCCCGGCCCACTTTAGGATTCTCTTGGCACACTTCCGATTCGTCCTCCACTCCCGGCAATAGAGCAAAGCTCGCGCTATGCAGGAGAAATCGAGGAAAAGCTCAAGCGGAGGGCATTTCTTTCAGTCTCGGTGTTTTTTCATGCGAACTCGCACAAACTATTTACCAAAGATATGCCTAGCATCTGATAAGATGTGCACCGGTTTTATCATTTCCGTACTAGGTTTGGTTGGGATCATGCCTTTCTATTTTCTGTCAGTTGAACATCAGAAGCTCCAGAGAAGATATGGAAAAGAAAAAGGAAACCACATTGGCGAGATTCTTGGCATCATTTCAGGGTGGAGCTTCTTCGCGTTTTGGATCGGGATCTGGATCTCCCCTCAACCCAGATTTGCCATTCCTGTTTTCCACGATTTTCTGATAATGATTCCGGTGATCAACTTTGCGATTCCCTTGTTTAATCTCGCAGCTTGTTTGCTCCTCATCCTACCTGGTTCTTGGCTCGCAATAAATGGCGTAAAAGAGACAACTCTAAAGGTGGCAGAAACACACAGGCCTAAGACCGTTGTCACGACAGGAGTCTACTGTATCGTGAGGCATCCGCAGTATCTGGGCGGACTCCTAGCTCACATCGGAATTTCAATTCTATTATCCGCATTCGGCTCTCTACTTCTGACTCCCATGATAATTGCACTCGTCTATCTCATTTCGAGAAAAGAGGAGAAAGAGATTCTCAGGGAATTTGGCAAGGAGTACGAAGACTATAGAGATAAGGTGCCAATGCTAATACCAAAACTCAAGAGCTAGCGTTCGCGTTCGCGCGCGGTTGATTCAGAAAGAGGGAGATTTGCGGGAGAATAGTTCGCTAAGTGTGGATATTTCCGCTCTGAATCTGGGCTTCATGAAGGCTTTCCCAAGGAGATGGAAAAATGGTGGATATGGGAAAGCAAGAGGATTGGCTTAGTGCCATTCCTTCGGAACATACGAAAAAGTGTTATCGGCACGGAGTCAAGAAATTCGAAGAATTCTATCAGCAACCAATGGACACTCTGATATGCAAGAGTCCAGAAGAAACGGGTCACGTAATCGATAGGTTCTATGTTTGGCTTCAAGAGAACATTAAAGCACAGTAGAGCATTCTTCTATCAGTCTTTTGTTTGGGGAAAGTCTTATCCCAAACACGAAGAGCCTATTTCTTTCCTTTGAAATGCTTTGCAGGAAGCGAAATTTGTCTTTTCTGTTTTCTCTTCTGGTCTCTTTCTCTCTGTAGTTTCTTATGCTGCTCTAAACCCGCAGACTTCTTTTCCCTTCTCGACAAAGACTCATCACCTTGCCAAGCAATAGAAACATGCGCATTCTAAAGCGTTGTCCTTCTGTCTACAACTGAAGCCCATTTCAGTTCGCAATTGTGGCTTCTGAAACAATCCCCTATCAGCCCTTTCAAGCCAGTTTTTGGTTTTGCGGAAAAGTTATAGCCGAACCCGAAATCACCAGTTCTATGGCTCAAGTGGTGAATTGAGTTGCTTGAAGGCAAGAATGTGAATCTGAAAGTCTGGGAGAGAGATGACATTGACTTTTTGGTTGAATGCATTAGCAATATTGACTTCGGGGGTGAATACGTCCCTATTGAGCAGCAATCGAAATCAGACTGGATGAAGTGGTTTGACAACCCCCCCTCGAATTGGGCAGTTTTTAGTGAGCAGAAGGATTTTGTCGTTCAGAAGAAGGATGGAACTAAGATAGGGCTTATCGGATATCGGTTCAATCAGCCATACGAATGGATGGAAATCGTCTACGATATTGTTCCCAGCGAACGGAAGAAGGGATATGGAACCGAAGCGGTTCGGTTAGTCGTTGACTATTTGTTTCTCTCAAAAGACCTTGTAAGGATTCAAGCAATAACTGATGTGAGAAACAAGGCATCCCAAGGAGTCTTGGAAAGAGCAGGTTTCAACAAAGAAGGAACAATCCGAAAATGCGTCTACAATAGAGGAGAATGGAGAGATTACTGTCTATTCAGCATTCTAAGAGAAGAATGGAAAGAAGCCATGGATAGTTTTGATGAGGCTATTCATGGAAAGAGAGACGCTAGAAAATGACGTTTGAACAGCCAAGTAATTATGAGATACAAAACTTCTTCAAGAATTCTGGAACACTTTCTTTGAATCTGGGGTTGATATTGAAAAGCCCAAATCGGTCGAACGGATATTCATTATATTGAGCGATAATGACTTTTCCTCTTATGATGCTTCTCTTAGTCACAAATCTGACTTTTTCCTCAGAGATTCCTTTAGACGAAATCAACAACCCAAAAGGTGCATTGAAGATTTCTTGATAGAATCTGGCTTGTTCTATGTGTCTCAAAGTAATAGGCGTGTCTTTGATTTCAGCAACTATGATTTCTTTCGGGTTCGGTTTCTTCTTTCGCACGTATCCAACTATGTCGGGAAAAATGCCTTCGTTGTCCATAATGTGAAGAGTGTCATCATCAAATTCCCTCTTCAAAATCTCAGAAAAACATCTCTTGTCTCCAACTATTTCAAGATAAGGATTGTCTTCATGAGAATAAGGCTCACGTTGAAATTCTGGCTTTTTTGGCTTCTCTACATATTGTCCGAATAGTCCGCACAAGGTTCTTCTGATGGGTTCATAAAGTCTTTTTTCACGTTTTGTCTCTGCTTTGTCTTCTTCACTCTGTTTCTCTGTGCCTTCTTGTGGTCTATCTTTGTCGTCTTCCATATTCAACCCATAGAAGATTCCTCTGTGGGAATTTATAAGCATGTTTGACCCTTCTTCCTATTAGAAGAAAACGGTCATGTGAAGACGGACTTCGGGAGACATCTCCACTTGTCGTGGGTTCAAGTTTCTCCCGGCCCACTTGTCCACTCAACATGTTCTGAGCGCTCTGCATTTCGTTCCATGCCACTGAAGACAGGTTTGCGGCAACGCTTGGACAGCCTTGATAAAGCTTCTATGAAGAAAACACGCATAAACAGCATGTTCGGTGGCTTCTTGGTCAAAGATCACTGAAAAATGGGGCATAGAGTGACTGCGGCGGACGCAAAAGAACAAGGGTGGGACGGGTCTACGTTTAGGGCGGTCTTTGACATGCGCGGCCTCGTCTGGTCTCCTGGAGAAGCATGCTCTCAGATTCTGCGTTATGGGCTCTAAGTCCCAGCACTACTAGGTGTTCGATGAAGGTGCTGCGCTTTTCTCTTCCCCTGATTCTCTCTATTTCCGTTAGGAGCTTAGCATCTATCGTTAGGCCGATGTGGTGTTTCATTCCAGTTGGCCTCCGTATGGCCTATATATTTAATATACCGAAAATCTTTATTAGTCTTATTGTACAAGTTACACACATGTTTTCTGGCCGAGGATAAATCATGAAGACTCTTCGAATATCCGAGGATGCACATCAAAAGCTCACCGCATTGCTAGGAGAACTCACCGCACAGACAATGAGGATGCAGACCTACACGGACGCCATAGAAAGCCTGCTGTCGCAGTCGGTCACTCTGCCACCGGAGCTGCTTGGGGAAATCGAGAATTTCATAGAAGAGAACAAGCAATTCGGATTCACTACGAGGGAGGAACTCATCCGAGATGCAATCAGATGGCGACTTCAGCTGCTCAAAAAGAAGCTCGAACTCATCGAGATCCCCGCGGACGACTATGAACGCCTCCAACGGGCAATCAAAGAGATGAACATGCCTTTCATGAACGTCAACGAGTTCGTAGACCAGCAGGCAAAAGTGCTGCTGGAAAAATACTGTGAGTGGCTGAGACAAAAAGACGAGTACGAAAAGAGCAGGCGGAAAAGCGGCAGACCACTGCACTAACAACCCTCAACGGACGAAGCAGACCGAAGCAAGCGATGAGAACCAGCATTTGCCGAGACCCGTTTCTGTCTCGAGGGTCAATGGAAAAGCTGAAATCTCTACTCCTGCATAGCATACTTTGGTGGGAGTTTTGCCCTTCTACATTCTTCTGTCCAATTTGACAGACGAAGGTTGGAAGACCATCAGAGAGAAGCCTGAAAGGATCAAGGAAGTCAACAAGGAAATTGAATCTTTTGGTGCCCATGTCGTGGGGCAATACGCCGTTCTCGGATCCTATGACTTCGTAAACATCGTCGAGGCGCCGGACAACAAGACCATCGGCAGAGTATCCGTTGAGCTTGGCTCGAGAGGAACGGTGAAGATGGTGACAATGGCCGCCATTCCGGTAGACGAGTTCGTGACCTCAATGAAGAAACACTGATCTTCCACATCCTCCTTCCTAGAACCACCCCCTTTTTCTATCTTGGTCAATCACCCAGTTCTGAACCTCACTGTCAACGATGCAATGTCACTATAGCCCGAATCTAAATCGTACCTTCATAACCAATTTATATGATCCACACGCACAAGACTCCAACGTTCACGTGACCAGCCTGTTTGCCGGAGAGTTGTCATTGCAGAAGCCAGACTTCGAGAAAATACTGCTCGAGGCAGTGGATGAAGGTTTCACCTGTCTTGGCAACGCCGGGAAAGAAACCTTCTATTTTCACCTTGAGAAAAGCTTCGCAATCAAGAAGAACGAGATTCCCCAGAAAACAGAAGAGTTTGTGAAAGCACTCGAACGCATCTTCGGTGAGGGCGCCCAGTTTCTCGAGGCACTAATCACAGGAAAACTCGAAGAGAAAATGCAGAACTCCGGCGAGCCTCCTACCAGACACCGAGACTTGAAAGATTTCTTCACACCTGATCAACATTGCTCCCCCAAAACCGAGCGTGTGAACACGGGCGCAACGTCGAGGAGATGAAGCAATGCGAAGGAAATGCAGCAGAAACCCGGCCGATTTACCACCAGTCAAACGTCAAACGCTCGATCTTCTGCAGTCCCTGGTTCGAAATCTCGACTCCGCCGCTTTCCTTCTCGACACAGACGGAAAGTTCATCGTCGTCAACAAGAAAGCACAAAGAATCACCGGCCTCAGGCAAGAAGATCACTGCTTCGAAAAGTCGATTGAACGCGTTGCTTTCGCCAGCGAGTCGCTCCGAGCGGTGCGGTCTTTCAAGGACGCGGTGAAGGGAAAGAGCCGCAAGTTTGCGCTGAGACGAAAGCGCAAGGGCAGCAAGCACGTCGTCGCCGAAGTGAAGTTGAAGCCCTGCACGAACAGGGAAAAGACAGTTGGAATTCTCGGGACTGCACGATACGTGTCACAACGCAGCAAGATTCAACGGCGACCGCGCGACAGTGACGGAAGCCTGGCTGAGATGATCATGGAGAAGATGTCGCTGGTTGCGGTGCAAGGATTTGACAGAGAGTTCAAGACGATCAGGTGGAACAAGGCATCAACCCGCTTCTATGGGCTCCGCCGCCAAGAGGCACTTGGCCGAAAGGCCCACGGAATGGTTCTGAGCAAGAAATGTGCCAAGGAGTTTGAAGAACTGCTTGAGAAGACTTGGAGATCGGGCGTCGCAGTTTCTCCCGGAGAACTGGCCGTTGAGATGAGGAATGGTGAGCACCGCTGGATCTACTTCGTCATGTTCCCCCTTTTCAGGCAGGGAAAAGTGGCCGAAGTCATATGCACCAGCCTAGACCTGACAGAAAGAAAAATGCTCGAAAAGAGACTTTCCGCATTAAACTCCTACGCTGGCAGACTCAACGCCGCGGGAAGTCGACAGCAAATCTACGAGCTAACGCTGGACGTAATCGAGAGGACGTTTGGTTTCGAAGACGCCGCCTTCCTTGTGGCCGAAAGGAATATTCTGCTGGCCAAATGTCGGCGAGGACGGCCGGGCGTGCTGTCGCAGTTGCCACTGGACGGGTCGATGAAGGGCGTAACCGTCAGAGCGGCCACAACCCGCAGTTCGGTGATTGTGCCCAACGTCAGGACAAGCGCGGACTACGTCGAAAGCAATCCCAAGGTCAGGTCAGAAATCGCGGTTCCAGTCGAGATAGAAGGCCGCGCCCTCGGAGTTCTCGACGTGGGGAGCAGAAAGCTCAACGCGTTTAACGAGGAGGACGTGACGCTGCTTCAGATCCTGGCTTCTCACGCTGCAACTGCCATAAGCAACCTGGAGAAGAGGCAGGAGATTGAGAAACGTTCGAACCAGCTGGGTTCTCTCATGAGAAGCTCGGCTGAGATGATCCATTCCACGGACCTTCATCAGAGGCTCCAGAAGATTGCAGAGGCGATGGTGGAGCACGGATGGAGAAGGGTGGTTATCCGCGCCGTGAGGGGCAAGCACTTGGAGGTTGCGGAGCCGGAGCACATGGTGACTGCCGGCTTGACTAGTGAGGAAAGAAGCTTTCTCTGGAACAACAAGGTTCCGGGCACGGTCTGGCGGGAACGTTTCGGCGGGGAGTATGAACGCTTCAAGATCGGCGAGTTCTATCATCTTCCTTGGAACGACCCGTGGGTCAGAGAAAAGTTTTCCAAGGGCAGTGTCCCGAGCAAACTGTCACGGTCCGACATGGTTGACTGGAACCCGGAGGACTTGCTCTATGCTCCGCTTCGGCTGGCCGACGGACGTATAGTCGGTGTGCTGAGCATTGATGACCCGGTTGATGGAAGAAGACCCACCAAGGAGTCCCTGGCGCCGCTTGAGCTTTTCATACATCAGGCCGCCGTGGCGATAGAGAATGCGCAGCTCTTCCAGGAGTTGAAGGACGCGAAGAACGAAGTTCGCGAGTACGCAGATCGACTGGAGGTCAAGGTCAGGCAAAGGACTCGGGAGTTGGAGGAGGCGCAGAAGAGGCTCATCAAGGCTGAGAGGCTTGCTGTGATCGGCGAGATTGCAGCGATGGTCGGCCATGACCTGCGCAACCCGCTGACCGGTATCACTGGCGCAGCGTACTATCTCAAGATGAAATTGGGCCCTGTTCTGAGCAAGAGATCCGCGGAAATGTTTGAGATAATTGAAAGGGACATCTCGTACTCGAACAAGATCATAGACGACCTCTTGGAGTATTCGCGGGAAATAAGGCTTGAGCCGCTCAAGACCGTGGTGTGGGGGATGGTTGACGAGGCGTTGCTGCTCGTGAAGGTTCCGGAGAACGTGCGTGTCGTCCGCGCCGGTCAGCGGGACGCGACGGTGCGGGTTGACGTGGACAAGATGAAAAGGGTCTTCGTCAACATGGTCAGAAACGCGGTTGACGCCATGCCGGACGGTGGCACGTTGGCAATCCGCGTCAGGGAGTCGGGCGACGACGTCGAGGTGACTTTCGAGGACACTGGCACGGGCATGTCGAGGGAGGTCATGGAACAGCTCTGGTCTCCGCTGTTCACCACGAAGGCGAGAGGAATGGGTTTCGGTCTGCCCATTTGCAAGCGCGTCGTGGAGGCACATGGCGGTCGGATACGCGTCCAAAGCAAATTCGGCAAGGGCACCGCTTTCACGGTGACACTTCACAACAAAAAGTGTTCAGAAGGAGTTGAAAAACCATGGGTGAGCATGCCAGAATCCTTGTCGTCGACGATGACGAGGGCGTAAGGAAGACGCTGGAGTCAATACTTGAAGCGAAGGGCTACAACGTTGACACGGCAGAGAATGGACGCGAAGCCATTCGGAAGTCGCATGAGAATCTCTACGACCTTGCACTGGTTGACATTCGCCTGCCGGACATTGAAGGCACAAAACTGCTGACAAAGCTTCGGGAAAAGTTTCCGAGAACGGTCAAGATAATTCTCACGGGCTTTCCGGCCATGCGGAACGCCATCGAGGCCGTCAACAACTGCGCTGACGGGTACCTGATGAAGCCGGTGGACATCGACCATCTTCTAAAGACTATTGAGACGCATCTTGGAAGACGGAGAGCGGAGGAGAAGTATGGTCAAGAGGCGACCGCGGCGTTCATCGAGACAAGGCTGAGAGAGTGACGTGAGAAGAACCGTTGGCCGGGGTTTCAGCGTGCACTAGACACTGAGCCGCGACGTGGCCATGTGCATAGTCTGTTTCCAATCATGTTTCCTTGCGTTCTCTGCTCCATGTGAGGTAGACTTTGGTCTGCGCTAGGAAACTCAGCCGTTTCAACACGGCGGCGAGGTCGTCGATGCGGAGCGTGGCGAGCTTCTGGACGAAGTCTTCGTGTGTGGGATATGCTTGACTGAGGGAGAGCAGCCGTTTTCTCAGTGAGGATTGTCTTCTGGAGAGGTTCTCGAGCGCGGCGAGCACTTCTGGCGTGGCGGCGTGTTGGAGGACCCGAGCGTTGTGGGCGGTTGATCCTAGCATGTGCAGGTCGAATCCCGCTTGCTGTAGCTGGCTGAGGGCGTCTTGCACGTGTCTGCTTGGGGTGCTTTCGGCCACGCGTTGCATTCCTGCCTTCTCGAAGAAGGGGTTGTACTTTGCCATGACGGCCAGCGTCTCCACGTGGGGGGTGCCGGCGAGCGGGAGAGTTTCGCGGACGAGTTTTGCGCCTAGTCCTATGGTGCGGTATTTTGGGTGGATGATTATTCTTGATATGGTGCTGAAGTTTTTTTGCAGTTGGCTGAGTGTTCCCTGCCACGTTTTGTTTCGGCCGAACGTGACTGGTGGCGAGTAGCTGTAGACGATTGCGCCGCAGAGTTCGTCGTTGCGTTTGAGCGTGAATATTGCGCGTGGGGGAGGGCATCGTTTGGACCTGTAGTGGAGGTGGCTCAGTTTCTTGTAATGTTCCGTTGTGCCTTTTTCTATGCGCATTTCTTTGGTGAGGCTGCACTCGCTTTTGGCGGCGTTCTGCTGATAGTTCACGGTGATTTCTTGGCCGAAGCGTTTGTGGACGTGGACGCTTGGGTTGAAGTCTTCGAGGAGGTCCGCGTGCGTGGTGGCTGCTATGACTGCTTTGCCTGCTTGTCTTGCGAGTTTTTGCACGTTGAAGGCCACGATCTTGGCCGTGTCGCGGTCGAGCAGTGAGCAGAACTCGTCGATCATCCACCACTGCTTTTTTGTTTCGGCCAGTTTGGCGAGTCGGTACCGGTATTTTTGTCCGTCGCTGAGTTCTCGGTAGCGTCTGAGGAAGAGGAAGGCGTCGTTTAGGCCTACTTTGCTGAGCAACTCGATGGCTTCGTTGAGTGTGGCGCCGAGGGTTTCGACTATGGGCTTGTCCTGTTCTATTGTGAGGTCTGCCACGTCGGCCGCGTGCGGGTGGAGGTCGCTTTCTATGGCTTTTAGGAGGACGCTTTTGCCTGATCCGCTGTCGCCGGTTATGAGGACGACGTCGGTTGGGCCTATTTTGAGCTGGATGTTGTCGTACAGGGTGAATTTTTGTGTTTCGTCTATGCCTAGGCCGAAGGCTTCTGCCACCGCGAGCGTTCGTGGGGTGGGGTCGGTGGCGGTTTCGTAGGCTATGCTGAAGGTGAACTTGCCTGTTCCTCGGTCGTAGCGTTTGCGGAGTTTGTTGATGTGGAAGTGTTCGTGTCTTTGTTTCATCTTGTTACGCCTGTTGCTTGGTGCTTTCTGGCTGTGTCGAGTTTTGTTTTTGCCTTGTCTGCTCGTCTGGCGATCCAGAGTTTTGGGGCTGGTTCGGTGCGGGTTGCGTAGCAGGCGAGTGCCAGTGCCCAGAAACGGTCGTCGTGGGTGTTTTCGGGGTGGTTGAGTTTCAGTTTTCCGTCTTTTGCGAGTTCGAAGCGTTCGGTGTTGAGTTCGGATATGAGGTCGCTGTCGTAGGGGATTTTCAGTTTGTTTTCTATCATGCACTGTTTTAGGTGGGTGGCCATTTTCTCCTTTGTTTCTTGGGTGAATTTTGCGCCTTCAGTTTCGGCTATGCCCGTGTTTGTCATGTCTTCGGTGACGTAGTCTCCGACTCCGCTGACGTCGACCAGGATTTTGTGTATGGTTTGCCAGCGGTCGCGTATGGTTTTCACGTAGCCGATTACGCTTGCATAGGATGTTTGGAGCGGAAAAGTGCGGAGGTGGACGAGTTTTGCTGTTGTGTCTTCGGTTTCGAGGATGGCGAGCACGCTGTGGTCTTGGTGTTTGCCTAGATCAAGTCCGGCAAAGAACGAGCCCTTGGGGTTTTCTTCGAAGCCGGTGTATTCGAGCGTGTGGTCTATGCAGCTTGTTATAAGTGCTTGTGGGAGCCATGCGTTTTCGTTTTCGGCCCATTCGGCTTCCATTTCTCGTTTCCAGCGGCAGGGGTCGCCTTCGAGCTGTCTGCGTATGCGTTCGATGATTTGTTGCTTGAGCGGGCCGTTGGGTTCGAGGGCTTGTTGCCATGTGACGTGGCTTTTGGCGTAGTCGGCGTACGCGGCGTCGTGGAAGATTTTGTGGAAGGTGCTGTCGGTGCTCCATGGGGTGCTGGTGCAGACGAATTTGCCGTTTGTCGTGCCGAGTGTGAAGAGTATTGCGTCGTACATTTCGGCGTCGTTTGGAATGAAGTTGAACTCATCACAGTTGGAGACTAAGATGCCATCTGCAAAGAAATTGTGGTTGCCCTCAACTTCTAGGTTGTAGACAATTTCATTTTGCTCTTTTTTCTGAAATAGTGCTGTCTTTCCCGACATTCTACACTGCAATATTTCTGTCTTGCTAACGGAGGATGAAAAACGCTGCCGCAATGCATGCAATGCTTTGGATATGAAGGGATTTTCCAGTATTTTCTGTGTCTTTCTTTGCGGCATTTTGCGCTGCAGATTCTCTGGTGCCCATTTCTGGGAATGAACGGGCTGTCGCATTGTAAACATTGTCGTGGCAATAACGGTTTCTTGTTCTCCAGTCTCCGAAGTCTTTTTTGTTGAATTTTCCATGTCCTCCGACAAGTGGACGAACACGTTTTTGTTTTGTCTTGTGTCGGTACGAAGATCCTTCCACAGGATGCGCAGGCTCTTGGCTGTTTTGGTTGCCAATTTTTGTTTAATTTTGCCAAGAGTTTCTTGCATTTCGGATCTGAGCAAACAACTTTCTTTTTCGCTGAGAGGACTGCTCTCTTGGGAAGAACTGGCTTGCCGCATATTATGCAGGGGACTGGCTTCAGTTCCGGCAAGATTTTGTATTGCATGGGAGGTATGACCTGTGATCTGATTAGATCGAAGAATAAGTCTCTGTCCTTTGCTAAGAGCCGCAAAAAGTATCCTCTGTCTCTCGAGTCTTTCGCTATTTTTGAGTCTATTTTCCAACGATTTTTCAGCCATTGTTGAAGAAGCAGATTTTCCTGTTTGGAGAATCTGTGAGTGCTGAATTGAACTGCCGATTTTGAAAGACTTCCATCGTCCATGTACCATGTTGCCAATGCTAGTGGAGAGTCGATTTTTTCGAGCCATTCGGACGAAATTGTTTTTCGCCCATCTGGATAGCATATGCGATAGATCTGTGTGAATGATGGATGTGACAGAGTGCTGAATCTTATTAGTTGTTTTCCCCAGCCTTTGTTTGGGCATAGTTTGGGTGGTTTTCTTACGAGATTTGCTAGAATTGAATATTTGAATTGAACGTATTCTGCTTGTTTTGAGGAGTGGCTTATGACGACGTGGACGTTTCTTTTCTCGTTTTTTGGTTTTGGTATGCATAGGTCGCCTAAGAGCCCGCCATAAATTAGTTGTTTTTGAATTTCTGTCAGTTTCAGCTTGTAGTGTGGCTTTATTTTTGGCACCTGTTTCGTGATTTGGTGTGCCTGCAAGATATAAGATTTGATCGTTAATGGTGAGCTGAGAAGCTGGAACGTATCCTCTCTTCAACGTGAAAATCTTGTGTTCAGCTGTGCAGTCGAGATGCCCGAATGAATGGAAAACGCGAACAATGTTTCGATCATCAAGCGGATTTGGAAAGATTCTCAAGACTTTTTTTGGTTCAACTTGTCTTGTGAGTGGATTATATGAGAGAACGTGCTGACCTGCGTTTAGTCTGCTTATTGGAATTCCATTTCCGTCTGGTAGAACAATGTTTACGTGGCGGGGTAGGCAATATACAATATGTAGTGTTGGGCCTCGTATTGTTTCGGGGTTGTTTGGGTATGCTTCTATTGTGCTGTTGTTTGTGAGGGTGACTGTTGTTCTTTGTGGTTTCTGGTACGTGCCTTTTGGGAGTTTGTGGAGGAGGCCGTTTACGCGTTTGATGATGAGTTTTGTTTGTCGCCAGCTTGGGCCGACGATGGCCGTGTTCGTGTTTGGGTTTGTAAGAGCGTAATGCAGTAGCAGTGCGGAGATGGTGTGGCTTTTGCCTGTTTGTCTTGCCCATCGTGCGGCGACGAACTGGTTTTGCTGAAAAAGCTGCATCAGGTGCTTCTGGTAGTCTGTGGGGGTGAAGCCGAGTGTTGTTTGGCAGAATTCTGCTGGGTCGGCTGGGAAGGTGGTGGTTTGGGTTTCAGCTAGTTTCTGCTGGAGCTTGTTGAGTTTTGTTTTTTGCCGCGGCTTCATCTACGAGTTTCTCCAGGTTTTGGAGGTCTTCGTCTATCTGTCGGTTGTCGAGGGCTGCTGCGATGGTGTTCATGATCTGGGTGATGTAGGCTGCTGCCCGGGTCCACTTCTGTTTTTGGGGCGGTTTGAGGTTGGGGTTTGTGGCTTGGCTTTTGGCCATGGCGAAGAGTTCTTGTAGGCTTTGGATTGCTTCGTTTCGGAGTTTCTGGGTGTCGAGTTTGACTTCTGTTCGGAGCTTCTGTATTCTTCGTGTGATCATGGCATTGCGTGGAATTTTCACCAATACGGAGTACCCCCCTCTAGGTTTTTTGCGCGATCATGATGCCCGTGAGCGTGCCTGTTAAGCCTGTTATCGCTGCGAATATTTCGCTGTTCCACCTGCCGAGCAGTGCCATGTGGGCGATTTCGGTGGCTGTCAGGCTGATGGTCATTGCTATGGCGAATTTGACGCCGAGGACGAGCCGGTCGCTGGGTGGGACTTCGATCTGCTGGCTTGTTCGGGCGGTCTTGCGCGTGGCCGTGCGTGTTAGTGCTTTTCTAATCCAGTCGGTCATGGTTTCTCACCGTCTGCTGTTTGGTGCGTCTGGCGCAGTTGTTTTTTCCGCCCATGAGGAAGCTGTTCAGAAGCTGTTTAGTCTCCTCAGGCGACACGTGTGCTGGGGCGACGACCGTGACGTTTGTGGTCCACGCCGTGGGCACGGCAATATAGTCAATGTCGTAGACGCCGTCGGCGTAACGGAAGTTGTTCTGGGCGAGGATGATGTGCTTGTTCTTTTCGCCGAGGACGCCGATGAATATGCCCCAACTGCAGACGGGAACGTCTATGCCTGAGAGTCCGCCGCTGAGGCTTTTGCCGATGCTGGCGTCGAACCACTCGACCCTGCACAGGTCGCCAGCGGCCAAGTCACGAATCTGCTTACATAATTGTTTCATGGTTGATCAGCACGAAAGGACGAGAGAGCGACAGGTTATAAGCAGTCGCGAAATTTACCAATTCACAACTGCGACAACGACAAAACTGGTTTCTGTAAACTGATGGATAATTCCAGAGCCGTCATGCTATATGCGAGCGTGAAAGAACCCCGAAAACATGAATCTCCGATTCAGAAGGAAAATGGTTCAATTCAGTTAGAACCGTGCACTGTTAGGATTAGCGTCTTGGGTTCTGCCGTTGCCGTCTTACGCTTTATGTTTCAGTTTTCAACGGTTCATATTGGGGGGATGCTTGCTTTCCGTTCCAGAGTGGCATACGCAGGCAATGGATAGTCAAAATGTTTGGGAGAAGAAAAAAGTGGATGGTCTGTGCGTGTCGTTCGAAGTTTATGGTCGTGCTACTAAGCCGTTTCTGATGAACATGTTGGGAAACTGTTTGATGACACCGTTGCTGAAGAAGTCTGCCATCATTAGAGCCAAGTCGTGGACTTTGTCAAAGGCCGTGACGTCCTTTGCCCAGTCCTTGTTGAAGTGTGCCAAGGCCTCTTCCATAGTGAGGTCCAGATGCTCTTTCCACATCTTCTTTGCCTCGGCAAGCTTCCAATACTTGGGGTTCATCTCGTTCATTTTCATGACGATGTCGTCAGCGTTCTTATACCAAGCGGCAATGGATGAGGTTGCGTTTTGTCCGTTCTTGACCTTCACAAGAATGTCGGCCGCTATCAAGAGGTGCTGCTGGAGAAGGTCTCCAAGTTCTTCTGCTTCATCACCGTAGAAGGGTTTCAGAGCGTCTTCCATGTCTCCGTAGTTTCTGATGAGCCTCGCAGTGTAGTTTCCAGTTCCGCCGAGGTCATCAAAGACTCCGATGATGACCATTCGGGTCCACCAGACGTGGTCTTCCCATAGCTTTCGCCAAGTGTCATGATAGGCCAGTGCTGAAGTTTTGTGCCTGTTTTGCATCGATGCGAACGCAGTGGCTGATGCGGTTGCAGTCAACACAATGGCTACGGCAGCAATTGCTAGAAATTCAGTTTTCATATCCAACCCTCTCTCCAGGTCTGGACAACGAAGGACTCCCGCACTGAAGGATATAACCGATTGTGACTGTGACGCTACAGTCACGCTCTCTCTTCCACAATAATCTTCAATCAGCCGTTTGAAGCGTTTCTGGTTTAGAAAGAGCCGTGCGTGAGTCAGTGGCGCGTGTGACTGGGTTATTGTGTGGTTTTCTTTTTGCGGTCTTGCAGGTACTGGTGGGTGATCATTGACAAAGGTATGAGGAAACCCGCCAGAAACAGGGTCAGCATGGGCACGTTGGCTGTCGCCGCATAGTAGAGGATTGCCAGTATCCAGTAGGCGATCCACGTCAGAAGGATGAACCTGACCACGTCGCCTGTGAAGCCCACGCCACACGCCGACTCACAGTTGGTCCCCAGTATTGATAGATGTTACGTCCCTCCAATCTGAATTAACAATCTACTTTATCACGCGTTACTTGGTTCACGATGATGGCGAGAAACCTCAAATGGATGAGCCAGAAACTGGATGACACAAGAATACTTCTGCTCATAATTGCATTATCAACGATAACAGGCTTGGCTATGATCGTCATCATGCTGCTAGGTTTGAAGGGTTTAGGCCATAAGCAGACAAGACTCGTTGGCTCTCGCCAAACCCCCAACGATCCGAGCAAAGGCCGTTCGCCGAAAGTTTGTTTTACCGACACATCATAGTTGCGTTGATTCGGCATAACTAATGAACGAAAACGCATATTAAACGCACAGCTGGAATAATCCTCAGTGAGACACTATGGAAATTCTGGTTATCCGCCCTGATGACGTAGGAAAAGGAAAAGTGAACGTATTCTCAGATGTGATTATCAACAAAATGGCTAAAGTTGATGAGTTGGATGTTATCGGAATAAGCAATGGACTATCATTGGCATGCTCTGCAACACGTATGTCGTCAGAATTCGCGAGGGTTCATATCAAGGAAGTTTTCCTAGATTACCTCGACATTCCGATTCTTGGAAAAATAGCAGGTATCTTTTTTACTCTTACTGGAGAGCAGACCGTTGATTGGGATTCTGAAAAGGCTAGCCTCGAAAAGGAAATGAAACTCACTTTTGCAGCTGATGGTCAGCTTGTCGTTATTTCACAAAACTTGCCAGTTGAGCAGATGATTCCTCTCTGCCTAAGAAAGCTATGGAAGAATGATACTATAAAGATTCAGGCTTGTGGAGCCGCGATTAACCGTGCAGCTAATCTTGCCCTTGAAATAACGAAAGGAAAGATTTCCAAAGAAGTTGTCGGGATTGCTCTTATGGCCCTCTCAACGATACGGGGAACTTACGAAGGGAAAGAGACAGCAATGACTGGTCTCGAGATATTTCTCAGAAAAGGTAGTGAAACCAAGTATAGCAAACACCATGAGACTATCCTGGATAGTTTGCGAAAAGCCAATCCTTAAACAGCTCAAGGGATGAGCGCAATTGAGCAACCGATTCATCGGTGTTGACATCGGCGGACAACTCAAACGATATCCCGATCATGTCTATTGTGTTGCGACACGGAATTCCGACAGGGGGCAAAGCAAACGAGTCGTGTGTTTAACGAGAGAAAAGGTGGAAGAACTCCGGAAGACAGTTCCAGATTGGGAAGAGAAACTAGCTGCGATTTTGTATTTTGTTAGCATCAATCATAGAGATATTCTCCAAGAGAACTACGCCATTCTCATAGACAAAGACTTCCAAGGAACTACGCTCACAAAAGTGGAAAGATATCTTAAGAGGCTTTTCGGGGTTGTCAATTATGGGAAAGATTACCGTGCGGACCCTCCTTTTACTTTCATCCCGAAGATTGCGGATCGCACTAATAGTGTCAGGCACGCTGACCTCAAAGCCCAACGAGCTAGAGGAAAAGATCTCCCGCCTGACGAGACGGATCCTTCAATAGACAAACTCCTCGAAATACTAGAAGATGCGCGAAGGAAAAAAATCGTGTGATGCCATTCGGCCTATGGGACCTGATTCACCGCGCACTCCTCAGGCTGCACCATAGACACCATCTAGGGAAGATTCACCAAACATAAGGGATTTATCCCTATAAGATTGTCGTGATGAATAGATAACCATGATTATACCGGCAAACAAGCCGGCCCACATTCATTAGTGTTGATTTTCCCGTAATATACACTATAGTGCATATAGATTTGGCTAGTCCTCAAAATTAGATTCTCAAACCAGCGATATAAGACTTCTGGATTCAAATTCTACTTCGCAAGCCGGAAGCCAACGAATGGTCCAGAGACCTGACCACACATCCAATAGTTAACCCAATGAGCCATGCATTGAACAATGAGCACGGAAGAACAATACTTGTTTACGAGTATGCTTTCATTCTAGATGGTATATCAAACGTGTTGAGAACCCAATTAATCGTTGGGACTTCGGGATACATCTTCATTTATAGTTAAGGCAAGAGCTAACCTGGTATTTCCGGAGGTAACATTACCGTATGTGGTCTTCCCTTTTGCAGAAAATCGGCGCATTCTTTTGCGTATCCGTTCAGCCCTCTTCAATAAGCCAGGAAACCGCCTTTTGCATCATGTCCCACTCAGAACCTTCGTCATTGAATTCGTCCCCGAAAGTCACCCCGTCACGACTACTGTCTTCCTCAATTTCCGGATGCCCACCTACAAGGAAGACCCGTCCTTGAGAGTATTCAAAAGCCACCATCGCCGTCTGGTTCCCTATGTCATAATCCCCTAGAATGGTTGCGTTGGCATCAGCATTCGGCATCAGAGCAGGACCCCAATAATAAAGCATCGTTTCAGAGTCCTCTTCAGACTGGGTAATTGGATGCACATGATTAACGATGTTCACTCTACACATAGTATGGTCTGGGTAAGGCATGATTTCGTCGATGGGACCAGTAGCTGCGCCAGCAAACAATCCCAGTGGCGTCATACCCAGTTGGCTGCTTAGCCAAGAGACTCTCAGCGGCGAAGTAGGCTCCCCCACAAATTCCGACGTAGCCACCACCGTCGCGAACGAAAGCCCTCATGTTCTCTTTGCCCTTTGAAGAAATGTCCTGAGCATAATCATACATGCTTCCGCCCGGAACGCACAATATGCGGAAGCCCTCAAGTCCATTGTCATTAATGAATTCCGCACTCACAAGCTCAACAGTCAGATTCATCCAGCGAAACATGTTCTGAGCAGCACGGACTGAATCTTCCCAAGTGCCCCTCCCAGCGTAAATGGCCACGTCAGCCTTTCCGGGCGGCCGCATGTACGTGCCCGTGAAAAGAACCAGTAGCAAAAAAGCAACCGCGACAACGGCAAACACAACAGCCCACTTGCTCTTTGACATCTGACTCAATGCTAACTTGCCAATTCCAATATAATACGCTGTTCGCTTACACACTTTGCCAAGAAGACGCGATTCCGGGAGCAAACGGAACGATTCCGTAACCTATCTCGCATCTGAATCAGAGCTTCATAAGCCACTTTTCCGAGGAGATGAAAAGAATGAATATGGCGACACGAGCAACAAACATTAAGCCAATTCGGCAAGAATGAGTAGAGCATTCTTCTATCAGTCTTTTGTTTGGGGAAAGTCTTATCCCAAACACGAAGAGCCTATTTCTTTCCGTTCAAATGCTTCGCGGGAAGCGAAATTTGTCTTTTCTGTTTTCTCTTCTGGTCTCTTTCTCTCTGTAGTTTCTTATGCTGCTCTAAACCAGCCTTCTTTTCCCTTCTCGACAAAAACTCATCACCTTGCCAAGCAATAGAAACATGCGCATTCTAAAGCGTTGTCCTTCTGTCTACAACTGAAGCCCATTTCAGCTCGCATTTGCGGCTTCTGAAGCAATCCCCTATTAGCCCTTTAAAGCCAGTTACTGGTTTTGCGGAAAAGTTATAGCTGAACCGAATCGAAAGAACTAATCAGAATTCTTAAGACGGAAAAGAAAACAAAAGATAAGAAATAGGAAAAACCCCAATAATAAAAAAAGATTGAATGGATATGAAAACATGAGTAGTGGTGTCGCTATAAGAAAATAGGTCAGAAAGAATGTAGCTAAGGATATCCAGTCGGGAACCTCTTCTTCGCTCACATCCCATGACTGTTTGTGACGATAGCATGTTGTTCCATCTCTTCTTGTCCAGCTTCCTTTTCGTTTGTGTGCAACATACCCACTTCTACCTCTAGATGCTATACTTGCAACGAAAGCACTAAAGCCCGATATTATCAAGACTATGAGAAAGCCACCAAGACCACTCAAAGCCACAAAGGCGGTTACAGTAATCAAGAAGACACCTATGACAACAAAGTAAATTTCTTCCCTATTAGTAAGAGGCTGAGCGGTTTTGTTCCTTATGAGAAGACCTACTCCAATAGTCAAGATGGCTGATGCAGTTATTGCCATCGCCCAGAGTGCCGCATCGAACCCAAACACTAAAGCAACGACTATTGAGAACACAAACTGAACTATACCACATGCATAGAAGTGACTATGCTGTCGCATTTTCACTTTCACTATCAGATATAGCGAAGGACTCGACTAATAAGCTAGCTGACTTCAACTAGAGCTTTCTTCTGTCGGTCCTTTTAAGCCAGTTTAATCAATTGATTAAATGGAAGAAAGCGAAATCAGAACTTAGAGTTCCGTTTGCGGGAGACATCTCCACTTTTGAGAGGGTTCAAGTCCCACATGGTCATCAGCATCGCCTGTAAGTCTGCGTTTGCTATCTTCCGTTTTCTGAATAGGTTAACCTCGTTAACGGCGTAGCAGATGAACGACGAAAACCAGTATGGAAAAATATGTAATCTGCGTTACTTCCCGATTTTTTCCTCATGTTTTTTCTTCTTTTGAACATTCTTCTTCTTCAATGAAGGCATAAACTGGTCTCCACGGAGCAATATTCGCTATAGTGGGCTTTAAAACTTTTCACCAGTTGGAACTCAATGAGCCAAAAGAAGCGGTGTCACGGAGCTTTTTCCGTGCGTTCAAACGTGGACTCCAACCTAAGCGACCCCATCAACCCCAATTCTGACCTATATTGGAAAACAGACCGTTTTCACAGGTGCGTGTAAATGCGGAAAAGTTATAGCTGAACCGAAGTAGACTAAGCTATTTGGCAATTCGGGTGTTAGATGATGGTTGACATACAGACTGTTTCGATAGCTATTGCTTCTGGGGGTGTGTTCGCCGCGGCTGTTTACTACATTCTTCAGATTCGACACCAGACAAGAACAAGACAAACAGACCTCATAATGAGACTGTACTCAAATTTCGGTAGCAGAGAATTCCAAGAAGCACTTTGGAAACTCATGGCTAGGGAATACAAGGATTTCGATGATTATGGCAGACAGTATGGTTGGGCAGAAGCAGTGGAAATCGGCACATTCTTTGAAGGAATAGGCATTCTCTTGAAGAGAAAACTTGTGGACATTCAACTTGTTGACGACCTTTTCACTACTCCAGTCAAAATGGCATGGGGAAAAAGTGAAGCCTTTAGTGGAAGACAGCAGAAAACACTGGAATTCTCCAGCAATCTATGAGTGGTTCGAATACCTCTACAATGAAATGAAAAAAAGAGCAACGACAATAGAGGTTCCTCTAACACTGTTATTGAGCCAGTTTGACTCTATCATTCTTGGCGATATCCATGTTAGACGGGAATTCGGGAGAAATCGCTGTTGTCCTCCACCTTGGCGACCCGTTTGAGGCCGGGTCGGACAAGCTGAGTGGCTCCTGCTGGAATCTTTCTTTTTCAAGTTCGAATCGAATCATGACGCGGTTCACGCGACATCACAGGACGGACTCGAGCTTGTGCTGGACAGGCTTCATCGTTGAAGCCTAAGCCTCTTAACGAGCGTCTTCATTTTCTCATTGTCTTTTAAGCCGTCCTCCAGAACTGCGTTCGCCAGCTCGTAAATCCGCAGGTCATTCAGCAACGCCACCTTCCGTATTTCCCGGTGCAAATCCTCCCGCACCTCAACCACCGTCCTCCTGCTCCTATCCACACTCACACACTCCCCGCCGGCTCCGCAGCGTAGCGGTTACTGGTTGACTGCAACCCCAACCTCTCCGGTACGCAGCTCCACCACAACACCGCCCAAAACAAGAAACAACCTCGTCACCCTCGCCTCGCCCTCCTCAACAGCGATTACCTCCGCCAACACCTTCACAACCGCATCCGGCCACAGCCCAAGAACCGAATGCACAAGAGGCGTCGAAACACTCACCACCGCAGCCTCCCTGCCGATGCCTAACATGTGAAAAACGTCTGCTTGGCCCTCAAGAACGGCGGCCTTGCCAACCGGGTAAACTGCCCGAACACAGTACTGGGACGACGGAACGGTCAAGGCACCTTTCACAACGCCGAAGACCAGCTCTTCATCCAGTCCGGCCTGAGTTGCCGCGAGAGGCTGCCGAACAACATTCATCACTACAGAAGCCTGAGGCTCGGCTGCCGATAGAGCGGACGTGTCTCTGTGAAGATTCAGCGCGGACTGAGGAACGGACGCGGCATCAGACGCCGCGACCGCGGTCGCGAAGATCTCGAAGACTCTTGAAACCAACTCGGCAAGAACGCCCGCCAGAGCCTGCGAAACCGCATCTTCTGAAACCATGAAAGCGGCCTCCGCGCCATGCGGACTGCGAGAAGACGCCAACGCTTCTTTGGCCACGCCGAACTGTGCCCTCTCGGAAGCGCCAACAGAGGCCGAGGCCGCCGCGTCTCGAGACAATCCAAGCCCTAGACTATACGTGCCCAGAGCATGTGCCACTGCTTCCTCCACGAGTCCAAGGACACACTCTAAAGCAGTGACGCCGACTGTCTCAGCCGAAGCGTGGTTCCGGAGCAGATACTCTCCCAGCAGCCCTTCCTCAGCCAACACCCGCGCAACAGAACAGACAAAGACGCCGTACACGAACTCACGCTCAGTGCTGGCGAGACCGCGCACTGCCGCGTATGCGTTGACTGCGGCGTTGAGTGCGCCGGCTTCTGATGAGGATGGTGAGGCGGCCGCCGATTTCTGAAAAGCGTAGCTGGACACGTGCGCTGTGCCGGCTGAACTGCGAGTCGCAGCGTTCACTGCCACGTCGACGTTCTGGAACCCGAGGTACTTGCGGTTTGAAGGGAGACCGCTGCTTCTTGTGACGCTTGTGATGCTGTTCCAGTCCGCCGCGAACGTCACCTCAAAAACGCCTGACTGCGTGAAGCCGTATGAAGCCGGCTGGTTGCCGAAGAGGAACTTGACCGTTCCCGGCGAGTAGACTGACACCGTGACTTTCCGGTTCGCTATGTCAATGGCGAACAGGTCTGGGTCAATGACGTTGTAGACGTACTCGTAGTGAAGCTCCTCAAGCGTGACGGCAAGCATGCCCGAGTCCGGAACCACGCCCATCATGAACATCAACGCCGCAGCCCTAGCAGTGTTCAGGTTCGACGGCGACGAGTCCGTGCTAACGCCTTTCCACTTGTCCTGAGAAGCAACGTACAATCCGCCCTTCTCGCTCATGAACAGCAACCAAGCCGGACGCCACCTGTAACCGCCGCCGGTAGCGTAGCCTTCGAGAAGGGCCTTGACGTCGGTTTGGCTGTCGCTGCTCTGGTGAATCCACGTTCCCATGATCGCCGCCCAGATCATGAGCGTGTTCTGTAGCCGCCGTTGACTGTTCGTGTCCCAAGCGTGAATCATGGCTGCGGCAGAAGAGCATTTCGTGGCCGGGTTCATCCAGATCGGCGCAAACCACCGGTTCCTGTTAGTGCGGTTCCGAAGGTCGGCGTAAAGCCTGCCGATGTTGCCGAGGCTTCTGTTGTAGAACTCAAGATAGGCTATTGCTGATAGAAAGCCTCCGCCCTCGCATTCCCAGTTCACGTCCACGTCCCGATAGCCAAAATGGGAATTCTCGCACCAGTGATGGCTGTTCAGGTAGGTCCAGACGTCCTCGGCCTTCGACTGAGCATCGCCGTAGCCGAAAAACTCGCGAAAGAGCAGAATGTTCCGGAGACACTGGCCGTTTTCGTCATAGAACCGGTTAGTTGCGAGATCGTAGCTCGCGGTGCTGTAGTACTTGAGGAAGCCTCGCCCAGCGTTTGCCAACGCGGTCTTGAGGTTGTCCTTGCCGGTGAGCTTGTTCCATTTGCCGGTCTGGTAACTCCATTTGTCAGCCCAGTAGAAGCCGTATAGAAGCTCCGCGTCGTAACTGTGAAAGTAGTCGCTGCCATCGTTGCCGCTTTTGGGAAGACCATTAACCATCATGCTGCTGTCTAACGCGCCCTTGATTGCAGTTTCTCGCTCAACACCGAGTTTCGCGCAGCGTGCGGACCACGTTAAGACATCCTTCCAATCAGACAGGCTGTCAATGGCATTTTCCAAATCGGTCTTGGACTTCTTCTTGAACATGACTCCGACGTACTTCGTCTCGACGCTTTCACCCCAGTCAACCACGTTGTCAACCACTCTGGCCAAATCGTCGATCAAGCGCGGCTCAGCAATGTCGACGCAGAACGGGTCTCCGGCGCTTCCGAAGCGCCACTCAACAACATACAACTGCGAGTCATTGTCAAAGTAGCAGCGGAGACGATAGCTGAACGTCCAGTCACCCTTGAAGCTGATGTTCTTCTCAGCGTCGGCAGCCGCGCAGCAGAAAGCCCTCCTGAAAGTCGTAGGCGGATTAGTCCCCAAGTCGGCGTAGACCCTGACAACAAGAACGTCGTCAGAATTGATCTTCGGATGCGTCACAGACACTGTTGCGCCAGCCTTGGTGACGGTGCCCGTGGCTGAAAACACGTGCGATGCGAGGCCAGAGACGCCGCCAGTCAACTCTGTCTCGGCTCCGCTGGGCTGGCGACGAAAGAGCTTGACGCCGACGCAGGCAGTGACCGGAAGCGAAGCATTGCTTCCAAGCTCATCCAGCAAAAGAGCGCTGCTGTTCGCCGGACTAAGCTTGTATGCCGTGAGGCCGTTCTGAGCGTGCGTATCGCTTCTGCCATACCACTTCTTCACGGCTTCATCACCGACGTCCTTGCTCACGGTCACGTAGATGCTGCACTTCTTGTCCTCGCTCGCAGGGCTCCATGGATCAGGAAACCCGTCGAAAGTCCGGTTCTGAAAAGCGCCCTTTCCAGATTCAGCCGCGTAGCGGATGCAGTTTGCCGTCTCACTGCTCCACGCCACGAAACAGTACTCCGTGTTCGGAGAAAGCTTTGCAAGCGGCGCCGGAAAAGTGCACGTCAACCAGCCAGTGACCTGAATGACCGCGCCATAGGATTCTGCAACTTTGCCGTTGTCGCTCGTCTTGTAGACGGCGAACTTCACGTCACCACCAACACCTGTTGTGACGTCAAAATAGGCCGTGATGCTGACTAGGTACCTGTCGACGCCGTCGCTCGGCGTTGAGAACTTGGACCCGCGGATCACGTTGCCTACGGTGACGTTGCTTGCCGCGACGGTGGTATACCCGATGTTCTCTGTCGGCATGGGCGAACCATCCTTGTAACATAGAAAAAACGGGAGAAAGCTTGGCCTAGACGGGCCTCTGGAACTTGGGCGTGTAGTAGATTTTGACGGTGTCGCCGCTGACCACGTTCTTCGTCGGGTAAGTGTCCCTGCAATACATCGTTCCCGCGCTGCCTGCGTTGAACAAGCCACATTCCTGCAGGGCCAAAGTCGAGACGATGTTGAACGTTGCGTCGACGCTGCACTCGCCTGTCGCTGGGTCCTTGCTGTATGCCGCTTGTGCACGCATTGACTCTGCTCCTAACGCCGATTGGCCTGCTGATGGTGTCGTGCCATCCGTGCCCACCGCAACGTAGCTGAACGGCGCCGGCCTGCCGCCGCTGCCGTCAAAGGCTTGCCCACACAGCGCATCCAGTCCAGCGTCAACGACGAGGTCATCAAAATCCAGCAGCCTATCATCGGCCTCAACAAGCGCCATCTGGACGCCGTTCACCTCTGCGACGTCTTGCGCGGTTCTCGTCTCATCCTCGGTCAGCCTCTCGACTGGACGCCACACCTCCACGTGGCGGCTTGCACCTGCATAGTTTGCCGGTTTCGGACCTACGCCGACGGCTTCGGTTATGAAAGCCTTTCGTATGCGCCTGTGAGCATCGTGTCCTAAAGGTCGAGTTGTCACGCGGACTGCCATCCAACGCTTCTTACCACGTTCAAGCCAAGCCACTAGTCGTCTAACAGTCTCTTTCATGTTCATTTCCCGTTTTCTTCTCCCCTGTCCACACCTGACAGGCTTGAACGCCCTTCAATGTCTGGACGGCGGACAACAGCTATCCAGCCGACCTCAGCATCAAAATAGATGCGCACGACCTCCACGTTCTCGCCGGTCCTGAAAAGTTTCTTCCCTTCGGACCGTGCCACTGCTAACACGTCGCCGACGTCTCTGAACTTGTGCTTGTCATCGCGTATGACCAATGCCTTGTCGGCCATTGCAGTCTAGCTCCTTTTCACCGACTTCATTGACCCATCCGGGTTCCACGAGAACGTGAGCGTAAAGAGCAGGTCGTCACCGTCGAACGTCTTCAGCGACGCAACGGAGCCGTCCGGGTTCCACGAGAAATCCATCCTCGTGACTTTCTTGCCTGGCGCTGGAGCCATGATGCTGGACAATGCGCTGTGTATTGCCTCAAAGGCTTCTTCGTATCGTCCGTAAGGAACACTCAAGCCAAGCTCACCTCGCCTTCTTGTGTCGGCTCAAATGACTCGTCTTGCTCTGAAGAGCAAACAAGTAGTCCGCCAGAGGCGGCCTTTCACGTCCCAGCTCCAGCGTCAACTCCAACGTCTGTGCTTTCGCGTCAACATCATACTCGACGCTCAAAACACGAAAGTCCGCGTCAACATCCTCGTTAGGCAAGACAATATGCAGCGTTTGACCCGGCAAGATCGGATCGTTCCCGTAGTCTACCAGCGTGCTCCGCACCGTAAGATGCTCAGCCGGGTCCTTCAGGTATGCTACCGTTGCCTTTGCACGGTACTCACATTCGGCGTCGCTGCACAGCTCCTCATCGACGTCCACCAGCTCACGCAGCCCATACGCAGTCTGGCTTGCCGCATCCTCATTCACTGAGCTGCATCGGCGTCCCCCGAAGCATAGACCGTCAACCCAGAAGCTCCCCGTGCCCGTGTTGTCGAACCAGCAGTCAAAACGTATCTTTTTCACGAGGGCCCAGTTGAAGCCTGCCTGGTGTTCCCATGCATCTGCGTTGTCGGCACCCACTTTGATCTGCTGCTGACTCCACTTGTCGGGGCCGACGTTCACGAGGTGGCTGGCAAACTTGTCGTTGGCATCGTAGAGAACGACGGATACGTTGCCGTTAAATGGCGTGTCGCGTCTGACCCAGAAGTCCAATGTTGGATACAGGCTTGCGTCCACCTGTTTGTCTGGGCTGAGAGTGAACATCGACGACGCGTAGTAGGCCTGCGAGTTGTAGCTTTTGATGCTGGCGGACCCCTTGACTTTCGTCTCCGTGTCCAAAGTCACAGTGCCCGAGGGAGCGCTCCAGGAACCGTCCTGAGGCGTCAGACTTTCAGTCCACGAGTCCTTGTCAGCCGGGACACTTTTTTCTGCAGCGCCGTAGAGCACGACCCTGTTTCTGACTCGAGATATGTCTTTGCTGTACTCGATATGCTCTATCTTCTCGGCGAGGCTGAGGCTGTTTGGCTTGCTGTCAACAGGGAAGAACTCGAATTTGCCGTCCGGCGCGACGCGGAAGTCGAATCCTATGACGCCGGCCTTGTCTGAGCTTTCCGCAACGTGCCTGAGTATGTCCATGACCGGCGTGTTCTCGTACTTCAGCCGCGTGTAGGTCGTGTCCGTGTATTCCACGAGCTCTGTCTGTCCCCGCACGTGGCCCAATCCCACGTAGTTGTCCATGAGGTCCTTGACTATCTCCTCGCCCCTCTTGCCCTCGTAGGTCTTGGTGACGACGCGGCGGAAGAGCCGTTCTCCCCAGCATCGGCCGCTCACGTTCAAGTAGCTTTCAGCCGGCGTTGACTCGAACCTGAGGCTTTCCACTCGACACGTGATTATCTGCGGCACGTTCGTGCCCCTTCCTATGCTTATCGACCCGTCCATTCCAACGTTGATGGGAGAAGCCCCGTTTGCGTTGTACTTTCCATCCCAGTTCTGAAGGGCGCATTCGAAACTGCTGACCTCTTTTGTGCAGCCCAGATGCACACTTAGACCGACAACGTCGCCCTGCGACGGCGCAACCGGGCCGAAGGCAATTGCCACTTTCGGGATCTCCATGCTCGCCAACTTACTCGACTCCTCGACGATAGAGTTCAGCTTCGCCAGACCTGACTATGCCCTTGGAGGAAGAAGGCACGGACACCGCAGCGTCGTTGAAGCCCTGCACTGCGTCGGTTGCGGCGTTGACTTGGCTTGCAAACTGCCACATCGCAGCCGCAGCGGTCACCAAAACCGCTATACCGACGCCCGTCAACGCCAGAAATGTGGCGTAGCTGACATTGAGAGCATTCTGAGCCGCGGAGGCAACCCAACAGGCGGCGGCGTAGACCTTCTGCGCGACGGCGACTCCCCAGCTCGTCCTCATGAACGCCCCCATCACCGACACGACCATCATCGCGCTGCTGAACGTGCGGGCCTGTTCATCGTTGAGCAGCCCGAACTGGTGCGCAATCTGGCCGACGGCAACGCCGCTCGCCCCCAGTCCCGCTATGACTGAGCCGAGGCTTCTGATCCGCGTGCTCAGAGCTTCAGCATCGCCTTGAACTCTCGTGAACTCGCGGCTGGCATGATTGACGGCGCGTATTGTCACGGATATCTCTCGAAAGCTCATCCCAGTCCCGCCTCCGTCTCGGAATCTTCAATCGCCCTGCAGATCGCCTGTTCGAGGACTGGAAGGTGCTGTTCAAGTGCCGGCAGAAGATACGGACGTGCGCCTGCATTCCGCGTTCCGAACTCGACGTAGGCCGCGTATGCGGCTTCAGCTCCGATTTCGGCTGTCCAGCCGAGAGTCTTGACGTATAGCGTTGTCCTGAGGTAGCCCGTCCTAGCAGGGGCAAATCTTTGTGCTGAAGCTTTGACTTGTTCTCCCCACTCTTGCAGTTTAGCCTGCACGTTGCCTTGCATGTTCCGGTCCAGTTTCTGGACGGCGTTGCAGAATTCTGTGGCTCCTTCAATGTTGCACGCCATGTTGATGGACATTTCCGTTCGTCTCCCAACTGAGTGTTCAGCGTTCGTGCTCGGCCTGTCTGTCTAGCTCGCTGAGGATTGTGATGAACTGTTGGACAGTTTTGGCTGGCTGCTCGGCGAGTTGTCTGGGGGTCCAGCCGAATTCCTTGCAAAGCCGGAAGTCGGTGAGGACTGGGCTGGGTTTTCGCCTGCGGATTGCTCTGACAAAAAACGAACCTCACCAGCGTCCAAGCCGTTCAGCCGGGTGACGATCTGGCTGAAAAGCTCACCCAAACCCGTGGGAACGCCCTCTTCGTCGCTCAGAAGCCTCTCCAACGTTATCGGCTTACTCTGCGGCTGCTCCTTCAGACTGGCCCAGATCGTTTCAGCCTGAACCGCCACGTAGTCGCTACTGACCACCTGCCCGGTCGCTTGGCTGTACTTGGTGTGCCTCTGGATTATGCGGTTCCGCTTCGCCCACGATATCTCCCTGAACACGTATTCTCCCGCGTATTCCTTCCCGAATCTCTCATCAATCTCTAAGACCTGACTTTGCATACGCGCATCACCATCCTAGCTTATGACAAGATCCCTGGCAACGAAGGAAGCCTTCAAGCTGACGAGATCCTCAATTTTCGTCGGCACCACGACAGCCTCCCACTTGCAGTACTTGAACAAAGCGCTTTTTGGTCCACCCAGTCCAAATTTCAGGCTGAACTCGATGTCGTTGACTACGTCGTCGAATTCCTCCCTGCTCTCAAACTCGAAGACCAGTTCACCGCTGAGGCCGCGTTGTCTGGCCGGCAGATGTTTCAGCAGATGCCCGTCTGTCGAGCGGATGACTGGCACTCTGCTCAAGTTGTTCTCGACCGTGAACTTCCAGTCAGTGACGCGGTCTACTGCCGCGGGGTTTGACCCGTCTGCCGCTCCACGCTGCACGTAACTCTCGTAGTAGGGAACGGCACCGCCATAGCTCGCGTAGGTCGCGTTGGGCAGCTTCTGCGATGAGGCTTCGGCATTCTGGGCGGCCAACTCGACATTTGCCTTCACAACGTCTTCCACACTACACTCGACGGAGGCCTTGTCGATTCTGCAGCCTTTGAATAGCAGGTCGATTAGGCCGGACGTTTTTTCATAGAAGATCTCGACGCTCAGAGAATTCAGCGTCTGCACGTGCTGAAGCAAGTCTGTTGGCGAGTCGCTCGGCAGAGGATAGCCGATTTTGAGGGAAGCCTGTCTGACGCCTCTGCGTATTGTCTGCAGATCGCGGCTTCCGATTCCTCTGATCTTGATCAGCCCAGGGTCCACGTATGGCTCGACGCTTTCTGGACTGACGCCGATCATCGAAGGGTTGGACGGGGTTTCGCCGTAGTTGGTTTCTTGAACGTAGTAGATTCTTGCCTCATGCGAACCATATGGCATGTCCATTCTGTTCACATCTCCATGTTCTCGGTTTCACGGAATTGTTTCGAACGCCCAAGTTCTGACTGCAACTTCCGTGCGCCAGATGAACGGTTTCACGTGTACCTCGTCCATCTCGCGAACGCCTATGACATCGGCGTACGTGGCGCCTTTGACAGTGAACTCTATTTCCGCGCAGTCGCAGTGGATTGACGCTTTCGTGGTGCCGTCGCTTTGCCCGGTGGTTTCTGCAAGAACATGTACGCGCCCTTCCGTGTCCATGTAGTCCTGCGGATTCGAGTTCACGTTGAGCGTCAGCACCTCGTCCTGCTGGTTGACACCCGAGACGGCACGTTCCCACGCGTGTACGGAAGAGTTCCAGACCTTGACCGTGACGCCGTCTCCGCTCTGAGCCCTACCGTAGCCTTCGAACTTGCAGGTCAAGTCTTGAAGAACTCCGCTTTGAGCATCTGTCTTGAAGCGGAAGAGCAGAAACGCCCGCTTCCCGCTGTCGCCCGTCTCAACCAAGACTCTGTCGTCATCGCTGTACCAGAGCCGCCGGTATTCATCATCGTCCAGCTCAGTCCAAGATGTATCGGTCGGAGAGGGCTCCGAGCCAGCAGCGGCATAGAAGACCTTGTGAGTGTTAGTCTCTCTTCCAGCTCCGATAAGAGTGTATTCGGCTCTGTTGGGTCGGTCGCGGTTTTCCTTTATCACACGGGCCACTTCCGCCGTGATTCTGTCCCGCATGCGCCTGCAGGCAATTCCCTGCTCGGGTTTGTCTGGAACCCAGACGTTGACCCGCACCATTCCAGAAGTGCGTCTCAGTTTCCCATCGAAGCTCAGCTTTTTGTCTTCGGCGCTTTCGAAGCCAACTGTGACCTGCCCGTAGCAGTTCCTGACCAATTCGCGGTCCAGCCACTGTTGGCTCACGACGACGTCAGCAAGCGAACCATCCTCTTTCAGCACGTGCAAGGACTGTCTTAGGAGACGTTCAAGCGTGACTGCGGGGTTTTCAGCCGTGCTCATTGGCTGATGAGCCTCCTGCATGTAACCTTGTAGTGTGAGGCTTCGGTTCCCAAGCAGAGTGCTTGGACAGAAGTGACCTCGTAGTCCGCGCCCATTCTTCGCATCCTGTCATGGGCTCTCACCGGCGTGAACAGGTAGGCAGTAACGTAGTCACTGCTCACGTAGCCCGGCTCCATTACTGTTTCATCTGCACGCGTGGGCGAGACGATGGCGCGTGAGTCCACTGCTTCGCCGTACCCGGGCTTTTCGGACGTACCTCTGGTCGGAAACAACGTGACATGTTCACCTCTTGCGTTCAGGATCTGCGTGAAGCGGGTTGAGGGCCCCTCGAAGTTGAGGAAGAACCGTGACAGCCAAGAGACAGTTACCGTCGCCTGCTTGTTCTCGACTGGAGAGTAGTCCGCGTGCTTGACTCCCCAGAACATGAACTCGCTCTGGTGCCTGCGCACGGCGTCCATACTGAAGCCGTAGCTGGGCTTGTCGTGGCCTCGGCGGAGCTGCGACAGGATGCCACAGGTGACGCCGTCGTAGTAGTCGCATGCTGATGAGCGATTGACCACGTCGATGTAGCCAGACCAGCAGATCGAAGGATCGTATCCGGGATGACGTGCGCATGCTCCTATCGAGTTGGCAAGACTGTAAACTCTGCGGACGGTCCCGTCCCAACCCTCGTGGTCATAGAGGCCCAGAAGCGAATAAGCGATGGCGTCATCGTACACCTCTGTCTCTTTAGCACCTGTCCTGTGCCAGTCACCGTCGCCGTCCGGAGCAGGGTCGTAGTAGAGGTAAAAGTTGTCGAGGCCTTGACGCAGAAATCCCACAGAGTCTTTCATCATCGACTCGTATCTGGCATTGTTTTCAGCGTCTTCTTCGCTCAGCATCCTCAGCCCGATCAGACCGTACAGGCACTCGATGTCCATCTCGCGCAGCCACGCATCGTTCTCCGTGACGGCTCTCGCAAATCCGCCATAGTATTTGTCGTGAATTCCCTCCTGAGCGGGCTTCTGTTGCATGTTGTATAGAAAGACTGATCCGGCATGCACTGCGCTGCTGAGGTATTGACCGTTGGCTGTCAACTTGTGAGCCTTCAACAGTGCGGGGATAACGCGGCAAGCGTCAACACTATAGTAGTACGTGCTGTTCTCGGAGCTTCTGAATCCTCCGAAACTCAGTTGAGCTTCGCTGCCACTTTGCTGTGTCAGAATGAAGTCTGCGAGCGCGGTGACTTTGCTGATGATTTCTGCTCTTCGGTCTTCGAACTGGCGGCTTTCGTAGGCTTCGGTGAGGAAGTCAATTGCGAAGGCAGCGGCGAACGCTGTTCTGCCCTGCTCAGTGTCGGGTATGTCAGGCGGGCTGACGTATGCGTACGGTGCATGGTCCATGATGAATTGGTAGTAGGCTTCCGGAACCGTGGCCATTATCAGATGCTCCTGACGCAAGGCTGTCTCAGCCCAGAGAGAATTCGTTCAAGCTCTGCCTGCAGAACGTCCAGTGGCGGAGCTCTGCCGAGGACGGAGACGTTCTGGTCTCCGACGCCGAAGCTGAGGCCAACCGCGCTTCCGCCGGTCAAGTAGCAGATAGCGTGAACTGCCGCAAGCATGGTGATGAACTCCTTCTCAGCGTCCGTGCAGTCAGCCGAGTCCACTTGCCTACTCAGCTCAAGCTCCAGCGTCACACTTGCTCGCTTTATCATCTTCTCGACCTTCTCGTCTGGAATGTCGGTCTGAGTCACGTTTATGACGTCGCGGACATCTTGAACGGAGACGCTTGGCAAGTCGGGCTTTCCTCCGGACAGAATTGGGGAGAAAGACTGATTTAAGGGATTTTCACGCGGAAAAAGAACATTTCAGACGCCATTTTGGCAATATGCAGATTTAGAAAGAGTTTTTGTGAGATGCAATTGCGCAGTTGGCATCTCTTCATTGCCATGCACTGTCACAGTTTGTCATGGTGACGTCAGAGTGGGACATTCCTAATTTCCGACTTCGTGGGAGCAGCACGTTGCCTGAAGCAAGTCATGCGATTTTGTGATGCGCCAGAACGAGTCAAAGACTTCTGCTATGGGAAGGAACCAAACGCCTTTTCAGCAACCGGGCTCCGGTGAGTTTCTTGGCACAGAGCACAAGAGCAAGACTTGGCAAAATGACCAGTGAGACTGCCAGCAAAGATGGAAACTCCGGAACCATCTGCGCAAGCCAGAACGTGTGAAGCACGTCCGCAATCACGTTAACCGCCAAATTGAGCGATTCTCCACAACGATCCTCAAACGTCTGGCTGCCCCAGTCGTAGTTTTGGTTCATCCAGACGCAGGTCAAGTCCCCGTCCACGTCAAAAGTCGTGTCGTAGGCAATGGCAAGAGCAGCGTCCCGCGCGGTCACGTTCTCCAAGCGGCCGTCGAAGGTGAGGAAGAGGCTGAACTCGTCATCGTACTGATCCGTTCTGTTGTTCACGTAGGTCTCGTAGCCGCTGTGGTGCTGGTCATCTTCGGCTCCCCAAGCGGTTTCTGCTCCCATCACGTGACCGAACACGGCAACATCAGCAATGTAATGGCACATTGCTCCAAGTCTCCTGCACACAGCGCCAACGTCGCCAGAAAGCACGGCGACAGCCGCGTTTTCGTATTCCTGCTGCGCTCTAGCTCCAGCCGCATCGTCTTTCAGAGCCCCGTCTGAAAAGTAGTAGACGTGGTGTTTCGGCCTGTCGTTCATTCCGTCAGGCGGCTGGCTGCTGTCAGGCAGCTCGGTGCCCAAGAGGAAGGACGCGAGATTGTCGAGGATGAACTGCTTCTCCTGCTGCGGAAGCCAGTCCAGAGCGTGCTGCGCTACCCAATCGTGAGTGCCGTACTTCGGGGTGGATGGGTCGGTGCTGAAGCCCCCGTTGCTCCAGCATGAAGCCGGTAAGGCGTTGCTCAACAAAGCTGCGTTAACAAGCAAAAGTGTGACTAGCGCGAGAGGCACTGTGTTGCTCAAAACGCTCCCCACGCCAGCACATACCCACGATCAAGATTTAAGTCTTGGCCAGAACCAACCGGACAGTTCCCGCGTTTCGGAGCGGGTTCTCCAAGAAGTGGGATGTGGCTGGGAGCCGCGATGTCTGATCTCCCGCCTCACCGGAAGGCGTAGGGCCGATAGTGAAGAGGGGAAAGGGAAGAAGGGAGAGAGTCACTTGCCCCCGCTTTCCGTCGTGGTTTCGGGTTCCTCGCGGTCCCAGAGCTCCCATCCGAACTTGACCATGTTTTTCCGGAACTCCTCAGGCCGAACAAGTCCCAGCTCCGAAGCTTTGAGGATGTCCGATACAGCAACCTCGGGAATCTTGGGCGACCCCCAGTTCAGGCGAACCCGCGCTTTCGCCGGCTCCAAGCCGGACTGCGCAAGCACGACGTTGAAGATGGCTCCCTCAACCTGCCTCTTGATGTACCGCTGAACCGGCCTGATCAGCATGTTCTGAAGTTCAATGGCCGCCGTCGCCGAAGCTTCTGTGAAGCCCGGCGTGCTGAACAGTCTGGGCAAGGGCGTTTCGCAGCCCAGGTAGAACTGGTTGACCAGATGCTCAATGTAGTATTCGAAGCGGGCTCGGGGATCAAGCGTGACGGGTCTTATGTCGCCTTTCCCACTGTAGAACAGCCAAGCGCCTTCTTCGGACCGATTCCTAATGGCGTTCTCAAACTTCTGGATCGTGGCATCGTCGGCTCTCTCCAGCAACGTCAGAACGTCCGGGCCTGCGTACTTCTCGAAGATCTTCGGCATGATCCGCTCTATCTTGGCCTTCATCCAGGCAAATGCTGGTCTCCGGTCTGACTGGATCGTGAGGGATTGGAGCAGGACCTGAAGCACGCCGGTTCCGAAGCCTGACGCGCTTGTGCAGTTGATTTGCCAATGGAGCACTGATGAGGGGTCTAACGTTGCGCCGCCATAGACGTTTCGAAGCTTGTAGCCTTCCACCTTGTAGGGCAGCTTTACGCCTGGTTCGGACAACTGGCTTTGCTCGATCTTTTCGATGGAGTCTATGGGAAGCCGCTTGAAATCTCGGAGTCTCTCGGGGAGAAGCTTGAGCCAGAAATCGTTTCCACAGGCTATAAGCACACGGGCCATGTCGCACAGTAGTGAATCCAAGCGAGTTTCCTCGTTGAACTGGTCTACGAGGCGTTTTGCTTCTGCGGCCTTTCCGTACTCCTCATTTGCCGTGGTGTAGAAGCCTGCTCCAACGGTTGAAGCGGCTAAAAGATCCACGCTGGCCTTGCAGGTGGGGTCCTTCTCGTAGAGCTTGATCACGTCAGTCAAAGGGACAACAGGCGTCTCGAAGATCATGGTTCCTTGGGGAGCCGCGTATCCGCTTCTGGTTTTCCGTTGGAAAGTTTCCAGCAGACGCTTGAGGATGTTGTTCGTCTAGAGTCCCTCCAGCAACTTCAAGCCTTTCTCGGTAATCACGTACGGGGCTCGATGTCTTGCTTCGCTTTTCTTCACATAACCTGCTTGGACCAGATAGGTGAAGATGCCCTCGAAAGTGGCGTGAGTGCCGCATTTCCTGACGGTCTTCTTCTCGGCATCTGTTCTTCCAAGCGGCCTTTTCCGCAGTTCGGTCAGCACTATTTTTGCCAACAACAGTCTGTCTTTCAGTCTTCTCATAAGCAGACAACCTCAACTGGCTTTCGCGTACTGAAAAAAGGAGGAGAGTGAAGAGTGCACGTTTTCACGATGGTAAGGTCGCGCTTTCCTTCCAAGGCGTAAAGCCCTGGAGCGAGGTCCGGCGAGTACGGCTGCATCTCGGCTCCGCATATCGGGCACTGAAGCCAGCAGTCACACGTTGCGATGTCGCCTTTTCGGCTAGAACGGTGTATTCTGCCGCATTCTGGACATCTGCCTTCGAATCCCGCCATAACCGCTCCGACCATGCCTTTTGCCGTGGAAACTACAGAGAAGTGCTTATGTTGGTCATCTTTGCAACCGCTTTGCTACGCAAGACTCCCAGCCCGAACCGGGTTGAGGTTCTGACGCCGAATTTGCCGCTCTTCGGTTCTTCCCAGTCCTCAACAGTCACGTCGCGTCGAAGAAGCATCACCGTTGCCACTCTCGCGTCCAAGGCGTAGGCGGTTCCATTCGGCACCAAGGTGCTTGCTTGAACCTGCATTCCGAGAACGCTCGTGACGATTCCATGTTCAATGTCGGTCTGACCTGAGGGAAGGTATTGGGCGTGCACGAATTTGTCGTCACTCAGCAATTGGTGCAGCTGAGTCTCGTTGAGGACGAGGACGGTCGGTCGCCAGTTCTCGCTGCGAAGAGCGTTGTGAAGTTTCAACACGGCAGTCCAGTTCATGGCGGCGCTGCCCTGACTTATGGGAGCTCCCCCTGCCAGGTCTGCGTCGGCAATTGACCCGTAGAGACTGATGATGCGTTCTGTTTCATCCTCCCCCAACGCTCTACCGACTTTCTCAACCATGTTTTCCATGACGTTCCAAGTTGCGTCTTCGAGGAACTCTCTCGTCCACTCCTCTGAGGCTTCGGCCAGAATGTTGGTGTATATGTCCACCGTGCTAAACTTCTTCCCGCTCAGTCTGGTGACGGCGCCCTCTGCGTAGCGGTAAGCGACTGATTGTTCGTCAAGCGGAAACCGCTCCGTCGACTCCTCGGTCGTCCGGACCGTGATGACGTTTCTGCCGATCATCTCCGGAAAGGCAAACTCGACCAGCGTGTCGTGCATGCGACCCAAAGCGCCGGCGGCGTCGCTGAAAAGGCCTTCTCTGATGCCGGATTCGCAGTATCTTTTGAGAAAGGGATGCTGCATGGTTTTCTGTCCAAGACTCTCCATGAGATGCTTGAATTCGCCGTCCTTTTGCATTAGGCTTTCGAAAAGCTTGGGTTTCATGGTGATTCACTTCTCCACTAGGACGAAGATGAGGTCGTCCGCTCCGCCGGCTGATTGAAGGGCCGTGCCCAGTCTGCGGTTGAAGAATATCGTGTACGTTGCGGTGCCGCCCTCGTTGACAGCCTGATCTCCAAGTTGGACCACTCTTCGACTCGCGTCGCCGCCGTAAACGGCCTTTCCCCGCGTGATCGACCCGCCGGCCTTTGCTTTGACTCTTCCACGAATCAGAACCGGGCAGGGCTGATTGGCTGACACTGTTTTGACAGCGATGCCGATGCAGTCTTGTGCAGAAGTCGCTGGGTTGACCGTGTCGTCCGCGCTCAGGTACACTGAGTCGCCTTTCGTCACTGCAGCGCCGGCCGTGAAGGTTTCGATGACAGCGTTCGGGTCGTCCGTGTCGCCGATGCTCATCCAAGTCTTGCCACTGTTGTCAGTCATGAGTAACCACTCCAAAATCTCCAGTTTCGGTTTCAGCCAGTTCGTCCTGACTTACTTCCCGCGTCACAGAAAGTGACCATGAAGCCTCAACGGGCCTGCACATTTGTCTTCCTCCTCTGCAATCTCGCCACGACGCCGCGCATCTCTTGGCACAGCCGCTGGGGTCCAAGTCCCCAGCTTCGTTCGACCATCGATGGAGGAAGAGCCTCCTGAATCATCCTTATCGCCTCATCGACACTGACGACATCTTTCGGCTGCTTCAACAGGCTCAATCGGGGGTCATTTTTGGAGCCCTCCGGACTGGTTGGTTCCTGCGCCGTTGGGTTCGCTCTGATGTTGAGTGATGTCGGCGCCATCTGCGGCGTCGAAAGTCCCTGTGAGTCCATGTACTGCGGGTGCAGAAGAAGCCAGTCTCTGATTTTCTCGTCGTCCCACATTTCAGCTTTGGCGAAGAATATGCTTTGAATCTTCTCGATCTGCGGGTCCGATCGCAGCCTCCCCACGAGAGCCAGAACGCCGTTTTCCCTGTCAAGCCAAACCGTGCTGAAATGCTCTGGCATGAAGGGCGTCACATCGCGGTAGAATCCAAGCACGTATTCACCTGCAATTATCGGCTCAAAGGTTTGCTCCTTCACGTACAATCTCTCTAGCACGTGAATGTTTGCATCGGGCACTCCTGGGACGGCGACGAGGCTCAGCTCCGCATTGTGAAGACCATGCGGGACTTTGGCGCCGACCTCGTCGATCCTGTCGTAGTCAGCTCCGACGCTGACATGTCTGATCAGACCCTTCTGGATTTTCTCAGCTATCTCGTCATCGTAGATTTCGGCTTCATAGCGGAGATTCTGTCCGTCCCATTCTGTCTTGGTGATCTTGCCTATGGCGTTCGACGCCGAAACGTGCTCCACGTAGACTGGGGCGCTGACGAGTTTTTCTGAGAAATCCTCCAGCTCTTCGGGCGCGTATATGTTGAAGTTGCGGCTTATGCCAGTGGTCAGGGCGACTCCGCCTATTCTCAGTGGCTTGTTCACGATTCGCTCCAGAATCTTGAATGGCAACGGCGCCGACATGTGCGCGTGGCTTTTCGGGGCGTTGTCGCCTTTGCCTTCTGTGATGGATAGGCCTTCCTGATGCTGGCTGAACCAGTCTTTGGCCTTTTCAATGTCCCAGTCTTTGCTCTTGTCAAAGAGGTAACTTTGCACTTCGGTGGTGTCTTTACCTCTCGGCTTACCAATGATCGCCTTTATCCCCTTCTCACTGCTTATCAAGAGCGTGCGCAGACTTTCCGGCTCGAACTCTTCCGGCTTCCGGTGTCCGCTGCGTATGAACTGTTCAGTTTCCTCCCATGGCATTTTTACATACCTCGCATAACTAACACCATTCTAATATACGGAGGAAATGAAAAGGCAAACTGTACAGCGCGGAGTCCCGCATATGGGCCAGCGTGTGGGCAGACAGTGGGGGGCAAGACTTGGAAAGTGGTGAAAGACACTGCGAAAGTGCGTCGTGAAGGTGGTTCTGAGCCGACAGCAGAAGCAGATACTGGAAGAGCTGGCGAGGAGGCTTGGGACAAGCGAGAGCGAGACTTTGCGGATGACCCTGATGGACTACGCGAAGCAGGTCAGCCTTGTGCGAGAGAAAGTCTCAGGCATGAAGGAGAGCCCATGTTCGTAAGGACTTTCTTTCTCGAGTCTGATTCGGAGGCTACGTCTGACCGAGCGCAATCAGGGATTAAATTTAAAAATCCACAACAGCTTTATTCAGTAATTCGTAAATGTGATTCACAATGTTTGAACCTCGGGAGGAGTTAGGGGGTTGACGGAAAGAGACTTCCAGAAACTCGTGCTTGACGCTGTAGATGACGCTTTCTCGTCGCTGGGAGACTCTGCGAAACAGTCGATATACTTCCACCTCGAGAACCGCTTCATGATAAAAAGAGACGAAATTCCGAATCGGCTGGAGGACTTTGAGGGCGGAATTGAAAGGATATTTGGAGCAGGGGCCAGATTTCTGCAGATACTGATAATGAAGAAGCTTCATGAAAGAGTTGAGCCGAAGAAAAAAGTGCTGAAGTGGGATGAGGAAAAGGAATTCAACCTTGCCGAGTACGTGAGAGCCGCCAGAAAGAGTTTCTCGAAAGCAAAGAAAAAGAGCTAACATCCTCCAGTTTCACACGTTGGCATATCTCAGTCATTTAACCTCAACCTAGTTTTGGTAATAAGTATTTGAGGTTCACAAGTGTTTTATGAAAGCTCCATCGAGTCTCATTGAAACACCCACCTAGAGTGCGCGAGGATTCAGCTTTGCCTCAACATCACTTTGACAGGATACTCTTGTCCGCCGTCGAAGAAGGCCTGTCTTCGCTCGGCAATTCGTCCAAACAGGCAATATTCTTCTATCTAGAAACGTCATTCCAGATAAAGAAGGAGAACATACCAGAAAGTCTTCCCCAATTCAAGAATGCGTTGGAAGGGATCTTCGGTCCCGGAGCGTCGTTTCTTGAAAAGATCATTGCAAAGCGTTTACATGAGAAGCTGGGCTTGAGCTTCGAGGACGACGTGTCTGTGGACTTCGTCGGATGCGTGAACAACGCCAAGAAGCACATTGTGCCGCAGGGAAAATGTCTTGCAAAGTGAAGCGCATGAGACACCGAAGTAGCAAGGACAGACTTGCAGAAGAGTTGGAGCGGCTTCGAATCTTCGGCGACGGGATCGACGAGGAAGTGTACGTCTCAGACCCTGAAACATTTGACGTACTCTTCGCCAACAAGAAGATTGAAGAGAGATTCGGAAAGGACATAGTGGGAAAAAAGTGTTATAAAATATTCCAGGACCGGTACAGTCCATGCCCCTTCTGCAACATAGACGAGATATTTGGCAAAAACCTCGGGAAGAAATACGTGAGGGAGCTTCAAAACCTCAAGAACAAACGATGGTACAAATGCATGGGATGTGCCATTCCGTGGCCGGGAGGAAAATACGTCCGGTACGGCGTGGCCATTGACATCACAGAGCAGAAGGAGATAAAACAGGTCTCGTTTGAGCAGGAGCGACGCTTCCGGTCTATCGTTGAAAACTCCCATGATGGAATTACGATAATTGATGAGAAGTTCAGAATTGTGTATGCCAACGGCGAACTCCGCCGCATGTTCGGCTGCCCAACGGACAAAATCACGGGACAGGACTTCCGCAGCTTCTTAGATAAAAAGGGCAAGACTCTCATGTGCAATGGGCTTGTGAGGAGACTTCTGAAGAAACGCTCCCAACAGAAGTACGAGTTCGGAGTCATGCGAAGGGATGGTTCGAGGACAGAGGTTGAAGCCAAATTCTCAGCCATGCGGGAAGGGCAAGACGGCGCGCATGTCATCTGTCAACTGCTTGACGTGGCTGAACGCCAGAGGATCGAAAAGGAGAGGAGAGGATTTGAGGAGAGGCTTTCGGCACTCAACAAGTACGGACAGAGCTTGAACATGGCTGGAAGCCCAAAGGAAATCCACGAAGTGACGCTGGACGCCATGGAGAAAACGCTTGGGTTTGAACATGCGTCAATCCTAATGGTGCACGGAAAGAAACTGTGCCTGACCAATCATCGAGGATACCCAAGAAAGTTTGGGTTAGCATTGGACATGGAAAAGGACGTGGGCGTCACCATCAAAGCCGCGAAGAACGGCAAAGTAGTTCGCATTCCCGACGTAAGAAAGGAACGGAATTACATTCTCGGAAAGCCGGGGATGCTTTCAGAACTAGCTGTGCCCATACGGATAGGAAGCAAGGTCTTGGGTGTTTTGAACGTCGAAAGCAGAAGAGTGAACGCCTTCGACCGAAACGACAGCAGGCTACTGGAAATACTTGCTTCGCATGCTGCGACTGCCATAAGCAACATTCGACGACAGGACCAGCTGAAGGATGTTTCCAGAAAACTGGCCTGTCTCATGAAGAGCGCCATGAAGGTAATGAACGTCAGAGACATGCATCGGCGTCTGAACATAATTGCCGGAGCCATAAGCAGACTTGGCTGGAGAAGAGTCGTGATCTCCTTGAGAGACGAGGAATTGGAGCAGACCGATCTGGTCACAGTCGGACTTACGGAGGACGAAAAGGAACTTCTGCAAAGGAGGAAGGCATCTAGCTCTGTCTGGAGGCAACGCTTGGGACCGAGATTTGAAAGATTCAGAATCGGCGGCTTCCATTACCTGCCGTGGGCGGACCAGTGGATAAGAGAGCACGTTCACGGTGCTCCGGCAGGCTCATCCGACAAGAAATGGGACACATACGCGGGCGTGCCAAGCAATCGGCCCTCGGAGGAAATGGTTGACTGGCACCCGCAGGACATGCTCTACGCCCCTCTCGTGACTCCGGAAGGTAGGATCGTGGGAATACTCTGCATGGATGATCCAGTTGACGGGAGAGTCCCGACGCTAGAGTCACTCGCTCCTTTGGAGCTGTTCCTTCACCAAGCCGCGATGATAATCGAGAACGCCCAGTTGATTGAGTACCTCCGCGAGGCAAGAGAAGACCTTGAGCGGAAGGTGGATGAACGCACTCGCGAGCTAAGAGCGTCTCAGGAACAGTTGCTCAAGGCTCAGAGGTTGGCGGTGATAGGCGAACTCGCGGGGATGGTCGGTCACGACTTGCGCAACCCACTCACCAGTATTGCAGGAGCAGCCTACTACCTCAAGAAGCGGCCCATTTTGGCGGCGGAGCCGAGACTGTTGGAGATGCTCGACCTCGTAGAGAGGAACATAGTGTACTCAAACAAGATCATCAATGATCTTCTGGACTATTCCAGAGAAATAAGCTTGGATCTTGCAGAAGTCAGGCCGCGACAGGTTGTCGAGGAAGCTCTGTCTATGGTTGAGGTGCCTTCAAACGTCCGCATCAGAAACTTGGCACAGGATGAGCCGATGTTGAAGATTGATGCCGAGAGAATCAAACGAACGCTAATCAACTTGATTCGGAACGCGTTTGACGCGATGGGCAGGGGTGGAACCCTGACCATTGAAAGCAGAAGGGAAGACGGTCACGTGGAGGTTTCAGTGTCGGACACCGGAGCGGGGATGAAGAGGGAGACCCTTGAGAAACTGTGGACGCCGCTGTTCACCACGAAGGCAAAGGGTATGGGTTTCGGTTTGTCGATCTGCAAGCGCATCGTTGAAGCTCACGACGGGTCGCTGTCGGTGGTGAGCCATCTGGGGAAGGGAACAACTTTCAAGCTGACGTTGCCTATTGAAGCAAGAGCCAGAAAAGGAGGTGAAGAAGCATGGATGAAACCGCCCGAATCCTCATTGTTGACGATGACGAGAACATAAGAAAAGTGCTCGTGGCGATACTTGAGGACGAAGGCTACTTCGTCGAGTCAGCGGGCACTGCAAAGGAGGCGATCGACATGACGAGGAAGAAGTTTTTCAACGCGGCTCTAATTGACATTCGACTGCCCGACATGGAAGGGATAGAGCTACTCACGAAGCTGAAGGACACGACGCCGAAGATGCGCAAGATCGTTATCACGGGCTATCCAACACTGCAGAACGCCGTGGACGCCGTCAACCGCGGAGCGAACGCTTACATACTGAAGCCTTTTGACGTGGAGAAGGTGTTGAAGACGATTGCCGAGCAACTCCGGAAGCAACAGGAAGATAGGAAATACGCGCAGGAGAAGGTCGCTGAGTTCATCGAAGCCAGAGTGAAGGAGCTTGAAGCAGAACGGGAAGTGGCAGCCAAAAAGAGTAGCTGACACTCTTCTTCTTCCTAACCCCCCCGGGACACGCCTCGGGTTCACATTTTAGAATCTGTATCAACAATTTGGCTGCGCGTCTGGGAAAGATTCTTCCGCAGAAACTTCCAGTTGTGCGCCGCTCTGAACCCTATCTTCTTCAGAAGCGTCAATGAAGGCACATTCAGTTCCGACGTGTGCAGCGACACGGAGTCCATGCCCTTCTCAAGCAGAAAGTTCATTGCTCTGCACGTCAAGACGGAAGCAAAGCCCTTGCCACGATGTTCCGACAGAGTCGCCGCTGGTCCCAGATAGCCTCGTCGGCCACGATACTGACTGTTGTACTTCACGTCCGGCTTTGCGACGACAACGGACACGATCTTGCCCTCTGATTGTGCCACGTGAATCCAGTCTTCGCTGAAGCTGGGCAACTCTGTTTTCCATCGCCGAACGGCGTCTTCTTCGAGCCTTTTTCGACCGAACCCCTCGTTCACCATTTCTATGAATTCTTGCACTCTCTCTGGAGCCAGACTGCACATCGTCGTTCCCGGCAGAGCAGGTGGCACCGGCCTTGGTCGGTCCAAGCCTGCTATCATCTGATACATTCCTCCTTGGGGAGCATAGCCTCGCCTTACCCATTCGCCGATTTCCATGCTTTCTGAATCCACTGACGCCGTGATCGTGTCGCTGGCTGCGCGTTTCTCGATCTCCTCCACCAGCGTATCTTCCATTGCCCTCCGGTCAGGTCCTTCGGCCGTCAGAAGCCACTCGATTTCTTCACCTCGGCTACTGCTTCTGCAGGCAGCGGAACCAACGATCTGCCCGTCTATTTCGGCTATGAGTATTCTGAGCTTCTTTTCCTGTATCGATTTTTGCAGAGTCTCAACGTTGAAGGGAACAAACTCGTAGCTTCCATGTCTCGCCTTGTTGTATAGACCGGCTATGAAGGCGATGTCCACACTGCCACAGCTTCTTACTCCAACGTTCATTTCTAATCGGAAATGCAGATTTTCTTTCTTGCTATAAACTTTTTGGCTGTGAGACCTAAAACGCTGAGCACATGTACAGAAAATGCAGAGCAGCAGAACGCCGAGCAGATGCTTGCAACTCTGGTTGACTCTGGATGAGACGTCTTCGGAACACAGAGCATGATGCACAGTGGCCTGCTGCAAAGCACATATTAGGCTGTCCACCGCTAACGTGCGACGAGTACGTCGCCGATGTTTCGGTCGTGGTTTCGATGGCTTGGCTTGCCGATGCAAGAAACAAAGTCTTCTTGGCAGTTGGCATAATGGGCCTCCTTGCCATTCTGAGCTCGACCATGTCCAAAAACCCGGTTTTGAACCTCTTCGCCGCGAGCCTGGGAACCCCCGAAGCTTGGTCCGGCATAGTTGCTTCGGCCTCGACCATTCCCGGAATACTGGCGAGCCTGCCCGCAGCTTCTCTGTCCGACGTCGTGGGCAGAAAAAAGATGCTTCTTGCATCGGGATTCCTGTTTGCCTCGGCGCCTTTTGCGTATCTCTTCGTAACAGATTGGTGGCAGCTGATTCCGGTCCGATTTTACCATGGTTTCGCCACTGCCGTTTTTGTGCCCGTGGCTGAGGCCTCAGTTGCCGAGCTTTTCCCTGACAAGCGTGGTGAACGCCTGTCACTCTTTTCTTCCGTCACTTCCGTTGGGAGAGTGGCTGCACCGTTCTTGGGAGGCTACATCCTCTTCGCTACCGGGCAAAGCTTTAGCACGTTGTACTTGGGCGTGGCGGCTGCCGGAGTGTCGGCTTTCATAATAGGCGCCGTGCTTCTGGCTGAAGAGCGTGGTCTAGTTTCTGGGAGACAGACTCGTGACGCTCAGAAGCATGTGCGGCTTGTTTTTCGGGGGTGGAGGACGGTCACGCGGAACAGAGGAGTGCTTGCTACGAGTGTCGTGCAGGCAAGCCAGTACTACGTCTTCGGAGCAGTCGAGTTCTTCCTGGTCGGGTACATGAAGGACGTGGGGCTTGATTCCTTGCTGATCGGCGCGGTAATGGGCGTTCAGCTTGCGGGGGCGACGATTGTGAAGCCGCTCATCGGTCGTCTCTCGGACAGAATCGGGAGACGCACTCCGATAATACTGGGCTCGGTGATGGGCGGTTTGCCGTTGCTTGCAGTGCCGTTCGCGCGTGACTTTTCTGTCCTTCTTGCGCTCTCTGTGACTTACGGACTCGGATTCGCATCAGTGACTGCCTGCACGTCAGCACTGGCCAGCGAGCTTGCGGGTGCGGACAACGTGGGCACGGCCATGGGGTTTATTGACACGATCATGGATGTGGGGCAGACTGCGGGGCCGATAGTCACTGGGCTTATCACCGCGACGAGTCTGGGCTACGCGGCATCGTTCCCAGCGTTGACTGCGGTCATGCTGCTTTCATGCCTCGTCTTCGTCGCGTCCAGAGTTGGAGCAAAGTCAACGATCCAAAGTGAATTCGTATTGCGGCCTTGAGCCCGGTTCTGCGCAAGTCTTAAGCGCATCATCAAAACGTCAGATTCGCGTCTCTTTCTTCTGTCTGAATCCATTTTGCTGAGCAGAATTTCCGAATTGATGTATATGCTTCACATCTGCAAGGGAAGCGTATGGGCAGTGATTTCAACATTGTTGTAAAAACATTTTAAATAGGAAAAAACACTAGATACAGCGTCCCCTTTGGCAATAGAACACTAAAAAACTTGTAAGGCACACGACAGTGAAATCATGAAATGTCCATACTGTGGATCAGACAACCTCAAAACCCTCGAAACCCGAGACTCACCTGACAACACGGTCAGAAGACGAAAGGAATGTGCCAACTGCGGAAAACGCTTCACCAGCTACGAGTACGTCGAAACCATAGAACTGATGGTTAGAAAGAAAGACGGCAGACTGGAACGCTTCGACCTCAACAAGATCATCAGAGGACTGCAAAAAGCCTGCGAAAAAAGGCCAGTAACCACGGAGCAGGTCCACGAGCTCGCCGAACGAGTGAGACAGGAGCTGGCAACGAGAGGAAAAGAGGAAGTGGCAAGCCAAGAAATCGGCGACACCGTCATGAAACATCTGAAGGCCCTTGACCGCGTTGCCTACGTGAGATTCGCCTCGGTTTACAAGCGGTTCGAGGAGCCAGAGGATTTCAGGCGTGTGCTAAAAGAGGTGTAAACATGAAGTTTGTTAGAAAACGCGACGGTAGACTTGAACCATTCGACCAAGAAAGGATAACAAACGCGGTCTGGAAAGCTGCCAAAGCCGTGGGCGGCAAAGACCGTGAACAGGCCAAGCACGTAAGCGACCAAGTGGCAGAAGCGTTGAAAGGCCGCTTCGGAGAAGACGGCGTCCCCACGGTCGAAGAAATCCAAGACATAGTTGAGAAAACCCTCATAGAGAACGGCCACGCCAGAACCGCGAAGGCCTACATCCTCTACAGAAAGCAGCACCAGGACCAGAGAGAGCTTGCAGCGCTCCTGAGCGACGCCGACCTTGTGGACCAGTATCTTGACTTGGAAGACTGGCGGGTTCGAGAGAACTCGAACATGAGCTATTCGCTGCAAGGCCTCAACAACTACCTTTCATCCACCGTCGTAGCGAAATACTGGATAAGCCGCATTTACCCGCCCAACATAGCCGACGCACATTTCTCCGGCGAGATGCACATACACGACCTCGGCGTGCTGGGACCGTACTGCGTCGGCTGGGACCTGCGGGACTTGCTGTGCTCTGGGTTCGGCGGCGTTCAAAGCAAAATCGAAAGCAAACCAGCCAAACACTTCAGAACTGCCCTAGGGCAGATAGTCAACTTCTTCTACACGCTCCAGGGCGAGGCAGCCGGAGCCCAAGCGTTCAGCACGTTTGACACGTACTTGGCACCGTTCATACACTATGACGGACTTGGCCAGAGAGAGGTGGAGCAGGGCCTTCAGGAGTTTCTTTTCAACATGAACGTTCCCACGCGAGTCGGTTTCCAGACGCCTTTCACAAACGTCACGCTTGACCTCAACGTGCCGGAGTTCATGAAGAACGAGCCCGTGATGGTCGGCGGGCAGATGATGGATGCCACGTATGGCGACATGCAACAGGAACTGGAAATGTTCAACCTCGCCTTTGCGGAGGTGATGAGCCAAGGCGACTCGAAGAACCGGGTGTTCACGTTCCCGATACCAACATACAACGTCACCAAGGACTTTGATTGGGAATCGGCCGTCGTCCAGAAGATACTCGAAGTGACGGCAAAGTACGGCGTGCCCTACTTCTCGAATTTCGTGAACAGTGACATGAAGCCTGAGGACGTCAGGAGCATGTGCTGCCGCCTGCGCATAGACAACAGAGAGCTTCGCAAACGTGGAGGCGGATTCTTCGGCGCAAATCCCCTCACAGGCTCGATCGGCGTCGTTACGCTTAACCTTCCCAGAATCGGGTATCTCTCAAAGGACGAGGACGAATTCTTCGAACGCTTGGACGCACTGATGGAAACGGCCAGAGACAGCCTCGAAGTAAAACGCAAAGTGCTTGAGACCTTCACCGAGAGAGGGCTCTACCCATATTCCCGGCGGTACCTGCTCAACGTCAGAGAAAGATTCGGGCACTTCTGGAAGAATCACTTTTCGACAGTAGGCCTGACAGGCATGAACGAGGCGGTATTGAACCTGTTCGGCGTCACCATCGCCTCAGGCGACGGAACGGCATTTGCGGTGAAGGTGCTGACGCACATGCGTGAGAGGCTCTCGGACTTCCAGGAGGAGACAGGAAACATTTACAATCTTGAGGCCACGCCGGCTGAGGGGACGAGTTACCGCCTCGCCCGAATAGACAAAAGAAAATACTCAGACATCGTCGCCGCGAACGAAAGCTACGTCAAGTCCGGAGCCGCGCCGTTCTACACGAACTCTTCGCAGTTGCCCGTTGACCATGACTGTGACCTGTTTGAGGCGTTGGAACATCAGGACAAGCTGCAGCCACTCTACACTGGCGGAACGGTGTTCCACATTTACCTCGGCGAGAGACTTCACTCTTGGAGAGCGGCTGCCGAGCTCATCAAAAAGGTCGCTTGGAACTCGCATCTGCCGTATTTCACGTTGACGCCGACCTTCAGCATATGCCCGACCCACGGCTACCTGGCAGGTGAGCACAAGCAGTGCCCCACATGCGGTTCAAAGTGCGAGGTCTACTCGCGGGTAGTCGGCTATCTGAGGCCGGTTGACCAGTGGAACGACGGAAAACAGGCTGAATTTGCCGTCCGCAGAACCTTCGACAAATCAACAATCGTTCAAGCAGTCCCTGTCCCAGTGAAGCGCCAATGAAGTTCTCCGGCATACAGAAAACCAGCCTCGTCGATTACCCCAGCCGCGTCGCCGCGGTTCTCTTTACACCCGGCTGCAACCTGCGCTGCCCGTTTTGCCACAACTGGAGAATCGTCGTTGACCCGAAGCCTCCGTTCCTGAACGAGGAAACCGCGCTTGAAATACTGAAGAGCCGCAGGAAGTTCGTGGACGCGGTCGTCGTTACTGGAGGAGAACCCGCGATGCACAGGGACCTTCCGAAGTTCCTGAAGAGACTTCGTAAAGAAGGCTTCAGCGTCAAACTTGACACGAACGGATTCTACCCTGGCGTGCTTGAGGAGTGTCTGGCGTTTGTGGACTACGTGTCGATGGACGTGAAAACTTCACTCGAAAAGTACCCTCTACTAGGGGCCGGTGACGTCGCGCCGTTTCAGAAGACAATCAGACTCCTTAAAGAAGGAAGAGTTCCCTACGAGTTCAGGACCACGGTGGTTCCGAGCTTTGTTGATGCCGATGACATCCCAAAGTTGGGCGAGCTTGTGAAAGATGCGGCTGACTTTGCGTTTCAGCAGTTCGTTCCGAATGACACGTTGGAAAAGAGTTACGCTTCACGTACGCCGTACAGTGCCGAAGTGATCGCCGGCTTCGCAGACACAATGAGAAAATACGTGAACAGTGTCACCTTGCGAGTCTAGACACGTTGAGAACGGCCCAGTCGACATCCTGCCGTGGATCCTTGGCCGTTTGCGCGCATCGAGTGCTTGCTGAGCGCAAGGTTTAAGGGTCAACGCTTCGTTTAGGTTTCGAATGTTCTCGAGTTGAGGGTTGAAGCTTGGTTAAAGACGAGATCAGTCTGGAAGAACGAAAAGCCGACGTCTTGATCAAACTGAGAGGGTACAAGCTCGTCGAGAAGCAAAAGCATGAAGACGGCATCGGCTACCTCGTTGACATGCCGAAAGAGAAGGAGAAGGCTCTCGTGTGGTGTGTTCCGGGCGAAACCACCGTGGGCATAAACAGCATAAACCGCCTGCAAAAGGCGATGAAGGAAGTCGAGGTGGAAAGGGGCATAATAGTGACCGACGGAAGATACACTCACGCCGTTAAGCAGGGCGCGAAAAAGAAGAGGATTGAGCTTCTGCCTAAGACTTTCCCGTCCTTTGACCTCTTCGAGCACAAGCTCGTTCCGAAGCATGAGATTCTCACAGAAGGAGAAAGCCAGCAGATTCTCACCCAGTTCAAGATTCACCCATACCAGCTTCCTCAGATCAAGGCCGCAGATCCCTGCGTGAAGGCAATCGGCGCCCAGCCCGGCGACATCCTCAGAATAATCCGCAAGAGCCCAACAGCAGGCGAACATCTGGCCTACAGATACGTCGTGGAGTAACCAGCATCGGCCCAGCACGTCCGTTGGCACTGTATGGCATGGTTGGTGATCGTTTTGAAGGCAGCAGTGTACCGGGGACCACGGAACATAAGAAGCGAAGACATCGAGAAGCCCAAGCCCTCCCAGGGTGAGACGCTTGTGCGTTTTCTTGCAGGCAGCATCTGCGGAACTGATCTCCACCTTTACAGGGGAGAATGGACGTGGATGAAGCCCGGGACGGTCATGGGTCACGATGCTTGTGGGGTCGAGGAGTCGACGGGCCGAAGAGTGGTCATGATCCCAGTCGTCTACTGCGGCACGTGCTACTACTGCATGCAGGGTCTGTTCACTCTCTGCGAGAAAAGCAAGGTCATGGGATTCTCACGCGATGGCTTCTTCGCAGAACACGTTGCCATTCCGTCACAAAACCTGGTTCCTGCCCCGCAAGACGTCAGCGATGAGGAAGCCGCAATCATCGAGCCAGTCGTTCTGGCGATTCGCACGCTCAACAGCCTCCAGCCCAGAATGGCCGATTACGTCACTGTCGTCGGCCAAGGACCAATTGGCATCGTGATGACTCAGTTGGCCAAGCTCAAGGGATGTCGCGTGATCGCGGTCGACGTTCAGGAGCACAGGTTGGAGCTTTCTGAAAAGTACGGCGCGGACGTGTGCGTGAATGCCGCTCAGGAGGATGTAGTTGAGGCGGTGAGGCGTGTCACCGGACGGGGATCGGACATCGTGGTTGAGACGGCGGGAACGAGGCGCACGGTTGAGCAGACGCCTTTCCTCGTTCGTAGAGCGGGAAAGGTTGCGCTCCTTGGCGAGTCGAAGGGATTCTTGGACTTGGAGAAGGCTGACGAGGTGCAGTTCTCAACGTTCTACATTTCCCCTCTCGAGTATCCTTTGGCATTGGACCTCGTGTCAAGGAAGATGGTTGACGTGAAAGGTTTGGTGTCGCACAGGTTCAGGCTTCAGGACTTCGAGAAGGCGCTGCAGACTGCTGACAATCCTGCTGAACGGCCGGTGAAGGTCGTCGTCACCGCGTAGCCTGCGACCGCTTGCGAGCCTTCGTTATCGCGACTTCAGTTGCCCCCACTGCCGCTTCGACTTCGTCTCCGACTTTTATTCCCAGATTGCGAGAGACTTCTTTCGGTACAATGACGGTCAAGGAGGCCGTTGCTGCCAAGGCTATTTTGAGTCGTTCGCCATAGTTCTCTTTTTGCACGCCGATGACTTTCCCCTTGAGCCGGTTTGTCGCATGTCTCTCCGGCTTTTCAGGCTGATGTTGCTTGGATTTCAGTAGGGCATCGTTCAGGAAGCCTTCCAGTCGCCTATACTCTTCCAGCAGGTCATTTCCGAGGGGCGTCAGTCTTGCTCCGCCGCCTCCTGACTTGCCGCCTCTGTATGTTTCCACGATTGGCTTGCTGAGAGATTTTTCCAGTCCTCTTATGTAGCTCCAGACGTAGCGGTAGGACATTCCGAGCTTGCGAGAGGCATTTGACAACGACTTTTCCTTTTCTATTTGGTCTAGGATCTCGGCTCCACCTTTGCCGATGAGCGGTTTTCCGTCGTGTTCGAGCCACATCTTGAATGAGAATTCATGTCCTTGTCTTTTGTGCGCTGGCATACTGGTTTGCTTTATTGGCGCGCAATACTTATAAAGCTAAAGGCGTTATGAACGAAGGAACATAACGGCGGGCGATGGTATGGACGCTTGGAAAAAAATGCTGCTGGCCGCGGCTGCAATAAGCGTTGTATTGGTGGGGGCAACGTTGGTGTATTTTCGGTATTTCAGTCGGAGGAGACTGATGATCTCGACGACGACAAGTCTTCATGACACGCTGTTGCTTGATGCAGTAGAGAGGGATTATGAGTCGAACCATTCAGTTGATCTCAACTTCATTCCGGTCGGCACGGGCATAGCGATTCAGCAGGCGCAGAACGGCGACGTTGATCTCACGCTTGTCCATTCGCCTTCGAACGAGAAGCTTCTTCTTGAGAGCGGGGATGGAGTCTGCAGAAAGGCAATTGCGTACAACTTCTTCACAATCGTCGGCGACTCGTCCGACCCTGCAGGAATACAGGGGCTCAATGCCACGGCGGCGCTGGACAAAATCGCCAAGTACGGGAGCGCCGATCACGCTGGTTGGCTGTGGGTGACAAGAGGCGACAATTCCGGAACCCACCAGAAGGAACAGAGCCTGTGGAAGTTGGCCGGCTACAACTACTCCGACGTGTCCAGGCAGACGTGGTACGTGAACGCAAGCAATGCGATGGGTGAAACCTTGCTCATGACCCAGCAGTTCTCAGCGTACACGCTCTCGGACATAGGCACGTATCTGCAGTTCAAGAAGGATGGAAGGATCAGCCTTTCCCAGTTCGTGCAGAAAGAGAAGGCGCTGCTAAACGTGTACAGCGTCATTGCCGTGAGCCCGACAAAGCATCCGAGCGTGAGCTTCAACGACACGATAGACTTCATAGAGTATCTGATATCCGATGAATGTCAGAGACTGATAGAGGGCTATGGAGCGGGCAGCTACTCGCAAAGCCTCTTTCACGGGGCAGTCCAGCCCTTGAAGCAGGGTTCGCCGGCGCAAGTGGTTGGCTGGATGCGAGAGTACGCCTTCTTCAACGGCACGGAATGCCCTCAAGAATATAGGGATGGTCACCCGGAACTGTATGAAAAGGGACTTACACGTTGAATGAAGTTTTGGACGGAATAGTGAAGGCGTTTCAACTCATCTTCTCAGGTGACCCGACAGTTCTTGACGTCACGGCGCGTTCTCTGTTCATTTCGGGCACCGCGACGCTCTTGGCCATCTTGTGGGGCGTCCCCATCGCAATGCTGCTGGGACTCCGAAATTTCCGGGGAAAATTCCTAGTCAGAGGCTTTTTCAACAGCCTGATAGGAATCCCAACCGTGGCACTCGGGTTAATGCTGTTCCTGCTCTTCGAGAAAGAGTCAGGGATCCTCGGCTTCCTGCGCCTCCTCTACACCCCGACTGCCATAATCATAGGCGAGGCAATACTCGTAACACCCATAATGGTGAGCTTCGCAACCAGCGCGATAGAAGCAGTAGATCCGCAGGTGACGGAACTGGCTCAAACGCTAGGGGCATCAGATTCCCAAGCCTCCATAGCAGTTCTGAAGGAAGCAGCCAACGGCATCTTCCTGGCCGGAACAGCCTGTTTCAACAGAGCAATAGCCGAGCTAGGTGTCGCCTTGATGGTCGGCGGAAACATCGTCGGCTTGACAGACGTTCTGACAACGGCAATCTCGAGACAGACGCAGAGAGACCTGAGCGTCGCAATCGCGCTCTCGATAATACTGCTCATCTTGGTCTTCGCACTGACGTTTGTCGCAAATATTCTCCGAAGGAAGAAGAGATGAGCTTCGCGGCGGAACTCAGAAATGTTTCGAAGACTTTTGGCGAAACAAGAGCGTTGAGCAACATCGACCTTGGAGTTCGCGAAGGAGAGGTAATGGCTCTTCTCGGCCCCAACGGCTCGGGGAAGACAACGCTGCTCAAAATTCTAGCGCTCATACAGCCGCCGTCGGAGGGCGAGGTCTACCTCTTCGGCAGCAGGGTAGCGAGCAGTAATGGCGAGCAGATGCGGATGCGGGCCACGATGGTCTTTCAGAAGACTGTTCTCTTCGATACGACGGTGCTGGGCAACGTGATGTACGGTTTGAAGATGCGAAAAGTGCCCAAGGGCAGGATGTCGGAGAAGGTGAAGGAGGCTCTGAGGCTTGTCAAGCTTGAAGGCTTTGAGAAGAGGAACGCGAAGCAGCTTTCCGGAGGCGAGCAGCAGAGAGTCGCTTTTGCAAGGGCATTGGCAATAGAGACGAAGCTGCTTTTGCTGGACGAGCCCACCGCCAACTTGGACCCGCAAAACGCCTCAATGGTTGAGGAGATCATTGCCACTGTCAACCGCGACCGAGGAACCACGATTGTAATGGCGACCCACAACATGTTCCAAGCGAAGAGGCTTCCCACCCGTGTGGGAATAATTGACAACGGGAAACTGAACGACATAGGAGGTGTGTCCGAGATTTTCGGAAAACTCTCGAAGACCCTGGCCGGCTTTGCGGCTCTGGAGAACGTCTTCAAGGGCACGGCGTCTGCCGCTGAGAACGGCACTTGTCTGGTTGACGTTGGGAATGATCTGCGAATCGAAACTGCTTCTCAGGCGAGCGGCGCGGTTTCGTTGTTTGTGAGTCCCGACGACATAATCCTGTCCAAGAGCAGATTTGCCTCAAGCGCGCGGAACACTTTCAGAGGGAAGATTGTGGCGGCCACTGATTCGGGATCTACGGTCAGGCTGAAGGTAGACGTCGGCGCATTGTTCACTGTGCACGTGACTAGGCGTTCTTTCCACGAAATGGGGCTTAATCTGAGCTCCGAAGTGTTTCTCACCTTCAAGGTGTCAAGCGTCCAGATCATTTGACTGTCTGAATTCCCTGTTGCCAACGCACCACGTGCTGCATTGTTGCCCAGATATTGAATGCCTGAAGGCCTGATGTGCGAGTGAGAAAGACTCTGGCGGACGCTATTTGGCACTTGTTTCGTCAGGTGACTGTGCCTTCTTCTCTACGGCCAGTTCGGACAGGATGACGAGAGCCTCACCCACCGGCATGCCAAGCCTCGCTGCAAGCTCTTCAGGCTCAGCCTGTGGGTTCTCGTGCAGGACGATCTCGCGCGCGTAGGCTTTGTGGCTTGGGTACAACACTAAGGCGTGAACCACTTCTACCAAGACAGGCCAAAGCTTCTCTCTTTCGCTTTCCTCAAGATGCATTTCACATCGTCCCCATACAGTGGGTTGAAGTTCGTTATTCAGTTTGCTTCCACCACAAAGTATATTTCTCCTTCAGCGTGATTACAGCCTCCAAAACATCGCAACAGAGTGGGAGCAAATGACAACTAAGGCGGTGATTTTCGACTTGGACGGTACACTGGCCAGCTTCAACCTGGACTACATGGCCGTGAGAGCGGAAGTGAGGGGCCTGCTGATTAACAGAGGTGTTCCAGCCTCGCTTCTCATGACCAACGAGAGCATTTTTGACATGCTGAAGAAGGTTGAGATTTTCCTGAAGAACAACGGGAAGCCGGGCAGGACGTTTGAAAAGATGCGACGTGAAGTTTTGCTGTTGGCTGAGAAGTACGAGATGGAGGCTGCCAAGACGACGAGTCTGATTCCGGGCGCCGTGGAAACGTTGGAGGAGCTCAAGCGGATGGGCTTGAAGATCGGCTTGTGCACTATTAATAGTGAAAAGTCCACGAGCTACATCTTGGAAAGGTTTAGGATTGCACGTTTCTTCGACGTCATTGTGCCCCGCGACAAGGTGAAATATGTCAAGCCGAACACTGAACATCTGGAGGCGGCATTGCACGCCTTGCGAGTCGATCCCGATGAGGCGCTGATCATCGGAGATGGAAGGCGCGACATGCAATGCGCTAGTGAGCTTGGAGTGACCGCCGTTGGATTCCCGACCGGGCTTTGCACGGGAAAGGAGCTGACTGATTCCGGGGCCGCATACTTGATTGACATGCTCACCGAGCTGCCGAGCCTCGTCCAACGCCTAAACGACGAAAGCACGCAGTGAAAACAGACTGGCCCACGTAGGTTGCGCATCGTCCTTGAAATAGCACGAGACTGACAGTCGTACTATTTTTTCTCTTCTTACGCCGATCCGATGCGCAAAGTAGCCACGACTGCAGGTAACATACAGAAAGCGCCTCGGGACTGTGTGAAGTCACTGCGGTTTGAAGTAGTATCTTGGCCACTGAGGCCAAGGTTGTGTTGCCACGCATTCTCCAAAATCCATCTGCAGCCGCATTCCTATTTTTATCTGCTCCAGCGCCACGCCTCTTATCATGCCGGGCAGCTTCGAGCCGTTATCAAGCTGGACTATGCCCACGGCGTAGGGCGCCATCGACTGGAACTGGGCCGGGGCAACGTGGATAACCGTGTACGTCAGTAGCTCACCGCTCCTTGGAATCTCGATCCATTCGAAATCCTTGGAGAAGCAGTCAGTGCACACTATTTTCGGCGGCAAGTGAACTTTGCCGCATTTCCTGCATTTTGCGCCGAGCAACTTGCCTTGGTTTATGTTCTTGTAGAATTGTTCTATCGTGAAGGGAGCTGGCTCTGCCATCAGTCCTCCCTCCTGTAAATGTGGACGGCCGCCGTGGCTCCTGAGCCGCCGAGGTTGTGTGAAAGCCCGACGCGGGCGTTTTTAACTTGCCTCATGTCTGCCTGTTCCGTGAGCTGCAGGTAGACCTCGTACGCTTGCGCTGTCCCAGTCGCCCCGACCGGGTGCCCTTTGGACTTCAGGCCGCCGCTGGTGTTGACGGGAATTCTTCCGCCCAGCCTTGTCTCGCCGTTTTCCACTGTTCTTCCGCCCTCGCCGGGTCTGCAGAATCCCAAATCCTCGTAAGCGATGATCTCTGCGATCGTGAAGCAGTCGTGGACCTCGGCGAAGTCAATGCCTTCTGGCTCGACTGCGGCCATTTCGTAGGCTTGTTTCGCCGCCAGCTTTGCAGCTTTGAGCGACGTGAAGCTTTCGCGTTCGTACATGCCGATGGTGTCGCTTGCCTGCCCGCTTCCGACTATGTGCACGGGCATGTCGGTGTACCTGCGGGCAAGTTCAGGTCTCGTCAGTATTATGCAGCTTGCGCCGTCTGTTATGAGGGAGCAGTCGTAGAGTTTCAGTGGCCAAGCAATGACGCGGGATGACATGGCGGCTTCAACGGTTATTTCCTTCTGCATCTGCGCTTTAGGGTTCATGCTGCCGTGATAGTGATTCTTGACCGCTACGGAGGCGAGATTGTGCTCGGTCGTGCCGTACTTGTGCATGTGCGCGGAAGCCATGAGAGCGAACAGCCCCGGAAAGGTTATTCCGTGCCACTGCTCGAACGGAAAATCCGACGCCATGGCAAGATACTCTGTGACTTCAGGCGTGGTGCGGTGCGTCATCTTCTCGACTCCCCCCACCATGACCACGTCGCACATGCCGGACCGCACCGCGTAAATTCCGGACCTCAAAGCGGCTCCGGATGAAGCGCAAGCTGCCTCTGTTCGGGTGGCCGGGACATGCTCAAGCCCCGCCCATTCGGCCATCGTGGCGCCGGAGTGTCCCTGATGCTCGTAGGCTTCTCCCATGTGCCCCACGAAAAGCGCTTTAATATCCTTCTTCGGGTCGAGTTTTGGGCAGCGGTCGAAGGCTTCCTTTGCTGCTTCAGCAAAGATTTCCCTCGCGTACAGCCCTTCCAGTTTCCCGAACTTTGACAGCCCCGCGGACACTATTGACACAAGTGGCTTGCCGTCCAACCATGAACGCCTCCAGATTGTTTGTCGAGCTATTGCGGAAGGATGAATAGTGTAAAAGCGTTATTTAAGCTTCTGAGAGTCCTGAGCGAAGCCCTTCGGAGAACAGAGCTGCTGTTGACGCCGGAAAAATGGGGTCGGCATGAGCCGACTTTCAGGACGCGACTATTTCGGGCCGAAGGTTTTCTTGACCCACGCTGCGGTCTGTTCCATGTCTTGTCTGAATCGTTTGAGCTCTTCCGGCGTCCTCTTTGGTGGGACCGGTTCTTCGGCAGGCGTGCCATAGAGGTCTAGTAGGTCGCCTTTTGGCTGGGTGGACATGTGAATGTTGACTTTGAGGCCGATGTTCACTTTTTCTGGGTCGATGTCGCGCATCGTCATCGGCAGACATGTGTTTGTGCCTTCGATTCTCACCATCGCTCCGACCAAGGGCTGCAGATGCGCCATGGACGGCCACGCAATTGCCATTATCGTGTACGAGTGGACGACGCCCTTCTTGGGAAGCTCAATCCACTGGGTTTCTTCCAGTCTGCATTCTGGGTTGTAGCAGTGGGCTCTGGGTGGGCAGTAGACCATTTTGCACTTTGGGCATTTTGTGCCGTAGAGCTTTCCTTCGAATAGTCCCGTGAAGAACTTGGAGACTTTGCCGTAGCTGTGGTGGAACATGCTCCCATGCGGGCGATGTACGATCAGGAATTCTTGTGGCTTCAGATGGTTGAGCGTCGGTCCGTCGTTCATCTCCACGATCTTGTAGCCTTCAGGTCTCCAGCCGCCTTTGCGCTCCCATTCTTCCCACAGTTTCTCGTCGATCTTCCGTTCTTTTATGATCTTTTCTGGTCCTGGCTGTCTCATTTTCTTACGCCTCCAGTATCACGGCGCCTGCTTGGCATCCTGTGCCGCCGTGTCCGTGTATGAAGCTTCTTTTTGGGTTGCTCAGCTGTCTGCCGGGTGCCCCCCACTTCTTGCTTATCTGGTTGCTCAGCTGCCAGTAGGAGTCGACGACCTGTGCGATGGAGGTGGAGCCGACTGCGTGTCCCTGCGCGGTCAAAGCGCCGCTGAGTTGGCATGGTAGCTCTCCGTGGGGACGTATTGCACCGTCTCGAACCAGCTTCTTTCCTTCCCCTCGCTTGCAGAAGTCAAAGTCCTCAAGTCCTGCCAAGACGACTCCTGCGTATGGGTCGAATATCTCTACGAAGCTGATTTCCTTCCGTGGGTTCTTGATGCCAGCATCCTTGTAAGCCATTCGCGCGGACACTCGGAGTGATCCGAAGTTGAGCAGGTCAGGATATGGAGACATTGGCGCTGGAACGTTTTTGGGCCAGATTTTCTCGTCCTCGGGGTAGAGGCCCTTCCACGCCGGGTTGTCAGGTCTGTCCCCGGGTCTCATGGTGTCGGTTCCGAAGCCCACGCCTGTTATCCAGACAGGGTTGTCGGTCAGCTTTTTGGTGAGTTCTTCGTTTGCAAGCAGCAGCGATGAGGCCCCTTCACTGGTCATTGCGCACTCGTGCAGCCTGTAAGGCCACGAGATCAGCCGCGACTTGTACACGTCCTCCACGGTCATCTTGCCGAACCCGTGCTGTGCGGGCCACTGGGCGTACGGGTTTTCGAGTGAGTTGTTGTGGCAGAGCACTGCAACCTCGGCCAAGTCTTCCTCAGTGTCGCCGTAGATGTGCATCCGTCTCGTTTCAAGAGTCGCGTAGAAAGCGTTGTACGTGAAGCCTGAAACAAAGTCCCAGTCAGTGTCTCCGGCGATTGCGATGGCTTCGTTCACCTTCTGTATGGGCATCTCGTTCATCTTTTCCCATCCCACGACTAACACCATGGGGAACATGCCTGAGCGTATCCACAACGCCGCGTTTATGATGGCGTCGATCGGTGTTGCGCCGCCTGATTCGACTCGATAGGCGGGCACTCCGCTCAGCCCAAGGTAGTCGTGTATTATCCAGTGCATGCATTGTTGCTGTTCGAGGATGTCGCTGAAGTAAGAGTAGCAGCAGGCATAGCCTTTCCTCATGAAGTCGCCAAGTTCAAGATCTGGCACGTCGTTGAGGATGCTTTTGACTGCTTCCGCGCACATTTCTTCCTGCAGAGTGTGCCGTGGGTTGTCGAAGCGTGAGATGCTGCCAGCGACTATTCCGACTTTCTTCACCATTTCACCTCATTGTTCGAGAGAAGTAGCTAGTGAGACTCTCGGGACTATAAGATTTTTGCGGCAACCATCTGTCCACGCATTCATCAGAGGCCACAATTGATCCGATGCGGGGCCACGTTATTCTTCTGGACGTGGGCTGTACTAATCCATAGGTTAATATCGGCACATAGCTGAAGGGTATTCTAGTGACGAGAATGAAGCATGTTTCTTTCTTTTCAGTCACCTTGGCGTTGTTGACAATCATTTTGCTGGCTTGTGTCTTTGCTTTTCCAGTCAATGTGACGTTTCAGGCGGCCGCCGTCAGCCCCGATTTGCCAATAGACACGAACGCCGAATACGCAAACGGTTCTATCTCTCTGCCGCCGTATGGGCACATCTGGTACACCTGGATAAACACGTCAACCACTCAGGTCATCAGCTACGCTCTATTTTCCGATCAAGTCAACTCCCCCATACTCAATCTCCTGGGGCAGCATTTTCAACTGTCTGACGGCACCGAAGTCTTCGTTGCGAACACCTTGTCCTTGATGGAGTTGTACAATGACACCAGCGGTGACGGCCTTCCTCAAGCCAACTTCACCTCTGGGGACTCCGAGATTGCCTATTATCTCCTCGCGAACAGCAGCCTCAGCTACGAGGTGACACCTGTCCACAAGGTGGTCAAGGAAGGGCTGCCACATTACGAGTGGGGATTCAGGTACGAAGGAGTGGATGCGGCTCTGCTCTGTCCGGAGGAGCAGCCGGGGAATGCTGCCGCCATGGGGATGATTGACTACATCGGGTTCAGCTACGACCTCTACGTTGTCGGAAACGTCAGCTACATGAAGCCCAGCTTCGACATCGGCAAAGTACTGAGCATCCAGCAACTGCCTGCCTGTCCGTCAGTTTCTCTTGATGGCCTCAGCCTGTCGATGCTTTTCGCAACGGCCACAGTCTCCACCCGGTCATCTTCTGCGTACGTGAACGGAGAAGTCTACAACTCCACAACCGCCGACAGCCCATCCGTTTCCATGGAAAGTGGACAGATAGGCGTCGAGACCGTAAAAGCCTTTGAGTTTCTGTTCGGCGAAGACTACAACCTCACCCGGGGGATGGGCACAGAGACGCATGAGGCGAAATATGAGGCAGCGGCAACCTCCAGCGTTCCCACAGGCGCGTATTCCTCGCTTGAATGGATCATCGACTGCTTTGAGCGAAACCTGAATGCCACTCTACTGTTTGGCGGCATGAAAGAAGAACTGAGCCTCGCCTGCAATTCCTCTGATCTTCTGTACCGGATTTGCTACCCCGTGTGGGACGGGTTCGCCATTCAACATGACCCAATCTACGTGGCCTACTTGTTCAGTGACGTTGAGATCCCGGAGTTCCCGGCATCGCTTGTGCTCTTGGTTCTGATGCTGGTCGTCTCATCGGTGGCGCTCGTCGGCCGTGTGGGCAAACGCCGAAAGCCTGCCTTGCAAGTCAGGTCTGCAATGTTGCGCCAACACCCCATTTTTTAGCGGGGTCTCGTTGCACAGTTTCGCGGGCAATTCTTTTATAGCCATCTCCATCTCCCTACCTGCATGCACATAAGCCGAATTGCGACGGCGTTTCCAGAAGACGAATTCTCGACAGAGGAACTGATCGCTCACTTTCCATGCCTTCTTCCGGACGATGTCAAGCAGAACGCGGTAAATCTTGGTGTTTCGAAGCGTCGTCTCCTGTTCAGCCACATCTGTGATCCGGACGAGTCGCCAGTGGCCTTCGAAGAGGCGTATGTTGCCTTGTGCGCAAGCGCATGCAAAAATGCGATGGAGAGCGAAGAAGTTTCGGCGGAGCAAATTGGCTGTCTCGTTGCCACGTACGACGCGAGCCCGTTCCTGAGTCCCGGCCTAAGCCAGATTCTCATGCGCCAATTGGATCTCGGCTTAAAAGCCCGCAATTTCAACCTTCAAGGCGCGGCGAGCACGGCCTTTCACCAAGCACTCGAGTTCGCCCGTAGCTGGCTTTCATGTCATCCTGACGAAAAAGTTCTAGTCTGCGTTTCAGGCATCAACTCGTTTTGGTTCCAGAATCAGGTGAGAGGGCTTGACCAAGTCTTGGAGACGCGACAGATAAGCAAGATCGGTGACACGGCGGGGAGATTGGTCGCGCTTAGGAAATGGGTTGCCGCCATGCAGTTCTTCCTGTTCGGCGACGGCGTGGCAGCCGTGATCTTGGAAGGCGGAAAGAGAGGCTTGTGCGTTGGTGAAATCGTTGAAGTCACAAACGTGAATGAAGCAGACTATTTGGCTGGGTACGCTGCACTGGTGCCCTCGAGTGAGCCTTTCAGGTTCGGCTTTCATGCTCATTTGGGAAGAGAGATTCCTGAAATGGGAGTCAAATACGCAGATTCGGTGTTGAAGCGGCTTTTTGGAGAAAAGGAACTGACGGAGGCGAAGCGAGTGAGGAAGTGGGCGATTCATACGGGGAGCCGAAAAATCCTGACGGCGCTGGCTGAACATCTTAGCATTGATGGTGAAAAGCTTCGCGAATCACATGACGTGCTCAATGAGTACGGCAATCTAGCCGGGGCCAGTCTTCCCGTCATCGTCGAGCGGATAGTCTCAAGTTCCGGCCTGTCCGAAGGAGACGCCATTTTGATGCTTGGATATGGCTGGGGATTCTCCTCGGCCGCGTGCATGCTGGAAAATGTAGGCGAGTGAAAGCCCGCGTCTGTCGCGGGAAACTCCATGCCTCGACGCGGGTTCTTGGAGAAAGTGTTAAGAACGAACACTGAGGAACATGTGGCACATGTTGCCGATTCCTCCATGCGGAGCGTACTGCGAAAACTGTCTTTCCTACAAGAAGCGCTGCGATGGATGCTTCGAGACAAGCGGCCACTGTCCACTTGCACGTGAACAGGGAAAAGATGTCTGTCCCATCTGGGAGTGCGCGACACGTCGCGGAGTCGATCACTGCGGCGTCTGCGGCGACTTTCCATGTGACATATTCTTTACTTGGTACAATCCCAGCAGGGGAGTGGTCGGCATCCTGAGAAGAATCGGACTGCTCGCCTTCAGAAAGAAGGTCGGTGACGAAGCGTGGGTCAAATGGCTTCAGCAGAACAAGGTCGAATTTGGAACCTGATGCCAGCAGTTGCATGCGATGAGAGTCTGTGAACGGCTCATGCACGCGCTGTTCCGTGGGATTTCACGTTTCAATCTCGTGAAAAGTCTTTTTGAACCGATAAGAAAATATCCTTTGGTTTTGATACCGATAATGTCAGAGGAAACGAAAGAAGACGTTAATGGAGAAGCTGGACATGACGATGTTTGACAAGGAAAAACTGAAGGAAATCGAGCGCGCAAGAAGGCGCTGGGAACAGTCAACATTGCCCAAATGGGTTGAGAGCTTCGGCGAAAGAAAAGAAGAGTTCCACAACCACTCCGAAACTCTCATAAAAAGAGTCTACACCCCCGAGGACATCAAGGACTTGGACCTCATACGAGACTTGGGTTTTCCGGGCGAGTACCCGTTTGTGCGGGGCCTACATGCCACGTCCTACAGAGGAAGGCTTTGGACCATGCGGATGTTTTCGGGTTTCGGCACGGCTGAGCAAACGAACAAGCGTTTCAAGTATCTCCTGAAAGAGGGCGAAACGGGCTTGAGCATAGCTTTTGACTACCCGACGATCATGGGTTATGATTCCGATCATTCTTTCTCAAGGGGAGAAGTCGGAGTGTGCGGTGTGACAGTTTCCTCGCTGAAGGACATGGAGACACTTCTCAGCGGCATACCCTTGCACGAGGTCACGACCTCCATGACGATAAACGGGCCTGCAGCCATGCTTCTGGCGATGTACCTGTCCGTGGCCGACCAGCAGGGGGTCCCCCGCGAGCAGGTTGGTGGAACGACGCAGAACGACTTGCTCAAGGAGTTCTTCGCTCAGAAGCTTTGCATCTTCCCCCCCAAGCCTTCAGTCAGGCTCGTCACCGACATAATAGAGTACTGCACGCTTCACGTGCCAAAATGGAACCCGATAAGCATAAGCGGATACCACATAAGGGAGGCCGGCGCAAACGCCGTGCAGGAACTGGCCTTCACGCTTTACGACGGCCTCACATACGTCGAATCAACCCTCGAAAGAGGGCTGAAAGTCGACGAGTTCGCGCCGAGACTGTCATTCTTCTTCGCCTGCCACAACGACTTCTTCGAGGAGGTCGCCAAGTTCCGCGCCGCCCGAAGAATCTGGGCCAAGATGATGAAGGAAAGATTCCATGCCAAGAGCCCAAGGTCGATGTGGATGCGCATGCACATCCAAACCTCCGGATGCACGTTGACGGCTCAGCAACCGCTCAACAACGTCATGCGCACGACTCTTCAGGCGCTGGCCGCCGTTTTGGGCGGGACTCAGTCGCTGCACACGAACTCTTTCGATGAGGCTCTTGCGTTGCCAAGTGAGGAAGCCGCAAGGATAGCTCTTCGAACGCAGCAGATAATCGCCCACGAAAGCGGCGTCGCAAACACGGCGGATCCTTTGGCGGGATCTTACTATGTTGAGGCTTTGACGAACGAGATGGAGCAGAAGGCGCTGGAGTACATTCAGAGGCTGGATGACATGGGCGGCGCGGTGCCTGCGATAGAGAAGGGTTTCCTGCAGAAGGAGATAGCTGACAGCGCATACAAGTATCAGAGGGAAGTGGACGAGAAGAGGCGGACAGTAGTCGGATGCAACGAGTTCACGATCGAAAAGGAGACCTATCCTGTCAAGCTACTGCGTGCGGACCCTACGGTCGAGGAGAAACAGATCGAGAGCGTTCAGAAGCTCAAGCGGGAAAGAGACAACCGCAAGGTCAGAGAGACGCTCGACCGGCTTCATGACGCGGCTGACAAGGGTGAGAATCTGATGCCGCCGATCATCGACGCGATCAAGGCGTATGCGACGCTGGGTGAGACCTGCGACGTGCTAAGGAAGATCTATGGCGAATATAAGGAGCTAATAATCATCTAGTGGAGGGGAGCAATGGTGCAGAAGAGGAAGCTCAGAGTACTGATTGCAAAGCCCGGGCTTGACAGCCACGACCGAGGAGCGAAAGTCGTCGCAAGAGCGCTGCGCGACGCCGGCATGGAAGTGATCTACACTGGACTCAGACAGACGCCGGAACAGATAGCTGAAACGGCGTTGCAGGAGGACGTTGACATCATAGGTCTCAGCATCCTTTCTGGCGCTCACAAGTCGCTCTTTCCGAGGATAATGAAGTTGCTCAAGCAGAAGGGTCTAGACGACGTCGTGGTCTTCGCGGGAGGCATAGTCCCCGAGGAGGATGTTCCCGAGATGAAGAAGCTGGGGATAAAAGGATTCTTTGGACCGGGCACGCCCACTGAAAAGATAGTGCAGTACCTGACAGAGAACGCGCCGAAGAGGGCATAAACCCGAGACGTGAGGAACCGTTGCCTAGAGCCGAAGAGACGAGCCGCGGAGTTCTACGCGGGGACCGCAGAAGCATAGCCCGCGCCATCACAGTCGTCGAGAATGGCGCTGCCGACGCCAAGAGGCTGATGGCCCTACTGTTCCCGCACACGGGAAAGGCGCACATAATCGGGTTCACTGGTTCCGGCGGAGCGGGAAAGAGCACGCTCATCGAGAAAGTGACGCGGGAATATCTGCGGAAAGGACAGACAGTTGGAGTAGTCGCTGTGGACCCCACCAGCCCGTTCACGGGTGGAGCATTTCTCGGCGACCGAATCCGCATGCAAGACCTCAGCACCGACGAGCGCGTGTTCATACGGAGCATGGCCACGCGTGACCATTCGGGCGGAATAGCCAAGGCAACCAGAGACGCTGTCAGAGTCTTGGACGCGGCAGGAAAGAACATTGTTATCGTCGAGACGGTTGGCGCTGGGCAGTCCGAGGTGGAGATATCGAACGTTGCCCAGACCGTGGTTGTGGTGCACGCGCCGGGTTTAGGCGATGAGATACAGGCGATAAAGGCTGGGATCATGGAGATAGCCGACGTGTTCGTCGTCAACAAGGCCGACCGCGAGAACGCTGATGAGACGGTCATTGATATTCGGGCTATACTGCAGCTTGACGACAAGGAGAAAAGCCGCACGTGGAAGACCCCTGTTTTGAAGACAGTCGCGCTGACAGGTGACGGCGTCAGAGAGCTAGTGGACAAGCTTGAAGAGCACAAGCAGTTCTTGGAGGGCGAACATGACAGAAGAACCATGCTGGCGGCCAAGGCCGAGGCAGAGCTGGTCGAAGCCGTGAAAGAAAGGGCTGCGGAAGCGATCCTCGACGGGTTGCGAAGGGACGGGAAACTGGATGGGTTGCTGCAGGAAATCGTCGAGAGGCGAATGGACCCCGATTCCGTTGCTGACAGAATACTGAAGAGGGCACTGAGCAATGTCTCATCTTGAGGAAGGCCTCGTGCAGGTCTACACGGGCAACGGCAAGGGCAAAACCTCTGCAGCCTTCGGGCTGGCACTCAGGGCAATGGGGAGAGGCCTGAAAGTCTGCATAGTACAGTTCATAAAAGGCGGGTTCGACTACGGCGAATTGCACGTCGTTGACAAGCTCCCTAACCTCAGACTTGAAGCGTTCGGAAGAGGAGAATTCATTCTTGAGAAACCACCCAGCCGCAGGGACGTTGAGCTTGCTGAGAAGGCGCTTGAATTCGCCGAGAAGGCAGTCCGCGAGGGCGAGTATGACGTGGTCGTGCTCGACGAGGTCAACGTGGCCCTCAGTTTGGGCCTGATCAGCTTGGACCGCGTGCTCGCTCTAGTTAGGAGCAAGCCCGGAAACATGGAGCTCGTGTTGACTGGCAGAGACGCGCCTCAGGAGCTCATAGAGGCGGCTGACTTGGTAACTGAGATGCGTGAAGTGAAACACCCTTTCAGCAAGGGTCGGCGTGCTCGCAGAGGAATAGAGTACTAGAACATTCACTGGCGGGCTGGAGAGACTTTCGGTGCATTGAATGAGGTTTGTCCCCTCTGAATACTCGAGGAAAGCGTGAGGCGTTCCTAGTCTTTTGCCAAAGGATAGATTTCCTTTGCGACGTACGCCACGTATTTCTCCTTATCAGAGAGGTTGAAGATGGTGACCGACGCGTCTCGTGTTATCCCCACCACGTAGCCGTACCCCTTCGCTCTGGCGACCACGTACCAGAGGTCGCCGTGTTTCCCGTAGTCCTCGAACAACGAGGTATTAGTCAGGTCGGGCCCATAGAGCGAAAGCTTGTTCACGTTTGGGATGTCCACGTTGTCGAAGAAGGTTATCTTTGTGTCCTCCGGGTTCTTGAGGTGAAATTCCTTCAGGGTCTCCGGCGAGATTCTGGCTTCGACTATGCCGCCTGTCTTGCCGAAAAGCAGTTCGCTGAGATTGTTGGCCACGAAGTTTGCCAGCCTCTTTTTCTCGACAACGGTCAAAAAGATGTTCTTCTCGTGTTCGGCGAAGCTGAACATTGCTTCGACTGTGCGGGGAGTTGGAACTATTTTGCCTCTGTGAAAGACCTGAACGACATAGTCGTGCGAGTACACCCCCTTCAGTGTTCCTCCCTTCGGGAGAAGCCCAACTATCTCGGTGACCAATTCAAACTTGTAGTCGCCTTCCTCGTACGACTCTTCCGAACGGCTTCCCTCAAGCGTCGAGGCAACGTCGGCGAGCGCCAATGGCTCTGAGAGCTTGAATATCTTGCCTGCAACGACCATCTTCCCGTCTCCTTTCAGTCTAGACATTCGCTGTTTCTCGAATTTAATCTTGCCGCTATAGAAGGCACGCATGAGATGGCTTACTCAGGCACCAACTAGGCTTCTGCATCAACCTCGGTGTTCTGCTTCAAAAACGGTGGGTTAGATTTATGAGCATGCATAGCATATTCTCTCATCCTTCGCGATCTCACGATCTGAAGGTAGACAGCATGCATGGAGTGAAGGCCATCTTCGAGCCCGAATCCGTTGTCCTCATAGGCTCGAGCACTATGAGCGAAAAAGTCGGAATGACTTCTCCCCGACTCTTCAAGAACGTCACACACAACATGCACCGGTACTTCAAAGGAAAGACCTTCGTCGTCGACCTTGACGGTGAATCCGGCTATGGCAGCGTGGACATGCTCCCAGAGACGCCTGACCTGGCAGTGGTCATGCTACCCCCAGAAGGCTCAATCGCTCAAGCCGAAAAGTCGGCGAGATCAGGCGTCAAAGCCTTTGTAATGATCACGGGCGGCTACACGGACGGACAGCGCAAACGCCTGTTGAGACTCAGAGAGAGATATGGCTGCCGGATTCTCGGCCCGAACACCATCATGGGCGTCGTGAACACGGCGAACGGCCTGAACACCACCTTCGAAAGAGACGCAATGCCCCGGAAAGGAAACATCGCCGTCGTCTCTCAGAGCGGAGGAGTCGGCGCATACGTGCTTGACTGGGCGCTGTTCTACCACATAGGCATCAGCAAACTTGTGTTCGTAGGAGACAAGCTGGACGTGGACGACGTCGACCTGCTGCAGTATTTGGGGGAGGACAGGAGAACCAAGGCCATCTGCCTTTACATGGAAGGCGTGAAAAACGGAAGAGAGTTCCTGGAATGCGCGAGGAAAGTTGTTGACAAGAAGCCGATACTGGCGCTGAAGGGCGGAACCACGCAAGAATCCGCCTTGCGGGCCAAGTCACACACTTCCAGCATAGCCGGATCGGACGAGATTTTCGACGCCGCGTTCAAGAAGGCGGGCATTGTGCGTGTGGGCGCGGTTGATGAGCTCATGGACATGGCTGTCGCCCTGTCGAAGCAGCCGTCGATGAAGGGCAACAGTGTGGCAATTGTGAGCAATGTTGGCGGACCGGCGATACTGGCCGCCGACGCCGTGTCGAGAAATGGTCTCAAGCTCGCAAGGCTGTCCGCCGAGACGCGGAGTCAGATCGAGAGGCTTTATCCCGGGGTTGATGCCACGAACCCGATTGACCTGATTGCCGACGCGAAGGCTGACAGATACGCGAAAGTGCTTGAGCTCGTCTTGCGAGACAAGAACGTGGACGGTGTGCTGGTGATAAACATGCTCAAGTCAACGTTTTTTGACCCTCGGGATGCGCTTGTCATACCGAAGGTGGCTGCGAAACATCCTGGCAAGCCGGTTGTGGATGTTCCGGCTGGCGGCGAAGACTTTGCCAAGGTTTACAAAGTACTGGGCAACTCGACAGTTCCGCTTTACAACCTTCCAGAGAAGGCAGCAAAGGCGCTGAAGGTACTGTGGACCTACGGCAAAATCGCCGCGAGACACTAATTATATCTTGCTGCTTTGCAGACTGTACTTGTGCGTGCTGCGTGGTGTGCGGGTGAAGCTTTGAGCAAGCGTATGGAATCCGATCATGAACTCGCTGGTGAGATCACCGAGTTCTGCTCGCATGTGGCTGGGCCTTGTGAAATCTCGGCCGTGTGCATTTGCGGTGACGGCGTCCTCGGGACATCCGCACAGAAGGCTTTGATCCAGATCTTGATGGTCGTGCGGGGCTATCAGCCGCGGCTGATGAGCTACGTCAAATTCCTAAAAGGGAAAAGCGTCTTTCTCATAGTTGTCGATCAGTGGGTCTTCGAGAGAGACGTGGATCGGGGATTTCTCGGCGAAGCACTGGCCAGTTCGCTGATTTTCCCCTACACGCCTCTCGTCAATGGAGACTATTTGTATCTTCAAGAGGTGAAGCTGAAGAAGCGGCTGATTCTCGAGGTTCTGGAGAATCTTGTGCTGGACTTTCCACGACTCTCCTGCGACTTCCGCATACGTCCCGTCTATTTTGTGCTTGAGACGTTGTGGACTCGGGTGAGGCTGTTCCCGCCCATGCTCGCTTCTATGCCTCGCTTCGTGACGTTGCTGGGAGACGACGGAGGCAAACAGGTTCTCCGCGGGTTCGACGAGGCTCTGGAGATGCTGGAAACAGATGGCGTCGTCTGCTCCGCTAATGGCTACTTGAGAATTGCCAGAAGCTTCGTGGACAGCGTGAAGACCCGACGCATGCGGTTCTTGAACCTTTTCAGGGCCGGACAGCGGACCCTGTTCGCGTCGATACTCGGGTTCTTCCCAAAGATTTTGGACACTCTTTCGCAAAGCCCGGAGTCGCTTCTTGATTTTCAGAAGATTCTTGAGCAGAACTCCAGATTCCGAACGCAGTTTGCTGATCCAGAAAACTACGTCTACGTCCCCACCGCAAGTGGGCTGGTTCCTCTTGCAAGCAGAATGGACATCGCAGAGTTCAGCAGAAAAGTCCTTTCAGCCGAGCACGATGCACGCGTGGAGGTTGAACAGGTCGGCGGCATCCTGAACGATGTCTACTTGATCAAGGTTCACTCGAAGTCGGGAGTCAAGAAAGCAGTGGTAAAGAGGTTTCGGGAGTGGTCAAGTTTCAAGTGGTTCCCGCTGACATTGTGGTCTGTGGGAACGCGCACGTTTGCGGTCTCGGGGAAGTCGAGGCTTGAGAGGGAGTGCAGCATGAATCAGCTGTTGTGCTCCAACGGGCTGCCGGTTCCCCGCATCTTGTATGCTAGCGCGGGCGAGCGGCTGATATTCATGCAGTACATTGAGGGTGAGCCGCTTGACAAGATCGTCCGCAGGATAATGACCGTGGAAGATGGCGCTGTCGCGCAGGAACTGGGGGTCATGAAGAGGACAGGCGAACTGTTCGCCGCCGTCCATGCTTTGAACGTCACGCTCGGAGACACTAAGCCTGAAAACATCATGGTCACGGAAGGCGGCGAGGTCTACTTGATGGATTTCGAGCAGGCTGTTCAAGACGGTGACAAGTCTTGGGACTTGGCTGAGTTCCTCTACTACATGGGACATGACGTGCCGCCCCTTTCAGATGTTGGACGAGTAGAGCTGGTCGCAAGAACCTTCTTGTCGAGCTATCTGGGAGCGGGTGGAGACTTGAAGGCTGTGAAGAATGCTGGAACCGCGAAATACACGAAAGTCTTCAGTGTCTTCACGCTTCCCCACATGATGTATGCGCTTTCAAACATTTGCCGAAAAGCCGATGATCTGAGGGAGTAGAAGATGGTCAGACGAGAGACAACCCTAACGTTTTACGGCGGCGTTGATGAAATAGGCGGAAACAAGATCCTAGTCACCGACCGCGACACCAAAGTGTTTTTCGACTTTGGGATGTCGTTCGGCGTGAAGAAGCGTTTTTACTCGCCGCCGTTTCTTTCGCCGAAAAGCGAGAAAAGCCTTCAAGAGCTTGAAATCCTGCCGAAGCTGGCGGGGGTTTACCGGTTTGACGAGGGCGAGCCACAGATCGACGCTGTGTTCGTGTCCCACGGGCACTTGGATCATTCGGCGTACTTGTCGTTCATAAACCGCAAGATTCCCGTGTACTGTGGAGACACGACGAAGACCATTTTGGAGACGTTGGGTGAGATTCGCAGGAGCGACTTGGAGTTTGACGTGGAAGGCGTCGACTTTCACCCCTTCAGAACTGGAGACAGTGTGAAGGTGGGCAGTTTGACGGTTGAGCCTGTTCACGTTGACCACTCAATTCCCGGCGCGTATGGCTTTGTGATTCACACTTCGGCCGGCACAATTGTCTACACTGGGGACTTCAGAGCTCACGGCGCAAAGCCGGGGATGACTCGGGACTTCGTGAAAGCTGCTGCCGAATCGGAACCTGTGGCGGTCGTGTCCGAAGCGACAAACTTGACAGGCGCATCGATCTCGTCTGAGGTCGAGGTCAAATCTAAATTGAGCGAGCTGGTGGCTCAGGCGGACGGGATTGTTCTTGCAGAGTTCGCTTTCGCCGACGTCGACCGGCTGAACAGCTTCTTCCGTGTCGCGAAGGAGAATGGGCGGTGCTTGGCCGTGTCTCTTAAGCAGGCTCAGTTGTTGGAGGCGCTGCGCTCTGACAAGGTTCTGGCTGTTCCGGAGTTGGACGACGAGTCGCTGCTGGTTTTTCGAAAGTCGAAGAAGCGGTTTAGCGGGTGGGAGAAGGGCCTTCTGGAGCGATACGCTGACAAGGTCGTTGACGTGTTCGAGGTTTCGAAGCGGCAGTGCAAGATTGTGCTGGCGCTGTCGTTCTACGATCTCGAGGAGCTCGTCGACATTCGGCCCGAAGCTGGAAGCTGCTACGTGCTTTCGGCGTCCGAACCTTTCAACGAAGAAATGGAGATTGACTACGAGAGACTCGTGAACTGGCTCGGGCACTACGGTCTTCCCCAGTACCACGTGCACGTTTCAGGACACGTGATGCCGCTTCAGCTCAAGTCTGCCCTGAGAGAGATTGGCGGCAGAAAAGTGTTTCCAGTTCATACTGAGGTTTCGGGGCTGTTTTGCAGGTTCATGCGGGACATGAAGTGTGAAGTGGTTCGGACAGAAAAAGCGAAGCCCTACCGGCTCTGACCTGGGTATTACTGCTTTTCCGCGTCAATACGGAATACCCCCCTCTAGATTTTGCTGTCATATCCTTCGGCTATTGGCCCGTGTATTTTCGGAACTGCCACTCTTGTATCCGTGAGTATATGGCTTCGAGTATCCGCGCGGCTTTTGGCCTTTCGATTGTGAGGAGCAGTTTTCCGACGTGTTTGCAGAGTTTCTTGTTTTGGGACATTTTCTCCCAGTCGGCGCAGTCGTGGAGTATTGTCTTGTCCTTGAGGTCAATGACCACGTGGTATTCTCTGACGGTTGCCTCAACTCGGTCTTCAGTCTGCCCCGTTATCATCAGTTCGTTGTCTGGTATGTCTCCGGCCCTTTTCAGCCTCGGCGCATCAATGAAGTATCGGAGCAGCCTGTCGAAGCTTGTTGTCTTTGGCTCAACGAAGGTTTCGAGAGTGGACTCGCTTGTTTCTCGCATTTGTCGGCGATACTGTTCAACCCGCACCTTGGCTTCTGTCTGTTGAGGGTTGAGTCCGCCTAGCATCTCGATTACTTGTAGGCAGTTCTCGACTGCGTAGCCGTGATAATGATTGTTGAAGTAGCCGTAGACCCTCTGGGCGCTGCCTGTCATCTGCTCAAGCTTCGGAACCCACGTCTCCAAGTCGCTCGCAGGATAGCGGTAGTCGTACCACGGTCTGGCTCCATGGCCGTGCCAGCGCACGTACGCGATGTCAGAGGTGACATGCACCTCCGGCGGAAGCAGCGGCTCGTCCACGACTGTGTAGGCTACGCCGTAGACTTCCAGAAGCCTCATCGTTTCGCTACGCATCCATGACAGGTGTCTGAACTCCACGGCAAACTTGACCTGTGTCGGAAGAACGTTGAAGAAGTCCTCCATCTCTTTGACTTTGTAAGCAAATTTCGGGGGAAGCTGTATGAGTATGCACGCAAGTTTGCCGCTGAGATAGAGGGGCTCCATCAACTCCACGAACCGCTGAACGTCCTGTTCTATGCCTGCGGAGAGGTCAAGCTTCTTTTCATGCGTGATGAGTTTGGGCAGCTTTGCGGCGTAGATGAAGCCTTCCGGCGAGTACTTGGTCCACCCCATCACCGTGCCTTTCTCCGGATACCTGTAGAAGGTTGAGTCTATCTCAACAGTCGAGAAGACCTTAGTATAGGCCCGCAGCATGCTCTTGTCTTCTTTGGTGTAGAACGGGCCTATCCACTCTCTGTAGCTCCATCCTGACGTTCCAAGACTGATTTTGCCTCGTGTTTCCTGCATTCACGTTCCTTCCTGAACCTGTCTGAGAGCACTCGAGACGTCTGCCATGTTGGCGTAGGTTCGATCTGGAAGCCTCATCAAGAAGTCGTGCGCACGTGCACGCTTCTCCTCGGTCAGGTCGAAGAGCTTCCAGCCTTGCCCATCCACCAATGTCGCTTTGGCGGCGGGGAATTCCGCATCCTCGCTGAGGACTTCCTCCAGCGATTCTAGCCCGGTTGAATGCGTGACCTGAGGGAACTTGCCAGTCTGCCTGTAAACTTTGAGTCTCGCGGCGTCCTTGTACATTCTCACAAAGTGAAAGCTCATCATGACCTTCCCGGACTTTGAGTCTGATGCCTTCCTGTCGATCTCGGCGAGCTCCTCATCTGCCGGCTGGTATACGTTGTGCTTTCCCCTGCCGAACAGTCGGGAGTACAGTATGTCAGACTCGTAAGCGGGAGTCTCGCCTTTTGAGAGATCAACGCAGTGGACTATGCTGTGCTCCTTCATCACGTCGACTAGCGTCGCCGGGAATGCCTCAGCGGCCGTGTTTCTCAGTTCAAGGGCGAGCCGCAGCCCTGCGAGATCAGTTGAAGACATGAGCCTGCGGAAGCCTTCGACTTCGGCGTCGCTGGCCTCGAAGGATGGTGGCGTCTGAAGGTGCAGGACCTCAGCGTTCAAAACTCCGCATATCTGTTTCATTCTCTGCAGTGTTCTGAGCGCCTGCGGCGTCGGCTGGAGCGTGTGTGAATGTGTCAAGGACTTGTGTGCCCTAACCGCGAAGTGGAAGTCGCGGGGCACTGTCCTTCGCCACCGCTCCGCTTCCGCTAGAGACGGCATCTCGTAGAAGGTCGAGTTGACCTCTACAAAGTCGAAGACTCTTGAATAGGCTTTTAAAGAACTCATTCCGGGAACCCGGAAATACGCCCACCCTCCTGTGCCTATCAAGTACTCTTTCAAGCTTAACTCCTCGACTTCGCCTATGCCCTCTGCTAGAATATGGTTGCTTCTGGATAATAATTGATTGTCAGGCTGGCTTCGACGGTTCATGGCAGTGGCACTGGCAAGTGCAGACTTTGAAGTATGAAGACAGCGTACGTGAGCACGATGCCGCCGGCCACCACGGAGCCTATTTGGCCGCCGACGTTTGTGGCCATAGCGTGCGGCAGAAGCCAGTTGTCAGGGTCTTCTTCCCTGCCGAGCCTGTGAGCTGTCCTTGCTGCCATGGGAAACGCGGAGATTCCGCAGGCCCCAATCAACGGGTTGACTTTGCCCTTAGTGGCGATGCAGACGACCTTGGCGAACAGGATGCCGCAGGCTATCGCGGCCACGAAGGCCACAAGCCCCAGTCCGAGAATCTCGAGGGTCTCGAACACAAGAAACTTCTCAGCCCCCATGGTCGCCCCTATTGTGACTCCCAGAAGCAGAGTGATTATGCTTGCCAGTTCGTTCTCGGCGGCTTTTGCGAGCCGGTTTACGACGCCGCTTTCCTTGAGTAGATTGCCCAGCATTAGGCTGCCCATCAGCGGAAGCCCCATCGGAGCGACGCCTGCAGTTATCAGCGTGACGACTATGGGGAAGATGACTCTGATCGTCTTTGGGTAGGCTCGCGGCTTGTATTCCATTTTTATGAGGCGTTCCTTGCGGGTGGTCAGCAGTTTGGAGAGGGGAATCTGGATTAGCGGTACCATTGACATGTACGAGTACGCGGCTACACTGACTGCGCCCAAGAGTTCGGGTGCAAACTTTGAGGACACGAATATGGCGGTTGGGCCGTCCATGGCCCCGATTATTCCGATGCTTGACGCTTGAAGCGGGGAGAACCCGATTCCCAACGCGCAGAGCATTGCCACGAAGATGCCGAGCTGTCCGGCCGCCGCGAAGATCAGGAACCAGGGGCGTTCAATCAGGGCGCCGAAGTCAATCATTGCGCCGAGGCCTATGAAGAGCAGGATGGGGAAGATGTCTGTGAGGACGCCGAACCTGTATATGTACCAGAGGAAACCCGTGTTCTCGGCCATGATGTCCGTGAAGGGAATGTTCACCAGAATTGCGCCGAAGCCGATTGGCAGCAGCAAGAGCGGTTCATACTGCTTCTTTATGGCTAGGTAGATTAGCACGCAGCCTGCCGCAATCATCACAGCGTTGCCGACCGGAAACGGCAAGAGAGCAGTTGCCATCTACGCCTTCACCTTCCTGAAAGTTGCCTCGTACGCGTCGCCGCCCATCGTCACTCTGAAGCGTCTTCCCCGCATTTCGCCTTCCAACGGCAAGTCGGACGAAACAAACTCGGGCCGCGCTTGGCCGCTCAGAAACCTCTTCGCCTCCTCGGGGAACAGCGCGTAAGACAGCACGTCTTCCTCCTTCTTCATCAGACCCAAGCCGTCAAGCTCGTCCCGACACTTCTTGTACATCGGCTCAAGCAGGTCGGCCGGTCTGCGATCAACAATCTCATCCTTCCACTTCGGCCCCAAGACAGCCTTATAAACCTCTTTCGAGATTTCGCCGGGTGGCTTACCATACATGCCTCGCACGTAGTTCTTGGATTCCTCGGTCACGCGCTTGTACCTTCCATACAGCACGTTCATTATGGCTTGGACACCGGCAATCTGCGACGTAGGGGTCACCAGCGGAGGCCAGCCCAAGTCTTCCCGCACACGATGTGTCTCCTCGAGAACCTGCCGGTACCTGTCAATTGCGCCTGCCTGCTCAAGCTGGATTATGAAGTTGGAGAGCATTCCGCCGGGAATCTGGTGCAGGCTCACCGACGGGTCTATCATCATGGCCGCTTCGCGGTGCAGGTGCCGGTACTTGTCCCAAACCGTGAGGAAATACTTCCTGCACTCCATCAGCAGTTCAAGGTCGTATCCCGTGTCATACTCGGTGCCCTTCAAAGCCGCCACCACCGACTCGGTCGGCGCGTGTCCTGCTCCCCCCGAGATGGGCGACATGGCGGTGTCGAGCACGTCCGCGCCCGCACCGCATGCCTGCATGTACGAGATCATTGTCATGCCCGAGATCATGTGCGAGTGAAGGCAAATTGGCAGTTTGACGCCTTCTTCTTTGACCGCGTGTATGATCTGGTAGGCGTCCGCCGGCGAGATCATTCCCGCCATGTCCTTGAGGCATAGTGAATCGCAGCCCATCGCGGCGAGCCGCTTGAAGTTCTCCACGTAGTATTCGGTCGTGTGCACCGGAGAAATCGTGTAGCATAGGGCGCCTTGCACGCGGCCGCCCGCCTTCTTGGCAGCCTCTATTGGCACTTTCATGTTGCGCAGGTCGTTGAGTGCATCAAAAATCCTGAAGTAGTCCACTCCGTCGCGGTGTGCAAGCTCGATGAACTTCTCGACTATGTCGTCGGGAAAATTGCGGTATGCAACTATGTTCATTCCTCTCTCAAGCATCTGCATCGGCGTCCGGGGCATGGCAGCCTTCAGAGCCTTGAGCCTCTCCCACGGGTCCTCAGCCAAATACCGCAAACACACGTCGAAGGTTGCCCCTCCCCAAGTCTCAAGCGAGAAGAAGCCGACGCGGTCAATTGTGTCGGCTATTGGCAGCATGTCCTCGGTTCTCATGCGCGTGGCTAGGAGAGACTGATGTGCGTCTCTGAATATCAGTTCAGTGAGCTTTACCACGGGTCCTCTTCCTCCTTCCATCCATGTTCTTCAACGTGATGCTCAGCTCGCTGACTTGTTGCTCGAGACGCGTGATTCTTTCCACAAGCTCGGCCAAAGTCTTCTGAACGTCCGAGGGTTCAGGCGATGCTTGTTGGGCTTGGCTTGGCTGGTTGAGATAGGCCATCACTGCCGCGGTTATGGCGGCGGCCTCTTTCTTTGTGACCTCCACGACCCATCCACCCCATTTTCAACCAATCGTGGCGAGAACGTCGTCGGCATTCACGGTCTGGCCTTCCGTGACCTCCACGGACTTCACGATGCCTGATGCGCGGCTTTCGATGGTGTTCTCCATCTTCATGGCCTCAAGAATGAACATCGGCATGCCCTTCTTGACCGTGTCTCCCGGCTTGACAAGTATCTTTAGGACAGTTGCTCTCATCGGCGTCTTGACAACATCTTCGCATGAAGGCACTGGTTCCACAGTGGCACTGGTTCTCCTCGTGGCTGGAACGGCGCGGGCTGTGCCTCCCTGAATCTTCACGGTGTGCTCCTCTCCGTCAACGAGTATCTTCATCTCTTCGCCCGAGACAGATGGAAGAGTCAGCCTCTTGTCATCTGCTTCCCCGCCTCCCATGTCCCGAACGGCAACGTTGTGTTCCTTCCCGTCTACGACTATTCTGAGTGTTTCGGATCGTGGTTGCTCAACGGCTTCCGTGGTGGTGGCCACTGCTGCTTGTTTTAGGGTTTCCTCAGCCGGCGCTTCCTTGAACATTCTTTTCAGCGCCGCGGAAGCCAGCGCGACCAGTGCCAGTGTTGAGAAGACGGCTGCAATTCCTATCGCGGTGAGATAAGCGCCGAACTCGAGGCTCAACCTTCAGTCTCCGTCTGACGTCGAAAGACTCTGACCAGTTTTGACAGATGCATTCTCTTGGCGCGTGCATTAATACTTTTCCGCAAGGATCCGGCATAAGAAGACCTTCGTCAATTCTAATGCACCCCTTTCCAGAGAGCTTCAAACTGGCAGAAACTGCAGTTCTGGATTGCGGCTTTGAGAGAGGAAAAAGGCGATAGAAGCTTCGGGGACCGATTTGGACGGCCTGCGGCAGGATCGTGGCGCGAATGCCAAAGTGAATTGGCAGTCCTTCCACCGCCATCTACCTTGGGCATGTTTGCGTGATTTTGCTATTGTGGAAAGCTCATGAACACTTGGTGGCACGGGCAAAATACGTGGAAATGTTGCTGGGAGGTCACAGTCACAAGCTTTTATGAGGGATGATTTCCACAGTACAGTGGGCAGCGGGTTTTCACTGCGAGACCGCGGTGGCTTGGGGGGAGCCTGCTCTGCTTTTCCCCTCTTTTGTTCCCCCCAAGCCCGGAATCTTCATCGCAAACGACTATTCTGATTCCGACAACTCCATTACTTACGCAAAATCTGACCTTCGGCTTATTCAAGCCAGCCAACCCGCAACGCTATGAAGATGCATGCAACGTTGTTGTCTTCAACGTCCATTGTTTGCCGTGGGAGGTTACGTTCGATATTGAGGGGAAATTATTAGGTTTTGTTGTGTGCCTGGATTCATAACGTATAAGACCGAGCATCGACTCTTGCTATTCACGATGCGTATGAAGGCCGCCCAAGACACCAGCAGACGCATGCAAATACTCTTCCACATCATGGGCCTCAGCTCACTAGGCGGCGCCATATTCCTCCAAGCGCTAGTCTTCACGGACATCCTCCAGCGCGGCTACTTCATGGCAGTAGAACACAATCCTATCGTGCTCATGCTGGAGATAGCTCTCACCGTCTTCGCCCTTGTCTATTTCGGCTACACGTACCAAAGATTCCTCCGCTCAATAAGATGACACTTTGCCTCCACGGCAAGCTTCGGAGGCCGTTTTGTTCGGGATTCGAGGAAAAAGTCTTAAATAGAAACTGATAAGACTCAACTAGCCCTCAACTTGGACCGTGAACGCATGAACGTCCCGAAAATTCTGATAATCATCCTAATCGTCGCCGCATTGATCCTAGCTCCCATCCACACCGCTCGCGCAGCGGAGGAAACGAAGACGTTTTTCCAACACGAATTTGCCGAAATGTCCATCAAAGTCGACGGGAACACGGAAACGCTCCCCGGCGCCAACATCACCGTAAGCCTCGAACTCAACTGCACAGCCGTAGGCGTCAATGTGGACTATTTGAACCTGACAATTTGCGGCTTCGTCAACGGAACAGACAAAACCCTGCTGGATTCAAGACAGCTCATGGCAGAACAGCCAATTGGCTTCAATGAAACAAGGGCTTACAATTACTCCGTTCCTGTTCCGGAGCGTGTCTGGGGAGCGACCCACGCCGAGCTCCACCTGAAATGCTCAATAAAGGACTTGCTCATGCTAACGGACAGTACGGGATTCACATTCACGATCGTGAAAAACACGTACCTCGAGGATCTGCGGAACCAGCTTGAAGCATTAAGCAAGAACTATCAACAAATGCAGGAATCCTTCCAGAACCTGACAGACACTTATCAAGACCTGAACAAGACCTACTGGGAACTTCAGCAAGAGTACGACTCGATGAAGGGAAGCGCCGACGAACTAGGCAACATACGTATGGCAGCAGTCGTGCTCGGAATAACAACGTTCTTCTTCGTGGCGACAACAGTCTTCCTCGTGATGCGCAAGCCGAGGACGTACTGGTAGAGGAAAACCTCACAAGGCAATGGAGAATGCACGTGCGCTAGACCGGCTGAAGAGGGAAAGGGCTACTTCTTGTGAAGCTTCTCCGCCGCAGTAACCGCCAGTCCGTGCTCGGTTAAGGCTCGTGCAGTCCGGTTCAAGGCGTCATGCTTGTCCAAGTAGTTCACGAGCAGCTTAGGCATCAACCCCTTCTCAACCAGATCCTTCTTGGGAACGAAGTAGTCAAGGATGTCCGACGGGTGGTCTCTCGCCTTATCCACGTTTGGCGTTCCGCCCTCGTGCTTGGCACCAACGTTCTTCACGTGGTCAGCGATCTTCACAAGTTCGTCGGTCCTGTCGTAGGGCTGCCTGACGATGCTCTTGTACGCCTCGGTGATGTGATGTTCAATCCGCACCATGTCCTCGAAGCCAAATTCCCTCCGAATCTCAGCCATCACCTCGATGGTCTCGTTGTTGACGGAGTTAGAGAGGTTGAAGCCCACAAGAGGCGTTGACCCGTCTTCGGCGCTGAACAGCTTCGCCGTCATCAACGTCCACAGTATCGAGTAGGGATTGTCGCTTCCCAGAAAAACTGATATCTTAAACTCCACGTTGACTCCCAGTTTTCTGAGCCAATAGCCGAGAAGCACTGTTCCAGCGTTCGTGTTGAGGACCTGCCGCAGACCGTACTCAGCATAATAGCGGAGAAACTCGTCAACCCACTTCAGCGCGTAGTCGTTGGGCACTCCTACCCCGCCGAAGTACCCGGCGATGGTCTCGGCGCCGCCCAAATGGACGTTGATGGGCTTGCCGTCAGGCCCGGCCAACGTGCCCTTCGTGTCCAGCGTCTGCACGTAGGAGCCGCCGATCACCTGCATCGCCGCCGCAAAAGCCGCGACGTCACCGTCCTCCACTTGCTCCTTCATCGAGCGGACGCGTATGTACCGGGCTGGCATGAGGTCGCGCTGTGCAATTGCCCTCTTCGCCTCCTCCACCAGCCACGGTAGAAAGTTAAATGCGCTTATCTCAAGTGTCACCGCGAACGAATCGTCAAACTCCATCGACTCTGCGCGTGGTCCCAGAATCTTTCGGCGGTATTCTGCTATGCCGATGAATGCTTCCTTGTCGCGCTGTCTGGCAAGCCATTCGATGTCCTTGACGAAGGGCGATTTCCTGCTCTCTAGCTTCATCATCAGACTCTCCAGCCTTCCGGACTCGGCTGCCTTGCGGTTGATCTCGCCGACTCCTCCATGCCTCTCGACGATTTCAAGCAGCCTGTCCACTAGCGGGTTATCCTTTCTCGTCAGGAAACTGTTGACCTCTCTCAAGCGGTCTTCGCCGATTCGCAGCTTCTCTCTCAGCTCAGCCACCCACGATTCCCTCCAAACCAGTACTGTTTTTGGTGTTACGTGATTTAAGCATTTTCGGAGCGGACTAGGAAAATGTGGCTGAAATCGGCCCGCGAGCCACATGCGGCCCTGTGTGGCGTTTGGCTGGTATGGAGGCTCAAACGATATAAGCTGCATAGCCGGAATACCACTGGGAGATCAGCATTGTTCAGGCCTGAAGGAATCTTCCCGGCAATAGTCACCCCGTTCACTGACGACGGCAAGCAGGTCGACGAGGAACGGCTCAGAGCGCTCGTCAACCACTGCATCGGCCTAGGCGCGAACGGACTCGTCCCATGTGGCACGACGGGCGAGTTCGTCAACCTGACCTTGGAAGAGAAGAGACAGGTTATCAAGACAGTTGTGGACGAGGCAAAGGGCAGGGTTCCCGTCATCGCCGGAACGGGCGCAAGCGGCACCGACCAAGCCGTGGAGATGACGCACTACGCCAAGGACGTCGGCGCTTCCGCGGCGTTGATAGTCACGCCTTTCTACCTCAAACCGGCGGACCGCGGGATCTACGAGCACTACAGCACGATCGCCAGCGAGGTTGACCTGCCCATCATCCTCTACAACATTCCCCAGTGCACGGGGGTCGAGCTGAGCTGGCAGATGGTCGAAGATTTGGCGCAGATACCGAACATCGTGGCGGTCAAGGACAGCAGCGGGCAACTCAAATACGTTATCGCCGTGCTCGAGAAGGTCAGAGACAAAATCAACGTGCTCTGCGGACACGACGAGGTTGTCGTAGCCGCCCTGGCGGCCGGCTGCTCCGGCGCCATACTCGCAAGCGCAAACGTGATGGCGGACGTGTGGATTCAAGTCTACGACCACGTGAAGAACGGCAGGCTTGACGAGGCTCGCAAGCTGCAGTACAATGTGCAGAAGATTGCGCGGATAATTGCTCAGAGCGGGGCCGTGGGCACGAAGGAGGCTCTGAACATGATGAAGGTCAAAGTCGGCCCGGTCAGAAGACCCCTGAGCGTCGGTGGCGAACTCACTTATGAGGCCAGAGAGGAGCTGCGACTTGACTTGGAGAAGATAGGAAAAGTCAAGCCCAAACCAGTCACGTTCGAAGTGCCGGAAAAGCCGGTAGAGGAGCGCTTCGCAACCGTGGAAGTCACGCCTGACGTGATACGAGATTTCAGTCTACGCGTCGGCGAAGCGTTAGCCGGACAGGGAGCGGAGGTTGCACACATCGACCTCCTCATCGGCAGAAAAAACGGCCCATTGGCAGCGGCATTTGCGAAGGCAAAAACGTGTCCCGTGACGGGTCACGAGCCGCTGTTGGCGATTCTGGAGCCCAATCTAGCGGTCAAGCCTGACACGCTGATCGTTCCGACCGTGACGATCACGAGCATGCGGCAGGCAAGCATGGTGTTCGGGCCGGCCCAGACGGCTGTTGCGAAGGCGGTGGTCGACAGCGTCGCGGACGGAACCATAGCGAAGGAGGCCGTTGAGGACTTGGTGATCATTGCGAACGTGTTCGTGCACCCCACGGCCGTGGACAGGCAGCGCGTCTACATAAACAACTACAAGGCCATGCGGCACGCGCTGCGCAAGGCAGTTGAGGGAAGACCCACGATTGACGATCTCATCGAGAACAAGGACCGAGCGAAGCACCCGTTCAAGTACACGCCGTAGTGACCCAGATTGACCGTGCGGCAGATAGGCGAAGGCGACTACGTCCTCCTCTACATGGACCAGAGAAGGACGTACCTCGTGAAAGTTGAGTCTGGCAGGAGCTTCCACACCCACAAGGGTTTCGTGAAGTTCGACGAGCTTGTCGGCAAGCAGTACGGAGCCGTCGTCACAAGCAGCTTGGGATTCGAGTTTGCCGTTCTCAAGCCACAACTACGGGACTACATCATGAAATCCGCTCGGCAGACGCAGATCACCTACCCCAAGGACGTTTCGTTGATCGTGATGTTCAGCGGCGTCGGCCCGGGAAGCCGCGTTGTCGAGGCTGGGACGGGAACCGGCGCGCTTACGACGGCACTGGCGCATTATGTGAGGCCGAGTGGCAGGGTCTACAGCTACGAGGTTAGAGAGGAGTTCGTGAAGAACGCCGAGAAGAACCTCAGACGAGCCGGCCTGGCTGAATTTGTCGATCTGAAGCTGAGCGACGTCACGGCCGGGATAGAGGAAAGAGAGGTTGACGCTGTGGTGCTCGACATGGCGACGCCGTGGCTTGTCCTGCCCCACGCGTGTGCAGCTCTTGGGCCGAGTGGAGCGTTGGTGTCGTTCAGCCCCACCATCGATCAGGTGGTCAGGACAGTCGAGGCGTTAGAGGAGAACTGCTTTGTCGACGTTGAGACCATTGAATGTCTGATGCGGGGGATGCAGGTTGAACGGGGAAGAACGCGGCCCCAAACGCTCATGACTGGGCACACAGGCTACATAACCTATGCCCGCAAGACAACACGCGCCTAACCTTTGCCGCATCAAGTTTGATGGTCGCGCGTCGACATTCTTCATTCCGGAACCGGCGGGCGGAAGAGTCGTCTTTTCCGGGTCGAGACTGGTTGCTCGTTTGAAGATTCTGTTCAAGGAGTTCTCGACAGTGACTACGAGGAGTCGATCGTCTCCTGAAACATGCGAGTTCCTGTCGGCGTCATTTCGAGATGAGTCCCGCGAGAGCGGAGCTACTCCTCGCCTAGGAGGACGAGGAGTCCGCCCAGTATGTTTAGGACGCCAACGAAGGCCAGTGCGGCCATGAGGATGATGTTGAGACCGGGCGACAGACCAGTGCCCTGTGGCATGATCAGCAGGCACAGCCCAAAGATGAACGTCAAGAGGCCGCTGGTCATTATCAGGCCGCTGAGTCTCGGGCCAAGCCTTCGCACTATTTGGCGGATTTTCTGACGTTCTTCGACCACCGTATTCTTCAGTAGGTACTCCTCGTCATCTTCCGGCAAACTCATCGTCTCCGTAACTGTGCTTGAATGCACACAAGATGCCTGCACCGAAGCAGGCCAAGCTGGCGACGCCCGCGAATACTGAAGTCCAGAGTTCGGCTTCGATCGATTGCGTTGCTATGCCATATGCGATCATGGCGGAGAGGATGCCGAAGCCAAAGTTCATTCCGCTCAGCGCAAGACAGAGTCGCTTGCGGCCAACCATCCTCACGTAGTACGCAAGAAGTCCGAAGAGAAACAGTTCGATGCCCATCACGAGCGTGGCGGGCTCCAGAAAGGACAGGAGCAGCAAGGAAGTGGCGATTCCAAGAAGGGGCGTCAGCGGGTAGAGTGGGACTTTGAACGGTCTCACGATGCTCGGCTTGTTTTGTCGGAGCCTTATCAGCGAAAGGTTCACCAGTATGAAGCCGATGATGAAGCCGAAGTCTGTGGCGTACGTGACAAAGTTGACTACTCCCATCGCGGCCACTGCAGCGACGAAGATCGAGCCTATGAGGATCGCAACGTGGGGCGTGCAAAAGCTGTTGTGGAGGCGGTGCAGGATCTTGGGGAAGTAGCCGTCCCGGGCCAGGGCGTAGGCCACTCGAGATTGGGCCATGATGGAAGTGTTGACGGATGACAGGGCCGCGATGACGCCGGCAGAGGTGATGACGGCGACGCCGATGTTTCCCATGAACTGTTGGGCCACGTAGGCTAATGGTGACACCTTGTCGGAAAGCGCCTCTGGGGTGACTACTCTGAGTACGACGGCTGTGACGAGCGTGTAGACCACGATCAAGATCAGGCACGTTAAGAGTATGGCTCTGGGAATGGTTTTTCCCGGCTCCTTGATCTCCGCCTGAGCCACGGCTATGGCCTCCCCGCCGAGATATACGACGAATATGAACGCCGACGCCCTTAGCACTCCAAGAGGTCCTTGCGGCGCAGAGAGCCCGATGTCCGCTGTCGGGCTGGCCATGAATCCCCAGACGACGAACAAGACGAGCAGCCCCAGAAGCACCATCACCAGCCCTGTCTGGACGGTGCCCGTTTCTTTGACGCCTTTGACGTTGATCAACGTGAACGCGGCGATGACCAGAACGGCCATGAGGGGAATGTTGATCGCCGGAAATATGTAAGACAATAGATATGCGAAGCCGACCGCGGAGAATGCCGCGTAGAACATGTTGCTGATCCACTCGAACCAGCCCGTCGTGAACGATAGAAAGCCGCCCAGTGCGGCCTTTGCAAAGGTGTACTCGCCGCCGGCGCTTGGAAGCGCAGCGCCTAGCTCCGCGTAGCTCAGCATAGTGAGGAAGTTTATGACGCCGCAGAGAACCACGGCGACTATGAGGGCTGTGCCAGCCAAGCTGGCGGCGTAGCCGAGCGTCACAAACACTCCGGCGCAGATTGCGCCTCCCACACCCATCATTGTCGCTTGCAGAAGACCAAGCTGACGTTTGAAGCGCGGTTTACTCAATGCTTCTCCACTCCTATCCTTCATAACGGACGAGTACGATGCCGCTCAGCGCGGAGAAAACGCTGAACATCATCATAAGGAAAACAACGAGAAATGTCTCAGCGTCAGACACTCCTAACGCGCCTCGCAGTTCGGCGTTGGAGAGAGTCAGATAGGCTAGAACCGCGGTACCCGCACCTAAAACGCATTGGAGACCACCCACTAGCCTTGCTGCTAACATCTTTGCGTTGGGCATGTGGTCACCATCGTGCCAGCACTATCGACGCGAGGGCGTCGAGAAGACCGACTATTGTGAGGGCGACGGCGAAGATGAAGACGCGTTTGCTTTCAAGCAGCAAGCTCACGTCGAGGAAGCCGGACATGGAGAGAACGGCGAGGCCCAGCAGCGTCATCCCGGCAAGAATCATTAGGCCGCACGCGATGGCAATGAAGTTTGACAGTTTGCGGCTTCTGCTTTTCAGAATGGACTCTCCTTACTGGTGTTTGCCTCAATGATACCCGAACATGGATTATTTAAGACTTGCCAGAGCCGCGGAAAACCCTTGAAAAGTCGGAGTAGTCAGGACGGGGCACCGTAGACTCTGCGTCTGGCAATCAGGTAGACGACGAGTCCCGCCATGAGTCCGGTTGCTGGAACCATGATGGTGAAGGCTTGCCCCGGTGAGGAGCGGAAGGATTCGATGCCTCGGAGCTTGGAGGGCTGTGACTGAGTCCCTGAGTATTGCTGCTCGTCAGGTGTGAATCCGGCGATTTGCAGCGGAACCAGGACTATTGCGATTCCCAGCAGCGCGGCGAGCACGGCGTAGAGCAGGATTTTCACGTTGGTTCCTCCATGCTGTATGTGGGTGGGTGATGGCTTTTAGTTCTAGTCTTTAGAACAGATGCGTTCATAGTGGTTTTGTCCTCCATAGCCTCACGGTCTCGACTAGGAATATTGCCGATGCGATGAGGCCGAAGCATGTGGCGTAGAAGCTTGGAATTGTCTGGGTGACTGCGCATATGGCAAGGTATGTGGCGAGCATTGCGAGGAAGAAAACTGAGTAGAACAGGTAGCGGGGCACGAGGAACCGTCCCATTCTGGTGAAGACCTTGAGGATTCCGACTTTCACTTCTTCTTCAAGCACATATTCGCCTGTGCTCTTCTTGCCTACGAGTCCGAGTTCCTGCAGTTTTTCGAGGTGGTGGACGGCGATGCTGGGGCTGGACAGGCGCAGTGCCCGCTGGACCTGCCGGATGCCGACAGTGCGCGTGGGCTGCTGTAGGAGGTACCAGTAGATTGTGAGGGTTTTTCCTTTGAGTTCGGACTCGAGCGTGTTGAGCTCGTGTGACCTTCGGCTTCTTGGCAAGCGGGTTTTCTCCGCGTATCCACTTATCGGGGTGATTCCTTAAAAGGCTAGTTACGAGTTGAAACCTACGTGCACTCCCAGCGGAAACGACTTCAGCGATCCGTTGCGGGCCATCCGGCGGTGTCGAGGTCGGCCATCGATGGTTCATGTTGTTCGCGACATATTTCGCGTTGGTAACATGCCTTTTAATGGTCCACTATGCAGTAGGGGTGTATGGCGTGCTTACTGCTGCATCGAATTGCGAGACTGCGCGAGTTCTTTAAGCCTAGGAATAGGGCAGTCTGCAAGTGGAGATCGCGGGCGATGCTAGTGGACCTGCACAAGACCAAGATCACATTCATCGTGAGAAAAAGGCCGAAGCGCACGCCACCATGGGCTCTTGAAGTGCAGGACAAAGACGAAGTGACGCACTAGCGTAATGGCGTGCTCGTTGGTTTGTGGCTAGTTCAATGCCGTCAGAGTGACTCTGATTTATCGGTCGGTTTTTAGCGTTACTCGGATTCATTTTCCACAGCACGCCATACATCTTTGGAATGCTGGTTCAGCCAATGCCACTTGAAAATAGACCCAAAACCACATCCCGATTGAAGGCATAGAAGTCTTATCTTTTTTCAAATAGAACGGAAAAACAGTCATGACTAATTTGCTGGTCGTTTTCTTCTAACAAAGAAGATTGCGACAATCAGAAGGAGGTGCAAACCACATCTCCCGCACCACTGTGTAGATTTTGCGGAAAAATTATAGCTGGACCGAACGGAGAAGTCACGTCTGCGAAAAGTTAATCTTGTATCAAACCTATGTTTTTGAGTGATCAGTGATGTTCCCAAGAGGCTACATTCTCTTAACTGCTATTGCCCTTTTGGCGATTGTTAGCATCTCGATTGTTTGGCAGTTGCTTACTGCTAATTATCCTACGCATTCAGACGTTTTCTTCATGGGTGTGGAAGCAGGTGTTCTTGCAGCTATGCTTCTAGTCTGTTTGGTCTTGATTGGCTTTTTCCTACATCGCCTAATAGTGTTGCCGAAGAGAGCATGAAGACTAGGATAGGTTCCATGGCGTTTCTTCCACAATCCACGATACACAGAAAAAAGTAGCAAGCCCAAATAGAAAACAATTCCGAGAATTCCCACCCACATGCAAAAACCATACACTTCCGATGATGAAGCAAGATGATACAACGGATTTGCCCATGACGGATAGAACGGGCGAATATCATCATATAGTGGAGAGTCGAGCAGAACATGAAGCATTGTGCCTAGAACGCCCGCAACAATGAAAGATTTCAACTTCGGCGTAGCATTTGATTCCAAAAGAAGTGTTTTGTAGAGTGAGCGTGAAATCCTTTCGGGAAGGAACATCGCATAACCTAGGGCAAGACCCAAGATGAAAGCTACAATGAATGTGTGCAAATAGCCATGCAAAGGGTAGTCCAACCCCAATGAAAGGACCAGAAGAGGTTCCACGTCAACAAGAATGTTAGCCACCAAGAACGTGGGCACATGAAGATACTTTCTGAGAGGAAGCCCAAAACCTAAGGCTGGACCAAGATGAAACGGAGTGAAGGGCATATTTGTTTCATCCTCCCTTCAAGAATGCCATTTCTAAAGATCCTACGCTGTGATATATTCGCTATGCCTTATAGAAGTAACTTCTATCAGTCCTTTTAAGCATGTGATCAACTAATCCTCCATTGGAGAAAGCGAGAAATCAGACGCAAGATGTCCGTTGTCGGGAGACAACTCCACTATGGGCTGTGTTCCTTGACTTCTACGCCCAGCTCTTGTGCTAAGCCTAAGGCTTCTTTCTTGCTATAGCGTTTAGTTGTGCTCCAATGCTCCCACGTGAACCACTCCAAGAGGCTTTCAGCAACGTTTTCCTTTAAGTAATGCTTTGAACTCTGCTTCCATACTTTCCAAGCTTCTGACCTTCTTTTAACTGAAGAGTCTTGTCTGTCTCGCTTACTTCTGAGCTTGTAGGAAATTCTACGCTTTCCGAGTTCACTTCAACCTCGTTGAGTTGAAGCCATTTCTTGTTTCCGGAAAGCTGGTTTATCATCCGTTGCCGTCCGAGTAACTCTGAGATATCATCTGGCAGTCAATCTAATGCCTTCTCGTCATCCGGCAAGAGAACAATTGTGTCACTCAAATAAAAACCCCACTTCCATTGCTCGGGGAGCATATTTATGGGCCTGACTCAGGCGGATTAATGGTTAGCGAGGCATCCAGTGTCTGTGATGCATCGTGAAAGAATGGTGAGAGCCAAAGTGGTCAGCAAGCTTGTTCTAGAACTGTTTTTCACAAAATTCTTATCGGCTCATAGACAATAGCTAGTTCATGCATTTAATCGTCTGCCTGAGCCTTATTCTAGAAATAGCTGATTGGCAAGCATTCGTTGTGTCATTGTCAGGCGTCATCTTGGCTACTATACTGATAATACGACAATGGTGTGGGAGGCCGGGACAGCCTGATGAAAATCTTGCTAGAACACTGGAAGAATGGTTCATATCCAGTTCTGCTTGGATTCCCAGAAGTGAAGGCCTTGTTCCTAACTTCATTCTTGAAGATTACAGAAGTTCAAATGATGAGGTCGGGAGACGTGACAACATTACTCTGTTAACTGGGACCATCATAGTAACCTCTTCAATAATCATCCTTGGTAATGCTGCTATCTCACAACATGTTTATCCCCTATGGATATTTGCATTAGCCTCGATCGGGCTATACTCTGTTTGGATAGTTTTCCTATATGAAACCTCGAAGAAATGCAATGAGATTGTCTACGGTCGGATACGGGCGATCGAGAAAGTTCTGACGCACCATACGGGGTGGCCTTTCGGAGTTCAAGACTACATCAATGAGCGAACCCATGGGCAACGTAGCATTTGGCTTCACTGCGTAAGACGCATATTCTGGTATGTCGTCTTAATGTTGCTGAGTCTGGCGTGGCTTCTTCTGTCAGTCAAGATATCTTAGTATCGTAGGCCATCTGCGAAATGTGGATTCTGGATTCATAAGCTAGTTAAATAGCCTGAGCATATTTGTGTGCGTGAAAAGTGGAGGACAGCCCATGAGCAAGATGTTGACACTTAAGCAGCGAAAAGAGCTTGAAACGAAGATGACCAAGGTTTTCGGTGAAAACATAGGTGGCCTTTCGGCGGAATTGCAGCGAATATTGGTAGACGACCTCGTGACGGCGTTCCAAAATAGAATAAACGTGTTAATGAGAGCACGCGGCAAAAGGAGCTACTAACGGAGACTAATTAGGAAAAAGTCATAGTTTGAATCCGTAAAAGCTTTATATAAAGAGGCTGTAAATATGGCGAAAAGAGGTACATACCATGCGACGTTCCAAGCTAGAAATGTATATTGACATACTCAAAGTGCTAGCTCACCGCGGCCCGTTGAAGCTTACTCACATAATGTACAAGGCGAACGTCAACTGCAGTGTACTGAAAGAGTACCTTGACTTCCTGATAAAACAGAACCTAGTCGAGGAACGCACCGCCGGCAAAAGACGCGTCGTCTACGCAGTAACCCAACGCGGCATCACCGTGCTGAAGTACTTCAGAGAACTGAAACAAGTTCTTCCAATCGTCGAAGAACTCCGCAACAGAGCACCAATCCCATACTAAGCCACACATTTTTTCAACCCCTCCCCAAAACGGACATCAACCTCTCAACACCCAGTATCATACGTTTCTCCCAGTTTTGGATGAGTACACGCTAGCCTATCTGCCGGCTCCTTGTGCGAGGTTCATGAAGAATTCTCTCGTAGAAGAGCTTGAGCGTGGGAGTTTCTTCCGTTTCGGTGACTTTGCATTTGTCTTCTTCATTTACTTTGTGAATCATTACACGTGTTTCGTAAGACTTAATAAACTCCGTCGTCTCTAAACTACTGTACACGCGCACAGCAGAACGGAGTAAGACATGTGACAAGCCAGGAAGCCTTCGGGAAAAAGCCTCTACACGTCTTGGAGAAGATAAGAGAGAATCTCGAGAGGCTCAACGAAAAAGTCGAAGTCATGATCGAGCTCCAAAAGCACGAAAAGAAAGACGTGCCGCAGCCCTTGCCTGACACGCCTCTGGACGTCATGACACTCCTGTCGATGCCGGATCACCTGCGCAAGACCGCCATGACGCTGTGCAGACTGGGCCGGGCGACGGCCGAGGAAGTATCCGAGCAAACCAAGCGGGCACGAGCAGTTGAAAGCGCATATCTCAACCAACTTGTGATAATGGGATACCTCAAAAAAGAGAGAAACGGCAGAAAAGCGTACTTCTACGTGGACAGAGAAGGCAAGAAGTGACCACAATGGGCAAGATAGTGGCAGTGCACTCCTACAAGGGCGGAACCGGAAAAACACTCATTTCGCTGAACTTAGCCTCGATCCTCGCCAAACGCGGCAAGAACGTCTGCCTATTCGACCTGGACTTCAGGGCCCCCAGCTTGTCGACGCTTTTGAAGGTCGAAAAGTCGGAATACTGGCTAAATGACTATCTGAACGGGACCTGCGAAATAGACAAAGCACTCATCGACATGAACGGCCACGTCCACCATGGCGGCAAATTCGTGGTCGGACTCGCCAACCCCGCCACCGAGGCCGTGCGAGACATGTCTTCAAAAGACCGCAAATGGGAAATGCGGGCATTGGGCAGGCTTCTCGCGCTCAGAGCGTCACTTCTGGACGAGAAAGGCTTTGACTATTTGATACTTGACACCAGCCCCGGCCTGCAGTACTCGTCAATAAACGCGATCGTGAGCGCCGATCTGGTGCTCGTGGCCACGACGTTCGACAATTCAGACGTGGACGGCACTAGGCGCATGCTCCGGGAACTCTACGACCTGTTCGAAAAGAAGACCGAGATAGTGCTCAACAAGATGCTCGACATCTCATCGAAGGCGGGCAAGGACGAGATACAAACAAAAATCACGGAGGTCTATCAGGCTCCACTGCTGGGAACAATCCCGTGCTTCTGCGACGTGCTCAAAGCCCACGGAGGAACAATATTCGCTGAGGATCAGCCCGAACACTGCTTCACAAGGATACTGAAAGAAATGGCCGACCGCATAGAAGCCATGGCCTAGAAGAGGCGTTCACTCACACGCGATCTTGTTCACGAGAAGATAGATGCGGCAGCTCCTGCACTTTTCATATTCCTTCTCGACACACTGATTGCATATTATCCTGCTGAGTTCCTTGACTTCATTATTCATCTGCCGTATCTCCCCTCAACACACACAGTAGTCCCAAGTCTGGCTATATGCCGTATTCCGCAATGGTAATATTCCGTACAGAAGCCTTATAGAGCCAGCCGAATCCTCTCAACAACAAAGCCACGGAGACACACAACTATTGGACCGATGGGCAATAATCCTCGCAGGCGGCAACTCCCAGCGACTGGGAGAAGACAAAGGACTTCTCACCCTCCAAAACAAGCCCCTCGTGAAACACGTCCTCGACGCGGTTGACAAGCTGGTCGACGAGAAGCTTGTGGTCGTGAGCTCCGCCGCCCAAGCCCAAAGATACTCCCAAGCCATCCACGCAAAAACACGCATCGCAATTGACGAAACTGAGATTCGAAGCCCACTCGCCGGCGCGCTAACCGGATTCAAAGCTGCAGGTTCTTCGCACGCCGCACTTCTGGCATGCGACACGCCTCTCGTGTGCAGCGACGTCTTGGCGCTCCTGTTTGAACTGTGCGAAACAAGAAACGCGGCGATTCCGAGATGGCCAACCGGATACATCGAACCTCTACAGGCCGTTTACAACGCAGAGCCGACGGCGAAAGCCGCAGAAGAGGCCCTGCTGTGCGGATGTCGCGATCCAAAGTCGATGATTGCCCGGCTGAGGCACGTGCGTTATGTTTCAACCCTCGTACTTGAACAGCTAGACCCACAGCTCACGACCTTTCTGAACATCAACACGCAGCCGGACCTGAAACGGGCAGAGACGATTCTGAAACACAGGCATGCGCAGAAACGATGATGAAGCGCCTGCAACGCCAACGTATGCTTCAGCCTTTGCGGTGACTTCTCGCGTATTTTCTGGTCTCCGCAATCAGCTTCGCAATGTCCTCCTCTGAGTGTTCCGTGCACAATGCGCCATTGTGAGTCGGCAATATGAAAACGCCGTTCGCAATGAGCGACAGCTCATACTCCATCAGCCTCTTTCGATCAGCCTCGAAGGCCACACGCGCGTCAGTGACAGGCTTATCGGTGAAGTGAACGTTGAAGATGGAGCCAGCGCCAATCACCTGCACCGCGATGCCGCATTCTTCGAAGGTTTCCCGCAGCCCGAGGCGCAGCCTTTCTCCATCCCTGTTCAAGCTCTCTATCAGCCGACCGTCCTCAAGCTGCTTCAACGTCACAAGTCCCGCAGTCATGGTCACCGGGTTAGCCGCAAACGTTCCCCCGTGGAACGATTGCGTCGGCCGCTCATGCAAGCGGCCGTCAAGACGTTGCATGATCTCGCGTCGGCCGCAGAATGCTCCTGCGGGAAAGCCGCCGCCGAGAATCTTGCCGAGCACGGTCAAGTCCGGCTTGACGCTGAAGTACTGCTGTCCTCCGCCGGGCGCAAGCCGAAAACCAGTGATCACCTCATCAAATATCAGCAGAATTCCCTTCTCGTCACACAGCTCCCGCAGCCCTCTCAGAAAGTCCCCGTCAGCCGGGACGCCTCCTCCAGCACCCAGCACCGGTTCGATGACGATTGACGCCACCTGCACGTTTTTGAGCTTTTTCCGTGTGCCGTCCAAGTCGTTGAAGGGCAGAACTATCGTGTCTGCAGTCGCGCCTTGGGTCAGGCCGGCGGACTCCGGCATGTCGAAGGGCTGCTTCACTGACACGTGGAGCGCATCATATCCACCGTGCCATCCGCCTTCGAACTTGGCGATCTTGCTCCTTCCGGTGTATGCGCGCGCCAGCCGGGTGGCGTACATGTTCGCCTCCGTTCCAGAGTTCGTGAACCGCGTCATCTCTGCGGTCGGAATCATCTTTCTGACTTGTTCTGCCAGTCTTATCTCAAGCTCGTGCGAGGTCCCGTAATGTGTTCCCTCTGAGAGCTGCTTCCGAACAGCATTCAGCACGACGGGTGGACTGTGCCCCAGAATCATCGCCGTGTGTCCAAGCCAGAAATCCACGTACTCGTTTCCGTCAACATCATACAGCTTGCCTCCCTCCGCCTTTGCGGTGTAGAAAGGATACGGCGGGAAGAAGCGTATGCCATACGAGACTCCTCCCGGAAGAAGCTCGCGTGCCCGCTCATAGAGTTCTTTCGATCGCGGCGTCTTTGCGGCGTAGTCGCTCATGATTAGTCCCTCTTGCTTGAGTTTTGTAAGCCTTTATCCATGCCATCCTATTACGTTTTCCATCATGCCAACGGGCCGTATACGAAAGCATCTACGAGGTACTCTCTGGAAGGCGGTTCGGATAGGAGAGCCGCATCACTCAACGTTTCTGCGCGTGCAAGACAAGATTTGATGCTGCTGGAGAAAACTTCAGACTTTTTTTATTGACGACGACGTGGTGACGGGGCAGAGGTGATGGTGAAGTGAGTATGAAATGGAAAAAGTGGGGATAGGCTACGGGTCACTCGCGTGTAGCCTCTCTGCGCTTATAGCACGCCATACCCATATCGTTGTCGTTCCATAGTCAACTGCTATTCTGTCTCCGACTCTCAATGTTACAGTTATTGGAGATTTGATAGTCGATGCGTATGTTGTTCCGGTGATGTTCACTCCGTTCACCTGAACGTTCACTATGCCACCTGTAACTGTGACTTCTACGAGTTGCATCTGGTCATTCGTTACGTTTACCCAGTCTTGAAGTATCAGGTTTCCTGTCGAGTTTATTGCGGGGAATGACGGCGTTCCGCCAGTAGTCATTACGTCTTCGAACCATATCCTGTCCTTATGGTTGCAGTTCCATATCGTGCTCAGGCAAGTGTTGCAGTTGACGCGCTTTATCCTGACATATCCTTCGAATGTTCCGTCAATGTAGAATTCATCTATGCCGTCAGTTGTGTTCCCAGATTGTTCCAGATACAATCCTTCTATGTAGCCCATAGAGTACGTCCCAAATCCGTTCTGGACGTGCATTAGCACCTGAAGCTGGAACAGGTGAAGCCCGTGGAAAGTGTTAGCCATGCACACGCTCCATTTCATGCCCATCCTGCATTGTCCTATTCCGAGCTGATAGACTTCCCAATGGTCAACCCTTGTCTCTATTCCCGTCTCGAAGCCAGCAACTTGCACCTGCTTCCATATCGTATAGCCACCTGCATCGTCGTCCATCACCTGCCGTATTCCTGTCCCCTGTATCTGGTGCGATGAGAAGTAGCTCTTTACAACCTGTACGTCTTCAAGTATTCCCTGTGCCATTCCGTCCAAATGCAAGGCAGGCGTATTTATTGACGCCAAGTCAACGAGTTGGACGAACTCTATGTCGCGTATCATGAGGCAGGAGCCTGTCATGTATTCATTGTCATTAGAGTTGCTGGCGTTGAACGCCGGAGTTGATCCAGAGTTGACTATCTGAGTACCCTGATAGCCACCGTTGCTTATCATCTGTTGTGACGTTCCCTCGCCCTCTATGACCATTTTTGATCCAACTGGAACTATAAGTGGCTTTGATATGTTATACGTCCCAGCGCACAGGTATATCTTTCCATACGGTGCATTTACGTGATGGAATTCGGGATCTGGCAAAAGGCAGTCGCTGGTCGGCAAAGCTGCTATGCAGTCTTCCCAAAGCTTGGTAAAGTTCGTGTTGGAAGTTATTTCCCCGCTTGAACCATTCTTCGCATAGTATGTTGAGCCTATTGGCTTCATGACCCAAGAAGCCGTGTCAATCATGCTGAACTGCTCTATCACGGTGTTGTACGACGATGGCGTAGCTGCTTGTGTGCCAACGAAGTATCCTATTGATGCCGTTAGCAGACCGACGCACAACATGAGTATTATTGCTCTTGTTCTGCTAGGCTTTTTCAGATTTTCCATATTTATGTCACCTCCGATTTCCTCATCTTTCTCGACTAGCTTTCTCAATCCTTCGATTTTGCGACTCTTAATTCAACGAGACGATTTTGGATCGTTCCTAAATATGGCACTTGCTTCCAGCCTTTCTGAGACTCATCTCAACTTTGTGGATTTGCCTATTTATGGGTCTCAATTTTTTATTGTGCTTCGCTTCACATCATCCATGATGATGTGCTTCTGACGATATTTCATTTTGTTTCGCATACAGATTTGCCAATCTTGTTACCAGATATTTCCTTTTCGCAGTGCACTTCTTTGCTTCCGGTGTCTCCCAAAATTCAACATAGTATTTCTTTCCGCGTTTCGTTACGGGTTCATCGTCGTTCCAAATCTCTGCATCTTTTTTGGAAGTAAAGTATTTTCCGATTCTGTTTCGAAGCGGTTGTATCGCATGTATGACGGATTTTTTCGCGGTGCGCGTCTTTGGCATTTCGTACTTGTTCAGTATTTCACTTTCGAGCTTGAATATCTTACGTTTCCATTTTTCTGTAACTGAAACATTGTTGATTTTCTTTTGTGTTCCTTTATGAAGTCTTTTCGCAGTAGTTAAAAATTGCGGGACTGATAAATCTCCGGTGAGAGTCAGAGAACGTAGGAAAGACGCGTTTGTCCTCACGGCGCGTTTTGAATCCAGATGCCCTTCTCATCAACTTATCACCTATCTCCGATCGCTTGTTCCTCGCAGTCCAAACTGCAGTACTTTTTGAAGTGTTTAGTAGGAACGAATCGCTTACCACAACATAGGCACGTTCTTAACCGCTTTATCCTTCTCCTTGAACCCCAGTCGGAGGACGCGACTTCACGGCTCGCCGCCTTCCCGCCACTCGGCAGAAACTTCTCGCCGGTCAAACGCTCATACTTTCCGTACGACTCTATAGGCTCCGAAAGGTCTAATATTCAAATCGAGAGTAAATTTCCTGAAGTCCAACACGTACCCATACCCATTATCGTCCTCTCTAGCGTTTCTCAGGGTTCCCATGATCCTTTCTACCTCACCGAAATTTTTGTCGCTAGAAGGATATATCACAACATCGACATCGCGCCCTACTCCCTTGTCTGCCAAACTTCCGACGAGATAAACCGAGCCGAGCTTGTTGAGCCGCGAAACGAACTCTCCGAGCCTTCTATCGCGAAGAGCTTCGCTCTTCTGGATAGTCTTGCCTTTTTCTCCAACTCTAACCGAGACGCGCGTAGTATTCTTCGGAGTCGCTTTATGACCTCTCGGAATTCCGACAAGCTCGAGAATCTTATGTTTCAACGAATGCCCTATTATAGTTGGCGGGAGAGATACTTCACGAAGATTTTTCGGCAAACTCCGCTTTGAACCTTTCTGTACAACCGCAAACTGTATCGGCTTTCCTGTTCTGGGACTTATCACGGCTTCTCCGCGCTCAGACTTTGTTCTGAATTCCTTCATGTACTATCGCCTGCCTTTATTGATCAGGATTTTTCCTCGATGAAGGTGCGGAACAATATGCAGACTCCGCAGCCTATCATGACCGTGAAGCCCAATCTCCCGTCTCCCTTGAATATGTACAGGAGACCGAAGATGGCGAATACGATTATTGGGAGCAGAAGAAGCTCCCCGACGACGTTAGGCATCCTTTTTCGCCCACATAACATTTTCTATGTAGAACCGTGTCGCAGCCAACTCCCTTGGAGAGAATTCCAAACCCTCTATCGTGTTCCAATATTCAAGGGAACTTGCCGTGATTTCAAGGTCATGCTTAGGACTCGCGTTCCAAGTCAAGAACTGATAAGAGAAAACTTTAGAACATCCGATCCATAGATACAGACATAACAGCATGGCAAAGCAGTTGCAATGTGGATGTGTATACATGGCTTCAAAAGATTCTGACACTTTGAAACTCGAGTTTCACCCGCTGACCCCCGACAGGTGGGCGGACCTCGAGGCGCTTTTCGGCCAGCACGGAGCCTCGGGCGGATGCTGGTGCATGTGGTGGAGGCTCTCGCGTCAGCAGTTCACCCAACAGACAGGAGAAGGAAACAGAAAGGCCCTAAAGAGTCTGGTCAATTCTGGGACGATTCCGGGGATACTTGCATACGCCTGCGGACGCCCCGTCGGCTGGTGCGCCCTAGGCCCAAGAGAGGCTTATCCGACGCTTGCTCGGTCGCGTCTGTTCAAGCCCGTCGACGACAAGTCCGCGTGGTCCGTCGTCTGCTTCTACGTCGCACGTCCCTTCAGGCACAGAGGTGTCACGGCTGAACTGTTGCGGGCAGCCATCGAGCACGTCAGATCCCAAGGCGGAACCATAGTGGAAGGCTACCCCGTGGAGCCCAAAAGCGGGTACACGCCAGACCCTTACGTCTATACGGGACGAGCTTCGGCTTTCCGAAAAGCAGGATTCGTCGAGGTTCTCAGACGCTCTGAAACGCGGCCGATCATGCGATACTACATCAAGCAGGGACGAGGCTGAGGAAAACTTGGATTCAACATCAAGTTCGAGACCGTTACACTCAGGAGTCCGCGTTGACCGAAAAACTTTTAAGACGTCCAGAAAAACAGTGCAGATTTAGCTGCTTCCTGCCTATGCGGATGAAACTGTCATGTCAATTGTTGACTTGAAGATGATAATGTCGATACTGAAACTGGCAAATGACGCTCCGGCTTCACATGAATGCTTAAACAAAGATGCAAATGTTCCCTCAGCAGTTGGCAGGAAATTGCTGCAAAAATTTCAAGATGAAGAGCTCATTAATGTGCAAGACGGAAAAGTGGAGACAAGCAGCCTACAACGGGTGAGGCTCGCTGTCCTAGCTGTGCATTGTGGCGCAGACGTTGAACAGGTGAGTACGTTGCTTCACTGGAAGGAGTTCGAGGGCATCGCCGCCGAGATTCTCGAACGAAATGGCTACGCAACAGAGAGAAACGTGCGCTTCAGTCAGCACGGTAGAAGGAGAGAGGTTGACGTCGTCGGGTGTAGACGACCCATCATTGTCTGCGTGGACTGCAAGCACTGGCGACGCGGCTTGAAAGCGTCGTCGCTGGAGAAGATCGTAGAGGAACAGATTGAACGAACCTCTGCTCTCGCGCAGTGGCTTCCAAGCCCGAAGTCGAAGATCAAATGCGCCCGCTGGAGCGAGGCGGAACTCGTTCCCGTGATTCTGTCACTCGTGCCCGGCAGACTAAAGTTCCACAAGGAAGTGCCCGTGGTCGCCGTCTTGCAGTTTCAAGACTTCCTGAACGAGCTTCCCACCTGTGTCGGCTCGCTTTATCACGTTCGATGGCTGAGGCCTGAGCAATCACTGTCCTAGAAACTCTCAGGATCAAACAGCATATGGGGCAAGGCAGCGGCGTGTCAGGGTTGCCGCATGGCCTCGGTCAGAGGTCTGCCTGAAAATCGTCTGGTAGGGTACAGACTGATGGCGAAGACTGCCACGACGGCGGCGAGAAGCCACGCCGACGCCTCAAGCACCGTGTAGACGGTGGCAGTTGGCTGGGGAATGAGGATCAGCAGCGTTATGATTGTGCCCAAGGCGACTCCGACTGCGAAGCTTGACAGTATCGTGACCGCGCTCTGGCCAACGATGATTTGCAGCACCGATCTTGGCCTCGCGCCGATTGCGCGCAGTATGCCAAATTCCTGCTTCTGATCACCAGATATGAGGGCGACAAACATCAGCGTGCACACCGACGCTGAGACAAGGGAGAAAACCGTCATTCCCGTCAATGCCGTCCATTCACGGTTCAGCGCGCTGAGGATTTCGTCGAGCACGTCAGCAAGCTCCACCACGTCGAATTCCGGGTTGGAGGTGTTTACGAGGGATTTGACGAGTTCCAGCGTTTGCTGTGGGTTGTCTTGCTGGCTGAGGTCGAGCATCACCATGTTGAGCCCAGACGTGCCCGCTGCTGCTTGGAGAGTCTTCAGAGGAACATAGGTGACGTTTCCACTGTTCACGGGATCCACGCAAACGCCCACCACTGAGAAGGTCTGGTTGAGAACTCGGATTCCCTGCACGAGCGGCATCGAAAACATTCTGAGGCCCATCGTGTCCCCGACGACCGCCGCAGTCGAGTCGTCTTCCTGCAGCAGTCTCCCGTTCGTGAACCATTTGGCTGAAGCGTTTGCCGGTTCAATGCCGACGACGAGCATTTCTCCTTTCCGGCTGTCTCCAACGGTCTGGATTTCCTGTGACGCCTGTCCGAAGATGTGCCCCGGAACCTCTGTGACGGTCGCCTCCAGAACCAGCCGTCCGTCGACATTGTCGTCACCGACCAGCCTGCCCAACTGAGCCACAAGTTTGCCGCTGATCACGTAGCTGTCGTTGAGGTAGTCAACTGCGTAGCCGTCTCCACCTCCATAGAAGCTCGAGAGCAGCTGCTCGTAGCGGCTGCACATGTCCTTGTGCGCAACGACAACTGTTCCCATGCCCACGGCGTCCTCGGTCCAGCTGCGGGTAGTCTGACCCGCAACTATCCCGCCCTCAATCGTCATCGTCGTCAACACGAAGACCACGCTCAAGCAGGCAGCAGCTCTCACAGTGACAGCGCGGTGACGCCATAAACCTCTGAACGTCAGCTTCGTCGTGAGCCTCAACTTGGACAAGACCCAGAAGCCAGGCGTCTTTTCCGGCCGGAGCCACTGCACGGGCAACATCGCCGACGCAGGCCGCGCTTTCGCCGCGTCAAAGACAGGCTTCGCGCCGACGATCACCGCCATCATCAAGTACCCAACGAAGACCGGGACAATGAGCCAAGGGTTGACTGATCCCTGAGCTGTTTGGGGATTCGCAATGCTCGAAAGCGTCACGCGTGCAAAGTCCGAGGCCACGCCGAGAACTGAGCCTATCGCGCATCCGGAGAACGCTACGATCAGAAGCTCGGTGAAAAAGTAGCTGAAGACCACACCGCTGGGGCATCCCGCTGCCTTCATGAGTCCAATGTCGCGTCTCCTCTGCGACATCATCGCGAAAACCATGAACGAGACCGCGGATGCGCCTACCGTGAAGGTCAGCACACTCGTGAAGACAATGAAGGTCGAGAAGATGGCTGACAAGCCTGCGGTGAATCTGCCACCGTGGCCAGTCAGCAGTCCCGCGCCGACATCATCGGCTAATGACAGCAGAAACAGGGTTGAGGCCACAGGCAACGCGAGACTCAGTATCGCAGATACGCTCTGCCATTTTCGCCGCGTCAGATCCTGCATGGGGAAGGCAATCTCACTCATGAATAACCTCCAGATTGCCCACTTCCAAGCGCAGTCGGCAGTCTGCCAGATGAAGGATCGCGTCGTCGTGGGATGCGACCATCACTGTTTTGCCCTGATCCTTCAGAGTCTTCAGAATCTGCACTATTCTCGTCCTCGTCTTTCTGTCAAGGTTTCCAGTTGGTTCATCAACAAGCAGCAATGGCGGATCGTTTGCAAGTGCACGGGCAAAGGCTATCCTTTGCTGCTCGCCTCCACTAAGCTGAAATGGGAGATGATCTGCTCTTTGTCTGAGGCTTACAGCCTCAAGCAGTTCCGCGGTCCTTTTATCCATCTGGTCGGCTGGTCTGCCGAGCCATTCCATGGGGAACGCCACGTTTTCGGCCGCCGTCAGTGTGGACACAAGGTTGTAGGACTGGAACACGAAGCCTATGTTCCGGCAGCGGAAGTCAGCCAGGAAATCCTCGCTTCTGTCGTTGAGGTTCTCTCCTAAGACCGCAATCGTGCCCCGTGTCGGCTCATCTATGCCCGCGACGATGTTCAGGAGCGTCGTCTTTCCCGATCCTGAAGGCCCATTCAACACTGCAAACTCGCCTTCCTCGACGACGAAGTCCCAGTCCCTAAAGACCTCCACTTGGGTCTCGCCCAGCGTGAACGTTTTGCAGAGGCCGTCTGCCGAGACGGCGGCTCGTTTGTCATCCACGGTGCATATCTCCTTTTAAGCTGAAGTTTCCTCTGTCCCTTTTGAGTATTCTCGCTTTCTCGGGGATCTTGCCTTTTTCGTAGTCTTTCCAGAGAACCTCTCTGAAGATCCATCTCTTCCCCAAATGGGCTGCGAGCAAGGCGTGCTTGTGGCAGTTTTCCAATGGCACAAGTTCGTTGAGGAATCTGAAAAGCTTCTCAATCTGCTGCTTCGGAAAGTAGGCGTAGTATCTGGCGTTTTTGACTTCGATCGCGTAGATTTCGGAGTCTTTTCTGGCTATTATGTCGGGAAGCGGGTTGAGGCTGGGGTTGCTGACGGGGATGCGGACAGAATGGTATCCGTTCTTCTGTAGAAGCTTCACGAGGGCGTTCTCGCTGTAGAAACCTCTCTTTCGCCACCGACGGAGTTCTGCCTTGTCCACTTCTCTAACCATGAGACGCCGCCACAGAGCCTATCGCAGACTCATGGGTAATCTGGATGCGATGGGAATAAAAAAGTATTGAAAGCACGACTTCCCATAGAGACGTGCTGGGACTGCTTGCAGTACGATGCTCCGGCCCGTTTTGGAGATCAGGGCTTTTTGCGCCTGTAGACCTGTACAGGCACTTTCAGCATTTGCTTCTCCACGAGGCACTCGCGCAGGTAGTCGTCGAGGCTTGACGCGGGCACAACTTCAATGCTGTAGTCTCTGGTGTCTATCGAGTGCTCGAAGTTTTTCTGCGGAATCACCACTTTTCTGAATCCCCATGCCTCGGCCGCCTTGATCTTCTCGTAGACGCCGCCGACAGCGGTTATCTGGATTGAGTCGTCGACGCCCAGGTTTATTTCGCCGCTCACCGCCACGTCTTGCCTAACCGGCTTTCCCTCGATCAGCGAGCATAGCAGTATTGCCATTGTGACGCCCGCTGAGGGGCCGTCGACGCCGTATGACTGCGCGAAGTCTATGTGCGTGAGGTAGTCTTGGGCGATGTCAAGCCCGTACTTCTGAAGTATGACGCTGCGTACTTTGGCTATGCTGTCCGAGATGAAGTTTTGGCCCTTTGCGACGCCCGTAACCTTGTAGTAGCCCTTGATCTGGTAGTCCCGGGGAAGCTCGCTTCGTTTGACCATCTGAGCCTTGACGTTCAAGACGTTGCCTGTCATCTCGCCGCTGTACGGGTCCCTTGCCACGGAAAGCCCATGAATCTGTCCGAGCTTGATGCCCTTGGGCTTTATCTCGAGGAATTTTCCTCTCTCGCTCATGTCGTGTTCAAGTATCTGCCTCTGTATGGTCTTGCAGTGCTGCCCTATGGCCTCCGTTACATGCTGCCTCTCGACCACGGTGCACTCCTCGTTCATCGCCAGCGTGGACGCGGTCTTTATTATCGAGATCAACGGTCTGAACCGCGTTGACAACGCGTCCTTCTTGTTGCTTCTCCGTCTTCCTTCCTCAACGACTTCCTGGCAGGCTTCCCTGCTGAACGGTATCACGTTGAAGCGTTTCACTTCCTGAGCGATGAACTGCACGTACTTGCGTCTGTTTTCAACCGTGTTGGGCATGTCGTTGTTCATTCGGACGACTTTGCCGTAGCCGTAGATCCTGTCCATGAGGGCTGGATGTATCTGGCCTATGCTGTCGAAGTTGCCGGCGCCGACGAGAAATGTTATGGCGGGCACAGGCTCTGTGGATACCGCCATTGCCGCGGTGTCGCCGCCGTGCCATCTGCCTCGCAGGGTGATGGGCAATTGTCCCTCTTCAAGCACGGTGAGGAGTGTCACTGCCTCTTCGGGGTCGAGGTTCTTTACCTCGTCAATGTACAGTATACCCAGCGAGGCGTTGTGAACGTCTCCGGCGCTGACTCTCTGGTGCTCGGGGGTGCCGAGTCCGCCGGTCTGGTATGGGTCCCAGGCTATTGAGCCGAACAGCTGTGCACTTCGGTGGCCAGTAGCATCGACGAAAGGGGCATGGCCGGGGGTGTTGTCAACTATCAGTTTGGGGACGTCTGACTGCTGTGCGCCGCCGATGCCTTTGAGGTTGCCCATTCCGCCAAGCTTGGAGAACCACCACATGAGCACTCCGAAGAAGATCAGGCTGCCGCCCGGGATGAAGGTGAGCGGGACGAGGCTCACAAACTTTGCGGCGAGATAGTCTACAAAGCTGTTGTTGTAGTATTGCTGAAGTGAGCCGTCGTAGAGTGTTGGATTTGCGTGCCACGTGGTCCACGCCTGAAACAGGAAATAGAAGCCGAGGCTTATCAAGAGCAGGCCCATTGCTATCAGAAAAACTTGAAGGGCCTTGAACCCGACTCTGGTGACGAACTTTCTCTTCAGTTCTTTCAGCTGCTCCACCTGAATCATCTTCTTGCCCTCTCCGCCCTTGCGTATTGAAACCCGCGGTTGGCTGGGGAGGGCCGGGTTTTTCCAGCTTAGAACGTCGAAGAGCTTTATGCCGTTTTCCTTGTAGACCTGCGTGAGCTTCTCAGCCAGAGCCTTGCCTATCAGCGACTTTCCCGTGCCAGGGTCGCCTAGCAGAAGCAGATACGGCCCGGGGCTAATGAGGACTTTGGTCGAGGTTTTCTGTCCTTCTGGTCTGCTCCAGTTTTCGTACCAGTTGTTTTTCTCGAGCCATTTAAGCTTGTGGACCCACTCGTCGAGGCAGAGGAAGCATTCCTTCAGCGCCTGTTCCTGTCCTATCGCCCAGTTTATTAGGTTATCATCGACCGGAAAGCCCTCTGTGCTGTTGAAGCTTGCCCAGTCCCAAGTCACCTTCACTTTTCTGCTGTTGACTGTTCTTTCCAGCATTTCAACTTCGTCGCCGAAGTAGTTGAGGTCTCGACACGGCATCTTCTTTGACCTTCTCTAAAGAACCAGACGAGACCAGCAATTAAAGAGGTTATTTCAAATTCAGCAATATGAAAGAAAAGAAAACATGCACTCACAACGTCAGACGCAACCGCTCCCGCCCGACGCCAAACCTTGCCCACAAAGCGCCGTCGCGGCCGATAATGCGAACGCCGCCCGAATGAGCCCTTTTCGCCCAGAAGCCTTCCACAGTCGCCTTCTAGTCCTTTCAGCCCGCTCACTGCCTTGTTCCCATTCGAAGAGCCGACTGGCGATCGGCTGGCAGATTCTGCGCCGTAAACCGACGAAAGGGAACCCCGCATTGCGGCTTAAAGTGTGGAAGAGGCCGATTTTCGCCAGATCAGGCTCCGGCTTCGGGCAGAGGCATGGACTTGACCGTGGCCTCATATAAATACCGGCGAAAATCTCCATGCGAAGCCGAAGCTGCAGACTTCGAGAGTGCTTCGCTCCCGCCGCGGCGCGGCTCAGGGCATCGGTTGCCGAGTGCAGCGTCCCGTGAAGCTGGATTGCTGGACGTGCGGGCCATTTGGGGCTGCCAAGAGCCTGTGCAAAACTCGGTTGGAAGAAGCTTGGTGGCTGATGCAGGCATGAATTGGAAGCGTGTGAGATGAAACCTGCCATGTGCTTTCTGAGGTGGGCGTACGTGCAGTTGTTGTCGGGTTCTCGACAGTCTGCAGGAATTCGACGCATGTGATTATTGCTTGGTGAGAAGTGGCCGTCGCATGCAGAGTGAACGGCGGAGTAGCCGAGGCTCAAGAGCCGATAGCCACATTGGCCGCATCCTGAGATTCGAGTTGAGAACCGCGAGACGCAGAGGAAGGGCAAGCGGCAGCGTGTACGGATGACTCCTGTTGATGCTTCTGGATACGGCTAGGGCTGAAGGCATTCTGACGGCTCGTTGCAACCGATTTCTTGGGTGCGAGATCCGCGGGAAATGGGCTCTTTTCTGGCTCTGCTCCTCTGAGTCAAGCAGTTTGTCGTGTCAGGAGTAGGCTAAACTGCGCGTTTCCTCGTGGCGTCATGAAGCGCTCCTTACTGTTCGGTGGTACTGGTGGCATTGTAGCCACTCTCGACGAGGGTGCATCACCGAACCTCACCAGAGTGTCGTCTGCGCCGAGTCGTATACGGAAGCATCGACAGAGTCACTGCCAGAGGAGGACAAATTCCGGGTTCAGCACACAATGCTCGCTCGGCTCCTTTCAGCGTTTCGCGAAGAATCGGAGGTCTCGCTTGAGAGAGCCCATCTTTCCTTGCGGTGGCTCTTCGGTGTTGCGGCTTGCTGTGCTGCGTGACCGGCGGCGGCGTAATTCATATCTGACAGGAGGGGCTGTTGTTAGCAGCGGGAACGTGTGTCCACGCCTTGCTCGGTGGTCAGATGTCTCGCGGAGGGTTGCGTTGACCGGCTTCAAAGTGTCTAACACGAGCTACGTTTTCACGACGAAGGGCGAGGTCGAGTTTGTCGACCTTACCGACGTCGTTCAGGAGGCGGTGGCCAAATCTGCCGTGAGAAGCGGGATCGTGCATGTGTTCGCGCCTCACGCCACAGGAATGCTTGTCTTGACTGAGAACGAGCCGAACCTGCTTGAAGACATCAGAAGATTCATGGAGGCCGCGGTTCCAAGGCGCGGCAGCTATTCGCACCCGTCGAACGCGCACTCGCACTTGAGGTCAATGCTGTTCCAGCCTGACAAGACGCTGCCCGTAATCGAAGGACGAGTAGAACTTGGAGCCTGGCAGTCTCTGCTTTTCGTGGAAACGGATGTCCACCCAAGGAGGCGCATGGTGGTCATTCAGGTGCTGGGCGAAGAGTAGCCCGGCATCGTGCACAAGGATTATTAGACCGCGAACCCATTTTGAACCCGCACAACGGTGAATGCGCCTATTGTCGTTTGAGATACAAGACCTCCCAGACATTATTCGGGTGATTATCCTCATCAACCTGAGCCAAGGAAAAACTGTGGATGCCTCCACCCTCAAGCGCCAGATAGACAAAGTCTGCCGTGCAAACGTCTGCGTGGAAACAAGAGACTTTGACAAGACTCTGGCTGAAATGTCCTCCGAAGGACTTCTCGTTGAACATGACAACGCCGTGCAGCTGACCGAGCAGGGCGTCAGGCTTGGCAGGGAATGGTCAAGTCTACTGCTGAAGAAGGAGCCCATCCTAGAGGTGGTTGCGGGACTGGTTGACGGCACCATAACCGGCTTGGTAGTCGTGCTTTCGGCGCTCGTCGCGCGGTTGGACGCAAGGGCAGCCACCTTCGCCGCTCTGTTGACGCTGTCATCGGTGGCGATCACGAACTTCTCAAGTTTTCTGCTGGGCGGAATTACTGAGGATCTGGCGGACATGATGACGCTGCAGGCGCTGATGAACTATAGTCTCAGCGACATACCTGACAAGGTCGAGCGGGACAAGTCCCTGACGCTGGTCAAAGACCTGTTCAGAGTCCTGCACAAGCAGATACACCAGTCAAACCTGCTCGCGGCGATGATTTGTGGCACAACCACTTTTCTGGCGGGGATAACGCCCATACTTGCCTTTCTGCTTCTTCCAGCGCCGTTGGGCACGGTGCTCTCGCTCGTCATAGTCGCCACGGTCACGGGCGTGTTCCTAGTTCGCTACCGCTCCAAGCGTACGAAGGTTCCTTGGAAGATAACGTTGCTGGAGACGGTTGTCATCGTCGTGATTGCGGTGGTCGCATCACTCATCATCGGCCGAACAGCATAACGGGCCCACCATTCTCGTCCTAGAGGTTCGACTGGACTAGGCGTTTTTTCTAGGATCGCGTCAAAGGCTCACCTTCGTCCCCGAACCACTCTCAGATGCTTACGCTTCACGGACAAGTTTACTCTTTAGGCTCATTCGAGCATTGCGGCCATATGGGTTTTTGACATATCTGGAGCAGAAATGATCCATTCGCAGTTGTTTCGAAACAGTAAAAAGAGAGCGCCTTATGGAGACAGGCTGGCCCACGCTTCATTTCACGGTAATTGCCTTTCCCAGAACATGAAAATCCATTCCAAAGTGAGAAGGGAAGACTTCAGGCAACGCTGACGCATCAGTAAATGGGACTGTTTTCTTTGATATTTATAGTTCGGAGGTATTCGCATTTTCGGTGGACCCCACCCCTGCCAGTCACTGTGCAGGTTCAGTCATGCCTGCTGAATATCTAGAGGGGGGTAGGCCGTATTGATGCAGGAAAAGCGTAATAGCAGGTCCAAGTTTGGAGCTGGCGTGGGCTGGACCGCGGAGTCTTGCTTGCGCTAGAGGATGTTGAGCAGCTCAAGTAGCGATGCGATTTCAAAGTCCGGTCGGATGCGACTGCTGTTTTTCTCGTGCTTTCTGTTGAGCCAGACAGACTTGATTCCCGCACGGATTGCGCCTTCAACGTCCTCCTCAAGAGAGTCGCCGACGTGAAGTAGCTGATGTTCTGAGCAGCCTGCATTGCGCAACGTGATTTGGAAGAGCTTTGGGTCAGGCTTCGCGACGCCATGGTTCTCCGCAAAGACGGCGAAGGTGAACACGCCTCCTAGACCGCATCGTTCAGGATAGCAGTTTCCGTTCGAGAGAATTCCGAGCGTGTATTTCTTCCGCAAGACCTCGAGGACCTGAAAAGCGTCGTCGAAAAGCTTGATGTCCTTGAAGCGACGCTCCAAGAAGAGATGGGTAAGTCGTGTTGCCAGAGCATCGTCAGGTTTGCCGATGTCCCTCAGGGTCTGTCGAAAGGCCTCGTGGCGTACGTCTTCAAGGCTTATTACTCTGCCCTTGAGCTCGGCGGCAACTCGGTTCCTTATCCGTATCATTTTGTCAACGCTGAGCAAGCCGGCCGCGTCAGGGCAGGCCTTCTCCAGTTCTGTGAGCGCGCAGCGGAGCGAATGGCGCATTACCGTGTCAAAGTCCCAGAGGGTTCCATCGGCGTCGAATGAGATTGCCTTTATTCCGGCTATCTTGTTCATGTGTTTGCTGCCTCAGGCGTCACCGAACTGGTAGGCTGCGGTCCTATTTATGAGATTAATTAGGATTCAGGATACGTAATCCTAAAGAAGCGTCGTTCGCATAAAACAGTCTTTGTGAAGATTGCATGTCGTTTCTTCGAGGCTTGAAGAACAGGATGGTCGCGCCGAAGGCGACTTTGACTCTGAGACTCAACAAGGCAAGCTACGTTTTGGGCGAGACCATAGAGGCTTCACTCAACATTTCCGGGCAAGAAGACTTCGACGCCACAGAACTGAGGTGCGAGATTCTGTGCGTGGAAGAAGTCAGACGGATAAAACGAGTCTTTGATGAGAGGCTTAGAACGTACGTGGACAGGCAGGTTCAGGAGTCAGCGGAGCTCTACGCGGCCAAACCAAACGTCACCGGCCCTCTGAAGATGACGAACGGGTACACTGCCACGTTCCCAGCGAACGTAAGCCTTCCCGCGAGTGGAAGAGCCACGTACAGGAGCGTGGACAGCAAAGTTGCATGGTTCGTGAAAGCCGTTGCGGCAGTCAACGACAGACCAGACGTCACCAGCGCCACAGTCGAAATCCAAGTCATACAGCCAACTGTCACCGTGGCGGCCGCGCAAGTTTCTGTGCAAGCTGCGCCCGTCGTGAAGGAGGTTATTCGCGAGGTAGTCATGATTCCGTGCAAGTATTGTGGGGGTCTGATGCCTCAAACGCAGACAGTCTGTCCCAACTGCGGAGCAAAAAGAACGGCCTAAGCATGCGTCTTTCGTCGTGAGCTCCGATCTGCCCGAGCGTGCGCGTGCCCTCATTCCAAGAGGGTAAGGTGTAAGAACCGAGCGACGGAATACGACTATTGAGTGGTTTTGTGAACAGAAGAATTGTGTTGGCAGTCGTTGCCATGTCTCTTGCAGGATTGCTGGCCGTATCTATCTGGGTTCAGAAGGCGGAGGCAACCACAAGAAACTTTAGCCTATACGGTTCCGCAACTTCTGGTTGGGGATTCACAAATACCACTATGATCAGTCCGGGTCCCACGATCTCTGTGGATCAAGGCGATCTCGTCAATCTGACCCTGACAAGCCAGGACGGACAGACCTGAAAGAATAAGAACTGACGGTCCCTTTGGGAGAACCGCAAACCAAATAGCGCAAAAGATTTCAATTATCTCCTGAATCATATGTTGGATCAGTTTGGGAAAATCGGGGAGAATACTTGGAATTCTAGACTTGCCTCTGAGCTGAGATCAAAGGGGCTCAATACGGCAGACTTTGAGATTCTGTTCCCTACATTCAGAGGAAGGAGAAAGCCGGATGTATCTTTTCAAGCTGAGAGTGGAATTGGCATCGTCAGTGCTAAGCTTGGCGAATCAAGAGAGGTAGAAGCAATTGCTTCAGCACAAGAGTACCAACAGACTATAGGAAAAACGATGAATCTCGCTGAGACATTTTCGTTAACATACCCAGCAGAAAAAGAGAAGGAGTTTCGCTTGCGAGTGCTAGCGAATCAACAACATGGAACTGCTTCGTGGACTTTCCCGAGTTTGAGTGATGTCGCGGACAGGATATACGATATTTCTTCAGGAAAGTGGGATAAGGCAAGACTTGACATTGAGAATTCAGTGAATGCCGCGATCCGTGTTCTGAGGACTGGAGTCCTGGAGTTCTCGAATACCCTCGGTCGAATTCCGCTGAAGGATTATGAGCTACTTTTCGGCGGAGCTGATTTCTTTGAGTCTGTCCTAGGCTATGATAGTACAAAAGAGAATCGAGAGTATGTCCTCAGATCTGCTGCTTCATATCTTTTCGTCAACCAAATTCTTTTCTATGAGATACTCTCGAGAGAAACGGGCAGCTATCCTCAGATCTCAGAAGAAGATATCGACAAGCCAGAACTGATTAAGCCAAAGTATTTTGACTTGGTTTTGGCAAAAGACTACCAGCCAATATTCAACTTTGACATTGCAGGACAGATTAGAGGGAAAAATGCCCATGATGCCTGCAGAAAGATAATACTTGCAATCAGAGCGTTGTTCCCAGGTGAGATTGAGCATGATTTGATTGGCAAGGTCTTTCACAGTGTGATACCGAGAGATTTTCGTAAGGTCGTGGCGGCCTACTTCACAAATAGCGCAGCAGGCGACCTTCTGGCTCGTCTGTCGATTCAATCCACCGACGATAGGGTAATTGATCTGGCTTGCGGTAGTGGAACTCTCCTTGTGTCCGCTTATAAAAGAAAACTCGAATTGAGCGGCACCAAAACTCCTAGCGACGTCCACAAGAAATATGTTGAAAGAGAGCTAACTGGAATAGACATTATGCCTTTTTCTGCTCATCTAGCAGCAGTCAACCTATCTTTGATGGCGCCAAAGGTGGAGACAGATAACGTCCGAATCGCTATCGAAGATTCGACCACGCTCTACCCTGGAAAAATCATTCCACCGGTGAAGGAAAGACTGAAAGAAGCATTCAGGTCGAGACGCCTAACAGACTATTTCGGAACCCCCCAGCAAGAAAGGAAAGAGAAAATCAAGGCTGGAACGGTCTCCTTATCGGAGAAGCCCGCAAAACCAATACATCTTGAAAAGGTAGATGTCGTTATAATGAACCCACCATTCACGAGTTGCGACAATCTGCCTGCAGATTATAAGATAACCCTCAAGGAAAGGTTCTCTGATCGGGCAGGGTGTTCTGGTTGCCTGACAGGAAAAATAAGTTTCCAGGCTTATTTCCTTCTCTTGGCGGATCGATTTCTCAAAGATGACGGAAGCATTGCCTGCGTAATACCCTTGACGACGCTAATGGCGGAAGCCTTTGAGAAACTTGACAATTACATTCTCGGAAATTTCAAGGTGAGATACATTGTTTATGGAATTGGTCGTTCCGCTTTCTCTGATAATACGTCGCTCACGGAGATACTATTCATAGCCGAAAAAGGCAAACCGACGAAGAAAGAGAGTTTCGTTCTTATCGCCACGAAGAAAAACCCAGAAGAATGGAATGCAAATGACATAGATGAGATCGTGAAACAGGCGCGTCTCACGGAGAGGCGAAACCAAAGGATCGAAAGCAGATACGCGATCACGAAAAACTATCTCCAAACGGATCTACGTCAAGATGCTCTTGGTCTCACATCTATGATCAATTTCCTGGATTTAGACTTTGCACGCGTCTCCGCAGAAATAGACAGGATTTATGGGACGTCGTCGATAATGACAGACTTTGAAACACTTGCAAGCAGATCAGGCTTAGAGATATTCGAAGGAGGGGCATTTGCAGGCTCACCTATACCTGGGTACTCAGCAATCTCCTATTCCTCTGATGAAGGTAGAATGAACAAAAAGTCTGATCGTTTCCTGATTATCGCAGAAGATACGGCCAGGATTACGGTCAAGGACCGTTTCAGCGATGGCACCTTCACTATCCAGAAGAAATTCCTGCGACCGCAAGTTCGTCGCCTAAGTGGGCAGAAAACTCTAGATATTTCCACGAGCACGGATTGTGTCGTCAAGAGACACTTTGATGGACTTGATAGAATTGCTGCGTCGATTTACGACGTTAATGCAGTGCGCGTAAACCTTCAACATTTCAGGCAACAGGGAACACGTAAGATCAACGGGCAGGTATCTAGGATCGTGTTTGCCAGACGGCTCGACATATCTGCGCCCGGATCATGTTTGCTGGCAGTATATTCTGAAGAACCTGCGTTCGTCTCCGCAAATGCGTGGGGCATAAGAGATATTGACCGAGATGATGCCAAACTGATGACTTTATGGATAAATAGCTGTCTCTTCCTTTTTGATCTCTTGGCAAGAAGGGCCTCCACAAGAGGAGCCTTTGGTCAACTGGACAAGCGTTATCTAAGCTCTATACGTTGCCCGAGCTTCTCTCGACTGAAAGAGAGGGACAGGATCAAGTTGGTCGCTCTATTTGACGAGATCCGAGAGGAAGAATTTCCATCAATAGTGAGTCAGATCCAAGAAAAGAATAAGTTGAAAATGAGGATAGATGATGTCTTTCTCGCAATCATCGGTGTCCCTTCGCAGGAAAGAGAACGAATCATGAATGACCTTTACAAAGTCTTGACGGACCGAATTACAGCAATGCAAGCAACTATGAGCCAGGACTGAACTACTAGTGATGAACAATACTGACTCAATGGCTGTTCTGTCCGGAACAATTAAGTATTCGGCTGGAGGACCGATTTGGTCAGAAAAAGAATGCTCTTGATCTTGGGGCCGTAGTTTAGACGTAGCAATGGCAATAATCCAGTACAAGCCATCGAGCGTTGTGACGGTCTATTCTTTAGAGTTGCTAGGAAATATCTTGGAGATACGAAGAGTGTGGATGTTCTGGTCATGACCCGATGACTTGACGCTTGTTGATGGACGGTCTCCTCTTCCCCCGATGAGTGCCACTGGAGAGACATGGACTAAGAACAAATTGGCTGAGGAAATGGTTGAGAAGGCCAGATTTGAGAATGGAATTTTCCTGGCGAAAAAGCTAGGGACAGAGAAGTACTCCGAGATTTTCTTATCCATGGGCAAGGAATGCGCCAGAGCCTTGCCATTACCAAGCGATTATGGGGGCAAAGTAGTGTTTCCGACAACAGGAGGCCCCGGACCCAAGGCGCGGGCATTGAAGCAATGGCTTCAGAGCATCAGTAAGAAATGTGCAAAGGGAAAAACATAGAAGGCGGGAGGCATGACAGAACCTGGGTCTGGGGTAAAAGTCCATAAAAAATGGCCGGGGTGAGGTAGCCTGGTAGCCCATAGGCCTGTGGAGCCTAGCGCCCGAGTTCAAATCTCGGCCCCGGCCCTCCACATAGCACGCATCTGAAGAAGCGTGCCACCGCAACGGTGACGTAGAGCATCCGCATTCTTTTGCGTTTATATTGGCGGTTTGGAGTACTTCTGGGTCTCCTCATTCTTCCGCATCCACTTGGCAAACTCCTCGGACGCAGGGTTCTCCGCAAACAGCTTCCTTCTCCGCGCTTCAAGGAAAGCGTTTTCCCTTCCGACAAATTCCGCTGCTGTCTGCAGCGTCGACCCAGCCCCATGTGCGGATCGGAAGACACCGTCAGTCTTTGCACGCCAGTCCTCGTCCCTCAGGACGTGATGGTCCAGAATGACATGTGGGACCCCAGCAACGAGTCTTTCGAGATTCCTAAGTCCAGCCGCTATCTGCGACTCCTCCACCTTGGTGCCTAAAAGATACAGTGGCGGCCCACCGATCATCAGAAGCTGCGGCCTCTCCTCCGCGATGGCCTCTAACGTGGCATTGCATATTGGGCCTTGGACGTCAGGCGCAAAGACGAACCGCTCACCGTCACAGTCGACCGTGGCCATCAGAACCCACCCCAAGTACGAGTGCTCAGCGCCGTGAGAAACAGGCTCAGAAAACCGCAGCGTAGTCCCGTTGAAGCGGTAACCCTTGCCGTCCGCGCTTTCAAGCTTCCCGGCAACTTTTCCGCTGGTCTTCTCGAACAGCCAGCCGCGCCTTCTCTGACTCGGGTTCACGCATTCGCGGTGGTTCTTGGCAAGAATGGTCTTCCCAGCGTAGAGTTGGCGCGCGGTCTCATCAGCCTCCGTCCAGTTGCAGAGCCAATCCTCAAACGACGGCGTGTAATGATCCATGTGATAATGACTCAACGTGACGATCTCGGCTTTGCATGCCGCGTCGGCGATGCGCCTGCGGCACTCGGCTATTGCCCTAAACTCGAGCGGGTGCGGAGGAAGGCTGAAACGCCTCGGACAGAGAGAAACGCCCGCGTCAAACAGAATCCTCACGTCAGGCGTTTCAACGTAGGTGCACATGGACCTGACGCCGAGGCTCTCCGCAGCCAGAGGAACAACCGCAATACGCTTCAGCATTCAGCATGCACGACGGCAGTGTATGATGCATACAAGCTTTTTATTTAAGCCTACTTTCTAGTCTGAACTGCGGGCGATGACGACTCGGCCCTGATGATGTCCAGCATGATTGTGATCTTGAGTGCGGAGCCCGCTTACACGATATTGCCCGGTTAGGAGCCTTCAGATGGTACGTGGGCGATGCTTTTGTATACGGCCCCCGTCTCCATGGACGTTTCCATCTTAGCCTCGAAGCCTTGCAGATCGGCTATTCTCGTATTTTCAAGTCATCCATGCCTCTGAAGTTCATCTCTTCAGCCGTCTTCACTATGCCAAAACCGATCGGAACCGCTGGCACAAGCACCATAACATCAACCGCCTCCTGGCCAAGTTGCCGAGCGCGAACCGCCCTAGCGTGCCCGTCCAGAATGTAGTACCTGTCCAAATGCTGAACGCACGTGATGGGCACCAGCAACTGCTTTATCGCCTCAACCTGCATCCTGCCAACATGCGACTGAGTGGGCACGAGGTCTGCAATTTTGACGTGGTCCTTCCTAAGGTAGAAAGAGACAGCGTAGATTGCTTCGTAGTGCTTGAGAATGCTGAAAGTGCGCTGCCACGCCCTCAAAATCGGGTCTTCAATCGTGCTCACTTCTTTGATGGGCAAGTCTTCGATGGAACGCTTTGGCACGTCTCTGTACTGCCTACCCACGGGGAACCTGATTATGTAGGCGGATGCCGTGTCGTGCTGAAGTTTCCTGAAGACGTAGCAGCGGTGATGCCCGTCCAGCACGAAGTAGTCAGCATCACGCTCCACGACAACGACGGGCACATTGTACCCCTTCGTGACAACCTGCTTCAGCACAAGCGCAAGCTTGTCGTTCTCCAAAAACTCCTCAGTCGGGAACACTCTGCCAAGCCCGACGGTCTCCAGCGAGGAAACAAGCTCCGCATCGTAAATCTGTTCCAAGCTGCGCGTGATGCTCTCGACTCTTTCAAGAACATCTTCCCAGCTTTCAAGCGACACCTCCCGCATGGGCAGACCACCCTCACTCTTCATTGTGAAATTACCGTTACAGCCCAAGCAACGGAGAGCAGCTACTCTTCCGGCCGCTTCTCCCAGATTTCAAGAGATTTCTTTTTCAGTTCCCTGCGCTTCCTGTGCAGAAACCTGTAAACAGTGCTGTGCATGCGACCATTGACGATCATGTCTATGGCTTCCCTCGCCGCCTGCGCCTCCTCCACTCCCCCAACAACAGCAACCGTGTGCCCATAAACAGCCACGTTGGTGCCTGTAAGCTCCTCGATGATCCGGCGGGTCTTGCCATTCGCACCGATGATCCTTCCCTTGACACGTTTGATGTCTGCCTCGGACTTGCCAAAAACGTCCCGAAGATCGATGATGTCGAGCATTGAATCCTCGTCTGTGATCAGCCTGAAAGCGTGTTCGGGCGAGAATCCCCGGCCTATGGCAGTCACGACCTCCTTAGCCCGGAAAAGCACAGACGGGTCCTCGGCGTTCTCCGCCAGCGACACCGTGACTCCTCCCTCGTCCCCGTCTATCTGCAGATCAACGCAGAGTTTCTCCTCTATGGCCTTCTTCACTTTGCCACCTAGACCCACGAGGACTCCCACTCGCTCCTTCGGAATCTTCATGAAGGCACTAGCTCTTGCCACGTGTCGTCACCCTCGCACAGGCTTTCTCGACTGAAGGCGTCTTTACGCCGAGTCTGCCGAAAAACTTGTTCAGGTTAGTCAAATCTCTGCGCAGAAGAAAGCTTGCCATGGAATGCGCAAGCAGAACGGCCTGAGACATATCGAACAAGACAGGGCGCCCGTTCCACATCATAATGTTGTACTCGCTGAGGTCGCCATGCACGAGCCCCGCCTTGCAGTAAAGCCGCTGCAGATACTCCAGAATAACCTCGTAGGTTTTCTCAGGATCTCTGGGCGGATGCTCGTGAAGCGTGGGTGCGCTGACCCCGTTTTTCCCGATGAACTTCATTATCAACACGTTGTTCTTGACTGCGACAGGCGCGGGAACTCTGATCTTTGCCGCTGCGGCGAGCTCCAAGTTCTTGAATTCCTTCTGAGCCCAAGCGAATATGAGCGACCGGGTGTCATGCTTCATGCCTGCGAACCGCGGGTCCTGCTCGATGTACTTCCACATGCCCTTTCGGAACTCAGAGGAAACGACTAGGTATATCTTGACGGCCAACTCGTGCCCGTCTCGGTCTTTCGCCCAGTAGACCCTCGACTCCTTTCCAGCTTTCACGACACCGTGAATCTCGTCTATCGTGCCCTTTTTCATAAAATCGTAGATCAACATCAGCGTAGACCTGTCGAAGACTTCTTCCAGAACTTCATATTCTTCGCTGCGCTTCTCCTTCATCAACTGCTCAGTTTCGTAGGACTTCTCACTCTTGAGCAGCTTCTTCTCCACACGCTTTCGCAAAGACATCTCAATCACCACGTGCACGTCAGGGGCAGGGCTACATCGTGAGCAGACCCTTCCTCCGCAACGACTCTGCTTGAGATCTGGTGTATCGCCAGACAAGGTCGCCCCGCTTGTCAGTCTGAAATTCCCAAGGAGACACCAGCACGATGTCGCCTTCCCGTATCCAGACTCGCCGCTTCATCTTGCCTCTTATGCGGCACAATCTCTCGCGCCCATCTTGGCACTTGACCAGCACCCGGTCATACCCCAGCAGCTTGATCGCCACTCCGAGAACGTCTCCAACCGCCGGGTACACCAGCTCGTTTATCGCGCCTTCGCTTATTACTTTCTTCTTGCCCACTTCGGCACCCCGAACATGCTTTTCAAGAAGTATGTTACCCTCACTTTTAAAACTGTATTGGTCAAAGACGTCGTCTGCGCCGGCTTCAGACCTGCACTCGCTCAACGACTCCAACAGGAACATGTGCGTGAGGCCGTCCGGCCTGCGTTCGGCCCACTATCTGGCTATCAGGATCGAGCTGCTCGCGTATTGGAGAACGTGGTTGCTCACGCTTCCCAGCGTGAAACGCGCTGCAAGGCCGCGCCCCCTACTTCCCATGACGATCAGGTCGTAGCCTTGGTCTGCTTTCTCGGCTATTATCTTCGCGGGGTTGCCCACCTCAAGCCTCTGCTCAACCTGCACTCCTCCCACCTGACGCGAAGCCTCGTCCAAAATCCATCTCCCGATCTCCTCGGTCACCTTGGGCTTCAGGCTGAACAGCGTCGACTCCTGAACATGCATCAACGTCAAGTCAGCGCCGATCTTTGACGCAAGAAGCCCGGCGTACATGGTGGCTTTTCGCGAGTTCTCGGTGCCGTCGACCGGGACAAGTATCCGTTTTACTTGGCTTCTGTTGCTCGCGACAAGAACGGGGATTCGGGCGTTTCTTGAGACTTTCTCGGCAACGCTTCCCAAATGCGTGTCCTGTCCGTCTCCACCGTTCCTGCCCATCACTATCAGGTCGTGGCCTCCCTTCTCCGCTCGCCTCAGAATCGTGTCCGCAGCGTCCGAGTGCTCCACAAACTCGCGTTCCGCAGCGATTCCCTCCTGCTTGAACAAGTTCACGGCGCTTGCGAGTATTTCCTCGCCCTTCTGCAGGTACCAGCTGGTGATCTCGTTTTGGATCTTCTCGGTTGGTGTTGGTCCGGAGGGGTGAGGAACGTGGACCATAGGGTCTCCCTGTCCCAGTATGTGAGCGTCGATGTATTCGGGTATTCTGGGTGAAAACCTTTGGAGTTCAGGATGCATCAGTTCGTGCGAGGCAACGTGCAACAGGGTCACTTTTGACCGAAACTTCTTCGTTGTCAATATGACGATTTCCTCGGCCACGAGAGAGGGCACTGAACCGTCAACGGGAACAAGTATGCTTTCAAAAGGTGCGACTTTTGCCATAAAACTTCGCCTAAAGTTGCTGTCGCAATGAGTCTATTAAATCTTTGCAGATCGAGGCGCAACGAGGGACTCGGTGCGCGTCAACGCAAAGGCCAGGAGAACAGAAGGGTTCAGAGCTTCACGATCTGGGCGTGGGGCACTCCCTCGATGTTCAGCACGGCTTCAGGATGAACGTAGCCCTTATCGATCGCCAGACGAACAACGTTGCTGCCGACCATGTTGACGATCGTCGAATTCTTTATCATCGCCACTGCTTCCTCGGCATCCACCTTGGCGCCGCAGTAGAACTCCTCCTTCACGCAGAAGACAATCTTGCCTTCACGAAGTGTCCTGCCCAGAATCTCGGCGTCGCAGATGGCAAGAACAACGTTGCGCCCGACCTTCTTGAGGTTCATGTACGCCTCCAATTTCCAAACGCTCTCAAAGCTGCTTGACAGACGACCTTGCACCGCACGCGTCGCAAACAAGGAATAGGAGGCGCTTCTCCTTCACGATTCGTGTGTCGGGACTCTTACACACAGGGCAGGTGAGGAAGGCCAGCATGTAACGCTCAATGAGCCTCTTAAACGTGTCTTCCGAGAACTTGCCTTGGAAGATCACGCGGGAACCCTGCATCGTGGCGGCTGTCGCCATCTCGCCCGTAAGGAACTTCAGCAGGTGCTGCGGGTCGCGGTTCAACAGCTGTGCAACGTCCTTGAAATTGTAGATCACACTACGCATTCCTATTCTCGCGTATTGCAATCTCGGAAGCTCGAGCCGCTCGCGTTTTGAGACAGTTTCGGTGAACTGTGAACGCGCTCTCTTGAGAAGTTGCTCGTAGTCGTACTCCATGAGTCAGATCCCAAGAGAAACATGGGTAAGGAGACTATTTAAGATTTATAAACGAGGGACATGCGAAGCATATGTTGAATGAGAGTAGCGAGATGGGATACATCTACCTTTATACGGGGCTTGGCGCGGGAAAGACCGCCAACGCTCTGGGACTTGCGCTGCGGTCGATTGGACACAAGCGAAAAGTGGTGATAATACAGTTTCTGAAATGGTGGAAGAACACAGGCGAATACAGAGTGCAGAAGCTGCTCGCGCCCTACTACGAGATCTACCAGTTCGGGCGCAGAGGCTGGATCGGCCTAAGCAATCTGGACGACAAGGACAAGGAACTGTCGCAGAAGGCATTGCGGTTTGCAGAAAGAGTCGTGACCGAGAGAAAGCCGTGCCTGCTTGTGCTGGACGAGATAAATCTTGCTTTGCACTGTCAGATGCTGTCGCTCAACGACGTGCTGAAGTTCCTTGACGCGGTTCCCGCCGAGACCGATGTGGTCTTGACAGGCAGATATGCTCCGAAAGAGCTGATTGACCGTGCGGACTTCGTCAACGAGATAGTTGACATCAAGCACCCAAAGGAAATAGTGACCACAAGAGGCATACAGTACTGAACCAACTCGAAATGAACCACAACCAGAGGACGACTCTGTTCTCGACCAACCCGCCGCTTCCTGTCCCACGCAACAGAAAAGAGCGTCGCCGAGGCTTCTGGGTTCCTCTTTCGAGCCAAAGCCTGAGGGGCACCTGAAAAGCTTAAAGAATCCACGATGTCCTAGTGATAATCTCCAATGGTGAACCACTTGGGCAAGAGCAGCCACCCGTACATACCTAACTCGCTTGAACAGACCAAAAACGAGATGATGAAGGAGATAGGCGTAGGAAGCATTGACGAGCTGTACGCCGACATCCCAGAAAAGTTTCTGCTGCAACGGAAGCTGAACCTTCCGGAGGCCATGTCGGAATACGAGGTGAAGAAGCACGTGGAGTCCCTGCTGGCCAAAAACATCACGTCCCGGAACATGCCGGTGTTTCTGGGAGCTTCATGCTGGCCTCACTACGTGCCAGCCGCCGTCAGGGAAGTTGTCCAGCGCAGCGAGTTCCTCACATGCTACACGCCCTATCAGCCCGAGATTTCGCAGGGAATGCTTCAGGCGCTTTTCGAGTATCAGAGCATGATCTGCGAGTTGACGGACATGGAGGTGGCCAACTGCTCCGTCTACGACTGGGCAACGGCGCTCGGCGAGGCAGCACGCATGGCGGCCCGGGTGAAGAAGAGAAACGAGATGCTTGTTCCGAGAATAATCAGTCCTGAACGGGCACAGACGCTGCAATCCTACGCGCGACCAGCGGGAATCCGCGTAGAGCAAGTTGAATACGACCGTGACACTGGCATGCTGAGACTGGACGATCTGAAAAGCAAAATCTCGGAAAAGACGGCGGCAGTCTACATTGAAAACCCATCCTACCTAGGCTTCATCGAGACACAGGTCGACGAGATACGCGATCAAGCGCACGCCAGCGGCGCCCTGTTCATCGTGGGTGTTGACCCCACGTCACTCGGCATAGTCAAGCCGCCGGGAGCATATGGCGCCGACGTGGTGATCGGCGAGGCACAGCCGCTTGGAAACGCCATGAACTTTGGAGGGCCACTCTTAGGCATCATGGCCTGCACCGGTGACATGAGCCTAGTGCGGCAGATGCCCGGAAGAATAATCGGGCTCACAACCACGCAGGACGGCAGCCGCACAGGCTTCTGCATGACTTTGCAGACTCGCGAACAGCACATAAGACGCGAGAGAGCCACATCCAACATTTGCACCAACGAAGCGCTATGCGCGGTGGGCGCCGCCGCTCACATGGCACTGCTGGGACCGCAAGGCTTTCGCGAGCTCGGCGAAACGATCCTGAGCAAGAGCGCATACGCGGCTAGACTGTTGTCGAAGCTTCACGGCGTGAAGGCTCCAATCTTCAATTCACGGCACTTCAAGGAATTCACGGTTAACTTCGGTGAAGCCGGCGTCAGTGTCCGCGAAGTAAATGAGCAGCTTCTTCAACGGAAGATTCATGGAGGCAAGGACGTTTCAAGCGAGTTTCCCGAGCTAGGCCAGACGATGCTTCTCTGCGTGACGGAGACACACTCGAAGGAAGACATTGACCGTTTGGCGCTTGCGTTGGAGGAAACGCTGGGCGAAAGGTGAACCGCGCATGTATCGGCAGGCAAATTGGAACGAGCCCGTAATTCTGAGCCTTGGAAAACCCGGCAGAAGAGGACACAGGCTGCCTGAAGCCGAGCCGGAGATCAAAGATGCAGTCGGCGTCGTCGATGCCTTACTTCCGGCGAACATGCGACGCGCGAGCAAGCCACGGCTTCCGGAGCTCTCCGAAGTTGAGGTTGTGCGGCATTTTGTTCGCTTGTCCGAGATGAACTATGGCGTCGACTCGGGGATATATCCGCTTGGAAGCTGCACCATGAAGTACAACCCTAGGATCGACGAGTACCTTGCAGGCTTGGACGGGCTTGGCGCAGTTCACCCATACCAAGACGAGCGCACCGTGCAGGGCATCTTGGAAATGCTCTACAAGCTTGAAAGGTGGCTCAGCGAGTTAACAGGCACCTACGAGGTTTGCCTGCATCCGGCCGCAGGAGCACACGGCGAGTTTCTCGGAACACTGCTCATGCGCGCGTGCCTCAAAGCCAACGGTGAATGTGAAAAGCGAACCGAAGTAATCATTCCCGACTCGGCTCACGGCACGAATCCTGCCAGCGCGGCCATGGCCGGGTTCAGCGTGGTCGTCCTGCCCTCAGCAGAAAGCGGGTGCATAGACGTTGAAGCGTTGAAGAGCGCTGTTTCGAATCGGACTGCTGGGCTGATGCTTACGAACCCCAACACGCTTGGAATTTTCGAGAGGGACATCGAGGAAATCGCCAGCATCGTGCACGAGGCTGGGGGACTGTTGTACTATGACGGCGCAAACCTTAACCCGCTCCTGTGCAAGGCCAGACCCGGCGACATGGGATTCGACATAGTGCACATAAACGTGCACAAGACCTTCAGCACGCCGCACGGGGGTGGAGGACCAGGGGCAGGCCCAGTGGGCGTTTCCAAAGCATTGGCCGAGTTCTTGCCGGTGCCGCGGGTCGTTCATGACGGCGAAATGTACAGGCTGGATTACGATCGGCCGCGCAGTGTCGGCAAGATCAAGGGTTTCTATGGCAACGTCGCGGTGCTATTGAAGGCTTACGCGTACATTCTGAGCATGGGGGGCGACGGCCTGAGGGAGGCCGCGGAGGTTTCTGTGTTGAACGCCAACTACGTGATGAGGAAGCTTGCTTCTGTGAAGGGTCTGGAGCTTCCTTACGATGGCAGCATCCCGAGGAAGCATGAGTGTGTGCTCAGCGCCGCTCGGCTCAAGAGGGACACTGGGGTCTCTGCGCTGAACGTGGCGAAGCGCCTGCTCGACTACGGCGTGCATGCGCCGACCGTCTATTTTCCGCTGATCGTGGACGAGGCTCTCATGGTTGAGCCGACTGAGTCCTACGAGAAGGAGGAGCTTGACCGTTTTGTTGAGGTCATGCGTCAGATAAGCCAAGAGTCCTACACGACTCCTGAAAAGGTTTTGAGTGCACCCACCTGCACGGCTGTTTCGCGGTTGGATGAGGTGAAGGCGTCACACCCGAACACGATGGCGCTGAGCTGGCGAATGTTTCTGAAGAAGCGGAACGAGTGAAAATGTTCGTGCACGCGCAACACCTATATATGCGACAGGCCGGGCAATAGGATTCTGAACGTGAGAGTGAGGCGTTTGACGGAGTTGGAGAACAAGGTCCGCGAGGCTGCGGGACAGGTTGTTGACCCTGAGACCGGGATGACTTTCGCTGAGATGCAGATGATAACAAGCGTGAAGGAAGAGGAGCCTGGAGTCTTCAAGATCGAGTTTGTGCCGTCCAGCCCGTTCTGTCCGATAGCGTTCAAGCTTGCGACGGAGATCAAGGCTGCTGCCTCCAAGGTTCCGGGTGTCAAGAAGATTCTGGTTTATTGCCGCGGCCACGTGATGGAGCAGCAGATAAACGAGATGACCAACAAGGAGCCGCAGAAGTAGCCAGCGCGTCCTTTGAGGCGAGACCGCGACGAGACATTAGGCGGAAGTTGGGGCTAGGCAAAGTTAATTAGGAAACTGCGCCGAGAGGAGGACTGGTGGAAACGTTTGCAGGCAAGAATCAAGAGATTGTCATTTGCCACTGCAGCCATCGGCTTGGTGTTGACGCTTGCTTTGGCTTCGGTTTTGTTTGCTCGGATGAACAGCATCGCCGTGCTTTATGTTGATCCGCCTGTCATCGAAGATCCATCGATTTTGCCGAACAGCACCATCACTGTGCAAGTGAAGATGACTCCTGTTTCCGGACTGAAAACGTGCAGGTTCAACATGACCTTCAGCCCGGAGGTGCTCTCGGTGCAAAGCATTTCACAGCAGAAAGTGCAAGAACAGTATCCGCAGATGGTGATGGACGTGGACGACGCCTTGGGTTACATGTGGCTAAGCTTGACGTACAAGACTCCCGTGACCATTGCCGCTGATACTGCGCTTGTCGAGATAGTCTTCAACGTCCTAAACTACGGAACGACGCCGCTGCACTTCGAGTCTTCCCAGTTTGCGGACGGCGCGGGCGGCGCGATTGATCACGAGACTGCCGACGGGTTCGTGCACATCATAAGGAGAAACGTTGCCGTGCTGGATGTCACCTGCCCGTACGCGGAGACCTACGTGGGACGCGTCATCCCCGTGAACGTGACGGTTCTGAACGACGGCGACATCAGCGAAAACTTCGCCGTGACACTTCGCTGCGACTCAACGGTGCTTGCAACAGCGGACGTGGTCAATCTTGCGTCCAAGGAGAACCTCACGCTGACGTTCAACTGGGACACGGGCACAGTGCCACCGCGCATGCAGCCATACCTGCTAAGTGCAGAAGCGAGCACGGTGCCGAACGAGGCTGAAACTTTGGACAACGTGTTCGTGGATGGCACAGTCAAACTGAAGCTTGTGGGCGACATCAACGGAGATGGCACAGTCAACATTGACGACCTGACGGCTTGGGATGCCGCGTACGGAAGTCACGTTGGAGAGCCGAACTGGGACGTGCAGGCAGACATCAACTACGACGGGCTCGTGGACAAGGCTGACGCGACGCTGATACTGGATCACTACAGAGAGACCCTCTAGCCTCCTCCTTCCTCTTTTGTTCGAGCGAAAACAGGCAAGAACCCAGTTGCTACGTCGTGCAAGCGATGATCTCATCGAGGGAACGGTTTCTGAACGTGAGCACGGCGCTGAGACCAGACCGCAATGCTTGTGGAGAGTTTCGAAGTCACTTCGGTCGCGACACAGATGATTACAACGCGGACGTTGTGCCTGTGACGCACTTCCGCAGCGCCGCGAAAGGGTGAACACGGAGTGACCAAAAGCCTTAGGCGATAAACCGTGGAGAAGTCTCCCGAACTCGGTCATTTTATGTCTGGATATCGCTTTCCAAGGAATACTTGGTCTCCTAGACTTAAAAAGACCTAGTGCGTGCGTTCTAGCTTGAAGACCACTGGTCTTAATCCATCCGGGCAACATATCACTGCCTTTCCATCCTCTTCATACCACCAATCAAAGTTGCCACCGAAAGTAAGCGTCATAGCAGCGAGGAAGATTACGTGCCAAGCAACAGGACAATCACGGAACTCATTTGGCATGGCGAGTTTATCAATATAGAGCACCTGTCCTTCCTTGAAGATGGGGCATGGACCACTATACTTTACTTTGATTGGACGGTCTTTGAATACCTCTCCCATGTCGAAACACTTGAGCACCGTGATCTTTACACGATTCGTTTCCTTCTCCAAAAAAACACCTCACATGCTCACAGTTTTCCTTGCAGTACTATTTAAGACCTATCAAAGAAACTTCAATCCAGATATCAGTCATTTAATGTCTGCCTGCCTCCTATTTCGGCTTAACATAGATATCGCCAATTAGAAACGTGCTCACGGTCGCCTAAAGGACTGATAGAGAAAAGCTCTACTGTCTCTGTTCTCTTTTCTGCATTTCACCGTAAAGATATTCAAACCACTCGAATATTGTCGGCTGACCCCACTCCTTTCTGAATTCAATTATGGTGTCCTTCATTTTGTCCCATGACATCTTGATTGGTGCAGTAAAAAGGTCATCAACTAAACCAACGTCTACGAGTTTCCTATGTAAGAGAATGCCTATACCTTCAAAGAATGTGCCAATTGCAATCCATTCTGCCCAACCATATTTCTCTTCATAGTCATGGAAACCTTTGGCTTCTCTCCGCGATACTTTTTCCCATGTTTTCTGAAATCCTTCGCTATCGAAGCGTGAATATAACCTCATAATAAGGTCTGTTTGTCTCTGTTTGACCTGATGTCGAAGCTGAAGAGCATAGTATATGACTCCAGCCACAACACTTGCAGACGCAATAGCAATTGATGCTGTCTGTATGTCAACCATTCTTGACACCAATTAATGTAGAGTTATTCGGTTCAGCTATGACTTTTCTGCAAAACCAAAAACTGGCTCATAAGGAGTGATGGAAGAAAATTCTGTTTCGGGAGGATTTTAAATTTCCAGCGCTGTGGAAATCTTTATCTGGTCATCTCACAGCCATTGCTCCCACCCAAAGATTTTAAGAGTTGCTTGACCTGTCAAGATGCACAAAGGACTCTGGGTGAGATCTATTGGTCAATGCGCCTCTCCGAGTTGCAATAGCCAAGCTCGCTCAGAGCAGTGATGTCATCCTTGAACGACTGAACGCGGCACCCGACGCAATCGAGAAAGGTGGACTCCAAAAGATCCTTGAAGCTAGTGGATGCGTTATTGCTGAGTCAAGGACTGCTGAATTGACCGCCAAAGAAGCCGATCAGTACGGTGCGTGGAATCGGCTAGGGCTTGCTTCTCGCCATCTGGCAGACATCGTGGCCGACCAAGTGCAACGGAAACTGTTCACAATCGGGCTCCTCCCAGACTGCGGTGGTCTGATGGGCATGCTGGCTGGGTTCCAGAAATCAGGGCCCAGCGCGAAACCTCTCAGAGTTGGTCTGATATGGATGGACGCTCACGGCGACATCAATACACCCGACACCAGCCTGAGTGGGCTTCTCGCCGGGATGCCGGTGGCTGTCGCAGCAGGTCTGTGCTTGGAGCGACTGAGGGTGAAGTGCGGACTAGAGATCGCGCTCCCCACGAGATACATCACAATGGTCGGAGTCCGGGACGTAGACCCGCTTGAACAGGAGATTATCGACGGGAGCGACATTGAGCACATCGCGGCAGATGACATTCGGAAACTCAGCCCCGTCGTCACTCAACAGATGGACCGCCTCGGAAAAATCACAGACATCACCTATGTCCATGTTGACATTGATGTGCTCGATCCTAAGGAGATCCCGGGGATTGGCTTACCTGCAGAGGGAGGACCCACTGTGGCACAGCTCGGCGCGGCTCTCGAGAAGATGTTCCGACATCCGAAAGTAGCAGGTCTAGGCATTGCAGCTTACCCAGTTGGGCGAGATCCCGACGGAATAACTCTGAAGACAGTTTACGCATTGGTCAGGCACGCAGTCAAGGGAGTGAATGGCAGGGACAGTTAGACTCCGCCCTTCAGTGCTGCATGCTAGACTGACACTGGGCCACAACCGTGACGTACCGCCAAACGAGAAATATCCTGCTCGCAAGCTGCTGGGCCATAAGAAGACCGAGAACACGATGAAGTACACGCAGCTCATCCAATTCAAGGACAGCGAGTACGAGGTGACAGCCGCGACAACCATGGAAGAGGCGAAGGCTGTTCTTGCAGGCGGGTTTGAGCATGTGACCGAGAAAGACGGCTGCATGCTGTTCAGAAAGTCAAAGAGGTTCGTCAGCGTTGAAATGTGTAAGTGTAGCACTTAAAAGCGAAACCTCAATACCAAAAGCCTTAAGTGTTCTCGGAAGATTATGCTTGACTTGTCAAAAATGTAAGGTGTTGAAAGGATTTGGCAGTGGAAGGCTTTTCACCGAACAGACAGCCAGTGGATGTGAAGATAGGAGAACTCAACCCCTCTTCGAGAGCCGTGAACGTTCTGGCCAAGGTCGTGTCAAAAAGCGAAGTCAGAGACATCGCAGCAGGAAGAGACGGACAACCGCACCGCGTCAGCGACGCACTGATAGGCGACGCAACAGGATGCGTATACCTAACCCTCTGGGACGACAACATCGAAAAAGTCCATGACGGGGAAACCATCAGCGTCAAGAACGGCTACGTGAACCTGTTCAGAGGCAATATACGCCTAAACATCGGCAGATACGGCACGTTGGAAGTCGTGGAACAACCGTTGGCGGGCGAAGTGAACACGGAAAACAATGTCTCAAACCAAGTATTCGACGAGCCTAGGAGACCGTTCAGAGAAAGAGGAGGGTTCGGTGGCGGCGGCGGAAGAAGAGACTTCGGTCGACGCGACAGAAGAGGCGGCTTCAGACAAAGATCGTATTGATCTTAGGCGAGATCGCCCTTTCCCAATCTTTCATTCCGTTTTTCTCGATTAACCAACTTCTGAAAGTATGCTTCGTGACGTGTAGATTTTAACGTGAAGTTTCGGGCATGAGCTACCGTAATCTTTAAAGCCGTAGCTCGGCGAAACTTCGTTGCATTAGAGGAGAAAGATCATGAACTCTCAGCCGAAAAGGGAAGAAAGGAAACCAACAGTAGACGAATTGCTGGCAAAGGCAAAGAAGCCATCAATGTTGTCGCCTCCGCTGCACCGGTTCTACGAAGGAAAGGTCCAGATAATGCCCAAGTGCGCTGTCACTGATCCAAGCGACTTCGCAGTATGGTACACGCCGGGCGTCGCCGCAGTATGCAAAGAGATACACGCCGACACGGAAAAATCGTTCGAACTCACCAACCGCTGGAACTACGTGGCAGTCGTCTCAGACGGCACACGAGTCCTCGGCCTCGGAGACATCGGACCCGAGGCAGCAATGCCGGTCATGGAAGGAAAAGCGCTGCTGTTCAAGTACCTAGGCGGCGTCGACGCGTTCCCAATCTGCTTGCGGACCAAGAACCCTGAAGAGATAATCAGAACATGCGAGCTTTTGGAGCCTACTTTCGGAGGCATAAACCTGGAGGACATAGAGAAGCCGAAATGCTTTCACGTGCTCGAAAACGCGAGAAAGCGCCTCCAGATCCCCGTGTGGCACGACGATCAACAGGGAACCGCAACCGTCATACTGGCCGGACTCATCAACGCGTTCAAGATAGTCGGCAAGAACCCCAAAGAGACTCTCATAACCCTGATGGGTGCCGGAGCAGCGAACCTGCGAACCGCCTACGTTCTCATAAGGTGGGGCATAAAACCCGGCAACATCATGTTTGTCGACACGAAAGGAATAGTCCACGCTGGAAGAAAGGACATAACCAAAGACCAGGACCCATGGAAGTACGAGTTGGCGCAGAAGACGAACGCCGAAGGAAGAACAGGTGACGCCGCGGAGGCCTTCAGAGGAGCAGACGCGGTCGTCGCCGCCTCCAAGCCGGGGCCAGACACGATAAAGAAGGAGTGGGTGAAGAAAATGGCAACCAACGCCGTCATCTTCGCCTGCGCGAACCCTATACCCGAAATCTGGCCGTGGGAAGCAAAAGAGGCAGGAGCGCGCATCGTCGCCACTGGACGCAACGACTTCCCGAACCAAGTGAACAACAGCCTGGGATTCCCGGCGATATTCCGAGGAGTGCTGGACGTGAGAGCGAAGACCGTGACTGATGACATGTGCATAGCTGCAGCTCAGGAACTGGCGCTGTACGCCGAGGAAAGAGGCATGCACGAAGAGGACATACTGCCGAGAATGGAGGAGTGGGAAGTGTTCCCACGCGAGGCGGTTGCATGCGCTTTGAAATCAATAGACGATGGTCTTGCCAGAGTCAAGCCAAGCAAGAAAGAACTGCATGAGAAGGCTGTTGCAATTATCACCAACGCCAGAAAGTCGCTTGATGCTCTGATGAAACAAGGACTGATTAAGCCGCGGCCGCCAGAAGACGAGCTGCTGAAGTAGAAGGCGCCCGCAAACAGCGCTCAATAGTCGCCGGAATCATCCGGTTCTCCCTTTTTTGTCTGAACGCTTCAGAAAATTATTTAAACACTTCGACAGAACATACAAGTGCGGGGAGAAAGCAGAATGCGTTCAGATATTGCGTTGTATACCGTCGCGGTGATATCCTTCATTCTGACCGGTATCGTGGTGGCCTACACGGTTGAGCCGAACGAGCTTTGGATCATCGCAACAACAATCATCGGACTCACGTTCGCCGGAATTGGATACACCCAGAGACCTAGACCGCAGCTGCAGCCGACGCCGACGCAGATTGAGGTGCCTACCGCATCGGCCTCGCCAACAGTGGCCGAAGTCGCACCGCCCGTTGAGGAAAAGCCTCAGCAAACAGTCGAAGCGCCCCCTCCATCCATCGAACTGACAAAGGTCAAGGGAATAGGCGAGAAGCGGGCAACTCAACTCAAGGCCTTGGGAATCACGAGCGTCGAGCACCTTGCGAAGGCATCACAGAAGGATTTGGCGTCCGAACTGAAGATTTCGCCCAAGATCACCGGGAAATGGATCGACCAGGCAAAGGAACTGGCGAAGGAAACGTAAAGGAATCCTAGCAGCCTCTTTGAGCCTGAACAGTCAGGATTCTTACTATGTTCCTTCTTTCCAGCCTTTTGATAGCGTCGAGAAACTCGTTCCTTCTCTTGCCGCTGAGGCTGAAGTTCTGGATCATGTCTCTGACCGCCATCTCAGGCCGTCCGAAGCTGACTTTTCTCTTGTGAAGATTCCGAACTATCAGCCGTTCGAGCTTGCCGCACCTCCAAGTAGTGTTCCGAATAAGAACGATCATGGCCCTGATGAGATGCTGCGATTCACTGTCGTCCTGTTCGGGCAACGCCATCCACAGGTTACGTTATATGTAATCAAAAGGTTTTTAGAGTTTGCCCCAAAAACACTCTGCGTTCACCCAAAGCCAGATGGACTCGGTGATGACACGTGATCATCGGAAACGCCGGAAAAATACTGTTCGCACGACTCTCAGAAGGCGAGGACCTGGTTGACAGCATCAAGCAGACAGCCCAGAAAGGCGGCGTCAAAAGCGGCCTAATTCTCCTCATCGGCAGCCTCAAACACGCAACCCTCGGCTACTACAAGGAAGGCGAATACAAGCCAATACCCGTTGAAGGACCCTTGGAAATAGCGTCTTGCATTGGAAACATCGCAGAGGACGACAAGGGCGACACAATAGTCCACGCACACCTGGTGGTTTCCGACGAGAACGGCCGTGCCTCCGGGGGCCACATGATGAAGAACTGCATCGTCGGCGCCACGGCAGAACTCACGATAGTTGAAGCGACAGGACTTGGTCTGCGCCGCGTCTTCGACGAGAAGACCAAACTCAAGCTGTTGACCCTAGGATAGCATCTTTCGAAAGCGCAGCCCATGCACATCTCCATAGTATCTTTCCAAACGACCAAGGCGTTGATATCCTGCCTTTTCGTACAGGCTGATCGCCACGGAATTGCCTTCTCTGACCTCGAGATAGCAGAATCTGACGCCCTTTCCTTTGAAGACTCTCTCAAGCTCCTCGAGAAGCTTCCTGCCTATTCCCCTGCGCCGGCTCGACGGCAACACGTCTATGGTTAGGACGTGCCCTGATGCGAGGTTTCTCTCCACGCGAAGTGTTCCGATGATGAAGCCAACTATCTCCCCATTCTCTTTCGCAACGAGCCCTATCGAGTTGTAGTTGCTGAGAAACTGCAGTAGCTGCTGCCGCGTGAACATTTCTGCGTCGAAACATTCCTTCTCAATCTCGTACAGACGGTCAAGCTCACGAACCGAAGCGTCTTCCACGCTTATGACCATTCTGTCTCCCTCCTTCTCCACTGATTTCTGTGAGCACATACGCAAGTGCACTATTTCTCCGCGGTTGCTGCCGGAGGCTTGCCGCCGACGGTGAAGCTGCGCAATCCCACCCACTGCTGCGCTGCAAACCCTATGAAGAACCTCAGCCACAGAGTCAGCAGCCTCAGCAGTATCGTTGCCGTCGCGCCGATCTCCAACGGCACGCCGAACAGGAAGAACAAAGTCGTGAGCGTAATTTCGGGTAACCCTACCTCGAAGGGCACGCCGATGGGGATCGACTTCACCGCGACAAAAATCGCCGAGATTACAAGCACCGAACTCCAGCTTATCGGGCGGCCAATCGCCATGAAAGTCAGGTTCAACGTGAAAAGCGCCAGTATCCACGATACCGCCGAAAAGAAGGACGCCAACAGAATTGCTTTTGGAGCTTTGGCGTACTCGGCCATTGCGCCGTGAAAAGCCCTCGTAGCCTTGAGAGCATCGTCCCTGAACCTCAAAAGTTTCCATCGGCCCCTGCTCACGCGCTCCGCGAAGCCTATGATCGCGTTCACCAATCCAAGCGTCAGGCTCTCTCTCCGGCACATGATTATCAGCAGAGCAAGGAACAGAAAAGTGACGCCCATCAGAAACCCCATCAGTATCGCAATCGTGCCCTGAAGCTGGCTTTCAAGCAACAGAAGCAGGGCGCCGACCAACAGCGTTCCAAGGTTTATGCCCATTCCGATGAGTCTCTGCGCCACGACGGAGGCCGTTGCTCTCCCAGCGGTTCCGTCTTGTTCCCTGTTGACGAGGTAGACTCTGGAAATCTCCCCGGCCACGGACTCGGCAGGAATCAGCGTGTCCACGAAGATCCCGACCCACACGAAAGCGAACTCCTTGAGCATCGAGAGCTTCACGGACAGGAATCTCAGCAGCGAGTGCCAAGCGAGGCAGAAGAAGAAAGTGTCCAGAACTACGGTGGCTGCGGCCGCCACGTAGAGTTGAAGGTCTATCTGTCCAGCCCGAGCCGCGACCTCTTGAAGACTGACGTTGAAGATGAGTATGTACGCGAAGAACGCCGCCAGGCCCAGGACTGGCATGATGATTGTCTTCCATGTGATCTGGTACTTCGGCGAGGTCAAGCAAGTCTGCTCCGGGCAATGAATTCAAGAGGCGGCAAGCCTGATTATATATTTTGCCCACTTCCACCTTATTGCAGTCCACCCCGGCGTTTCCAGCAGACCCCAACCCTCAAACCTTAATTACCGTGTGGCCCGAATTAGAGAGCCGTTGCAGAGAGGACAGGGGTGCAGTCTCACATGCTCAGTCGAGAAGAAGGGCTTGGGCTCGTCACGAAAAACGTGACGAAGAGGAACATCGTCCACCACATGTTTGCCGTCGAAGCAATAATGCGAGGACTTGCCCAACGACTCAAGGAAGACTCTGAAGCATGGGGGATGGTAGGCCTCCTCCACGACATAGACTACGAAAAAACCGAGGCGACGCCGGAGAAGCACGGCCTGCTGGCGGAGTCGCTGTTGAAGGAGACCGTGCCTCCGGACGTGATCAAGGCAATTAAGGCTCACAATTCTGAGCACACGGGAACGCCGGCGGAGACGCGCATGGAAAAAGCCCTCATCGCCTGCGACGCCATATCCGGCCTGCTTGTGGCATGTGCGCTGGTGATGCCCTCCAAACGCCTCGCGGAAGTGAAGGTGGAGACAGTTGCCAAGAAGTTCAGGGACAGGGATTTTGCCAGAGGTGTCGACCGGAACCGAATACTGGTCTGTGAGCAGGTCGGCGTCCCAAAGGAAGAGTTTTACGAAATTGCGCTGAATGCTCTGAAGAGCGTGGCGCCGCAGATAGGACTCTAGCAGACCTCAAAAACCGGAGCATGTTCAGTTTTTTAAGCTGAGCTTCACACTTGTAGTACAGAGCACGATGAGAGCGCGTGAGCTATGACAGATAGTATAGCGGAGATTGAGCTGAAGAGGATACGGCCGAGCAGGCTGAATCCGAGGCTGGAAATAAACATTGAACGTCTGAACGAACTAGCGGCAAGCATAAGGGAAGTGGGGCTGCTGGAGCCGATAATAGTCAGGCCAGTCGAGGACGAGTTCGAGGTCGTGGTGGGCGAGAGACGATACCGGGCATCGCAGCAGGCAGGACTCGAGAAGGTGCCGGCCATCGTGAGGTCGTACAGTGACGACGAGGTGGTGCAGTTGAACCTCATCGAGAACGTCCAGAGGGAAGAACTAAACGCCATCGAAAAGGGCAAAGTGTGCAAGTACCTGCTCGACAACTGCCCCCAGAAATACCCTTCCCAAGCGGCGATTGCCGGCAAGATCGGTGTGACCGGGAACGCGGTTTCGCTTTGGCTGAAAGCCCTCGACGTTATCCCCGAGGAGGCTCGGAGCTACGTTGCGCCTTCGACGATTTCAGGCCAAGTGCCCGAGGGCAAGATTGACTACAGAACCGCGCTCGACATCAGCCGACAGGTTGAGGCGCCTGAGCGCAGGGTGGAAGCGATAAGGAAGCTTGCTGAGAGGCACTTGCCGGTCAAGGACAGACAGGAAGTTGTCAAGAAGATTTCGCGCGAGCCTGAGAAGAGTGTCGAAGCAGCGATAGCCGAAGTTGAAGAGGCACCTGCTGAGATGCGGTTTCTTGCGGTCGATAGGAAGGCGTTGCTTGATGGGACCAAGACTCAGACCTCAACGACGGCGCCTCCACACCCAAAGGTGAAGGCCGGCGTGGTGGTCCACGCTGACATCTGGGAGCCCCACGTCACAGACTTGCGCATAACGTCCGTCGAAAGGAAGCGGCTGAAGTACTTCGACGAGGAAGATGCGAAAAGAGAGGGCGACTACACGCTGGAAATGTTCAAGCGAGCGTGGACTGAGGCCCACGGCGAGTGGGATGAAGAGCAGCTCGTGTACGTTGTACACTTTGAAAGAGCCAAATAAAGGACGACCTGTCCAATCGATGGCGGAGCACGTAAGCGCATGTCTCAGGGCCTAGCCGGTCTTGACGAGGTATTCTTTTTCGCTCTTGGCGCCTAGCCCAAGCTTGACTGCGTGTCGAATCTGCGGGTAGCTCCATGGATCAGCCTTGAGGTCTGAGCCTTCGAAGCTTTCGATGATCTTTATCGCCTCAACGTCCATGGCCACGCGATCTCCGGACGCTAGTATGACGTTTGGCTCTCGAACTTGGCCGCTAAACGGGCCGCCGGTTATGAAACATTTCCGCCCGTCCATTATCATGAGGCTGGGGTGAACGACCAAGTTGAGGTCGACCAGTTTCTCTTTCAAGTGGCGAAGGTGAAAAGCCAGTCGTTCGTTGCCCTTCACGAAGCCGAACGCAAGCTTGAGGCTGAGGGAAAAGTCCGCTCGAAAGTGCGTCTTCATGCAGCACGAATACACAAGCTTGTCCACGTGCAACGCCTTTTCGGGAAGGCTGGCCGTCTTCAGATACTCGCCGTCGACGTGGACTTTTGACCAGCCATTCTCGTCGAAGAACGCAAGCTCCACTCCGCTGTCTTTCAACGCTTCCAAGGTGCTGGCCTTCGTCATCGTCGCCTTGGTAGAAGTCGCCTGCATCGAGGACTCTCCGACGACGACTTTTCCCGCGCCAGATTCAAAGAGAAGCTCCGCAACCGCTTTCAGAAAGGCTGGGTCAGTTGAGGCTGGCGGAGGATCAGCGCTGTTGTAGTTTGGCTTCAGCAGAACAGTGTCTCCCTTCTCAACCGTTTTCCCGAATCCGCCGATGACCGCAACTGCGTGTCGAATGTCTTCCTTGATGTTGTCTGTGGCTCTGATCCTGCTGACCAGAGACTTTCCATCTTCTGCGTAAGCGTTTGCTGCAGTCTTGCCGATGCTCCCATTATTTGTCATGCCAGAATCACTGTTCTAGCAGAAGGCAGAAGGGGAATTTTAACCTTTAGTCAGAAGCCGCACGCGCTAACGCCGTTGACAGAAAATCTAGAGGGGGGTACTCCGTATTGACGCAGAAAAAAGGGCAATGCAAGCTTCACGCCTGTCTCATCCGACCTTCGGTTCAGACCACGTAGCTGTCTGACTTCTCGAAATCCCTCACGATCTCCATCACACGCTTTGGCACGTTGACGCCCTCCAGCGGTATGCCCTTCAACAACACCCAAGGACTCTTGACGGCAACCTGCGTCACAATGTAGTCCTCGCCAAAGCTTTTCTTTGCAACTTCAACCACCAACCGCCGAACGCTGTCCTCGGACACTTCGCCCAGCACATGAAGATACTCGTGCACCAAGAGGTTGTAGACCAAAGCGTTTACCACGCGCTTCGACTCAATCGCTGCTTCCACGATCTGCACCAAAAGCCTGTTCAACACTATGTTATTGGTTCCCAGAGGATGATAAGCCCCCAACTGAAGTGGCAGGTCATCCAGAAACAGCATCATGCCGTCCCTTCGCAGGTGCAGCGCGTACTCAACCGTGTCCTTCACAAGCTCCCAGATTGCACCGTAGCCTTCAGCGCCCTCAAGCCTTCCCCGATACTTTGCTAAGGGTTCAGATGGACTCTCTCCCATGGAGCACCGATTCACCATCAAAAACCACATCCCACGGAGACTTATAACACGTGCGGAAACTGAACAGCTTAAGTATCCGAGACAGCCACGAGAATACCAGTAGGCATGCGAAGGTGTAAGCCTTGAGTCAAGAACAAATCAGAGACATACTGACCCAGTACAAGACCGTCGCAGTCGTCGGTGCATCGCGAGACTCGTCGAAAGACAGCAACCGAGTCGCCGCCTACCTCATGAACCACGGGTTCACGATGATCCCCGTCAACCCCACTGCAGACGCAATATTGGGGCAAAAATGCTACAAAAGCCTCATGGACATGCCCCCCGCAGTCCAGAAACGCGTAGAGATCGTCGACGTTTTCAGGCCTTCACAGGACACACCTCCGATAGTCGAACAGGCAGTGAAGCTGAAAAGACAGCATGGCAGGCCATATGTTGTGTGGATGCAGCTCGGAATAGCCAACGAGCAAGCAGCTGAGACAGCAAGACAAGCGGGCATCACGGTCATCATGGACAAATGCATGATGCAGGAACACTCGAAACTCTTCGCCCACGTTCAGAACTGAATGCTCCACCCTTCCGGTTGCGCTTGAACTTGCACAGCAGCAGATCGCCCCAGAGCTTTCAAGCGTTTGCTTCCAACACTTGCAAAGCAGCGGTGGCTACTCGTTGACCAAGAAAGCCTCCCAACACAGCCCCCGAGACGAATGAAAGCCCGAACACAGCTGCCTGAACGGGCACGGAGACCAGCGGGAACAACAGAGCCTGATAGACGATCGTGCTGCACGCAGACGAAGCTCCACCCGCCAGACAAGCGGAAAGATGCGAACGCCCTAAGCCAGCAGAGACCAAGTCGACAGCCACTCCTTGAACGACTGCTACTGGCAGGACGATTACACCCAAGTGACTTGACAGAGACAGCTCCACCAAGCCCTTCAAAACGGCGACGAAGGTCGCCGATCCTTTTGTTCTGACAGTCCTTACCGCTACCACAAGCCAGAAGACATGCAATCCTGACAAGGCCTGAGCAGAAACCGGACCAAGCAACAGGAAAGTCGACAGCAGCCTTCCCAGATACCCCACAGCAACGCTGTCGACCCCGCCTAGGCCAGACAAGACCGCTATAGTCAGGAGATTTCTCAGAAAAGCCTCTCTTTCCGTCAAGGAAATCCGGTCTCCCTCGGCAGTGCTGCTTCGCACGCAAAGTGCCAAGTCAAGCGTCACGTGAGCTGTGGAACTGGGGTTTGCTTTTTCCCGTTTTCTTGTCCAAGCAAGCCTTAACGAATCCATAGTACTCCGGGTCTGGCGCTCCGGGACGGCTTCTGAATTCGCCATGGAACTGTGACGCAAAAAAGAAGAATCTGCCCGGAAGCTCAAGCATCTCCATTCTGCGCCCGTCGGCACTTCGTCCGGAGAACACCAGTCCTTTTTCCCTGAGCTGCCGCAGATAGTCCAAGTTGACTTCAAATCTGTGTCTGTGCCGCTCAAACATCTCCTCGCATCTGTAGAGCGTGTGGGCCGTTGTTTTGGGCTCGACCACTATTTTGTGTGCGCCGAGCCTCATTGTCGCGCCTTTTATGTCGATGCCGCGTTGCTCGGGCATCAGGTCAATCACCGCGTACGGCGTGTTTGGGTCGATTTCGGTGCTGCTTGCCCCCTCAAGATTGCAGACGTGCCGCGCAAACTCGACGACGGCAAGCTGGAACCCGTAGCATATTCCAAGGAACGGGACGTCATTTTCGCGCGCGTAGCGGATGGCAAGCATCTTTCCCTCAGTGCCTCTCGGACCAAAACCGTACGGGACGAAGACACCGTCAAACTCTTTCAAGGATTTGACGCTTTCAGGATTCTGTTCTATCTTCTCCGCCTCGATGTAGTGAATGCAGACTCTCGTCTTGCATGCTGCTCCTCCGTGCCTGAGAGCCTCACTCATGCTTACATAGCTGTCTTCCAACCCTGCGTACTTGCCAACCAATGCGATGTTAACCTCGTGCTCGGGCTTCAAAACGGCGTCGACGAAACTCTTCCATCCGGTGCAGTCTTTCGCTCGACCACGCAAGTCAAGTCTCTTGCATATGAAGTCTCCCATTCCCTGATCGTCCAATATCAGTGGGACCTGATAGACCGACTTGACATTGTAGGAACAGAAAACGGCGCTCTCCGGTATCGTGCCAAACAGTGCAATCTTCCGCAGCGCGTCAGCGTCTATCATCTGTGGGCTTCTTGCCACAATCGTGTCGGGTTGGATGCCTATGCGCCTAAGCTCATTCACGCTGTGCTGCAATGGCTTCGTCTTCATCTCTTTTGTCACGTCCAGAACAGGCACCAGCGCCACGTGCACGTAGAGGGTGTTCTCGTATCCCTCCTCAAGCCGCATCTGACGAATCGCCTCAAGAAACGGCAACCCCTCAATGTCCCCAACCGTGCCTCCAACCTCAGTCAACACAACATCCACGCCCGGAGTCTTGGCAACATCGCGTATGCGATGCTTGATCTCGTTGGTCACGTGTGGCACGATCTGGACGCATCGTCCCAGAAAATCGCCGCGACGCTCCTTCTCAATCACCGCCCTGTAGATCAGTCCGGTCGTGATGTTGTTTTCCTTCTTCAGATTCAAGTCAAGAAAACGCTCGTACCAGCCCAAGTCGAGGTCGGTCTCACCGCCGTCATCAGTCACGTACACTTCGCCGTGCATGTAGGGGTTCATCGTCCCCGCATCAACATTCACGTAAGGATCAATCTTTATCGCAGTCACACACAAGCCTCTGGACTGGAGCATCTTGCCGATCGAAGAAGTCAAAATACCCTTTCCAACAGAACTCAACACGCCGCCAGTGACAAAAACGTACTTGACCATGCGTTTCCTCTCCGCAATGGCGAAACCATAACGGTGCACTCAATATTTAAACTCTTTCATACGCCACACCGACGGTGTTCACCGACCCTCGCCTGCAGAAATCACGGCATCCACCTCGTCCTCGCCGAGCCTCAAGCCTTGGAGACACCGTCCCCGAAGCTTCAAGCCTCGCTGAAACGCGTCCCTAACCAAGACCGGACGGTCAAATTTCTTGACGAAGCTGAGCTCTATCGCCGTCCTCCATCTGCCCTCTTCACACAGCAGCCTTTCCTCGCGGGGCAGAACCTCGCTTTCACATGCCCGTAATATCACGCCGTAGCCCACGAAAGAGTCTCCGGCCGCCATCCTGTGCACAAACAGCACTATCTGATCCTGAGCCCATCTTCTGCGCATACTCGTGAAGTATATGGCGTTATCGAAAACCTGAGCCAACCACTCTTCGCGGGCAATCCGTAGAACATAGCCACTGGGCATCGGACTTCACTAATGAGCTAGGGGGTGATCTCTATCTTTATTTCGCTTTTGGACGTCGACAATATCTCAAACGCTCCCCTAATGTCCGTCAGACTCATTTTGCGCGTGATGAGGGGACGAACGTCAACGGTTCTGGAAGCAATCATGTCCAAAGCCCTCCTGAAGTGCAAGGGCGTGGTGTGAAAGGCCCCCATGACCTTCACTTCGCCATAATGCAGTTGCTCAGCGTCGACTCTGACCTGCGTCCCGGGGGGACAGCCTCCAAACTCCAGCACGGTTCCGCCTTTCCTCACAAGCTTAAGCGCCTGCTCCCACGTCGCCGGCAACCCAATTGCCTCCACCACCACGTCCGCGCCGTATCCCGCCGTCATGCGCCTAACAGACTCAACCACGTCTTCCCTACCAGCGTTGATGGTCTCGTCAGCACCAAGCTTCGCTGCCACGTCCAGTCTCTCGTCAACAAGATCAACCATCATCACCTTCTCGGCCCCCAGCTTCTTCGCTATCAACAGATGCAATAGGCCAATCGGCCCGGCGCCAACTATCGCCACACGGTCGCCCAAGCCAATCCGTGCCTCTTCAGCGCCGTGCAGAACGCATGCCAACGGCTCCGTCACAGCGGCCTCGCCGTACGAAACATCGTGTGGGACTTCCTGCATGTTGACCAGTGTCATCCGCGCCGGGACCTTGACGTACTCGGCGTAGGCGCCCCAGAGCCAGATCATGTTCTCGCAGAGATTGTACTTACCCCTCTGGCACATGAAGCAGTGCAGGCACGGAGCGCTGTTGCCGGCCCGCACGCGCATTCCGACGGTTGGCCACTCCAGGCCCTTGCCTGTTTCCGCCACTTCTCCGGCCCACTCGTGTCCAAACACGGTGGGAAGCGTAATGATCTTCTCAACGTAGCCTCGCTGGTAGATCTTGAGGTCCGTGCCACACGTCGTGGCGGCCTTGACCTTCACCAACACCTCGCCCTCGGCCACGCTTGGCCTGTCCACCTCTTCAACCCGCAAGTCCTTTATCCCATACAACATCGCCGCGCGCATCTACATCACCTGTTGAGCACGATGACTTTCAAGCTCTCCTCGCTGTTTGACGCCACCTCGAATGCCTTCTGTGCATCCTCAAGTCCGAAGCGATGGCTTATGAGCTGCTCAACCTTGAGCCTGCCTGCCTCTATGAGCTCGTAGGCCATTCGAGTCTCCAGATGGGACGTCGAGTAGGAGGGCACAATCTGGACTTCGGTGAAGAAAAGCTCTTTCGGGCTGAGCTGAAGGTGCTTGTCTGGATCTGTGGGGGCAAACACGCACAGTTTTCCGCCCTTTCGGACTGCTGTCAACCCCTCCTTGTACGCTTCAACGCTCGGCGCAGTCACGATGACCGCGTCCGCTCCTCTTCCCTCAGTCTCAGCCTTCACCACGTCAGCCAAGTGCTCCTTTGAAGAGTGGACGGTAACGTCTGCGCCTAAACTTTTCGCGCACCCGAGCCTGGAATCAATCAGGTCGCTCACGATCGTTTTCGCGGCGCCGAAAATCTTCGAGAGGGCAACGTGGATCAGGCCAGTCGGTCCGGCGCCGACGACCACGACGTGGTCATCCGGCCTGACGTGCAGCTTTCTCATTGCCCTGAGGCAGCATCCTACGGGTTCGATGAACGTTGCTGTCTCGAAGGACATTTTGTCGGAAATTCTAAACGTGTCAACTTGGAGGTTGGGTGCCGGAACCGCGAAATACTCGGCGAATCCGCCTGGTCTGATGTTTGTCGCGTGGAACTGCTCGCAGAGCGTGAAGTCGCCACGTCGACAGTAATGGCAGGTCATGCAGGCAACGTGATGGTGGACAAAGACTCTGTCCCCGACTTCAAACCCGTGTACTGCCTTTCCCTTTTTGGCAATTGTGCCGCTTGGCTCATGGCCGAGAATCAGTGGCGCACGAGGCTTCAGATACCAGTCCATGAGGTCTGATCCGCAGATCCCGCATGCCCGCATCTTGACGAGGACTTCGCCTTCACCCATCTCGGGTGGGGAAACGTCAACGACGCGTATGGCATGGGGACCATTGTACACTGCCGCCTTCATTTTGGCTCAATCGTTCTTTCGCACGTTCGCACTTAAGACTTTCCGAAGAGAAAAGCTTCCCTCTGCGCCGAGATGCAGAAGAGAAACTTGCAAACACTTTTATAACTGAAACAGGCTTTCCTTTGTCATGGACCCAAGAAAAGCAGAGAAAGTCACTGGCTACGTGATGCTCACGATAGGAATCGTTCTAATAGTGATCCCGGCCGTGTTGGCCCTTGTAACGTTCCTCAACGGCGCCAAAGTCCCACAGTTTGTTCCAACCCCAACAGGTGACAGCGACTCGTTCGCCACGGCATTCGCCACATTCAGCAATGTCTGCCTCATCTTCTTCATGTTCATCACCCTCGTCTGGGCAGGCTCAATCGTGTCGAGCCGCGGTGTGACGATGATAAAGGATGTGAGGCTTAAGCTTGTGCGAAGAAACCTTGGCGAAGTGTCAGAAGCCGTCAAGGAGGAAACCGAGTCCAAGAAATAGGATGCTAGCCTTCAGAGCCGGCATCCCTTTCGAGCTTTTCTTTGACTTTTCTTAGGAAGACTGACGCGGGAGCGCCGTCCATGACCCTATGATCGTATGAAAGGCTGAGCATCATCACCGGACACGCCTCAATCTTCCCGTCAATTACGATAGGCTTCTCGACGATTCTTCCGACTCCGAGTATGGCTGTTTCAGGCGGATTGATTATTGGCGTGAAAAAGTCAACGTCGTACATGCCCAAGTTCGTCACGGTGAACGTGCCGCCCGTCATGTCCTCCCGGTGCAGTTGTCCCTGCTTCGACTTTTCCGTGAGTTGAGCGATCTCAGAGTCTATTTCGGCAAGCTTCTTCTTGTCAGCGTTGCGGATCACGGGCACGACGAGGCCGTTGTCAGTTGCGACGGCCAGTCCCACGTTGATGTCTTCAAAAATCTTGATTTGCTCGCCTTCCAGACGCGAGTTTATGAGCGGGGACTCTGCAAGGGCTTGAGCAGCGGCCCTCACGATCAACGCCGTGTACGAAACGCGCTGTCTCTCGTGGAGTTCTTTGATCCTTGAGGCGTTGACCTCCATCACCACCGTGCTGTGCGGGGCGCTGCGGAAGCTCGCGGATAATCGTTCAGCCGTCGTCTTCCTGAAGCCGCTCAGTGGGATGACGGACTTGATTTTAGGCGTCTCCGCCTGTCCAGTCGTGCCCGCGAGGAATGCCCCGACGTCCTCTTCGCCTATTCTTCCATTCGGCCCGCTTCCCCTAACCAGAGACAGGTCAACCCCGCGCTCTCGTGCCAGTCTTTTAGCGGCTGGCGAGGCCAAAGTGCGTCCCTCAACCTCGAGGTGAGCCTGCTCCATGCCTGTTCCGGTGAGGTCAGACTCGCTGAAGGCTTCGCTGGGTAGCGTTATGATGCCGAGCAAGGTGTCCACGGGCACGTCGATGCCTTCCTTCACTAGTATGCGTCGGAGCACGCCGGAGGACGGTGCTTCGAGGTCGTAGGTTGCTTTCTCCGAGATCACTTCCAAGATTGGCTCGCCTTTCTCGACTGTTTCACCTTCGTTCTTGTACCATTTGCCAACCGTGCCCTGTTTGCTGGTGAGGCTTAGCTTTGGCATGACTATCCGAGTGACCATGTCAGATCACCTCGCGGATGGCTTTGACTATTGCCTTCTCGTCTGGGATCACGTACTGCTCCAGCGGCGGGCTGAAGGGGATCGGAGTGTCAGGCTCCGCCACCCGCTTGACAGGCGCATCCAAGTAGTCTATGGCTTCTTCAGCCAGCACCGCGGCGATCTCGGCGCTGACGCCTGCCGTCTTGCAGTCTTCGGTGACAACGACGGCTCTGCCGGTCTTCTTGACGGACGCCACAATCGTCGGCCTGTCCAACGGCGTCAATGTGCGGGGATCAACGACCTCCACGCTTACACCCTCCCTTTCCAGAGCGCCCGCAGCGATGATGGCTTTATGAACCATGTACGAGGTGGCGATGACGGTCACGTCGGAACCTTCCCTCTTGACATCGGCCTTCCCGAATGGGATGGTGTATTCTTCCTCCGGCACCTCGGCCTCGACAGGATAGAGAAATTTGTGCTCGCAGAAAAGAACCGGATTGTCTCCCCGTATGGCCGTTTTGAGCAGGCCCTTTGCGTCGTAGGGCGTGGAAGGCTCCGCAACGCACAGCCCGGGAACGTGCATGAACCACGCTTCCAAGCTCTGCGAGTGGTGAGAGGCGAGATTCGCTCCGGCGCCGAACGGGGTCCTCACTACGAGGGGACACTTTGCCTGACCGCCGAACATGTACCTGATCTTGGCGGCTTGGTTAGCGATCTGGTCCACTGCCAAGGCAGTGAGGTCGCCAAACATGATCTCGGCAACGGGCCTCATGCCAGTGATTGCGGCGCCGACGGCGGTGCCGATTATCGCCGACTCGGATATCGGCGTGTCTCTCACTCTTTCGTCCCCGAATTCCTCAGCCAAGCCTTCTGTGACCTTGAACGCGCCGCCCCACTGTCTGCCGATGTCCTCGCCGAGCAGGAAAACCGTCGAGTCTCTTCGCATTTCTTCCCGCAATGCTTCGCGGAGCGCCTCACGATAAGTAATGTGACGCATGACCGGCTTTCCTCCTACGCGTAGACGTCTTCAAGAGCCTCTTCCGGCGGCGGAAACGCGCTTTCAACGGCGAACTTGACCGCTTGCTCAATTTCCCCGGCGACATCGCTCTCTACTTGCAGAAGAGACTGCTGTGTTGAGCGGTCTTTTTCGAGCAGCTTCGCCTTGAGCAGCTTGATCGGATCTCTCGCTAGCCACCCGGCAACTTCATCCTTCGGCCGATACCTCGCGGCGTCAACCCTGGAATGTCCTCTGTGCCGGTAGGTTTTGCACTCGATCAACGTCGGACCCGTTCCCTTCCTGGCACGGTCGACGGCCTCTGCCGCCGCTTCATAGACCGCCAAGACATCGTTGCCGTCCACCGTCGTTCCGGCTATGCCGTACGCTGACGCACGCTCGGAAACATTGGTGATCTTCATGACCTTCGACTGGCTTGTGCCCATCGCGTAGAGGTTGTTTTCACACACGAATATGACTGGCAGCTCCCACACTGCAGCCAGGTTGAGGCTCTCGTGGAATGTTCCTTGGTTTGAGGCTCCTTCCCCGAAGAAACAGGCGACGACTTGCGTCGTGTTTCGGAGTTTTATGGACAGCCCTGCGCCGACCGCGATGGGTAGACCTGCGCCGACCACCGCTGTTGCCCCGAGCATGCCTACGGTGAAGTCCGCTATGTGCATGGAGCCGCCTTTTCCCTTGCAGTAGCCTGTTCTTCTGCCAAGTATCTCGGCCATCACTCGTTTCGCGTCGGCACCTTTTGCTATGCAGTGTCCGTGTCCTCTGTGAGTGCTCGTGATGTAATCGTCCTTCGTCAATGTTGCGCAGACGCCGACTGCAACAGCCTCTTCTCCCGTGTAGAGGTGGATTGTTCCGGGCACGAGGTTTTGAGCGTAGAGGTCGAAGACTTTCTCCTCGAAAAGGCGTATCTCAAGCATTTTCCGGTACATTTCAACGAGCTTTTCTGTTGCCAGCTCCAACGTGACTACTCCCTGCTAGGCTTTAGCCATCTCCCTATAAGCCATGCCGCTTTTATATTAATGCATTATCTTTGCAGAAACTGCGTCGTCCACGACGCATCGTCACCGCTCAGGAGACCAGACCGAAATCTGGATGAGACCGTCATCTCATTCTCTCGGGAATCTCCGGAGTGATCTCCCGCCTTCTGCCTCATGCACACCACTTCGGGACGGATTTCTGCTTGACGGCATATCCGCTTCAGCCGGACCAGTGGACACTAGGGCTGCCTCCAGTGAACGTGCCCGGATTGCCGCGTAGGCTGGAATCGCAAGTAATATAGACTGTCAAGCCACAGATAGTCCTAGGCAAGCCGGAGAGAGAGGGCATGCAAAAGTCGTATTCAAAGCTGCTCGGCATAGTTGGGAAGCCAAACACCGGCAAGTCAACGTTCTTCAGCGCCGCCACACTTGCCCTCGCCGAGATCGCGAACTACCCCTTCACCACCATAAAACCCAACAGGGGAATAGGCTACGTGCGCACACCCTGCGTACACGAGGAATTCGGCGTCAAAGACACCCCAGCCAACTCGCTCTGCCTAAACGGCATCAGGCTGATTCCCGTAGAGTTCATCGACTGCGCCGGACTAGTCCCCGGAGCTTGGCAGGGAAGAGGACTCGGAAATCAGTTTCTCGACGAGATCAGAAAGGCCGACGCCCTAATACACATCATCGACGCTTCAGGCGGAACAGACTGCGAAGGCAGACTCTGCAAGCCCGGCGAGAATGACCCGTTGGAAGACGTGAAATTTCTTGAGCGCGAGATAACCATGTGGATGGCGAGCCTCCTCAAGAAGGACTGGGCCAAAGTCGCCAGAACCGTTGAAACCGACAATGAGGACCTCGCCGCGCGGCTGGAAGAAAGGCTGAGCGGCTTGGCAATCAGAAGAACGCAGATAGCCGAAGCGGTGAGAAAGGCAGGGCTGAAGCCTGACAAACCCACTTTCTGGAGCGAAGACGACTTTCTGCGGTTCGTCGGCACGTTGAGGCAGATAACCAAGCCCATGCTCATCGTTGCCAACAAGATGGACATTCCAGTTGCCGAGCAGAACCTTGAGAGACTGAAGAAGCTCAACTATCTGGTCGTTCCGGCCTGCGCAGAAGCAGAGCTCGCCCTCCGGAGAGCCGCTGAGAAGAGCCTCATAGACTACAGGCCGGGAGACTGCAACTTCAAAGTTGGCAGCTCCGAGAAACTCAGCGAGAACCAGCTCAAGGCGCTGGAGACCATAAGAGAAAAGATACTGTTGCGGTTCGGCTCGACAGGCGTCCAAGACGCGGTGAACCAAGCCTTCTTCAAACTTCTCAGCATGATCACCGTCTACCCAGTCGAGGACATCGAACACTTGGCAGACCACACAGGACGAGTTCTGCCTGACGCATATTTGGTCCCTTACGGCACGACAGCCCGGCAACTAGCCTACATAATCCACACCGAGCTTGGCGAAGGCTTCATCTACGCTGTCGAAGCACGGGAAAAGAAGAGGATAGGAGAGGACCATGTGCTCAAGGACCGCGACGTGGTTTCAATCGTCAGCGCCCGCAAGAGAGCTTGAACGGCTGCCTACTGGCCAAAACGCCTCTTACGCATCTGATACGTTCTCACGGCACGCAGCAAGTCTATGAACCTGAAGTCCGGCCAGTACACGTCAAGAAAGCACAGCTCGCTGTAGGCCGACTGCCAGAGCAGGAAGCCGCTGAGGCGTTCCTCGCCGGAGGTCCTGACGATCAGGTCAGGGTCTTGGTGTGGCAGGTGCGCCGTGTACAGGTACTGCTCGAAAGTCTTCTCGTCAACCTGTTCGGGGCTGAGTCTGCCATCATGCACTTGCTCCGCGATTCTCCGCGCCGCATCCACGATCTCGGCTCTTCCGCCGTAGGCGAGTGCAACATTGAGGAAATGTTCGTCATAAGCTTGCGTGGACTTTTCAACCTCGGATATCAGACGTTGGAGACTCTCGGGAAGCATGTTGACGCGGCCGATCACTTTCACCCGGACTTTGTCGCGGCGGATGCGCTCGTCTGTCAGAAGCTTCACGAACTGCTCCTCAACTATGCGCATGATTTCCTCAACCTCGCCGTCCGGCCTGCGGAAGTTCTCGGTTGAGAAAGCGTACAAAGTTATGGACTTCACGTCAAACCTCAGGCACCAGTCCAGCAACTGCTCGACCTTTTGCGCTCCCTTCTCGTGTCCGAACCACGGATTCAGCACCTTCTCTGCAGCCCAACGCCTGTTCCCGTCGAGGATTATCGCAATGTGCTCCGGCTTTCCGCCGTTTCTAACTTGGCGCCAAAGCCACCACTCATAAACCTTGTACGCGCCAAGAGTTGAAAGCAACTTCTTGAACAACTACACAAGCCTCGCGCTACGGACATCACTCGTGCACCGGCACGTCCGACGGTTCTTCGCTCGTAGAGCGATAATCGTCTCAGTTAAGAGTTTCTCCAAATCCGGCATAATCTGTTCAGAAACCCTCACGAGCTCCTCCGTCACAAGCCGCTTCTGCAACCCCGAAGCCAAGTTGGAAACGTAGCAGACGCTGGCATAGCAAATGCCGAGCTCCTTCGCCAAGACGACCTCCGGAAAGCCAGTCATCCCCACGACATCGCAGCCCAGACTCTTGAACATTCGAATCTCTGCCGGGGTCTCCAAACGTGGACCCTCCGTGCAGACGAGCACGGCCTCGTCCCAAGCTTTCAGCCCAAGCTTTCTGGCGGTGCCAACAAGCGCTTCCCTCAGCTGAGGGCAGTAGGGCACCGAAAGGTCGACGTGGGTGACTGGAGCCTCATCAAAGAACGTTGAAGGACGAGCCTTGGTGAAGTCCACAAAATCATGTGGAACGACGAAGTCTGCACGCTTAAACCTGATGTTTATGGCGCCAACAGCGTTCGTGGCCAGAATTCTCCTCACCCCGAGCATGTGCAGCGCGTAGATGTTAGCGCGGTAGTTTATTTTGTGCGGGGGCACAGAATGTGAGGCGCCGTGTCTGGGCAGATAAGCCACTTTTGTGCCTTCCAATTTCCGTATGACCACGGGAGCTGCATCGCCATAAGGGGTCCTCGGAACCTGCTGCTGGGTCCCGGCAATGAGCTTCTCTAGGCCTGACCCGCAGATGACTGCGACTTCAGCTTTCGAACTCTTCAATCTGCTCACTTGTCTCCCTGAAGAAGCCTTTCGAGGACCTGTGCACGACGAACACGACGAGAACAGACGCTATGCCAATCATTGTCCCGACGACTATGTAGAAGACAAGCTCGCCATAGCCGGTCTCAGACGTAATGAGCAATTTTGAGGCCGCGTTGAAGATCGTCAGGGACCATGCAGTCGAAACTATGAGCGCCACGTTTCGCAGAAGCCTCACATCCCGCTCCAGGTACCATCTTATTGCCCGGCCAGACAACGCGACGCATACGCCGATGACTATGAGAGGCGCCGCGGCGGCCATAAAGTAGGCTATCGCCGTTGGCAGAATGACAAGCCATCCCGTCATGTCAGGGGCAGGCAGGATTCGGGCGGCGGCGTTTGTCCATCCGAGGTAGGCGCCTAACACGATGCAGAGGACTCCGGCCACTGCTGAGAATGTAGATATCTGCACGCGGAGAGGTGGAGGAGAGTACTCTTTCACCCATTTGTAGAGTCCTTTTGCGCTCCTGTCGATTCCAAATCCCTTCACGAGCAGAATGAGGCTCAATATTATGCCGAACACGGTCACGTACAGGTGCACCAGATCGAAGATCGACAAGACACCAAGGATCAGTATCAGCAGCCCAGGCACTCCGACAACAACCCGGGAGTATCGGGGGTTCTCCATTATCGTTTTCAGGTACCGCGAAAACAGTGCCGCAGTCTCCTCAATCCGTTCACTGTGCTTGACCACCACCCTTCTGACTGAAGAGACGGGGACTCGCGACTGCACGAGAGGCAGAACCATCTCGTCGGAATATCCGTCTGTGACGAGGACAACTTCGGTCGCCGGGAAAGCTTCCAGAAGTTCTCCAAATTCCGCCACGATCTTCCGGTCGGCGCCGACTCCTCCAAGCTCTGAGCCCGCCAGAGTCGCGATTTCAACCACTTCCTCGGGCTTGTTCTCGCCTTTCAGACGATCGTAGATGCGGATGGCTTCGAACATGGCATTTGCGTCGGGCTCTTCAGGGTCCTTGAGAGCGAGAGAGACTGCAGCGTTGAGATTCTTCTCTCGTCCGATCAGGGGCGTCCTTATCTCGGCCTTTGCCCCCAGATCGCCATCTCTGTCCACGCAGAGAACCAAGACGCGTTTCTGCTCCATATCCATGGGTTCTTTCATGGCGATCTCTGAGTACCTATCCGAACATGTTTACTTTAATCTTGTGCTATAATTCCTTTCGCAGCGAGGATTTGAAACTCTTCCCAAGTGAGCTTTTCTCCTCGTTTCAACTTTTCAAGCGCCTGCTTTTCAAGCCTTTCGCGAAGCATGTCCTCGTCCTGTTTTCGCTTCTCCTCTTGGCTGACGCGGATTTGCCCCTTCAGCTGCCTGATCTTGTCAGAGAGAGCGGAGATTTCCTCCTGCAGCGGCTTTGCTTGTTTCATTGCTTCCAAGAATTCTCCATGAAACTTGTCGGCTTCTGTTTTGACTTCTTTTGCCTGTGCGATCCTCTCCACTGCTCGTGCGTGGATTTTCTGGCTCTGTTGCGTCAGCTGCGTCAGCTGCTGGTGGCATTTCTCGCTTTCGCCACCAAACACGCCAATGTCGCTGCGCACCTTAGACATTTTCTGGTCAAGTCGGTCCACTTTTCGGTAAACGACCAACTGTTCTTCAAGCTCCTTGACCTTTCCGACGAGCTGCTTGTCTTCCTCCAACGACAAAGAGCTTGTTTGTATCTTCCATTCTGTTTCCTCGATCTCCTTCTCTAAAGACTCTCGGTCTCTTCGGGGGCTGTCTTTTGCCAGAACTTCGCGTTCTTGTCTCAGCGTCCTGATTTCAGCGGTCTTCAGCTGTTTTTGGGAGGTTTGCTCGTTTCGGCGCTGTTTCAGCGCCTTCACATTCTCGTTCATCTCGTCTCTTTCGAAGCGCAGTTCACGTATTTCGCCGCGCATTGTCTTCAGCCTCTCGTTGAGTCCGTTTCTCTTCTTGGCCCATTCAGCGGCCTCATCATCCAGTCTCTGCTTGCGCTCTATGAGCTCAGAGAGTTTCCTGATCAACTCGTCAATGCTGGCGCGTTCAGGTTGCTTCGACAATCGCCTGCCTCCATCGGTTGAGAACGGACCCTGCATGATCGGCACCCCAGTATTCTCGGCAGAAAGAGCAAGAACCGAAAGGACAAAGTCGGTTGAACATCGATTCCCTCCGCTTGGCTACTCAAGAATTATCCTTGCGTCAACTGTTTTGGCGCCTTTCGTGTAGACCATGATGGGGTTAAGGTCCATCTCTTTGATGTCCGGGAACTCGGTGACGAGCCTGCTTGTGCTCATTAGGATGCCCACTATTGCGGCGGTGTCGGCCGGAGGAGTGTTCCTGTATCCTTTAAGCAGTGGGTAGGCCTTGACTTCTCTCAACATCTCACCTGCTTCTTCTTTCGTGATAGGCGCCACGCGGAAGACCACGTCCTTCAGAATTTCGACGAAGATGCCGCCTAGCCCAAACATTACAGCTGGACCGAACTGGGGGTCTTTGATGGCTCCCACGATGACCTCTGTGGCTGGTGGCGCCATCTCTTGGACGAGCATTCCAACGATTCTTGCCTTGGAACTGTGCTTCTTCACGTTCTGGATGATTTGGCCATAGCATTTGCGCACTTCGCCAGCGTCTTTGATGTTGACTATGACGCCGCCGACATCGGACTTGTGAATGATGTCTGGTGAGACTATCTTCAGAACCACAGGATAGCCGATTTCGTCTGCAAGTTTGGCTGCTTCAGCCGCGCCGGTGGCAACTTTGAAGTTCGTGATCGGGATGCCGTAGTCGGCGCATACTGCTTTGGCCTCCGGCTCCAGCAGCTGCTTTCTGCCGTCTTTGCGGACGGAGGCGATAATTTCTGAAGCCTTCTTCATTCGTGGAGCACCTCTTGTGGGAGAAGTACTGTTTGGATCATTGGTTTATTAGGCTTACCGATTCGACGGGCCACAGCTCTCTGCGTTTCGGCAGTATTTGAAGCAGTTGCCCAGCAGACTGCGCCAAACTGTCAGGTTGGTGGCTGCGGAGGCCACGTCTCGTAGCTGCCGAACGCCCACGCAATCATGTCTCCTTCTTGGAGTAGGTATTTGTCGGCAGAGTACGTCGGCAGACTCCATTGCTGGGCCGTTGCATTGTATTGCCAATAGAACCAGCCCATCGTCGCGTTGTTTGCAAGCCCGTCTATCGAGGTGACGAGGTTTCCCATTTCTCCGTAGGACTGATACGTGACGTTTGCCTTGGACATCACCGCCGTGAAAGCTGTGGAGCCCATGGGCAGGTAGGTGTCGTTGCACCATTTCATGTCTGTTTGGCTTTGTTTCAGCAGCATGTCGACTTTTATGGACAGGTTCAGCTGCTCAACGAGCGACTGATATTCCTGCCTGTACGTGCTGGATTGGGAGTAGTAGTATCCTGCCACTCCGCTGGCAACTGCTCCCCAGACTAGCAGGCCGATGACGGCGAACGTTAGTGACCGTTCACTGAACAAGTGTGTTTTCACCTCCCGCCACGTATTTTGAGGAAGCCTTGATGAGAGGTATGAAAAAAAGGCCGAATATGAGCGTGTTCGAAGCGACATGCACCGTCGTGAAGATGATGCCGTTCACGAACGCAACCACCACAGCCGCCGCAGCCGGTGTTCCCGAGGCCATGCAGTACAGGGCGAAGCCCACGTTCGTGATCAAGTCGAACAGCAGAGCGATTGAGGCGCCCAGCACTGACGTCTCCATGCAGAACCGCTTCAAGCCCAAGTTCGGCATGTGACGCCCATAGACGCCGCCGACGAGGCCGGCAAGCGCCATTCCAAACGCCTGAAACGGCAAATTGATGCCTGCCACTCCCCACGGAGACCAAAACCCGTTTATCGCCATCACAGCGACGCCCGACATCACCCCCGCGACTGAGCCGGAAAGCACACCGACGACGAAGGTGACAAATGACGTGAACTCGACGTTCGGCAGACGAGGGCAAAGCTGGATGCCTACGGCCGCGGCCGTCAACGCGCTCACGAGGGCAAGTTTCTTGGTGTTCACGGTTAGTGGATGGATCATCCATCCATATAATGTTTTCGACGACTCTTCATCTTTGGATCGCCGCGCCGGCAAGGATGGTTCAGGGTCAGAGTGCCGCGAGGAGGGCGAAGACCTTGGCGTCGTTGACGAGGTTGTCTACCGAGGCGAATTCGTCGGGTTGGTGTGCCACGTCGCCTACGGTGCTCCAGACCACCGCTGGAATGCCAGCTTTTCTGAAGTATGCGGCGCATGTACCGCCGCCTATTCCGCCGATTTTGGGTTGCGTTCCGCGAGCCTTTTTCAGAGCTTCCGTAAGCAGAAGAACTATTGGCGAGCTGGGGTCGGTCGGCTTCGGGGCCACCATTTTCTGGACGATTTCCACCTTTATCTTCGCACCGGTCTTCTGGGCAATCTCTGCCGCCGTCGCGTTCACGTCGGCGAGCACGTCTTCGACATTGTACGCGGGCAGGATTCTGCAGTCGAAGCAAACGACATCCTCGCCTGGGATTATGTTTACGGCGTCCACGTTCTTTTCCTTCGCTGTTGGCTCAAACGTGCTTTCAGGCGGATCAAAACTCTCGTCAATCGCGGCGTATTTTTCGTGCAGCAGTTTGTCCAGCGTCAGCGCGAACTGCATGCCCGCTCTGTTGGCGTTCAACCCCTTCTTTGGCTCGCTCCCGTGTGCTTGCTTCCCACTCGTGCGGATTTTGAGCCACAGGACGCTTTTTTCCGCTATCTCTACGAAGCTGCCGTCGTGGTTTCCGCCATCCGGAACGACGACTAGGTCATTCTGTCTGAACATGTTCTGCCGGATCAGATGCTTTATCCCGTAAGTGCTTCCTTGCTCTTCGTCCGCCACAAAGCACAGGGCCGCGGTTCTCGAGGGCTTGATCCCCAAGTTTCGGAGAGCCTTCAGGGCGAAGATCGAGGCAACCACTGACTGCATGTTGTCTTCGCTTCCTCGACCGTAGACTCTGCCGTCCCTGAGTATGGGCTCGAATGGTTTCGTGATCTTCCAAAGTGACTCCTCGCCGGGGGGGACAACGTCCATGTGAGTGACAATGAAAAGTCTCTCAGCCGTCTTTTCGCCTTCCCAGTACGCGATTATGTTTGGCCTCTTTCCTGACGGAGCATGGGCATCTTCTGCGTCGTGTCGTTCTATCTTGTCAAAACCGTGCTCGCGGAGTATCTGAATCAGCTTCTCCGCCTTGCTGGATTCTCCTTCACCACCGCTCTCAGGAGACATGGCCGGAATCCTCACTAGCTCCATGAGGGTCTGGACCATTTCGTCCCTCAACTTCTCAACTTCACTCATGATATTTGCCGTCTGCATCGTCAACACCGTTGAAGCGTATGCTATCTGACACGCAAAGGATTTAACGTTTCGCCACGGAAGCGCGGAAAAACGAATGCTAGTCCGGGGCCTATGCTTGCTCTAGTTCCTGCAGAGCACGTAGCCTCTTGACAATGTTTGGGTGCGTGGACATGGCCTCAACGACTCTGTCTAGGGTTGTTATTCTGCGGGACAGGATTCCTTCAACCAGCTTCTGATCTCCGGCACCGATGTTTCTGGAAAGCTCCACGGCGTCGGCGCTGGCTCTGTCAGGGTCGGCGATGAACAGTGCCCTGAAAGCTCCGTGGTTCCGTGTCTGCTTCTGTGCCCTTCCCATTCTGCTGGTTGCATTCACGATCTTCGCTAGGCCGGTTGACAGCTTCTGAGGGCCGCCTTCAACGACGGACGCGCTGTGCCTGTCCGCGTAGTACTCGCGTAGCCGGCTGAGGTAGAGCGTGAACAGGTTGAGCACCCACGAGAACGCTATGAACGCCATGCCGATGGCTGCGCCGCCTCCGCCCTCGTTTCTGTTTCTGCCGTACATCGACGACGCCCAGAAGGAGTAGCCCACGTAGTACGCGATGGCGGGCAGCAGCGACACGACCATCATTATCTGCACGTCTCTGTGCCTCAAATGCCCAAGCTCGTGCCCGATCACTGCTTCCACTTCGCCCTCGTTCAGCGTGCTCAGCAGTCCGCTTGTGACTGCGACTCTGGTTCCGGCGATGGGTGAGCCGTATGCGAAGGCGTTTGGGACGGGAATCTGCGCGAGCATGAGCTTCGGCGGCTTGCTCATCCCGCTTTTGCTGCTCAAGTCGGCGACCATCTGATGTAGTTTCGGCTGCTCGTTTGCGGGCAACTCGCGTGCGCGGTATAGCGCGTTGATGATGTAGGGTGAGACGAGCCATTGGCCGATGTTGAAGGCTACTATGATGATGCCCAGCGTGACGAAGTCAAAGGCCTCTAGGTAGAGGAGGATCGCGGTGAAGAACAGGCTGGAAAGGGCTATTATCAGAGCTAGCGTGCCGACCATTGATGCTCTAAGCTTCCAGACACTCATGATGTTGCACCGTTTCATCTGTGGATGAATCGAGCCTTCTTATATTCGTTGCTGTCCAAGGGCGCAAATGCACATAGACGAGGCTCGCAGTCTGAAAGACATCCTTCCATCACAGCACTCTGCCATGTGCGAGTCAAACGTTGCAGATGCGTTTGAGCGTTCTCAGTGCGATCAGCGTTATCCACTTGCTGGGCTTGCCCTTGACCTCTAGGTTGGCGTGCATTCTTCCAACCGGCGAGTTTTCGAGAACCCACCGGCCGCTGCTCAGACGCTTCTGCATCAGGGCTTCGACGGCGTCGGTAAGCCGTTCATCTCGGGTGTAGCCGAGCTGGGTTAGAACGTCCAGTCCCCGAAGGAAGTTGTAGCCGTAAAACGTTGGGAAGCTCAGCATGAGCCAGTTGTTGTTTATGACGGCGTATCCATGGTGGTCTGCCTTGAACAGGCGATGCATCAGCATGAACTCGGCCGCCCGCGCAACCGTCTTTCTCATTTCTGCGGACATGTTTTGCTTGTCAACAGTTGAGAAGGCTTCGAGAGCGCAGATTGTCCCGTAGAAGCAGCCATGTCTGTCTCGAGCGTGCGCGCGCCAGTAAGGGCAGAGCCATCCGCCATCGCTGTTCTGGATGTGCGTCAGCCACGTGAACGCCTTTCGCACACGAGGGTCGTCGCCGTAGCCAAGTTGGGTCAGGGCCGAGGCAACGTTGCCTGTCAAGCACGAGTACTGGTGCTCGCGGAACTTGGCATCGGCGTACGCGTTCGGAGAGGGCAGGGCTTTTCCTCTGCGGGTCATTTGTGCATGTTCGTGAAGCGCCTGCTGCCTGCTGCATGACGAGAAGCCCCCCTCTTCTGACTGAAACCGGAAACCGTGTTCGCATGCGCGTTTCACCCGGTGGTCGTTCTTGTCCAGTCCAAGCTGGCCCAGCATCATGATCTGCCAGTATAAAGCCTTGTACTTCGGAAGATAAGGGCTGTCGGCGTCTTCCCAGTTGCCTTCTGGACTTTGCTTCGCGAATATCTTTGTTGCCACGGGTGACTTGGGTATTGCCCTTCTTGCGGCTTCGACTTCTGGGTCGTTTTCGGCGCGGTCGAGAATTTCGCGAAGAGTGAAGTATCTGACTGAGGGGTTCTCCTTCTCCAAGAGCCACTCGACCAGACTCTTCCCCGAGATGGCCGTCCAATCGAACAAGCAAGTGAAGTTCCCATTCTTCAAGGCGCGGCTCACTTCTTCAACTCTATGGAGTACACGATGCTGGTGTGGCGGGCCCGACGGGAATTGAACCCGCGGCCTACGGATTAAGAGTCCGCCGCTCTGACCTGACTGAGCTACGGGCCCACTGCCTACTGCGAAAATATCCATCAGAGTGGACGTTAATAAGCTTAGTCCATCCCGCAGCCAAGCGGCCTGAACCCGGGATATACATTGAAAGCAATACGCCAACATCTGGACTGGAATTGCAGTCGTCCGGTGCATCTCTCCGTTTGAGGAAGCAGTTTCGAATCGTGCGAGTGCCAAGAGTTTTAAGGTCATCATCTGATCTAACCATGAGGCTGTGCCAGTTGGGAGAAATAGTCTTCATCGGCCTTGGACTTCACGACGAGCAGGGGATAAGCGTGCGAGGACTGAAGGAGGCGCAGGACGCGGACGCCGCTTTCATCGAGCTCTACACAAATCTGCTGCCGGACTTCTCTCTCAAGCGCTTGGAGCAGATGATAGGGAAAAGGCTTGCCGTCGTCTCGAGACGTGAGCTGGAAGACAAGAGCGGCGAAGTCGTCCTCTCAGCCGCGAAAGTGGGGAAGACTGTGTTGCTGGTTCCGGGCGATCCATTGGTGGCCACGACCCACGTCGCTCTCAGGATAGAAGCCGCAAAGAGAGGCATAAGGAGCCGTGTTGTCCATGGCGCCTCGATACTTTCCGCGGTGGTCGGGCTCTCAGGATTGCACAACTACAAGTTCGGGAAAACCGTCACGGTGCCCTTTCCAGCCGACAACCCGTCGGACACGCCTTACGAAGTCGTCCTCCAGAACAAGAGGCTCGGACTCCACACGCTCTGTCTGCTGGACGTGAAGGCAGAGGAGAAGCGCTTCCTGAGCATAAACGAAGCCCTCAAAACACTCATGGAAACCGAAACGGCAAAGAGAAAAGGCGCGGTCACTGGTGACTCGCTGGTCGTGGGAGTGGCCCGTGCCGGCAGCGACGCTCCAGCCGTGAAGGCTGGCTATGCAAGAGACGTCATCAACCTGGATTTTGGGGGGCCGCCTCAGTGCATTGTCTTTCCGGGAAGGCTTCATTTCATGGAGGCAGACGCGCTCATCTTCTTGGCTGGTGCGCCTGAAGCTGTGAGGGGGATGATTGAGTGAGCGCGGAGAAGCTGGTTGCCCGATACATCAGTTCGGCGGGGCAGGTGTTGAAGTCGATTGAGCTGTTGGAACAGCCGGACAGCGTCACTATGGAGCAGACGCGTAAGGTCGTCGAGTCTGCCGACGCGTACTTTAAAGACGCGAAGTATTACAGGGATCAAGGCAGGTTTGATGTTGGCTTGGCGTCGATTGCCTACTGCGAAGGACTGCTTGATGCGCTCAAGCTTCTGGGATTGGCCAGGTTTGAGTGGCCCAAAACAAGATAAGCCAAGCACTGCAACAGTGAGAGGAGCTTCAGTCTGCTGTTCGCGGAACGTGTCAGTGGTGAAACGGTCAAGAGGTGCTCGAATGTGCAGTCGCGTCGTCAGGTGAAAAGAACAGCTAATGTCGAAGAGGCTTCTGGCCGCGTGGGCAAAGCGGCGAAGAGGAGAATAGTTTTGGCCTCAGGCGTTTTTGATCTTCTTCACCTCGGCCACGTCCGGTTCTTGGAAGAGGCAAAGAAGGCTGGAGGACCGGACGCTGAGCTTGTGGTGATAGTGGCTAGGGACATCACTGTTGAGGAGAGGAAGGGTGAAAGGCCCATCGTGCCCGAGAATCAGCGGTGCGCACTGGTGGGTTCGCTGAGGATTGTGGATGAGGCAATGCTTGGCCTCGAGGGCTTCGACTTGGGTCGGGTGCTTGACATGGTGAAGCCTGACATTGTTGCGCTTGGCTACGACCAGAGCGGGATGGAGAAGACGGTGCGAGACTACGTCAAGCGGCACGGCTTGAAGATAGACGTTGTGCGTGTCGGGAAGTTCAGCTTGGACGAGCTGGACAGTTCCTCGAAGATCAAGCAGAAGATAGTTGAAGACTTCAGAAGGTGAACGTCTCGGGCTACTCGCTGCGAACCATGACCACGTACGTGCTGATCAGCCTCAACGTCGGAGTCTACGCGGCGACTTCGCTCGTTGGCGGCGACGTGATCACGACCAGTTCCGCCGTCATTGACCAGTTCGGACAGTACAACGCCGCGGTTCTCAACGGCGAAGTCTGGCGGCTGCTTACGGCGATGTTCCTCCACGCCGACGTAGTTCACATTTTCGGAAACATGTTCTTTCTGTTGATCTTTGGCCTCAGGGCCGAAGAGCTGTTCCGCACCAGAGAGTACGTGCTCATCTATCTGCTCAGCGGCTTGGCTGGAGGACTGCTTTCGCTGCTGATGGGACCGGACATGAATTCGGTCGGAGCCTCGGGAGCGATCTTCGGCGTGTTCGGCGCAACGGTGATCTACATTCGCCGCGCCGTGGGAAGATCGATGCTTGCCGCGCTGATGTTCGCGATGTTTCTTCTGCTCATGAACGTGGGGCCGAACGTGAACGTTCTTGCGCATGTGGGAGGGCTGGGTGCGGGGCTGCTCATGGGCTACCTGCTTGCCTCTGCCCACAGAAGGATCGTAACTTCACGCTACGGACTGACACCATCTGACTGACTCCGGTGAACAGAAGAGTTTTGCACGTTTTTTCCGTCAATACGGAGTACCCCCCTCTAGATTTTCTGCATTTGGCAGAACTGAGGTTTCCCAAGAACTGAAGAACAGCAGGGTAACACGCGAGGCAGAAGAAGCTTCACTTTTCGCTCAATATCTGAGGGAAGAAAGGCAAGATTGGAGCCCGAGAACAATGTCTGTTACCACAGCAGACCCAGAATTGTGATCGTGAGAAAAATCGATATGCCAAGGATGGCTAAATACCCTTTCCATTCTTCACTCTTCCCTCTTTCTTCTGCCTTCCCTTCTTCATCACCTTTCCCTTCTTCACCCTCGTCTCCTAGGGGGATGAACAATGTTACAGGCAACCCAAACGCGCGTTTAATATCCTTCTTTATCTTGGTACACGCAGTGACATGCAACGCCCAAATTAGGCGCTGATTGTCTTCGGATTCTTTGTAAGCAGCAAGAGTGTCATGGATTTCGCTCAACCTGAGATCGATTAAGCATGAGGAAAGAAAACCATACACTGAAAATCTGTAGATCGCACGAACGATGAAAAAATTCAATATGCAGACTGACGCAAAAAATAATGGGAACTTTAGTATGCTCCAATTGATCGCACTTGCGATCTCTTTGTCAAAAAGAAAAGGAAAGTTGTTGAATGCAGTTGATAGAGGATTACTTTTTGAGATTTGGACTGCTCCAAGCAGAGTGAACAATGCTACAACGAATCCTATCAAACGAGCACTCTGGGAAGTCTGTTGGTCTGTATAGTATCGAAGCAGAATCCCCTTTGCTTCATCTATTCTTTCGCTTTTCCACACTCTGGACACATCAGATTCATGTTTGCCTCTTTCTATATTAGACTACGTATGCGCGCGTTGTTTGGGTTTGGGGGTCAATTCTACTCCTATCTGGGCGTTGTCAAAATTCTCCTATTCCAGTATGCTTGTTTGTTTAATTAAATGCTCGTATCTGTAGATTCTCCTCGGCAACACCTCAGCAATGATTTTGAGATACAATCTTCTATGGGAGTGCGAGGACTTCGACTCTGACTTTGTGGCCGTCCTTCAGGCCTAAGCGTTTTCGCAGCGGGACTGGCGCAATTATCTCCAGCACCGAAGCATCATAGTGGCTCCTCAGCGCCAAAATCAAGGCTCCCTTAACCTTGTTGCCAACTATGACCGGGTAACACTTGACGGGGCCGAAGCTGCGGTCCTCGTCCCGGAAGCCTTCAATCTCTATCCCCGGGTAAGCCTCAAGCTCATTCCGCGTCTTGACGTCATACTCCGTCGTGAGCTTCAGGTTAAGCGTGCCCGGATACGGGTCAAAGCCGATCTTTTCTATGAACTGCCTGCGGTACGGCTCCTTAGTGATGTAGTACGCCCCCTCGCCCAGCCCCGTGAAGACTGTGCCCTCAAGCGTCACCGAAGGCGGATAAGCAGCTTCCATGAGGAAGCGCATCTCCGAGTAGAGCTTGTTCAACTCCTTCAAGCCGGCATCGGTGAACTGGATGAGGCAGCCCTCCGGCGTCACCATGCGCGCAATCATGCCGCTGCTCTCAAGCTTTATGAGATAGCGCGACGCGGTCTGCTGCGAAGTGCCAAGCTTCTCCGCCAAATACTCCGTTGAAATCTTGGCGATCCTGCGATGCGCCCCCATCTCTGCAAGCTTGACGAGGATGAAAACGCTGCGCCACGCATCCTTCTCGCTCATGCCTAAACCTCCGGCCTTCCCAATCCGACTAGAGTTCGGCTGGTTCATTATTTAAGCGGATCGAAACCCCGAGGAAAATTCAGCTTGGAAGACACGTCACGTCGGTCTGGACGAAAATCCCTCGCTTGTCCCACACGTTCGCTAGGACGTGCACTGGCTCTGACGACGTGTACGCGGTGAAGGCCACGTGATACGTTCCCTCCCCGTCAGCTGCCACGGTAAGGTTGTTGGCAGGTCCAGCCACAGCCCAAAGCCCAAGATCCTCATAGTACACGATGAGACTCTCCAACAGCGCGGGGCGCTCCTCGTTCAAAACCGTGCACGTGAGGTTCAGCTGCTTTCCACCGTCGAGAAGAACAGTGTACATGCCTTGAAGAGTCATGGCCGTGGTGACGTTGACCGTGAACAGCGAGGCCACGCGTCCGTCCATGCCGTCCGTCGTCAAGTCGAAACTCACGCAGGCACTTGACAGGCCATGGCCGCTTGCGTTCCAATCGAGAAAGACGCCTGAACTGTACATTGAATCATTGAATGACGCAGATTTCAGAGAGCACGTTTCCGGCCTGTCCAAACGCCTCAGAGTCTGAGAGAACACTTCAGCGTTCGCCGCCAAAACTGACCTGTCTCCCCCGTTTGAGACGTTGGCCAGACCGCTGACGACCACGTTGCTGCCTGCCTGCTTCAGCGAAAGCACAAAATCGGCTGACAAGCTAGTTTCAGCTTGACCGGGAGTCCTGTTCAGGTCGTACACGTACGTGATGGTGGAAGAGACTGTCAATGCGATGGCCAGCGCGGCAACTATCAGAAGCTGTCCCGAACGGTTGTCTCTGAAGCCTGTTCTCGCCCTTTTCATGGTGCCACCGCCAAGCAAAGACGTATCACGTAGCAGCGGAAGACGGGCTCTCTGCAAGCACAGACGTATTCGACTGCGGAGACTTCTTGTCCAGCGATGCCTCCGTTCGAGACGATGACGTCATTCACCTGCCGCATCTCCTCGTCAAAAACCGTGACGTTGAAGGACAATCCCACGGGAAGCGACGCGCTGAGCATTTCCTGCATGCGGCTCCAGTTGCCAGTCGTGATGCACGTGCTGAGGCTTCCGTCCGCGTCCAAGGCGACAAGACATTGAACCCCGACGGACTGAAGATTGCCGCGTCCGGAAGCGCTCTGCGAGGGCGTCAGGCTCGTGGCGATGGTGAAGGAGGAGAAGATTATGAATATGGACAGGAAAGCCTCTATCAACCGTATCTGACCGGCGTCTGCTCTTCTCATCCTCTTTCGCCTCCAGCCCTAACTATGCATTCGTACAGCGAGCCTCCTATCCTAACGACGTAGCGACACGCGTAGACATTTGAAAGTGAGAATCTGCCAGCCAAGTCTGCCCCCAGCTTCAGCGGCACACACGGGTATGATGCCCACTCGCTGAAGAAGGCGCTGGAATTCAATCCTGTCGCCACCAGAATCGTCGGCCCGGGTTCGCAGTAGCGCGGGACGTTGTAGACTGATGACTGAGCGTCGCCTGCGATCTTCGGCAAGCTTGAGTTGTAGTTGAAGGCGAGAGCGTACACGCTCGAGATGTTCACATCAGGAATAATAGACTGTGAGGTAAGGCTGTAGTTCAACGGACTCAAACGAAGGATCGATCCCTTTGCGGCTGGCTCGGAGGAATTGTGGGCAAACGCAAAAACGTTCCACGAAGAGACAGCAGCGTCTGCCGTGCACCGTGCGATCGTGACGAGAAGCGCAGGACCGCCGACGTCACTCGGAAGGGTAATGTTTAGGCTGAGCTTCCCTTCTGAAGCCATGACGCTGCTCGACCAGAACATGCCGTCCGCGACCACGTAGCATTTCATGACTGCGGAGACGGGTGCTCCTTGCCTCTCGGTCACCATCGCGAACTCGTACACGGTCTCGCCCGCGAAACTGTAGGTGGCGGTCAAGCTGGCGTTGACTTCAAACAAAGGCCCTATCTCGACGTTGAAGCTGACGTCAGGCATCTGAAACGCGGCGAACACATGCGCATAGTCCACGGCGTAGGCGCTCTCGCCGTTGAGCCTTGAGACCTTGTCAATGTCCAACGTGAAAGGCCCGCTGGAAAACGCGTCACCCAGACCGAAGACGTCCGGCGCGCGTGTGCCATCACTTCCCCAGCCCAACGGGGCGCCACAGTCAAGAAGGATGCGCTCCGAAATCTGCTTGTACCTATCAGCAGCGTTCTTGTCCGCAATGCCGTCTATGTAGGGAGACAGAATCTTCGATGCGCCTGCCATCGCGGACAACGCGAGCAAAACCATCAGCGAGCACGCGAAGAACGTGTCGATGGACGCCGCCGGCATTGTCTATCACACCATCCTCCGAGATGCATTACGCTGGGACGGGCGCAATCCCGTAGAGTCCGCCGAGGAAGTTCTGTGAAACCACGAGCGAAACATACGCTGTCAACACGAGCATTGCCGAGTACTTGAAACCCGCCGCAAACGTGCCCTCGTTCACCTTGCCCACGAAGAAGCCTGACAGCCAGCACTGCAGAATTATGCCTACTGAGAACAGGTTCATCTGCTGCTGAATGACCATCAAAGGCAGATTCGCCGTTCCCGGCAGCGAAATCTGCGTCAGCGCGTACACCGTCATCGCAACCATGGTAGTCGTCAAAGCGATCAACACGCTCCAGATGAAGGCCAAAATCACGTAGGGCTTCAGAAGCGACCTCTTGTTTGCATCCGTGTCCTTCTGCTTCTCGCTGTACTCCGTCAATATTTCCAGCGCAGTGGCGGAGCCACCGCCGATTCTTATGGTCTCGACCATTATGAGAAAGGTGGCAAGCACCGGCCACGTCTGAATCTTCTCCTTGAGGTTCACGAATATCTTCTTCAGCGAAACCCCCCACTCCATCTGGCTCCTAACCAGGCCTAGGGTATCCGTGAACCTTCCATATCCCGTACGCTTTGCAGCGTGGACTATGCTCTTTTCAGGTGACAATCCGATCTTCCTTGCCTCTGTGACATCGCGGAGAAAGCTTGGCATAGCGTTTTCCGCGTCCAAATTCGCCTTGGAGAGCCGCATGTACGCGATTGCCGGCGGAACTGAGACTCCGAGAAGACAGACAGTGAAGGCCAAGGTGAAAGTTCCAGGGCTCTGAATCATTTCGGACGACGACAACAGCACGAAGGCGATCATGGCCAATGACGCGACTATTGTCGGGATTATTGCTGCCTTGTATGGTCCGTTGAGGCTTAGGAAGTTGCTTTTCCTCTCAGCGTTTGCCACGATCATGAAGACTAGTGAGATGATTGGGTTTGCAAGGAATATCAGCACACAGACGACCTCGATTGACAGGCTAGGCGTGCCGCTCACTTGCATGGGCTCAAAGACCGACGTGGCCGAAAACACGATGAAGAGTATGTACGAGCACAACGTCACAATCAGCATCACCGCGTACGCTTCCACGAGAGTGCCCAGCCGCTCGATGGAGCGGATTGCGGTTGCGCTCTGAACCTCGAAGGTTGAACGGAGTTTGCTCTTCAGATAGTTGACCACGTTTCCGCCGCTTCTGACCGAGGAAACGTAGCCCAGCAGGAACTCCCGATAGCTTCTTGACCTCGTCTTCTCTGCACGTCTGTGCATCACTGTCAACGGGTCGTAGCCGAGCACTTCGACCTGCCTCACGATCTCTCTCGCTTCCTTCTGGAAGGTCGGCATCAACTCGACGTTGCAGAGCTTCTTCCAGCTCTCGTATATCGTCACGCCGCTGGCCGCCAGCAGAGTGAAAAGCAGCGCGGCAAACGGCAACTCGCGGTTGATTTCGGTCGCCGCCTCGTTGTAGTAGAACTGTGTCACCCACCGGAATATTCTGGGCTTGATCATGCGCGTCTCCAAGACTCTCACCACTTCTTGGTCTCGTCGAGAAATTGTCTCTGGAAAAGCTGCGGATTGTTGTAGTACTTGCTGAGGACCTTGTTCACGCTCCGGTAGTCGCGCACGCCGTGCTCAGCCATATGCAGCAGAACTAGCTTGCGGTATTCGACCTCTTCAACCAGTTTCTCGATTGGAACGTCAAGGCTCGCAGCCATCTTCTTCAGAAGATAGCTCTCAGCAAGACTCTCCTGAAAAATGTCCGTTGAAGGGTTCCACGCAAAGACTTCCTGAAAGTCGCCAGCATTCTTTATTTCTGATATGGTTACGAATTTCCTGCTCGAAAGCCGCTTCCCCGAATCCAGAAACACCGGCGTCCTCACGTGCTTCACGTTTATGACACAGTTCATAAGCGGGATAATGGACGTTGGAATATTCATGGGCGGCTGTGTGAGCCTCTTCACGGCCGTGTCAACGTCCTCGGCGTGCAAAGTGCAGAGTCCACCGTGGCCAGTTGCCAAAGCCTGAAACAGCACGTACGCCTCCTCACCTCGAACCTCGCCCACGATGACCAAGTCCGGACGGTGTCGAACGGCCGACTTGATGAGGTCGTACAGCGAAATTTCGCCTTCGCCTTCAATGCCGAAGCCCGAACGCGCGATGGTGGACGTCCAGTTCTCGTGGGGCAGGTTGATCTCCGCGACTTCTTCGACTGATATGATCTTGTAATTGGGCCGAGTCAAGCATGCGATGGCATTCAAAGCCGTGGTTTTGCCGGCGCCCGTTGCTCCGATGATCATGACGGACATCTTGTTCTCCATCAGCAGCCAGAGATAAGCCGCAATAGTCTCGTTCACGGTCTCGTTCTCGATCAAGTCAATGATCGTGAACGGGTCTCTGCGGAACTTCCTGATGGTGAACGACGTTCCAAAAGGCGTAGTCTCCTTCCCGAACGAAACCGCGAGCCGATGCTTCTCGGGCAACGTGACGTCTACGATGGGAAAAGCAATGCTCACGTGCTTTCCAGCCTTGTGAACCACGCGCATTATGAAGTCGTCAAGCTCCTGCTCATCCCTGAAGATCACGTTGGTCCTTATGTTCTCGTATTTCCTGTGCCAGAGAAAGATGGGCCTGTTCACGCCGCCGCAGCCGATGTCCTCCACGAAATCATCATACATGACCGGGTCAATCTTGCCGTAGCCGACAATGTCCCTCTCGAGGTAGTACAGGATCTTGCGTATGCCTACAGGCGAAGTCTCCCGGAAAAGCTTCTCGTGATCACCAAGTATCGGCGGCAACTGCCGCTTGAAGGACTCGGCGAGAGTCTCCTCGCCCACTGGCGCTTGCAGGTCAGACTCGCATATGTTCCTCAGCTTGAAGTAGCCATCCCGTTCACACCTGTCCAGCGGAAGCTCATCAAGAACGTACAGGTACTCCAGAGTCTCCTCATTCTGGGTCACAGCAGCGTACGAGAACGGAGGCCTCAGCGGATAATACTCCACCTCAACGTATCCTTCTGGGACGCTCCACTTTCTGACCTCCAGACTCTCAATGATCTCGCCTTCCTTGTTCATCTCCTCTTCAATGCTGTCCTGCGTCTTGAAGGCCGATTTGCGGAGATTAAACTTCATCTTGGTCAACCACCAACACCGGAAAGCTCAATTGCCTCAGTCTTGCCCTGCAGATGGCAGCTCAGTCGAGCCGGCCCGTGAGACGCAAAATAGTGCCCACTTGCATCAACCCCGCAGGGAATATACGCCCGCAGCTCAGTGACCATCGTGGGGGTAAGCCCGAAGCCGCCTTCCACCCACGCATGGCGAGAGTCGTTTCGCAGCGAGAGCCAGTACTGCTTGTTCCCGATCGAAGAGGGCATGTCAACAAAGACCTCAGCAGAGGCGTTGGCCGTCTTCGCCAGAGTCAACACTCCCGTGCACTTCGCTGAGATCGCGTCCACAAGGTTCTTCAGCTGTCTCGTTTCTGAGGAGAACCTGACTGCCTCAGTGTAGTCCATGAAGGTGAAAATGAGAATTCCGCTGACAGCGATCAGCGCGACGAACGTGTAAAGATGGCCGGGCAGAATGGACGGCAAGTGTCACACCTCCATCCTCTGAATGCTTATGCTGCACGTGACGATCTCAAGCTGAACAGCTGCTCCTTCAGGGCCGCTTTGAACGGGTAGCCAGACCGTGTCGGCTCTTCCATCACAGGCTGCCTTTAACGCGATGGACGACGTACTCTCGTTGAAGATGTACTGACGTGTCTCGGTTATGATGTGCTCCGAAGTGACGCGCAGGTGAAAGCTGCCCTGGGCTATCAAGCTTTGGGTGCTGTTCAAACTCGCTATGTACGCTCTGACCAGAGTCGCTGGCCGCCCATTGACGGTGCCGATTGCCGCTGCGGTTGCGAACGGCCTGTAGCAGAGCACAAGCCTCTGAGCATGGTCGGTCACGAAGTAAAGCTGAGCAACGGAGAACCCCGAGCTGTTAAGTATTGCCCTTTCGTCGCCTTTCATGAAGAATCCTTCATAGCCGGGATCTGATGCTTCAAGCTCGCAGTATGCCATGCCAACCGTGCCATTGAAGACCGTCTCGTTGAACAGTCTGCCGTCCATCATGCTGAGCACGAGGCTCTTGGCCGACGGGCTCGTCTTGAAGACTCCTCCAAAGTCGTCCATGGACACGACTCTTGAGGCACCAGAGCTCCAGGCAACAGACTGCACTGCCTCGTCCAGAAACAGCATGTTTTGTCTTGCCGCAGAAGCTTTCAGCGCGGTGCCCCTTGAGCCTATTCTTGCAACGGCAAACCCGTAGGTGATGGAAATCAGCGCCATGAGAGAGGCGAAAAGCAGCAGGTAAGTCACTGGTACTGCCAGTGCCTTCTTAGAGCGTAGAAACTCTCTGCTCTTTGATCCCATACGCATGTTTGGCGACAGTCTCCTCTCTGCGCGTCTGAACAGCACTCTCTCGTCTCGTGATAAGATAAGATGGTGTGCGTAGAACGAGACTACACATAAGTATGCGAAATCATGACTGTGCAACTTTACTGTACAGCCACATTCAACTCATGCCGTGACAGGATGACTAAAAATGGGTAAAGAAGAAAAGGATGGAGTCTAGGCCTAGTCTGTGGCCTGGACGTTTGCTTCCTTGTAGTACTGAGCGTTCGAGGTGAACGCGGTGATGCCGCATGTGACGCCAATGTCGTTCAGTCCGATGCTGTCTGGGTCGTCAATGTAGAGTATCATGGTGTAGCCTGACCTCAGCGTTATGTCCGTTGTTCCTACACCCTGCGTGAAAGTGTATGGAGTGGTGCCGATGGTTATCGTGCCTGCGTTGACAAGTGTTGAGTTGAATGGCATGTCGGCGGAGATGCTGCCTCTGGTTATGTTGTAGAACACTTTTGTCCATTCAGACTCTTGTCCTCTCACTGTAACCTTGTCTATGACGACGTCACGACCGCCCGTGTTGATGATTATCATTCCAGCTTCGCCTGTGTTGTTGGCTGCGCTGTACCAGACATGTGGCTTGGTCAGGAAGAGCGATTCCTCCTGCACTCTGGTTGTGGTGACGTTGATTGCATAGAAGGTCACGACTGTGGCGAGCAGTACTGAAACCACGAGGATGATCAGCGTTGTGACTACTGTGCTCAGTGCTTTCTTATTCCTCAATATATTCATGCTATTTCGCTCCGTGCAAGCAGAATTCGCCGAGTTCGGATAAGACGGTTTGTGCGTAGAACAAAAATACACATAACTGTACACGTGAACAACAGTTCCGCCCATCTCATCGACGGACGACTGCAAATCACGAATGTCTAGACTTGTATAAACAGTCTATACGGAATTCTTATTTGACGCTCAGCATCTATCTCCACATCTGGTCGCCAACCATGCAAGAAGCCAAAGCATTCGCGCCAAGCCACATCACAGGGCTCTTCCAAATAATGGATCAGCCGAAAGACCCCTCCCACGCGGGCTCCCGAGGCGCAGGCGTCTCGCTGACCCGCGGAGTCAAAACCACCGTCAAGATCGAGAAGGCGCAACAGGGCTCAATCACGATCAGCATCAACGGGGCCATCAGCGGTTCCGCCCGCGTCTCACAAGCAGTGGCAGACGCTTACGTGTCCCGTGCGGAGACAACAGAGCAATTGGCCGTCAGCGTGGAGCATGAAGTTGATGTCCCAATAGGAGTCGGCCTCGGAACCAGCGGCGCAGCGGCGTTGAGCCTCTCAATCGCCCTGAACCAGGCACTCGACACGGGACTCTCGAACAACGAGGCGGCACAGATCGCACACGTCGCGGAAGTCAAATGTGGCACCGGCCTAGGGACAGTCATGGCCGAAACACACGGGGGCCTTGAAATCAGAGTCACACCCGGAGCGCCCGGAATAGGCGAAGTGAGAAGAATGGTGGCGCCCGACAGCATGATGGTCGCCTGTATAGTGTATGGACCGCTGTCGACGAGAAAGATCCTCGCCGACCCAGTGGTGCGCGGCAAAATAAACGAGGTTGGCGGAAGATTTGTCGACCAGCTTGTTGAACGCGCGGACGTGGCGCATTTCATGAAGCTGTCACGCTGCTTCGCCGAGCACGTCGACCTGTTCACAGGCAAAGTTCGCCAGACGCTTGACGAGATCGACAGAGCCGGCTTCGTCTGCAGCATGCCGATGTTCGGCGAAGCAGTTTTCACTCTTATAGAAAAGGAGAGAATTGGCCAATTGCTCAAGGTCTTCCGCAGGTTCGAAGGCGGCAAGATCATAATAGCTGACGTTGACAGCGCAGGAGCGCGGCTGCTATGACAAAACGCGCCGTTCCCCCAGATCATCCTCGAGCTGAATCCCTGCGCATACGCGAGAGACTGATTGAATGCTTCGACGAGGGAGTGGTTGCGGAAGCAGGCTTGATTGCACACGGCAGAGGGGAAGCCTTCGACTATTTGCTCGGCGAAAAAACGACTGCCCAAGCCCAAAGAGCAATTGAGGTTGCTGCGGCGCTGCTTCTTTCAGCCAAACACCCCGTCATATCGGTCAACGGAAACGCTGCCGCGCTCGCAGCACGACACATTGTGCAGTTGGCCGAAGTCGCAAGCGCGAAGATAGAGGTCAACCTGTTCTACCGGTCGGCCGAACGCGAGCGGGCCGTCAGCAGAATACTCGAAAGGGCAGGGGCGCACGAAGTCCTCGGCTTGGACGTTGGCAGACGCGTGACGATTCCGGAGTTGAACAGCGAGAGAAGACACGTTGATTCAGCGGGCATATTCGCGGCAGACGTGGTTCTTGTGCCGCTTGAAGACGGAGACAGAACCGAGGCGCTGCGAAAGATGGGGAAAAAGACGGTTGCAGTAGATCTCAATCCGCTGTCCCGCACGGCACAGGCAGCAACCGTCACCATCGTGGACAACATCGTGCGAGCCATGCCCAACCTCGTCGAATCCGTAGACCGATTGCGTAGCGAGAAACGAGAACTCAACACGCTCATCAACGGCTTTGACAACGGAAAGAACCTCGCCGAGACGTTGCTGTTTATCAACCAAGAACTGAAAAAACTTGCCAAACGAGGCGATCGCATCTCTTTGGGGGGAGAAAAGCAGTGAACTTCAACAGGATCTTCGTGCTTGGCGCAGGCGCAATCGGAAGCGCTTACGGCGCCATGCTGTCGAGAAGAAATGACGTGACGCTGATTGGCGCTGAAAGTCAAGTCGAGGTTGTGAACTCTGAAGGTCTCCGCGTCTCCGGCGACGTCAAAGAAGTCTTTCACGTGAAGGCGGACACTGCAATTCGCCAATTGCTTCCTGAGAGGAGTTTGGTGCTTCTCACCACAAAGGCCTACGGCTCTGAAAAGGCCGTGGAAAGCATCAGACCATTCGTCCGCAAGGACACCGTGATCCTTGTCCTGCAGAACGGGCTTGGAAACGAGCAGACCGTCAGACGCATCATCGCCGGCAGATGCAAAGCCATCAGAGCAGTAACCAGCGCCGCCGCCGAACTTGCGAAGCTGGGACAAGTGAGGTTTCGGAAGGGCGAAACCGTGATCGAACAGGCTCCAGAGGCACAGGACGTGGCCCGCACATTCAACGAGTGCCTCCTGTCAACGAGGATTTCAGGTGACATGCAAAACGAGGTCTGGACGAAACTTGTTGCCAACTGCGTCATAAACCCGCTCACCGCGATCCTCCGCGTGAGAACCCGTGAAATCGGCGCCGAATCCCTCAAGCCCGTGAGACGCACAATAGTCGACGAGTGCACCGCGGTTGGACACGCAGAAAGAATCCTCTTTCCGGCCGACTTGACGGACAAGATTGACCACGACATCCAAGGCTACGTGAACTATTCTTCGATGTGCCAAGACCTCATGAACGGAAGGCACACCGAGATCGACTTTATCAACGGGAAAATCGTCGAACTCGGAAACAAGCATGGGATTTCGACGCCCGCAAACTTGGTTCTTACCTGCCTCATCAAGTTCGCGGAGGGGAAGAGATGAATTTTCAAGAAGAGATCCGACGGAAGAAGGGCCGAGAGAAGATAGTGATGCTTACTGCCTACGACTTTCAGGTGGCAAGGATACTGGACAGCGTGGGCGTGGATCTCATCCTTGTGGGAGACAGCTTGGGAATGGTGTTTCAGGGGCAGGTCGACACGAAAAGCGTGACAGTTGAGGACGTGGCTTATCACATCAGGGCTGTTGCAAGAGGTGTCTGCAAGACTCCGGTGATCGCTGACATGCCCATAAACAGTTATGCAACCGCAAACGCGGCATTGAAGAATGCGCAAGTGTTCATCGATTCCGGCGCCTGCGGTGTCAAGATCGAAGGAAGCAACACCGTCGTCGTCAAGGCACTCGCGGATGCAGGCGTACCAGTCATGGGTCATGTGGGCATGCTTCCGCAGACAGCCGAAGCCTACCGCGTGAAGGGCAAGACGCCTCAGGAAGCCCAGCAGATAATGCGCGATGCCGCGGAGCTTGATGCTTCAGGTGTTTTCTCGATCGTGCTTGAATGCATGCCCGAAAGCTTGGCGAAGAAAATAACGGACAGCGTGAGTGCTCCCACGATCGGCATAGGAGCGGGAAAACACTGTGACGGACAAGTTCTTGTCATCAACGACATGCTCGGTTTGAGCGGAGACTTCAAACCGAAGTACGTCAAGACCTATGCAAACCTGTCAGAAACGATAGTCGCGGCCGTCTCGAAGTTTTCCGCGGAAGTCCGTGAGGGCGAATATCCAGATGACGAACGCACCTACCACTAGGATGGCGAAAAAAGTGAGAATGCGGCAGAAAAGTCTACCACAAAAAGCCGTCCTCGCGGAACTCGAGTCAAGACTTGGGAAGGACTTCAACCATGACTCGGGAAGAATAGTCGGCTCCATGTGCACTCGCCCCCACGCGTTTGCCAGAAAAGTGTACTGCCGATACGTCGAGAAGAACTTGGGGGATTCAGGACTGTTTCCGGCAGTCGCAGAACTCGAAAGAGAAGCAGTGGGCATGCTTGGCGAGATTCTTGGGAACTCACATGCTTCCGGCCACGTGACCACCGGCGGGACCGAAGCCAACATCCTCGCTTTGTGGGCGGCGAAGAAGAAAGCCAAAAAAAGCCCGTGCGAAGTCATAGTTCCGGCGTCAGCCCATTGCTCCTTCGACAAGGCGGCAGACCTGCTCAGCATAAAGGTCGTCAAGGCACCGCTGAACGGCAAGTACCAAGTTGACGTTGAAGCAGTGAGAGACGCGATTTCACCCAACACAATCGCAATTGTTGGAGCCGCAGGAACCACGGGCCTCGGAGTCGTCGATCCCATCCCAGAACTGTCTGAGATAGCCGCGGAAAAGGACTTGTACTTACATGTGGACGCGGCCTTCGGAGGATTTGTCCTGCCCTTTCTCAAGAGGCTGAGGCCGGATTTGCCTTCCTTCGACTTTTCGCTCCCGCAGGTGCGTTCGATAACCGTCGACCCTCACAAGATGGGGCTGGCTCCGATTCCCGCTGGCGGAATAGTCTTCAGAAACGAGAACTTACGAAGGACAGTCTCGTGGAAGATCTCGTACTTGTCCGGAGGCGGGTCCGAGCAAGCCACGATCGTTGGAACCCGGTCGGCAGCCTCGGTCACAGCAGTGTGGGCTCTGCTCAGGCATCTCGGCGTCGAAGGCTACACGAGAGTGGTGCAGCGTTGTATGCGTCTGACGTGGAGACTAGCGCGTGAAGTGTCCGCGATTGAAGACCTCGGCGTCGTGACTGAACCTACTATGAACGTTGTCGGAATCAAGTCTGCCACACTCGACATTTCAGAAGTCGCCCGTCAACTCAGGCTCAGAGAATGGGCTGTCTCGCTCTTTCCCCATCACATCCGGATCGTGGTAATGCCACACGTCAAGGAACAACATGTCAAGGAGCTGATACAGGATTTGAAGCAGATTGCGACAATGTTACGCGAAAAGGAGGAAAAAGCCAATGTCCGAACATCCATCCAAGCACATTAAGGGAACAAACGGAGAAGAACTGAAGAACAGACACATCGTGCTCTGCGTGACGGGCAGCGTCGCCGCCGTCCAATCCCCCGAAATCGCCAGAGCTCTCATGCGGCGAGGAGCCGAAGTGCACGCCGTGATGACCCAGATGGCTCAGAAGATAATCCACCCCCACGTGATGGAATGGGCGACAGGCAACAGCGTGGTCACTGAGTTGACTGGAAAAATCGAGCATGTCGCCTTGGTGGGTGAACACAGTGCGAAGGCAGATCTGGTTCTGATTGCGCCGGCCACCGCGAACACCATCAGCAAGATCGCGTGCGGAATAGATGACACGTCGGTGACATCCGTCGCCTCGACCGCCTTCGGCTCAAAAGTGCCCCTCATGATCGTGCCCGCCATGCATGAGTCCATGTACAACAATCCCTTACTGCTCAAGAACATGACGAGTCTCCGAGAGCTCGGCGTGGACTTCGTCGGCCCGAGGATTGAAGAGGGAAAGGCGAAGATAGCCTCTACGGAGGAAATTGTTGCTGCCGTCATGCGCAAGATCGCATTGCCCAAAGACTTCGTCGGCTTGAACGTCCTCGTCACTGCCGGCCCAACCATCGAGAACATAGACCCCATCCGTGTGATCACGAACAGGAGCTCCGGCAAAATGGGCGTTGCCCTCGGCGAAGAAGCCTTGAAGCGTGGAGCAAACGTGACTTTCATCTACGGGACAGGATCGGCCTCGCCACCCTTTGGCGCGACCACGATTCGCGTTGATACAACAAAGCAGATGTACGAGGCAGTGTTCTCCGAACTCAAGTCAAAAAAGTACGGCCTAGTCATGGCGGTCGCGGCGGCCGCAGATTGGACTCCCGAAAAGGCCTTTCCGCACAAGGTTTCCACTCACAGGGTGAAGTCTCTCAGTCTCCAACTGAGGCCGACGCAGAAGATCATTGACAGCATAAAGAAGGAATGCCCGAACGTTTTTCTGTTGGCGTTCCGTGCCGAGTACAACCTCAGTGAAGAGGAGCTCATCCAAAGCGCACATGATAGGCTGCTCAAGGCCCACGCCGACCTGATCGCGGCGAATGACGTTGCGAAGGAAGGAGTCGGCTTCGGAACAGAGACGAATGAAGTCTTCGTCGTGGACAAGGCGAAACACATAACTCATATCCCACTGTCACCCAAACGGGAAGTCGCAAGAATGCTCTTGGACATCATAAGCGAGAAGATGAAGCACCAAAAGTGAACAGAGCCCTCTTCGTAACAAGGGTGAACCGGGATGAGCGGAAAACGCAAGACCGTCGGTGTCGGCGGAACTTTCGACGAGCTCCACAAAGGACATGCAACGCTCTTGATCAAAGCCTTCGAAATAGGGGAGCGCGTCATCATAGGCTTGGCCACTGACGAGTTTGTGAAACGCATGAACAAGCCGCACATCACCGCGCCCTACCCGCAACGGCTCAAGGAACTGAAGGCTTTCCTGAAACAGCACGGGTACGAGAGTCGGGCAGAGATAATTCCGATAAATGATGTGGACGGTGGAGTGCTCCTCACTGAGACGCCGATTGAGACTCTTGTCTTGGGGAAGGAAAGAGAGAGCGCCGGTTTGATGATCAACGAAAAGAGGAGAAACCTCGGGCTGCCCCCAGTGGAGATAGTGGCAATCGACCTTGTCCCATCCGAAAACCACGCCCCAATCTCGACGACGAGGATTCGCCACGGCGAGATCGACCGTGAAGGCCACGTGCTGCGATGAAGAAAAAACTTAAACTCCTTCTGGCTCAATCTTCATAACGGATGCGCAACAGCGTGTACAGAACGGGCGTTGCTAGACTTCCCCTGCATTATGGTAAGGCGCCGGAGTGGCTCACGAAACGCATGGAGAAACTCGCGGGACAAATAGCAACGATAATATCCGATCAGCACGGCTGCGACTACTTTCTGAACCGAGTCTCCGATCCTTTCTGGTTTCAAGCGTTGGGCTGCGTTCTCGGCTACGACTGGCATTCCTCAGGCGTCACCACAGTGGTGACGCGGGTGCTGAAAACGGTGATCTTGCCGGAAGAGCACGGCATGGCCGTATGCGGTGGCAAAGGAAGAGTCTCTAGACGCGCGCCACAGGAAATTGTGGACGCCACGGAAAAGTTCGGCATGTCGACTGCCACCGCTAACGCTCTAGTCTATGCAAGCAAAATGAGCGCTAAGGTAGACAATACTGCAATCCAAGCTGGCTATCAGCTCTACCATCACGCCTTCTTCATCAGTGAACATGGAGTCTGGGCTGTGGTGCAGCAGGGCATGTGCCCTCAAGATCATACTGCACGACGATATCACTGGCTATCTGAGAACGTCAAGAGATTCGTGGAAGAGCCACACAATGCCATAGTTTGCGACGTCAAGCGTGAGGCTGCTTTGAACATGATCGCGGCCGAAAGCGAAGGCTGCAGGAAGGCTTCGGTGGAGATTGCCAGTGAAAATCCGAAAAGACTTCAGCCACTGTTTCGAGCAGCTGAGCTGGGATTGCAGAGGTCACTGAGTGACTGGCTGCCGCAGAACGGACACGACAGCACAAGGAGCCATGCGGACGTCTTATCCATGCCTTGGAAGATCAACTGGAAAAAGCTGCAGCAGATCTACGAGTTTCAACCTCAGAACTACGAGGAGCTACTTGCGCTCAAGGGCGTCGGCCCAGCCACTGTTAGAGGCTTGGCGCTGATTGCGGAGCTAATCTACGGTGAAGAGCCAAGTTGGAAAGACCCCGTGAAATACTCATTCGCGTACGGCGGCAAGGACGGCGTGCCCCATCCCATCGATCGTCGGGCCATGGATGAGTCCATCCAAGTTCTCGAGCACGCAATTCACGACGCCAAAATCGGAGACAGAGAAAGGATGCGGTCTCTTCAGAACCTGCGGAAGTTCCTTCCACCTTCATAAGCTTCAGAGCGCAATTCGGATGACACGTGGAGCAATTGCTGTGGGCATCAGAATGCCGAGGCAGGTCACTCGGCAGAGCACGTGATATTGAGGCGTGTAATGCTTGGTCAAGACTTTCACGTGGAGTAGGATTCGAAGTGCTTCGAAGCTGCCTGTCCGCCGTTCCTCATTGGGAATGGGGAAACGTATTAAGGGAGCACGTTGTGAGAGTGTTCAGCAACATGTCGGGCGTGCTGGAAAATGATGGAGTATGCGGTCAAGGTTGACGGGCTCGTCGTGAACTACGGCTCTTTCGTGGCGGTTGACAACTTATCATTCAACGTTAGGAGCGGTGAAGTGTACGGGCTGCTCGGACCCAACGGCGCAGGAAAGACAAGCACGATAAAAGTCTTGGTCGGCGTGCTGGCACCTGCTGCGGGGAAGATCGAGATATTCAACACGCCGCTTTCTGATGAAGTCGCCGCCAAGAGCCAAATTGGCTACGTTCCTGAAGAGGTGGTGCTGTTGGACTCGCTGACCCCGAGGGAGTTTCTCGAATTTGTTGCGTCAATCAGACGGCTGGACGCCGGAACCGCAAACCCGCGGCTTGAAAGATTCATCACTGCGTTTGAACTCAGACAGTATTTCGACACTCCCATCGCGGCCCTGTCCATGGGCAACAAGCAGAAAGTCGCCATTGTTGCGGCGCTTCTCCACGATCCCAGACTTCTAGTGCTCGACGAACCCCTCATAGGCTTGGACGCCCGCTCGTCGAAAATCCTGAAGGAGCTACTCACGTTCTACGCTAGAAAGGGCGGAGCCGTCATCTTCTCCACGCACATCATGGAGATCGCTGAAAAGCTTTGCACGCGCGTGGGCATAATAAACAAGGGAAAAATCGTCGGCGAAGGCACGGTTGATGAGCTCAGAAAACTCGTCAAGAGCGCCGAGGGGTCACTGGAGGACATTTTCCTCAAAGTGACGGAGCAAGAATCCGGGATGCAAGACATAATCAGGGCGCTGGAAGAGGAGTGAAGCTGTGAGATTTTCCGAACTGTGGCGCCTTTCGGGAATCCTCTACAAGGAGGTCTCCTTCCAGTCAATCTTCGCCCTTCGCTCCGGCTCTTCCCTGCCTAGGGGGGGCAGAGGCGACGTTAGACGACTGATAGTCAATGCTCGTACGAACACGTTGATCAGCAAATTGCTCACAACGGTTTTTGTGGCCATCTTTGGTTTCACGGTTTTTCTGGCGCCCACAACCAATCTGGCGGGTTCGGCGTCCTCCAAAGAGTTGACCATGGTCATAGGGACTTCCGCCTTTCTGGCCACGGTCTTCTTCCTGGTGGTTTTCATGGGACTTCAGGTCTCCACCTCCTTCGTCTCATCGAAGATAGCGGAGATACTTGGCCCGCTGCCACTTTCGAAAAGCGACATCTCAAAGATCGTTTTCCTCTGCTTCGTGAAAATCTTCGACATTCCCCTTGTTGCCTCAGCAGTGGTGTTTGTTGCAGCTTATCTGTTGGCTGGAGGCACAGCGCTAGGCAGCGTCGTCGCGTTTGCTGCTGTTGTCGTGACCGAGACTTTTGCGTTGACTGCCACCGTCAGCCTCGCCGGGTTCTTCTATTCGCGAGTGTCCCACGGGCACGGGAGGTCAAAGTATCATTCTCTGCTCAGGCTTGCCTTCATGCTTGTCTGGGTGCTGCCGACCTTTGCCGCCTACTTCGTGGTGCAATTCGCCGGCGAAATAGTTGGGTTTTTTGCGTCGCTCACGTCGGGCTTCGCCTTATTTTCGCAAGTCCTCGTCTTGATCTACCCGTTCTCGTTCGGCTTCCTCATATCGTCAGCCACCCAAACGGCGAGCCTGAACGTCGAACTCCTCACTCTTTCCGCAGTCTCTTCCTCAGCATACTTGGTGGCCTCGTATTTTTGTCTCAGATGGGTCACACGAACGATCGGCAGAATCGGCGCGAGGGGAACCGTCGCGGTGCTCAGAGAAACGGTGGAGGACACGTGGATAAAACCGCAGATGCCCCTCCTGGGAATGATTCGCAAAGACCTGCGGATTGCCTCGCGTGCTCCTTCCTATGCAAGCCTCTTCCTTCTACCAGCCATTCAGACCGTGATTCTTGCGATGTCCTTCTCGTCATTCAGTGATGTGACCTTGAACGTCGCGCTGGGAATCCTGACCGGCGTCTCCTTGACGACGCTTCTGATTCCGCCAACTCTGCTCTCGATCGAAGGCTTGGCGTCAGCGTACCTAAAGAGTCTGCCAACCGACAAGCGGACGCTGATCGAAGCAAAGACCATGCTGTCCACAGTCATTTATGCGCTGTCAATGCTCGTGCTTCTCCTTGCCTTGATGGTGTTGGGCCGAGATCCATCGCTGATGTTACTGCTCGGGGGAATGCAGACGTTTTCGATGGTCGCCGCGATCATGCTTGAAACCACGATTCTCGTGCGCAAGTTCTGGAAAGAAGACTTTGCGCTGGGCAACATCTATGCCCGGTTGTCAACATACATACTTGTGCTCATACCGGGCTTCATAGTTGCCCTCGTTCCAATCGGAGCCGCCATCGCCACGTATCTGTTCGCCGAGAGCATGGTGGCCATCGTCTTCGGCTGCGTCGCCCTTCTGGAGTTCGCAGTCATGGCAGCCGTGGTGACCCGTCAGAAATAGCGTTTGGCTGTGCGTCATGAAAGATTTGGGAACAGCAGAAAGACGAGAATTTCGCTTCCCACCCATTCTTGCGGGCAAACTCTACGCACTCTTCAGACGGGAACGCGACAGCGTCCACTCCGGCCTTCAACGCCAAGACATCGGTTTCGGCTCTATGTCGTCCTTTCGGCCGCATGCAGCCAAGTGTGAGCGGAACGTTCCAGAGCATTGTTCGCGCCGTTGCCACAACCCTTGCAATGTCTATGGGCCGGGGTGGCTGAACCTTCTCCATGGCTGTCCCTGTGATGGGCATGAAGGCGATTATGACCAGCGCGACAGGGTCGTATCTGGACACGATTTCAAGAGCGTTCAGTTCGCCCACAAGCTTGCCATAATGCAGCCCAACTATGACGTGGGGCACGAAAGTCAGCCCCGTATCCCTAAGTGCTCTCAGAGACCTCTCGTAACTGTCGACAGTCGTCTCCAAGTGGCATATCTCCCTTATTGTTTCGTCTGAGCCGATGACGTCGATCAAGACTGCGTCAACTCCGGCTTCTTGCAGCATACGGGCTGTGTCAGGAGAGACTATTCCGCTGTGAACGAACACAGTCAACCCCAACTCGCGTCGTATCTCTTTGATTGCTTCTCCGAATCTCTCAAGAGAAACGGAGCCGTCTGGGTCGCAACCGCCGCTCAGGAGAAGACCTTGCGCCCCCTTTTTCTTCAACTCTCTGCACACTTCGCCCAGTTTTTCAGGCGTTTCTGCCGGATACATCGTGTCTAGCACGGTGCCTCCGCAGTGTCTGCATCGTAGGGCACACTTTCTTCCCGTCACTGAGACGGTCGGGAAATTCATCTCCGACGGACAGAAGCCGCTCGCTCTGTAGTACATGAAGCTGGGCGCGTAGAAATGTATTCTCTTGGCTTCCCGAAGGAAAGTGCCATCGTCCAGCAGCCTAGAAAGTTCCTTTTCCTCAGCGTTCCAGATCGTCCGGGGCGATAGTTTGTTCATTCGCTTCGGGGTGAATCGTTGATCTCTTGCCTAATATTCCTTGCTGGTTTGATCGTCCGGCTGTTCACGGCGGTCCTTGGACGACATCATTGTCACGGTGTGAATTGCGTCATCCATTGCACGAAGAGTGTTCGAGACTCTCTCGAGGTACTTCTGGAAGCTCAGTGTCTTGAAGACGATGATTCCTCTCTCCGTTATCGCGTATTCTGTCTTGCCGTCTGCTGCACGTTCCTCCACGACTTCGTTGCGAACGAGGAACTCGAGATGGCGATTTACGGCGCCACATTCAATGCTGGTCTCGTATGCTATTTGATCGACAGTCAAGGGGCCTTCAGTAAGCGCGCCAAGAATCGCCTCGCACGATTCCAACTTCGATCTTCGCATGTCCAACTAGCCTCAGTTCACGGTGAACTCTGCGGCGATGTGGGTAAAATCATTTGTGAATTCAAGATATTTAGCTGCAAACATGTGCCCAAATGTTGTTTTCAGAGTCAATTGTTGCTGTAGAGCCACAGTCACACATCTTTAAGAGCGGCAGTTTCAGATTAAAATGGTGGAAAATGCCTGAATCAAACCGGAGACGTTGGCGTTGCGGAGAATCTGTCCAGAAATCATGGCGGAGATACTTGGCTTCTGCCGGAAGCCGCAGACAAAGACAAGGGTGATGTACGTCGCGAACTTGTCGTACAAGTCTCTGGAGCGGTACTTGTCCTTGCTGAAGACGTTGCACTTCTTGGAGATCCACCACAGCGAGACACGCTATTCCACGACTCAGAAAGGCATGCGGTTCTTGGAGAAATGGACAGATTTGGTCATGCTGCTGAACGAATCGGAAGAGGCACAACCGCCAGACCACAAGAGCGTGCATCCCTTGAAAAAAGCCTCCTTTCTCCCTCCCCAATGTTCCTAAGAAAGCTTTTTTGACGGATGCACGCTCCGACTCTTTCTGCGAGACTCGCACACTTAAGAGCTACAAAGACTTTTAGGCAAGACAGACAAGACGCAACCTTGCAGATGCACAGGAGACGTTGGAGACAACGAGAGCATGAAAACGTGCGCGTCGCCAAGCATACGAGTGTCGGTGGGAACAGCCGTTGTTCTCGGGCTGTCAGAGGGCAAGCTTGACGCCGCTCCGACAACCGCCTATCTCATGACACACTCGCCCACCAAGTGTACTGCGAACTGCGGATTCTGTCCCCAAGCGAGAGAAAGTCGCGGCAGAGCAGACATGCTGTCACGAGTGTCGTGGCCGCCGTTTCCAGCGAAAACCGTCGTTCAGAGAATCAAAGTTGCCTATTTGAACAGCAAGATAGAGCGGACGTGCATACAGGTCATAAACAGCCCAGAAGCCATAGAAAGCATCATACCGCTTGCACGAGCAATGACTTCTCAATCCACAGTGCCCCTCTCAATCTCGTGTCAACCTGCGAACAACGAGAACATGCGAGCACTTGTTGAGGCTGGAGTAGAGAGAATGGGAATCCCGCTGGACGCGGCCAGCGAAGAGGTTTTCGAGAAGGTCAAGGGAAGGCTGTCCGGAAGCCCGTATCAATGGAAGGAGCAGATTGAGCTTCTCAAAAAAGCGGTCAGGCTCTTCGGCAAGGACAAAGTCACAACCCACCTGATAGTTGGGCTGGGCGAGACAGACAGGGAAATGGTCAACACGATTCAGATGTGCTGCGACTTAAACGTCCTTCCAGCGCTTTTTGCCTTCACCCCGATTCAGGGAACTGCCATGGAAACACTGTGCCAGCCGTCCGTTGAGAGGTACAGAAGAATTCAAATGGCCCGACACTTGATCGTTCATGACATGGTTCGAGCTGACGGAATGATCTTCGGCGACGGCGGTGAGCTTCTAGGTTTCGGAGCCAACGACGAAGACTTGACAGAGGCCGTCGGAAGCGGTGAACCCTTTCTCACGACAGGATGCCCAAGCTGCAACCGCCCCTACTACAACGAGAAACCAAGCGGGCCCGTGTACAATTACCCCTTGAAACTGACAGCGCGGCAGAAGCGTGAAGCACTCTCCCAGCTCAAGGTGAAGACTGGTCTGTGAAAAAGGGAGTGCGATTGTTAGGGCTCAAAGTAATGCCCGTAGTGGTTGCAGACGAAGCCGATGTCTCTCATGTCGACCTTTCTGTCGCCTACGAGGTCGCATCCGCCAAAACCATAGAAGCCAGGAGCCCATCGAGCATCGTATATTGTTCTGGGCGGCATCTCCAAGGCGTTGGATGGGTTTGGCGCGTATGCGCCGAAGTGCTGTGTGACGTAGCCAACATCTCTCATGTCGACGTGCCCGTCGGGTGAGCCGTATGCTTGGCCAATGGGGGGCCTTCCTATTACGTCAGCCCAGCACGTGTCGTTCTTGTATATGAAGTAGTAGTCGGTGCCCGGAAACTTGGCGCTGTAGTACGTTCCTTTCACCCAGTACTGTTGCAGAAGCTGCGTCGACGGCTGCGCAAGCATCACGCTTGGACAGTCGGCCAGGTATATGTCGTCAAGGTCTGCGTACATGTTTGCCCTTTGTGGGCCATCGTCTGTCTTCAGTGCAAGGTCTATGAGTTGGTCTTTGTTCAGCCCGCTGCGTGGTCCTTTTGTTGTCCAGCCGTTGGCTGCGGTGTAGCCCGTAGGCTTGGCGTAACCGTTTCCGCTGTGCATCATCCAGCGACAAGTGTCGTCCGCGTCACTCATGTCGCAGACGTATCCCCATGCCAAAACAGGTGCTTGGGACCAAATGTCGTCTATGGGGAAAGTGGGGGTATAGGAAACGACAATTACTGTGAAGTTCTTTGCGTATAGGCTGTTTATTGTGTCGAATGTAGCCTTCAGGTTCTCGAGAGCAAGCCTTCCATATTCTCTTCCCGAGTAGTAAAGCACGTCCATCTTGAAGCCGCCCCAATCCCACACGCTCTTTGTCTCGCCGTCCTGAGTGAAAAATGCCTGTTGCAGTTCGCTTACGACGCTTGCCACGTTCATGTCATACGTGTACGGTGGGGCTTGGCTTTTCGTGTAATAGTCAGGGTACAGACCGTTGATTCCCGGTGTCTCGCGGAGGATTGCTCTGTCGTCAAAAGCTTCCTGAAGGTACTTCGTGCGGTTCAGTGTGTAGGCGAATGCTCTTCTGCAGTGGGTGCTGTTGAAGAAATTTGAAGGAATACCGCTCGGAAACTGGCCCGAGCATATGTGCGCTGAGCTAGGGACAACTGCAAACTGGAAAGACAGAGCCTTGCAACACAATGTTGGATTGACGTCTTTGATCAGCTGCACCGGATATATCCCCGGCCCGACGTCGTAAGCGCTGGCAAAATTCCGGACGTCGTATGTGGTGTCGTTGGGTTCAGGGCCCTTGCAAGGCTTCGAATAGTCGAGAACTACGTCGGTCGGCAGTCTGTCTTGCTGGATCCACGACCAGCCTCTCCAGCATCCCGGATTTCTCGTCAGAACCACTTTTGACAAATAATCAGCGAAGACTGAGACACGATGTGGCCCACTGCCGCAATAGGATTTTGACGACCACAACACCTCAAGCTCTGTTACATATTGTGATCCGTTGACGCGTTCCCGTGTCCACCAGTCTGGGCATCCGTCAAGATCCATGTCGGCCAGCAGGTCGCCGTTCCACCCGCCTACTGACTGGCAGTACTGCATGCTCACTATTGACCCCAAAGAGTCGGAAAGCGCCTGTTTGAAACCTGAATCAGGAAAAGTCGCGGCCACATTCACTCTCAGCACAGTCAGCCACATTTCGCGGTCTAAATGATGGCTCCATCTTTGTGAAGCTGGTGCCAGCGTGGGAACAGAGACGAACAGCGTCCCAAGAAGAAACTGCACACGGTCAGTGAAGCAGTCCATACGGCCCCAGTAGCGATGCCGTAGTCCTTGCACGCATGATTCCCGAGTCTGTACAGAAAAATCTATGTGTACGATGCGCAATTATGCAGTCAAAAGCAGCCGGTGTAAAAAACTTGGTAGAAGCACCTGTTGAAGACAAGCGAATCACGTTAAACGAGGCTGCGAGGCTGATTCCAGACGGTGCCCACCTGTTCTGGGGTGGCTTCGGCTTCCAGCGCCCCCCCATGGCCTTCGCGCACGAACTCGTCAGGCAAAAGAAACGCGGATTGACGCTCTACACGTGCGGCTCAGAAATGGACATTGACATCCTCTCCGGCGCACGGGTCGTATCTCGGTTTGAACTCGCTTTCTACGCCATAGAAGGCATCGGCCTGGTGCCCAACATCCAACGAAGAATCCGCGATGGAACAATAGAGATCGAGGACTACTCAAATTTGGCAATGGCCCTGCGCTTCATGGGAGGAGCACTTGGGGTGCCCTTCATGCCGCTCAAAAGCATGTTGGGAACCGACCTGCTTGCGAAGTCAAGATTCCGACCAAAAAAAGCCCAAGTCATGAAGTGCCCGTTTACCGGTGAGAAAGTCGTGCTTGTTCCGTCCGTCCGACCGGACTTCAGCATAGTCCACGCCTCACGAGTGGACAGAGAAGGAAACGTCCAGATAGACGGAATCAAGGGAGAAGACGTGGAAGGCACCAGAGCAGGCAAAAAAGTCATAGTGCTGGCTGAGGAAATCGTGGACACCGAGTTCATACGAAGCCAACCCGACCAGACAGTGATACCCAACATCTACGTCACCCACGTAGTCGAGTGCCCATGGGGCTCCTACCCCATGATGGTCTACAACTACTACGACTACGACATGGAACATGTACGAATGTACTATGACCAGTGCAAGACCGAGGAAGGATGGCAAAAATACTGCGACGAATACATAACAAGCCCAAAGAACCACACAGAATTCATCAACAAAATCGGCATCGAACGGCTCATAAAACTGAAAGCCAGAAAACCCTTCGCCTACTAAAAGGAGGAAAAAGCACGCATGGAACATGAAGTCGCGAAAGAAGGAGAATTCTCAACCCTAGACCTAATGGCCGTGTGCGGCTCAAGAGCCATAGGAAACGGCGAAGTAGTATTCATAGGCACAGGCTTGCCCATGATCGCCGCGCTCTTGGCAAAGAGGACACACGCGGCAAGAGCAAAAATAGTCTTCGAAGCAGGCTTCATAGACTCGAACGCCAGAGAAATAGCCTTATCCATAGCCGACTCCAGACTGGGGTACCGGGCTTCCGGAGCCATCGGCCTCATAGAGACCCTTGGAATCATGTGCCAAGGCGGACACGTCGACGTTGGGTTTGTCGGAGCGGCACAGATTGACCGGTATGGAAACATAAACACCACGTACATAGGCAGCTTCGAAAAGCCACAGGTGAGACTCCCGGGAAGTGGAGGAGGGAACGACATCATCTCTTCTGCCAAGCGCATCGTTGTCATCATGACCCACGAAAAGAGGAAGATGGTCAAGAAGCTGGACTATCTGACCAGCCCCGGCTACTTAGATGGGCCAAGAGGGCGAGAAAAGGCGGGCCTAGTCGGAGGCGGACCGTCGCTCGTTGTCACAAACCTCTGCCAGATGGACTTCGACCCCGAAACGAAGCGGATGAGGCTTGCCACGCTCCATCCGGGCGTTTCCGTGCAGCAGATCAAAGAAAGCACGGAATTCGACCTGATCGTGCCAAAAAAAGTTCCGACAACCGACTTCCCAACCTGTGAGGAGCTGTCGCTGCTGCGGAAAATAGACCCCACCGGAATTTACATACCCCGGTCTAAGTAGTCGCCGCCGGCTTCGATTCGGGAAGCTTCGGCTTTTGCCGAGTCACTTGCTCGACGACCCTCCAGAATTCCTCTTCCGTCAACCCTTTCCGCAGGTCCCGCATCAGTCTCTTGATCTGGTAGAAGGTCATCTGCGATTCGCCCTTGTCCAAGCTCTCATGGGTTCCCCTTATCCTTCTCATGATCTCTTCCATCTGCATAGGAGTGGGTTTGACCTCTGCTTTGGCAAGGCGTTGCTGGATGATGTTCCTGCTGGTCTGTCTGCCAATGTAGAAGAGTGTTCCCCGTCCCACAATCTCAGGCGGAAACGGCTCATACGTCAGCGGGCTCGCAGCTATGGCTTCCGACTGCTCCGTCACCTCGTAAGAAAACGCGTTCTCGCCAATGATGGGCTTGTGGAACTGAATTGGCAACGCGAACGTCTTCTCAGTAAGCTGCGACAGCCGGTGAAGCTTGTCCAGCTCAACGTTTGTGTCCACGTCGTAGAGCAGCTCCAACGCTGCGCAGACTTCTTCCATCGGTGTACAGCCTGCTCTCCCGCCGAATCCTGCCACGCACGTGTGCACGTGTGCAACGCCCTCTTCGACGGCGGCAAGAGCGTTGGCAGTCGCCAAGCCGAAGTCATTGTGGCAGTGCACCGAAAGCGGCACATCCTTCTTTGTTGCCTCATGCAAAGCATCTCTCACGTGAGAGACAAGGTAGCGCATCGACAATGGTCTGAGGAACCCGATGTTGTCAGCCAGCACCAGACGGTCTGCGCCTGCCTTCAACACGGCTGTGAAGATCTGCAGAATCTCGGGGAGAGGCGTGCGTGATGCGTCTTCCAGCACGAAGTTGACCTTTGCACCGTGCTTCTTCGCGTATTCCACTGACTCAGACGTCTTCTGGAGCACTTGTTCGCGGCTCATTTTGAGCTTGTACTGAAGATTGAGTCCGTTGAAGGGTGTGACAATTGAGATTTCCCTAATACCGCATTCTAGACAGAGGTCGACGTCAGCCTTTGCCGGCCTTGCCATGGCAGTGAGGCTTGCCTGCTGAAAACCTTCGTTAGCAATCCTCTTCACGGCGTTCTTCTCCTCCTCTGAGGCAGCAGGAGACCCGACGGTTATCGTGGACACGCCCATCTCGTCAAGCATCTTTGCAAGCTTGACCTTCTCCACGTACGTCATGAAGACAGTCAGGGTCTGCATGCCCTCACTCAGCGTCTCATCCCGGATGAACACTCGGTCAGGGAGCCGGGGAGGAAGGTTCTTCCTCATGCTGTTATAGTTCGTAATCAGTCCTTGAGCGGCAAGCTTCTTGAATATCGTCTTTCTCATCAACTGCACGTCCCGTGATATGCCGGCAGAACACATCTATGTCCGCGGTCACTCATATAAAATTTGACGCGGCATCTGCCAGTGCACGGCAGACCTGAAACGGCGGGATGATGGCGAGATAGGCAAGTTTTTTATCGTCAAAGAACGGATTAGAATGACGGTGAAAAAAACGGGGCAAGAAAGAGGTCACTTGTGGCTCGGAGCCTTCGTAGGATTCATACTCATTGCAGTAATTGGATGGATGCTGCCCATCATTGGTCACTTCATAGGCGGACTTGTCGCGGGCTTGATCGCGAGAGGGATAGGCAGAGGAGCGCTCGCCGGCTTTCTTGCTGGCATACTCGGCGGAATAATAGGCGCAATCATATTGATCATCGGCTTCGCGGCGTTGGGCGGAGTCTTCGGAGGAGGCATAGGAGCACTAATCGGCGGAATTGCAGAGCTGGCCATAGGCATAGCTGCTATAGCAATCAGCATAATCGGAGCATTTCTCGCGGCCATAGGTGGACTGATCGGTGGGGCAATAAGAAGCTAGCAATTTCCAAACCCATCCGCTCATCATGTTCCATCCAAGCGGGCTAGGATAGGCGCGCTTACGACTCTCACTATTAACCGTTTTCGAATCCATGTTTTCCCCGGAGGCATGGGGAAAGTTTAAAATCAAATGAGACCCTAACCACAGCAATCGCGGTGAAAGTGGCATGGAGCCGTTTCCTTGGTGGAATGAACGCCAGAAGCATCTGATGGAAGAGGCAAGAGCTTTTGCCGACCAGAACTTGCCGAAGGGCGAAGAAGTCCCTTGGACCAAACAGTTCCCGTCCGAACTTTTGAAGGAAGTTGCCCGGAAAGGATGGTTCGGTGCCGTCGTTCCTGCGGAGCATGGTGGAATGGACGTGGGCGTCACGGGCGCAAGCATAATCACTGAAGAACTGAGCAGGGTATGCTCGGCACTGTCAGGCGCGTACGCCGTCTCACAGTTCGGCGGAGTCGAACAGCTACTTGCCTTTGGCAGTGAAGAACAGAAGCGCAAGTGGCTTCCCCGAATAGCAAAGGGCGAAGTCCTCGGCGCCGTCTGCATAACTGAACCCTTCGTCGGCTCAGACGCCGCGGGAATCGAGTCGACCGCAAAACGCGAAGACGAAAGCTACGTCTTAAATGGCAAGAAACGCTTCATAACAAACGCCGGCCTCGCGGACATGTACGTCGTCTACGCCAAGACAAGCGAAAAGCCGGAAGACAAGGCCAAATACCAGCACCTAACCGCGTTTCTTGTCGAGAAAGGTGCACCGGGCTTTTCCGTTGAGAAGATCAACGAGCTTTCAGGATGGTCTGGCTTGCCAAACGGTTTCCTTGATTTTGACCACGTCAAGATCCCCGCCGAAAACTGCATTGGCAAAGAGGGCATGGGCTGGAAAGTCATGATGGCAGGCCTGAACTTTGAACGCGTGGTCTTCACGGCAAGCATGCTTGGACCGATGAGAGAGGCAGCACGCTACGCCACCGGATACTCGCAGCGACGTATGCAGTTTGACAAGCCGACAATAGAAATTCCCGCGAACCAAGCCAAGATCGCCGAGATGCTAGCCGGACTCTACACTTCCCGACTACTCGTCTACTACGCCGCGCATCTGCTGGACCAGCACAAGGACGCAATGGTCGAAGCTGCAACGGCAAAGATGTTCACGTCGGACACGTTCGAGAGGCTCATAAGTGACGCGATTCAGGTCATGGGAGGCGACGGGTGGACAAGGTTCTACCCCGTTGAGGGGTATCTGCGAGACGCAAAGGTCAACCAGATTGGCGCTGGCACAAACCAGATAATGCGACTCGTGATCTTCAGAGGCGGTCTGAAGGCACTGGGCAAGGACCTCAAAATGCCCAAAAGGAGAGTACATGCAACTCTTCGGATTCCCATTTCCACGAATGAACCCCAACAGAAGCACCCCACGACACAAGAGGGGGTTTTGAAAGTGTTGGGTGAGGATTACACGGTCAACCCCGGCTTGCACATGACGCGAGAGGACCTCAAGGAAAGGCTTGAAGACGCAAACGATGAAAAGGTTGACGCTGTCTTGAAAGGACTCGAAGCAAACGGTCTGGCAAAGCTCTACCACGATGCGCGGGGGGCAATAGCACTTGTCAAAGCAAGCTACGACGGGCTACGCAAAGCCAATCCCCTGGAACAGTACAAATGGTATCCTGACTGGCTCAACAAGGAAAACATGCTCTGAACTGCCCCGGCGAGAAAGCCCAAGAAAAAGATTAGTTCATGGTCCTATCTTTCGATCCGGGACTCTGATAACAGGAAATGGAAGGGAAAAGGCGAAACGAAAATAAAAACCTTTTTAACAAGATCACTGGCTAACTATTTTCCTTCACAAAAGTGGTGAAATTTGTGACGCAGGTCAGGAAAATAACGGTGCTCGGTGCAGGCTTGATGGGACATGGCATAGCCCAAGTGTCAGCGCAGACCGGCAAGTACGAGGTCAACCTTCGCGACGTTGAACAGCGGTTCATCGACAGCGGCGTGAACATGATACGCGAAAGCCTCCAACGCTTCGTCAAGAAAGGCCAACTCGCCGAGGCGGAGATAAGTGTGATCCAGGGCAGAATCCATCCCATGTTGGGCCTGAAGCAGTCAGTCGCCGACGCAGACCTTGTGATCGAAGCGGTTCCCGAAAACCCGGAGCTCAAGAAAGCCATATTCCGCGAAGTAGACGCTTACACGCCTCCCCACGCCATTATCGCCTCAAACACATCTTCAGTCAGCATAACCGAGCTGGCATCAGCAACGAAACGGCCAGAAAAGGTCTGTGGAATGCATTTCTTCAATCCACCTCAGCTCATGAAACTTGTGGAAGTGACAAGAGGCGCAAAAACCTCTGACGACACCGTTCAGGTCGTGCTGGACACGGCGCACAAAATGGAAAAGGAAACAGTTCTGGTGAAAAAGGACTGCCCGGGCTTCATCGTCAACAGAATATTGATGCCAGCCTTGAACGAGGCAGTCGCACTTTACTGGGAAGGCGTCGCGGACAGAGACGACATTGACAAGGCCATAAAGCTTGGCCTCAACTGGCCGATGGGTCCCCTCATGCTGCTGGACTACATAGGCGCGGACACTGCTCTGGCCATCGCTGACGTCTTGACGAAGGAGCTTGATCCCAAGTTTCATCCGGCAACCGGACTCAAACAAATGGTTAGAGCCCAGTTACTCGGGAGAAAGACGGGCAAAGGCTTCTACGACTGGACACAGAAATAGCCAGACGAAGGTGGAAACAGAATGGAACCCAGATACGTAATCTACGAGAAAAGCGAAGGAATAGCAACGATCACCCTCAACCGCCCGGAGGCTCTGAACGCTTTCAGCAAGGAAGTCGTAGAAGAAGTCCTCAACGCGCTCGGAGACGCAGCACAAGACGAAAACGTCAGGGTCGTCATCCTCACGGGAGCCGGCGAGAAAGCATTCTCGGCAGGCGCGGACATAAAAACCATGGTAGGTATGACCGCGCTCAAGGCAAGAGAGCTTTCGCTGACGGGTGAGAAGCTGTGCGTGGCGTTAGAGAATTTGGGAAAACCGGTCATTGCCGCGATCAACGGCTATGCGCTTGGTGGCGGACTTGAAGTTGCCATGGCCTGTGACCTCCGGATTGCCGCGGAAAACGCCAAGATGGGACAGACCGAAGTCAACATAGGCCTCATTCCAGGCTGGGGTGGAACGCAACGGCTCACCCGCCTAGTCGGGAAAACCAAAGCCAAGGAACTCGTATTCACTGGGAGAATCATCGATGCAAAGACGGCAGAACAGATTGGCATCGTCAACATGGTCGTGCCCGCTGACAAGTTCCGGGAGAAAGTGCGGCAGTTCGCCTTGGAACTGGCGGAGAAGCCCCCTGTCGCAGTCAAGGTTGCCAAGGCTTTGATCAACAAGGGCGAAGACATCAGCTTGGACGCGGCTCTTGCGCTGGAGCGGGAAGGCTTCGGCGTCGTCGCATCGTCCGATGACCTCAAGGAAGGAGTGTCAGCCTTCATGGAGAAGAGAAAACCGTCTTTTAAGGGCAAATAGCCTTCGCCTGCGTGAGTGGAAGTAGAATGCGATGAAACTCATAATCTTTGGACCGCCAGGCTCAGGCAAGGGCACATACGCTTCACGGTTGCAGTCCAAGCTCGGCGTGGCAGTCATCGCCATGGGCGACATTTTTCGGGAGATCATGAAGGAAGACTCGCCGCTGGGAGAGAAAGTGAAAAGCTATGTTGAGAAAGGACTGCTCCTCCCGGACGAGGTTGCGATCGAAGTTCTGAAGAAGCGACTTGAAGAACCCTCAAGCAAAAACGGCTTCATTCTGGATGGTTTCCCACGCACCATCGACCAGGCAAAGGCTCTGGACGGGATTGTCAAGATTGACGCAGTTGTTCAGTTGACGGTACCTGATTGGATAATTATTGAGCGTTTGTCCGCTCGCAGAATCTGCAAGAAATGTGGCGAAGTCTACAACATCAGGTATCTGAAGCCGAAAGTTGACGGCGTCTGCGACAAGTGCGGCGGACCGCTTTACCAAAGGTCAGATGACACTGCTCAAGTCATCAAGGACAGGATCAAAGTGTACGAACAGCAGACTCAGCCAATCCTAGAGCACTACAAGGAAAAGGGGGTTTCCTTCGTCGAGTTCAAGTGCGAAAGTCTGGACATGCCGCCCGAGGTGGCTGTGGAAAGCATTCTGAAAGAGCTGAAGCGCATAAAGCTGATCTAAAGAACCGGTCGAGCGCAGAAAGCCTGTTGTTCACACTCTATTGAAAAAAATGAGCGAGTGTGACGCACCCACAAAGGAGGAAAATGCGACCTAATGGTCGCCTAGTTCACTTTTGAACGCTTCACACAGAGCTTTGTCCCAGTTGTCGATTGGTTCCAGTCTGCCGTCGAAGAACCTCAGCACTGGAGGTTCGAAGGTGAACTTCAAGCCTTTCACCAGATCGCGGTGCTTGTAGAGCCAGCTTATCCTGTCGATGGCGTATTCCATGTGCGACACCGTGTAGACTCTTCTTGGCAGCGCTATTCTTGTCAATTCTATGTCGGCCATGATTTCCTTCCCTTCTCTGTCCCTGTCAACCGAGATTGTTCCTCTTTCCATACTTCTAATTCCAGAAGCAATGTAAAGCGCAGCTGCCAACGCTCCAGCCGGATACTGAGACTGCGGGACATGCGGCAGGAATTTCATCGCGTCTAGGTGGCAAGCCAGCCCGCCCGGTGGCGTGACTACGGGTATTTTGGCTTCGATGAGTCTGTTTACGAAGTATTTTATCTGTTCCACTGAGCACCCTGCGACGGAAGGGTCTACCATTTCTCTGACGCCAACGGCCATTGCGCCGACCTCTCGCATGGACATGCCGCCGTACGTGTAAAAGCCTTCATAGACTGGGAGCCATGGTCGTATCTTGTTGAAAAGCTCCTCGTTGTTCGTGGCTATCATGCCGCCTCTGACGCAAGTGTTCTTTCTTCCGCTCATGTAGAACAGGTCTGCGAAACTGCAGATCTCCTTGACTATTTCCGCAACTGTCTTGTTCTCGTAGCCCTTTTCTCTCTGCCCTATCAGGTAAGCGTTTTCGCATATCAGGCTTCCATCAATGACGAGCATCAAACCGTTTTCTACGCATATCTGCTTTATCTCTCTGAGATTGTTCATGGAGAACGGCTGCCCGCCAATCAGGTTGGTTGTTGCTTCCATCCGGACAAAAGCTACCTTCTCTTTGCCGTATTTCGCGATAACGTTTTTCAGCTTCTGCGGGTCTATGCACCCCTTGAACGGGTTTGTGCTCTCAGTCTTCAGTGCCTCGTCGTAATAGATTTCTAGAACCAACGCCCCCGCCAGTTCAATGTGTGCCCGAGTTGTCGTGAAGTGATAGTTTGTTGGGACAACATCGCCCTGTTTGATGAAGACCTTTGCAAGAAGGTGTTCTGCCGCTCTGCCTTGATGGGTGTTCATCACAAGCTTGTACCCTAGGACGTCTCGAACGGCGTCGGCGAATTCGTAGAAGGTCATGCTGCCCGCGTATGCATCGTCGGTCTTTATCATCGCGGCAAACTGGTTGTCACTCATCGCGTTTACGCCGCTGTCGGTGAGCATGTCAAGGAATATGTCTTTGGTCTTGAGTAGGAACGTGTTGTAGCCTGCCTCTGTCATGGCTTTGAGGCGTTCTTCTACTGGTACGAGCGTGATCTTCTGGACCATTCGCGCCTTGTGCATTTCAATTGGGATTTCCTTGCCCGAAGACAACTTTATAGACATTTTTCTGACCTCGTGAATGCTGCAGTTATGGGCTTCGATTTTTTATAATCCTTTCGGTTTGGACTCGGTTCATTCATTGTTTCGTTTCGTGACCAAAAAATATATGTGAACCGGTCAGAAGATGACAAGCTCCGCCGAAATCGGGTGAGATTCATTGCCTGATTTGCACATATTATTGAAAGACAAGCCTAGAGAAAGGGTGCTTCTGCTTGGAAACGAGGCCATTGCCAGAGGAATTCTCGAAGCTGGCATAGGAGTGGTGACAACCTACCCTGGCACTCCTGCGTCGGAGATCGGCGATTCCATCTCTGCGATTGCCTCCGAAGCTGGCGTTTACATGGAATATTCCACTAACGAGATGGTTGCGGTCGAGGTTGCTGCTGGCTCGGCCAACTGTGGAGTACGAGCGCTTTCGGCCATGAAGCACGTCGGATTGAACGTGGCCGCTGACATGCTCATGACTTTGGCCTATGCTGGTGTGCGAGGCGGCTACGTCATAGTCACTGCAGACGACCCTGAATGCCACAGTTCACAAAACGAGCAGGACAATCGCTTCTACGCACTAATGTCAAGCCTGCCGTGCCTAGAGCCTTCCGACCCCCAAGAAGCGAAAGACATGACCGTCTCAGCCATAGAGATTTCAGAGAAACTGGAATTGCCCGTCTTGCTGAGGACTACGACGCGCGTAAGTCACACTCGCGGACCAGTCGTCTACGGCAAACTGTCAAAGCCGAAGCTGAAGGGCGAGTTCATCAGGGACGTGAAGCGTCTGGTGATGGTTCCAGCCAACTCAAGACCTAAGCACACCGTGCTCTTGAGGATTCGGGAGAAAGCAAGAGAAATCAGCGAAACGTCTCCTTACAACAGAGTTGCCCGTGAAGGAAAGAACAGGAAATTCTGCATTATCTCCTCAAGCTCAGCCTACAATTATGCGGTTGAAGCTGTTGACCTGCTGGGCTTGGACGCAAGCATTCTGAAGTTGGGCATGACCTACCCGCTTCCTGAAAGAATGCTTGGGGAATTCCTGAAGAAACATCAGAAAGCGATCATCGTTGAAGAGTTGGAGCCGTACCTTGAGGTGCAGGTCAAGGCCATAGCCAAAGACTGCGCGCCAACCGTCGATGTGTACGGGAAAACCGGCAAACAGTGCTTTTCAAGAGAAGGCGAGCTTTCGACCCGCGCCGTGGCAGTCGGCTTGTCTCAGATAACGGGCAAGAAGCTGCCAGTAGACTTTGAAATGATCGACGAAAAGTACGCAGAGGCTACGAAAGACTTGCCTCGAAGACCGCCAATATTGTGTGCTGGGTGCCCGCACAGGGCATCATTCTATGTCATCAGAAAAGTTGGCGGCGACCGAGCGCTCTACCCCACGGATATTGGCTGCTACGCCTTGGGAATTGCTCCGCCGCTGAACGTCGGGGACATAATGATTTGCATGGGTGCAAGCTTGGGCACTGCTCAAGGAATACGTAGAGCCACTGACGCGCCGACAATTGCCGTGATTGGAGACTCAACGTTTTTCCATGCGGCAATCCCCGGGCTTGTGAACGCCGTTTATAACAATGCCAAAGTCACGCTCACAGTTTTGGACAATGCTGCAACGGCGATGACTGGGCACCAGCCGCATCCCGGAACCGGGCGCACAGGGATGGGAAACCTGTCGGAGAAGATAAGGATCGAGAACGTTGCTGAAGGGTGCGGAGTCAAGTATGTCCGAGTTGTCGACCCCTTCAAGATCAAGGAGGCCGAACAGGTACTGAGGGAAGCACTTGGGCAGAACGGTCCGTCGGTCGTCGTTTTCCGCTCGGCCTGCGCGCTGGAATCTGTTCGAGAAAAACGACGAAGAGGCATCAAGGTCGAGGCGCTGAGGATTTCTGACGAGTGCAAGAACTGCATGGTCTGCATCAGACTGCTGGGATGCCCAGCAATCATCGTCGAGGATGGGAGACCAAGAATTGACGAGGACAGTTGCGTTGGGTGCGGTCTCTGCGCTGCCGTGTGCCCGTACGTTGCGATTGAAGGAGGCTGTGCTGAATGAGAGAATACAACATTTTGCTGGCAGGCGTGGGCGGACAGGGCATTCTGTTGGCGGCCGAAGCGCTGGGCACTGCGGCTTCGAACGAAGGCTTCAACGTGAGAGTCAGCGAGATCCACGGTATGGCACAACGCGGGGGCGCGGTGACCTCTGCAGTGCGGATCGGCGAAGACGTGCGGGCGCCCACCATGCTCGAAGGCAGAGCAGACGTGATTCTGGGGTTTGAACCGCTTGAAACCCTGCGCAACCTGCACTACTGTTCAGACAGAACCATCGTAATAATGAGCACAACCCAAGTTCCCCCGACAGAACTTGCAGCCAAAGGCGCAAAGTATCCGAGCATAGACGTGGTCGCCGAAAAGATACGCCGATTCACTGGCAGACTAGTCATCGTGGAAGCCGACCAGATTGCACAGAAGGCCGGCAGCCGACAAGCCCAGAACAGCGCTTTACTCGGAGTTCTGGCGTCCGTTGCAGACCTGCCCATGAAAACCGACGGCTTGATTCAGGCATTGCGTGAGCTTGTTCCGCAGAAGCATGTTGACGTGAACATGCGAGCGTTTAGGCTGGGACTGGACGAAGGACGCAGATGCAGAGGCGGCCGCTGCTCGACTCCTTAGCAGCTTGGGTCTTTCGCGTCTTGTTTTTCTCTCTCCAGAATCGCCTTGACTAAGCTTCTGAATAGTCCCATGTCAGATGCGTTTACGACTGGGAACTGAAGCGTCTTGTCTACCTCGTAGAGTTTCTCGTATTTTGGGAATTTTGCGTAGCAGATTTGGCTAACGGGAAACTCCTTGTTCTGTATCTCATGCTCGAAGGACTTCTCGTACACCTCGAGGCAGACGAGGTAGCCGTCAGCCCAGTAAAGCCTGCTCATGCCATAAGTCGCGGCGCACCACACGATGTTACCGACTGAACGGCTGTCCAGCCCGAGCACCGTGACTTTCTTGGTCGGAGCAATCTCAACGTCCATTCTCTTCACTCTCTGAAAGGCGTGTTCAGTACTTCCTTGACTTTGCTGCGTATTTTCGGTCCGAGACCATAAACAGTTTCGGGCCATTCATCAACGTTTATCAACGCATTTAAAGGTGTCTGATAGCTTTTGAGTATGGAAAGCGCCTTCTCTCTTCCCACGTTCGGCAGGCTGGCGACAAAGTAGATCTGCGCGTCTGTTGTGGTGTCGACCCGCTTGAAGGGGTGGACCGTTGGCACGCGTTTTTCGACGATTTGTTCTTGTCGGGCGGCTACGTAGAGGAAGTCCACGGTTTCTTTGTAAGATGTGGTGTTGACTATGGATATGCCGTTTCTGGCGATGGTGAACATTGCTCCCCAGACTGAGGCGGGTTGTATTCGGCTGTACTTGTAGATTATTGGCAAGTATCCTTCCAAGAGAATCAGGGATTTGGGATATACTTCTTTGAGTTTGAAAAGCTGTTCGAAGAGAAAGCGGTGCGTGAGGGTGTAGACGAAGTCTTGAACCGTCTTTCTTTCGACTGCGCACTCGTCCGACAGCACGTAGTCGCCTTTTTCCAACGTTTCAGTTTTGATGTTCACTCCGTGCTCCTTGAGTCCCTTCACGATTTTCTGGGCCGTATTCGCCTCTCGACTGTCAACGATGATTGTAGGCTGTTTCTCGCCGTCCTTCTTCTCGTGTAAGTAAGGAATCAGGCTTTCTGTTCCAGACATGAACTTGAACCTGCGTTGGACTGTGACGTGAAGAGCACTATCTGTTTCCTACTAATTAAACTTCGGCAAAAATCTCCACGGAAATCTGAACAACAAAAAATGGGAGTAGTGGGTGTCTAAGGTCCTTTCTTGGTGATTTCCTTCACTATTCCAGCAGCCACGGTGGTGCCCATGTCCCGGACGGCGAAGCGGCCGAGCTCTTCAAACTCCGCAAAAGTCTCAATCGCGATCGGGTGCAGTGGCTCCATCTTCACAATCGCCGCATCTCCGGTCTTGAGGAACGTTGGCTTCTCCTCAGTGACCTGTCCTGAGCGAGGATCGATCTTTCTTATGAGCTCGGTGAACCTACACGCAACTTGTCCCGTGTGATAGTGCAGCACAGGCGTGTAGCCCGCTGCCACGGCAGTCGGGTGGTATATAACGATGATCTGCCCAATGAACTCTTTAGCTACGGTCGGCGGGTTGTTCGTGTGTCCGCAGACGTCTCCGCGGTGGATGTCTGTCTTGGCTATGCCTCTAATGTTGAAGCCTATGTTGTCGCCCGGCTCGGCTTGGGATATCCTTTCATGGTGCATTTCAAGCGACTTAACTTCGCCTTGCTTGTTTGAAGGCATGAAAATGACGACGTCGTTTTCTTTGATAATCCCAGTTTCGACTCTTCCAACCGGCACCGTGCCGACGCCTGTGATGCTGTACACGTCCTGTATCGGCACTCGAAGTGGCTTGTTTGTGGGTTTGGACGGCACTTCAAAATTGTCCAGCGCCTCAATGAGTGTCGGGCCCGTGTACCATGGCATCTTGTCGCTCTTTTTGACTAGGTTGTCGCCAGTCCATCCTGAGGTGGGAACAAACGCGATCTTTTCAACCTTGAAACCTACCATTTTGAGCATTCTGCCGACTTCGTTCTTGATCTCATTGTACCGTTCTTGGCTCCAGTTGACTGAAACGTCGTCCATCTTGTTGACGGCAACCACCAGCTGGCGAACTCCCAGAGTGAACGCGAGAAAAGCGTGCTCTCTAGTCTGGCCGCCGGGTCCGATGCCTGCTTCAAATTCACCTCTTCTGCCCGAGCAGAAGAGTATCGCTCCGTCGGCTTGGCTTGCGCCGGTGATCATGTTCTTGACGAAGTCTCTGTGGCCGGGGGCGTCGATGACTGTGAAGTAGTACTTCTTCGTTTCGAACTTGAGGAATCTGAGGTCTATTGTGAGGCCTCTTTCTCGTTCTTCCTTGAGGTTGTCAAGAACCCATGCGAACTTGAAGGTTTCCTTCCCCATCTTCTTGGCTTCTTCCTCGTATGCCTTTATGGTTCTCTCGTCAACGGCCCCTGCCTCGTACAACAGGTGTCCGGTGGTCGTTGATTTTCCGTGGTCGACGTGTCCCATGATTACAAGGTTCAAATGTGGCTTTCCTGCTTTGCTCATCTTTTTTTCCTCCTTCTTTTCCCAATTCTTCCCTAAATTTTTGTGAATTCGTTTACACAACTGTTGAATCAGTTATTTTAACTTTATGATGAAGGGAAACGGCGCGGCTTCCTAGTTATTTCGGAAATAATTATTAGATTTGGAGGAAGAATAGTCTCTGAGTGAGAGCCAGTCTATGCCAACCAACTTACCGCCAGAAGCCAAGAAAAAATGGGCCGAAGTCGAAGCAACCAGAAACCCACGCGAAAAGCTGCGCCTGTTGGAGGAATTCCTGAGTCTGGTCCCGCGACACAAGGGAACGGCGAGACTCTGCGTGCAGGTCAAGAAGAAGATAACGAACCTTCGCAAGGAGATCGAAGAGAAAAAGCGCAAGAAGACTGGCAAGAGTGGACCAAAATTTTTCGTCGAGAAGGAAGGCGCAGCACAGATTGCCGTCGTGGGCTTGACAAACTCTGGAAAGAGCAGCCTTCTCAAGGCAGTCACGAACGCCAAGGTCGAGGTCTCGCCTGCGCCTTTCACGACGCGACAGCCTGTGACGGGCATGATGGGCTACAGGGACATTCAGTTTCAGTTGATTGAGGCTCCGGCGTTGATGGAAGGCGCGGCGGACGGGAAGAGCTGGGGTCTGCAGACGCTTGGCATCGCTCGCAACGCTGATGGAATGGTTCTGATGGTGGACTTGGGAGCCGATGCGGTGGGCCAGCTGCGATTGATGCTCGGAGAGCTTGAGAAGGCCCGGATTCTCGTGAGCAGACCCAAGGCGCACGTCGAGGTTGAACGCAAGTTCATGGGAGCCGGGCTGCGGATCGTGGTGATTGGCAGGCTCGCAGACTGCGGTTTCAGTGACGTGGAGCAGTTGCTGAAGGATTACAATGTGCATGATGCGTTCGTGAAAATCTCGGGGGAGGCAACGCTTGAAGACGTAGAGGATGCGGTTTTCGAGAACACGGTGTACAAGCCGGCCGTAGTTGCGGCGAACAAGATAGACTTGGAAATGGCCGAGCAGCATTTGAAAGCGCTGAAAACGTTTGTGGGCGACAGGATGACAGTCGTTGCCATGTCGTGCGAGAAGCGGATTGGCTTGCAGAGGTTGGGCGAGGCGCTCTTTGAGAGGCTTGGCATTGTCAGGGTTTACACGAAGGAGCCGAACCAGCGGCAGCCGTCTCGCAGGCCGTTCATTCTGAAGAAGGACTCGACGGTGTATGATCTTGCGAGGAGCATTCACAGTGACTTTAAGGAGAACTTTTGCTTTGCCAAAGTGTGGTCTGACCGTCTCATGTTCAGTCCCCAAAAGGTGGGAGCAACCTTCATGCTGCGAGACAGAGATGTGGTTGAAATACATTTGAAATAGCCTGCTAGTTTGCCATGCGTTGTGAGTTTAAGCGCGGGTTATATGGAAAGAGTTTTACGTGGATCGAAACAATATTGTGTGCGATGCGAATTGAGTCAAAGGGCTTCGAGTATAGGCTTTCTTAAATCGTGCATTGAAGTCTTGTCGAAGCGGGTGGGGATTCTTGCATTGCTGAACATGGTGTTTTTTGGCGGGATCTTTGTTTCGCTGGTGCTTCTTCAGCTTTTGGTGCCTCCTCCGCTTTTTGGAGAGTGGGTTCCGTGGGCTGCCAAGCTCTTCTTGGGCAATTGGGCGCTGATGATCGTGAGCATATTTGGAATCAACCTAGCATTGAGCGCCTTCACGGTGGTGACATTGCCTGGCATAGTGTTCTTTCCCTTGTCTGTCGTTGCCCTTGCGTATCGTGCCTTCTTGTGGGGACTGCTGCTTTTCGGCGTCCCAAACTGGCTGTTTCTCGCTGCTCTGCCTGTCGTGGTTCTTGAGGGAGAGGCCTATGTTGTTGCAGCGGGCGCCGGCGTCATCGCTGGTATTTCGTGGGTCAAGTTGAGGTGGGGTTTTGGCAAGGAAGAGATGTCAAGGAAAGAGGCACTGAAGAGAGGACTGCGAGAGGCCTTGAGATTTTATGTGGTTGCTTCGGGGCTTCTTTTCGCGGCCTCGGTGATAGAGACCATCATAGTCCTGTCTATGGGTCATTGACAGACAAGTGTGGGCAGTTCTGTGGCTGTAGAGTGTAGGAAGATTCCGCAAAGCTTATAGGGCTATCGAGCTTCCTGACACTATTGGAATGGTAGGTGATATGCTTTGGTGGGATTGAGGGTTGATGCCACCAGAAACTGGAAAGCAGTACTATTTCTGTCAATAATCGTTCCAATGGGATTCGCAACGGCTTTCAGAATTTCCGGAATGTTGCAAGAACCTTCTCAAATATCGAATATTGTTGAATGCAAAACTGTGGACTATAGCATCCCACGACCGTCCGGCTTTCCTGAGATCAACGAAATTACCAGCTCAGACTATGATAGTATAGGATTCAAGGCGAGTTTCAGCCTCTTGATTGGGGAGTACACAGAAGATAGCGTTGCGTACGGATGCGATCTTTTCGGCATGAAAGCATCTGTGATTGCCTCGGCTACAGCATCTGGAAGCTACATAGAAAGGGTTCGCGTGTGCTCTTCAAGGGACGAAGCATATTCTGTGGTTGACTGGCTTGAAACTCTACTCGAATTCACAAATCTGTCACAAGTCGGAAGATCCGATGGATGGACCAGAAACGGAGATTATCTCGAAGCGTACGTCGCCATGTCTGGCATGAACCATTCTCAAATCGTCGAATTCAGTGCATCAATCCACTGGGGTCTGCTGGATTCCGACAGCGAAACCCACAGAATCACATTCACATGCGAAGTGACATATTTCAACGGAACAGCATACAACATGGTCTCTCAACCAATCAGATTGACAGTCACCGAAAGGTCATAGACCTGAAGAGAACGAAGACTCAGAGCACCCACACGCTTTCGGTTGAGTTGAGGGTTGATTTCATCAGAAACTGGAAAGCAACCCTACTTTTGTCCATGATTCTCCCTTTGGGCGTCATGACGACCTTCAGGTTCCTAGACCTTTTGCATGAACCGCTGCAAATATCTGAAACCATCGAATGTGAAATTCTAGATTGGAATATCTCACGCCCATCCAAAGAGTCCAACATCAATGAATTAGTCCATGCTACTTGCAGCAACACAAACCTAGAAGCAAACTTTGCTCTTCTCATCGGCTCGTACACAGAGGACGACATAGCATATTACAGATCAGACCTCTTTTCGATGAGAATAATGATCAATGCTTCGACCACGACACTTGAAAGTCGCATAGAAAGAATGCGCGTCTCCTTCTCCAGAGACAAATCAGATTCTGTGATTTCTTGGAGTGACATATTCGTTGAGTTCAAGAATCTGCTTCAGATGAGCAGAGCAGGCGGTCATACTCAAGATGGAACCGGTGAGGAAGCACATATTGAAATGGTCCGTCTGGGTCAGCCCTCTGCGGTCGGATTCAGCACATCATTACGCTGGGTTCTGCAAGACTTAGATAGCAAAATTCATGAGATCACACTGACCTACGAACTGATCTACTCCAATAAGACAGCATATAACAAAATCACTCAGCCCTTCCGGCTCACGGTCACCGGAAGATAGCCAAGATGAAAGAAAGAAAGAAAGAAATGCTTCGCGACTCTCTAATGATTCTCCGATGATTCTTCTGGAAATCCTCTTGAATTTCTATTCTGGACAAAAATTCTGCACGGCCATTGCACCGAACTGGACTACCCCGCAGCCCAAGCCGCTGATCTTGAAAAATGCAAGATGGAAGGCTCGGATCCGTCTATCTTGATGCTTGGGCCACTCGTTCTGTTTCGTGGCGCTTTGACACCGCGTAGCTCTTCGTGTCGTTGTTGCCTGCTAAAATCAGCTCTTCAGCCAAGCACTCAACCATCGAACGCGGATTATTGACCGAGGCTTGTCTTGCGCCTTCGCTGATGTGCCTCATCGCCAAGTCAACCCGCCTCTGGGGAGCAACGTCAACTGACATGTGATATACGATCCCGCCGTAGCTGATGCGGGTTGTGTCCTCGCAAGGCGCCGAATTCTCGACGGCCTTGACCAAAACCTCAACTGGGTTCCGACCCGTCCGCAGATACATGAGCTCAAACGCCTGCTTCACGATGCTCATTACCTTGGCCTTCTTGCCTGCGTTCCGTCCCGGTCGCATCAGATTGTTCGCAAGTCTCTCCACGATGTTCACGTTGGCCTTCCGAAAACGCTTGTGTTCATGCCTGCCCATGCTGTGCGGAATGACGACAGGCTTCAACGCGACGTACCGCTGCAGCCCCACGTCAGTGACCGTAATGCCCTTGAAACTCCACTTGCCAAAAAGCCTCACTTCACCCGGCAACTGCTTCTCTTCCTGCTTCTGACTCAAACCACTCACCGTGCTGGCTTCTGCTTCCTTCCATAAACAAGCTCTTTCAAGGACACGCCGTTAACCGTCATGACCTTCCAGCGGACGCCCGGAATGTCCCCCATGCTTCTTCCACGCGAGCCGCCGATCCCAGAGATAACAACCTCATCGTGCTCGTCAACAACATTCAACGCGCCATCGCCCGGCAGAAAAGCCGTGATGACCCTTCCATTCTTGATCAGCTGCGTCCGAACGCACTTTCGTATGGCGCTGTTCGGCTGCTTGCTTTCAACCCCGACCTTTTCAAGAACTATCCCACGGGCCATCGGAGAGCCCTTAAGTGGGTCAGCTTTAACATCAAGCCTGAGCATGCGTCGATTGTAGTACATGCTACTCCAACGGAACCTCTTGCGCTTCTCGACCAAGGCCCTAGCCGCAAACTCGCCTCGCGGAGACTTCGAACGCATGCCCTATTTTTCCTCTCGCTACGCATAATCACACTTCGGATATTTAAACGTAGAGCGGTACAAGAGGTTCATCCTTCCGCACAGTCTCATCTTCCAAACACGAAATCCCACGGCCGAACGACACCCGCCGGAACACGCCCCAGAAGCATCCTGTCGCCCGGCTTCACGCTCAAACTCACAGGCTTAAGCTTCGCGGACAGCTCAAGAGCGGACTCCAGCTTGGCATCTCGCTCAGCAAACACCTCAAACAAGACGCCGTCTTTCTCCACATGGTCTCCCAGCTTCGCCTTAAACAAGACTCCAGCCCCTTTGTCCTTCGGAGCCCCTGCCGCACGGGCAACCCTCGCGACAGCTTCATTGTTTATCCACAAAATCCTGCCATCAGCCTCCGCCATGACAGAGGCTGTCTTGTCCCCGACCTTGATGTCCTCGGGCTTGACACTTGGATTTCCTCCTTGCGCTTCGACTATTTCCCTGATCTTCCCTTCCGCCTTGCCGGAACGGAGAATCGCCTCTGCCCGTTGCTTGCCATCGTCGACTCCTACCATCTCGAGAAGTATCCCAGCCAAGCTCAAAGCCTTCTCCACAAGATCAGAAGGGCCATTGCCCATGAGAGTTGACAAGGCTTCCCGGGCTTCCAATGCTGGACCGATAGCCAATCCCAAAGGCTGCTCGCCGAAAGTTATCCCGCACTGCACACTGATGTCCAAACGTCTGCCAAGATCAACGAAATCGTACGCCAATTCAGTCGCGTTGTCAAGAGTCTCTGTCTTCGTTCCTCTGCCGGTTGGGATGTCAACGACCACGTGCGTGACTCCCATCGCCTTCTTCTTGCTCATGATTGAAGGCAGCAGCATGGGATCAATCGCCAACGGGTACTCCACTTGAATGAAAATGTCATCTGCAGGCGCCAAATCCAAGGCGCCGCCCCAGACCAGACAAGCATTTGTCTTTCTGACGACTTCCTTTATCTCCTCAATTGTCAAGTTCACGGGACACAAGCTTTCGACACGATCGGCAGTCCCAGCCGGAGAAGTAACCGCCCTCGACGAGGTCTTCGGAATGGTGAAGCCCGCCGCTGCGACAATCGGCACAACAAGAATCGACGTCTTGTCCCCGGGCACGCCGCCTATGCTATGCTTATCCAGGATCGGCTTCCTGTCAAGCTCCAAAGAGCGCCCAGTCTCCACCATGGCCCGCGACAGCGCCTCAACCTCATCCATGTTCATGCCATAAATCTGCAGAGCAGTCACGAAGGCCGCAAGCTCCACGTCACTGAGGTGACGTTCCACGACATCGCGGACAATAAGCCTTATTTCGCTTTCATGCAGTCTCTCGCGGCGAATCTTCGCCTGAACAAGATGAAGCGATTCGGGCAATTCGGCAGGCAGAACCTCAATCTCTTCGCCGTTCGTCGTGCCCAGCTTGGCCGACACCTCCTCGTAGAGCCCCACGTGAGTCGATGGGAACTTGCTTGAGATGTTGACGATCGCCGCGACGCTTTTGCCGCCAAAGGAAACGTTGACCCTGTCAGAAGAGTGCACGCCCAAAGCCGAGGCCACTTCGTCTCCCAGAATCGCGATGTTCCTGCCGCCCGCCTGAATGTTGAGAAGCCTCACTTTCAGCCTCATTGAGAATCACATCCGACGTTAGTAGGCGACCGCATAGTTAAAGATTTTAGGCAAATCGTCCACTGTGTTGAAAGGCGAACCCCAGTTGCGCTATATAGATTTTGTAAGCCTCAAGCACGAGCCCAAAGACACCGACGTCATCTGCACATTCTACATTGAACCCGACGCCACAAGCATGCAGGAAGCAGCAGGCGCCGTCGCGGCGGAAAGCTCGATAGGAACGTGGACCGAACTGACAACGGAGCGATCATACGTCAGAAGACTCGCCGCCACGGTGTTCGCCATGGCAGGAAACACCATAAAAATAGCGTATCCAATTGAGCTTTTCGAAGCCGGCAACATGCCGAACCTGCTCAGCAGCGTCGCAGGAAACATCTTCGGACTCCGGCTCCTGAAAAACATCAAGCTCATCGACATCGACTTTCCGAAAACGCTACTCAGAACCTTCGACGGTCCAAGTTTCGGAATCCAAGGAATCCGCAGACTCTTCAAAATCCCCGACCGACCACTTGTGGGAACGATAATAAAGCCCAAACTCGGCCTGAGAACAGGTGACCACGCGAAAGTGGCCTACGACGCATGGGTCGGCGGATGCGACATCGTCAAGGATGATGAGAACCTGAGCAGCCAGAAATTCAACCCATTCGAGGAACGAGTCGCCAAAACCCTCGAACTTCGAGACCAAGCCGAAAAGGAAACCGGAGAAAAGAAGGCATACATGGCAAACATCACCGCCGAGACTACCCAGATGATGAAGCGAGCAGAAACCGTCATCGCCCACGGAGGCGAATACGTGATGATCGACATCATAACTTGCGGCTTCGCTGCACTGCAGACACTCCGCAAACAAAACTTCAGCCTCATCATTCACGCGCACAGAGCCGGACATGCGGCATTCACGAAAAACCTCAAGCACGGCGTCTCCATGAAGGCGATAGCGAAAATGGCGAGGGCCGCCGGAGTGGATCAGCTTCACGTTGGAACAGTCGTGGGGAAAATGTCTGAAACCCAGGAAGAAGTTGCCCAAAACCTCGACGCACTGGTACGTGAAATGGCCGACCTGAAACCGGTCATGCCAGTTGCTTCTGGAGGATTGCATCCGCGGCTCGTACCAGCAGTCATTGAGTTCTTCGGAAAAGACGTCGTGATCCAAGCTGGAGGCGGGATACACGGTCACCCCGGCGGCACAGCGGCAGGTGCTGCTGCCATGAGGCAGTCAGTAGAAGCAGCCTTGAAAGGCGTTTCGCTGGCGGAGTATGCCAAAAACCACAGCGAGCTTGACGCGGCAATCCGAACGTGGCGCTAGGTCACTCGAAGACCCAAGGATATCTTCTTCGCACGACCTCGATGATCAGATGTGGCGAAATTATCCCCTCTTCGCATATTATTCCATGAATGAAGTCTCTGCGCGTGACATCAAACGCCGGGTTCCGGATGTTCAGCTTCGTCGGGGCGTTTTTCCAGACTTCGTCAGCGCCTCTCTCTTCTATCTTTTCATAGTCACCGTACATCGTTGCGGGATCAAATTTTAGCAGTTCAGAGACCACGTAGAAGGGAGTGCGCGCCTCTTCGGCCACAAGTGCGATGCCGCTCGTCCCAATCTTGTTTACCACGTTCCCTTCAGAAGTAATTGCGTCCGCGCCTACAATTACGAGATCGACGTGGTTCATGAAGAAGCGTGCCGCAGAGTCAACGATGAAAGTTGTTTTGACGCCTAGTTCAAGCATTTCTTCAGCCGTGATTCTGCCCTGAAAGAGCGGCCTCGTCTCGGTGCATATCACCTCGAATTCTTTCCCTTCCCGTTTGGCTCTCCTGAGCAGATGAGTCACGGTTGAAGAATGACAATGAGTGAGAATCACCGACTTGTCCCGTATCCTCTTTGCCCCGATCAACGCGATTCTCTCTTTAGAACTTTCGAGATCGCTAAGAAACTCCCTTGAAGCCGCCAAGATCGTTCCCACGAGCCTGCCAACGTTCGTTTCCGTGCTCTTTTCGACCTTACTAGTTATCATGCGAACCGCATTCCTCATCAACGGCTCCGTCGCCCTAGATGCAAATAGCTGCTCCTGTGCAAGCGAAAGCTCCTTGAGCAAGCCTTTCTTTGTCTTTGCACGGCTCTGCTGTGCCAGCTTCTGGAGCGCTTCAATTGCCGCTATCGCGATGTTTCTCGCTCCTTGGATCTCCAAGCGCCTGATCCTTTCAGCAGTATTTCTGATCGCTTCTTGACCCATAATCACCACAACGGCCCGTTACAGCTTCTGTTCTCGAATGCACAATAAACTTTCGGTGAGCAAATCCTTCATGGCGACCGTGGCAACGTGCACGTGACATCTTCAACGGGCGAAGCGGTCGTCCTTCCAGACGTCGGCAGTGTCACTGTAACCACGCGTCTCCCAGTAACCAAGCTCCTTCCTGGACATGAACTTCACGCCCGTTATCCACATAGCGCTCTTGTAAGCATACTTGGCAGGCACGATAAGCCGCAGCGGAAACCCTAAGCCGCTTTCAAGCTCTCTTTCATTCAGCTTGTAGGCCAGAAGCACATCGTCACCCATGAGGTCATTCAACGAAAGCGAAGTCGTGTAGCCATCTGAACATTCGAACAAAACGTGTTTCGCTGTTTCCTTCGGGCCGACAAGGTCTGCTACGTCTCGGAACCTGACGCCTTCCCACCTGAGTCCAAGCACGCTCCATCCTTCGACACAGTGAAAATCGCTGACGGATTTCGTCCGAGGAAGCTTTGTGAATTCGTCCCACGTCAGCTTTATGGGACGTTCGACTTCCCCGTCTACTTTCAAAACCCATGTCTTCAGGTCTATCTTCGGGATGGAGGGGATGATGGCAGGATGATCCTTTCCCCACCGCAGTAGTTCTCTGATGGCCCTCTGTCCCGGCGGCAGAGCTGTTCCTTTGGCGCCATCGTCTCTGAAGCTCATCGTTATCCGTAAGAATAGAGCAGCTCATCGGAGATAAGCATTGTTGAACGCGCCCCTCCAAAAGCGATACAGGTCAACCATTGCTGTTCTGGAGGAATCTCGTTATGCGGCTCTGTCTCTGTTCATCGCTTGCAAGATTGGAGACTTTCACACCGACTCTTTTGACGGGCAATTCATATTCGGAAAGGAGCTTGTCGAAAAGCTCTCTGCCAGTTTTCTTCAGCACTTCCAGATCACTTGTGGGGTTGTCAAAGCTCTTGGCACGACTGCGTATGCTCAAATCCGACATCACGGCAATTATACCGACAGTTTTGAATTTTGCCCCCCGCTCCATCAGCCTCGAGTGCACTTCCTCGGAGAGGACGTTGATCTTTGCCGCAACGGCCTCGATATCGTGAGTGTCCACTTTCAGCGTGGCGATTCTGCTTATGGATTCTGCCTCTCCTCTTTCCCTTACAGGCTCTTCATCCACGCCATTGGCTGCTTCGTGAAAGTAGCTGCCCAGCTTTTTCCCGAACACTTCAGCAAGCTTCTGCACGTCATAAACCGCAAGATCGCCGATGGTGGTCACCCCCATCAGACGCATTCTTTCAACGGTCTTTCGTCCGACACCCAAGAGACGATCCACGGGCAGTGGCGAAAGGAAGCTGACGACATTCTCGGGTTCGACAACCGTCAGCCCATCCGGCTTGCTGGCGTCAGCGGCGATTTTTGCGACGAGCTTGCTGGGGCCTATCCCAATCGAGCAAGTGAGACCCAGCGTGTTCCTGAGTCTCTGCTTCATTTCCTGTGCAAGCTCAAACGCATGCTTGAAGTTGCCTCTGGTCTTCTCGGTGACATCGAGGTAAGCCTCGTCTATTCCCACCTGTTCAAAATCGTCCGCATAGCTCCTGAAGAGACTCATGATCCTTCCTGAGATTTCCTCGTAGAAGGGTCGGTCAACAGGAAGAAAGAAGGCATCCACTCCTTGCAGTTTTTTCTTGGCCACATAGATGGGCATGCCGGACTTGACACCGTATTTTCTTGCGACGTAGTTGGCCGTGCTCACCGCGCCGCTGTCCTCAGTGCGACCTGAGAAAACGCAGACCACCACGGGCTTGTCCTTGAGCAGTGGGTTTCTCAACTCCTCACATTGCGCGAAAAAGTAGTCAAGGTCAAAAAGCATCACAATTCTCATCCGCATTCAGTCCACCCCAAGCACATGCTGTCAACACAAGACTAATCACTGAAGGAAATATTAGCTTTTGACGAGGAACTGGCCCGCACAGAGTGCGTGCAGATGTGCGCTCTGAATCGTGGATACATATTTAAGCGGTAGAGGAAACATCCGGGCCTGTGAAGTGATCGTGTTGGACCAATGGCGCGTTCTCAAGCTGAACACGCACAGCGCATTCGTGAACATGGCAATAGACGAGGCCGTCCTGAGAGCTCAAATCGCAGGCATCGCACCGAACACGTTGAGGCTGTACCGGTGGCGCCCGTCTGCCGTCTCCATAGGCAAGTTCCAGAACCTTCACGAACAGGCGAGCGTGGAAGCTTGCATGGAACATGGCTTCGACGTTGTCCGCAGAATAACTGGCGGCGGCGCAGTCTACCACGACCAAGCAGGAGAGATAACGTACAGCGTCGTGGCCAGCAAAAAGCAGCTTGGCAGTGACATCGCAGCAATTTACACGAAGATTTATGGGGGACTGATTGAGGCGCTCAAGATTCTGGGCATCACCGCGGATTTTGACGCTGGTGATGACCGAACTTGCCCGAACCTGACCGTAAAAGGGAAGAAGATCTCTGGGAGTGCTCAGTGCCACAAGAAAGGCTCTGTGCTGCAACATGGAACGTTGCTCTTGGACGCGGATTTGAAAAGGATGTTTGGCGTGCTGAGGGTTCCTTGGGCCAAGACATGCATGGAAGTCGTGAACGTCGCCGAGGGCAGACTCACCTCCGTCAAGGGCGAGTTGAAAAGAGAGGTTTCAGCCGAAGAAGCTGCAGAAGCTTTGGAGGAGGGTTTCCGCAGGACTATTGGTCTGGAGCTTGTTGAGGGGGAACTGACGCCGTGGGAGAGGGCTCTTTCCGAGAGATTGTACAGGGACAAGTTCTGCACCGAGGATTGGAATCTTCGCGGAAAGGAGACTCAGGATACTCCGGAGCTTTAGGCCAGCAGACGTCAGCTTCGGTTAAGAATCTGCAGGTTCTGCAGCTCTAGGCTTCATCCGCCATCTCACTCCCTCGGGAGTGTCTTCGAGCGTCACGCCCATTGTTCTGAGTTCTTCTCTGATCTTGTCGGCGCGTTCCCAGTTCTTGGCCTTTCTGGCTTCTTCCCTTTCACGGATCAGCTCCTCGACATCCTTCGGCAGTGCCTGTTTCGCGGTGATTTCGCCGATGACGCCGAGTACGCTGTCGATTCGCCGTATGGATGTTTGGATCTGCGTCGCCTCTTGCCTGCTGACCATGTGTGCATCTAGGAGATTGTTGATTTCTCTCACGAAATCGAATAGCGACGCCAGCGCCACGCCTATGTTTAGGTCGTCGTCCATGGCTTCGCCAAACTCCCTTTCCAGCCGGTCTATGATAGGTTCTACGCCTTCTGCGCAGCTTTTCCCCTCCGCGTCGTCGACGCGGTAGATGAAGTTTCGCAGTCGGTCGATCGCGCCCTTTGCGGCTTCTAGGCCCTCAAAGGTGAAGTTGAACTGTTGTCGATAATGGGTGGAAAGCAGCAGATAGCGCACCGTTTTCGGATCGTATCCTTTCTTCATCAGGTCGTCGAGTGTGTAGTAGTTGTGGAAGCTTTTGGCCATGCGTTTGCCTTCGACGAGAAGGTGCTCGTTGTGCAGCCAGTAGTTCACGAATTTCTTTCCCGTGGCAGCCTCGCTTTGGGCGATTTCGTTCTCGTGGTGCGGGAACAGGTTGTCGACGCCTCCACAGTGAATGTCGAGGGTTTCGCCGAGATACTTCATGGACATCGCCGAGCACTCTATGTGCCAGCCGGGTCTGCCCTTGCCAAGTTCGGTGTCCCAGTAGACGTCGCCGTCTGCGTTGTCCCAAGCCTTCCAGAGAGCGAAGTCGTGCGCTTCCTCCTTCGCATATTCATCTGTCTTTACTCGGGCTCCTGTTTTTAGCTCCGACATTTTCACTCCGGAAAGTCTGCCGTATTCGGGGAATTTCGAAATGTCATAGTACAGTGACTCGTCTTTGCCTCGGTAGGCGTAGCCTTTCTCCGTCAGCGTTTTGATCAGTGCGACCATTTCTGGAATGTGCTCCGTGGCTTTCGGGTAGTGATCTGCCTTTTCAACGTTCAATTTCGCCAAATCCTCGAAAAAAGCGTTCACGTAGCGGTCAGTGTATTCCGTAAGGGATGTTCCGAGCTCTCTCGACGCGGCTATCGTCTTGTCGTCCACATCCGTCAGGTTCATCACATGATCTACTTTGAAGCCGCGATACTCGAGCCATCTCTTGAGCAAGTCTTCGAAGATGAAGGCTCTAAAGTTGCCAATGTGGCTGAAATCGTAGACTGTGGGTCCGCACGTGTACATCTTGACCTTTCCTTTCTCCAACGGGACGAATCGTTCCTTCTTTCTTGTCAGGGTGTTGAAAAAGTGTATGTCCCTAGCGGACTCCTTCATGGTTTTCCCATAGAATTAGCAGTCGGAGATTATTTAAACGTTGCATCTTGCGACCGTTAGTCGTACTTCTTGAGTTTTATCATCCTTCTGTAGCTTTTGAGGTCTGAGGCCACCAGTCTCAGCAGATGCAACTCTTCCATTGTCTTCTGGAAAGTGGCGAATTCCTCATGGAGTCTTTGGAGGATCCTGTTGTCGTCGCTCATTGCCGATTTCCCTTGTGCTTGTGATGGAGAGCGGAGAGCTTCATCGTTTTTTGGCAGGCCACGCAGTCAATTTTCCGTCATCGAGGAGAAAGGAGAAGGCTTCAGAAACGGAAAAGTCTGGTCGACTTTCCGTGGTCCGCCTTCAACCTTAGCCCTCCGTTCTGCGTCGTAAGACTTACGATACGAGTCGACTATAAAAGGATTGCTCAACACTCAAAGATACGCACAGAACGCACAGGCTAGCCGATCGCCAAGACACCCTCGAGAATCTTCTTCTCAGGGACGCCCAACTGGCCTGAAAGCCACGACTTCAGAAGCGACGTGGGCTTGGGCAGTTCGCCGCTGTAAGTGATTATCTGGTTGTCTTTCAGAGCGTCAACTTGAAAGGTTTTCTCAGCTTCACGGTACATGAAGGACAATGTCTGAGACTGGTTAGCAAGCGCTTGAAAGTCTTCCCACTGCTTGCAGCGCAAGATCACGGGTGGTCCTCGGACCTCTCGTGGCTGTGAGCCTTCGCTCCTCGGTGCTTGGAGCAGTTCAGGTGCGACAACCGTCGCGCCGTGTGAGCTTGAAAGATACGTGATCAGGTTGGCAATTTCGTTCTGCAATGTCGTGAGACGCTCTTCAACCTTCTCGACTTTTCCGTTTAGCTCTCCGGCATTTCCGAGTCTTTCGGCGATGGTGCCCAGTTCGTTGATCAGCCTATCCAAGTCTTTCTCGTGTTCTTTCAACACGTTCACTATGAAATCCAAAGCTTCGAGAGCCTCATCCTTGGATGGAACTTTCCTGGACATTGGCTTTTCTCCCTTTTTCGTCAAGGTATTAATGCCCATTCAGCATAGATAAGCGTAGCGAATCCTCAAAACATATCCGTGTGAAGAGATATCCCTACTTATTCATAATAAGGTGCATCTCTAGGCAATCAAACATAATTCACGACCGTTTGCAGAATTGCATGCACGTTTCTGCCTCAATTTCTTGAATACTCTTTTTGTATTCATGCCCGGAATTTTTCCCGAAACAATCCGGCTTCAACGAGCGTACAGCGCGCCGGCGAAGATGTGCCGCTGGGAGAGGATTAAAATATCTGAACCAAAATCTGTAAGACACCCGCGAAGTGGCCGAATCATGGACAGGAAGCCAATTTTCTCCGACCGAGAATCCATTGCCAGATACATCACAGAGAACGGAATACGCATACTGAACCTGTGTCACGTTCCAGAGGACGGGAGACTGAAGACTCTTAGCTTCTCAACCAACGACAAGGGAAGAGTTGACGATGTTCTGGAACATGGTGAGAGAGTGGATGGATCAAGTCTATTCTCTTTCATCGAGCCGGGAAGAAGCGACATCTACATCATGCCCAAAGCGGAAAGATCGTTTGTCAACCCCTTTGCAACACTGCCCACACTCAACGTGTTGTGTGACTACTTGGACGAGGACGGCAAACCCCTGACCGTTGCTCCTCAAAACGTTCTCAACCGAGCTGAAGAAAGGCTACGCTCCAGAAGCGGAATCACGCTCAACTCGCTGGCGGAGCTCGAGTTCTACATTTTCACCCAGCAACAGACAGGAATCCTGTTCAGAGAGAACCCGGACAGGAACTATCATGAGTCTGCGCCTTTCGCAAGCTTCGAGAACGTTCGGAATGAGATGTTGGCGACGATGGAAATTGTCGGCGTCGCCACGAAATATGGCCACAGCGAGGTGGGCTGGAGGCTTGACGACAACGGCACGCTCATGGAACAGCACGAAATTGAGCTAGCGCCCAAGGGCCTAGAGGAGATGGCGAGTAGCATCGCAGTCGCAAAATGGGTCATCCGCAACGTCTGCGCTCGTCATGGCCTCGGCGTCTCTTTCATTCCAAAAGTCGATTTGGAACATGCAGGCACCGGAATGCACGTCCACCTATGCGGCATGAGAAACGGCAAGAACATCACAGCAGACGCTGACGGGAAATTGAGCGGGGAGGCTCTGGAGATGATCGGCGGCATCCTCACCTTCGCTCAGAGTCTCTCAGCATTCGCAAACCCCACTCCAGTGTCGTACCTACGCTTCATTTCCCGCAAGGAGTCGCCGATGCACGTATGCTGGAGCGCTCGAAACCGTCTGGCACTGATACGGGTGCCACTTTGGTGGAGCTTCAGACGCGAAGCAAAAGAAGAGGAAGATTGCAGGGAGACGTTCGAGTATAGAGCGCCGGATGCCTTCGCGAACGCGCATCTGCTCTTGGCAGGAGTGGCGTTGGCAGCAGAATATGGGCTTGGGGAACCCAAGAAATCGGCAAAGACCGCTGAGAAGCTTCATGCCGAGCATGCAACGGGGGAGAAAGAATTCGAAACGTTGCCAGTCTCATGCGTAGAAGCAGCCGAGTTCCTTGAACGAGACAGACGGTTCTATGAGACAGACGGAGTGTTTCCTGAGAAACTGGTTGACAAAACTGTTGAGAAGCTTAAGGCCTATAAGGACAGAAATCTCTGGAAGAACCTGCTCAGCAAAGAGGCAGCGATGAGAAATGCCATAGACCAGTTTCTCCATTGGGGCTGAGCGAACAGTCGAGTGGGAAAGGCTTATAGCACATGCCTCACGGTCTAACTCTCGGAAAAGACATGGAGTGGGCGGGTAGATCAGTCTGGTACGATCGCCACGTTGGCATCGTGGAGGCCGCGGGTTCAAATCCCGCCCCGTCCACTGTATTTTCACTTTGGCTTGTTCGCTTGCATTGATTGTTGGGCTTGGCTTGTTGGGCCTGTCGAAACCCTTTAATGTGTTTCTCCTGTATCATTGTAGGTGAGTTCCATGAAGGCCTTCATCTCCGTCGACTTGGAAGGAATGCCATTTGTCGTCGTTCCGGCGCATCTGAACCTCAAGGGCTCATTGTATGACGAGGCAAGAAGAATAGCCACGAAAGTCGCCTTTGTCGTGTCAGACGAGCTGAACAGGATGGGTTTTGACAAGGTCGTGATTGCGGACAGCCACGGCCCCATGGTCAACATTCTGGTGGACAATCTGCCCGAGTATGTGGAAATTGTGAGAGGCTATCCTCGTCCGCTGAGCATGGTTTCAGGCGTCGAGGGCTGCGATGTGGCATTGTTTCTAGGGTACCACGCCAAGTTTGGGACAGCGAAGTCCACGTTTGACCACACTTTCAGTGGCAGAAGCATAAGGAGAATCGAGGTGAACGGCGTCGCAGCAAGCGAGTTCCTGTTGAACGCCTATGTTGCAGGAGAAGCGAGTGTTCCCGTTGTGCTGGTTGCTGGTGAGGCCCAGTTGCTTGCCGATGATGTGGAGAAACATGCGCCTTGGGCAGAGACCGTCGCCCTGAAGAATTCCCTGAGCAGAGTCTCAGCCAGAAGCCCCAGCTTCTTGCTCCTAGAGAAGAAACTGAGAGAAGCTGTGCAAAGGGCAGCGGCCAAACAGAGAGACAACAAGGTCAAGCTGCTCATCTCCGATAAGCCGCTGAGAATTGGCATAGACTTCTTGGCAAGCCACTTTGCAGACGCCGCTGAACTGGTGCCGAACGTCACAAGAACTGACGGTCTAAGGGTTGAATACACGACGCAAAGCATGACAGAGGCATACAAGATCCTCGAACTGCTGACGTTGGCTGCGACTGGCGTGCATGCGCTTCTCGAGAGCCTCAAATGACCGCTGTTGCTCCGTGTGGCAGCTTCCGAAGACAGCCAAAATGCCCAGTCTCAGCGAGTCCTTGTCGACCGAGACCGAGTTATTCTTCTGCTAGCAACTGCCCTGTGGAAGGGTCTTTCTCTTGTAGCCGTACTCTTCGGGATCGTATAGAGGGAATGAAGCAGTCTTTGCATTAACCATTTTGTCCCGTATCTTGACCCTGACCGCATTTCCTTCCTGAGCGAACTGCGTTTCAACGTACCCCATCCCCACGCCAATCTTCAAGAGGGGCGAGAATGTGCCGCTCGTCAACTGTCCAATCTTTCTGTCGGAATCAAAAACCTCGAATCCAGAACGCGGTATGCCCACGTCCACCATTTTTAAGCCTACACGCTTGCGCTTCGTCCCTTCAGCCTTCTGCTTTGCCAACACTTCTTTGCCGATGAATCTTTCTTTCTGGAGCTTGACCACGAATCCCAACCCCGCCTCATACGGGGTTGTGCTCTCGTCAATGTCATTCCCGTACAAGCACAGTCCAGCCTCAAGTCTCAAAGTGTCACGAGCCCCTAAGCCGACAGGCTGTATGCCGTGAGGTTTTCCCGCCTCAAGTATGGCTTCCCAAAGCCTCACAGCCTTGTCAGGCTTGGCCAGAGGAGCATCCCACACGAACACTTCAAAGCCGTCCTCGCCCGTGTATCCTGTCCGTGAAAGGAAGACGTCGATACCTGCCAGTTTGGCCCAGCAGCACTTGAATCTGCCGACCTGTGAAAGGTCAACTGAGCAGATATGCTGCAGCGTTCTTTCGGCCTTTGGCCCTTGAACCGCAAACATGGCAACATCGTCTGATACGTCCTCAATCTTGGTCTGGAAGTCGCCGAGGTTCGTCAGTAGCCAGTTGCGATCCTTTTTTTGGTTGCTTGCGTTGAAAACCGCGAGAAACTTTTCCTTCTCCAGTCTGTAAACGACGAAATCGTCAATTATGCCTCCGCTGCCCCGGCACATTACCGTGTACAAGGCGCCCAGCGGCGACAGTGCTGAAACGTCATTTGTCACCACAGAGTTCAGAAAGGCCTCGGCGCCGGTTCCCGACGCCAAGATTCTGCCCATGTGCGATATGTCGAAGATGCCGACTTTGTTCCGGACTGCCAAGTGTTCAGGGGTAATGTCCTTGTAGTAGATGGGCATTTCGAAGCCGGCGAAAGTCGTCATCTTCGCTGTTTTCCGGTGAATCTCGTAAAGCTGCGTACGGCGCGTCTTGGGGCTCAAATTCTCTCCTCCAACACAAGGAACTGGCTATTTCATGGGTTTCACGTCCACAGAAAGAGGCACGAGCGAAAGCTTCTTCCCACATTTGGGACATTTGCCATCATGCTCGTGCAGAATCTCGTCCGGCGGCTTGAGTTCGGGGCCATCATATAACACGCAACCGCAGCCTTGACACGTTACACGTTGAGGCATGCACACTACACCCCATGCAACAAGGAGGAACTAAGCGCCCATGACATATTTATTGGTTGCCTAACCCGAAAAGTCTCCACCGACGACCCATCGCCGAATTCCCGTGAAGTTCAGACAACACACGGCAAACCCGACTCAGCGAGGCCGACAACTATCTTGAAAACCTCGCAGCCCGGTCCTCTTTGGTATCCCAGTACTGCCTGTTCTTCAGATACTGGATCTTCGCTCGGAGCAGATCCATGTAGAACTCGTCCTCACGGGCATGCATCTTCCCGAGAATCCTCGAAGCAGTCTCCGGACCCACACCCTTCACTTCCAACGCTACTACGGCTTTCTTGCCATAGCTGAGCACAAGATCAGCCGTCCGTCGGGCACGGCTCAGCTCTTTCAGTTCCTCCTCACTCATTTCCCCTGCGTCACGCCTCTTCTTCAGCAACGCAGCCAGACCATTCACGTCTTGGCTCGGGTAGAGAAGGGCAAGGAGACCGGAGCCGCATTTATCGCAGACTGGCTTTTCTTCCAAGGCTTGAACTTTTTTCTCTGTCCACCAGTCGCCACTAGCCATGCAAAGCAACTTTGCAGTTCTCGCCTCTATGGTCCTTTTCATGCGGTCAACATTGCTCAGCAGAACACGCGCGGGAGCCATCAACTCTGACATGTCAGAGTATCCCGCAAGCATGTGATAGGCAAGCGGCGTTGGCTTTTCGACACTTAGGAAGACGTTTACCGCAATCTCGCCTGTTCTCACCTTGCCGAATATCTCCTTGGCCGTCTTGAGGTCGACTTTTTCAAGCATTGCCTCACGCACAGTCTCGTCATATATCGGTGTTTCCGAGAATCTCGCTGGAAGCTGGCTGAGCCTTTCATAGCTCATGGTCTTTCCGCGAGGCAAAGCCCCAAATCTTTCCGCAACGAACCGCATTTTGTAGGAGAACGGAAACTTCGCGTCCAAATAGTCCTCAAAGGCCTCATCAACTTCCCCGTCTGAAAGATGGAACATTGCTTCGGACAGCTTTTCAACTTCGTGACGGGCGAGCTTCCTCGGCATCTCAATGAGTATGCGGTAGCCGTCATTCCACCATCCAACTATGACTTCTCGGTCAGAAAGCAGCGAGTCAAAAATCGATCCTAGAGTTCGATTCACTGCGTCGCCGAAGGATGCGTGGACTATGAGGTAGTTGTCAAAAGCCTCGACCAAGACGCGGTTGTTTGTTGGCAACGGTGCGCCTAGTTTCAGATGTTCTTCCACTTCGGCCACCACTTCAGTGAAGGTCGATTTCTGGGCAGACAACTCCTGTGCAAGCCTTTCCATTACCGTGTCAGCATTGCGGGTCTCTTTCAGCAACGCCCCAATTCTCTCCCTCAGTTTGCCTGTTTCTTGTGCAAGCTCGTAAGGAATCGGAAGCATCTCTCCATCCCACCCCGGAATGGCGGCCGTCGGGTCCTCTGAAGGAATAACGTAGACGGTGCCAGTTTCTTCCTCAATCTGGACTATGCGCCAAACCTTGCCTCTCATGATGATGTTGAGTCCGATGCGCGCCTTGAGTGCCATGAACTCGTCGCCAAGAGAGCCTATCTTCCGATCTGAAATCAAGCTAATGACTGGATAGCGTCTCTCATCGGGAATCATGGACAAGTTCTCGTAATAGTAGATTCTGGTCTTCCGCGTCTTCCTCAACGTTTCGTCTTGATCCAGTCTCAATTCCCCAAGGCGATCTAAAAAGGATATCAAATCTCGCAAATTGTCCTCATCCAGCATACGGTAGGGATAGGCTCTCTTGACGATCGTGAACAACTTTTCGAATCTGACACTGTCCATATCCATGAGGAATCCGGCAACCTGATGGCTTAGCACGTCCAAGGCCATCTCGTGGATCGTTACAGGTTCAAGTCTTTTTTGTTCAGCGCCTACGACAGCGGCGACTGATTCGAGCGTGTCGTCAGGATACGCCGTGAGTATCACTCCTTCCGAGAGCATGTCAAGACGATGGCCGCTTCGACCGACTCTCTGAACAAGACTGTTGACCTGCCTCGGAGACAGGTATTGTATGACAAGGTCGATGGTGCCAATGTCTATGCCGAGCTCAAGCGTGCTTGTGCAGACTATCGCTTTCAGCTTGCCCATTTTGAAGTCGTCCTCCACCTGTGTGCGCTCCTCTCTTGAGAGCGAACCATGGTGCACGGCAGTGTCTGTCCGCCCAAGCTGGCTGAGTCGGTATCCCAACATCTCCGCAACCGTGCGGCTGTTCACGAAAATGAGGATCGACTTGTGACTGTCAACGAGCTCAGCAATCCTCCTGAGACGTGCGGCTGCTTCTGGAGAAGTGTTCAGTCTCGAAGCCAAATCATAATCCGTGTCCATTGGCACCGGACTTTCCACGTGGTACTGGCAGTCCTTTAGTAGTGGAGCTTCCACGATTTCTATGGGTCTGTCAGTTCCGGCAAGGAATTTCGCTACTTGATCAGGGTTGCCGACTGTGGCTGACAGGCCAATCCTTTGGAACTCAGTTTTGGACACTTCCCGAAGCCTTTCCAAGCCAACTGCAAGCTGGATTCCTCTCTTGCTGGAGGCCAACTCGTGCACTTCGTCCACGACAACGAATCTCACGCTCTCAAGGTGCTTCCTCATACGGGAACCCGGAAGAATCGCCTGCAAAGTCTCCGGAGTAGTCACAAGGATACTGGGCGGAGAAACTGCCTGACGCCGACGAAGCTTCGTCTCGGTGTCGCCGTGTCTCACGTCGATCGAGATGTCAAGTTCCCTGCTCCAGAAGGACAGACGTTTGAAGAGGTCACGGTTCAGGGCACGAAGCGGAGTAACGTAAATTGCGGCTATGCCCGGCAAATGCCGCTCTTGGACAAGCTGTGAGAATATGGGAAGCAGAACGGCCTCGGTCTTTCCGGTTCCCGTAGGCGCTATTAAAAGGACGTTGCGCCCTTCCAGTATGGGCCTAAATGTCATCGTCTGAGGCAGAGTCGGCGATAAAAATCCAGACGCTTCCAACGCCTTGCGCACAGGCTTTGCCAGCAGGTCAAACACGTTCTTCTCCACCGTCCCCATGCCCGTCGCGTCCCAAGAATTCTGTGCCACAGACAGCTTTATCTCTTATCACCAGACTGTGCCAAACCCAGCATCCCATGAGGCAAGGAAGCTCTTCAATGGAAATGGCGGAAGAACGAGAGGCAGATCGACCACCGCAGAAGCCGGATCGGTCATCAGAGTGTCCGCAGTCGGTCAAAACGCCTCTTGCTTCTTGTTGACGCTGAAAGGAAAGGTGAGCACCAGCTCTGCCTCTTGCTGGCAGAGAATCTCTGCGCGTTCCTTGAACCTCTTCTCCGTAAGCACGTCCCCAAACTCGAGAATAAGTGGCTCTTTTCTTGAACTGAATACCAGTTCTCCTTCTTCATTGCTCCAGACGTTCAGTCCTCTCGTTTTGCCCTTGTGGAAAAGATGCAGAAACGCAGCGGTTTCTCCTATCTGCATCACTGCAGCAGTGTTTGAACCCTGCAGCGAGGAATACAGAGCATCACGTGCTTGAATAGGGTGACGTGTCTCAGCAAGCAGTATTTCGAAATAGTGGGGAATGACTTCGGAGTCAATCAGCGTGGATTGCTGCGACTCGAAGACGTGCGACCCGAGCTTTGATTTCATCTGAAGGTAGTTTTCCACCTTGCCATTGTGAACCGAAACAACAGTCGACCCCGGCAGACATTTGGCGACGTACGGCTGTGCAGCCTCCTTGAATCTGGCAGTTGCCATGAACTCTGGACTCGGCATGCGGACATGTCCCAGAAGCACTGACACGCTTGAAGGCTCCACGATCCTGCGCAAACATTCGACTGGCGAGTCGCTCGTTTTCCCGGTCTTCACAAGGGAGACCTTTCCATCTTCCTTTGCGAAGGCTATGCCAGCGCCGTATCCTCCTACAGGTCGCGGTTCCGTCGGAAGCTGGTGAGCCTCCAGCCGTTGGAGCACGTTGAAGACCTTTTCTGTGGAGACGGCCTGTCTGAGTGCGAAGCCAAATATTCCACACATGATCTCACTTTCTCCGAGTCTCAAATCTCTCCTTGGACGCTATGAGAAGCGCGATTGCTGGACGATGCGTCTGCTCTGCGTGGGCCTGCTTTTTCATGGCTGTCTATAACATTGCAAGCATTATGAAGGTTGCGATGCATCCCAGTATGACCCCGAAAGACATGAAATGCTCATGCCCGTTCTGTTGAGCGACGGGGATTAGCTCGTCAAGAGTGATGAAAACCATGACGCCGGCTGCAAAGCCCAGTCCAAAAGGGACGAACTCCTTAAAGAACTGTAGAAAATACGCGGCAACCAACGCCCCGAGCGGCTCTGCCAGTCCCGAGGCGAGTGCCACGCCGAAAGCCATCCGTCTAGATGCTCCTCCAGCGTAGAGCGGCAACGAGGTCGCTATCCCCTCAGGAACATTGTGGATTGCCATGGCGACTGCTATGACCACACCAAGTCTGGGAATGTAAGAGTATCCTGAAGCCACCGACATCCCTTCGGGAAAATTGTGAAGGGTGATTCCAATGGCTATCATGAGACCCGACTTCAGAAGTCTCCCGTCCACTACGCCCTTTTCCGTAACGGAAAAATGCGCATGTGGCAACAAGAAATCCAAGATGCCCATGACGAGAGCCCCCACCGTAAAGGCCGAAGTTGCGAAGAACACACCTGAGATTCTGAGAGCCTCAGCCATCAACTGGGTGAACGAAAGCGTGATCATGATTCCCGCAGCTAAACCCATAAGAAAACCGAACAGCTTTCTTCCAGGTCTTCTGAACAAAACAATCAGTCCGCCCAAGCCAGTCGCAAGACCGGCAAGCGTGCTCAGGACAAGTATATCAGTGACATTGTTTACCATCGGTCTGCGCCCTCCTTAACATCGAACGTCGCGAGATATTGCTGGATTAGCTGAAGCGATATAAACACATCTTCAATAAGAAACCATCTATGCGATTCAATCTCCAGGAAATGATGAGACCGGAAGATCTCGGATTCCGCCTAGGCGGCTCTCCTCGTATGATGTCGCATGCTAAACCTGCAGATTCCGGCAGTGTTCAAGCGCAGCAATCAAGCTAGGAGAAGAAAGTCGTCGACGTCGGTGGTTGCTCTCAAGAGTGAGAATTCAAAATTCTTGGACAGACGACAGAAGTTGCCATGCATCCGTGATCCGCTGCGACAAGTCTGCGAGCAAGTAGGCTCCACAGGTATTGAAGTATGGCGGCCCTTTGCGAGAAAAAAGCGTCAAGATCTTGCCATCATGGCATATCTTGTAGCCTTTCTCGCAGGGCTCATGACCTCTTATCAGGATCCTGGCGCCTATTCTTGTCAAGGCTTCATTCGTGACGTCTTTTCCAAAGAGTCTTCCTGCGCCTCGAGGCGACGGACTTGTGCCTTCGATAGTCTCGTCCGGGTCGCTCCACAGCAAGTCCTCCAAAATCCGTTGCTGAGGATGAAGCTTGTGTGCATATGCAAGACTCTCAATGTCTGCTGACACTGGAAGCCCGCCGTGAACCATGAGGCAACGATTTCTCACCAGCAAGGCATTGTAGAGGCAGCCAAACAGTTCGCGGAGACGGGCGTAGACCTGTGTCCAGTCTTGCCCGAATTTGGCTTTAAGCTGAAGTGGCAGGTCGTGGGGAGAAGCAATCAAGTCTTCTGGGCCTTCATGGTTCCCCCGCAGGAGCACTACTTGTCGTGGGTAGAGAAGCTTCAGCTTCGCAACCGTGTAGTATACTTCGGCTGAATATGCGCCGCGATCGCCGTAGTCTCCCAGAAAAACCATCATTGCGGCCTCGTTTCGTTCTAGTTCTCGTGTGATGTGGCTTTCCTTGAGGATGTGGATGAGACTTTCGAGGTCTCCGTGGATGTCGCCGACGACGAGCGTATCGCTCGGTGATTCAACCTCCACAAGCCTTCCGGTGACGTGAAGCCTTCCGACTTTTCCGTCTTCAGCCGCAAGCATGCGGCTCACTTCCTCAATCACTTCGATGAAACGGCCACTTTCGACTTCGAGCGACTCCTTAACGATGTCTGAAATCTCTGCCGCCAAATGATACACCAATACCTATTCGATTTTCACTCTTTTGTCCGTGGCTTCGAGGACGCCTGTCTCTATTTGGCTTTTGCATCTTCCCATGTCCAAGAGCGTCTCTTCGATCGCCCTCTTGACTGCGTCTTCCTCCGTCTCCGCCGCGGTCTTCCGTCTTGCGAGCGTGTCAAGACTTTCGCTGAGCTCTGAAAGCTTTCGCTGTTCAGACGCGAATTGCGTCGATGTTGCGAGCTCTGCTTTGCCGGCCAAGGCCTTGGTGCATCTTTGGTGGAGCGTTTTCAGCGAGTCTTTGGTGAGAGTCTCTCCTATGCTTTGCCTTGCCTTGCGTGCTTTTTCAGGTTTGAGCTTCAGCTTGTCACCCAGAATGAGGCTATCGAGTTTTCGAAGTATCTGACCCAGCAGCGGACAGTCAGGCTCCTCCGTTGAAAAGGCTCCGAAGGGATCCGTCAAGTACTGGGTGAGCTTCTCAAATTCCTGTGGAGTGAGACCGCTTCCTTCGCTGTGTGTCGCGAGAGACTGAAGCTTCGCCAGAGGCTTCTGCAGATGTTGAAGGCTATGTTTGAGTTCGGTTGACAGTGTGTTGATCTCGCTGCTTGTCTGGTCTAGCTGGCTTGTGCTTCCTCCAGCCTTGAGTTTGTCAATCTCGTTTTGCTTCTCAGTGATCTCTCTTTCGACTGATGCCCTTCCGGCTTCAGCGTGCAACCTCTGCTCCTTCAGAGCGGTCAGCCGCGTTTCGAGGGTCTGCAGCTTGTTTAGCTGCTGAAACGTTTCTTCGAGTTTTTTTGCGTTTGCGTATTCCTTGGCCAGGAAGTTGTTCAGATCACGGAGTGATCCCTTTGTCTTCTCGAAAACAACTGTGAACTTTCTCCTGTCCAAAATGAAGAAGGGAGAAATTCGGGGAAACCAGTTCCGAACATCGACATCAGTAACTAAGAAGGCTCGCTGTGTCTGCTGGACGAATTGGCTGAAGCTATCGTAGGAGATTTGAGTGGGGATTCGAAGTTGGCGCATGCGGTCGACGAACAGCCTAGCGAGCTTGTTCAGTGCCCTTGCTCTTCCGTGCGTCTTCATGTTTCGCTTTTCAATTTCCTTTGCACTGTTGTCGAGGAGTGTCTGGGAGATTTCCTGCAAGTCTTCTAGGGCTCTGTTCATGTCACCAAGCAGTTTCTCGGCTTTCGAGTGAACGGGGACGAATTTTGATTCCGTTTCCTTCTCAAGCCAGCCTTTGGCGTCTTTTGAGGAGAGCCTTATTGCGTCGGACAAGGCGAGTCACAAATAGAAATGCGCTAAAAGCGTATTTATGTTTCGACACATCGCGTCGCCGCAGCCGTTTTGATACTCAGTTCTGAGTAGCTACTCTTAAATAGGAAGGGCCTCTAAAATCGCCTGCAAATCGGTGAACAGCAAATGAACACAAAAATCATCGCAGGAGCCATAACGTTCGCGGCACTGACCATTGTGCTTAACCTGTCTCCCCTAAAGTTTCCAGCCCCATACGCACCATTCCTCATATACCAAATCTGGGAAATTCCAATCGTGGCTGGCTTTCTGCTTTATGGAGCGACATTTGGCGTTTCAATTGCCCTGATGAACACCGCCATATTGCTCGCAGTTTTTCCAGGCGACCTGCCCACAGGCCCATTCTATAACCTAGCAGCCGTTTTGAGCATGCTTCTCGGAACAGGCATCGTAAAATTCATTGCGGAAAGACGATCGGCAAAAGACAGGGTTCTGCTTGCTTCTGCCTTCACATTTTCAGGACTTACTTTGAGAACGATAATCATGGGCATCGTAAATTGGGCACTACTGCGCTTTCCGCCACCGGTCGGTTACAGCTTGCCAGAACCAATAATAATTGCCTACATACCACTCGTCATGATTTTCAACGCAACCCTGGCACTCTACACAATTCCTACAGGCTATTCGCTGGCACGCATAGTAAAATCCACTGTAAGAAGCTTCAAATAAAACCGAACGATTTTGCCAACGCTTCGGTGTTGATTTCGCCGCTTTTGAACGTGTTTCCTGTCTTGACATTGTTCATGATGATTATGGCTGGTGCGAAAAGATTTGGGTCAATCCTGTAAAAGTCAAAGTTCGCATCTTTAAAAATCTCAATGAACGGTTTTCCGTAGCTGCTTGAAGCGTTGGACGGAGCTTTCTGCACAATATCTTTCAGCTCTTCTTCATTCTCATATTCGACAGCATAGTAGGCGGTTCCGCCGTACAGTATGGCGTCGTTCATTCTCGACATCGCAGTTGAGATGTCAGGGTGAACCGGAGAGATGGGAGCCTGCCCCCAAGCATATCGGATCGAGCTCACGTCGAAACCGAGTCTCCGGAGCTTGTGGACTCCCGTCTCAACTACTCTGCCTGCCACCTGAATGGCGCCCGCAATACTGGTGGTCGGCACCACGATGATCGCCAGTCGGGCGGGAGAAATGTTGCAGTCAACTGCAAAACGCTCAATGATCTCCTTCGACGGGAGTTTTTCTGCTTCAAGAATCATGACCGCCTTGTCGCACTTGTCCTCGTAGCCTATCTGTTCATAGATCTTCTTCGGTTTGCGAGCCAACGCTCTCGCTGGTCCGGAGCCGATAGCGAAAAAGCCATTTTCGCTTATCTGCCACCCAGCGTACTGTGATCCCAGCGTTGCGATGATTGGATGGTCCGTGCGGACGAATATTGAAGGAAGTGTCCGTCCGCCGTATTCTTTGGGGAGTATGTCGGCCCTCGCCAGACCGCCCATGCATATCTCGGTAATCAGCTTTCCAGCGGCGAAGCCACCTTTAGCCCGGACGCCCGCATCCACTATTGTGGCTCCGCAAGTGGCTTTCTCGATCTTCACACCGTATATGGCTGGCTTCGCGAGCAGTCTGCCGAGTAACTTCCAAGCAAGGCGATTCACGCTCAGGCTCTTCTCCATGCTGCCGCCTCACAGAAACCTCTCGTACCAGACCAAATGTGGGTTCCTCTGTCTAGAAACATAAAGCTTGCCATCCCCCCGCTCGGCAATGTCTCCCGAAAAAACGTAGAACGGCCCCTCAACAGATTCGGACTCTCCGATTTTGGCCTTGGACCTAATTCCCTCCAGCGTGAAGGTCGGCAGCACCACGTCCAACGGTCCCGCCGCAACGATCTTTCCACCAGTCATGCAGGCGCCCGCTCGGTCACCGCATCTCCCGCCAACGTAGATCACGCCGTCGCGCATCCTGAGACCTGCGAATTCTCCAACGTCTCCATGCACTCTGATGATTCCACGCTTCATGTGGGCACCTGCTTCGTTTCCAGCGTTTCCATGCACGACTATGGTGCCGCCGCGCATTCCCTCCGTGCTCCCTCTGTACGGAGCCGCCAAATAGTCGCCTGCGCTGCCACGGACTTCGATGGTTCCGCCCTTCATCATTGAACCCGCCCATCTCCCGACGTCGCCGTTGACGAGGATTCTACCGCCTTTCATCTCCTCACCCAAGTACATGCCCACATCGCCATTTATCGTGATAGTTCCCGTCTGCATGAGCGAGCCGATCCTCCGAACCTTCGACAACTCACCACTGACTGTTACTGCTGCCTCTTCTGCGGAAGGGCCGTCTTCCCGAGTGACGTTGAAGAGTGCACCGAGCTTTTTCCGCTTGTTTCCCTCCCAAACGGGCATTTCGTTGATCTGCTCTGCTGTGAGCCTCCACAAGACATCTGGGCTTATGCATTCGGCAGTCACTGGCAACGTGAATCCGCGAGCAACGCAGAGGCTTATCATTCAGACGCTCGCCTCAACGGTGAACGGAAGTGAGTGCCCAAGGCAGGCGTCCCCAACAGGATAATTCTCATATTCCACAGTCCAGTACTCACGGAACCTTTTTCGCATGTCCTCGTTGACCCTCCCAGCGGTTCTCGTCTTTACGTCAAGCCAAATGGTGCGACCATCAACCTGGCGCACGACTGTTCCGTTCTTCGTCACTATCGAACCGCCCTTGATGGTGTAGGCTGCGCGTTTGAAGGCCCTTCTCAAAGCCTTGTACTTCTTGGAAGGGTCTATGGTTTCGGGGTTAACGTTGTACACTGCCACGTCCGCGTCTGCTCCGGCGCCTAGGTGTCCTTTGTCCTTCAGCCCAAGCGCCTTTGCCTGGCCGGCCCGCGTCATGACAGCAATCTCGTTGAGATCAAGTTCGCGGTCGATCGTCGGGAGCAGGCTTCTGCCTTTTGCTTTGGAGTTGATTCGGCGCATGGTCGCTTCTCTTGCCTTCTTGCTCATGAGCCACGCGATTATCCGCGGATATGACGTGAAGGGACCGCCGTTGGGATGATCGGTTGTCAGGAAAATCTTCCATGGGTCCTTGACCAGCAGGGCAAGTTCAAGTCCTATTGACCATTGGATGGCGTGGACGTAGCTTCTCCGGCGGTACTTGAATGGGACTATGCCCGCGCTTGTCTCGGCCTCAACGTCGTGGTTGACCCACTTGTTTCCGGTCAGCCCATGAAGTCCGTACTGGAATGGGCCGTCGGCGGTCATCGTCGTCGTGTCGCCGAAAACCACCTGTCCCATGTCGAGAGTCACGTGGCTGTGGCTGTTGACATATTGTGCGATTTCGTCTGCCCCAGACTCGAGCGTTCTCCAATCCTCGCCCTTGAATGCGCTGAACTGGCAATGAGTCACGTGTAGCACAGGCTTGTTATTGACGGCGAGGTCTTCAACACATTTCATGGTTTCAAGAGTAGTAGCGTAGTTGCCTGGCACGCCAAGATTGTTCGTGTGCACGTGAATCGTGTGCGGCAGTCCAAGCAGACTGTTCACCTTGCAGAGTCCACGAATTATGTCTCTCGGGGTAATGCAGAAATTCGGAACCTCATCGTCCAGTTCCCGCACGTTCTTTCCAAAGCCCCAAGCCTCAAGCCCGCCCGGATTGACGATTTTTATTGCGTAGCCCTTCGTCGAACTCATCATCCAAGCCACGTGCCGCGCGCATTCATCGAGATTCCCGCTCGACAGATACTCCAGCGTGAACCACCAGTCGCCAAGAAGAGGGTACGAGCCCTTGTCGACCATCGGAGTGTCATTCAGTTCTTCGTGGGTGTGCTTTGCCTCCAGAGGAGGCATCGACGGGTTCATTATCGTGGTGTAGCCCATTCTGGAGTAGCGGTATCCGGTCGTGAAGGTTGAGGGAACTGACTTGCCCACTCCGGATCTTGTTCTCGGCGTTTTGGGCTCAAAATCCCTGAAATGGTCTTCTGGCCTGAGGAGCCTTCCGGCGTTCACTTCGGAACCGGCGACGTGGCAGTGAATATCCACGCCGCCCGGCATCACGGTCATGCCGCTGGCGTCCAGCTTCTTGGCTTTGCGCCCGTTAACCACTTTCTCCACTATTCTGCCACCGCTGATCGCGATGTCCATCTTTTCGCCCTTCACATTGTTGGCGGGATCGAACACGAAGCCGTTCTTCACCAGCAACTCCACTCAGGCCGCCTCCAGACCGTTCTGCTTTTTCTTGATCCTTCTGACCTCGGAGAGAATTCTTCGTAAGATTGTCTCGTCTGAGCATATTCCTTTCGGGGCTTTGACAATCTTCTTTAGTGGAAGGGGAACGTGGTCCATCCGGTATGCAGTGCCGCTTGTTTCTATGCCCGCGAAGGCTGACGGGATCACCACGTCTGCGAGCTGGCTTGTGGCGTTCAAGTGGGGGTCAATGACTATCAGCGGGTTCTTGACTAGGTGCTGAGCAGCCTTTCTCGGAAGGTTCGCAACAGGATCAGACGCAACAACCAGCGCCGCGTCGGACTCTTCTCGCAAGAGAATGTCGACCACGGAAGTCTCTCCCGGGTTGTAGCGCGGATAACCCATAGAAAAGTCGACCGCGTAGGGATAGCCAGTCTGCCACGTGAAGACGGTGTCAGCGCCAGAAACGTTGAAGTGGCCACGCATCGGCATGATCACAAATTTGGTTCGAGTGTTCAAGTCGCTGGACAGAGCAAGTGCGGCATCCACGTTTCTGTGCTTACCGCGGCTCATCGTAAGGCCGAGTCCGAAGAAAATCACGCCAAACCTGCACTCGACCATCGCATCGGCGATTTCCTGCAGGTGGTCAATGGGAATTCCTGCAACCTCGTCAACATCGACTTCCTCGTCCCTGACCAGCGCACGCAGCGTCTGCAGAAGCTCATAGTCCTTGCCGGGCTGCACCTGAACAAAGTAGTCAGCCACGTCTGCGGTGCGAGTTTTTCTTACGTCAAACACTACGAGTTTTCTTCCTTTCTTGATGATTGCCGGGCAGGGGGGACGGCGAGAAACGGCGGCAGGTACATGTCGAATCTTTGGCTGCAGCCTTCTGCTCGCGGTCTCCAACTTCTTTTCCGCTGTCAGGGCCTTAGTCCTATTCAGGTACGCTCTCCACTCGCTTTTTTCGAATCTTCCGTCGGAGAGAGTCGTGTACCTCTCAACGTGCCGCGGGTGGGCGCTCCAAGGGTCGCTTCCCCAGTATATCACGAGATCCGCTCTGTGCCTTATCTGCCCCAAAGTGCACGTTGAGATCCCGACGTCCTGTATGCTTACGACAGATGGCCCATGGCAGACTGTTGACGTGTTGTCTATGACTCCGCCCACTTCTTCGGCCAGCTCGATGCCGAAGCGTATGGCTTCACAGCTCGTGCTGCTCCACCCGTAGAGGATTGGATAGTCAGCATCACAGAGGATGCGGGCGGCAGTCTGTATCGCCTCTGCAAAGGAGGCTTCAACAAGCTCCTTGTCTTTCCGGATGAGGGGTTTCAAAAGTCGGTGGGCACTGTAGTTGAGAAACTTGGATTCACAGATGGCGCAGCCGTTCTTGACCTCTGCTATTCTGCCATTTTTGACGGTTAGTTCTATGTCGTCGCAGAGGCTCCCGCAGACTGGGCATGTCACCGCCTTATGGAGTCGCATTCTGCCCCTTCCTGAACTGGGTCCTCAGAAGCTCATCCAACTTCAGCACCGGCCTGTCCGACGAAGCTTCGACATGAGCTGGGATTCCCTTGAACGATGGCATTCCGACTCCGCTAGTTTCCGGGTCGACTACGACGTTTGCCCAAGGACCGTAGGGCACGAAGATGATTCCTTTGTGCGGTGCGCTCGCGGATTCCAGTGCTTTCAGCACGACTGAGCCGAAGCTGGTTGACACGCAGACGTTGCTATTCTCTTTTATCGCGAGTTTTTTCATGTCCTCTGGATCCATAAAGCACGCTGAGGCACTTTCGAAATATTCCGCGGAGGCCTTTCCACGTTCCTTCCCTACGCCTTGCTCTATGGTTCTTCCAGTCACAAGGACCACGTGCAGTCCAGCTTGTCCCTGCATGTACCAACCACTACGTGAGCATTTTGCGTTCATTTTGAGAATATGTTGAAAGCCTGCACGCATTATTTAATCTAACTAATTCTCCACAACATAGGCACATACGTACGTGCTAATCAAACCATGAAGGGATTGTCGAGAAGCAGCCTCTAAGGCTTGTAGCCGCCCAACAAGATGACAGACAATGCTGCGGCAATAATATCGGCCGTGGTTCCCGGATTCAACAGGTTGCCACTCGATCTAAGCTTGAGGTCAAGCTCACGCAGCTTCTCCCTTCCATACTGGACGTCCAAACCGCCGGCAACTAGAGCTTCTTGAACCAGAACGGACACTTGCTCAGCGTTCTCCATGCTGGTTTTGCGGGCGATCAACGTGTCAGGATAGGCGGCAAGCACCTCCAGAAACGTGGTGACGACAGCCGTGTTCAAGTCTGCGCGTCTCTTCAGTTGCTCAACCAAACAGGGGTAGGCAACGTCGAAGGTTATTGGGAAATTGTTGACCCACTCTGAGCAAATCCTGTCACGTCTCTCAGCTTTCTTGAAAATTTCGTGCAGGGACACGTTTTCCGATTTCAATCTGACAATTGATTCAGGATCATTGACATCAAACTCGCCAGCTTCCCCTAGGCCTCCCGGGTCCGCGATGGCAATGGCCTCGTATAGCCCAACAGCGTCTTCTGCAGTCGTGGCTTCGACTACGAGCCTCATGTTCTCTCTAAGCTCTGAGATTTCGATTCTGTCCGAGTCAGACTGGGTCATCCCGGCGGCGACGGCAACAGGCGCGAGCAGTATTGCCGTGCCCAGCAGAGTGTTGCCGCCCCTCTGCCATTCTTTGATGCCGACAACGCATTCCTTTATTGTTTGACCGACTCCGACGGCGGACACGTCAATTCGGCCTCGAGCAGCAGCCAAGCCGCGTCTTGCCGCTTTCTCGAGTGGCAAGGTCATAGCGACGGCTGAAGCGAGGAAATGCTCGTACCGGGTTCCTTGGAAACCGGCTGTTCGGTTTACGTTTCCCGGCTTGTCCGCGCTTGCCTCGAGGAGGACGGCCAGTTCAAGGCACTGAGCGACGTGCTCTGGCCACTCTCGTCGGCGCGTCACGTGCATGTGTTCCACAAGAATTGTAGTTGCCTAGCGAAGTTTTATTAACGTTGTGTAGAAGACTACACAGCATTGAAACAGACTACATGGAGGAACGCCGTGACTCGCTCAATCTCAACCCGGGACGTCGCCTTGATGGCAGTCTTCGCCGCGTTGTCGATTATAGTGATAAAGGTCTTCCCAGGCATACCCGTGATCGGCGTGTCCGGCGCAAACATCAAATTCGACGCGGTGCTCGCACCGGTATACGGAATGATAATCGGCCCCTACCTCGGCTTTCTGGCGGCTCTCTTCGGAGGACTGCTTACGGCCGGAAGCCCATTCGACATTTTGACTTCATTCGCGCCAGCCACCTCAGCTTTGGTGGCGGGTCTGCTCACGCAGAAGACCATCACGAGCAGCGAAGGCAGAGTCAAAGGCTGGACTGTCGCCTTGCTCGTTCTGACGGCGCTTGTTCTCGGCTGGTACACAACTCCGATAGGCCAGAACGCTCCTTTCTATCCGGTTCTCCAGATCTTCGGCGTGTCTTTGATAGTTGCGGCGAGAGGTTGGACGGCTGACAGGTTCAGGGAGGCGAAGATCGATGGTAATGGCTGGCGGGTGAGACCGCTGTTTCTGCTCTGCGGCATCGTGATTGCTGTTCTGGCGTACATGTTCAGCATGCCCTATTCGAGCGGCGTCTGGATTCTTCCCTACTTGTTCCTGCCAATGTTTCTTGTCAGCGCGGCGATTCTTGTCCTCGGCCTGTTTGACATAAGCAAGATTTCATTCATCCTTGCGGTTTCGGTTTCCAGCTACTGCGCAATAATCGCGGATCACATGGTCGGCAACTTGGTCTTCATCGGTTCACTGAACTTTTTGATCCCGGCAATGACCGACGTTCCCGGATTGTTCATGTACGTTCTGCCAGTTTCGGTAGTCGAGCGTTCCATCTTCACGGCGGCCGCCACGATTCTCGGCGTTGGTCTGGTTCTCGCTGTGAGAAGGGCAAACATATCAGGTCGGAAACTGTGAGGCAATTCGTACGCCTTTAAGGTTAGAAGGTTCTGAAGATTGAAGGCAAGGGAAGGCGAGCTTGTCGAGAACTCGACGGGTGTAATCTTTGACGTGAAGGGACTCGTTCACCCCCCGGAGAAGATTGTTGCATTCCCGCGCTTCGTGCCAGACAGGCTGGGAAAACGCCACAACGAAGGCAGAGACTCCTCGAAAATCTACCCGCTAAACGAGCGCTTCAGCTTTCTCCGGCAAAACTTCACTCACTACCTCGTGCACGACAGCATCTTCGACGAGGTCGTATGCGAAGTCCCTGTGGAGGACATCGTGCGACATTACATTCCGGCGGAAAGACTCGCGCAGCTTCGAAAACGTGGAAATCTGAGCGAGGTAGAGCAGAAGGCGCTGAGACTGGCTGAGATGCTGCAAAGCGAAGCGGCCATTCCGTGGAGCACCATTGGCATTTCGGGATCGATTCTTGCCGGACTTTTCACGTCGGCTTCGGACATCGACCCGGTTGTCTACGGTGCCGAAAACTGTCGCAGGGTGTACAGCGCTTTGGAACGATTTTTGCGGGACGGCAGTTCGGCCTTCAGGCGTTACGATCGCGGAGAGCTTGAGGCTTTGTTCGAGTTCCGTTCGAGGGACACTGCGATGGCGTTTGAGGATTTTGTTCGAATTGAATCGAAAAAGGTCATTCAGGGCAAGTTCATGGGAACAGACTACTTCATGCGCTTCGTGAAAGACTGGAACGAGGTGGGAGAAGAGTATGGCGAACGGAGATATAGGAACGCGGGTCGCGTCAAGGTCAAGGCTGTCGTTGCGAATCATGGGGAAGCGATTTTTACGCCGTGCACTTATGGTGTGAAGAACGTGGAAGTGCTTGACGGGCCAACCGCGAATCCGATTGCAGAGATCGCGTCGTTCCGTGGGAGATTCTGTGAGCAAGCAGCGGCCGGCGAAACAGTCGTTGCGGAAGGGAAGTTGGAGCACGTCAACGACCTACGCCGAAGCCGCGAATTCTTCCGAGTGCTGGTCGGAGGAAGCCCCACGGACTTCATGATTTCAACTTGAGAACCTGTTCGTAGTATCGTGGACAACAGGTCAGCGTGATTTGGTAATGGCTGTTTTGAGGGGTGACTACTTGTTCGAGGTTTCCCGCTACGTGGACGACTTCGTCCCTAGAGCACTGCATCCTAAACTCCTCCACGAAGGAGACGATGCGGGTGGCTTCACTGGCGATTCTGCTGCCTTCCAAAACCTCAATGGGCTCAATCTCGTACGTTGACGGCATGAAGGCAGACTCATCGTCGCCTCTGACACGCGCCAGCATCTTGACCCAGCCTCGCCGCAGGACCCTCGTTCGGCAGTCATAATCATTCACTATTTCCTCCCACTTCCTGATGGGCTCGAACTCCGTCTTTATCGCGCGATGGCTCTCTGCGTCGTGAAAGACAGCGTAGATGAGCTTTCGCTTTTGATGCTGCAGGTACTCTTGCGGGGTCAGGTTGAGGAATCGCCAGCGCTTTCCTTTCAGCGAATGTTCCGTTTCAAACTCGTTGCTGAGCGGAGAAGACTCCTGTGCATAGAAGTCTGCGAGTGTCTCAAGAAGCGTGGCGATGCTCCTCTTTCCGTATACAGTTAGGTCCATGTCGGAGAACCCGGGATTGTGGAAGACGTGGAGCATCGACCCAAAGACGCCGAAATCGGTTGCCGACAAGCCGGAATGCGCGGTCACTGTTTCAAGCATCTCGTGCAAGGCATTGACGAGCACATCGCCGGGCTTAGACTGCCACAGTGATGCAAGTCTCTCGGCAGGAAGACGCACTTCTGAGATGTCACGGTCTTTCACTCCTGTGACTTTTCTGCCAAGCATTTCATGCTTCACCATATAACGCGGAAAGTCCCTCTGCAGAGTCTTCCAGCCTTCATCTCCGAAGAACTTGAAGAAGACGTGCTGCAGATTTTGTCTGAACGCTCTAGGGTCTTCAGACCTGAAAACCTCGGCTGGCGCGTACTCGACGTCACAGAAGAACGTGGAGTGGCCGTGTGAGTATCCGAGAACTCTGAATATCAGTCCTTCCCGCGTGACTATTGCGTCTCTGTCTCTCAGCATCGGGTAGGCCAAACGTGTTCGTCCTCGTTGACTCCTGTGCCGACCACAACCTGATAGAAGACCTCTCCGGTCTCGATGTGATCCACGCGCTCGAGCGTTCCAGAAACGTCTATCGTGTCGCCTTGACGGGCGACGTTGCGGTAGCAGCCGACCATTGAGACCGCGCGGTCAGGCATTTCTTCATGAGTGAGCGTTGAATGCGCGTCAGACGGAGTGTAGCCTTCGATTGTGTATGTTGCTGGGCGAAACATTGCCTCCTCATCGTCCTTGACGATGCAGCGAAACTTGAGGGGTTTTATGGGCGAGTACCGGCACGCGCCGTATGCCGGGACAGTTTCATCGGTCTTGCGTATCGCGTTGTACATGAAAACTCTGCCACGGTACTTGCCCTTGTACCGCCTGGCAGCGTCCAACCGGTTGCCGCAGACGTACTCCACTGCTCCGTTGTTGACAAGCTTGAGTATCGCCGCTTCGAGTGCCCGGAAGTTCCTGCCCCCATATACTACGAGGTCGATGTCAGACTTCGGCGTGTGCATGTCCAACGCCACTGAGCCGTGGACTCCGAAGTCTTTCAAGCTGATCCCGGAATTTGCCGATAACAACGAGACTAGCTCCAATGTTGTGTCTTTCAGGCTGTCTTTGGCTTCTGATTGGATTAGGCGCTGCAGACATTCACGCGGAACGTACACTTCGTCAATATCGTCGAGTGGAACGCTGAGCACTTCTTTGGCCCGGTATGGGCAGAAATAGACGTAGCTGGGAAAATGCTTTCGGAAGGCCTCGAGAAAATTCTGGTAGTTTTGCGCGGTGTAGAGCTTCTCGGCTCGAACGAGCAGCTTTTTCTTGTATGTCCACGTGTTCTCGAGGTAGTTGACCTTGAACAAGTTTGCGAGCGCCGCTGGAATGTACTTTAGGAACGCAAATACTCTGTCTTTCGGGTGCTCGTATCCGAAAACGTTGAATATGAAGCCTTGCCGGGTTGTGAAGGTGTCTCCGTCCGCTGGTGCCCAGTTGTCCTTTGTCGTCTGCCCGCGCCTCGGGTAGAACTGCTGGCAGGGAAATTATAAAACCCTATCGTGCGCGGCCACAATGCTTAAAGGTTGAGCATGCCAGAGCAGAACCAAAGTGAGACAGGCTTGAACGAAGGTTTACATCCCTATGTAGTTTTTCTTCCGCCGGACCAGAAGGTCAGGGTACTCAGCGCCATCTTCGGTTCGAAGGCTGCGGTGGATGTCCTAAGATTCTCTCTCAAAAACGGCGTCGCAAACAGGATTTACCAGAAGAAGCTCGTGGAAGAACTGGGCTACTCGAACAAGACGGTCATCGGGAATCTGAAGAACCTCACAAAGCTCGGATTGCTGAAAGAGCAGATGGAGAAAAGCGAGCGTGAGGGACGAGTGGTTTGGGTGAAAACATACGAACTTTTGGACGCGGGCAAATGGTTCGCTCTCCTGCTGGCGGATGACAGGGACCTTCCAGAGGCCGAGAAGGCCGAGATTCTCCAGAACCTCTTCCGAACCTACGTGAGATGGGTGAGAGAGGTCTCCTCAAAACTGCACATTGAAAAGAGCGCGTTAGAAAAGGCTTTTTTGGATGAGATGAAATGACCGGACGCGACCTTCGAAAATCGCCTGCCGTCGTAATCGCGGTTGTGGGCGGCAAAAAGTCCGGGAAAACAACGGCTGTTGAAGCGCTTATCAAGGCGCTGGCAAGCAGAGCCTATCGGGTCGCTGCGGTCAAGCACATCTCTGAGCCGCACTTCACAATTGACACTGAGGGAAAGGACACTTGGCGCTACGCGCGATCGGGCGCCTCGACGGTTGTGGCCGTGTCAGCCGGCGAGATAGCCACAATCGAGAGAAGAGGCGAAGACGAGTTGCAGTTGGACGGAATTCTGGAGCGGTGCAGAAGCAGTGACGTGGTAGTCCTTGAGGGCTTCAGAAGGCTTGTCAGCAAGCGGAAAGGCGTCTACAAGATCGTCGCCGTGAAGTCCGCTCAAGAAGCGCTTGAAGCGGTCCGATATTTCAAACCCATACTGGCTTTCACGGGGCGTTTCTCGACGGCTCAACTCGGTCTGGGCAGACCATACGTTGACGTGCTGGAGGAGGCCGAAAAGCTCGTAGACCTAGTTGAGGCGGCCATGGGATGAGAAGCTGCGGGTGGGTTTGCTGGCGATGGGCTATGGGGCTCAGAGACGTTTTTGAGGGGGAGATGGGAGAAAGGAGATTCCCTACAAATTACGGTTAATCCCTGAGCCTTTCCATCCAACGCTTCAGCAAACTCCTCGCAGTTCATCTCCGTTTAAAGCGCTTTGAAAGCCTCAAACCATCGGTTGTAGTGGGAAAGCATGTCCAGCGAGACGCTGGGTTTTCTTTCTTCCAGTGTCTGCCTGAAATCGTCCATCGTTAACAGTCTGGGCTTGGCAGCCTTGTCGTTTGCCTGTCCGGACTCGAAGAATTCGCCTATGAGCTTGAGTTGTGCTGACTGGCAGACGTCCCGGATGTCGCTTCCAGAGAATCCCTCAGACAGCCTTGCAAGCTCGTGAAGGTCGACGTCTTGTGCCAGATGCAGAGTGCTGGTGTAGAGCTTGAACATCATCAATCGCGTGTGATGGTCTGGCAGCGGCACGAGTATTCTCTTCTGGAACCTGCGTATGAAAGCCCAGTCCAAGTCCCACGGCTTGTTGGTGGCTCCGATCACGTACACGTGCAGCATTTTGCCCTTGTCAACTATCCCGTCCATTTCCTTGAGGAACTGGTTTCTGACGCGGACTTCGCCGCCCACCTCGTTGCTGTGTTTGCCCATGAGCGAGTCCAACTCGTCGATGAACACGATGGCAGGCTTGCCTTCCTGAGCGCCCTTCCGAACGGACCCGAACAGCTTCGCGACGTTCTGTTCGGCCTCGCCGAGCCACTTCGACATTACCGAAGCCGCATCGAGAGAGACGAAGTTCGCGTCTATCTCCGTGGCAACCGCGGCGGCCAACAACGTCTTTCCGCAGCCGGGCGGCCCGAAAAGCAGTATGCCTCTCGGCCATCCGAGGGGGAACAGGTCTGGCCTCTGAACTGGGTAGACTATGGCTTCTTTCACTGCCTTCTTCGCCGTGTCGAGTCCGACGACTCCTTCCCATTTCACGTTGGGTTTCTCAGTGAGTATGAGCTCCTCGTACGTTGACTTTCCGCCTTCCGTCGTGCGGGCTTCGCCCTCGTCTTCTCTGGTTTCCGCCCTGGGCATGATCATGGGGATTGCTCCTTGGAGGGCTTTGATGCGCTCTTGGTAGGCTATTGCTCGTTGGATGTAGACCTTGTTGAGGTTGTACTCCGGGTACAGTTGGACTAGCTGAAGCAGGCTTTCGATGGCCTTTTGGTACATGGTTATGGCCATGCCTTTGGCGCCCTGCTTGTCAAGACGCACTGCTTCAAGCGCAAAGTTTGTCGCGGCTTTTTCAAGTTCTTGGGAAGCGCTCATGATTTTTTTTCAATCTCCAGCTCTTAGCTCGACCTTTATTTTTCCTTTAGACCCTAGGCTTTCGAGGGCCTTGGTGATTTGTTCATGTGAGGCTTCCAAATCAGACGAGCAACGTTCCAGGTCGATTTGGCCGTCGCTCTTCCTCACATAGTCTAGTAGGACATCCTCTAACTGGGGGTTTTCAACCTTGAGGGATATTTCCTGAATTTGGGACTTCTTGAAAGAAAAGAGGGCTTGGGATGCGTTGTCTTCTGACGCTTCTTCATGGCGTTCCGTTCTTTCTGAGCAGTTTGCGGTGAGAGCCACCATTTCGGTGAGGGTTGCCTGTTCGGTCTTGAGCGTCTTCAGAGAAGTGGGCGGCTCAGGGAGCGTTTCTGAAAGTTTCCTCTCGAGGAAGCCTGAGACCTCGTCCAGCACTTCTTGGCCGCCTTCAGTTTTCTTTCCGACTGGGATTATCGACTCGTCAGTCGTTATTCTCGTCGAGTACAAGGTTTCGCTTATGACGTCGTTGACCTTGCCCAGCTCGGATGAGACGTCGGGAAGGATTTCGAAGAGTTCTTGGGAGACGTTCTGGAGAAGACGCAGCGCGGGCTTGAGGTCCACGACTATTTCGCTGAGTTCCCTGATCGTTTCGAGACGCAGAATGACGCGTTCGATGGCCAGCTCGACGTTTTGGAGAAACATTACGAGTTTTCGAACTTCAGAGATTTCGTTCGCGCATATGGCGGCTCTTTCCCTGTTCTTGTTTTTGAGCGCGCCGATGCATGTTTGGAAGAGGACTTTGTCTCTTTCCTTAAGCCGGTAGGCTGCCTGTCCTATCTTGCCCTGCTGCATCCTGAGCGTCTGTATTGACCTGTAAACTGTTTCGCGAAAGGGTGGAGGGTTTGACCGCATCAGTCCTTTCGTGGTTTCCCCCTCCGCCTGCTGTTCCCTTGCCTTGTTCCAGCCTACGCGCCGGTTCGGCCGATTTCTTTCACGTAGACAACAACTGGTGGTTCAGGAAGCACGGAAGCCGGGGCAGGTGTTTTTTGCCCGTCTGTGGCCTTGGCCTTGCCTTCGAGCGATTTTGCGCTGTCGCCCAGCATTATGTTGGCAAGTTTGCTCTTCGTCAGTTCTAGGTCGTTCTTCTCCGTGATGACTCTTTTGATGTTGTCCTGGATCATTTGGAACGCGGTTTCGTAGTATTTGTTGTCGATTCTTCCTATTTCATGCTCTATTTCGAGATGTACTAGTGCGTAGTTCAGAGAAGTTGATTCTTCGCTGCATCGTGCTATTTCCTTGTCCACTTCGATGCTGAGGGCTTGTGCTTCGCTGCGCAGCTGGGTCAGTGCTCCTTCGAAGCTGGTGTGCAGGTCGGTGTAGCATTCTTTTGAGATTTTCTTTTTGTCGGTCAGGTCTCTGAGGGCTTGGTCTTTGCGCCAGATTAGGGGGATTTGGTCGCAGAGAACACCTGCCTCGACTTTTATTCTTGAAACCAGTATGATGTCGCCGCCGTCAGTTTTCAGGCGTTCGGCGGTTTGCTTGAGGAATCTTCCATCGCCCTGCTCTATGAAGGCGGCGTCTATTCTTCCGCTTGGAGTTACCGCGAAAGATGCTATTTTTCCTATTGTGCGTCCGTATTGGTCTTTGACTTGTTTTCCGACGGAAAGAAAAAGATCGGGGGTTTGTGACATGTTCCTTGGCTCCTATGTTTATGAGGTTTCGGTCGTGGATTTCTCGCCCACGGCGGCTGTTGGAAGTCCTGGCATGCCTGGTGGAAGCTCCGGGAACTTTTCTTTGATTCTTTGCTCTGCGACTGTTGCTGCCTCGTTGAGAATCTTTGATGCGTCCTCGTTTACCGAGTCGAAGTTGAGTGTCATTCCTGAGCCTTGTCCTGCTTCGATCATGATGCCGCTGAGTAGGTTGCCTATTTCGCCTAGTTCGTTTTCTGCCTCTGGGAACACGCTCACGAGTCCGGCTCTTACGGATCTCAGGACGCCGACTGCGGGTCCTAGGGTGGACACTACGTCTCCTAGTTCTGATACTGTGCGTAATCTTAACACTATTTGCTCTAGTGCGAGTCTCGCGTTTATGATGAGCCTTTCCATCTTGCGGATTTCTGCCAGTTCGTTGGCGAAGACGTTTGCTCTTGAGGTGTCGTGTTTGGTGTAGGCGTCAACTATTCTTGCGAATATTGTCTTGTCGCGTTGGCCGAATCGGTCTGTGGCTTGGTCTAGCTTCTGGACTTGGAGTTCGATGCGTCTGACGGCGAAGTCGAGTCGTGGCTTCAGTGGGCCTGGTGGTCTGACTGCCTCCTTGAGCTTGTTGGTGAAGGGCTGCTCTTCTCTTCTTGTTTCCCATTTCCTGCTGAATCTTTCTGACAAGTTAGTTACCTCCTAGCAATAGAGGTCACTTGGAGCAATCTTATACATTGTTAACATGGCGAGAATATGCGGAGATACATGCAGAGATATATGTGCGGGGCGGCGGGTTTTTGGGCTTTAATTTTATGACTAAAAGGTCTCATGGCGTGTTTCCGGGTAATAGACACAAAAGTGTAAGTTAGACTAAAAAGAAGGCTGAATCTAGATGCTATCCAAAAGGGTGACTATGTTGAGTGAAAGGTACAAGATTTTCGGGTTAGTCGCGATCTTGGGATTCCTGGCGGGAGTTATCGCCCAGTTGACTGCTGACTACGTGATTCCATGGCTCCTAGTGATACTGCCAGAGCTAGTTCAGATCAGGTTCATGGTCTCAGGCTTCGCAGGCGCCTGTCTCACACTCGTCCTCGTAAGCGTATGGGCCTACATAAGCGGATCGACGGAACGCTAACAACTCTCTCCCCCTCTCCTTTCTTTGTCAGAAAAGCAGTCTCCCATAACTTGGGGTCTGATGAGACACGTTTTACAGGTTTTCCGCGCCAATACGGAATACCCCCCTCTAGATTTTCAATGTGCCTCTATGGAGCATGTTCTTTGCTGACCCGTGTGCCTGCCCGGGAGGATCGTTTGTGGAACATGTGTTTTTGGACTCAGTAGCGGAAAAAGCGATCATCCGCACAGCGTCCGCGTACCTCGATTTCCTCATCGTCCAAAACAAGATTAGGCTACTGACGATTTCAACATTGCGGTAAGCAGACGAAGACAACTCCCAAAGTCCCAACGCTCAATAGGCCTTTCGAAACTCGATGTAGCAAGTGAAGAATAAGCCACTTTTTAATGTAAGCCTTTTGAAAGTGTGGAGATTTCTCCGGAAAACTCGCTTTTGACTCGACATTTTAGACATCTCCGATATACCATAAACAACGAGATACTAATAAGCGACATGTCGAAAGTGTAGAACAGAAAAGCGCTGGAATAAGCGAGTCAAACTGGCTCAGAAGACTATCAACTATCATGTGCCAATTGTAATCAGAAAAAACGATATGAAAATGGGGAAGGAGTTAAACTTTAGTTAAACTCTGAATAAGAAATTCCAGAGTTTTTCCCTTCTTCATAACATTTGGGGCATACAAATTCTTTGAAGAGAATATGTTTCTTTCTCCAATGTCCATCTTTTCTACAAGTAGTGTGTCCACATTTTGAACATCTAAATCCTTCCATAATTTCTATTGAACCACCCTCATGGAATAATTTCCCACATGTATTACAGAGGCAACTTTCCCGAATTTTTTGATTGTCTATTCGCAATATTTCACCATTAATCTTCTGTACTATCGTCATAGTATAAGAGGTTTGCATTAATTTGAAATCAAGTTTGATTATTGGTAAATAGACTAAGTGTAGACTATTAATTCGAATGTTCCTCTCGCTTATTTCACAAAATTTTGTGTATCTTCTGCTATTTCCACGAGCACTATAGGAAACTGGTTTGGAATGCAATGCCTTGACCTTTCTCAGAGCATCTTCTCTTGGATTAATCACTTCATGTGATACTATCTTTCCGTCAGAATCTTCATGTGGCTTTTCGAACAAAATTTCATTAAAGTTTAGAAAGTCAGCAATCTCAGGTTTCCAGAGATTAAGTAACATTTTTCCATGATTGACAAACTCATGGTGAATTTGACCTATAGAAGTTTTAAACGTTTGGTCAACACCATAATCTATTTCATAATATGAATGATAGCAGATACTTCTCTTAACGTTGTTTACTAACTCTCTTGGAGATTTAGGTACTGAACTTGTAATTGAATCCAAATATCTTCCTAGTCCATCAATAGTTGAGTCAAATGAAGAAACTGGAAATGTCCAAATAGTTACTTTCTCTTCTATATGACTTTTCTCAACTTCTTTCTTCCTATTTTCTTCACTATCCGCCTTTAAATGGTCTAAAAAGATATTCTCAACCATATTTGCACCATATTTTGAACCGAATATTTGAATTGCAGTATGTAAACTACTGAGGTCATGCCTGAAACTTCTATGAAAACCACCCGCTACTGCCGAAGGTTCATCTATCCATGAATGAATGTCATCACCGCGAACACCATATCTCTTTTCTGAATGGATACAATGTTCTTCATGTTCAGGCATTTTGTCGCCTCAGTCTGTTGCACTCACACATAGCTTTTGAAACTTTCTACGTTGGTGGAACAAGAGAAGCATATCGCACGACTTTTTCATGCCAGAGTATGCACTACATCTCAAAAAAAAGCCAAAGCTATGGCGCGCTGGTCTATCAACTCTTATAAGAACCGTTACATGCTATTCTTTTAGCCCTACAGCGAAACGTTTAGAACGTCAAATTCCATAAACCCTCAAAAGGTGGGCGTTTAAAACTGCTTTTCCATATATGAGGACATGGAACGATATCCATGGTTGTTCAAAAAGAAACCCAATAGGGCCGAGAGGAAGAAAGTCAGAAAGAAACACTGACCTATTTGCGCGCGCTTACCAATGAAGGTTATTATGTAAAGCTTTTTATAGATACCTTAAATTAGGGTAGTTGCCGATGCGTTATGCCCGGTTTTCTTGTCAATGCAAAGGGATTGTCAAAACGCTATGGAAAAGTAGTCGCTGTTAACGGGCTAGATTTGCAGGTTAAGGAAGGCTCAATCATGGGTTTGATTGGACCAAACGGTTCCGGCAAGACAACCACTATAAAAATCATTCTGGGGTTGCTAAAACCGGACAGCGGCGAGGCGGAAGTTTTCGGTCAGCGCCCATGGGACAACCCAAACATTAGAACGCTCATAGGCGTGGTTCACGAGAAAGCCTATTTTCCGGCTCACCAGAAAACCTTAGATTACCTGCAACGGGTCTGCAGGATTTTCGGTGTCTCCGAGGAGAGAGCTATGCAAGTCTTGACGCTAGTCAACTTGGAAGAAGCCTATGACCGACCTATCAGGGCTCTGTCGGCTGGCATGCTGCAGAAGTTCGCCATCGCCCATGCGTTGGTGCATAGGCCGCAACTTGTTGTCGCAGATGAGATGACGGCGAACCTTGACCCACAGGCCCGAAGCAACCTGTTGGATTTGGTAGCAGAGCTTCACAAGAGCGAAAACGTCACTTTCCTACTCTCCTCGCACATTCTTCCCGAGCTCAGTCGCGTTTGCGATTCGGTGGCAATAATCAGCCTCGGAAAGGTTTTAGCCTCAGGAAACCTTGTTGAACTCTACGACAAGTTTACGGCGCGGGTTCTGAGAATCTCCACGGATAAACCCGAGGCATTAGCGCAAGCGGTTAAGAAGTTTCTGTACGTTCAGGCGGTGGACGCGGATTCGCGGGGAATCACCGTGAAGGTTGCCGAGGGCGCGGAAGAGAAGCTTTACGTGGATGTGCCCACGATTGCGAAGGAGATTGAGGCCAAGATTCTGGGCATAGAATCTGGTAGCGCTTCGCTGGAGGAGCTTTACAGGCTGGTCGTAACGAAGGGCGGAGGAACTTAACATGGATGATGAGAAGTCTAAGGGCAGGCCATTCTTGGAAATCTTTGCTTCTTCGCTTCAGGAGGATTATCGTTTTCCGCTGCTGGAGCTCTTTGCATTCCTGTATGCGTTGGGCACGTTTGTTTTCGCTAACTTGAACGTAAGCTTCATGGGAACCGGGATTTCAGAGGAGCTTTTGGTCTACGGACTTGTGAGTTCGTCAATAAGCCTCCCGGTTTTAATATTCATGATTCTGATTTTCAAAAATATAGCGTATGGGCTAGGAAGCGACCTGGAAAAAGGCACGATTCAGACCATCTTTTCTTATCCCTTGAAGCGCTCTGCCATCCTCACTGCCAAGCTTCTCTCAGCCGTCGGCATCGCGCTATTGGTTCTTTTCGGGATTCAGGTGTTCGCTTTACTGGTCTTGGCTCCGGCGATGATTCTGCCATACATGCCGACGGTAATCGCTACTTATCTGGCTAGCTTGAGCTATCCGTTATTGCTGGCGTCCATAATCTTGTTCGTTACGCTTCTGGTACGCAAGGGAGGCATAGCCATCGTGCTCGGCATCGTAATGTTTTTCGCGAGCAGCATTTTCCAGAGCATCGCCCTCTTCATTGCGCTCGTCAATCGTTCTCCGCTGCTGTTGCAGATACTATCCGTCATCAACCCCTCAGTGGCTTTGCAATACCACTACTACAACCTCTCATCAATCATTGGAGACGGCGGAACTATCTGGGCACCCGCATTCACGGAAGTTTTAGCTTACGTCGGCGCCGGATATCTTCTGGTGCTTGCTGTTTTGTTTATGTCTTATTACTTCTTCAGTCGGAGGTTGAGCCTGTGAAGCGGTGGATTGGCCTTCTAGGCAGAATCGGCACAGTCCTCACCGTCGTCGGATTAGCCATGGTCCTCGTCTATTTTATACCTCCAATAACCTCTGGATATTCCTCCACGATCTCTCAGTACTTGGAACCTGAAACTTTCGCCACGCAGACGTCGCAAGTATACAATCCACAGTCAGGTGTCCGCCTCGAACTCGACACGAACGGCACTTTAGACATGTACGCCTTCGAGATAAGCTCCTCTTCCATTTACGAGTGGCTAGGCACATACGCTCCAAGAAATTGGACCGCTCTGTCGACTTTTCAGACGTTCAAAGACCAGCACACAGACCTTCTCATAATGCAGCAGCAGACCCCCGTGGGAAACTCAGTTGTGGAGTACGTACCGGCGAAAGTGGAGAACGTGACGTTCATCTTTGTTAACCCAAGCCCAACAGACAGTGTGAATCTCTCTTTGAAACTTCAAGGAATCCAGGTAAAAGCCTCGCAAGGACGCTTGTCAATAGCGATGGAAGTCACCATCCCTCTTGGAGTGATATTGGCGATTCCTTGGTTGCTTTCTTACACCAAGGAAAGGAGAAAGCAGCGGTTCCTCAAAACATAGCGCAAGATGCTCTCGTAAATTGCCAAGCAACTCAGAACTTTCGGTTTTAGCTGTTCTAGGAAGCCCATTTCCTTAAATATACATTATCTCAATGCTGAAATGTACGTCTTATTCTGTAAAATGCACATTTCAGAGCTCTGGTATTCTCTGGATGCGTTAATCCCCTTTCCCTCGGTGGGAAAGGGAGTGGCTGCCTTCGGCAGCCGGGGGACAAAGTGTTCTTTTGTAAGTCTCAACGTCGCAGTGCGGCTATTTTCAGCGGTGAGCCGTGCCTCCGCCAGGTCGCACCAGTAGCTGTGCTTACCCTTCCCTGTACCCCAGCGCAGCGCTAGTTAAACACGTCTTAGAAAAAGATAAAACTTTACCCCAACACGCTTTGATTTTTGGTACAGCCATAACTTTTCCGCAAAATCGAAACTGGCTTGAAAAGACTGATAGAGAATAATCCTAGCCATTACTGGGGAATGGAATATCTTATTGGTCTGACATAATTATATGCGAGTAGGTGGAAAAATGAAGTGGGTAACAAGACAATATGTGCATGTTGACAGAACCGCATGTCCGTGGCTGATTAAGAGATTCGTTGACCCCAAGGCGGAATTCGTCTTCGTTCCAGTGGAGAATATTGAGGCGATCGTGAAGAAAGAAAAAGCAATACCCTACGACGCACCTAATGTCGAGCTAGGACATCATGGCGAGAAATGCAGTTTCGATTCCATAGTTGAAAAATACAAAATAAACGACCCAGCGGTTTTGGAACTTGCCAAAATCGTTCGAGCCGCAGACACGGACAAAATGGAGACTGTTCCCGAAGCAGCGGGGCTGGAAGCAATCATGACCGGAATTGGCATAGTAGCCAAGGACGACCATGAAGCCGTAGAAAAAGCTAGACCAGTTTACGATGCTCTTTACACCAACTGCAAATTGAAACTTGTCCATGACAAGCACAAAGCAGAAATCGAAGAGATGGACAGGAAACAGCGAAGAGAATTCCTAAAGAAGAAGTTAATGGAATAAGTTCCATATCTTTCTTGGCGCACGCTATTGTTCTAAACCATAGAATAATACGGTTGCAATTCGCTTTTTCGTTTTAGAGGGCATCAGATGCTTGGTTGGAAATTGCAGAAGATTCTGGCTCTTGTATCCGTCGGCGGCGGCCTTTTGTTGACGTCCATTTCTGGCCTTTACGCCGTGAAGCCGTTCGTCGTGGATGCGGAAATGGTTTACTTTGGATTTCCGTTAGCTTGGTTCGAAGCGGCCAGAGGCGGGCTCTTCGCCATAGGGCCGTGGCACTACTATTTTCTCTGGCGTGGTTTCATCGTCGATTTCCTGTTGTACGGCTCGCTCATTGCAGTAGCAACGCACATTTACTTCACGTTTCTGCTGAAGAAGTAACGCTCGAATCGGCGGGAGTCTGGCGAGACCCAAACGACTATAGCTCAAACGCCGTCAATGCAGAAGACAAGTCTGAAATCTCCTATGGTCTGGGTGCTGGCTTTTCTGTTTCTCGGAAGCTTTAAGAACGCAATCATGCTGCAATTCTCTAACGTACCAACGACCTGAAGGGATCTGTTTTTGAGAGCTGGCATCGTGACGAGAAACAAAGACGCCTACAGCTCAGCACGGCTGCGCCAGGCTCTTGCCAAACGCGGCATAGAACACACGTGCTTCAGCTTCCCGCAGCTCATCGCAAGAGTCGCCTACAAACCATGCTTCACGCTCGAACGCACAGACTTGACGGAAAGACTAGGCACGCTGCTCATCCGCCCCGTGGGCCGAGGCTCGTTGGAGGAACTGGTGTTCCGCATGGACATGCTCTACAGGCTCCAGCGGCTCGGCACGTGCATCGTCAACCCGCCCGAAGCGATTGAGCACTGCGTCGACAAGTACGACATCCTCACTATCCTCGAGGAAAACGGCATACCGGTCCCGCGGACCGTGGTCACCGAAAACGTCAGAGAAGCCCTCGACGCCTTCGAGGAACTCGGCGGCGACATCGTGGTCAAACCCCTTTTCGGCTCGAGAGGAGTCGGCGCCACAAGAGTCAACGACGCCGAAGTCGCGTCAACCATCTTCAAGGCAATAGCCTTCCAGCACGGCGTAGTATACATTCAAGAATTCGTGCAGCACGGCTGCTCCGACATCCGCGCCTTCGTCGTGGGCAACCGCGCCGTTGCGGCGATGAGCCGCGTTGCAGGCGACTGGAAAACCAACTGCAGCCAAGGAGCCCGGCCGGAACCGCTGAAGCTCGGAAAATCGGCTGAAGACTTGGCAGTAAGGTCCGCCGCGTCTGTCGAGTGCAAAGTCGCCGGCGTCGACATCCTCGAAAGCCCGTCGGGCACCTTCGTGGTGGACGTCAACAGTCAGCCCGGCTGGAAAGGCCTACAGTCGGTCTCGCACGTCGACATCGCCGACGAGATCGTGGAGTACGTTGTGAACGAGGCGAGGAAGTGAAACCCCATGCGTGAGGTCAGCATCAAGCAGATAGACATCGACTCTGGCAAGTCCGAGGTCAAAACTGACACAGTAGCAGAGGAGAGGCCTATCGCTCTGTACGTGAACCTGCGCCACCACGTCACGCTGCTCTGCTCGCCGACTGAACTGAAAGAACTCGCCGTCGGACACGTCCTTTCCGAAGGCGTAGCCAAATCAGTTGACGAGATCGAAGACGTGAGGGTTTCACTGGAAGAAGGAGCCTGCTACGTGAAGCTAGTGAAGGGAACGCCCACTGAAGACGAGACTCCGAAGCCCAAATCATCTCGAGTCTCCGACCGCGCCAAGCAGAAAACCGTGCGCATCAGAAAGGTGGAATCGAACATGCGCGTCAAAGCCAAAACGCTCTACGAATGCGTCCAGTGGCTCAACACTGAGGCAAAGGTTTTCCGGAAAACAGGGGGAACTCATGCTGCAGCGCTGTTCACGGAGGACGGAGCCATGGTGGCGTTCTTCGAGGACGTGGGAAGACACAACGCCGTGGACAAGGTGATAGGCAAGGCCGCGCTGAACAAGATCAGACTTGGCCGTTGTTTCCTAGTGCTAAGTGGGAGACTGACCGGCGAAATCGTGTTCAAAGCGATGCAGACAGGTTTGCCTCTGGCCGGCTCCTTGGCCGCTGCGACTGACTGGGGCATAGCCGTCGCCGATGAGGCTGGAATAACGCTGGCAGGATTCGTAAGAAAAGGGAGAATGAACATCTACACTCATCCGGAAAGAATTAGATAGCATCGCTGCTCTGCTTGTTACGTGCAGGAGAAAAACGAAGGGTGTAGGGTTCTACAGATAGACATTAAGCAGTTTTCTCTTTAGCAGCACGAATATTACGATCGCAGTGATGACGAACTCTGGAATCAGATATGTTCCATTGTAGATTGCTGAAGCATAAAAGCCATTGATTGAAAATGATTCAAAGAAGATCACTCCCGAAACGAAAGAGCTCACGAATCTCCCCGCGATGCCGACTGCAGCTCCGACCAGTGGAATCTTCTTGAACGCTCCCGCCAATCCTAAGGCAGCGAAAGCAATTGGATAGTCAAGCATACCCTGCAATGGATTTATCACATAGCTTCCCGGAAGAAAGGCGTGAATCAGACCGTAGATGAAGCCGGCGAATATCCCATATTTCAATCCTCTCCGAAGTGAAAACCATATTAGCGGCACTAGTCCAGCAATTGTGACTGCTCCTCCCTGAGGCATTTCATAGATCGGTGGCAGGACATCCTTCAGCACTATTGTCAAAGAAATGAAAACCGTTGCTTCAGCCAGAACCCTGACTTTTAATGCGCTTACACTCTGTTCTGTCATTTTCTTTTTCCCTCCGCCAGTATTGTCTGGTTCAGGTTCAAAGGGTCGACGGTGTTCAACCGTCCTCTCAGCCGGGTCACTTTCCCAGCTCCCCCAAACCATCGGAGGGTAATCGTTATCTATTGGTATATTTACTTTTCCTAGTCATAGCGTTCATAATATTCATGGTAATAAAGAGAAATGGCTGATCTGGCATGAGCAAGCTGCCCAGAGAGTTCAAGGTTCTCGACGTCGAGAAGAAATGGCAGACCCGCTGGGAACAGATGGGAGCATACCGTTTTGACTGGGACGATCAGGCTCGTCCGGTCTTCACGGTTGACACGCCGCCGCCGTACCCGTCGGGCGAGTTTCACGTGGGACTCATCCTCAACTGGACCTACTTCGACATGCTCGCCCGGTACAAGCGGATGAGAGGCTACAACGTTCTCTTCCCTCAGGGATGGGACTGTCACGGCCTGCCGGTAGAAGTCGAAGTGGAGAAGAAGCACAAGATAAAGAAAACCGACATCCCGCCAGACAAGTTCAGAAAACTCTGCGAGGAACTCGTAGACAAGTACATAGGCGTAATGAAAGAAGCCACCACCCGCCTCGGCTACTCGATGGACTGGACAACAGAATACAAGACGATGAACCCAGACTACTGGCGACGCACCCAGCTCTCCTTCGTCATTCTCTACGAGAAAGGCTTCATCTACCGCGGCACACACCCCGTGAACTGGTGCCCCCGATGCGAAACCGCCATAGCCGACGCCGAAGTCGAACACGACACAAGAAAAGCAAAACTGCACTACATCAGGTTCAACCTTGAAAAAGGCGGCTTCCTAACGATAGCCACAACGCGGCCCGAACTCACGGGAGCATGCGTGGCCGTCGCCGTGAATCCCCAAGACGAACGCTACGCGAAACACATCGGCGAAAGCATTCACGTGCCAGAAACCGACAGAAAAGTCAAGATAATCGGCGACGAACTGGTCGACCCCAAGTTCGGAACAGGCGCCATGATGATATGCACGTACGGCGACAAAGCCGACGTCAAAAACGTCTCCAAACACCACCTGCCCGTGATCCAGCTCATCGACGAGAAAGGCAGAATGACCAGAGAAGCCGGCAAGTACGCCGGGTTCACAGTCGACGAGGCAAAGAAAGCCGCGGTTGAGAACCTAAAAGAGGAAAGTTTCTACGAAAAGATGGAGAAGATCGACCAAGAAGTAAGCCTCTGCTGGAGATGCAAGACGCCGATAGAAATCCTCGAGCGGGAACAGTGGTTCATGAAGACGCGGACGCTCACGGATGATGTTGAGAAGAACGCACTGGAGATCACGTGGTACCCTGACTACATGAAGCACAGGCTGATCGACTGGGCAAAATCGCTTGACTGGGACTGGGTGATATCCCGCCAAAGAGTCTTCGCTACGCCAATACCAATATGGTACTGCAAGAAATGTGGCGAAACAATACTCGCCAAACCCGAGTGGCTGCCAATCGACCCCCGCGTCGAAACACCCAAAAACCTCAGCTGCCCCAACTGCCAGTCACGAGACCTCAAGCCTGAAATGGACGTCCTGGACACGTGGATGGACTCTTCGATCACCTGCGCCGTCCACGCCGGCTGGCCCGACAGAAAGGACTGGCACAGAATGTTTCCGGCCGACGTGCACCCGTCCGGAGTGGACATCATCAGGACGTGGGCCTACTACCTCATGGTCAAGCACTTGGCCCTGTTCAACGAAAAGCCGTACAAGAGCTGCCTCATCAACGGCATGGTTCTAGGCTCGGACGGGCGGGAAATGCACAAGTCACTCGGTAACTACGTCTCTTCAGAGGACGTACTCTCAAAGTACGGCGCAGACGCCACCAGGCAGTGGGCCGCCGGGGGCGGCGCTACCGGGTCTGACATACCGTTCCGCTGGCCCGACGTTGAGTACGGGTGGCGCTTCCTGATCAAACTGTGGAACGCCTCCAGCTTCGTCGGCAACATGCTCAAAGACTACACGCATTCAAGCACCAGCAAGCCCGACCTGCAGCTCCTCGACAAGTGGATTCTGAGCAAGGCTGAGAGGCTCACGCAGAAAGTCACAGAAGCTTTCGAGAAATGCCAGTTCAACGTGGCGCTCGACGAAACCCGCAACTTCGCTTGGCACGTCTTCTGCGACTGCTACATAGAGGCAGTGAAGGACAGGCTCTACAAGCCCGAAGCCTACGGGGAAAGCAGGAAGAAAGCCGCGCAAAACACGCTCCACACGGTCCTCAGGCGGCTGTTGCAGCTTCTCGCGCCAGTAGCGCCACACGTTACCGAGGAAATCTATCAGGCCATGTACGCGGAAACCGAAGGCCACAAGAGCCTCCACGTGTCAGCTTGGCAGACAATCAGCCCTAACCTGGTGGATGAGGAGGCCGAGAGACGAGGTGACATGGTGATGGCTACGATAACGGAGATCCGCCGCGAAAAGGCCGAGAAGCACCTGCCGCTGAACGCGCCGATCAAACTGCTGAGAATTCACTCTGAGGACGCGCAGACGGCGGACGCGATGGAGGAGGGAAAGATGGACATAGCGGGAACGTGCAAGGTCGCCATGACCGAAATCTCCGTGGGAAAAACCGGGGGCAGGGAAGTCAAGCCCTACAATGTCTGGTTTGAAGCAGAATACTAGTGAACTTGCGTGAGGGCGAGTCTGAAGTGAAAACGGTTGGAATAATAGGCTGCGGGGCAATCGGAACCCTCATTGCCCAGGCGGCCGACAACGGAACAGTCAAATGTGATCGGCTAGTTCTATACGACTACAACGCAGAAAAGGCGGAAAAGCTCAGAGACTCAATCCACGTGAAAGCAAAAACCGTCAGAAACATCGACGAACTGATCGACGCCAAACCCACGGTGGTCGTGGAAGCAGCGTCCCAGCAGGCCGCAAAAGAGTTCACATCAAAGACCACGGCCAAAAACATTGACCTGATAATCATGAGCGTTGGCGCCCTCCTCGACGTGGACACGGTCAGTCCAAAGATTCACGTCCCTTCCGGCGCAATAGGCGGACTGGACGCGATCTCGGCCGCGGCGCTTGCTGGAATAGATGAAGTCGTGCTGACCACGAGAAAGGCTCTGCAGGTGCCGGGCGTTTCCAACGAGCGGGAGAAGCTGGTTTTCGAGGGAAAAGCACGTGAAGCAGTCAGACTGTTCCCGAGAGAGATGAACGTCGCTGCGGCATTGGAACTGGCTGCTGGGCCGGACAAGGTAAAAGTGCGTGTGATCTCCGACCCAAAGGCAAGCCGAAACACGCATGAAGTGAAGGTCACTTGGAAGTTCGGCAACATGCACTTCGTCCTCGAGAACGTTCCGCATCCTGATAACCCAAAGACAAGCGCTCTTGCAGCCTACTCCGCCATAAGACTCCTCAAGCAGTTGCTCGAAGACGGTTGGGAAGGCTAAGGTCTTCTTCCCAGCCCCACGTCCACCCAGATTTTCTCGCCGATCTTCCGGTAGCCTATCTTCTCGTACGCCCTCACCGCGGGATGATTGTCTGCTCTGACAAAGAGGACGGCCTTTTCAGCCGACTTCAACGCTTCTTCCGTGATTGCAGACGTGGCCAAAGTGGCGTATCCTCTGTTTCGCCAGCCGGGGTGCGTGTAGACTCCTCCGATCATCCAGAGTTCCGGCATCTGGATAAATGACGCAGCATAGGAGACCAAGCTGCCGTCAACGAAGACGCCGCAGAGAGGCATGTGGCCAATCATGCTTTCATACTGCTGGAGTGCCCCCGTCGGCCGATCCTCCCGCTCCGAAAGAAGGGAAGCAAGCTCACGAGCGTCGCTCACTTCCAGTCTCCTGACGAGTCTCGAGTGGAAAAACTTTGCGTGTCCTCTTTCCACGACCATCCAGCTCTCAACATAATGCTCCGCCTCTGGATATCTACGTCTTGCAGCAGGCAAGATGCTTGGTGACGTGTGTAGAATGAACTTGTCCCGCGGCGCGTGTTCGATCAACTTGTCAGCCGCGTCTTCCTCACACTCGAGGACAACGCTCAAGACTTCAGTGCCGTGGTAAATCAGCAAATATCCTTTCAGCGCGTTGTCCTCGAACGCCGCGAACATGTCGGTGTGCGCAGGGTCGTACTTGAGGTCGTAGTAGGCAAAGGCGTGCCTGAGCTTGTCTTTTCCAAGAAGCTCGACCACAAAGTGTCTGCTGCTTCCAGTGATTTCTTCAACGGTGAACATGCGTCCTCAAGCCACACTTCTGACCGCTTTCATCAGCCTGTCGACTTCTTCCTCAGTGTTGTAGAAGTGCGGCGACACTCTCACTCCGTTTGACCGTGCAGAGACCACTATCCCCCTCTTGTCCAGTTTGTCAACCAGCGTCTGAGGCTTGCGAAACTTGAAGTTGACTATGCCAGACCTGCAATCCTTCTCCAGCGGAGTCTGAAGTTTGAGACCCGCATTCTCCAGCGCATTGATCAAGCGGCCTGTCAGCCTCATTATGCGGCCTTCTATCTTGGCAAGGCCGACTCCGAGGAGCATTTTCATGGCCTCCGCCGCCGCCCTGTAGCACACTAGGGCCGGCGATCCCACCTCGAAACGGCATGCCGTCTTCGAAAGCGGCATGCTTCTGATGTCCCAAACATCATCCGTCTCAAAGACGCTTGGCTCAACGCTCGCCCAGCCCACAAACGGCGGCTCCAGCTTCTCAATAAGCTCATCCTTGACGTATAGATAGCCGGCGCCGTGCATGCTCAGGAGCCACTTGTAGCAGCCTGCAGTCAAGAAGTCAACGTCGTCCCTCTTGACGTCAATCGGCATTGTTCCGGCTGACTGGATCGCGTCGACTATCAAGCATGCGCCGTGCTCGTGGGCGATTTCGCTTATGACGCGCAGGTTGTTCCGAAAGCCGATGGCATACTCAACGTGGCTGATTACGACGGCGGCCGTCTTGTCGTCAACCGCCTTCTCCATGTCATCCAGCAGTATTCTCCCGTCGCGGTTCTTCACGTAGTGCACTTTGACGCCGGCGTTTTTGCGCAGAAAAGGGTAGACTACGGAAGCATATTCCAGATCGGTCGTGACGACCTTCGAGCCGCGAGGGCAGCGGACAGCGTTGGCCGCGATGTTCAAGCCTGTTGATGTGTTGCCGACAGTCGCAATCTCCGCTGGTTCGGCGCCAATGAGCCTCGCGAAGAACGGTTTCCCGAAGTCCTCATGCTGAAAGGAGGCAATCACGGAAGTGGACGTTTCATCAGCGTATCCGCGTATCGCGTCGGCGACCGGTTTCGGAATCGGTGACACGGAAGCGTGGTTCAAGAAGGTCTTGGTCTTCGTTATCGCAAATTGTTGGCGCAGTTTCTCAATTTCGTCCATGTGATCGTTCTCCTCAACTGCCTAGTTTACTTGGTTCGAACCGATATTAAAGCCTCAAGGTTAGCTACTACTTCGCATTAGACAGTCATGCTTGCATATCGTCCGTTGGCGTTATTGGACGCCTGAGATGCTGAAGCCGCCAAAACACGACCAGTGTCTCCTCAGCAGAGTCTTCAGTTCATCGATCGTCTTCTCGACGGCTCTTCGGCAGCCCGGATGTTCCCTCGGAGCGTGAGGATCGGCAACCTCGACTTTCTCCATGCCGATTGCGCCTGCTACGAGAGCCAGCCAGCAACGTGGCAGGACCTCAGGGTTGTATCCGCTTCCCGGGATCAGAACAAGCTTTCCGCCGCAGGTTCTGTCGGCGGTTTCCTTGATCGTGCGAGCAAGCCGAAGATACCCTTGCACTGTCAGGGCGAGGTTGCCGAGCATGTCGGCGAAGTGCGAGTCGCTTCCGCCGTTGGCGATTATGACTTGCGGCTTGAACTCCCCGGCGAGCGGCACGAACGTCTCTTCTAGGGCGTAGAGATAGGTGTCGTCGCCCGTTCCCGGCGGCAGCGGAACATTGACGTTGTAGCCCTCGCCTGACCCTTCGCCGATCTGCCAAGTGAAGCCGGTTCCCGGGTATATTGTGCGTGGGTCTTGATGCAGAGAGACGTAAAGCACCGTGTCGTCGCCGTAGTATATGCTGCTGGTGCCGTTTCCAAAGTGAACATCATAGTCCAATATCAGAAACCGGCTGAGACCGTGTGTGCTGCGCAGATACTCGGTCAGCACTGCCACGTCATTGAAGAGGCAGAATCCTCCGCCATACCGTCTTCCAGCGTGATGATGCCCGCCGCCGACTGACACCGCCCGTTTCACGTCTGTACAGAACAGTGCCTTGCCGCATTCGATTGCGCCGCCGACGATCAGCAACGCTGCCTCAAGAATTTCAGGCGTGACGGGCGTCTCGACGTCATATCGTCTTCGCTCCTTGGCAAGGCGGAAGATGAGGTCCACGTAGCCCTCGTCATGAACCCTCATCAGATCCTCCTTCGAGGGAAGCACTGGCCTCAGAGGAACCAGAGCCGGACTGTCAAGCAAGCCTTGCTCTCGGAAGAGTTGCATGGCGTTCGCGAATCTGTCGCCTCTGAACGGGTGACCTTCGCCTAGGTCGTACTGCTTGAGTTTTTCGTGGAAGCTCAATGCCCACTTGTCCATGTCTGCATCCTTCGGACGACTGCGCGTTGTTGGACAGAGTTGCCGCGGCTTATTGAATGTTGTCGGAAAAGAAAAATAGGGAGGGGCGAACCCGCGCCGCTAGGCTTCCTGCTTTCCCTCGCTCTCGGTCCGTTCGTTGCTTGGGGGTTGGCATTCGCTGCATCGGAGAGGCTCCACGACGATCTCGTCTGTCGATTTGCTTTCTTCGGCCTCGCCGTGAATGATCGAGGACTGTTCCATGGGTTGTGTGTCTGTTTGTGGGGGCTCGCTTTGTTGGACTGGTTCCTCGGTTGGAGTGGGCGGTGCCTGATCTTTTGTTGATAGTTGGCTTGAGGCTTCTCTCATGACGTCCAGTTCCTGTCTTGCGGTTTCAAGTCCCATGGCCACGAGCGTGGTTTCTCGCTTGTACGCTTCGTCATCGACTTCGCCTGTGACTCGGTGGATCTCCAGATTCGCGAGCAGCATTTCGAGCATTCCGACGCGGTTTTCGAGTTCTACGGCCTTTAAGGCCATTTTCTCGAGGAGGTCTTTTCTTCTTATTTCGACCTCCGCTATGGCTTCGTCGATCTCGCGGTTGAACGCTTGGTGGGTGGAGGGGGAAATCTTGCCACTGTCGAGCAAATTGTTCAGGGCTTGCCTCTTTTTCTCTGCTACTTCGAATTCCTCGTTTAATTTCTCGAAATAACGCTTCCACGAAAGCAATTCTTACACCAGTCTGCTTTTCTCGCCGGAAGTGGCAAATAACCTTTGTTAACATGCAGATATATCTCTGGCTGTTCAGACAGCCTCTCCCTGATATTCGCGCAGATTCCTGAGCGACGTGCATCCTGTTCGGGTTTTCTTGCGTTGGGAGCGTTGTTTAAACGTGTCGTGTTCTGTTTCTATATCGTGTTCGGAATTCGAATAAAGTTTAAATATTTATATCCAACATGAAATGTCAAGACGTGAATAAACATGACTGCGCTCACGATAATCGTTGGTGGTGAAAGATTGGAAGGCAAAATACTGAAGAAAATGCACGAGCGAATCATCAAGAACTTCATGGACATAATAATCCTTGCAGAACTCAGAAACGGGGTGCTCAGCGGCTATGACGTCATCTCCTTCATCCACAACAGGTTCCACCTGCTCGTAAGCTCGGGCACCGTCTACTCGCTGCTGTACTCTCTGGAGAGAAACGGACTCATCGAAGGAACATGGAACGAGAGAAAACGCGTCTACAAGCTCACCGACAAGGGCATCAAGACGATCGACACCGTGCTCGGCGCAAACGACAAAATCAAAAGCTTCATCACGAGCCTCCTCAAAGTCCAATACATCACCTAATTCTCCTTTTTCCACGAGTTTACCATAGAAACACTAAAAAACACCTTCACCGCTTCTCTAGTCGCAAAAGAAACGCCCACCCAAGGGCCCGTAGCTCAGTAAGGATAGAGCACCGGGCTTTTAGGCACGCAAAGGCTGCAGAGAAACCCGGGGGTCCCGGGTTCAAATCCCGGCGGGCCCGCCATACACAGGCATTGTCCCCGGTAGGCAGGCGCATGGTCATCAAAATTGAGGCGTGTTTGGGAAAAGAATGGTCGAGCGGGTGATGGAAGCCTTCTCCTTTCTCCCCGGCTCGGGTCAACAGTCCTATGAGACGTGCATCTTATAAAACGGTTGCTACACGAGCGGGCATATGTCGACTCGTGAAATATGAAGGATTGTGCTCTCATTTCAGCCTTAGCAACTTCGCTTTTAATTGCGTTCAGCCTTCAGGTTCTGTTGATCAGCAATGTTTGAGAAGATCGCCGCCGACGCCGTCCAAGTGCTACTCGTGCTGTTTTGGGCCATGCTCACGTCCATAATCGTGTGGGGCGCCATCTGGATGCGGTCCAACAAGCCCAAACACCGCTCCTAAGCCACAGCCCCAGCAGCCACTTTTCCCACGCAGATTCCACCATGACAGCAAATGTGCTCTTCTCAGCATACGACGTTCACAGTGCAGGAGCGAAGCTACACGGAATACTTTGCTCTGCGAAATGCATAAATCCCATCCATACGCTTTCTAGAGAGTCGGTCGGGCGGTAGCTCAGCCTGGCAGAGCTTCCGAGTCGGCGAAGACCAAGATGGATCTTGCCGACGGAGACGCTGTAGATTTCCGCCCATGGCGGATGTCACCCAGCCTGCCGGGCGCACACGCAGAAACCGGATTGTCGCAGGTTCAAATCCTGCCCGCCCGACCAAGTCTCTTTTGACAAGAATATAGGGATTTTAGGCTTATTTTCTTACCTTTGTTGAAACAGAGTACAAGATTGTGTTGCTAATGAACCAAAGAGCAGCGAAACTGAAGATTGTCATTTGATGAAGTCTTCCTTCAAATTGAGAGACGGAAAACATGGCGGTAGCCCACAGAATGGCGTTGGCAATTATTACCGCGGGAATCTCTCTTCTCAGAAAGGCTAATCGTGGAGTTCGATGCGCCGTACGTTGTGGTTTTGCACATGAGACTGTATGCATCTTGACCCAGTTCTGAGAGTCTATACTTCCCTTCCTTCTGCACTATAAGATGGTTCAGTGCATTTAGATGATACGACAAGCTGGGGCTATCCTCGGTTCCAATAGATTTCTTGATTTCGGTGAAGGTCACTTCTTTACCTTCGCCCATGACACGTAGGATATCTCTTCTTTTTTGATGACTCAACGTCTTGAAAATGGACTCTTCCAGACTATCATCCACAGCTTTACCCTGAGTGTCTTTACTCATACTGCCACCTCATTATGAACGAGCCAAACTGAGATTTAAGATGATCAGTGGAGAGATTTTCACTTGAAAACATTTGACTTTGAAATCAATATATCTGACCTTAGACGCGCATCTCTCTCAGATTTAGACTTTATTCAACGTTCGTAAGACAACTACCTTTTGATTCTCTCTAGCAAGCGAAGAATTTAAAAGCAGTTGTAAAGCTACTCCGCCCGAAACAAGCTCCTGTCATCAGAATCGGATAGATTCCGAGCGGCAGAGAAGTAGGATAGGCTAAGCACGACCTCAACTCATGCACAAGCCTTTAAGCCAGCCTACGCTTTCGGAGATTTGGCGCGTGCTTAGGCCCAGCTTTCTTCGCACGCTGTGCTTTGTTCAGAGCGGTTGTTTTCTCCAGACGTTGTATGGGCACTGGCGCCAACAATAAGTACTTGCCCTGTAGATGCAACCTGCGCATTCGGGCCTATCGAAATATCTGCTCCTACTCACAAAATCCCTTTCTTTTCTCTCAAGTAAGGTCCGCGTTAAGATGGGCTTAGCGGTTGCGAGCCCACATCATTTTTAGGTCAGAACCAGAATCCGCAACGGGTCTGCGGTCAAACCGACGCTTCGCGAAACACTGACTACAGTAAACAGGTTTCCCAGCCTGCGGTTCAAAAGGCACTTGCGTGGTTTTACCGCAGTCAGAACATTTGGCTTCATGCATCCTTCTTTGCAACGTGTAGAATCACCTATCCTTCCAAGTTCGCGCCAGAAGCATCCTCCGGGTACGCAGTACCATATTGGCGACAACATATTTAAACCAATTGCAGCGGAAGCCACCGAAACGGCTTGAGCGCCTTATAGAGTAGACGCAAACATGATATTATCTTTCCTTCATCACCATTCCTTAGAGCTTTAGGAAACAGCAGTACGACATAGTGTTCTCCATGCTGTTTCTTTTTAACAACAAGATTCTGTTCTGTCGCCTCATTCATGGAAAAGCAGTTTTAAACGCCCATCTTTTGAGAGGTTTATAGAATTTGACGTTCTAAACGTTTCACTGTAGGGCTAAGAGAATAGTATGTAACGGTTCCTTATAAAAATTGATAGACCAGCGCGCGCTGGTATGAACGGACGCATTTTGACTTTCTGCACTATGAAGTGCTTAGACGCTCACAAGAATTGGAGAAATCACGAAAAAGAGGGGTGATTTGAATGCCACAAATAAAGAATGGACTTGTCATTCCTAACGCTCGTGTGAACAAAGTTATTGACCCGTGGACTTGTGAAACGTGCAGGCGAACCTATCAAGAGAGAGCGGAAATTTACATGACTTTTGACGGGAAGAATTTCTGTTGCTCAAAATGCTTCCGAGTTTATGAAAGAAGCACGTTGAAGATTTGAAAAAGTGATTGAAATGAGTAGATAAGAAACGGAAACCGAGAGCCGCTAACACACTCTTCTAGCGGTAATTTCTTTATTTCTTCTTTCTTTTAGCCAGAAAACTGACTTTGACTTTTTTCGGTTTTTTCACAGTTGCGGTGAACTCGACCCTTTCCCTTCTTTTCTTAGGCATTTTGACTCACATCACAATATATGCAAGTTGGTCTATAATAGGTTTTACCAATTGAATCATAGCACTTTGTTGTATCTCGGTCTTTTTCCATGACCACGCTTGTAAATCTGAACGCCATCTTTCTCATACTTGAGAGCGTTCTTTCTACAGAATGGAGAGGCACTTTTCCAGACTGTTGTGAAACGTTTTCCATCTCTTTTATGTTCTCTCACTCGTCTTTCTACATCATTACTGATTCCACGATAAACGACCTGTCCCTTATGTCTAAGTTCATAAAGGCGAGTATTACGTTCACACTCACAACGTCTTGGCACTCGTTGCAATCCTCAATACTACTTCGTATCTTGCAGTCTTTAAAAACCTTATATTGTTTAAGGTTCAAACTCAAATAGAAGACCACTATAGGGGAATCAATTCATGCCGAGAGACGAGTTTGAAGTTAAGCGACTCCTAGAGGAAGGAATCAGCGTAGAGGTATCGGCTAACGATTTCGATGAGTGGGAATTAGGCAGAATGGTAGAATCGGCTGTTGAGGGAAACGCTGTTCTCTCGATTAGGAATAGCGACAAATTTGACGAATACGAAATCGAACGTATCGCAGAAAATGGAAAACGACATTGCGTTTTCAGATGAGTGCTTTTTTTGGGTTTGGGGATAAAACTTTACCCCAACCAACGTTTGATTTTGCGGAAAAGTTATAGTTTAACGAAACCAAAACAACGAGAGCGAAGACCAAGACTGACTTCATGCTTTTTGTGGTGGCGGTGGTGGCGTTCTATGCGATGGATAGAGAAACCCTAACGCTATGAATATTATTCCAGCCACAACCAGCAATATGCCTATACTTTGATAGGGATAAGTAATTCGTCCACCTTCAGGATATTCCGTTCGAGAGTAGAATGAAGCAACCACACCGATTATTAGAAGAATGATTCCGAACAGCAGTATTTCCTTATTCTTTATTTCTATACCTAGTTTTCCCGTTGCCATGTCTGTACCTTCATGTTCTATTTAATCGGTTATGCTATAAGTTTTTTGCATCCTTCACGTTTGCTCTTCAACGTAGAAACAGATAGTGTCCACTCGTCTGAGCATTGCCTCAACCTCAGCTAATGCTCGTTCTTTAAGAGAGAATGGTTCTGGTCTAATGAACGCGACTTCGTGTTTTTTGGAAAGAAGATACTCAAATATGTCCATCCATTCTTTCGTTGTGAAGTATCCCCCTCTTCCTCTCACTTTGTCATCGTCTGTGTCATTTGGGTCGAAAAATTCATAAATTATCACACGTTTTCCCAATCTGAGCAATTTCTCGAAAATCACTTCTTTCTCGAATTTATATATGCAATTCTTTTCAGTTTCAACTTCTGCACAATCGTGCTTTTCGTCTCGTTTTCTTTTGCATTCTCCCGTTCTTAAGTGATGTAGGGTTTTGCTCACCAAAACGAAGTCAACACCGTTTTTCACTTTTTCCTTCTTGAGGATTCTGTTGAGTGTTTCCTTATCAAATAAGCTACAATCATAAAACCTAATCTTAGTTTCTGCGAAAAGTTTAGCCTTCTGTTCGATGTCTGACGTATATGAATAGGAGAATTCTTCATTTATTCCGATGATTTTGTCGGGGTGGAATTTGAGGGCAATGTAGAGAGGTTTGACGCAATCCGTTCCAATATCCAATATTGTTTTTCCATCTAGTTCGGGTTTTCCGTCCGTCTTGAAGGCATCTTCAATTTCTGACAAATCTTCTAGCGAATCAGTCCACGTCTGCAAATCAATTTTGTGACTCTCTAGGTCTTCTTGTAATCTCTCAATCAGACCCTTATCTTCGCACGTCATATTTGCACCTTCATGCTCTCATATACTATGTAGTAAGAGCTTAACCTTAACCGTTTTTCTACTCTAAATGCGTCTAGAGGACTCTTCTATCAGTCTTTTTAAGCCAGTTTGACCTTATCATTCTTGGAGATATCTATGTCAATCGGGAGTACGGGAGATATCTCAACTCGCTCTTGTAAATCATCGTTTCCCATGTTACGCGTTACTCTGATACACCCTCTATAGTGTTAAAGACCGCTAAATGGAAAACTTGATTGCCACAACCAATCATTAGTGAGAAAAAGAATAGCATCGCGAAGATGGAGCTTTCCTATTGATATTCTCTTAGTGTAATTTTTTCATCAAATCCTAGTAGCCCATCAAAAATCCTTCTTCCTGTGCGCAAATTTATCACAATGAGTCTTATTTGATTTAAGCCGTATTTCTGTGCAGTTTTCCCAGTCTCCACGTTTGAGATTTAGCGGTAAACCATTTCTTGAAAAGAACGAAGCGACAGTTCTGAGCAACGTCTTAACACTCGAAGGTTTCAGGTCTCCACGTTTCTCTAAATATATTCCTTGTAGGCTCTAAATTTATCTTCAAAAAAAAGCCTCTCTGTAAGGTCTTGACTAGCAGTGTCTCTCATCCGTTTCCTAATCTGTTCCTCTGGAGCCATGCCCACGAAGACGAGCCAACCATGAAGCTCCTTCGAATAATTCTCCTTCGTTCTCTGGCTTAATCCAACTAGCCATCTTTTGACGAATTCGTCTTGCTCGTAGGCTCGGTCTAATATTTTCTTCAATTTGCTCTCAACCTCCTTTTTGTTTTAGACCCATAAGCCTTGCGATTAGAACATTAATACTCTACAGAAAGATTGAGCGTTCATAACCGCCTTTCCATGAATGTATCCTCTCTGATTGCCTATTCTTTTCCAGCCTCTCACTATTTTCACAAATTCATCTCTCTTGCGCCAATGCCAAATCGCTACCCGCGTCGGCCAGCAGGCCCTATGGACTATGCTCTTCTTTCAGTCGGCACTACGGGTCTTCAACGTTACTGAGCGTTCCCTTTCTTCCGATCCTCAATTGCCTTTGGCCCCCGAACGTAGAGGCTCGTGCATTCTCAATCTGAATGGTGTCTCCCGCGGCGATGGAGCTTATTTGGTCATTCCATAAGCACAGTCGAATCGTCCCAGTATCATCCGCTATCAACGCATTTACGACGCTCGCGTATCGTCCATACCGCGTAAAGACGAGACTTGGCTTTGGAACTTCCAGAACTCTAGCCTTCAGATTAACCTGCGTCATCCCAGTCCGCAGGTCTCTGATTGGAAGAGAGAACGCTCGCCTATTCTTCTTAGCTAGATATCTGCGGATCATGTCTGTTTTCATGAGACCCCTAATAGGATTGTCTCGCTCCAACAGGAACTCCCTGAGTATTGAGAATTGCGCAACAACTTTAGAATCCTTCAGAATTAGGAACATGACCTTGTCTCGTGTCTTGCCGCGACATTCAATTGAAAGGTCCCCACTTGTGGCTTTCCGGTTTTCTCCTGCTGAGACTAGAGCATGAAAAAGCTTGTCAGGGTCAACTTCATACTTTATTGAAAGAAAAGCCAGATATTCGCCGGTTGACGCATTTCTTCTCAAAGCTTTCCCTCTTGTTCTCCCTGCTGTTCTTGTTTCAGAAACCATTCTTGGCCAATTTCAAAAAATCTGAGAAGACTCAAGAGTCGATCTTCCATGCCAGAGGCTTCGTTCTTTTCTGCAGCTAATATGGCGAGTTGCACCCGATTTCTCAGTTCAGAACAATAGTCCACTCTAGGCAGATGGCTTCCTTCTGCCTTTCCGGTCCACGACTGCGCAGAAGTGTCTACCCGCCTGTCTGCTGATTTCGCAATCCTCACCCCATGTTCTTCAGTAGAATGGACAGGAAAGTGACAAAACCCGTTCAAAGGGCTTTTGCCATCAACTTCCTTGAGAGATTCCACCTGCTGCTGTAATGCACTCCACGGCATATTAAGATGTGGGCAGATGTAGTGCGCGGTAAGGCGAAATGGGACATGTTTAAGAGCGACTTGCGTCCTAGATGAAGCGGTACGACGGGGAATACTTGTGTCTCAACCTGTCTATGGGAGAATAGTGAACTATCGGATAGGCATCAGAACACAAATGCCAAAATGGTGCCTAATCCAATTTGCAGATGCAGATTCCATCTCTAAGGCAGGCAAACTCATCGGGCGAAAAGTGGTTTTGAAATACGGAAAGAACAAGTTCGTCGGAAAAATTACGGGTTTCCATGGCAAGAAAGGCATGGTTAAAGCCAAATTCCGAAAAGGAGTCCCCGGTCAAGCTTTAGGAACAACTGTTGAACTAGTCGGCTAGCGCACGCCAAACTTTTCGCAAGCCATCGGCTCTGGAAGGAAAATGTCGCGAAGTGGCTTTTGAGTTGTCTCGACATAATCATCTGCTAGACTTTCTCGTTTGGCAAACAATGAATTTTCTAGATTGGGATATATATCCTCTCTGAGCTTATCCGTTTTCAGCCTCCATACCTTGGTAGTTGTAGTTGTTATATTGCAGAATGGTATTTCTGATTTCTGTGTCATTTCGAATACTGTGCTTTCAAGGTTCTAGGCGATGGTCAGTAGAAGTCTGAACCCGTCTGAAGTATGCCATGAATAAAAAGCGAAGAATTTAGACGTAGAAGCAAAGCTACTCCGCCCGACCAAGCTCCTCTAGTCAAAATAAGCACGACTTGCTTCTATTTTTGAAGGATAGCCACAGTTGGGCCTCTTACGATGCTTTGTGGCGTGATTGGAAAAGAGTCTCACTTCACGGTTTTGAATTTCCGTATGATGCGTAAGGATGCTAAAGCTTTCGCTGGGTTTTGCGTTCAGGGCAGCACCCGTGGCTAGGCGCTACTGTGGTTTCTGCTCAGCTGTTCGTCTTTCTGGGTGCGCGATCAGGTGGCCGCCGAATCCGGCTCCCCACATGAGAAGTGGATAAACGATCATGCGTTCCATTCCGCCCACGCCCAAACCCAAGTCCATGCCGGCCATGAAGAGGGCCAGTGCTCCCAGGCTCATGAGTCCCAATATCACTGCTATGAACGAGAACGGCGTTTCCAGCAGCTTGGACTTGTGAACGTACGAGTATATGACGGAGAACATAGCTGATAGTCCGCCGAACAGAAACGCAATCAGCGATACAGCACTGTGGATTGTGCCGAAGTCTTCTGTGAATATGCCAACTCCCATGGCGCCAACAGCCGTCAAGACCAGCAGAACAGTCAGGATTTTGAAGTCGAAGGTGCGTTGCAGAAAATAGGCTCCGATGATCAGCAGAAGCCCCATGAGAAACACGGACGAGTTGAAGATCATCGAGGAAGGCCCCACTCCAAGATCGCTTATGTAATTGTCAGATATGCTGTAGCCCGAGTACAACGCTTCCGAAACGATCAGACCTAGGACGAACTGAGTGACCGCAACGAAAATGAGTGCCCCTGCCACTTTTCCTCTAGAATAGACCACACAGAGTGGTATTGCCTCATGGATGGATAAAACTTGCGTCTCAATAGGGCATTGCCATGCTCTGCTACTGAAATATGCTGGTTAAGCGTTCAATGTTATCATTACGGGAGAAACGATCAAGAAAAAGAGGAGGAAATGAGCAAAAACCCCTCGCCGGGTTATATCCTCAGCGCGCGCTATCGCATTCATACCCCTACTGTTTTCCCAGTTTCTTCCTTTCAGTTTCCACTTTTCTCTTTAACACTTCAAAATAATCTTGGGCCGATAGCAGATTCTGGCGGTCGTTTTCAAAGTTCGCTAGCCTTATTGTGGCAAACCAGCCTTCGCCGTAGGGATCTTTGTTTGCCAAGTCAGGGCTTTCGCTTAATTTCTCGTTCACCTTTTCGATGGTACCACTGACAGGTGATATGAGGTCAAGCAAAGCCTTCGTTGACTCGAAGGAAGCTATTTCATCAAACTGTTCAATCTTGCTGCCAAGTTCTTTGAACTGAACGAAGATGATGTCACTAGTCATGTTCTGCAGGAAATCAGTAATGCCAACTCTTGCTACTTCACCTTCATTTTTTGCCCAGCAATCATTCTCGTTGTAAAACAACCCTTTTGGAACGCGAAACGTCCACTTATCTACTTTAATCTGATATGCTTCTTCAACCATCTTGACTCACTTTCCCAGCAATTTATCGATCTGAACTGAAATCTCCTCAGCAATTTTCTCCGCCAACTTTTCTCCCTCAGGTCCTATGTCTGATGCTGTATTTGGTTTCAGACTGTATTTTTGAACGCTCTGTGGAATGGAGACCCTACCTCTTATTTTGGCACCGTTTTTCGCTGCGATCTTTGTTGCGCACCGTTCAGCGCAACCATCAATCAGAATCGCAGGATACTTTTTTATGAGTTCGGAATAAGGTTTGACATCAGCAACAAGGGGAGGAATGCAGACCAGCACAGTCTCATTCGGTCTCAGTCTTTCCACCACCTTGAACGCGCATGCACGAGCTACTGAACCCAAGGCCTTGTCCATTCCAGCACAAGAAATAATGGCCACTTTATCTCCACGCATCGATTGTAAGTTCACTTGTTCTTTTTGCATAGGACTTCATCCACCTTCTTAGCTATCTCTTCTGCCACTCTCATAGCCAACCCCATTTCTTCACTGTTCAGTTTCTCCCTTGACTTCGCTTTCAATTTGGGATATTTTTTCATAACTTCGGAAACCACAATCGTTGCCACTGGTTTTCCACTGAATCTTCTGGTTCCTGCCTCGGCACATTTCTTGTTGCATCCGTCCACCGCAATTGTTGGAAAAACCCTGGCAAATGCTCGCTCATCTTCGCCTCCTGCCAGGAATAACGGCAAGCATAGTGTTACCGTCTCATCAGGTCGGAGTTTCTCCAGAACTAGACGTGTAGCAATACGGGAAATCGTTCCTTCTGGCAGGTCTTCGCCACTACAGCAAATTATCCCAACTTTGCCTGTTGCGAGCGTCATCCTTATTTCTCCTCCGCTAAAATTTCATCAACCTTTTCTGCAAGGCTCTTCGCGATGATTTCAGCAAGTTTCTCACCCTCAGCATTCAGCTCTATCACGCCTTCCGGCTTCAGGGTCCTGTTCTGTCGGAGAACATCAGTGACTATTATGCTGTAAATCAAGTTTCCTTTCGACGCCTCTATATTCTTTTTGGAGCATTGGGCAGTGCAACCATCTATCGCAATACAGGGATTTTCTCTCACTAATTTCAATGCCTCAGAATCCCCAGCAGTTAACAACGCCAAGCATGCGGTCCTCGTCTGTTTAGGTCTTGAATGATCCGTTACCTTGTATGTTGCTGTCCGTCCAACAGTGCCCAAGCTTTTGCCTATCCCACTGCATGGTATTATCACAACTTTATGCCTTCCCATTGCTAAGGACTCTCCCTAATCTTTCTGATCAGACTGAGAATCTCAAGTTTCGACGGAAAACTCAGCGCTTCAGGCGCACACACCTTACGACATGACCTGCAAAAGACCACACAGTTGTTCGGTTTCGCCACGGATAGCTTCCCACTAGTGTCGTCCTTGCCGAAAACCCCATGCGGACAGAACTTGAGGCACTGAGGATCACCTTCGCAGAAATTGCATTTGCTATAGTCGACGGTAGGGCGCCAAGGTATTTTCTCTCTTGGAACTCCCATGTAGGTTTCTTCACTCATTTTTGTGTTTCCTCCAGTGCCCTTTTGACGATTGCAACTGCCTCTTGTGTTGTCATGTTCCTGATGTCAATGGGGATTAGATCCTTGTTAACATCAAGTCCAGCGTTTGCGAAGGAATCTTTGAAAAGCTTTTTCTGCATTATAGGTGCACAGCCTGCTACCATGTACACTCGGTCTTTCTTGAGGAACTCTGCTAGGAATCGTTCACCGTCTTCATCGCACAACATCGGGTGAATGAAAGCATACTCAACCGGACATTCCGCTCGAACTATGTTTATGAAATCCCACATGTCCATCTTCGAAAAACCAGCACATTTTCCAGTGCAGACACAGAAGATGAAGCCTATTTTCTTATTCTCACTTTTCTCCAACTAAGACACCGACAACGTTGATAGAGATGTGGAATAACAATATTTAAATATTGCTATTGACCTAACGATGTTCATGCATTCAAAGAAGGACAGCCGGCATAGGTTCAAAGCCAAGATCTTCAACGCTCTCTCTGATCCGATGAGACTTGATATAATTGATTTCTTGCGTGGAGGGGAAAAATGTGTTTGCGAGATAATCCCTCAGGTAGGTTTGATTCAACCCGTGGTTTCGAGACATCTCAAGATTCTTAAAGATTGCGGACTTCTGAAATACAGGAAGGATGGCAACCGGCGACTTTACTCAGTTGCAGATCCCAGGATATTCGAAATAATCGATGCCGTGGATCCAGATCTAGTCGATGCTCTTACCAAACGCATCATTGAACAAATAGCTTGATTGGGGCGATAGATAATTGCAGAAGATGTTAGTTGGTGTTGATGGCTCAGAATATTCGAAAAGGGCGTTAAAGGAAGCAATCAAGATTGCAGGGAAGTTTGGGGCTGAAATAACAGTTGTTAGCGTTTTCTACCCCGCACCTACACCTTCTACTCACGACTTCAGCCATAAAACTCTAGAAGATGCCAAAGCTGTCTTGGAATATGAAAAAGTAAAATACAAACTCGTCTCGGTCATAGATACGAATCCTTCCAAGGTCATTACGGACATGGCCGGAGAAAAGAAGTTTGACCTGGTTGTGGTCGGAAGCAAAGGAATTGGCGCTGCTCATTCTCTATTGGGAAGCCATTGCAACAGAATAGCATGTGAATCTCCTGTAAACGTACTTATCGTAAAGTAATCTTTAGTCGCAAGAGGATAAGACGTTGACAGGTGAACAACCGTATGTTAAACACGAAGCGTCTCTAGGGCTTTTTGAGAAATACTTGACGCTTTGGATAGCAATATGCATAATTGTCGGCTTACTCATTGGACGCTTTTTGCCACAGTTTGGGCAGTTCATGGATTCTCTCAAGTTTAACCAGTTGTCTATTCCTATAGGAATCCTCTTGTTTTTTATGATGTATCCCACGGTTGTCGGAATACGTTTTAGCGACATTAGAAAAGCAGCTCAAAACCCCAAGCCACTGCTCGTTACGATAATCGCCAACTGGGTAGTTGCTCCAATCCTAATGACAGTTTTAGCAAATACGCTTCTCGCTGGAAACCCTCAGTATATTGCAGGAGTCATACTGTTGGGCTTATCACCATGCACCGCCATGGTCATGTGGTGGATGTTCCTGGCAAAAGGCGACATGGCACAAGGCCTAATCAACACTGCTGTCAACGCTTTGCTCATGCTTGCGCTTTACGCTCCCCTTGCGGCTCTTTACTTAGGCGTCAGCAGCATTCCAGTCCCATGGGACTTAATTGCCACCAGCGTTCTGATTTTCATAGCGCTGCCGGTCGCGGCAGGAGCAATTTCCCGCAAAGTAATACTGGAGAGAAAAGGCGAAGGCTGGTTCAACAACACGTACATCCCAAGTCTCGGGAAAATATCTGTTGTTGCATTGCTAACAACCCTTATAGTATTGTTTTCATTTGAGGGCGAAATTATTCTAAATAATCCTTTGCTGGTAGGCTATCTTGCCCTTCCAAACCTGCTACATTATGCCACCATGATCACATGGACCTATCTTCTCGGTTACTTTCTTGGTTGGAAGTACGAAACAGCCATCGACACCACACTAATAGGCAGCAGCAGCCACTTTGAAGTGGCAATCGCTGTAGCTACAACACTTTATGGAATTGGATCTCAAGCGGCGCTGGCAACGGTAATCGGCCCGTTACTGGAAGTGCCTCTAATGCTTTCACTGGTCAGACTTGGTCTGCGAACCAGAAAATACTTCCCGCGAAAAAAAGCATTAGCGCGTATTGCAGGAGAGGACCAATTAGATTAGGCTGGAATCGTGCTTGGTCGACGGCTTGTCAGTCGAGATGGAATACGCAGACACTTGCGAGACTTCTCATTCGTTATGAGTGGGAGTAGAACCACATGCGACTAGAAGTCCCACTCTATAAACAGATTACAGATTTCACGTGTGGCGCATGCGCAACTCTTATGGTATGGAGATACTTCGATAGGAACGTGCAGCTTTCCAAGCGAAATGAATTCTCGGTCTGGACTGAGATAGTTGCCTTACCTTTCAAGTTCTCGTCGCCGTATCGAATTGCAGCTTTCTTCATCAAGAAAGGGTTTGAAACGGAACTGCTAATGAGTCAGGGGATCAGCGGCAAAGGCAAAATACTGCTCGAATGTTGCCAGACGGACCCTGCGGAAAGAAAGCTTTTCCTAGATTTCTTCGAAAAACACAATGAAATACTGAAAAGGCATATTTCCTCAGCTATTCTCGATAGAAACCCGACAATGCTCGATGTCAGAAGGGCGTTGTCTAGTCGCAGCCCCGTAATTGCGTTGGTAGATTCCTACTACACTTCAAAAGCGAGAGGAGCAAAAGGTCCACCTCATCTGCCCCATTGGATTGTAGTAAGAGGGTATGATGGCGAACAATTTTACATTAACGATTCGACCCATGAAAGTGGCTTGGAAACAGGAAAAATGGTTATGGAAGGAAGTATCCTCGAGAAAGCCATGAATACTTATTCGAGGTTCGGCTGGCCCTCTGCGCTAGTAATTGTTGGATCAAGGAAAGCGAATTGAGTCCTCGTCTATATCGTGTAAGCTCTGTAGAATAGCTCATTGAGCGCGCGTTAGGAAATTTCAAAATTTAGCATCTGAGCGTATATGTAGATAAAATCAGATTTATCAAAAAAATCAGAAACACTTAATATTGAGAACTCCAATGCTTTGCATAAGGTGATTAAGTGTGAGTGGCTGTGATGATGACGGATGCAAAATTGATGCAATCGTGACGATGGATGCTAAAGGGCAGATAGTTCTTCCTAAGGACTTGAGAGAGAAGGCAGGGCTTAAGGCAGCTGACAAGATAGCCGTTGTCGCTTACGAGAAAGAAGGCAAAGTCTGTTGCATAGTGATGATAAAAGCCGAAAGACTAGTTGGTGCAGTAAGCAAAACGCTTGGTCCCCTACTTAAGGGAGTAATTGAAAAGGAGAGGTAATTTTATGAAAGAAGAAAAGGTCAAAAAGATTGTCAGAAAACGTTACGGCAACGTAGCAAAGAACAGCAGTTCTTGCTGTGCCTCCTCTGACTCTCCTTGCGGTTGCACACCAGTAACCATTGAAGATATTAGCAGAAAGATAGGGTACAGCGAAGAAGAATCGAGTTCTGTTCCCGAAGGAGCAAATCTGGGTCTTGGATGCGGCAATCCCATTGCCTTGGCATCGTTGAAAGAGGGTGAAACAGTTCTCGACTTGGGCTCAGGCGCAGGCTTCGATTGTTTCCTGGCTGCCAGGAAAGTAGGCGAGAAAGGCAAAGTAATCGGCGTAGATATGACCCCTGAAATGCTAGATAAGGGGAGGGCAAACGCAAGGAAGGGCAAATACACAAACGTGGAGTTCAGACTTGGAGAAATTGAAAACCTTCCAGTCGCAGACAAATCAGTAGATGTCGTAATCTCAAACTGTGTAATCAACCTCTCCCCAAACAAGAGACAAGTCTTCAAGGAAGCCTACAGGGTCTTAACCCCCAACGGGCGATTGATGGTTTCAGACATAGTATTGCTCGCTGAGCTGCCAAAAGAACTGAAAGAGAATGCTCAGGCATACACAAGTTGTATTTCTGGCGCAGAGCTAAAAGAAAGATATCTCAGTTTCATAAAGGAAGCAGGCTTCAAGAAAGTAAGGGTGGTAGACGAAACAAACTATCCTGCAGATTTCATAACGAGCGACAGTACTCGAGAGTTTGTCAAGACTCTTGGCTTATCTCCCAAAAAAGTCAAGGAAATCGGAAAAAGCATAGTAAGCATTAAAGTGTCCGCAACAAAGCTCTGAGAACTGCATATCACCGATTATCAGATCGATGAATATAGCTGTTACGCGCGCTGACGTCCACTGTAAGTTGCTGTTAGATCGTCCAGTATGAACAGACAGTCAAATCCTTTCTTTCCAGTTGGGTTTTGAGAAAATCAATTACCTCTTTGTCGTCTATGTATCTGTTTTCTTTTTTGTCTTTTCGTATTGGAATACCTGTTTCTCGCAGCATATCTTCTCTCGGGAAGTCAAGAAAAATGTAGTATGCTTCCTGAGTTGGCATGATCAGCCTTAAGCATGTCAGGTCTCTTTGAGGAGAAAGACCGTTTTGCTCTATGTTATAAACCAGGGACTCAGGTTTGAGATCAATGGCTAAGCGTTTGAATTCTTGCCAGCTTTTGATTCTGATAACTTTGTCCATAAATCCATACCTATCGTCTCATTTTTGCTCTTATCCCAAACGAGCTTTCAACAATGCCACAAATTCTTCGTAGGATGGGAATTTGCCGACCACGACAAGCTCTTCGTTGATGAATACGTAAGGTACGGGCTTGTCGTCTGACATCAACTTCGTTACGTATTCTGGATAGTTCCATCGTTTCTGGTTGATCATGTCTCTTTTTATAGTGACGCTGTCTTTGTATTCGTCCGAGAGCTTCTTCACTATTTCACTTCTTTCTTCTAGTATTTTCCGTAATTTCTCCACTGCTACAAAAGAAGTCATCCGTGGGCCAAGGCCACAGCAAGTGCTCCCGAACGGGTCGCTCTCGTAGATTTCTATTCTTACTTTACCCTTTTCCACGATCAAACCTTTCTCATCTGGATTCTGCATTTTTTGAGCCTTGCTGGTTGTGAATACGAGTTTGTCGCACCGCGCACGCTAAGGGCCTTGATCAGTTCCTCGTGTGCACCTCAGGCCCTGAATGTTTTATGAGCCCATAGCAATATTTAAATATTGCTATCACTTTCTTCTCCGTGATAACGCCGAACTACGACCGTACGTGAGAGACTTGTCAAGAAAGGAAAAGAAGAGCTGGAAGGAGAAACAACGCAAAAAACAGATAAAACAACAGAGAGCCCAGCAGGCGTACGAAACACAAAGAGAAAAAGACGCCCAGAAGAAGCCTAGAAAGTATCCAAAGGGCAAAATTGCTTTCGGAATCTGCCTCATTGGATTGATATTCGCTGCCCTCGTAGCGTGGCAATATAGTAGCAAACCTCCTTCACCAACTGACGGAACTACAAACAATCCCCCTCTCACTGGATCAGCGCCAAACTTCGCCCTGACTGACATAAATGGAGATTCCTTTTCTCTTAGTCAACACGCTGGAAAAGTCATTGCCGTTCATTTCATGGCAGTCAGCTGCGGTGGAGGAATTGTCCAAACAAATGAAAACCACCTGAGGACTTTGAAGAGTGTGTGCTCCACCTATTGTGGCGAAAAGTCAGTCACTATCGTGACAGTTGCTGCGACGACCTGCGCAAAAAGCTGTCTGGAAAAAATCCGCTCAGATTATGGAGTGATCTGGACACTAGGAAACGACTTTGACGATAGAAAAGCGGACATAATCAATGCTTACAGCTCATATTCAATTGCAGATGGGGCAATTGTTCTGATCGACAGGAACTTTGATGTAGCTAATGTATACTCCAAAGAAACGACGCTTGAGACTTTGTCTTCACGAATAAGCCAGCTTCTGTAGGTCTGATGAAAAGATGCTCGAAGAATCTCTAAGCTTGTTCTTCTTAGGAATAGCAACATTTCTCTCGCCTTGTTCTATTGCTCTCATTTCAGTTTTTCTGACCTATTCTGTAGGAGTCAGCAAGAGCATACGAAGGGGATTCGTTATTGGTTGTAGCTTTGCCTTGGCAATGTGTCTAGTCTTCTTCGTCCTGGGCTATGCGATTTCTTCCCTCATTCCCATAAATCTAATCAGCTCGAAGAGCTTCTACGGTATTGCAGGTCTCCTTCTCATTCTCTTTGGAATCAACAATCTTGGTCTCTTGAGCAAACTTGGTTTGACCTCTGGCATTGGCAGTTCCTTCACGGAACGATTGAACGCTGCGAAGCTTGGCGCGTTGACGCGGTTTTCTGAGTACAATTATGTAGCAGGGTCTTTCTTGTTCGGCTTAGTCATCTCCATTGCCTTAGGCCCATGCACCCTATCAATAGTCTTGCCTGCGGTGCTGTTGACTATTTTCACTGCGCCAACCCCTTTTCACGGTGGGTTCTTGCTGTTTGTCTTCGGTTTGGGTCATGCCCTACCGGTTGTTTTCTTAAGCGCGTTGTTGGCAACCACACGCAAGGTAGCAAGCGGCAAAACTACCAACGCAGGGGAATGGCTAACAAGGATCTTCGGACTAGCTTTTGTTGTAATCGGGATCGTTATAATCGTCTATGCACTAGGAGGATGGTAAAGGTCAAAAACGCCAGAGTGAAAATCGAAGTCTTCGTCCCTGTGGGTTCGTGCATCTGCAATTATGCCCCGTTTATGGAAAAAATCGGGCGGATAACATCGAGGTTCAAAGATGCGGTAGAGGTCCAGATCAAATCAAATAAGTCAAGTGAAGCATCCGAGTACGGAGTTCAAGACATGGGAGTCGTCGTCAATGGAAAAATCAAGCTTCCAGCAGACTTTGAAGAGCAGGAGCTTCAGGACGCGATAATACAGGAAAAGCAGGTCAACAATAGGAGCTAGATAAAACTCTGAAACAAGGCCTCAAATAATCAAAAAAAGAGGGCTTGTACCGTGAGTCAGTGGACACATCGTCATATGACCCCAAGTGCAAACTAGCTTCCCGAACCATCGCTGACCCGAGAGTTTGAACGGTGTCCTGACTAGGGTACAATGGTAGCCCGGGACAGCTTCAGACTTTCGGGTAAGAACAAGCGATGAGAAACGTAGTTGTAGAGCTGTCTCGCCAGACCATTTTTGCGAGTCCCAAGCATTTCAAGATTTGACTGTTTTCGGTTTGACAGCCGCTTCGTGGAATATTGGGGTAATGGAGTTTGTTGCACTTTCTGTCAGTCATCCAAAAGTTTATTTCCGGATTAACACAGAAGTACATCTCTGGAAGATGAATTTGCGTAGCCAAAGTTTGGCAAAAGCAAATGCGAACGTTCAGGCCGATGTTGCGCTTCAGAAGCTGAGTGACGTTGACTTCCTCCCTTCAGGTCAAGTTTTTCCTTCGCCCGAAGACTGGCGAGACCAAATCATATATTTCCTACTTGTGGATCGTTTCAACAACCCAGACAGTAGCGGCGAGCCTTTCAAGGAAGAGCCTCATGAAGAACAAAGGGATCTTGAGGAGAGGAAGAAATGGCAAGGTGGCCACCTGAGAGGCGTCATGGAAAAGCTGGAGTACATCCAGAACCTCGGCGCTACGGCAGTCTGGTTTAGCCCCGTCCTCAAGAACAGAATTGAATCTGACTCATACCACGGATATGCCATTCAAAACTTTCTCGACGTAGACCCAAGGTTCGGCACGCTCGAAGATCTCAAGCGTCTCATTCACGCCGCACACAAGATGAGCATGTACGTTATTCTCGACATAGTCGTAAATCACACGGGCGACAACTGGCACTACAAGACGTACGAGCAAACCAGCCCTCCGTACAGGGACTGGCCCTACGAGTTTGGGGACTGGAGAAAGAAAAGTCCTAACGGACCAGTTCAGTGGCCTGATGATGCTGTGTGGCCAGAGGAGTTCCAAAAGGAACAATGGTACAAACGGCAAGGCAAGATCACTGATTGGAGCGATCGAGCCCAATACGTTAACGGAGATTTTCACACTCTGAAGGAGCTTAATACTCCTGACCCCGCAGTTCGCAGAGCCATAATTGACGTGTACAAATGGCTAATCGCTGATACGGACGCGGACGGTTTCCGCGTTGACACTGTAAAGCACGTTGAAAACCGCTTTTTCGCGATTTTCTGTTCCGCAATCAGAGAATATGCGCTTTCAATCGGAAAGAGGAATTTCTTCATGTTTGGCGAAGTGGCCGGCGAGGATGCTTTGATGGAATCCTATATAGGACCGAACACGCCGTCCCCTTCCGGCGAGTTTTTCTTGGGGCTAGATTCCGTCCTTGACTTCCCACTCTTCCATGTTCTTCCCAGCGTGATCAAGGGCTTCAAATCTCCCGAAGAGCTGAGAGAACGATATAGAAAGTCGGCCAACATCTTGAGCAGCCATGGTTTAGCGAGCATGTATTATGTGACCTTTCTGGACAACCACGACCAGACTCAGCGTTTTCTCCATGACAATCCTTACGTGGATCAGGTCAAGCAGGGGATTGCATACCTCCTTACAAGTCTTGGCATTCCATGCATCTATTACGGGACTGAACAAGGCTTCAACGGCGGTGACTATCGAGATGAGGACACAAAACAGAAAGATGGCCATAGCGACGCTTTTGTGCGCGAATGCATGTTTGGAGGCAAATGGGGAGCCTTCAGGTCCGTTGGGGTCGACTGCTTCAACAAGAATCATGAGGTCTACAGGTTCACAAGGAAAGTTGCCAATATAAGAAAACGTGAGCCAGCCCTTAGATATGGGCGTCAATATTTCCGTGAGACCTCAGAAGACGGCGTCTTTTTCGCGTATCCTTCCCACCATCCGTGCACTTTGGCTTATTCCCGGATTTTGGATGGCGACGAAATTCTCGTCGCGCTCAATACAGACGCAGAGAACAAAAGAAGCGACTATGTCACTGTCGACAGGAACCTTTCGCCTCCGAGCAAAATGATGAAGAACTTGCTGGACAAGAACTCGCCACCTTTGGTCGTCATGGAAACCGCAGGAAGAAGTCTCGTCAAAGTAGACACACTGCCCAGCGGTACAGTAATTCTGAAAACGTTTGAACCGCCAAAAACTTTCAGATAGCCTACGCGATGAAAAGAATTCTAACGCATGTGCAAAGCTTTATCGCCTGACGACTCAAGAATGCCGTTCTAGGCAAGATTGTTGCTTGGTTTGTGCAGAATGAACCGCGCAGATTGAGGCTTGGTCTTTTCTTTGGAGACGGAGGGCGTTACTGCTAGCGGATGTATGCTATTGGCGTCGGCTTTGGCTGTTCTTTGAGGCTCCCCCATGTCAGAATCCAATTGTTCGGATCATTTGTCATGGGATTTCTGAACATTTCAATAAGTGTGTATCCTGCTTCCTTTGCTGACTTGCAGTTTTCTAGAAGGTTCTCCAAGAGTTCTTGGCTCCAGTTGCACACGAATGATGCTTCTTCTCCACGCTGGCTTTCAGCTGCGAGGCGGAAGAAGTAGTCGCCCATTGGGATATCCTTGAGCGGGCATGTTTCGTCTGTCTTCTGCATGATTTCAACTGTGTGCACAAGGAAGCTGTTGCCGTTTTCTCTAATTGTTAGATGGAAGCCGTTTCCGACAAACGTGTTCGAGAACTCTTTCATCAGTTCAATCTTTGTCACGCTCACCACCTTCCATGATTTCGTAAGAGACGCGAGGAGTTATAAGGGGTATTCCGGAATTCGCAATATTGCAGTGTCTTGTCACAATCTGTGTCATTGGGGGTCTCAGTGCCGGTAGGCTCTGTGAGCGGTCTGGGATTTTGGTTCGGATTCTGAGCTCCACCGAATACTTATATCGTGAGAAACAATACATCATACAGCAACTGCAACGCAGCAACTTTGCGTGCATGTGCTGAGATATACCTAAGTAGCAACATTAGAGGCGGCAAACATGCAAGAAGAACAACCAACCCCAAGCCAAACAGCAATAGTGCCCTTTTCAGAAGAAGAGGAAAAAATAGAGCAGTTCGCCAGACTTGCGAAACCCTCGGTGGTAGCCGTAGGTCTCGGCGGAGCAGGATGCAACGTACTATCGTGGGTAAAGGAAAGAGGCGTGACCGGAGGCAAACTTGTCTCAGTGAACACCGACGCAAACCATCTGAGAATCAGCAGGGCCGACAGAAGAATCCTGATAGGCGCAAAGCTCACGAAGGGACTGGGATGCGGTGGTTACCCCGAGATAGGAGAAAGAGCCCTGTACGAGAACGTGGACGACATCGTCAAGGAAGTGTCTGCAGCAAGCATAATATTCTTGATCGCGGGACTGGGCGGAGGAACAGGCACTGGTTCCATAACTGCCCTTGCAGAGGAACTCCGCAAACGTTTTGCAGGCTCGGCAGCCCCACACTTAGTCGTAGGAGTTGTCACTCTTCCTTTCGACGTTGAAACGGCAAGAATGACAATAGCGAAGAAGGGGCTGAGTCGCCTGAAGAGTTCCTGCGACACCGTCGTGGTAGTCGACAACAACAGACTCGTCAAAGTGGCTGGAAACCTGCCATTCCGGGAAGCACTGGGAGTAGCAAACACCACCATCGGGAAATTCGTCAAAGGCGTAACTGAAACCATAACCACGGCAAGCCTGATCAACCTGGACTACGCCGACCTGAGAGCCATCATGCAGGGAGCCGGACTCGCATCAATAGGAATCGGCGACGGCACTGGAGACGCCAGAGTAGAGCAAGCAGTCGAGAAAGCGTTGAACGGAAGGCTTCTCGACATAGAAGACGTGACGAAGGCACGCGGCCTGCTAATACACGTTTCCGGCGGAGAAGACATGACCCTGTACGAAGTCAACCACGCAGCTGAAATCATGAAGCGTTCTCTCCCACCGAAGGCAAAGATCATCTGGGGAGCAAGAGTGGACGATGGACTGCAAGGATCCGCGTCAGTCATGGCTGTCGTAACAGGCGTGGAAAGCGCGTTCCTGAAGCGATACGAAAAGCATCTGGGCCCAATCAAACTGTGGTAACCCCCTTCTTTGTCCCTCTTATTTCTTTGTCAACAATCAAGTAAGCACAGATGACGCTGACCATTGCCAATTCTTCAGTTTCAGTTTGTCCTCTTTTCTTTTTAGAAGAGGGCCATGCCATGCACAGCTTTCCATGTTCAAAAATCCTTGGCATGAATGACCTAACCTGACTGTGATTCTCGCCGATCTTCCAAGTATCAAGATAGGACGCTCCAGTAATCCGCAAAGTAGGATGCGTCTTTCCGTGAGCAAGGCACCGTAAATTGGTGTCCTGCTCCTCCACGGGCAAAAGGCCAGTCTTGGCGCGCCTCAAGCCTGAAGCGGCTTGTCCTTCCGTATCATGTCTCGAATTTTCTCTATTTCCCCGCTGAGCTGCTTGTCCTCTTTCAGTGCAGAGACAACCGTCCTTACCGAATCGTAGACCGCTCTGGTGCCCTTGCCAAGCTTTTCCGGACCGCGATACTCAACAGCCTGCGCAGCGCACAAAAGCTCCACAGCAACTATGTACTCAGTGTTTTCCAGGATCTGCATGGCCTTGTGGGCGGCGGCGGCTCCCATGCTCACGAAATCCTCAAAGTCGGCAGATGTCGGTATAGAATCCACAGAAGCAGGATGAGCGAGAACCTTGTTTTCCGACGCCAAAGCCGCAGCAGTGTACTGCACAGCCATCAAGCCACTGTTAACGCCAGTCTTTGCCTGCGGCGGAATAAGGAATGGGGGCAAGCCGTTGCTGAGCTTGTCGTCGATCAGTCTGGCTGTTCTTCGCTCGGAGTTGTTGGCCACCGTTGCAAGAGCAATTCCCAGCATATCCATCGCGAAAGACAATGGCTGACCGTGAAAATTGCCGCCTGAAAGACACTTCTCTTCCTCAGGAAAAACGAGCGGGTTGTCAGTTGCCGAGTTAATCTCAACCTGCACGACCTTCTCCACGTAAGCTATGGCGTCCCTTGCCACGCCCAGCACCTGTGGCACGCACCTCAGGCTGTAAGGATCGTGGGGACGCTGATGCTGATCCATCGCCTGGGCGCCGGTTCTGACCAAGCGGCTGCCCTCAAGCATTTCCCGCATGTTCCTCGCCGACGCAGTTTGCCCGGCGTGGGGTCTGACCTCGTGTATTCTGGGGTTGAAGGCGTCAACGATTCCGAGCAGGGCCTCGACGCTGAGCGCTGCGGCGGCTTCAGCCATCTCAACAAGCCTTTTCGCATCGTGCACCGTGAGGGCGGCGAGGGCCGTCATCATCTGCGTTCCGTTGTTCATGGCGAGGCCTTCTTTGAACTCCAGTTCGACAGGCTGTATTTCAGCCTCTTTCATTGCTTTTTTGCCTTCGACGATTCTGCCTCTGTATTCTGCTTGCCCTTCGCCTATGAGAACGAGTATCATGTGGGACAGTGGCGCAAGGTCGCCGCTTGCCCCAACTGACCCGCGTGAAGGAATCACCGGGTGCACTCTTTTGTTCAGCATTTCCACGAGCCTTTCGAGTGTTTCGAGGCGTACTCCGGAGTGTCCTTTTGCGAGGGTGTTTGCCCGAAGAAGCATTATGGCTCTGACAACGTCAGTTTCGAGAGGCTTGCCCACGCCGGCCGAGTGGCTGCGTATGAGGTTGACTTGCAACTGCTTGATCTCATCGGGCTGGACTCTGAAGTTGCTCAGTTCGCCGAAGCCAGTGTTGACGCCGTAGACAACGTGGTTTCCCCGGACAAGTTTCTCGAGGACTCCGCGGCTTCGCGTAACTCGAGTTTTAGACTGTTCAGGGATGACTACTCTGGCGTTTCCCCGTGCGACCTTCACTACGTCATCAATCGTGAGGCTTTCTCCATCAATGCGTACATCCGGCATTTGACCAAGTCTCCAGGCAACTGAACGTGTGCGGTGTCTGGTATGGAATGAAGGACAATGTTAACCTTTCGTTCAGAGCTGGCTGACCTGTTGAACCATGCGACGAGCTAACGGGCTCTTGACCGCACTCTCGGTTCGAGGAGGGTCCAGAGCCACTCAACGAACTCCTGCAGGTTCTTCGTCTGTATGTACACTTCTCCCGGCCCAGTTATGTTTGTGACCAAACCTTCGCCGCCCAGTATCGTTTCTTTCAATCCGCCGAATTTTGTGACTCTGTAGCTGCACGTGTCGCTGAACGCGACTAGGTGGAAGTTGTCGACGATCATTGACTGGTTCGGGCTGAGAACGTGCTTGTCGATGGCTCCGAAAGTGTTGATGAAGAGAGTCCCGTTGCCCGTGGCTTTGAGCATGAACAAGCCCTGTCCGAAGAGTCCCTTGGTGAAGCCTTCCCATTTCACGTCCAAGTCAATTCCCTCCGTCGATGCTATGTACGCGGCCTTCTGTATCACGTATCCGCGGTTGGCGCTGACGTCGAGGGTTTCGATGTCGCCCACTGGCGCCGAGACAAGAGCGACCTCGCCTGATCGGCCCGTTGCGGTGTACTCGTTCACCCAGAAGGATTGGCGGCCTATGACCGCAAGCCCAATGCTTCCTAGAAGGCTTTTTTCGCGCTTGCGCGTGTGCACTTCGATGGCGGGGTCCATGTAGGTCATTGCTCCGGACTCAGCGACTATTCTCTCGCCGGGTTCTAGGTTGACGACGAGCATCGAGTAGGACGGTTTGTATTTTATCTCGAATTTCACGCAGAATCTCCCTGCTCAGTGTTTGTGCGCAGGCTGCTTTTGTAGGTTTCTGCAGAAATTTTATTATGCTGGGTCGACAATTATTCTTGTTGTGGAGGGCTAATGATTGGACTGGCCGAGCTACGACTTGGTGGGTTTGATTGGCCTGATAATAATCGGCATAATCATAATCCTGATAATCAGACTGCTCCTCGTTCTCATCCCGGCAGCCGCGGCCGCCGCTCTGGTGTGGTTCTTCACGCAAAATCTCTGGTGGGCTGGACTCGCATTTCTCGTAGTCGCGGCGCTGTCGATTCTCAAGAAGTTATGATGAAACATGTTCGCTTTTGGAAAAGGGTTGGGAATTCTCTGATTCTGACTGATTTGCGTCCGAATTCTGGCGTGATTTGTCATAAAACTTTTATATGTGATGATTTGTGGTTATGGTTGTCCGATGTCTAAAAATAAGGTGCTTGAATGGAACCTAGCAAGAAGCCGCTTAACGTGCTCATCAAGCAGCTGAACGCGGGGATCGCAGTGATGCTCAAGAACGGCTGCGAGTACAAGGGGAAGATGGTCAAGTGCGACGGACACATGAACATTCTCTTGGAAGGAGCCACCGAGTCCCGTGATGATCAGCCAGTGACGAACTACGGCAGTGTTTTGCTGAGAGGCAACAACATCCTGTACATAATGCTTGACGTGCATTAGGCTGCACTTTTGTCTTGTCCAGTCACGTATTCCAGACTTTCCTCGAGCTTCCAGCTTAGTTTGTGCTTGCGCTGGAAGTAGCGCAGGACATTCTGAACGTCGCGCGTGAGTAGTTGCGTGGCGTTGGGGTGAGTCTTGGGCACGTACTGTGGCCAGTCGATTATGAGTATGTGATTGTCGGGCTTCGCGATGATGTTGTATTCGCTGAGGTCGCCGTGCACGATTCCTGCTGCCAGATAGGTCTTCCTCAGGTTGTCGAGGATTTCGGCGAGCATCTTCTCCGGCTCATCAAGTTGCCTGCATTTTGCCAGTTCCACGCCGTCGATCATCCCCATGACCACGACGTGACGGTTCTGGCAAATGGGTTCGGGCACGGCCACGCCGTGTGGAAAGACAAGTTTCAAAGCCTTGTACTCTTTTTCTGCTGCAAGCCTTGACTGGAAGAGCCAGCTTGTGTGCTGTTTGGCGTAGCCTCGCTTGCGCATCGTCTGACGGAAGCTGATTCTGCCAAGACGATGGAACTTCACGGCGACGCGGTCGCCTCGAGGGTTCAAGGCATCATAGACATCTGCTTCCTTGCCCACTCCGAGTGGCTTGCCAAAGGCTTCGATGATGCCTGCCTTCATGAGAGCGTTTATGGCGAGGCAGTCGTATCCGGCGTAGTTGATGGTGTATCCTGCCTGCGTGCTGTAGATGAGGCCGAGCTTGTCTAGGCGGCGTAGGCGGTAGTCAGTGTCGCGTTTGAGATCGAGTTTGGAGTATTTTGCCACTTGTTCTCTTGGGACGAATTCGCGTGTTGCCATCGCGGCTTCTATGACTTGGAGCACTCTCAGGTCTCCGTTTTGGAGTTGACGGAACACTTTCACAGCCGCGTCTGCCGATGACATGGACAGTTAAGAGCATTGGCTGGTGACCCTAAAAAGCTTCTGTGGGGTTTAGGCTGACGGTTTTCGCGTTTTTCACGGATTCTTCCACCATTTTCTCAATGTCCAGAGACTGTTCAGCCTTCAAGACTGCTTCGAGTGAGGCTCTGGTGGCAGGCTGGTTGGGCGCGGCCGCGCAGCCTTTTGCTTTTCTGGTGGAAATCTGAAAAGTGCCTATCCTTCTGGCTAGTGCTTCGGTTTCGGTTTTGTCGAATCCCAGCAGCGGACGGTGGATGGGAAGGTCTGTTGCGGCTTGGTCTAGGACTCGGAGGTTTGTGACTGTCTGGCTTGCCTGTTCGCCGATTGCTTCGCCCGTCACTATTCCTTCCGCGTGTTCAGACGCGGCTAGACGTTCGGCGATGCGGTACATGAGCCTCTTGCACAGTATGCAAGTCAGCCTTCGGGGTGCGTCTCGGGTTATGGTTTGAAGGTTTTCGCCGTTTTGGACCGTGATGATTTTTGCTGGAAGCCCGATTGACCACTGGGACAGTTGCTTGGCGGTGTCGATGGCTTTTGCTGTTGCGGCTTCGTCCGTGAAAGGCGAATTGTCTAGGTAGATTGGTGTGACTGGGCTGCCGCGTTTCATGGCAAGCCAGCAGGCAACTGGAGAGTCGATGCCCCCGCTTAGAAGGCAGACAAGTTTGGCTTGCGCGCCTGCGGGGAAGCCTCCGGCTCCCTGCAGTGTTTCGGTGAACACGTATGCGTCGCGGTCGCGGGCTTCGACGGTTATGGTCTGTTTTGGGCTGGTGAGGTTGACGGTGAGGTTGCGGCTGCCTAGTGCCGTGAGTATTTCTTTGCCGATTTGCCTGCACGCCTCGATGCTCGAGTAGCTGTGGGTTCCGACGCGGTGGCAGCGGACGGCGAAGCTGTCGCCGTCCTTCAATCTGTCTTTCGCTGCTTCTAGGGCGGTTTTCAGGATTTCCTCTAGTTGCGAGCTTGTGTGGGTGGCTGGCGAAAGTGAGGAGACGCCGAAGACCTTCGTGAGTTCGTGCGCGGTTTCTTCCGGGCTGTCGGTTTGGACGTATATTCTGCCTCTGACGTGCTGGATCGCTTGGGGGGTGAGGCCGTGGTGTCGTAGCGTGTTTTTTATGTTTTTTAGGAGGAGTTTTTCGTATTGGCGTCTTGTCCAGTCGCCTTTGATGCCGATTTCTCCGCTGAATCTAACGATGATAGTGTCTGGCTTCGTTTGTTGGTCGCTCCGGTCTTTGGAAGGGTTGCGTTACATGAGGTTTCGAGCTTCAGAATTTAACGGTTGCGTCACGCAGTGTCCCATGCAAGACGTGGCGAGTTGTTTTACGCCTTTTTTCCGCCAATACGGAATACCCCCCTCTAGATTTTCAGCACTGCCATGAAGAAGCACACTGCCCCGAAACCCATGATCTTCGAACACTGTCTCCCCCACGTTCTGCCCGTTTCCAACGAGCCCACGCTAGAAACGTTCCCATGTTCTTCTGCCTTCTCATGCAAAATAGATAATTGTGTGCCTGAAAGAGATATTCACTCATGAGCGAGGGCTACACGATCGTGTTTCTGGGAACCGGCGGCGGCAGGTTTGCCATGATGACTCAGAAGCGCCGCACGGCAGGCATCCGCATCTTGGGGCCACAGCTAAACGCGCATTTGGACCCGGGGCCGGGGGCTCTTGTCTACTCGGTTGGCGAAGGGCTTGATCCGCAGAGGCTGAACGCGGTTCTGGTTTCACATTGCCACCCGGACCACTGCAACGACGCCGAAGTCTTGATTGAAGCGATGACCCGCGGCGGCAAGAGCAAACGCGGAACGCTCGCAGCTTCCAACAGCGTGCTTGAAGGAAGCAGCTCGTGCGAACCCTCAATTTCCAAGTATCACCAGCAAATGCCCATGCACACAGTAGCCTGCAAGCCGGGCACAAGGTTCAACCTTGGCAAGACAGAAGCTTCTGCAACCGAAGCCAGACACACGGACCCGGACGCGGTGGGTTTCCGCTTCAAAACAGAATTCGGCAGCTTCGCGTACACGAGCGACACCGAATACTTCGAAAACATCGGCGAAGGCTACCGCGACGTCAGACTTCTCATCTTATGCGTGATGAGGCCGGCCGGCGAACCGTGGAAGGGACACATGACCACCGGCGACGCCGTCCGCATAGTGAAGGAAGCGCGTCCCGAACAGGTCGTGCTGACGCACTTGGGCATGAAGATGATCTTTGAAGGTCCTTCGAAAGAGGCGAAGCTCATCGAACAGGAGACAGGCGTCCCGACAACTGCCGCCACAGACGGCACGCGAATACTCTTCGAACGGGAAATTCGCGTTCAAACCCAAAAAGGAAGGCCGGACAAAGGCCTCAACAGCTTCCTCTAGAAAACCATAGCCCCGACTAGACCAAGACAAAACTTTATCCCCCACACAAATCTCTGGGAAGAAACCCCAACCGAGCTTCTTTAAGATTGCACCTGTATGCCTAGCGAACAACAGGGTGACTGCTAAGACAATGATCTCATCAATAGGCACTACTACGAGACCAGTTGGAAAAGGCAAATCCAACGCCTTCAAGTTTGTCTTAGATAGCTTGGGGTGTGGAAAATATCCAAATCGTCATCCAAAATTGACGAAGTAGAGTTCATAGAAGATTAGGACGTGAGCAGGAAAGCGAAGAGGAAGTTAAAGAGGAAGTGGGCTATTGTGGTTCCAACTATGTTTTTGGTCTTCAAGGCTATCCACCCCCAAAATCCGCCTACTATGCTAACCAGAACAATACCGGATATGCTTGGGTATCTCAACACGTGTATTAGCCCAAACAGAGTGGTCGAAACAAGTAATGCAACTTTCCAGCCTTTCCATCTGTCGAATGAAAAGAGGATTAGACCCCTGAACAGTATCTCTTGTCCTAAACCACTGAGTGCCCAAAGGAACAAGTTAAATGCGACAATCTCCCACGAGCTTACATCTGGCGAAAGCTTCAAATTAGCAACTATGAATCTGACCACAGAAAAGGCTAAAACCAAGACAACAGAATTTCCAAGGCTCGGGAGCAAGCCTTTACGTGTTAATCCCACTTCCGCTAACGTTCTCTTGTTATACTTGGTCAGCCCAACCGAACCTGCAACATAAATGGTGTACATAATGCACTCGCCCAAAACTTGTGTTATGAAACCTGACACATAGAATGGGATTATGAACAGCAATGGCAAAACAAATACAAGGATAGCTTCCAAGCTTTCTAACCAGTTTTCGTTATTCACGAGAACCACTCAATCTAACATTGTTGATTCATTTTTAAATCTTCTTAGAACGTGAAAGCTGTGTTTGCCTAAGCCGAGAATTTTACCAGTGAATTTTGTTCAAATCTTAGCTCCACTCTGAAGCCTCAGATTGGGGTTTATAACTGAAATAGCTTGAAACAAGCCTATAATTGAAGTGCGGAGGAAGGGATTCGAATCCCATAATTCTGAATCGATATTTTTAGCCAAGCCCGTTATCTTTGTTAATCTGAAATGGAGAAATTCAAACGAGATAAGTCACCTATCCCGGGCTACCATGACACCCTAGTCAAGTCGACGTTCAAACTCGGTTCAGCGATGGCTGGGTAAAGTTTTATCCAACCAACCGAATTTCACGGTGACTTAGATGGAAGGCGGTTGCTATGGCTTTGTTCAATGAAATATCCAATTCAAGACACTCGATACAGCTGATTTGAGTAAAAAAGGTGGAGGTAGGTCTTGTTCACTTTGTTTTAGCAACGGTAGAAATTATTGGTGTCGTAGAAGGGCGTGAAAGCGAATATTTCGTTCCAATTCGTTTCAAAGTACGTGACAAAGGACTCGACGAGGTCTGTCAATCCTTCCCATGCGTAATGAATCACTTCGTAGTCGTGATCACCTATGCCAGCGTTGATAAATCCTCCGAAAATAGGAATCCTGCCTGGACCTAGGTTTCTCCATAAAAGAGTAAGCCCGCCGGTAGCTGCTACTTCCATAATTCCGGTTATGCAGAGATTCGGATGCTCCTCGAGTACGTGAATATCTACTCCTATCAGGAAAGCGAAATTTCCAGGCATATCAAGAAACATGCCCACACCCAAGAAAGCAAAGTCAGTACCCCTTCCATGTTGACAGATCAACTGGGTCATATCCATTGCTGGTCCCACCTGAATTGTGTTTAAGCCGCCCATTAGGCTAGCATATTGTTCCAAGACCGCTTTCGTTTCTCTCAGTTCGACCAGTTTTTCTATGCGTTCTTTTTCTAGTTTGTTATTCTCACTTCCGCTTGCCTCGTAGTCTGCATTTACAATCGCACAGTCAAGTATATCCATGCATGCCTGTATAATGGGATCGTAGTATGTCTCCGGATTATAATAGCCGGTCTTGTCCATGTGGCCTGTTGGATCGATAAACCTCAACGGGTTATTCCGGCAGTAGACGTACTTGTTAAGTGACTGCGGATTGTAAAATGCTCCAGTGACGCTGTCTTCCTGTATGAACCTACCTATCGTAGGATCATAGTATCTTCCACAGTAATAATACAAGCCTGTTTGCGAGTCTTCCTCCTTGCCATTGAAACCAAGTTTATCCTCAATGCCATACACCTCAGCTCTCTCTCCGAATGGTCCGTAACTCATCGTTGTCAATACGTTAGCCGATGTGTCAGTTACAAGTCTTGTCGAACTCAAGTGATCATTGTGGTAGTACATAACACCATTGCTTGTCAACGCGGCGACCCTTCCACCGGGTCCATATATGTAGTCATGCATTGACTGGACTGCAGATTCAGAAATCTTTTCCCAGATTGGGTTAGTCCCAGAATATACTGTGATCGTCTTTGTGGGGCCTTCAAGTTGACAAATTCTTCGTCCATTTGTATCATATGAGTATGAACCAAGTGTCTGCTCTTTGGCAACTTCAACAAGTCTGTCTCCTTTGTCATAGACGTATTGCCATGTCTCGTTGTCTACAATCCTGGCAATGAGATTCCCAGTGTGGTCATAGGTGAACGTCATGTTTGACAGGCCATTTTGGCAAGAAACAAGTCGGTTGCAGGAATCATATTGATATGTCGTCGTTACTCCGTTTTTGGTCTCGGCTAGTCTGTTGCCGACCGCGTCGTATGAATATGTATAGGATTCGCCGGCGATGTTAGCGGAGACTAGTCGATTAAGCCAATCATACTGGTAGGTCTCCGTTGAACATATTCCCAAACCGCCAGGTGTAAGCCGTTCATCGGTTATTTGCAGAATATTACCAATATTGTCGTAGGTGTAATCCAAGGAAAGCATTGTGAGATTGTCTTGATTTGGGTCAGTTGTGAGCATTTGGGCCAATTGCAGACTACTGTCATATGTATATCTTGTGTTAAGACCATTGCCGTAGGACACTGAGTTTGGCATGTTGTCAACATTGTAGTCAAAAGAAGCAAATGTATAGTTTCCGCTGTACAACCTGGTTATTCTGTTCAGATTGTCATATTCATAGGAAACCTCCAACCCATCTGGGTAGATCATCTTAGCCAGTCTGCCTGCTGCATCGTAGTCGAACAGAACATCATAGATATCTGTTGGGTCTGCGACCGTGTTTGACTCCCAGATCACTCTGCCCCTTGAGTCGTGCTTGCATGAGTAAGAGTAGTTTCCTTGGCTTGCGGATATCAACCGCGAACAATTGTCATACATGTAGTCAACAGTAGTCAAGTCTGAGCGAGTTGTCTGGATCAGCCTATTTAGAGCGTCGTAAGTATAAGTCGTATTGTCACTATCCCTGTCGGCAGCCCATAAAGTCTGCCCAATCTTGTTGAAACTGCGTTGTGCCAGTGTGGAGTCAGGATAAACAGTCTTTGTGCTTCCGAAAATTGAGTTGTACTCATAAGTCGTGACTTGACCATTAGCGTCAATCATCTCAATGAGGTGTCCTAGAGCATCATACTCATACTGTGTCAGATAGTAAGCAGATTCATTGTAGTATTCTCTTACCCAAAGAATGTTACCATCTCGGTCAGTCTTGGATTCAGTTTTATGACCATTAGCGTCGAAGACAGTGACTGTTTTGTTTATGTCGTCATATTCTATTCTAGTGAAAGTTCCGTCAGGAAGTATTGACTTCACAACCCTGCCTTTAATATCATACTCATATCTGTATGAAGCTGGGTTGACTACTTCTGGCGCATGAAAAACCGTCATAGCAGCGAGTGCACCATTCTCGTAGGTGAGTGTTTGAACAGCGTAAACTTCATTGGCAGTAAGATAGACTTCTCCCTTTATTGTCTTCCCAAAGCAATTGTAGTATGTTTTGCCAAAGTTGCCAAGTTCGTTGTAAGATGTCACAGTTCTGTTCTCGTCATCATACACTGTCACTAGTTGAGTGCCGTCAGGATTTACTGTTCTGATCATTCTTCCAAGGTTGTCGTATTCAAAGTATGTAGCATAACCTTCAGGATTCGTTATCGATGCCACTAATCCGCGATCGAAATAGTAATTGCCGGAGCTGGTTATGTTGAAGCCGTTAGGATCGACAGTTGTCCTCGTGCAGTATGCATGCCCGTATTCGGAGCCGTACTCGAACAAGGTGACCAACCCTTCCGCATCAGTGGAAGAGACAACGTTACCGTAGCTGTCATAGGCATTCTGCGTCATTATGTCTTCCCTTGGCGGCGCGTATATCGGAACGCACAGTTTCCACGAGAACTTGGTTAAATTGCCTGACGATTCGCTGAAGTAAAGCGTGTTCATGCCTGCGGTCAGTTCTGAAGCTGAAATCGGGTGAACCTTCACAGATGAGTACAGATTCTGGGTGATGGCCTCCCATAGTTGAGTGTTAAAGCGATAGCTAACCATTACTGGATAGTAGTCAGTTGGAACATTGTAGTTTGTGGTAACCGTGACATTGGTTTTGGCACCATTCCTGGAGACCGAGTAGCCTGTGTAGCCCGCAGTGCCCGGATAATGTTGGAAAGGCCCAACTTCAGCATAGCCTTCTTCAAAGTCTGGAGCACGGCCAAATAGGTAGTAGGCCATGAAGTACTTTTTGCCGTTGTGCAGGTGATTCTCCCAGTAGCCAGTGCCGTCAAATCCATTCCCAGTTTTCGAATATGCCTCGGTCTTTGGAATCTGGTTGATCTTAGGCTGACCAGAAATTTCCAGCGTTGCATTTCCCTGCATGTTCACCCCAGCTAGATTGATGCTGAAACTTGTTGCGCTAGGCTCTTCGAATGTTCCTGAAAATTGGGCGAAAGCAGTTTTCTGCCCGAAAACGGTTCTGCTCTCGATCAAGTTGCCTTTAGAGTCATACTTGGAATAGGATTCTACTGCCGTACCATTGTCTTGAAGTTTTGCGCTGCCAATTAGTGCCGAATGAATGTTGCTTGGAACGGCGTTTCCGTAGAAAAGATTGCTGAACAAAGGCTTCGCGCGACCATCATTGTCAACGAAGACTCCTGATGTCTCAGTGTTGGCATATGAAAAGAATGTTTCATATCCCATGGCGTCTTTGCTGTAGACCAAGTTTCCCCAATCATCATATCTGCTGTACGTGGAGTAGGATACCGTGCTCGTATCGCCTACATATTTGTCCGCTTTTATCACTTCACTATTTGAATTGTAGGCATACACTGTTTTTTCGATCTGTGGGATCGTCCAGTTCGTCCAGAAAGTCGTGACAGTAATTGTGCTTTTGTCAGGGCTCACCGACGTAGTATAGTACTGATACCCGCTTTGTCCGGGGTAATGTGTGAAGTTGCCAACCTCAACATCACCGTCTTCCACCTCGAAGTTATCTAATTCATGTGGTCCATAGTAGTCTATTCCCCAAATCCGTCCAAAGATGTAATGAGCAACAAATTCAGTTCCGTTCCAGTAGCCACCGCCGCTAAACTTTGCTTCATCCTTAGTAGCTGAAAGAGACTCGCTGCAGAGAGTTGACTGCGCATTTGTCATGTCAAGCAATGTTGAGCTGAGCACACGACCTTTAGAATCCAGCGTGCAAACGCTCTTGGTTTTCGCGTTTCCGTATTCATCCTTCAGAACTTGGATGGAACTGTCTGTGCAGCTGAAGTTGCCGCAGTAGGTGGAGACGGTTTGACTGACCAATTTTGAGTCGAAATCGTACAAACTCTCCTCGCTGATTTTGAACTTGTAGAAGGCGTTATCGCTGTAGTTGCAAGCGATTCTAATCCACTTGTAAGTCTTGAATTGCCCCTCAGGATTTTGGACCTTGTACGGGAGCCAAGCGCCGTACGCGCAGTAATATTCATAGTAGCTATGTCTTCCTTGAACGTCCTTCACACTAACCAGTAAGCCCTGATTATACGAATAATCAACAGTCATGCCGCAGTAGGAAAGCCCCATAAGCATGTGATTGCTGGAGTAGAGAAAACGAACCACTCTGCCAACTGTATCAGTAATGTTGGCCACGTACCAGTCACCTGACAATGGATATGGCGGATCTGGCGCCGGCCCTGGATAAAGACAGGGATTGGTCACTGGCCACGCACCGTAGGCAAAGGTTATCACGTTATCATTTGCGTCCTTGATCGTTGTAAGTTTCCCAGAAGAGTCAAAGTACAGAACCATTCCCGAAGGGTAGTACAGTGTGTACGTTCCATTTGATTCCTTTACTAGTCTGAAATACTCGCCGTCATGATTCTCAAAGACATTACTAGACCATTTTATCGTATAGCTCCTTCCATCCCATGTATGTAGAAGGTTGCTTATCCATGGAAAGTTCATGAACCATCCCTTTCCGAGATCCATTGGAGAGCTTTCGAAGCCATAAGGCGCGTTGTTCTGCCAGCACGTTGGAAGACCCCACATCCGCTCAATCTTCAAGTCCATTCCTCTGCCAGGAATTGACAGATCAGTTTCTCTGATTGCAAGTTCTCCAACTGGAGTCACAGCATCATCAAGTGAGGAACGGGCTCCCCAACCCCAAGTGACAGAATAGAGCCGGGGAATATAACACCGATTTCTCCATGAATCAGAAAAAGGAGATCGATCTGGCGCGCCGCCGTCGTGTTGACCATCATCACATTTCACAATAGGTATCATGGAGGATATCATCGAGGTTGTTAGAAGAGCACTGCAAATCAACAGAATCACAAGGAATATAGATTCTACTTTCTCCAATGTTACATTCATTTTATCTTTTCCCCTCTTCGAATTCGTCAAGTTATATTGAAGAACCCGAATTCTTATATATTCCCGAAACACAATTTGTCAAATTTGTCAAGCAAAATTGAGTGATCAGCATGACCGCAAGAACACAAACTCAACGCAAGAACATATTCGCTGTACTGTCCAGCGAAACAAGAGAAAAGATCACACAAATTCTTTCAGAAAAACCCTTAACCTTCACAGAACTCTCTCGAAGCCTCGGCATCCCTTCAAGCAAGCTGAATTTCCACCTGAAAAAAATGGGAATATTGGTCGAAAAAACTGGCCACAAGTATCACCTGTCAGAAGTAGGCAAAAACGCGCACACTCTACTGCGCAGCATCAACCAAGTGCCCATCGCCGAGGAACACATTGGAATAGCAGCCATAGGAATGCTCCTCGACCCCAACGACGTTGACTCCAACATCAAACAAGCTCTAAGAAGCATAGACTTCGCAATTCAACAGAAAACAGATCTGATATGTCTACCGATTCTGAACCTTCTCACACCCATACCCGCCGGAAGAGTCATACACTTCTTCCAAAACAAAGCGAGGGAACACAAAGTCCACATTGCTTTTGGCCTCTTCGAACTCAACGATGAGCAGAAGCACAACTCCGCTATACTCGTCAAACCCGAAGGCAGCTTTGACATATACAGAAGTATCCATCAGGATGTCGACGCCTTAGAGAAGATAGAGACAGGCAATGACATAGTTGTGGTCGACTCCGGAATTGGCAAGATAGGCTTGGCCGTCAAGGACGACTACATCTACCCTGAGTTCTTCAGAATGTTAAAACTGAAAGGCGCAGATTATGTAATGTGTTGCGCGATCGGAATACAAGCAGAATATCAAAGGATTGTACAATCAATCATTTTGACGCGCGCCATAGAAAATCAACTGGCAGTAGCATTTACTTCCTCAAGTTGTTTCCCAGAAGACCCGATGGGCCTTGTCTGTTCTCCCAACCAACAGGTTTCGTTCACAATTTGTCCAGGCGGAACTTGCATACAAGAAATAACGATGGAAGATATAAAGAAAAATAGGCAATACTTTGAACTTCGCTTTCCTCGCCGCCCACAAATGTACGGAGAACTCGCAAAATGCCCTGAGTCCATTAAAGACGATAACCAGAAAGTTAGACCTGCACACATAATGTACCCAGCAACAAAAACCATTAGGAGAATCGAAGTACACAGCGAAGACCATGTCCAATTCGAAGAAGTAACATTCTTCGAAAAACCTTTGCATGTTAACCTCCCCAGAACCTATTGCATAAAAGGAATCTTACCGTTCAGAGAGGCAAGAGACATGAGATGGTTCGACAGCCTTGGAACAGTGGGTGCCATAGTCATACAAAACAAGCCACATATCAGGTTCTTTGTTCAAGAGAGATGCTCATCCACGCCTGGCAAATCATATATGATGGGATTCCGCTGCAATACGCCAGACCCCATAAAAGTCAAAAATGATGAAGCAATTTTAGATCTGAGCTTTGAAGATTTTAATCAAGGCATCAAAATGACCAACGCTACCATCGGCGAGTATATAGTTGAGGTTTCAATAGATCCAAAGTTCAAAGTGATCTCTTCTTCGACAGCCAATGTCCCTACGAAGACGGTGGGCAAATCCACAGTGATGACGTGGAGATGGACAAAGCCACAGAGACTTCCGAAAATACAGATAAGACTAAGCAAGACACAGATCCAACCCACTGAAACATAAAACACATCAATCATCCACAATCCTGACCCTTTTTCTCTCTTTTTCTGTCAAATCCGCAACATAAGATAAGAATAGTCGCGTAGTAAACTGGTCAAGCGATTGTGGCTGGTTCGGGTTGGAGAAAACTTTAACCCATGAGAGATCGTACTTACTGTTCCGGGAAAGCGATAAGATGCGAATTGTGCTGCGAATCGGAGGCTCAGTCATCGCGTCACCCCTCAACCCAGCACTGATGAGCCAATATGCCAACATCTTGAAAGAACTCCGAAAACGCAAGCACACGACCGTGACCGTCGTGGGCGGCGGATCGCTCGCGAGGGAAATGATCGCAGCGGCCAAACAGTTGGGGCTTGACGAGAACGCGCAGGACGAACTCGCAATCTCGGCCTCGCGACTCTTCGCGCAACTGCTCTCAAAAAAGCTTGACGGGGCCTGTGGCAGCGTGCCGTCAACGGTCGCCAGCGCAGCCAAACGCCTCAGCGAATCCGGACTCGTTGTGATGGGCGGATTGAAACCGGGAATGACGACGGACACTGTTGCCGCGCTTGTCGCAAAGCGGACAGGAGCGGATTTGCTTGTCAAGGCCACAGACCAAGAGGGCGTCTACGACAAAGATCCGAAGAGACATGCGGATGCGGTTAAGCTTGACCGTTTGGCTTTTGAAGACTTGTCTCGCGTGTGCGTCGAGGACAGGCACAGAGCGGGCATACATCAGATCATCGACCCCGAAGCCATAAAACTGCTGAAGCGAGACCGAATCAGGGTCGTGGTGGTCAACGGGTTCAAGCCTGAGAACGTGCTGCTGGCTGCCGAGGGCAGAAAGGTGGGCACGTTGATCGAGTAGGCTTTGGCTCTTGCTCCGGCACGTTTAAATATCACTATTGATATCGCGCTTGATGTCACCTGTGATATTCTTGTACAAGCACAAAATGCACTGGATGAGGCACACGGCAATGGTGCCAAAAGGATTCGTACGCTATCACGTTCTTGAATCTCTAAGCCGAAAACCCATGTCAGGCTCAGAAATAATGAACGAGATCAAAGAGAAAACCGACGGCCGATGGAAACCCAGCCCAGGCTCGATCTACCCGCTTCTGGCGTGGCTGCAAGACAACGGCTACGTGAAAGAAGTTCCTACTGACCAGAGTGGAATGAAGCGCTACGAGCTCACGGAGCAGGGAAAGGCGCTTCTCGAAGAGCAACGCAAGATAGGGACAAAACTGAACACCGAAGAAAGATTGTTCCCGCCGCCTTTCCTTGGGATGTTCTGGTTTCGAGCGCCGTCGGAGAAGATGGCTCGGCTGCGGCAATCGGTGCGAAAGCTCATGTCAGCGGCTTTCGAGCTGGGAGCTGATCTTGAAGTGAAGTCCTCTGGAAAAGCCATCGAGCAAGCTCGGGAAGCCCTTGACGAGGCGGCTGAGAAGCTCAGAGAAATTGACAGAAAACTCAAGGAGGAGAAAGAATGATCGGAGAAGTCATCAAGGCAGAGGGACTGACCAAAGTCTTCAACAAAAGCCTCACCGCCGTAGACCACATAGACTTCAGTGTCCAGGACGGCGAAATCTTCGGCTTCCTCGGACCCAACGGCGCGGGCAAAACCACCACGATCAACATGCTGATAACCATCATGAAGCCAACAGAAGGCAAAGCCTCAGTACTCGGTCAGGACGTGGTGAAGCAAGCCTGTCAAGTCCGAAGCGTCATAGGAGTCGTCCCGCAGGAATACACGGCCGACGAGGACCTGACCGGAATCGAAAACATCATCTTGTGCTGCGACCTCTACGGCCTACCACGCACAGTCTCCACGGAACGCGCGCTCGAACTGCTCAAGCTTGTCGAGTTGACCGAGTTCAAGGACAAGAGGGTTCAAACCTACTCGGGAGGCATGCGCCGCCGTCTGGAACTCGCTTGCGGACTTGTCAACAGGCCGCACGTGCTTTTTCTGGACGAGCCGACGCTCGGACTGGACGTGCAGACGCGCACGGCCACGTGGAACTACATTAAGACCCTGAAGAAGGAGTTCGGCATGACCCTGTTCATGACCACCCATTACCTTGAAGAGGCAGACGCTCTCTGCGACCGTGTCGCGATAATAGATCATGGGAAGATAGTTGTCACCGGAACGCCGTCAGACCTCAAGGACAAGCTTGGCGGGGACTTGCTGACCCTGAGCATTCAGGAAGACGCTGACATCACTGGGTACATCCAAAAGATAGAAAACGTGAAGGAAGTCAGGAAGGAAAACGGCTCCTACATCATAAAGTCCGAGAACGGCGAGAAGACGACGCCGCTCATAATCGAAACCCTCAGAAAGAAGGGCTACGTGGTGACCAGACTGTCCCTGACAAAGCCGACGTTAAACGAGGTTTACCTGCAATACACCGGCAAGTCCATGCGCGATGCTGAAGAATCAAGAGAAGCGGCGTTTTCGCAGAGGATGACGATGAGGAGGGCAAGAAGCAAATGAGCACTCCAAACGCAAAGTGCCCCAGCCGCGTCCATGGACTGTGGGCGTTGACCAACCGTGAACTCAAAAAATGGTACAAGGAACCAGTAATATTCTTTCTCTCCCTCGTTCAGCCGGTCATATGGATGGGCCTGTTCGGAAAAGCCATGAACATAGGCTCGATCTTGACAAGCAACCCTCTCATCACGCCTCAACAAGCAGCGCAGGCAATGAAAGACATATTCGGCACCAGCGACTACTTCTCTTTCATGTCCGTGGGCATCGTGACTTTCGTGGCGCTGTTTACGACGATGTTCAGCGGCATGTCAGTAGTCTGGGACAGACGACTCGGCTTCATGAACAAGGTCCTGAGCACGCCAGTCTCCAGAGCAGTGATAATCCTGTCGAAAGTGCTCTCAGCCGCGTTGCGAGCCATGTTCCAATCCGCCGTCGTGCTAGCGATAGCGCTGGTACTCGGTCTCCAACTCGGCCCAACCTTCAACCCGCTGAACATTCTCGGCGTCTTCGCAGTCATCTTCCTCATATGCGTCGGACTCTCATCATTCTTCATCCTCGTCACCATAAGATCAACAAGAATGGAGACTCCAATGGCGGTTGCCAACCTGATCACCCTTCCACTGATGTTTGCAAGCAACGCCTTCTTCCCCACAAAGTTCATGCCCGACTGGCTGCAAACAGTGGCCAGATTCAACCCCCTAACATACACGACAGACGCCGTCAGACAACTAATGATACTCCCCACGGACATGACGGTTCTGCTCTTGGACTTTGCATACGTCGGCGTGTTCGCCTTGGTCATCGCAACAATAGGCATAGTTCTCTCGTGGCGATACCTAACCAAGTAGACAGGAAACCGGCGGTGGAAAGTGTTGAAGCCCGTACAAGTCGTTGAAGCCATAAACCTAGACAAAACCTACACGCTTGGAAAGATACAGGTTCCCGCACTTCGCGGCGTGAACCTCAAAGTCGAGGAAGGAGACTTCCTCTCCGTCCTCGGTCCTTCTGGAAGCGGCAAGTCCACCCTGCTCAACCTAGTCGGCGCTCTGGACAAGCCCACCGGCGGAACTCTGCTGATAGAGGGCGTCGACGTCTCAACACTCAACGACAACCAGCTAGCCGACTTGCGCCGCCGAATAGGGTTTGTCTTCCAATTCTTCAACCTGATTCCCCGCTTCAACGCGAGACAAAACGTCGAGCTTGCCATGACCATAGCCAGCAAGGATCGTGCCGAACGAAGAAGGCGCGCCGAAGAATTGCTGGCGACCGTTGGGCTTCAGGGAAGAATGGAGCACAAGCCCAGCGAACTCAGCGGCGGCGAGCAGCAACGAGTCGCCATTGCCCGGGCGTTGGCAAACGATCCGCATTTTCTCCTGATGGACGAGCCAACAGGAAACATAGATTCGAAGACCGCTGGCGAAATAATCGGACTGGTCAAGGAGCTCAACGAAAAGAGAGGAGTGAGCATAATAATGGTTACGCATGACCAGCGATTGGCGAAAGAAGCTAAGAGGACAGTCCAAATGCTTGATGGCACCGTGATCAAGGAGGTTGCGAACTGACATGAAAACAAGAGACGTTTTCGCCTATTCCTTCAGCGCCATAAGACTGCGGAAACTTCGAACCGGCCTGACGACGTTAGGAGTAGTCATCGGCATAGCCGCCATCGTAGCCCTGCTCTCGATCACGCAGGGTCTACAGATTGCAATAACTCGACAACTCGAAACCGGACTTGCAACCGACACGCTAATCGTCACCGCCGGAGGAGGCTTAGGAGGCTTCGGCGGCGCAAACGGGGGAAGTGCCAGTTCCGGTTTCCGACTTTCAGTCAACGACACGCAGACGATCGACAACATAACAAACGTGAAGATATCTATGCCGACAATTCAGAGGGGATGCCAAATCACGTTTCGTGAAACAGCCCGGAACGTCACCATAGTCGGCGTGGACTTCGCAAAGTACGCGTCCATCTACAACGTCACTTTTGTTCCTGACAGCGGAGACATCTCCGCAAACCCCGAGGAAAACGACATCGTGGTCGGAAAGCGTGTAAGCGACCCCTGGAGAAACACCACGCTGTTCTGCAGCGTAAACGACACGGTGAGCATTGTCTGGCTGAACGCCACGGCGTTTCCAGTGGTGCACAATGAGACTTATCTAGGCAATGTCACCGCTGTTCTCAAAGAAGTCGGAGGTTTCGGCTTCGGCGGCCCGTCAGACTTCAGCGTTTACATCCCGATTTCGAAAGCCCAGAGCTTCTTCGGAACAGACCACTGTGACACGATAATAGTGAAGCTGGACAGCAGCGACAAAGCAGCAATTGACAACGCCACCAAAGCCATAGCAGACGCCTTCGTTCAGCAAGTGTCAGTCACATCCGCGACAGCCGTGCTCAACATTCTCTCAAACGTCTTCTCAGTGATACAACTCTTCCTAGGCGGAATTGCCGCCATCTCTCTTCTGGTAGCCGGCATAGGCATCATGAACATCATGATCGTCTCCCTGATGGAACGCACAAGAGAAATAGGCATACTGAAAGCCCTAGGCATGAAAAGCCGAACAGTCCTTATGGTCTTCCTGTGCGAATCTGCGATAATCGGCCTGTTAGGCGCCAGCATCGGCATAGCCTCAGGCTGGATCTTGGCAAACGTGGTCGCAATAATCTTCCGCGGAACAGGAGGAGCAACCGTTGGCATGGGAAACCAAGCAGCGGAAACAAACGCGCTGGCAATAACGCCTATTCTGACGCCGACGGTGTTCCTGGGAGCATTGGTCTTCGGTTTAGGAGTCAGCATAGTCTTCGCACTTTACCCCGCTTGGCGCGCGTCAAAGCTTAGACCCGTCGAAGCCCTAAGATACGAGTAAAACCCAACGCAAGGAGAACGCCCCGTCATGCAAAGACTCTATCCACAGAGACCATTCGTAGGCGTCGGAGTCGTCGTCCTCAAGGAAGACGAAATGATCCTCGTGAAGCGAGGAAACGAGCCTGGGAAGGGAAAATGGAGCATTCCAGGCGGGCTAGTCGAACTGGGCGAATCCTTGGAGCAGACGGTGAAGAGAGAGGCTGAAGAAGAAACCGGCATGATCGTGGAGAATCTGAGGCTCCTGGACGCCGTTGACAACGTGGTCCTTGACGAAGAGGGAAGAGTGAAGTATCATTTTGTCATAGTTGACTATCTTGTTCGACCGAAAGCAGGCACGGCGAGAGCAGGCAGTGACGCTGAAGAATTGAAGTGGGTCAAGCTGGATGACGTTGAGAAACACCAGTTGACGGACACGTTCAGAAGATTCTTCAGCAGAAACCGCGAAAAACTCAGGGAACAAGCATCTTGCCCCTGACGTGAGCTCCGTCTTGCCGCAGCCCACGCCAATGCCCGAGCATGACCTTCACCGTTGACGTTCACACTCATTGAAATACTCGTCCGTCAACTCGGGTGCAACATGGCTGTGGATGCGCTCGGTGGCTCAGTTGGCGTCCTTGAAGAAGAGCCTCGTCTCGCCCATGGTCTTGACGTCCAAGGCTTTGACTCTGGCGACTATGGGGAAATCCCTCACGGCTTTCCCCAGCGCAAGGCAGTGATGCGGTGGCAGGTCGCGGACGATCGTCCTCACGGTTTCAGCGTCCACGCGCGCGGCTCTTGCGACGACATCCAAGTCGTGCTCGTTGGTAAAGTTGAAGAGAAAAATGTTGTCCGCTTGCCTGTAGATGTTCTCCTTTATGGTGTCTGGCTGGTTGGTGATGAAAGTCGTGAATATGCCGAAGTGGCGCATGCGCGTCACGATGTCGTCCCAGTAGGTCTCCCGCAGGTAGAGATGCGCCTCTTCCGCAAAGAGGAACACTGCTTTGAGCTTCCAGCTTGTCAGTGACTCCACCAGTCTGCCAAGAAGGTATTCAACGACGATCTGGCGGTCGATGGCTGAAGTGTTCCGCAGATTGATGACGACTGCGCCGCCCTGTTCCTTCGCCTTCGAAAGGCACTCATCGAGAACTGTGGACTCTGCTATGTTGTCTGTGAAGAAGCCTGAGTTCATGAGCGAATGAAAACGCGAAGACAGCGCGTCGCGAACATGCTGATTGCAGTTCCAGTTGTGGATTGTCTCGCCCAAATTGTGGAGCGTTAGACCGTCTTTTTCCTTCAGCGAGTGCCATATGCGCCTGAACTCCCGGGCTGAAGTGCCGGGCAGATGCAGCGCGTGAATCAGTATGCCGAGCAGCACGTGAAGATTGAGGTATTGGAGCGCCACCTTGAAGTTCTGCGACGGCGTCAAAACATGGATCTTGTCATAGTACGCGTTTCTTTTGCCGTCGCGTGTAGTGCCGAGGCTGATGTACTCGCCGTTCAAGTCAAACACCACGACAGTGGCCTTGTAGCCGACCAAGTTTACCATAAGAAGCTTCGACAGATGAGACTTGCCAGTTTCCTTCTTTCCGGTGATTATGTTCAGACGCCCATCAAGAGATGACGCGTCTATCGTCAGCAGGGACGAGTCTTTGGTGCCTCCCAGCACTATGGGAAGGTCGCCGTCCACTTTTGCAAGCTTCAGAAGAGCCGGCAGCGGCAGCTTCTTTATCACGGACTGCGAACGGGACGGCAGCCACGAGCTGCTCGGGTTCAGACAGTTGTTCTCCACGGTCGCGCGAATTTTGCAGATGAGCAGGCTGGCGTCTTGTATGTAGGTGATGTGCGGCGCGACTTCGAGAGGGTCAATGTCCTCGCCTTGCATTAGCTCGCCTCCGTCTGGCAAGCTGCGTAGCAACTCTTCCAGCACGCCGGGGATGCTTGCGAACTGCACGTCGATCACCTGTACTATCAACGCTTTGCCGGCGTCGGCGTCGTCGACCATGAGGTAGTCTCCTTTCTCCACTGTTTCGTCTGGGAAGCTGAGGATCTGGACGATGTTGCCTTCCTTCTTGTAGAGCTTCATGAGCAGTTCTCTCCTTTGCCATAGTGGCCGAACAACAGCTTGTGCATGTCTGGCCTGTTGATGATTTGCAGCCCGTACTTGCGTGTGACGAGATGCTGCATTGCGAGTACCTCGTTGGCCGTGAAAGTGCAGAGTATGTGCGCGAGACGAAGCGTCTCCGGGTAGCTCTGCTGGAACACGTCGTTTCCCAGCAGCTTCTGAACAGCTTCAACCCTGACTTCTGGCAGGATTTCCCTGTCTATGTCCAGCCTGAACGCGCAGTTTCCCTTTGTCAGTCGGGCAACGTACACGTCGCCGAGAAGAACCATTGGCGGACGGGGATGGAGACCCGACGTTTCAAGCAGATACGGAGGCTTGGTTTGGGGAAGGAAATCGGTGATCAAGTAGCCGTTGAATCGCAGACTGGTCATCTTGGAAAAGGCGAGAACAACGTTGCCTCTCTTTCTGGCACTGGCTAACACTTCTTTCATTCGTTGCGTCGGCGAGTCCGCAGTTCCGGCGGTCAATGAGCCGTCGAAGAGTAGTAAACCATTGTTCATTGTTCTGGAAAGCGTTGACTGGAGCCATTTCTCGAGAAGAGCTGCTATCCGCGTGGGCATCTGGAAAAGATTTGGGGTGGCTTGGTGATTTGCGTCGTGGGACAGCCCGAAATATGCTCGTTCAAGCACGTTGCAGACTTCATTCTTGTTGTCCTCGGTCACGTGGAATATGAATGGGCCTACTCGAGTGTACTTGTAGTGTCTGTTTTGCTGCCAGACGTTTGCGCCTCTGACCGCGATGATTGGTCCGGTGCTTGTTTCGCCTATTTTTATTGTGGACGTGTCGACCGCGGCGATGAGGGTTTCTTGGTGGGCTGGCTTCAGCGCTATCGGCGTGGGCTTGAGTCGCAGTGTTTGCATGTTTTCTTCGTTATTGTTGAATTGTTGAATGAGTTGTGCACTAAGCCGATGGGGAGGGGACATCACGCCGCGCAGTGAGTCTAGGCTCAGTTGGGCGAAGTGTTGTGGGAGCAGAGTGCTTGTGTCCATGCTGAGTTGTGGAAAGTTATATTTTGGTGTTGTTGTAATAGTGTATTGTTCAATCACCAAGATTCACCAATAGCCAATAGTTGAGTGGGGAAATATTTAAGTGTTGCGCATGAACAAGATGCGCAATTCAATAAACAACAAGGTGAAACATTGACAGAAACAAGTGCAAAACCGCCGATACGGGTAAAAATGAAAGTAGGCGACATCGAATTCGAGATAGAATGCCAAGAAGACCAACTCCAGCAAACGGTTGACAAAATCCTCTCAACCATAACAGAGAAGATGAAGGAAATCTCCGCAAGAACCGAAAGATCGGCCCCACCCCCTCGAGCCGAGACGTGCAAGAACCTCATCCAGAAACTGTGGGAAGAAAACTGGTTTGCCTCTGCCAAAGGCCTAAGCGAAGTCCACGATGAAATGGCACGACGCGGCTTCCACTACGACCGAACAGCAGTCGCCCACGCCCTCATCGACCTAGTAAAGGAAGGCGTGCTCACTCGAGAAGGCAAGCCACGCAGATACCGGTACGCACAGAAGAGACCGCCTCCATAGGCGCGGCTCCCGCCGCAAAGACGAGCCAAACACGGCACTGCAGGTCTCCCGCGCAGGTCACAAAATCTGGTATACCAAACGGAAAGCTTCACAAATGTGAAGCCGACAAGATGAGAAAAGCCGCAGTTCTCAGGAAGCAGAGACGATTCGAGAAAGCAGGGCAGAACTAGACTGCCGCCTTCGCCCTCACTTTTGGCAAAACGTCCCGTTGCATCTGCACAATCCCAAAAGTTGTGATTCGGTATCTCTCGTCACTGGTCTTCGCGACGATCTCGGCCTTTGCAAGTTCGCCAAGCCGCGTGCTCGTTATCTTGGAGTCTTTCCCCAGCTTTGCCTGCAGCTCATCCTTAGACATCGCGTCGCTTTCCACCTTGCCGATTTTGAAGCCGACATGGTTGGCCAAGAGAAGCATCTGAAGAGTCTCGTTGTCAGTCAGCTTGTTCCTCGCAACCAGAAGATTCGGGCCTTCGGGCGAGAAGGCCACTAGACCCTCACATTCCACTGCGAGCTTCTTGAGGTCAACATCCAATACTAGCTTGTTGGCAATTTCAAATGATGGCAGAAACTCGCCGAAGAACCTGTTGACTGCAAGCCACACGTCTTCTGGGCTTCCGGCGAAGGTTTTCTCGACGTTGCCGTACTTGATCTCGACGGTGAGGACGTGCGGTTTCTCTGTCAACCTATCTTGCCCCTCAGTCTGGTGAGTATCTCGTCCTCAACCCATCTTTCGCCTTGCATGGTCAGCTTGAACTCCGGCTTGCTGGGATCGGGTTTAAACACTTGCCCCCTCTTCGTCATCTCGTTGATCCTCGCTGGAACCATGCACTTTATTCCGCTGGACTCGAGCAGCCTTGCGATCTGCGCCGTCGTGTTCTTCTTGTCCTCTGAAGCGTACAGAGTCAAGGCAACTGCCTCGTAGTGCGTGAGGTTTTCCCGCGTGATTATGACGGGTCCTTCAGTCGTGGCTTCCACAATGCCTTTCAACTGAGCACCCGACGGCACCAGCCGGCTTGAAACGAAGTCCATCATCTTCTCCATGAAGTCAGGCGGAAACGACTCCAGCGTCTTCAAGATGTCCTGTGGGTTTTCGGATTTTATCACCACTTCGCCGAAGGGTGTCTTGATCCGTGCCTCGATCATGCTACTGCGACTCTCCCTTCATTCCCAGCGTTTCCTTCTCAGCCAAGATGTACACGTAGCCTGCATCAGTGTTCCAGCGTCTGATTCTCTCCTTCTTGACCAGATCCATGAGAATCCTTGACAAGGCTTGTGCCGAATGGTCGATTCCGTTGGATTTCAATGCTTCTTTGAGCTCGTTGAGGGTGTGCGGCCGCCACTTTCCCCACTCGGTTTCGAGAAGACTGAGGATAGCCTCGTCCAAGTTTCGGGTCGAAGGGATAGACGGATACTTCTTGGAGACTGGTTGGCTTTCTTTCGTCGGTTCGGCCTTCACGGTAAGCGTAGTGACGGTTTTGGGCTTGACGTTTTCGAGGGCCTTGTTCACTTTGCTCATCAGGCCCGGAAGTTCTTCCACAGTCTTTATCACTTCTTCACGCGTGCCGGCGACTTCGATCTCGTACTCGCCAACTTTGACACGTAATGCAAAGTTGGTCGGGTTCTTCTTGTGTGTCGAGTCCTGCAATGTTATCCCACACTATATGGTTAGGGTAGTGCTTTTAGAATTTACTCATCACTGCAATAAGTGTTCAGCATGGTTACTGATGTTGAATCGCGTTGATTCCTGTTCGGACAGTGTGTGTTCAATTGTTGAGAAATCGTTGGTACACGTCTTGAGGCGGCATCAGAAAGTGTGTTGCGCCCGAAGCGAAGAACCTCTTCTTGTCTAGGTTTTCGTGTTGACTTGTCCTTCTTTCAATGCCAAAAAAGGACGTTCTATGGGCAGTGATGTTGTATAACAGATAGCCTACAGCAACACTAATTATGCCTTGAACAGCGTTAAACGCCACGGTCAGAATACTTATCATTATCGTCGCGGTTTGTGGAAACAACAATAGATTTGCCGGGAGCATTATCGCACATCTAAACGTAATGCCGAAGACTATAGACAAAACCTTTGAAGGTCTAGCGTCTCCTGTTTTTAGTCTACGACCGAAAGCCATTCCCAACACGGTGAAGAATTCTGCCAAGGCTTTCATTGAAGCGCCAATGACGTCTCCGCTTCGTGCAAGTATCGCGAGAAACGCAACCGCTGAAGTGGTCGCTCCTGATGTTAGGCCGAAAAGAAGCAGAGAGAAGACTATAGGAGTCCCTGTAAAATCGAATTTCAGGTAGGGCAACCATGGAAACGGAATTTTCAGACCAGAGTATTTCAGGGAATAATCAAAAACCACAACGAGAGCGCCGAGAACGGCAGTGCCAGCAAGAGTCGTCGCGTCTTTTCTCAAATCAGAAAACTCCTAACAGCCAGAGTTGAAGTCGCTGACAAAACAGTCTATTGTGCTATATTCTTTAGGAACCATGGCATCAACTGGTGAAACGGACATGCTCATCGCACTCGAAAGGTAATCTGTCGCCACAGGCTGTGAATCCATCCCCATGGACGTCTTTAAGATCTGTGCGCGGTCCTCACTTATGCCTCCCGGGAAAGATCCCAAATCAAAATGCGCCATTTGTAACCCTATCTTCATCTTACTCCTTCACGTTTTATGTTTAAGGTTTTGCCACGATCGGAATGACTTCCGGCCAAATTGCCCTGATGGTTCAGTTTCACGGATGCTAGATATGCTGAAATCCTGACAACAATCGATTCTTGGAAAAGACGAGAAATCGTCGCTCCCAGCCATCCTTCAGGAGGCATCACTGCGTTGCGGTCCGAACCGCGCGCCATCAAGTTGTGCTACTGTGCTGCCCTTCTCAGGAGAGGTATCGAGACCAAAACGTTTCCCAACATCAATGCTGCAGTCACGTAGAAAGAAAACTCCGCGCCATAACCTTGATAGAGATAACCAGCAACCAAAGGGCCAGCCAATATTCCAACGTCCTCACCAGCGCCATACACTCCGATGGCAAAACCCCGATTTGAGAAGCGAATTTTGTCTATCAGAAACGCCATCATGCACGGACTTATCGCGGCTTCTGCCAGCCCCAAGAGAACAGCTGTCAAACACAACATCGGAAAACCCGCGACCACAGACAGCAGCATGAATGAGGCGGCCTGCAAAGACATCCCGAGGACTATTATTTTCTTGACTCCCCCTTTGCCGGCAAGCTCACTGTGCAGGAAAGGAGCAAAAAAGCCAGCAACACCCATCCCCGCAACAGCCACGCCTATTTCAACTGGACCCAGCAGAAACTTTGGCGATTCCTTAGCGAACACTGGCATGTAGGTTAGGTACACTGTCCTGAGAAAGTAGGGCATGGCTATCAAGGCGGAAGCAGCAAACAGGATTTTCTTCTCGGACCTGTCCATGCCTCTAAAAGCGGAGCCTGTGTTCGCCGAGTCTGTGTTCTTGGACTCTGGACTGCCAAAAGACAAGAAAAAGGCCATCATAGCTATGACTGTAGAAGCATAGAAGGCAAGAACATAACCCTGCGATGCCACGATTCCGCCTATGACAGGCCCCATTACTCCAGCGGCTGCGGAGATCGCGTACCAAGTCCCGAAAGCCCTCTCTTTTCGGGGGATAACCTTCCACATCAGTGTTCTCGTAGACACGGCGCCTGCACTTCCGAACACTCCTGCCAAAAACCGTAGGAAAACAAACCCTGCCAGATCTCTGACAAGCGTGTATGAAAACAGGATTAGAGCCGTCAGCAGCGTAGATGACAAGAAAATCGTCTTGGCTCCCAGCCGGTTTATCAAAGAACCCCAGAGGGGTTCAAAAATTATCAGCGCAATGCCAAGGCTGGCCGAAACGATTCCTAGATCTGCAACAGTGAATCCCAAGTCTACCATGTAAAGCGGGAAAACAGGACTGATTGCAGAGACGGCTGTCCGACTGATGAGCATTGAGCAAAAAAGCAGAAAAAGTGGAAGGACAGTCTGATTCTTGAAAATCCGCATCTTGTCCTTGTCACCGTCATTGAGGAACCCGATTCGGACGGAGTTTCTATTATGCTTTTCCCAGAAAGAGCAGAACGTGTTTGCATAGTTGCGCGAGAGCGGAAGAATGTGGAGTTGCGGTACATGTCGCCATTGGCGTTGTTTGTTACGTGTTTCGATATATTCCGAAACGGGAATATCGTATTAAATATTAAGATACACTAGTCTACCTGTTAGGCGTCCCCAACAGAGAGGAACTTGTCTTGACAAAGAAAGGACTCTCAATATGGCTCTTCAGCACTCTAGCATTCGCATCTCTCGTGCACATGGCAGAAGCCGCCTACACCATGATCTTCAATGGCGAGATCAAACTGCTGCAGCTATACCCCTTCATAGGACAGCAACTCCAAAACGTTCCGGCAACGACCTACTTCTGGATAAGCGCATCTGCAACGCTGATCTTCTGGGGAATAACCTGCGCCGTAGCATTCGACAGCCCCGTGGAACAGTTCCTGAACAAGATACTCTCGGACGCAAAGAAACAGAGCATGGTCGAGACGCAGCTGGTGGAAGAGAAAAGCGAAATACTCGACGCCATGTACGAAAGCATAGAGTCAGGCAACGAGACTCTCGCACATGTGAGAGACATGATGTTCAACGTACGGACAGAAGTAAAAGAGATCAGGCCAATGACAGAGAACATGGAAAAAATGAAGACGGAACTCGCCAACCTCAAAAAAGAAGTGAAACGGCTGGAAGAAAAACCAAAGCTCCTAATACAATGTTCTGCATGCGGGAAGACGCTGCAACCGGACTTCAAACTGTGCCCCTACTGCGGACAGAACATAAAGCTTCTGCCCGAAGCACTCATCACACTGAAAGAATACAAGTAGCGCAGACTCTCAGACCAAGACAAATTCCTCTCTGTGCCGCCCCTACATTCTCAACACCCGATGTCCACTCACGAATGATTCTGATCGTTCCTGCCCCGTGGCGATCCAGACTCCCGCATCGCGAGACTTTCAGGCTAGCTCTTGGTCGCGGTCAATCTCTCGAGACGCTGTTTCAGCAACTCGCCAACGAGAGCGGCGTCTGCCTTCCCGCGGAGTTCCTTCATGGCTAATCCCATAAGAGCCCCGAAAGCGTTCTGACCGCGTTCCACGACAAGTTTCTCGTTCTTCTCTACGACCCGCTTGATCAACTTTTCAAGCTCTTCCCTCGGAATCATCTTCAGACCGGCATCTTTCACAGCGTCGTCTACTGTTTTGCCCTCGTTGTGGGAAAGCCACGCTACTATTTCCGGAAGTGCCTCCTTCGTCAGTTCTCCCCGACCCACAAGCCTGAAAACCTCAAGCAACTGCTCACCCGTGACCTTCTCAGCAGGCATACCGTCTCGTTTGAGCGCTTTCACAGTCTCCGTCATGAACGCCGCAACCGTGATCGGCGAAACACCGCTTTCCCGCACAACCACCTCGAAGAGGCCGCTGTACTCGGAGTCCAAAACCTGCTTTGCAAGTTTCTCGTTCAGCCCATACTTCTTCATCAACTTTTCCAGTTTCTTCTCAGGCAGATCAGGCAGCAACAACGCGGTCTTTGAAAGGTGCTCATCGGAAATCTGCACGGGCGGAACGTCAGTCTCAGGATACATCCTCGCTGCCCCGGGTCTGGGTCGCATGTACCTTGTGGTGCCGTCGGCATTTGCGGCGCGGGTCTCCTCTGGCACGCACTTCAGGGCTTCACGTGCTCTCGCCACTACAGCCTTAAGACCATCCTGAGCATTTTCGACGGCGTCCGCCACAAAAACGACTGCATCGTCTTCTGTTGCTCCAACAAGCTTCCTGAGCTCCGCAACTTCCTCGGCGGATACGCCGTACGCCGGCATCTCATCAGTGTGAAACAGTCCCCCGACTCTTCCCCAGAAGCGCGCACGATCAGCCATTTCCGTGCCAAGCCTGAAGTTGGGCAGGAGTTCACGCTTGAGAAAACCTCCGAACCCCGCTAGTCTGACGGCGAGCACTGGCTGGCCCTTGTCAAGAGCTTTTCTGATGACCTTACATTTCGTCGGTTTGAATACTGGCGTGGCGTCGAAGATTTTGCCACTGATCTGTGCTTCCTCGATGCCTCTCTCGAGTAGTTCGTCACGGATCTTCAGGAGATTGAGCTGGCGACGAGCCTCGTACTCGACTGCAAGCGAAACAAGCTCAAGCTCTTGGACTCCTTTTATCTCAACTAGTGCCCCGTTTGGCAGTGACACGTTGAGGTCCTGACGAATCGTCCCTAAGCCACGCATGACCTTCCCTGTGGCCCGCAGAATGCTGCCTATTGCGAGCGCGACCTTCGCCGCTTCTTCGGGCGACCTGATCACTGGGGCAGTTGCCACCTCGATGAGCGGTATTCCAAGCCGGTCTATGCGGTACTTCGCCACGTCGCCCATTTCTTCGCCGGTCTTCCTAGCGGCGTCCTCCTCCAGACTCACGTGCTGGATCGGCACAGCTTTTTGTCCCACGGCAATTTCCCCGTCCAAAGCCACGACGCACGTCCTCTGAAAGCCCGTGGTGTTGGACCCGTCGATGACGGTCTTGCGCATGACATGAACCTCGTCAACAGGCTTCGCTCCCATCATCATAGACACAGTCAACGCCACGTCGACCGCTTCCGCATTCAGTCCGTGCGGCGGCTCCTCATCCATCTCCACAAGACACGAAGTCGCGTCGTCGGCCTCGTACTGAATCTTCATTCCCTTTTTGAACTCAAAATAGGCGGCGGGGTCAATCTGTCCCAGTTCGCTTTGCGTGGGACGCAGCTTGCGCAGGAACGTGATCTTCGGCTTGTCCTTGAAGAGGCCGGGGGGACAGCTGCAGAAAAGTTTCTCATCAGTGTCAAGCTGCTGGTGAATCTCCAATCCGACCTTCAACCCGATCTTCTCGTAGTCAATCTTCGCAGCGTCTCTTTGCCCGGTCACTCGAAACCCACCTTCTCCACGCCGGTTCTGGCAGACATTTCCCCAGCGAGGTTCATCCTCATGATCCCGCCTGCCTCCGCAACATCCCGTGTCTGCCCCAGCGTCCACATCAGCTTAACCAGAGCAGTCTCCGGCAGCATGTCCGCAAGCGGAATCACTCCCAGAGCCAGCAGATCCCTTCCGGACTCGTACACGTTCATGTTGACCCGCCCCCAGATGCACTGTGAACACATGACAACCACGACGCCATGCTCTATGACGTTTCGCAAAGCAGTGAACAAGTATTTGCCGACGTGCCCGAGCCCGGTTCCCTCGAGAACTATTCCCCGGTAGCCCTTCTCAACGTACAGATCAAATATCGCCGCGTCAATTCCGGGGTAGAACTTCGACAACGCGACCTTTTCCTCGAAGTCTGTCTTCAGCATAAGCTGTGCGCCGGGCTGGCGCTTCCTGTACTCGCACGTCAAGACTTCTATGTCGTGGCCGCTTGTTCTGGCCAAAGGCCTGGCGTTGACCGATCTGAATGCATCTCTGCGGCTCGTGTGGCACTTCCTGACCCTTGTTCCGCGGTGGAACGCTACAGCAGTATCCGAGACAGTCTCATGCATCGCGACCACGACTTCGGCAAAGGGCGCCCTCGCCGCGCAAGCAGTGGCTGCAATCAGATTAGTTGCCGCGTCCGAGCTTGGACGATCCGCTGACCGCTGCGATCCTACAAGCACGACTGGAACCGGCAGGTTCTGCAGACAAAAGCTCATCGCCGCCGCAGTATACCCCATCGTGTCTGTTCCGTGGGCGATCACTACGCCGTCCACGCCGCTTTTTATCTGCCTTGCCGTGGCCTGTGCAATTTCGGTCCAGTGGCTGGGAGTAATGTTTTCGCTGAATAGAGTAGTCAATATTTGCGCGTTCACTTGTGCTATTTCCGCAAGTTCCGGCACGACGCTGTAGAGATCACTTGCCGTGAGCGCAGGTCGCACGGCACCTGTGCGGTAGTCCACGCGGCTCGCTATTGTTCCGCCAGTGCTTATCAAGGCAACCTTCGGCAAGCCGCTCTTCTGGCTGGGAAGCCCAGGCGACTCAAAGCTAGGCTTGATTCCTCTTCCTGTCCTCTTGATTTCAGTGTCCGGTGTCATTCTGACTCCGACGTTGTAGCCGTTTCTCAGCTTCACAACCAGACAGTCCTCGCCGCCATATTCAGAACGCGGAAGCAGCGTGCCCTCGAAAACGCGGTCGCCCTTGCGCACGCGCACTATGTCACCGACTTCTACTCCAGCACTCTCCAAGGCTTGAAGTGCGGCACCTCTATAGCCCGAGGGTTCCTTCTTCGTCATGCTCCTCCCTCCAAGTTCTTTGACATGTACACTCCATCGCGCCGATAGCCGAATCGCATGTAGTAGCGCTTTGTCCCCAAAGCGCTTGTAACTAGAATCTTCTTCACGCCATAAACCTCTTTCGATATTCTCTCCGCCTCTGCCAGCAAAGAAGCGCCATAGCCTTTATGCTGCCATGCTTCAGCATCATGCTCCCCGACGGGAACGAGCCTCCCACAGACGTGCAGCTCACGCACAATGGAACTCGACGCATGCGTGACCTCAAATCTGTGCGCTTTGGCTGAGGGAATCCGTAGCCTCAAGTAGCCGATCAAAACGTCTCTCGCCGAGTCTTCTGCGGAAATGAAGACCTCTGTGCCCTCAGACGCATCATATGTCATTGACCGTATGCCAACGTCCAGAGATCTGAGCTCCACGCCGAGGTCTTCGACCCTGTGTCCGACTTCCCTGCAGCGTATGCACCTGCACCTCAAGCCCTTCTCTCGGAGCTTCTGCTGCACGATCTGGCGAAGGTTGCTGCTCTTGACGCCGGCCACGATTAGCCGGGCAGGGATGTCTCTTTGGACGCGCATGACGCGTATCCAAGGCGGAATCATCGGCTTTATCTCTGCCAAGAGGTCGGTCGTCTCCTCAGTCGTGTATGGCCGGTAAGCGCCCTTGAGATACCAGCTGTGGACGCTGGTGCCTCCAATCACTAGGCACGGGTAGATCTTGATCATGTCCGGCTTGAAACCGCTGTTCTCGAATACTGCCGTGAACAAGGCAAGGTCCTTCTCCCTGCCCGACCCGGGAAGACCGGGCATAAGGTGGTATGCGACTTTGAGCCCAGCATCCTTTGCTGTTCGGGTGGCTTCGACGACGTCTCTGACCGTGTGGGTTCTGCCCATGAGGCGGTATATCTCGTCGTCAGGATTCTGCACTCCGAGCTCCAAACGCGTGACGCCCATACCTAGCATGCTGTCGACGTGCTGCTCTCTTGCCCAGTCTGGGCGTGTCTCAACCGTTATTCCGACGTTGCGCATCCGGCTCGTCTCCGCGTTCCTTTTGGCTTCCTCAAGACCTGAAGACGGTTTCGCCGTCATTGCGTCAAGGCAACGCTGGATGAACCATGCTTGATACTCGGGCGGGGTGGCAGGAAAGGTTCCGCCCATGACGATCAGCTCGACTTTGTCAACGTGGTGACCTATCGCTTGCAGCTGCTTCACGCGTGCTTTGACCTGCAGGTAAGGGTCGTAGTCATTCTGGGCTCCGCGCATTGCCGCTGGTTCGAAGCCCGTGTAGCTTTGAGGGACTCCTTGGGACGGGCCGCCGGGGCAGTACGCGCATGGTTGTGTCTGAGGACACGGATGGGGCTTCGTCATCACTGCCACGACTGTTACGCCTGATATCGTTCTTGTGGCTTTTCTGCGCAGCAGCCGCAGCAGCGTGTGCCTCTCCTGTGGAGTGAGTACCTTGATTATTTCGGAGTTTGACGGCGTCTTCTGGAGGCCATATTTTGCGGCGACCTGCGTCTTCAATCTTTGCAGATCGTCACGAGTGGGCGAAGGAATAAGCATCAGAGCCTTTGAAATATCGCGCAGAGGTTTCTTTTGGTTCAAGTTTGTGGTGACCACATAGATTAGCATGAAACATGCAGATAAATTAAGCGAGCGATCATCCTTCTCTGCTGTGGACGATTTTTCCGTCGACGATGACCATTTCCACCTTAATGTCGCGTATGGCTTCGGGCGGAACCTTCGTCGGATCGTCCGACAGGACGGTGAAGTCTGCGCACTTCCCAACTGCTATCGTGCCTTTCTCTTTCTCTTCGAAAGAAGCGTATGCCGCGTTGACCGTGTAGCTTCTGAGCAGTTCCTCAGCACTCAGTCTCTCCTCGGGCTTGTCTTGTCTCGATGTTCCTGCCCAGATGCCTAGAAGGGGACTGATGTTCTCGACTGGACAGTCAGAGCCAGAAGCAACAGGCACTCCGGCGTCGACGAGTGCTCTGAAAGGATAAACATGGCGGGCACGTTCAGAGCCGAGACGATCTTCGATCCAGAAATCGGAAACCACGAAATGCGGCTGGATCGACGCAATTGTGCCTAGACGCTTCATTCGCGCAACTAGATCGGGGTTCAGCACTGAGCAGTGCTCGATTCTGTGACGGTGATCTTTCCGCGGGAACCTTTTCAGAACGTTTTCGATGGCGGCCAGCACGGCGTCGACTGCACGGTCGCCGATGGCGTGGATTGCCAGCTGACGCCCTTCGCAGTGGGCTTTTTTGACAAGACGCCTTAGTTCTTGCTCCGTGTAGAGCATCATGCCGCTGGTTTCGGGACAGTCGGAATACGGCTCTGCAAGCGCGGCCGTTCTTGCTCCAAGTGAGCCGTCGGCCATGAGTTTGACGAAGCCCGTTTTGACCATGCCGCTGGCTGAATCTTCCAGCAGATGCAATGCTGAGGCCTCTTCTATGCATTCCGGCGAGATTCCTAAGACCACGCGGATGGGCAATTGGCCCTCGGAATCAAGTTTCCTTATTGCCTGTATCTCGTCGGTCGAGGTCACGAGCCAGTGGACACATGTGAGTCCAGCCTCGACTGCTTTTTTGCATGCCAGACGACAGGCTTCTTGAAGTTGCTTCGCACCGGGTTTAGGGACGGCCTTCCAGACGAGTTCCATACAGTTTTCACGAAGCACGCCGGTTGGCTGGCCTGTTTTCTCGTCCACGTCCACTTTTCCGCCTTGAAGCTTGGTTTCTCCGGTTATCTCCGTGAGCTTCAGGGCTTGGCTGTTGGCCACGCCTATGTGCCCGCAAGTTCGCACTAGGAACACTGGCGTATCTGGGACGGCAGCGTCGATGTCCCATCGATTCGGCAAACGCTTGTCTTGCAGTCTTTCTTGGTCCCATCGGTCGCCTAGAATCCATTTTTGGCTTTTGTGCCGCTTTCTGTAGTCGGCGAGCATGTGCTGTATGTCCTTTATCGAGGTGGCGTCTGTGAGGTCCAGTCTTTGCAGCAACAGCCCGACATGGGTCATGTGGACGTGGCAATCGACGAGGCCAGGGACGACAGTCTTGCCGCGGGCGTCAACGATTCTTGTGCCGCTGTCTGCGGCTTTTAGAACGTGGTTGTTGGAGCCTACGGCAACAATTTTGCCATTTTCGACTGCTATGGCCTGTGCTCTGGGCTGTTTTGGGTCAAGCGTTATGACGTTCGCGTCTATAATTGCCAAGCTCGTGCGTTGCATAATGGATTGTCTGGTGTTGGACGGAAATAAAAAGCTAGACCCAGTTTTGTCCGGCCTTTCGCTGCAGGACCACGCGCTTCTCAAAATTCCGCTTGTTTCTGAGCCTTGGACCCGAACTCTTGCGTGGGGTGGTCTGCACCTTTGGGGTTTGTGAACGGACTTTTCCGGCCTTCGACAGCGAACCGTGTGTTGGCAACCCAGTACACTGCTTTCATGCAGAGGGCACAGTAACTCTTAAACCTTTTCGCGCACAGCATTATCCGCGTGCGGGGGTCGCCCAGCATGGCCAAAGGCGCAGAGCCGCAACTGAAGCGGCGCGAATGCTTCAGGAGCCTGTCCCGCAGGGGTTCGTGGGTTCAAATCCCACCCCCCGCATCTGAATTTTAGCCACAATTTGAGCTTATTCCGGTTTAGGACTTTGTGTAAGCCTTGTGCGGGGGTTAAGAATTGAACACACGTTTACCGGTAAAAATGCTCACCTTCTGCAGCTCGGATAGCTTCAAACTCTCGGTTCAAACATTTTCTCCACATTATCAATTTGCGAATAAAAACTAGCCTAATTGCGATTGAAACGATTAGATTTTACTCGCATTTTCGCTATAAAGGCGAGAGCTCGACAATTTTGGTCAACATGTTATGTCCCAAATATGACATCTCCAGTACATTTCATATATGCGCGTTTAAGTGGCTCTGTTTTTTATTCTGTGCGCGGGGATTTTATTGTAGGTTGCTGAACACTTCTTTTTTGAGCATTGCCTCGTCGCAGCCCATTTCAGGATCGGGATCACCGCTTCTCTAAGACCTTCTCCATCCTTTGTCAATGAATATTCAACGCGAGGCGGTATTTCGGCAAATGATTCTCTCTTGAGTAGCCCTTCCTCTTGAAGTTGCTTTAGTGTGTCTGCAAGGGTCTTGGGACTTATGCCTCGGAGTTCCTCCATAAGCTTGTTGAATCTGAGGTAGCCATAGTTCCCGATTGCATTGATGATCAGGAGGGCCCATTTCTTGCTTATCACGTCTATAATTCCTTCAAGCGGACAAAAACAAACTGCATCATTCTTATTTTGCATGTCGGTCACTTTCCTTCTACATAGCAACTATCTCACTATAAACTTGATAGCATAAATACTTTACTATTTATAGTGTAAGAAAAAGAGGTGATAACAAATGGATGAAGAATGCGGTTGCGGCATGCATCATCGGAAGTATGAGGGTTACTGTGGATGCAGTATGCATGGAGAGGGACACGGTTACAGAAGGCGGTTTTTAACGAAGGCCGAAAAGGTTGAGAAACTAAAGAACTATGCAGACGAACTGAAGAATGAACTGAAAGCTGTGGAAGAGAGAATCAAGGAGATGCAAAGTTAGGAATATCTGAGCATGAAGTCTAGACGACATCCTTGGGACAACTCCATTCAAGCCTCCGGATTTTAATGATCCATTTTTTCTTTTGTGTCATCAATCCCGTCATCCGCGTCATCATAGAATCCAGAGTTTGAACGGCGACCTGGTCAGGGTTTATGGTAGCCTGAGAAGCGCCTAACTCTAAAATTGAAGTTATACCAGTTTTTGGTTTTCATTCGGGTTTTCTCGGAGTTCTTTTAGGAGCTGTTGTTTTAGGGCTAGGCTTAGATGGTGGATTTGTGTTTCTTCGAACTGTTGCCTGTCTATGACGGTTCTGTGGGGTTCGGTCAGGGCTTGGCGGGTGAGGATTTCTTCGGGATTTAATCCCCATGCGCGGATTATCTCTTTGAGGGCGTCGATTTTGCTTAGCCTAGTTCAAACTCATTCCTGATCGCGCTTCGATTTGCGAGTAAGAATAGCAGCAATCCAGACAAAACGGACCTTTGCCAGCCGCTTTTATTCTTGGCTTTCGAGAGCCTTGTTGAAATCCTTCAATCTTCCCTTGAATATGAGCTGAAAGAGCACAATCGTCGCCACTGAAACAAGCGAGATTCCAGCTAACAAGCCAAAATAGTTTTCATATGTCCAACTTCGCCAGACCCGGTAGCTAACTTCCTTACTAAAAAAATCAGGATTTGAAAGAAGCAAATATTCAGAGCTTGGGCTTTCTTGAGTTAGGCCATAGGCGAATATGCCTGATGAACCGTTGAAAACGGCGCAGGATGGAATATTTCGCATGTCCAGAAGCGTCCCGTTAGTCCACGTGACCATAGTGGAGTTTTCAGTGTTGAAAAATGCTTGTATGATGCCTGTCTTGGCGTCAACCTGAAAAAAGTAATTGCCAGACGAACTTCGGGCGTAAACAATCGATTGATAGCCATTCGCTGGTAGAGTAACGGTACCTTGGGCGAGGATGTCTGTTGCTTCGATCTGGCCTGAATAGGCACATAAGAGCAGAACTCCTGAAGCAAGCATTGCCATGGAAAGAATAAGAATGAGCGTCTTTTGCAGAACTTTCACGACCTTAGTCAAGAATCAAAGACTCGGCTTAAAAGTGTTCGTGTGTCTCAAACGACCTAAAATCATATAATAGAGTTTAACACAAAAATGCACGGCATATGAGTAAAGCTGAAAACGTCGCTTATGGCTTTCTCGTGACGGCGGGCGTTATTTGTTTGTTTGTCACTGCAGGATGGCAGGCGTTTTACTCGAACCTATGGGCTGACCTCCTGCTCTTTCTTCTTTTAGCCGTTCCAATTTCAATACAAATCCTCATGGTATTAGAAGACCTCGAAGAAAAAAGGCCAACCCAAACAAAAGTCAAACAAGCGAAAAGCATTTTGATGGCTCTGCAAGGCGTCGGCTTTGCATGTTGGTTCTTGGATATCATTTCGACGATTTTTACAGTGAACATTAATCAAACAGGCTCCGAACTCAATCCCCTAGGCTGGCCTCTTAGCGCATTAGGAGGTTTGGCTTACTACGTGCCGATAACATTTGTTGTCTATTACTTGTTGTACCAATACAAATCCAAGGAAACGTTCTATGGAGCCGTTGCATTAACTGCTATAACGTTGTTTATGAGCGCAAGAAATCTGAATGCAGGATTGCACAATTTTATCCAGATTGCATCATTTTCTTCATCGACAGCTGAATCTGAGATAGTCTATATTTGGATTGTCATTCTTTTCGTATTGGGCATATCCAACACAATAATCATGCTAAGAAATAGAACATTGCGGATCAAGGAATAACTCGTTGTCACTGACTCTTTCAAATAACAAAAAACAAAGAATGAGACAGTTGCTCATTCTTTGGTTAGTAGATTGTTTTGTATCAATCAGTAGTAAAGCTGGAGTAGAGTGACTGTCCCTATTGCTTCTGCTGCGTCATTTTGCCCGTTGGTGCCTGCGTAGGGTCCGCATGCCATCATGTACGTGTGACCATTTGTCAATGTTACCGTAGTTGAGTATGTGTGCCATCCAGTCCCAGCCACTATCGGTCTCCAATTCACGCTGCTATCCGTGTAGAGAACTTGTCCATTTGTTTCATCAGTTAACTTCATGTAATATCTTGTGATAGCGCTTCCACCCGTCTGGGTCCATGACATTCCATTTAGGTGAACGTACAGGTAGACTGTTTTTGACCCTGTCGATCCAGTGTATGTTCCTGTCGCTTCCATACGGTAACAACAAGATGAGGTGTGACTGCAACCTACTTTCACGTAACCGTATCCACCAGGTGGCTGCACTGTGTGATAGCAGTATTGTGTTTGTCCTGTCTCAAAGCCATCGACGCTGTAAGGAGTATCATTGGTTTTATATAATTAAATTCGTGGACGCTCTTACTGCTGGCAAGGCCGAGCTCAACATTAGAGCAACAGTTAGACAAGCCAAGACAATGACTGAGACCTTTCCTGTTTGTATTTTCATGTTATTCTCCTCTTCAATTTCCTCGTTTACCCATCGTACTACCCTGTATTTAATATTTTAGAAACTCTTTCTGTCTATTTTTGGGTAAGAGTGTAGCCGCTTTGAACAAAGATCCCATCTCCCGCACTTCAATCTTGCATGATTTCGATTAATTTTCGCTTATTTCGAGCGTAGAACAGTAGAAAATCGACTTCAAGCTATAGATCGTTTTTGGCTTCACTTGGGCGAGCTAGAACCAAACCTGTAGATAGCGAATTTGAGAGCAGGTTGTGACAGAAGACATCGCCATCATGATTCAATATAACGACCATACTACAGGAGAATGTGCGTTTAGATTTTCTCCAGTTCTTGGAGCGCTTTCAGCACTTGTTCGGAGTGATGCCTCACATCGACCTTCGGAAAAATGTGCGTTATCTTTCCGTTCTTGTTGATTATGAAGGTCACTCTTTTCGTGAGAAAACCTCCAACTCCAAGTACACCATAGGCTTTGGCAACTTCCTTGTTACGGTCGCTCAAGATGGCAAATGGCAATTGGTATTTTTCAGAGAATTTCAAATGGGATTCCACACTGTCGAGACTGACCCCGATTACGACCGCGCCTTTGTCCTGATAGAGCTTGTAACTGTCTCTGAAACTACATGCCTCAGCAGTGCAACCTGACGTGAAGTCTTTCGGATAAAAGTACAGAACTATGTTGCTTTTCCCAAGATAGTCCTTCAAACTGACCGGTAGACCATGCTCATCCATCAAGGAGAAGTCTGGCGCTGTGTCGCCAACTTTCAGCTTTACCATGAGTTGTCACCTACATGAATATTGATTTTATGCGAATTTAGGTTTTGCGCTGGACTTGTTGGGCGTTATGAGCAATCTCTGCAGGTTGAACCAGCCATGATTTTGTGCTTCCAATTCTGCCACAGAAGGCTCCTCGTCACGACATTCTCACCGGTAAAGTTGGATAGGAATCCCCCGCACATCTTCTATGAGCCGAATTTGACTGGTTCACACTGTTTTGAGCGCAAAAACAGAAGATCGACTTCAAACCGACATAGTTTTTCAATTTTATCTGGACTTTTGGACTGTCAACTCTTGAAAAATGAGACTTGAAAACGTGCTGAGTACTGAAACCTTTTTTAGGAATATTGAAGGCTATCTACTTTTGCAGATGGTGTACGCTATGAAGCTGGTTCCTATGGAACTCAAAGCGAAAATGAAAGATGTCAAAGAAGTCAAAAGAAGATTATTGCTGCTGGGTGCACAACGTATTGGGAGTTTCCACCAAACCGACACATACTTTGAAGTTCCCCAAGGCAGACTCAAGATAAGAGAAACTGAGAGACGAGACAACGGTGACATTATCTTCTACGAAAGACCCGACGTGCCGAACATTAAGAAGAGCCACGTTCTCTTGATTCAGGTCCAGCCTCCAGAGACGGCAAAGGAGCTGTTATCCAAACTCTTTCCGACCAGCACTGTTGTTGACAAAATCCGCGAAATCTTCATTCTGGGAGAAACTCGCGTGCACTTGGACCAAGTCACTCAGCTTGGAACGTTCATAGAACTTGAACTCCCAACAACCGGTGAGACAGAGAAAGCTGAGAAGAGTGAATCACTCCTTGATGACCTCAGGGCAAAACTTGGCATCAAAAAAGAAGATTTGGAAGCACTTTCCTATGCTGACCTTCTGGCCAAGAAAGCCCCTCAATAGCTTGACAGTCACAAACGATAGTGTAGGCCCAATCCACACCACTACAATTTGGGGAAATTTTGAGGTTGCTCTGGCTAAAGAAGGCAATCTTGTCTTGTTACGAGCGGGGAAGAAATTTGAACACGCATTCACCGGAAAAAGTGCACACTACTGATATTTCAGTTTCACATATGGGGCTCGCTTGAGTCAATACGGAATACTCGCTGCATGTTTCGAAGGCCGCAGCAAAAAAGCGCGCGGAAGCATTCTGACCTGAACCTATCTGTGCTCTAGCCCTGTCCGGTCCGTAACCAGACTCAAATCTTTTGGGCTCAAGTCTTCCTTAATTTGCCTTGTCTGCATGATAGGCGGAATCGGTAAGACAATAAAAAGGACAAAATCCTTGCTCTCGGACATGATTCTTCCCTTGATCGCAAACTCTCCATGCGCTAGCGATAGCTGAAGATTTTGTAGATCATTCCGCTTGTGGATGATGCTGTGCCTATTCTTTGGGGTGCCGGTCTTGTATGCTCCTTATGAACGCAATGACTTCTCGAAATTTGCGGGGCAGATACAGCGCATCTATTCCGGGTCCTCTCAGAGTGAATCCGGTTCTCGCCTGAGCTGCAAACACGACTGCTGCCAACAGGAATGGGAGCGCCGGCATGATATCTACAAATGCCTGCAAAACTGGAGACTGCAAGAATGCTGCTGGGAAAAGAAAATTTGCCAACTCTTCAAGCCTGATGATGAAGGCTCGTGAGAAAATCGGCCTCAAGAATGGTTCAGCGAGAAGGAACAGAGAAATCGCCGAGCCTATGACAAGAGTCTTCCACGGATATCTCCTCGTATGTTCTATGGAAGAGATGTTCGCGTAGGGGATTTCCGTTACCTTCCTAGAGATGACGCCTCTCTTGATGAAAAGCCTCCGCCCTGTAGCTATCACTCCCCAGCTACCGGATGACCAGCTTTTCAGAACGTTCTCAGGTTCCGCCAGAGTGCCGCGGACTTCACTCGGCATCTTCGTCAGGCCGCGTTCCTTCATTAGTTCCCTCGTAATGGCCTTTTCGAGCTTCGCCGTCAACGTCGACATTGTAAGGCCCATAGCTCTCTTTTTGGCATTTCCCGAAAGCTCGTTCCAAAAAACTGGGTTATCAACCAGTCTGGTAACTGCGGCCGCTGCTCCTTCTATGTCATCTGCTCCGTCCACGTAGAGGCCCTCCACTGCGTCTCGAATGAGCCATTTCTGCCCTCCGACTGCGGACGTAATCACCGGAATGCCCGAGTACATGAATTCAAGCTGTGTCAGCCCCAGCGCTTCCAGCTGGCTCAGGAGGATGTTGAGGTAAGAAGCTTTGATGAGAAGTACTTTCTCTTGCTCATCTATCTCGCCGAGGTATGTCACGTTGGGGAGACTGCGAGCGGCTTCGATGACTTTTTTGGCGTAGGATGAGTCGCCCTTTCCGGCTATGATGAAGTGAATGTCCTTCCTGTCCTGAAGTTTCTCGGCAACCTTCAAGACAGCAGAGGGATTCTTGCGCTCCTCGAGACTTCCAAGATAGGACACTATCTTCACGCTCTCGTCGATCTTGAGTTGCCTAAGAAAGTCTTTGACATTGACATTCGCGTAACGCAGAAACATTTCATCGTCCACGCCGCCTGGAAAGAGAAAACATCTTTCAGCTTCGGCGCCCATTTTGATCTTGGCTTCTTTTTCCAATGGTGTAACGACGAGGATGAGGTTGGCTGTTGAAAAAATCTGTGGAAGTGTGAGCCTGTTCCAAGCGATTCTGAAGGACCGTTCTGTCAAAGAATATCTTTTGGGCGAAGGCTCTTGGAAATGGGACATCTGACAGAACACCAGAGGGTCCTGGTATCCGCCTACGTTTTTCATGTCACGTCGCCATTCAATGAACTTGGCAACTTCTTCTGGCCCATTCCACAAGGTGCTGTGGGTGATGAGAACGTCGAGCTTGAATTTCTCCACAATTCTTTCCAGTATCGAGATGAAATCTCTGAAGACTATGCGGCGAGGAGGCCATCGCGCAATGTAGCTGTCGACGCGAATGATTGGAATACGCAGTTCGCTGTCCTCAGCATACATGTACCCTCCGACTTTTCTCAGACTCTCTGGTGAGACAATTTTTGTCCCATCGTCATATATGCTGGTTATGAGATACGCTTCATGTCCAAGCTTGATGAACTCACGCACCATTCTCTGGGCAACCAGCTCCTGCCCCTTGCTCTTGCTTGTCTGATACATTATGATACCTATTCGCTTCTTCAGCATTCCACAAGACCGGCTTCGAAGTCTGCCACAATATTGCGCGCCAGATGTTTAAAAGAGTAGTCTACTTCCATGCCTGCAACATGCAGAAGTTCATGCATAACTTGCATTTCATTTTTAGCTTTGCCAAACCAGCGCTCCTCAGAATGCGCACATGGCGAATTAAACGTCTGGCTTACATCAGAGTAAAATCAGTGGTGAACTAGCAACAATCCGAAAATGCACGGGAAACATCCAAGAGACACAGCAGGAAGCACGCGGTTCAAACCCGGAACTCAGGTCCCTTTGCCTGCAGCTTTTCTTCGTCGCCTCCGCCGCAATGTCGAAGTCTCTCGCTGAATCATTGGAAAGTCCAGACTGAAGCGAAGACCGTTTCCCACGAGACATTCAAGAAACGACGCCACGTCTTCGAACCTCACCAGGCAGTCGCACGCAAGATCGTCTGGCGTCTCTTCATGCACCACTCCCACGGCAACATCAGCGGCTCTGAATGCTGAGTTGTCAACGCTGGAGTCACCCATGTACAGAACACCATCGTGCAAGCCGAGTTTTCGCTTCAGTCGGGTCACGGCTTCACCCTTGTCAATGGGGCATGGAAAAACGTCGAAGAAGGGCTGGCCATCATTTCTGACCGTGAACAACGGCAACGTTCTACAGTAAGCAATAATGTCCAGAGCCATCTCTTCTGCTTCCCTGCTGTTCAGGGCTTGTCGCCAGTCCACAGAGAAAGCGACAACGACCCCCTCGGAATCCCGCTTCTCCTCAACCACTAGGCCGTCCGCACAGACGCTTTTCACATGTCTCAGCGCGGTCATTACGTACGAAGCCGGGTTCCCCAAACACGGTGCTCTAATCACAGCGCCGTGGACTTTCGTTTCTAGGCCTCCCAGCCCAGACCAAGCATGAGCAAATGGCGTTCTCTCCATCACGAATGGAAGATCCTTCGTGGTCACTATGGCCACTGGTATACGCTGGCTGATTTTGTGAAGAACCTGCGCGTTCCTTGGAGACACAGCGGATTCGGATCGGGGAACCTCTAGGGGAGCCACAGTACCATCGTAGTCCAAGAAAACGGCTTTCACCTCAGCCTCAGTCTGACAACTCCTCTCACTGCTGTTCCGTCTCGCTTTTGGCACGGCGATCACCCGTCTGGCCGCTGCTTTCTTTAGACGAGAATCAACCTTTAAACCGTTCAGTCCCGACTCAAAATGCGGCGAGATTCAAACCACTTCTGAGAAAAATCGGGCAGCAGAGTAGATGAGTCTTGGCTTCAAAGTCGTCTTCGACCGGTCGGCGCGTCTGAAGAGCCTGCCTTGCTTTCACGGTTTATCTGAGGAGAGAGATGGGGACGAAGCTGAGAAGCTTCTTCGCCGAATTGCCGCAAGAACTCCTTGCACTTGTCTGCTATTTCGGTGTACATGTAGGCGCCAAGTTCGATGCGATACTTCATTAGCTCACATTCAACGCTGTACGGCTTCATTATGTCGCCGTTGAACTCGATGGCGTACGCATGGCAGCCTCCACCGCAAATGTAGCGCGCCCAGCACCGGAGACATGTCTTCTTGTTGTTGACATGGGCCGAGTTGAAGAGCAACTGTACGTCTCTGCGCTTGATTCCGTCGAACACGCTTCCCATCAAGTACTCGTCTTTTCCGACAAACCTGTGGCACGGGTAAAGCTCGCCGTCTGAAGAAACGGCCAAGTATCCTGTTCCCGCTCCGCACTGCGTCAGGTTTCTCGTCGCACGACATGCTTGATCGAGTACGTGGCGGAAGTGGAAGAAGGAGAAAGGACGTCCGTTCCTAATGCAGTCAATGTAGATATGGGCAAACCGTCTGTACTGTTCTTTGAGTTCCAGCAGGTCTTGTTCTCTGATTTCGAGTTCTTCGTGTTTGAGCACCGCAGGCTCAACTGATATGTCCAGACACCCCAGTTCCACCAAGTGAAGGGCGGCTCTCGATATGTCAAGATGCCGACGTGTGAACGTTGCTCGGATGCTGAACTCAGGCCCCGTGTTACCTGCCTCCTTTGTCAGCTCCTTCAAATTCTTGCTTACTGCATCGTATGATCCGAAGCCGTTCTTGAAGGGCCGCATCTCGTCCTGTATGTCTCTCGGCCCGTCGATGCTGAAGATCACGCCGAAGCCGTTCTTCGCCAGAAACTTTCTCACGGGCGAGGTGAGCATGGTTCCGTTGGTGGTTATGTTGAATCGGAACTCCTTTCCGCTGTCTCCTTCTCTGGACTTCGCGTACTCGACCGTTTCCTCTATCACTGGAAAGTTTAGCAGAGGCTCGCCTCCAAAGAAGCAGAGAGTGAGCCTCTGAATCCTCCCAGAGTTCTCAATCAAAAAGTCCACTGCCTTGCACGCGACTTCCAAGGGCATTCTTGCCTTGCCTTTTCCGTAGGTCCCCGCGGAGGCGAAACAGTATCGGCAATTCAGATCGCAGTCATGAGCCACGTTGAGGCAGAGAGTCGAGACAGGCGACAAGCTAGACTGGTAGTCACTTAGGGGGTCACGTGAGAAAAGCATGCCTTTGGCCTCCATTGCTTTGAGTTCTCGTACCGCTTCAGAGGCCTTCCGTCTTCCATACTTCAGACCTAGCTCTGTTATGATCTGGCCTCTGCCGGCTAGCCGCGTGCTCTTCTCAACGGCGTCCCAGCCTAGCTCGTCTACCTCGTAGAAGACGCAGCTGTGAATGTCGTAGAGGATTCGCTTCCCATCCACCTCGAACAGGTGGACGCGAGAGGACATTTTCGGGTATGACATCTGTCTCGTCGCTAGGATTTTGCCGTGAGTCTCTTGAAGTGTTTCATCGCTTCTGTCTGGAGTTCTTTGTAGGCTTTGTTCCAGCTTTCGAATTCATCGCGTCGCCAGAAGGGGTCGCCGGCAATGAGTTCTCGAGTACAGCATGGACCTATCACAATTCTATCGTGCATGCATGGCTCGATGATTCTCTTCAACCTACATGGGTCCACCAGTATGTTGGTTTTCAGGCACGTATCCGTTATGCGGGTGAGGGGGCATGCGTCGACTACTCTGATGGTTCTGCACCAGTCAACGACAAGGCTGAGTTGGCACGGTTCTGCTTTCCGGCAGGCTTCTTTGACCGCTTCGTATGCGTTTAGAAAACCTCCGACTGGCTTGTTTGGGTCTGTTACCACAGTCTGGGATGCCGTGCTTCTTATGATGTTCCTGACTTCCTCCGGAGTGAGGTTTGGGTTGCATTGAAGCATCATGGCCACTGTTCCAGCAACCTTCGGAGTTGCTCCTGAAGTGCCGCCGAAGAAGTTCGTGTACTCGTCATCAGCCGAAGAGCTACATGTCAGATCATGCGAGCTGTCTCCCGGAGCCGCGACGTCGACTCTGGCGCCCCAATTGCTGAACCAAGCCCGAGGGTTCGTCGATGGGTCATACTCAGTGGCTCCCACGACGATCGATCCCGTGAAGGGTATGGGATTGCCCGAATCATCGACTCCTGCATCTCTGTCTCCGTTGCCCGCGGCCACACAAACGACCACGCCGTCAGCGATCGCCGTCACGATGGCTGCATTAACTGAAGGGGTCATCTCGTAGTTCCCAAAGCTGCCCGCCTGAACCTCCAAGATGATCACCTTGCGAGCGCTAGTTGACTGGCTTCTGACCCAGTCTATTCCCCCGGCCCAGCTGTTGCCCCCAAGTGGTGCTCCGGTTCCCGTGTTGGCTTGGACAGGCCAGAGCGTGCAGCCGAAGGCGAAGCCGATCATCCCCAATTTGTTGTCTGCGGCTCCTGCGAGGCCTGTGACTCCCGTTCCATGAAAGATGTCGCCCCCGACAGAAACGTTGCTGCTCCCGTCATACGAGTTGTAGGCGTGGTTGAGATCGAATCTGCTGCTCAGTTCCTCGTGCGTGGTCCGAAATCCCCAGTCGACGTCTGCAACCACTACGCCCGCGCCGCAGGCCAAGGTCCAAGCCGAATCGGCATCGCAGCGGAAAACGTACCATTGATTCTCCAGATTCCTTGTCGCGTCTGCGACGTAGACTGTGTCTCGGTTTCCGACCAGTGGCTCGTTTAAGGGAGTGGATCGCGTGCATGGCCGAGCGATGACCCTTATGAATGTGCAAGGTCCGATGATCTTGGCGAACCTGCACAGGTCGAGACGTGTGTGGCTGGGCGGAACTGCTGTGGGCACTGCATAGGCGTGTTCGACCATCGGGAGCTTCTTGAATGCCTTTGCCACTTCGGTCGGGTCCTTGTCGGGAGGGAAGTGAATTGTGAAGAAATTGTTGAGGTTCTGGACAGTCGGCTGCTTTTCCTTTGCTTTCCTGTGAAGGCGATCATACTCGTCCTCTGTTGAGCTTGTGAAGGTTCTGGCGATCATGGAACACTCGACTTCGTCTAGCAGATGTTCCAGCGGCTTCAGGTCGACTCCCTTTTGTGCAGTGAGGCTCCAGCGTTTTTTTGACTCTTTGGGGATTTTTGCCAAGCGGATCTTTGCTTTTTCTTTGAACAGGACTTCGATCATGCCCGGTTCGTAGGACGGTGGAAGAGGCTTTCCTTTGTTGATCTTCAAAATTTTGTTTTTGCTGGACTTTTCCGTATAATCCACCGGAAAACCTAATATGGTCTTTACTTTTATTTAAGCCTTGTGACATAACATTTGACGTATGCAAACCTAATCTTTGCAGGCCAATAGGAAAATCCACCGTCCACTTGTCGCCCAAAAGACTAGATGCGGGGCATTTGTCTAGGCTTGTTTTGCCTCAGTTTTTTCCTCCACAGGAATATGTACTGCCTCGGGCGTTGGAGAGTCAACTTCAACATTCACGTTTGCGCTGGCGCTCGGCTTTGCGGAGTAGAACAGGTCGCTTGGCGGCGGCGGAGTGTTCAGAACAGTTGACATAAGGTACATGGACGTGAAGACGTGCTGGTACACCTTCTGGAATAGCACCGGCATCTTGGTTTCTGGATCAACTTCAAGCATCTTCTTCAACTGGTCGTCTTTGCCTGTCAACGTGGCGACGCCTTCAACCTCGAACTTCACAATGCTCGGTCTCGTAGACAAGAGCAGACAGAAACTGACTGTCACCATCTGGCTTCTGTGCTCCTTCTCCTCAAGCTTCACCTTGACGTCAAAAGACACCGTTTGAACCGGACCTTTGAACTCCATCCGCGCGGCTGCCAGATTCGTGATTTCTATGTCTACTGAAACATTCGGAACACTCAAGGACGGGTTAATAGTTGATTCCTCTCCAGGTCGATGCGCCGCCGACGCTGCTCCATGAGCTTAAGTAACTAAGCCTCGACCTAACCGACTTTTGCCTTTTGTGTGTAACATCGCGCTACGTACACATGCGTGGCACGAGCACACGCGACTACCAGAACAGCAAGGCTTGCCCCAGAACCGCCACTGTTGTTGAAGCGGCCACCAAAACCGAAATCACAGCAACCACATGCCTCTCAGCCAAGGGGCGGCGGTAGGTGACAAGCGTGACCAAGCTCCGTCTGTGGTCCGAGCAGAGCTTTTTTCCGTCAAAGGCAACGTTGGCTTTGGTCCTGAAGAAGAAATAAGCCAGCAGAATCATTGCGGAATTCAGCACGTAGGGCAGAATAGAGACCACCAAGCCAGACTTCACGTCTGACGTGATTGCAAAGGCGGCCAAGGTTATGCCTATGGCAAAAGAACCCGTGTTGCCCACGAAGATTTTGCCTTGGAAGTTCAGGAAAGCAAGCACAAGCCAGACAACCAGAGGACAAGCCAGCAGCAGTAGTGCCTGACTTCCTGAAACCGCGGCTAACCCGATAAGAACTATCGCCGGGCATATCGTTTCCAGACCGTTCAATCCGCCCAGCTGGTTGACGGCATTTGTTACCACGGTAACGAGAACTGGAATAATCACGAAGTAGTAGTAGTTGCCGAACTGTATGGTCCCCAGCAACGGCAGCGCCATTGCGGTTCTGAGACCCAGCCTCGACGCGAGAGAAACCAGCGGTATGGCCGCTATCAGCGGAAGAAAAGCCTTGTAGCGCCACTTGAGATCTATCCAGTCGTCAAGCAGTCCCAAGAAGCCGCCGAACAATATGCATGCCGCCAAGGTAAGTGGCGGGGAGACGTCCTGTGAGGAGGTGTTGACGCCTAAAAAGTGGACAAAAAAGAGGTAGACGACGCTGGCGAGGACGTACACGACGCCCAGTCCGTTCGGCACGAGGGGCTTGTTTGGCTTGTGCTGGTCAGGAACTCTAGGGAACAAGGTGTCCTTCACCTCTACGGGGACGGGTTGTCAAGGTAATATTGTTGCCAATTGACCTTGTATACGCATATGAGTGGAACTATGCCGCCGTAGTAGTTCTGCGAATCGTCTTGCGTGAGGCTTACTCCAGAGAAGAACTCCTCCACGAAGTACTCTGGCTGAGCAACCGCCGTCTGGTCAGGGTCAACGATCTTGTCCGAGCACCAGCGGTTCTTTCCCCAACTCATGAGTTTGTACACCGTGGAGTTTGTCCCAACATCGTTCCACGCCCACTTGTTGGTCTCATTGTTGTAGGCACCGAACGCTTTCTCGTCCGTCCACGCTGAAGACTCATCTACGGAGCCTTCGCTTACGAAGCGTTCCCTGTCTTGGCCTGAGATCCGCGCCATCCACATCCACTTGCCGTTGTCGCCGCCTGCCCAGTCAATCCAACTTCCATCAACCCCGAAGGTCAGAAAGACAAGCACGTATTCGGAGTTGTACTCTTTCATCATTTTTATCGCGTTCGTCTCGTTGGCCATGAAGACGAAGCCGATGTTCTGTATTTGAGTGGCGTTTATCGTGGCGTTGTCAGCGAGTGAAGTCACGTTGCCCAGCAACGTGAGCCAGTACCCATAATCCCACCATGCGCAGACCACGGTTGAAGATTTCTGGAAATCGTTCAGGTACTTGAGCATGTCAAGCCATTCGCTCACTGGCTTGTTTGGTGCGCCCACGAGGCTTCCCGCGGTTATGGTCACTGGCACGTACGATTGCCTGTACACTTCCGGCACGCCGCCGGGCTGCGGAGCCACGGCGAAGTTCGAGACGAGGACAAGGAAGATGAGAAGCACAGCAACGTAGCTGAACTCTCTGCTGACATGCTCGAGCGCGAATTTCTTCTTGGCGGCGGCCTTGGGTATGTCCTTGAGCAGACTCACGAAGGGACGGAGTACCCCGACGATGCCGATGCCGCCGAGCAGTCCGATGGCCGGGGCCATCAGTGCGAGCAGACGCACCATTGACGAGGCGAAGTAGAGAGATGTCAGCCCGAACAGCAGTAGAAAGAGGTTCTTCGTGTTTGGCTTTCTGGAGACGAAGAACAGCCCCGCTATGAAGAAGAGTATGCCTACTCCGATGTCATAGTACATGGATCCCCATGAGGAGATTCTGTGTTCAGCAACAGACTCGACGAGGGGGTTGGTGGCCCGGAGGAACGGGTCGAGCACGGACCAGAATTTCCCGGCGATGTTGGGTATGTAGTTCGAGGTCCAGAGCACGGTGAAACTGCCGACTATGACGGCGAAAAATGCGATGACAAACATTAGTTTTTCCCTAGCTGAGACTAGGTTTCGGATTATCTCGTTGAGGCATAGCAGCACAAAGACGCCTGCGACAGGCAGAACTGCCAGCGTGGTGAGGTATCTTGTGGATATGTAGGGGTTGTTTACCGCTATCATGAGGCCCAGCCCGAATGTCAGACTGTACGAAAGCAGAAGTCGCCGACTGTAGCGTTTCAGCACCATCATGACCAAAGCGAACAGCACAGTCAGGCCGATGAGATAGTACGCTGCTCCCCATCCCATGATGAAGTATGCCAACGCAAGGGCAGAACCGATCGAGTACATCACAGTCGAGCCCATCGACCGTTCCTCCTCAATTGCTCTGAGAAACAGTATGCTGAACAGCAGAAGCGACACTATGCCGACTGTCTCGGTGTCAAAGAAGCCGAGGGCCGTTCTCTGTATGAACGCTGAACTCAGCGCCATTGACATCGCGGCGAACAGGCCTACTGCCTTTCCTCCGATGTCCTTTCCCAGAATGTACACCAGAAGGACGGCGAAGGCGCCCATCAACGCAGGCAGCAGCGAACAGAAGCTCATCAGGTCAATGCTGATGCCGAGCGCAGACACTATGCCATACAGGACCGCGGCCGTCATGGGTAAAGATGAGAGAGACATGCCCATGTTGATGCCGCCCGGGTACCACCGCTGATGATCCACCCACTGCTCCGGATAATAGGGTGAGAGCAGCCCGTTCTTGACCATGTAGTTAGTCAGGCTGTACTGGTAGTACGGGTCAAACTCTGAGAGGTGAAGTGAACCGGTCTGAATTTCCCATCGTAGCGGGAGTATGCGCACGACGAACGCCACGATCAGTATGAGAATTAGCGCCGAGTAGCTGAGTATGGCACTGTGGCTTGTCTTGATTCTTAGCTTTCCCACTTTCTTCAAGCCGTTGACGACTTGTTCCTTTGACAGCATGTTGCCAAGACTCATTTCCGGGTTCATCTCTCCTACACAGTCTGCACAGGTGTTTTATTTCCCTTGCGTTCAGCTGAAGTTTGAAGATGATCTACATGACATGTGTTTTTCTTATATACCTTTCCAAAAACTGACGTCTAGACTGGCGAAATTCGAAATCACCGGTCTTTAAGCGAGATACGCAGTTTGCGACCCTGCAACTCACTACGCCGAATCTATCCATTCCTCAGCGGAGCCCGCAGACTCCATGGAGAAACAAGCAAAGGACCGAGGATGCCTTGGCAAGCACTCATCTTTGTATAGCCGACGACTGTGGTAGTCAACGTCCGGAACTGTGCTTGTGAGCTTCTGGGTTTGCGCCATTGCCAGGTTCGGAACGGGGAGGAATGCAAATTGCTGCGGGGCCCTTTTTCGATTGAACGGTTCGAGATGTTTAACTTTGCAAATACCGAGAAATTCGCCCTATCATGGTATCATCTGTTGCGAAATTCTTAAATTTGTGTGAGTGCACTATTAAAATCGGGTCTTCTCGTCGCGAGTTGTCCATCTTGTTTCGGTCAAATGAGAATGCCGAGATGCTCTCTGACTTCGGTTTCACAGCCAACCAAGCAAAAGTGTACATGGCAGCTGTAGCACTGGGACTGGCTTCAGCCGGCCAAATAGCAAAGTCCTCGAAAGTACGCCGAGAAGAAGTCTACAGAGTCCTGCCCAAGCTCGAGAAAATGGGTCTAATCGAAAAGCGCATGGGAAAACCAGTGAGGATCAGTGCCGCGCCTTTGAACCAGTCGCTCTCCCTTCTGATCAAGCATGAACAGGAATCGGGCAGGCAGAGAGTACTTGGATTGCAAGCGAAGAAAAGGACAATTCTTGAGCACGTCAAGATGAGAAGGAAGCCGGAACTCGAATCTGAAGAAGTCAGTTTCGCATTGCTTTCGCGACGCGAGGGGATAACGGACAAGTTGCAGAGCATGATTGGCAAGGCTGGAAAGGAGATCGATCTTGTCTGCTCAAAGGCTGGGCTCATGCAACTCACCCATGTTTTCGCCGAACAGGTCAAGAGGATGACTCGCAAAGGAGTCAAGGTGCGCCTCATCGTGGGAATGTCTGAGAATGACATTACAGTCCCGAAAATCATGGAAGAGTACATACTGTGTTCCGCATCTGTGAGCCTGAGATATACGCAAGAGCCTTCGAGCCACTATCTGATCGTCGACTCAGAACAAGCTGTCGTCGCGACGACCATGGAGGGAAGCATGACTGAGAACCCGTGCCTCTGGACGTGCAGCAAAAACCTCATCGGAGTCCTACAAGCCAGTTTCGAAAATCTTTGGCGCACTTCAGCGCAATGGAGTCCCTTCGGAGCCGCTGCCGTCGGGGCAAGAGTCACGCGGTTCACGGAGCAGCTGGAACCCACTGATCACGTGATATTCGTCTATGACTCCGCTGAGTCCAAACGCCGTGTCCTGTTCAACTATCTCAAGAAGGGGTTGACAAGAGGTGAAGCCGCGTTGTACCTAGTGGCCGACGAAAGTCCCGAGGAGCTCAAGCAGACCATGAGACGCTCCGGCGTGTCCGTCGGGAAATACGAAGAAGACAGCGCATTGCGGGTGGCAAGCTTCGAAGACTTCGAAACGTCGTCTGGAACATTTGACTCCGCAAAGGCGTTGCAGATGACCAAGGAAGCTTACGACAGTGCGGTCAAAAATGGCCTCAGAGGCGTGAGGAGCGTTGAGGAGATGAGCTGGTTCTTCAAGCATGACCGTCTAGATGACCTGCTGGAGTACGAGAAGGCCTTGCATCGGACGTTGGATATTCCGGTGATCACCATTTGCGCGTACAATTCCAACTCGTTCAAAGAAAGCGGCGATCCAATAGGCCTCTACACTAAGTTGGTCGAAGCGCATGGAACGGTGCTCTTCACGGCAGCGGACAATGGACTGGGACGAATCGAGCTCAGAAGGAGATAGACGTCAAGCTCTGTTTGGATCTGAGGCCGCAGGCATGAGAGTGCGTTTTTGCGGGTTTTCTGTGCCAATACGGAGACCCCTCCCCTATTTTCTGATCCTACATGAATTTTCCGGACTGGTATCTATGTGACTTCATGGAAAGAAGAATGCGTAGACTTCTGTCGGTATCCACGTAGGACACTGGGTTAGGTAATCTTGCGAAAAAGATCCAGAAAGTCCGTGACAAACCTGTAGGTCATGCCCCAGATGGGCCTTTCATTTATGATGTACGCGGGGAACTTCCGATGACCTAGTGTTACGAGTCCTTTGTGTCTGTCAAGCTCTTCAAGCGGTGTCCAGAAATACTCTTCGAGTTCGTTTTTGTTGAGTTTTATGGCGGGTTCATCGTTGAGGAAGAACACGAATGGAAGGACTCTGACGGCCATGTTGACTGATTGGACAGCTTCCATGACTCCGAGAAAACTGCAGCAGTGTTGTAGGTTTATGCCGGTCTCTTCCATTGTCTCTCTGATGACTGTCTGCATGAGGTTCCGGTCGCTGCAGTGGCGTTTGCCTCCGGGCATCGCCATTTGACCGGACCAAGGATCGCTGGAACGTTCTGTCCTCTTCACAAACAGAACCTGTGGCTTCCGGTCAGCGACTCTCAGTACCAGAGCCACCGCCGCGTTCGCATTTTGCTCTTCGGAAGATGACATCAACAGCTGACGAAGACTTTTGGTCATTGTCTCTGAAGACAGCGCGTCGCTCCCCGCCTGCTTTGCCACGTGTTTCAGTCAGTCTGTCGTGCCAGATAGACTGATCCGATTCCATCTTTAGGCAGGAATTGTGCCGTCGTTGGTGTGCAATGTCGAGTCACGGTCTAGACTCCTCTTCAGGTGGTTAGTATAGCTTTCTTATGCAGAACTTGACGAGTTCTCTTGCTGTCTGCGAAATGGTCAGTGGGCGATAGTGGAATTCTTCGTCCAGACTTACGAGGAAGTCTTCTGTCTGGTAAACGTCGAGGAAGGGGCATCCTTTGAGCATGCTCCGATATTTGAGGTAAGAGACGTAGTTGCAGAAGTAGCCGATGATTACGCCGTCGTATCCCAGACCCATGCCGCCTTCCAACATTATGATGCCACAGCAGCCTTCGTCAAGCTCCACGCTTGTGATCCGCCGCATCTCGTCAACCTCATGAGAGTCCAGTGGGTGTCTCAGTTTGAAGAATATCAGGGCCAGCATCTGGAACCCGAGCTTGCCGAAGTCAGGTATCATCGTGTACTCTCTTATGTAGCCTTCCTTTTCGAGTTTCTTGATGATTCGGCTGACAGCCGGCTGCGATATGGCAAGTGCCTTGGCAATTTCCCTGTCGCTCCTTCTGGAGTTCTGCATCAGCTCTGACATCAGTCTCAGTTCGATCTCTCTGAGGCGTGTTGCTTTTGCGGTCTTCCGTGTGATTCGCGAAACGTGGGTTTTCCGATCATTCGTCACTAGTTTCTCTCTGAGCCTTGTCATACAAATCTACCTATTTGTAATTCGTCGCATATAATTCTTGGGATAACTGTGGGAATCCTAAAGGTAGAAATTGATTCAGCAAGCCCAATCATTGAACAACATGGTCTCAGAGACCGCGTTCAGCCGCAGCCAAGCGCCCAGCTGTACTTCTTCCTCAGAGTCTTTGGGTAGAACTTCTCCAGCGGAAAGCCGACGCGTGCCGCCCATTCCACGTAGGCTTTCGGATCAATGTAGGATTTCAGAGAAGTGCCCAAGTTATACTCCTTGGTCTCCTTTGCAATCTCGACGTCCAGCTTGAACTTTTCCAGCCGCCTCAGAGTCGCGTCAGTCTTTTTTCCCTGCTTATCCTTTTCCTCGAGCAGACATCTGAGTTCCTTCAGCCGTTTCTCTTTCTCGGCAAGTCTCTCGTCGAAATTCTGGGGAATCTTCTTCTTGTGATTCGCCACTTTTGCAGCTTCGAGATTAGCCATCTTGGCGCAGAAGAGCTTGACGAAGTCGAAGTCCTCCTTCTTGGTTGGGCACTTGTCCAAATACTCCTTCACCGTCTTGGTGCACCTCCACGTTCTGAACACCTTTGCCGTCAACCCCTCCATTCTCTCGGAGAGAAACCGGGACACCTTCTTGGAATCTATTCCTTCAAACAAGTACTCCTTGCACTGGGCCGAAAATTCCCTGATGTTTTTCGCAACGACGTCTGGCGCCTCTACCTGTTTGACCCATCTCACCGCATCTTTCCCGAGAAAATCAAAGTTTATCATGTTTCCCTGAACAGAAATGTGCTCCGGCCTCAACGTTATAGCACCAACCGTGTCTGCTTCTCCGGGGTCCTTTTCGTCGCCGACTCGCATGTTCGCTCCTAGAACGAGCCAGCATATTGTCGCGACTTTTCTTCTTTCGGCATTCTCGGAAGACAGGTTGCCCATAATGTGAGACTCTATGTCCGGGATTTTGCTACCCAGCTTTTCGGCCTTCTTGAATTTCTCGCGTTCCATCTCCTGCTTCAGGAACGCAGAGTCTGAGAACCAGACATACTTCACCTTCCTCGACAGCTTGTCAACCCACTTGGCAACGTACATCTTCTCCGGCTCCCAGACACGGCCGTTCCAGTTTCCAATTGGCGTGGGACTATCTTTCGAAAGGTTCAGGACAATGTCGTCCTGCTTTGGCCCTTCCTTCCATTTTCCACGTTTGGGATGATCTCCCCTGCCGGCGAAGATGCAGGAAGGCTCAGCGGTCCAGTTGGCGACTTCAAGCTTCTTCCCGTCAACGTACGCGTAGCCGTACTGCTCTCTGAGTTTCTCTCTCTGGATCTTTCTCTCGTTCGCCTGCTTCTTCTTCTCTTCCTTCGGCATGCTTTCCTTCTTCTGCTGCTCACGTCGAACGTGTTCGGTTGCTTCGCTGAAATCTATCTCGGCGGGGTTGTCGAAGACGCTGTCCAGCGGTGTGTTGTCAGGCATGTTGGCGAGGAGTTTCGCGTAGTCCGCTGCAAAGTCTTTGAGATGGTTGTCTGAAGGATTTTCAGCTTTTAGCGCTTCGAGGAAGTCTTGGATGAAGTTCCTGTAGAAGACGAAGTCCGGCGGTGAAGTTGCAGACTGCTTCTTCCGCGCCCAAGCGACTGCCATCTGCTCTGTCCTTGGGCTTAGGCTGAAAATCTGACCTCGAATCTTCACTGAGAGTTTTTTAGGCTCATAGGCTGGGACGTAGATTCCGTTGTGTCTGAGGGTCTCCATGCAGTACTTCATTTGTCTCACGTATCTTCCGGCGCCGTTCTTTTAGGAAGTCCCGGATTTTGCGGCATGTTAGGCTTCCCCTTTCTGTCGGTCTCCCTTAAAAAGTTGTCTTCTTGTCTGCGATTCGGCTTTTGAAGGTTGTGTGCAGGCGCTCCACGGTTGCATTGTCAATGTACCCCCTGTGAGGGCGGAAACCACCTGCAAAACCGTGTGGAATATGAAGAAGCTCGTGAATCACGGTCTTCTCCTTGTCCTCCTTGGAGAGCCGGTCATATCTCTCAGATATCACCTCAATAACGTAAGAGGATGGGAGGTTAAGGGTTTCCTGCCAAATCCTGCCCAGACCGTGAATGCGGGCAATCGTACGCTCGGACGATGATCCCTTGCTTCTCACGCAGAAGACGAACTGCGGGACAACATGGTAGAAGTCAAGCTCATCAATGATCCTGTCCGCAAGCTCCTTAACGTCCGAGGCCGTCGAATATCTTATGGGCACAGGTGCCACCGCTGTCTTCTGGCATGCACTTGAAAGTAAAGCTTTGCGTGGCTACGTCCTACGCCTGACGCCAAATATCATGAGCAACAATCCACGGACAATCAGAGACGTGCCTATGACCATGACCAACGCCGCCCAGAACGCGAACCAATCCCTGTACGTCGGAGCCCTGTCCAGCAGTTGTACCTGAATCAAGTAGGCCGCGCCGAACCAGAACACGACGTCAGAGGCGGTTTCAGCCTTCTTCGCCAACGACGACTTGAGGACAAACCTCGTCACGGTGAAGGCGATGAGGAAGAACCCCCATGACAGGCTGAACATTCTTGCGGCCGAGTAGACAGCCGTGTGTGCCGACAAGATCAGAGGCGCAGGAAGAGAGACGTCAGTACCGGGAACACGAACTATGCCGAACACGTCTGGTTCAGACAGCGAGATCACGCGGTCAATGAGGCCCGGTGTGGAAACAAAGATGACGCCCAGAAGAATCAGAAACGCTCCGACCGAGATTGCGCTGAGAACATTCTCTCTGTACGAGCGGTCACGCCTGCGTATGCTTTCCTCCAAACATAACTACCTCACATACAATATTCTGGAGGCAACGACATATAACACTTCGCAATACGCAATGTCGAGAGGACACCTTTTAAATACCCAGTGCGAGAGATAATACTTGAAAAACTCAAGGTGAAGAACGTGGCCACATGCCCAAAATGCGGTAGCAACGTCAGTGAGGAGATGAGCTTCTGTCCAAGATGTGGTGCCTCGCTGAAGGCTGAACAGGTGACCGCCAGAGCGCCGCCAGTGACTTACAGAAAAGACGAAAAGGCTGAAAAACGCGAAAAAAGCGAAAAGAGCGAGAAAGGCGAGAAACGCGAGAAAGGCGAATACTCCTTCGTAGGCCTGCTGATAGGCGGGCTGATCGTAATGCTCGTCGGCTTGGTGGCATACGTAGACATCACGGGCATAGCCAGCGGAAGACTCGTCTGGGCTGTTTTCTTGGTCATCATTGGCCTCGTCATAATTATCGGAGCAATCTACGTCGCACTCACAGTCCCCAGGCGACACCCTAAACCGCTAAGTCACCCAGCCGAACAATAGCCTGTAAAGCCGATGCTCAAGCAAGACCAGCGGTTTGCGCCTTCCAATTACACGAAAGTAGTTGTTGCCAGCCGCCTCTATCAAGTCTCCAATATCGTATCTTGGAAGAACACACGTTGAGACTATCAGGTTGCCCCATTCGCCACGTTTCATCTCGTGCAGCATCTTCATGCCATGCCCAGTTTCAACCTCGAACAAGTACGTGTCGTAGTTAGGGGAAACGTAGGGCAGATCGTCAAGCTGCTGGGCGAAGACTCCTTCCGTCGCGCTGTACATTTCGACGACCGGAACGTCTCCGTAATATTTTCTGAGCGTCGGCGCATACTTGAACTGGATCTTCCGGACACTCGTGCAGAACAGCGCCCTCATTTTCCACAGGTCTCGGGGCACTTTCCCATAAGTCTTCTTCATGTGCCGCGCAAACGACAAGATCACAGGGGTCACCCCCATGGTCGCTGTGACCTTCTCGCCCCGTGCCTGCTCATAGACAAGATCGAATCTCCGCTTCCAATCCTTCAGGCCGATGCCACTGCCCAACGCGTCAATGTCCTCCTGACGGGGCACCAAGCCTACTTTGCCGAGCCGAGGAAACAACTTGGCATAAGTGCCGGAACTGTACCCGTAGGTCACAGTCTTTCCTTCGGCACCAATGGCGTGTACGGTTGATGGAAAATTGAGGTTGAGGATTTTCCCTTCAAGCATCTCCACGTCGCCCGTTCTGACGACGTGGTTCACCAGCGCTCTCGATCCACATTTGAGAATCTGCTCCAGATGAGTCTTCGTTGCAGGCAGAACTTTGGCTCTGCCCATGGATCCCCTCGTCATTACCCAGCAGAGCAGCGGCTCAGGCAGGAGCGCCCGGTGATTTCCTTGGCTGACCTTGACTAGGTAGGGGTCAAGGTTTCTGTACTGGACGACCGGAAAGTTGGCTCTGAACTCCTGCATGCATGTGGTTGCTTCCGCGTTGTGGCTTCTGCCATATTCGGTTTCTGCATAGCCACGTAGGAGATTCGATAGGACCTCTGCCTGATGCTCCTGAGGATTCTTCAGCGAATCATGCCACGCCCTGATTATGGATTGAAAATTTCCTGGACTGCCAGATTCTCTGAACATCTCAAGTTCCAAGATGAGATTTGTGCGGCGGCTTATATGCTTGTCCAGACAGCGGACTCAAGCATCGTCAGGTAAACAGAAAAAAGAGATTCCTTGGGGATTCGTAATTCTCAGATGGTTTTGTGTATTTCGGCTAGTGCCTTTGTTGCTTCCGGCTCGTCCTTGAGAAACTTTTTCAGCCTGTCGCACTGGTATTCTGGACAGTGGGCGCACGTTTTCACCTTTTTCTCCTCAGCGCAGGGTCTGATCTTACAGATTCTCGTGCACCACGCGGAAAGTCTCTTGGAAAAGCAGCCGTCGCAGGTTATGTCTTCGGGTTTGAAGCTCGTGTTTAGAGACTTGGTCCATCGTTCGGCGATCCGTTTCTTCTCTTCGAGGTCGTTCTTTTGAGTTGCAATGAACACTCCGCACTTGTTGCAGTACAAACCGCAATACGCGATTATATCAGCCATTTGCATGTCCTCTGTCTGTTTTTGATTGGTCACGTAGTAATAGCCGGAATGTATTTAACTCAAATGGTTATTCTGCTAACCAAATCCCTGAAACGCACAGCCGAACCACATGCGCAAACCCCTGTCAAACATGAGACAGTCTCCAAACCCCAAGAGACTTGAACCGACATTAAATATAAAAGCCTCATTTTCCAACAATATTGCGAGACAAAAGAAATGTCTGAGGCCGGGTTTTCGTACGTCATCGAGACCGAGATTCCTCAAAGCTACTTTGGAAACCTATTTGACTTCATTTACAATGAATACCTGACTCAGTCCGACAAGCAGTTTGCGAACATCTCCCGTGGCGTCACAGAAGGAGAACCCGTTCTCTCCTTCAACGTGCTTGGCCCTCAGGGAGAAGTCAACCTGAGCGTCGAGATACGCGGCAGCATCCCAATCAAGATGAAAATTGCCCCAGTCGACCCTCAGTCCTCCGCTGAACTAGTCAGGCGGATTGAGCAAGACATGATAATAGTCGTCGAATCGTTCGAGGATGGACTCAGGAAAAACGCCCTCTACTTTGCTTGGGAGGAAGGCGAAAGAATCATCCCCGAGCGCAAGTATGGGAGCACGAACAAAACCCTCAATAGGCTGTTTCTCGAAACCCAGATAATGTTGTTTGTCCTGTTCCTGACAGTTGGCCTTTTTCTCTTCGTGTTCATCGGGTGGCTGGCGCCGGTCGTGCTGTTGGCAGTGCAGTTCGCTTTCGTATTCTACTCCAACAAGTTCATCGCTCGAACAGGAGACTGGCACATAAACGAAAGCAACCCAACCATTCATCTTCTGCAGGTCTTTCTTCCAATGCAGGAGCAGGACGCAGTCAAAAAAGCCTATTCTGACGGACGCCTCTTGGCGATGAAGAAGGAAGTGTACGAGCAGACGATCCTGAAGAACGGGGATCTGGACTGCACCACGGCAAGCGAGACCTTCGGAAAATATGGCTTCAAATGCAGCCCCGAGAACCTTGTAGCCAAGAGAATCAACGTGTACGCGCTCGTGAAGAAAGCGGCAGGAAAATTCGGCTTTCCGATGCCTGAAATCGTGGTTTCGAACACGTTGCTTCCCAACGCGGCTGCCTCAGGGCCCAGCCCGAGCCGCGCGGTCGTTCTGATAACCACCGGGCTGCTCACCCAGCTCGACGAGGACGAAATCATCAGCATTCTAGGCCACGAGTTTGGCCACCTCAAAGGCCGAGACCCACTTTACCTCTACGGCATTACGGGCGCCGAGTTCATGTTTCGCTTCTACGTGCTGTTCCCGCTCTTTCCCATCATCTTCACCTCGCTGCTGTTCCTAGTCTATTTCTGGTTCATCATGACGCTGATCTACTTTGTCGCAAAATTCTTTGAGGCAAGAGCGGACCTGATCTCCGCCATGGTCATGGGACAACCACAGGTCTTGGCACGTGCACTCGAAAAAATCGGGTTCCGAAGACTGATGTTCGAGAGGGTGCCTCAGTACCGTCTTCAAGAGTGGGTAAGCCTAGACCCTCACCCGCCAATCTACTTCAGAGTCGAAAGGCTGGAGAAGCTCGCAGAGCCGGTTCACGTGAAACACCCACTCGTCCAGTCAGCCAAAGACGTGGTAGCCGGGTTCCTTGCGAATCTGCGTGCAGCATGACGGTGATGGCTCATGCCGAAATTCTGAACACTCTCCACATGCCAAAGAAACTCGATTCTCTCTTCAACATCGCAGAAGATGCGCACAAACCGAGACACGGCTCAACAGAGTTTTTCTCGAGTCCGTCAGGTTGTCAGTGTACAATTCTCGAAGCTGCCTCTTGCGAAGGCGTCGGCATCTCCCCGTGCGATGCGAAACGACGTGTCTCTTTCTCTTCCTCTGCTGATGCAATCAGGTCCTGGAGGAGCTTGGCATCGCGTACTTGCGATAGGGTTCCAAGCTGCCGACCCAGTCTTTCTGGTTCACTGGCCAGCTGTATGCTGGGTTTCTGGGTTTGCAGATTATCTCCCGTACTTGGACACTGCCGGGCTTGAGCATGTTGACCGAGTTCGCCGCGAGCGCGATGATGCCCGTGTCGAGACCGACCCATGAACCAGCTGCGACGGCAACCTCTTTGCCTTCTTGCACTGCGCCATTGTCCGTAGCCATCAGCACTGCACTGATGCACACGCCTATTCCCGAACTGATCATCTTCAAAGCAAGGCGGATGATTGTGGCCAAGGTAGGAACTCGGCTGTGCTCAAGCGCCGCTCCGACATTGTAGAGCGGATCAGTGGCTCTGACAATCGTCGCTCCTTCTTCCTTGAGGCGATCCCAAATCTTGGCATCAGGTATCCCAATCTGCAAATCTCCTATCGCGGTGTCCTCAATCTTGGTGCCCGCAGCCGAGGTCACAACTATCAGGCTTATTCCTGACCCGCGAAGCATTTTGGCCGCTTTCAATGCGCTGAGACCCGTCTCAGAGGCCACCACAAACTGTCGGATGCCGAGTTCTCGGGCTTTGGAGACGACAAGATCCAGCGTTTTTTCAGTGTTAACTTCGCCGCAGGCGCGAAAATAGAAGGTGGAGCTTGACATTCCCAGATTTCTGCTCAATAGGTACACGTCCTTCACTCTGCGTTATGTGCTCCACTGACTTTTAGCCTTGCCCGTATAGAAACAGCCTCAGACCCGGCATGAACACGTCCGCGCAGATCCGAAGTTGCATTCGGCTGGAAAAAATGGAGAAAATGGCGGGTGTCACAGATTGTCTATTGCTTTATTACCTTCTTGATTTTGGCCATCATGTCGCCGGAAATTTCCTTCATGTCGTGTGCTTCTTTGACGTGTTCACTGATCTTCTTCATAAGATCAGGTTCGGTTAGGGCTGAGGCTTCGAATGGACAGTCCATTCCAAGGTCTCTACACTTAAAAGAAGGCATGACAAAATCACCAACTAGACCCATCGGTTTTCCGCGTATAAAAACCTGCCGACACGCACATCCGCTCGAACAGCGCCGCATATCATGGAAAGACGCGACCGTGACATGCCCGTCTGGATACGCTGGTACGCCAAAACCCGATTCACCGCAGCATCGGCTGCTCATTCTTGGGAAGTCTGAACGTGAATGAGCTCGTAGTCTGTGCTTCCCAGCCCAAGCTCTACGGCGGCGTCAAGCATGCTCCTCCAGTCGGGACCACCGTGTCGCCGGAAAGGCTTGAAAGGCGCATAGTCGATCAGAGCCGAAAGCTTATCCACGCCTGACTGCATTGCACCCACGTCCGAACACGCCGAATTGGGCATTCCAGGCGAGGCCGTTATCATGTCGATCGATGCCTTGTCAACCGCCACGGGGTCTTTTGACGCCAGTATCCCAATGTCGGGGACAATAGGCGTGTCGCCGTATGCGGCACAGTCGCAGTGCGGAGTGATGTCATATCCAAAGTTGAAAAACATGACTCTGTCCTTGCCTAGGTGTTCGACAACCGCTGCAGTGGCATCTGCAACTCTCACGCATAGCTCCGCATTCTTCTCATGATGCATCTCCTGCCAGCCTGAGATTGCTCCTTGTGGACAAACGTCTTGGCAACCGCAGCCCCAGATGCACTTCGCTTCATCCACAACTGGCTTCTGGGCCGAGACGATTATGGCTCCCGGCGGGCAGAAGGACACGCATTTCCCGCAGGAGTCACATTTGGCAGCGTCGATTCTGGGCTTGCGGGCAAGATGAAGCGGCGCCCGCCCGCATTTCGTGACGCATCCGACCCCGACGTTCTTCAGCGTTCCCCCCAGACCAGTTCGCGGGTGTCCCTTCACGTGGGCGAGAGAGAAGAGCGCGTCGGCCTCAGCTATGGCCTGCGCCACTTCAACCTCTTTCATCCTGAGCCCGTTCACGTTGAGTCTGACGCCGGAGAGACCCTTCATGCCATCGGCCACGACGAGCGGCGCTCCAACAGTCTCCCGGGTGTAACCGTTTTCCGCGGCGGCTTTCAGACATTTCTCCGCCGTTCCACGCGAGGACGCCAGACCGATGCCCGTGGTGTCAGTGACGAAAGGTCTGCCGCCCGCTTCGAGTATCTTCTCCACTATGGCTCGTATGTGCTGGGGGCGTAGAAGCCGGTGGTTGCCGGGCTGCCCGAAGTGCGTTTTAACAGCCACGACGTCGCCATGCGAAAAGGTGTCTGCTGCTCCGGAAGCCGAGAACAGGGATGCAAGCTTCTTTTCTATTGACTGTTGAGGACCGAGACTTCTCATGTCAACGTGGAAGACCTTCGATGCCATTTTCCACCAGCCGCCACCTGTTCAATAATGCCCAGTTGCATATTATCTTGGCGCCGCAAACAGGCACCCTCCCTCCTCCGGGATAAATCGCTACTTGCTGAAAAAGCACGTGCTGAACTCCGACCGCACGATGGTCCGTGGACAAAAGTATGCCGAAACGAGTGCAAGATGTTGGCTGAGACGAACTCCGCAGAGGAAACACACGCACGTTCCAAGGCATTCAACCGGTTCATTGCCTCTCTCGTCCAGTTGATTACGTCTTGCTCGCTGGGGGAGTCTGCAAGTTTTTCGCTTCCTTTGATGATCTTGTCGCGCGTTTTTTCGTCGACTGTTTCGTCCAAGCTTCTGGACAGCTTTGCAAGCCACTGACATTCGAAGCGTTTGTCGGATCTTTTCACATCCTTGACAAACTCAGAACACTTTTCAGGCACATTGTCCACCGGCGCAGTGCTTGCTGAGTTTCTCGACAGCCCACTGACCATATAGACTTGCCGAAGGACGAAAGCAACCGGCGTGTTTCAGGAAAAACCTTTATAATCAGATGCACAGTGCCTACTCCTGTTTGGCGGGTGAGTGGACCTCCACCCGTTCCGCCATATCAAACCCCGGGACTAGGAGGTGAAAAGTTGAAATTTGACAGCAGAGACGTGGCTTTGGCCGCTGTCTTCATGGCGTTGTACGTTGTCATCAACGTTCTGCAGGCTTCCACGGTCGGCAACCCAACACTGTATGGCCCAGTGCAGCTTCGCGTCGCTGACTGCCTCATTGCCTTGGCAGCACTGTTCGGAGCACCCGTGATCGCAGGAGTCACCGTCGGATGCTTCTTGACAAACATGATCAGCTTCGTCGGAGGCGTGGACGTCGCATTCGGACCCGTGGCCAACCTTGTCGCGGCGACTCTGGTCTTTGCATTCAGGAAACACAAGTTTCCCGCTTGCATCCTAGGCGCCTTGCCCGTTGGTCTCATCGTCGGCTCGTACCTTTGGCTGTTCTTCCCGCCACCAAGCGTTCTAAGCTTGCTTCCGGAGTGGGCCGCAATGATCGTGAGCATAACCATCAGCAGCCTCATCGCAGTCGCTGGAATAGGCTACGCGTTGCTTCTGGCATTGAGCAGACCAAGCGTCATCGGCGCCTTGAGATCGAGTGGACTGAAGCTGGCGGACGAAGGCTAGACGCGGCTACATGAAGCGTTCCAGCTTCGTCAACCCAATTATTTCGTCAAAATCCAAGCCAAGCGCATCAAGCACCTGATCAAAAGTCGAATGAAGGTAGGCTACGTACTTGTCTACGTCTATCTCGCTTCTGGCTGCAAGCTCAACAGGCTTGACGTGAGGCTCTTTCATGATCTTCACGAAGCTGATGAGGTCTCCTGCCTTCAACTCGACCCCGTTCTGCTGCAGAATCCTCGCTGCCTTCACGTGCTGCGGCGTTGTCTTGGTGTAGCGGCCGACTTCTCCGCCCAGAACCACGTTGAACGCCAAGTCCTGCATGCTGCCCCACTCGCGCCTCTTGAGCTTCATGTAGCAGTCGCGCACTATCTCGCGGATGTCCTTCTTCGCGCTTTCAAAGTCGGAGGGACTCTTCACGCTGGAAAGTCGCGTCTTCATCCTGCCAAAAGCGTTCTTGATGAACACGGGTACGTGGCGCTTCTTCCCAGTTAAGCCCTTGACGTCAACTGTCCCGTCTTCCAGCACGCCGAGGTAGTTTTTCTTGCGTGAACTGAAGACTGCGTACCTGTAGACCTTGTCAACGTCCAAGCTCATTTTCAACTCATGCTCAGTCCACCGAGACAGTTCCTCAATCTGCTGTTTCGACGGGTTCTTCAGAAAGAGGCTGTCCGTGTCACCGTAGAGCACTTGAATTTCAAGCTGTTTTGCCTTGCCGAGTATCTGGGTTATCGAGTGTCGGCCTACTGCGGCCGTCGCCTCAGCCACGGGTGGGCAGTAGAGGTCGAAGCTTTCAGCGCCAAACACGCCGTAGCTGGCGTTCAGAATGACTTTCAGCGCGCCTTGGGCGACGTTGTACCAGCTTCGCAACTCAGCGCTCAAAGCCTTGTCCTTCGACCTAGGCTTGTACCATCGCACTCTCAAGTCTCTCAAAGAGCCGACCAGCAGACTTTCCAGCGCCCGCCTTTTCGTGCACACCCAACTTGCCGTGTCTGGCACGACGTTGCTCCGGCATTCCGGGTGTGGACACAGAATGGACTGATAGCCCAGATTCCAGACCTTGATTATGGAGGGGTACAGGCTTGGAAAGTCCATGACGGCCACGTTGAAATGGACGCCCGGCACAGGCTCGACCACCATTGCTCCTTTGTACTTCTTGCCCTTGATTATGGCCTTGGTCGACGTCTTGCCCTTGACCGCGAGAATCTCCTCGGCCGTGGGAATCAGCATGTTCCTCTTGCGATGCTCACGCTGAATGAAGTCCCTTATCCAGCGGCTGACGCCCTGCCTGCTAACGTCCTCCATGGGCATGCTGCTGATTCGGGCCAACACGAGAATCAACTTCATGACCAGCTCGTCTTCAAAGTTCGTGAGTTGGAACGTTATCTCCGAGTCCCTGAGGCAGTATCGGGCGAGCTCAGTGTAGCTAAGCTCACCCAGAGATTTGTCGAACGGTATTTTCTCCATGTCAATAAGTGCCTTGCCGAGGTCGTTGAGCGTCACGTCGCGGTAGCGATTGTTGAAGGCGTATATCTGGATTGACCGGTTGAAGAAGAACTTGTAGAGGTCAATGTGGACGCCGTAGCTGAGAAGGCAGGTGCGCTTGCCTATCTCTATGGGTATGTCAGACATCCGGACGCCCAAGTTCAGCGCTCTGTGCGTCAGATACCGCAAGTCGAAATCGTCCCCGTTGAACGTCAGCACGAACGGAAAACTCCACAGAACCTCGAAGACGGCGCGAACAAGCTTCTCTTCAGAATCGAAAAACTCAAGCTCAACATCGGCTGGAAGATGCTCCCCGCCCTCCCGCACGCCCTGACGCCGCAAAAGCAAAACCCGCTTGGCGCCATCAGAATCGTACATCGAAACGCAGACAACCGGATACGCAGCCTCGTCAGGGTCGGGCATTCTGGTCGGGATCGGAGCCAGCACTTCTATGTCCAAGGCGACACGGCGGAACCTCGGCGCGGGATACTCCAGAAGCTTTGCCCAGTCCTCGACGAACTCGAGCTCCTGAGACGTTTCCTCTTTGAACGTGTCCCGTATCTGCTTGACCATTTTTTCGGCGTCTTCCAGACGCTTTGGCATGAGGTTGCCGTTTGTGACCTCGTAGATCATGCCGGGGATGATGTTGCGGTCGTAGATGTAGGACTGGTAGTACTTGATGTTTGACTCCCAAACCTTGATTTCTCCCTCGGCAACCGGAGTCTCGGAGACCTTGGGGAAATCTTCGGGGATGATGTCCCTGATGCAGCCAAACGGACGTCCGCCGATGGCAAGCGGGTCCTTGGCAATGATCTTTGTCACCTTCACGGTTCTGTCCAGCAACGGATCATATTTCTCCACGATTTCAAAATGGTCAAAGCCCGGATGCTGCACCAAACGGGTGATCTTTTCAAGCTCAAGCGGCGACAAGTTTGTGAGACAGTAGGGCTTGTGGAAAGTGTTGTCGTGCCAAACCAAGATTCTCGCCGAAACCGGCTCGTAAAGTTTGAGAACCGCAGTTCCAGCGTGACCGTCGTAGCCGGCGGAGACGACGTATGAGGGCGGCAGATTGCTGGGGGCTTCGGAAGGAAACATTTGTTTCTCTCTCTTTTCCGGCTTTCCTTGGCTTGGCATGGCAACTTTCGCCGGCGTCTCCCTAGTTTTCGAAGCAACGCCACTCTTCTTCGCGAAGTCGTCCAGATGCTTCTGCGCCATTCTCGCCCTCAACTCAGCTAGTTCTATGCTCCGGCTTCGCTAAAATCTCTTATGTCTCACACCCCGCTTTCATGGCAAAACGATGCCCACAGGACGGAACTGCGAGACACAAGGCTGCGAGCGCTGCAATGTCTAATTGTGACCCTTGAGAAAGAATGCTCCGAGCCTTCGTGACACGCAACGTTTGCGTCTGGACGATGAGAATATCTTTAATCACACCTCGCCGTTCTTGTTGTCTACTACAGGAAGCGTGACTGAAACCCGTGCTCAGAGAAGCTTGGACCCTTGCAATCGAAACCCTCAGCTGGATGGACATGCGCAGACTGAGCGAGCAACTAGCATTTGCTAAGACCATCAAACAGCTCCGCATAGAAGACGGCAACGCAGTGCGGCTTGCCCGTGTGCTCGTGAACGAGACCGTTCGAAGGAAGAACTTCATAGACAAATTCATCAACAACGCAATCACGCCAGCTTCGATCGACGACTTCATCCTTGGAGTCCAAGCGTTTCTGAGGCTCTACGTGTACCAGACAAGAGTGGCCAAGAAGTGGTCGACGCCAAACGTTCTAGAAGCGAGAAACATCGCGCATCTTGTGCGGTCGATCCTCGGATGGAATACCTTGCGCGAAGCTGAACCCTACCTAGGCTTGCTCCTGACGCAAGAGCCGGATACAGTCTTCAGCAGCACCAGTGACGAGGAGCGCGTGGCACTCAGAACCTTTCACCCCACATGGTATGTGGACTACTGCTTCAGACTGTTCGGCAGAACGCACGCGCTGCGGATTCTCGAGGCAGACATTCAACAGCCGCCCACGTACATCAGAATCAACACTCTCAAAGAAAGCCCTGAAAAGATTCTGAACAGGCTCAGCGAAGAAGGCGTAGAAGCAAGCAAAGTCGAACAGTCCAAATTCGCATACAGAGTCACCAGCACACGGCAGCCTCTGACCAAAACCATGAGCTTCCAAGAAGGCCTCTTCTACATTCAGGACAAAGCAAGCTGCTTCGCCGCCGAAGCCACAGAACCAGCGCCGGACAGCACTGTTCTCGACGTGTGCGCGGCTCCCGGAGCCAAAACCACCTATCTTGCTCAACTCATGCAGAACAGGGGGCACATATACTCAATTGACTATTCAACACGCCGAATGAACATCTGGAGAAAGGAGACCGCCCGCATGGGCGTCGAAATCGCCGAACCAGTCCTTGCGGATGCTTGCTCCACCCTGCCCATCAACGTGAAAGCAGACGTGGTCGCGTTGGATCCGCCGTGCACGAGCACGGGCACGTTTGGCAGACAGCCTTCCGCGAAGTGGAGGCTCACACCATTGTCCATCGCCAGGATGGCTAGAATCCAGTGGCACATGCTTGACAGCGTCGCCGAACTCGTCAAAGCCGGCGGCACACTTGTCTACTCCACATGCAGCATGGCAGTTGAGGAGAATGAGATGGTCATTGAACGATTCCTGAAGTGGCATCTGGACTTTTCTTTGATGGAAATAGTGCCGCGGATGGGCGTGCCTGGGCTGAGAGGGCTAAGCGAGTGCCAGAGACTCTTCCCGCACCTGCACGAATGCAACGGCTTTTTCATCGCGAAAATGAGGAGAAGCACGGACTAGAAGCAGACGATCTGATGCCTAGCGCTGTCTTCGTGACGGGCCGCCTACTTGTGACGTCGCCTTTTTGACAGTTCTATCCCGCACAGCATCTCGAAAGCAATCTTCGCTGCCTGAACAGCCGAGACTCCCAAATCGTAGTTAGGCGCGACCTCCAGAACGTCGAACCCCACTACCCGTTCGTCACAGACAGCCTGTAACATGTCGAGCAGCGCATGAGTCTCCAGCCCGTCCGGCTCAGGGTTCTGCACCGCCGGCGCATACGCCGGATCAAGAACGTCCATGTCCACTGACACGTAGAGCCTCTCATAGTCTCCGAGCGCGGCGCACAGAGACTCAGCGAAGCGGGATACTCCTTCTCTTCGGATTTGATGCACCGTGAAGAAGTCTATGCTCGCCTTCTTCGCGTAAGATATCTCTTCATTGGCGACCGCGCGAGTCCCGACTTCAATGATCTTCGCTGGCTTCACTTCCTCATTTATTCTCCGCATGAAAGTCGTGTGAGAAAGCTTGAGCCCCAGAAACTCGCTCCGCAGGTCAAGATGCGCGTCGAAGCAGACAATGGCCGTGCTACTCGCAATGTCCTTCAACGCCGTCGCGGCTCCAAGCGTAATGGTGTGCTCGCCGCCGAGCGCCAGAAGCACCTTTCCTGCCTCGAAGACCTCTTCTGCGACAGACGCCAGCACGTTCACGGTTGTCCTCGCGTCAGCAGAAACATGCAGGTCACCAGCGTCATGCATGCATAGGTCTTCTACGTCGATTCCTGTGCGGAAACTGTACGTTTCGATGTTCAACGACGCTTGCCGGACCGCGGTGGGGCCGAATCTTGCTCCAGTGCGGTACGTGCTCGTTGCGTCAAACGGCACTCCCAAGACAACGTAGTCTGCCTTGTCGAACGGCTTTTGAAAGCCGCTGAACACGTTTGACTGAGAGGTGAAGAGCTCTCTGCGACTCATACGTTCTCTGTGCTCCTTGCCTCTTTGCCTATCTTGCCACGTGGTTCTAAGCCTTTCGCTCCTGCGCTGGCCGAGGAGTGCAAACGTCTTGATGCTAAGGCGTGCCACTGCACTTGCCGAGTTCTGCAAGCAGCAGCTCACTCTCCAACACATGGTGCGTTCATCCCGCTTTCGGGTGAACATTAAATTTATTAGCTTTGATGTCCATGCATTAAGTCTAAAGGTGGAAAAACGGTGCCGACGATGCCAGAGCTGAAGATTGAGAGCAAAGGAATGTTTGCAGCGTTCTTGTTCTACGCAGTCGCGGGCATACTGTTCTTGGCGGCACTGCCGACGGCAAACTTTCCCCCGCAACTCGCTGTCATAGGCATGTTCAGCCTTGCAGCGGCATACGGGATCCTGAGGAAACGCTCTTGGGCGTTCTGGCTCGTGATCATACTGTTCTTCACGTCCACGACCTTCGCGGCTTACATGGCCTACTACGTGGCGGCGAACGACCTGCTGCTCGGCGTGGGCATGATCGCGTACCTGCTTCTGACGTGGGTCTCAACCGTCTACGTGGCCGTGCAGAGGAAATCGCTCGGAATCTGACGGCCGAGTGGCTTCCACGTTTCTCAGGAGATGCACTGTCACCTTTTCTCCTTCGTCCACGAACTGCTGGTTTTCGGGAATCTCCACGTAGCCATCCGCCTTGGCAAGAGTCGTTATGGCGCCTGAAAGCCCAGACTCGACGGGCTCGGCAACCAGTTGGTCATGCTCTTCCCGTTTCAGTCTCACCATCACAAAAGTCCTGCGGCCCTTGGCGGAGAACATCCTAGCCGAAGCCACAGCGCCGACGTTCAGCGCCGATTCAGGCTTGCGACCGGCCATGCCCAGAATCATCGGCCGCACCAGCAGGCTGAACATGAGCAGGGCAGAGGAGGGGTGGCCCGGCAGAGAGAATATTGGCTTTCCTTCAATTGATGCTATCGTGGTTGGCTTGCCGGGCTTGACCGCGATGCCGCTGACAATCACGCCGGGGTCTCCAAGAGTCTTCAGAGCCTCTGGCATGACGTCCTTGGGCCCAACTGACACGCCTCCGGAAGTCACAACAACATCCGCCCTGTCAAGAGCGGTCTTCAACGCTTTCCGGAGTTCATCCAAGCTGTCTGGAAAGACCCCCATGTAGACGGGCAGGCCTCCACATTCAGTCACCGCGGCACTGATGCTGTAGGCATTCGTGTCGTATATCTTCCCGAAACTCAGCCTCGAACCTGGTTCCGTGACCTCCGGGCCGGTGGAAAGAACGGCCACGCGGGGCACAGCGTGAACTTTGACTCTGGCCTTTCCGAGCGCCGCCAAAACTCCGATTTCAGGTGAACCAAGCACTTGGTCGGCCTTTAGGACTGTTTCGCCTTTTTCGATGTCTGAGGCCGCGGCCATGACATTCTCTCGTTTCGCTACGGCGTTGAAGATCAGAACATTTTCGCCCTTTCTCTCAGTGTGCTCCACCATAACAACCGCGTCTGCGCCGTCCGGCATCGGAGCTCCAGTCACGATCTCGGCCGCACAACCGCGACTCACCGTCACCTTTGGACGTTCTCCGATGCTTGCCGTGCCGCACACCCGCAGCTCGATGGGTTTGTCCTCGTCGGCGCCGAAAGTGTCCTCAGATCTGACGGCGAACCCGTCGACAGTCGAGCGACTGAAGGGTGGAATGTCGAGAGAAGCGATCACGTCCTCCGCGAGGACGCGGCCGCATGCCTCAATGAGGGGAACCTCTTCCTCACGCGTCGGCCGGGGTTTGAAGTGTTCAGCGAGGATTCTTCTCGCTTCATCTAGTGTGACGAGTTTTCTGAACATGGCATTCGCCTCACATGTGATTGCCCATCATTTTCACCGGAACCATTTCCCCGGCTTCCAGTCCCTCTCGGTCCTCGGGCACAACCACGTAGCCATTCGCCCTCGTCAGCGTCGAGATCATGCTTGATCCTTTAGCGCTTATCGGAGCCGCAAACAGTCTTCCATCTCGTTCAAGCACGTTCACTCGTACAAAGTTTTTCCTGCCCAAGGCCGTCGTGACTCTCCGCGTCACTTCAGCACGTAGCTCAAGCCTCTGCAAAGCCTGCCCAACGCCCATTAGCCTGCCTATCAAGGGTCTGCCGAAGACTTCAAAGCCAAACATCACTGCAACAGGGTTCCCTGGAAGAATGAGCACGGGCTTTTCTTTGACAACTGCAAGTGCAGTGGGCATGCCGGGACGCATCGCCACGCCGTGAACGATGACGCCGGGCTGACCCATTCGATTGACCACTTCAGGAAGCAGGTCCATGCCTCCGACGCTTGTGCCTCCAGAGGTTACGACCGCGTCGCCCTCTTCAAGTCCACGCCTCAGCCTCGACTCGATATCGCCTGGATCGTCTCTCGCAATTCCGAGGTCCAGAGGCTCAGCGCCAAGTTCCGAGCACAAGGAAGAAAGCATCACCTTGTTAGCATCGAAAAGCTGACCTTTCTTTGGCCGCTGGCCCGGTTCCACAAGCTCGTTTCCAGACGACATCAAGGCAACCTTGGGCTTCTTCACAACATCCAGCTCCGTGATGCCCAGAGCCGCCAGCAGCCCCAAATGCCACGGTCTCAGATAAACACCAGCTTTGATTGCCGTTTTTCCTTTTTTCACGTCTTCACCTCTTTCGGAAACGTTTTCCCCGGGTGTGACTTGAACCCAGACCTCGACTTTGCCTTTCAGTCGCCTTGTGTTCTCAAGCATGACAACCGCGTCCGTCCCTTCGGGAACCGTGTTTCCAGTCCAAATCTGCCCGGCTTCGCCGCTCTTGACGGCATCTCCGTCGACCAGCCTGAGAACTCTTGGCTTCGGCTGCGAGGCTCCAACAGTGTCTTTGGCCCTCACTGCGTACCCGTCAACAGCTGACCGGTCGAACCGAGGCAGGTCTGTCGGGGCAACGAGACTTTCGGTCGTGACGCGATTCAGGGCAGAACTAGCCGACACAGAAACCTTCTCAGGCTTTCGCGGTGGGAGTGCTTGAAAGAAAAGCCGCAAAGCCTCCTCGACCGGCGTCAGCTTCTGGAATCCTTTCATGCGGACCAAAACACGTACCCATACACAGCACTCAGCCACCGAATAAAAAGTCTATCGCATCAGCCCGTGACGGAACGTTTTCCGGCGGACTCTCCTCTGAGCATGTCACGCATCCTAGCCGCGTCTAGGTCAAGTATTGGGCTTTCACTTATGATAACCGGCTTGAGATCGAGGCTTAGAATTGTCTCTGCCAGCAGGCAAAAGTCCGGTCCGTATTTCGCTTCGTCGAGCGTTCGGTGCCGTCTCTCGCCTTTGTCGGTGAACTCGATCTTCGTGAAGTGACAGTGCATGTTCTTTGCCGCTTCAGTGCCGAGGCGGCTTTCGACCTGCTCGACCACTGCCTTGAAATCTTCGACTGTTCTGAGTCGGCCCCTTCCTCTCGCATGCAGGTGTGACCAGTCAATCACCGGCTGGGTTTGCTCAACTTTCTCACACAACTCCAAAACTTCTTCGAGGCTGCCAACCTGATTGCGCCGTCCCATCGTCTCAGGACCAAGCTTCACGTCCACAATGCCCAGCGAACGCATCGCGCCGACAACGTCCTTCAAAGCTTCGACACACGTCTTGAGCGACTCTCTGGGCAATTTCTTCCCGTAGAAGCCCGGGTGAAAAACGACAACATGCGCCTTCATCCAAGACGCTGCAGTGACACATGCGAGCAGACGCTGCTTGCTTGCCTCAATTATCGGGGGACTGCCTGCCAGATTTATGAAGTAGGAGGCATGGAGGCTCAGCCACACGTCATTCTCAACGGCCCTCAAGCTCAGCCTAACGGCCTCCTCCTTTTTCAGCTGTGGCCGTTTTCCCCAGCGGACAGCCTCGTACTCGAACGCGTCCAATCCTTCCTCCCGCAGTAGCACAGGGACATCTGCTAGAGAAGCCCCAAAAAGCCTGAACAGCGGCGGAACTCCTGCCGGACCGAATCTCGGGCGATCAGCCATCCAGACCACTCAGAATAGGCTATTTGCGAGAATATCTGTGACTGCTGCGCCCAAGCTCTCCGTAAAGGAGAATCGCCACTCCGCAAAGCATGACAGCAACGTTTTGGAAAACCAAGTACTTGCCTTGCCCGTTCAGCTCGGCCAATGGACTGAAGAACGCGCCAAGCCCCACGCCGACGGCCCTGACAGATGGTGCGGCTGAAATGAGAGCATTGTTCACTGCGGAGCCGATCCAGCCGATCGGGCCAAGCGTTTCGCCGACGCCTTTCACCCAGCCGTTCAAGCCTTCAACGAACGTCCTCAAGGAAGGATCATCCCGGTAGGCGTTCGTGACGGTCTGGTGGATAAGCTGGGGATAGGCAAGAAACGCGAAGACAAACGTGAACACGATGAACGCAAGCAGCACGATCCCACCGCTTTCTATTGTGGCTCTGGCGAAGTGTATCCTCTGCCAGACGTATGAAACTGCTCTTATTCGGAGCAGGCCAGATTTTGCCTTTCGAAAGAAGCTGCGTACGGGCCGGCTTAATTTCTGGGACAGACCTCTCGCTGGCGTTGTTCGGCCAGACTTTGGTTCTGCCCTGATTCTCCGCGCTTCCTTCCGCCTGACTGCCAGCCGCGAAGTCAGGTAGGTCCAGCTGAACGTGAGTGCCACTATGACTACGATGGGAACCATGTGGAACAGCGGGCTTATTGTCAGCTGCGTTTGCCAGTTGGAGCCCGGGAACTGGATGGTCCACTGTAGAGTTGAGGCGTCTGTCACTCCGAGGCTGACAGCATAGAGCACGACGGAGTACTCGATCAGCGCGGTTATGGCGATGAAGAGCAGCAATGCCGCTAGCCCTTTCACTGTTGCCCACCGGATTATCAATGGCTTGGAGGTTGGCTGCGTTGACAAGTCGTTTCACCATCAGCGACAGTTATGCGAATTGTGTTGCCCTTGAATAAGACTGTTCCCATTAAAAAATATGACTGTGGATCTGGAGATTTGATACTGAATATTGACCGGAAAGCCTTAAACTCTTTTACTCACGTGGAAGATAGTCTTGTTGATAGACCATGCTGCGGCTCTCGATGCAAGACCGTGTTGCAAGAAGGACAGGCGCTTCTCTTGAAGCTAAAAGGGACGAGAAAGTCCACGGGATATGCATTACCCTTAAGAGTGTCAGCGGAACAGTGATGGAAAGCATACGAGTGCTTTCGCGTGGTGACGTGGACGTGTGGACGCCAATGCTTCCAAATGCTGTGGAGGAAGACAGCACGAGATGCCAAATCTCGTCCATAGGACTCGAGCACTTTGAGAGTTTCGGACGAACTGAGCAGCATCTTCACTCTGCACGCGGTAAGGGCTTTCCGCGAAATATATAAGGGAGTACATATAGAAAAATCTTAACCCTAGGAACAACCGAGTTTTCGGCTTGGGATCATGAATGCAGAACGCTAACAAGGCGCAACGCATGGAGCTTTACAAAGACAAGGATACACAGGTCTTCCTTGGCAAGTTCTTAAGCAACGAGATGGGCGATCTGACGCCAGCCTACGATCCCAACCTTGGCTACCGCTATCCTGCAGTTGAAACGATCACGGGCGACCCGTCCAAAGCCGAAGCCTTTCTTGAGAAGCTCCACAAAGCCGGAATCCTCGAGAGAAAGCTGTACGACCGAGTCCTTTTCTGTCCCAAATGCAGCTCCGCAAACGTCTCCGTGCGATACTGCTGTCCATACTGCAAATCGTTCGACATCCAGAAAAGCTCACTGATCGAACACGTGAAATGCGGCTACATGGACGTGGAAGAGAACTTTCACAAGGAAGGCAAGCTGATCTGCCCAAAGTGCCACGATGAACTAAAAAAACTCGACATGGACCACCGGCGCGCTGGCATATGGTGCACCTGCCGAGACTGCAGGAAAAGCTTTGACATACCGGTCACGGCTCTATTCTGCCGCGACTGCCACAACAACTTCACCTTCGAGGACATCGGAGTCAAAGACGTGTATGCTTACACGTTGAAAAAAGAGGTGAAAGAAGAGGCGGCACTCGGATGGGTCTTGATTGCGCCGATAAGAGAGCTGTTCACGGAACACGGGTTCGAGGTTGAAGGACCCGCCTTCCTAAAGGGAAAGTCTGGCGCAAACCACATGTTCGACGTAATCGCGTACAAGGGAGACGTCGCAAAAAAAGTGACTGTGGTAGACTTGGCAACATCCTCAGAAGACATCGTGTCCGAACAGCCGGTCATCGCCCTCTTCGCCAAGATTTTCGACGTCTCTCCTGACCATGCTTACCTGGTTGCTATTCCGAAGATGGGCGACAACGGGAAGAAGATGGCTGAGCTCTACAATATTGAAGTGATCGAGGCCAAGAGCCAGAAAGAAGCAATCAGGATTCTGAAAGAGAAGCTGAAATAGCGGAACTGCTGTTTCAGGGAAACACTGCCACGTTTCCCTTTTCGGTGACTATTTTGGCAGTGCAGTTGTCTTCTGGAAGGCTGATGTCGGCGCGGACATATGAGACCGCAGCTCCGGAGTTTATGAAGAGGTTCGCGTTGAAACGTTCATGACGCGTCGCGTTGACGATCCACACGGCAACCACGTGGGTCGTGAAAGGACCTGAATTCCTCAGATCAAAACACGCTCCATCAAGTAGTACTCTCACGCCGAGAAAGTCAACCTGTATGCTGGCTTTGGTGACGTTCAAGCCTTCGTCGACGAACCCAACTGTCAACATGCCTCGGTCGTTGACGAAATCGTGCCATCCGTCTGTAAAGTTCAGAGTGTAGTCGTTCCACTCGCCGATGACGGGCAAGCTTCCCTGAATGTCTGAGACGAAGACTTGGCCCGTCCAGTTGTAGGTTTTGAGACGCCATCTTTCAGGCTGGCCAGTGACGTTGTATTTCAGCATCAGCTCAAGACCCTTTATCGAGCTCAGCGGGTACGTTGCCAGATCAATCATGAATTCGCCGGCAATGTCAAGCCAGAAAAAGTCGGACGACGTAGGCCTGTACTCGATGCAGTCTATCCACGCTTCAAAGGATTCATCCGAAGACACAGTTGCGTGGATTTTGGCCTTCCATTGGCCATCACTGCTGTTTCTGAACCGCGTCGGCTCCGAGGTTATCGTCTGGTTCACCGCAACTCCGGCCGCGCCTCCCGTGAAAGAGGCATATCCGTCTCCGCTCAACGGGTAGCTGTCGTTCTGGAAATCGTACAGTTGGAATGTGCTGTTGACCGACTCAGTCGTGAATTGGGAAATTGTCAATGTCCACTCCAGCCGGGTCCAGTCATAAGTATTGGATTCTCCGGCGAAACAGGCTTCCATGGTCTGAACCGGCTCGGGAAGCATGCATGAGATCAGTCGAGCGTTTCTGACGCGGGCTGCCGTGTTTCCGGCCATCCAGCGTATGCGGTCGGTTCTGCTGCCCGCAGACGACTCCTGCGTCGTCATGAAGAAGGCTGATTCATAGTTGCTTGAGCTTCGGTGTTCGACTTGGGCGGACTGTTTGGGTGTGAGGTCTGCGTCGAAGCTGAGGCTCACTGGGGAAGAGGTCTGTCCCGACTTGTATGATGCTGAGCCCATCACCAGATATTTGCCCGAGTTTGACGTGTAGGCGTTCACGACCTTGTCCATCCACATGTTAGGAGCAATCGGCGTTGATTCTTGCTCGCTTTCTGCGTAGTGGCTGTCGCTGAACTGGCTTAGCTTTATCGCCGCGACGTGGGCGAAGCTGACGCCTGCTACCCCTGGCGTGCCGGAAGAGCAATACTGGATCTGCAGACTGTGCGCCGACGGGGTGAGGTCGACGGCTCGCATCACGCCAAAAGTGTAGTATTCGCTGGTCGTGCCTGATCCCGGACACAGGGAGTTTTCGGTGTGAACCACGACGTCATCCTGGACCAGTCGGACTCTGACGTCGCGGTTGGTGCGTGACATTCTCACGTTCGCAGCTGCAATGATTAGGTAGCTGGCTGTTGCCTGCGGGGCGAGCGTCAACGTTGCCTTGGTCTGCCAGTCCGTGCTGCTGGTCGTGGACAGCTCTTCGCTTTCAGCGTATTCCGATTCAAGGCTGAAGAGCACGAGTCGGGCGTTGCGAATATACGTTCTTTCGCCGGTGCCGCTTGTGCTGAACTGCAGCTTAAAGGTGTGTTCTTGGCCTTGGACCAGCGTGGCTCGCTTGAGACCGCAGAAGGGGTACCAGTCCGTGGTGTCTTTGGCGTGGTAGACCAGTTCTTGGCAGCTTGCTGAATCCAAGGTGAGTCTTGCCTTCGCGCGGCCGCCTGTGCTTGAGCACTGGACTTCCGCAGCGGCGACTACGGTGAAGTTGGCTGTTGCTTGGGGCGTGAAGGTTATGACGGCCTTGTCCACGTAGGCGGTGCCTGTCGTCGAAGAGACTTCGATGCTTTCGGCGTACTTGAACTCGTAGTTCGGGAAGCTTCGAAAACTCATGCATCTCCCGTCAGCCGCCGCCAAGCTGGACAGTTCTCCCGAAACCGGCTGTGTGAAACCGCCGACCGCGTAGCTTGAGGGACGGAAGACCTGAGCCTTGTCCTCTTCGAAGACTTCTGCCAAGCCATCTGCCGTCGTCGTGTCAGCATAGGTGCCGCTCTGTCTGCAGCCGGCGCTGATCAGATACTCGTTCTTCGCCGTGGACCACGGAGAGCGGTTGACGCGAGTCACGTTCAGCAGTTCGACTTTTTCCTGCATGCGTTCGAGGTCAAACTGGTTCATCTGATAGCTCCACAGAACGACGTTGCCCACGATGATTACTATGAGGACTAGGCTGAGCATGACCACGACGACGTTGCTTATGCCTCGACGGTCACGTTTGAGGCGCCCTGTAATAGCCTCCGACATGTGTTCCCCTCGTCGTTACGATTTCAATGTTGTACAAGCCGTCTGGGCTCCAGTCGTACGGAATGTTCAGCCAGCCGTGGTGTCCAACTTCCATGTTGACTGCCAGGCTCGACTGGAGAGTGTGGTTGATGTAGACTGCAGAGAAGTGAACGGCAACCTTGCCGATGTTGTGGAGATAGATGCTGACCTCGTGCGGCGCGGCTTTGAACCAGACGTCTTCCACGGCCACGCGCTCGCTCATGTTTTCCCGCAGATTAGAGGTTATGACGTAGGTTGCGGACGTAGCGATTGCCATTGCCGCCACGGCGACAACCGTGAGCAAGAGGCTGCTGAGAACCGGAGTTATTGCCCGTTTGTCATACACAAAAACCTTGCGCACCTTGCTTTGCCTCCTACAGAAACAGTTTTAGGGCCACGTAGCCGCACATCATAAGAACCACGCTGTGCTTGAGCCCGGCTGCTATCGTTCCTTCGCCCATCTTTCCGCCCACGAGGCCGCCGAAGAAGGCTTGGATCGAGGTCATGTGAAAGAACATGCGTCTTATCTGCTCCGGCGACATGACCGCGGACCCCAGTATGGGAAGCTGTTCCAGGCTGACGAAGAAAGACTTGAACAGCAGTATTATCGTGAATAGGAACACGAAGAATGCGACGTAGATTATTGCCACGTAGGGGCGTGTCTGGGTTCGGCGTTCCTTGTCCAGCAGAAGCGTTGTCTGGATGAATTTTCCCGTGGGGTCGAAGACTTTTTCAACGTGTCCGCCTGAGCGGCTTGCCTCAATTATCATCGGAACCGTCCTTTGAACGAGCACCGTGTTCACACGCTTTCCCATGGCCAGTAGAGCGTCCTCGAAGCCCATGCCCCAGGAAATCTGGGCAACCATCTTCCTCAGCTCCGAAGTGAGCGGCCCATAGTCCCTCTTGCTTGCCTCCTCAAGCGCCTGTGGCAGAGTCATGCCCGTTTCCTGCGCTTGAACTACGCTCCTGAACAGGTCAGGTAGGCGCTCGTCTATGGCTTTCCTCCAGCGGTAGTCCATGTAATTCAGGACTGCCGGCGGAAGCACGGCGACTAGAACTGCGAAAAAGACGAACTCGTCGAAGACAGGTGACAATTTGAAGGCAATCGCCGAGAAGGCAATAAGGCTGAAGGCTACGATTGCCGAGACGGCCCAAGTGACTTTCTTGATTTTCTTGTCCACTTTGGGCATTTCTCATCACCATTTTGGAGAGACTGTGTCGAGCAGGATGAGGAACACGACGGCGCCGATCGGTATGCCGATGTATGTGAGTAGCCCGAGCAGCAGGTCCGGGCTTAGCATTCCCAGCCCGCCGCCTCCGAGCATGGCCATGACTGAAAGCATGATTATGAGCAGCAAAGGACCGGTGAGGAGCAGAGCCACGTAGAACTCTGAGAGCATTGACAGCGTGTCCGAGTACTTCTTTAGGCTTATCCTCTTCAGCTTCATGAACTGCTTGGATTTCTCGCGGAGGAAACTTGAAAGATTGCCGCCGGAGTGAATGGTTGAAATCAGCCCTTCGATCATCTCGCCGAACTTTTCTGAAGGAGTCCGCTTCGAAACGTTCTCCAGCGCAGAGATTATGTCAGACCCGAAGAGGCTGACGTCCCGAACCACGTCCTTCGCCTCGGCAGAAATTGCAAGGGGGACAGGCAGTTCTGACAGTGAATAGAATATTTTTTCGGGTGACACGCCGGCGCTTGTCAGAATTGCCATGTAGCCGGTTGTGAACGGTAGCTCGTCTTCAAGCCCTCTTTTGTGAGAGTCCGCACGATATATTGGGTAGGCGTAGAATCCTATCGTCGTGAACGCTAAGGCGAAAAGACCGCCGCCGACGCCGAAGAGTGCTGCTGGCACTGGTCGAAGTCTGAAGGCGAACAGCAGCACACACGGAGCCGATATTAGGACGATGACGGATGCGAGAATCGACGAGAACATCGTGAGGCTGACGTAGGCTTTGAAGTTGACTTTCATCCCTGCCTTCCGGAGGTTCACATCCATTTCCCTGAACAGCGGAAGAAACCTTTCCGCCCTTTCACCGATGATGTTGTACGCCATGGAATGAGGGTCGCTCAACGTTCCTCCATGACCGTCTCCGTGTCCGACATCTCCCGCGTGCTGGAGTCGCGGCGCTTGAATCTTGAGCTTTGAACTGAGACGCTTGAACAAAACCGCGATTTTCTCGGCGATTGCGTTCTTTCTCATTTGAGTCCAACTCTGGCTTTTTGGAAGACACGCTCGGGGTTTGCGTAGTACTCGCGTATCACGTTCGCCACTTCGGTGTACCGTCGGATTCCATTTGACGCCATCCAGTCCAAGACCGCCTGTCTTCGGCTCAGTTCACGCCTCACTTCTTCCTCGGAGACGTCGATCCTCTTCATGTGTCTCTCGATTGCCGGGCTGTGGCCGACGAAGCTGAACTTGTCGAATTTCTGGTTCCAGCGGAAGACGTCCTCCGTGATTATGCTTTTGCTTTTGGAGTCGAACTCGGCGATCTCGGCAGTCATGCTTGCTCTTCTCGTGGGTTTTCCCTCGATCTCGGTGCGGTTCATGACCATTATGACGTTGGTCATGGCTACGAGCGGCTTTGGTATGTTCATGGGCTCGGACTCCAGCCTGTTCATCACGGATTCCACTGATTCAGCGTGGATGGTGCACATTCCAAGGTGACCCGTCGCCATTGCCTGAAACAGGGTGTAGGCTTCTTCCCCTCGGACCTCGCCGACGATTATGTAGTCGGGCCTTTGCCTGACTGCTGCCTTCAGAAGGTCGAAGAGGGTTATCGTGCCGCTCCGTTTGTCTTCGTGGCCGAAGCCCAGCCTGACGACTGAGGGAATCCAGTTTTCATGTGGGAGATTGAGTTCCTGCGTGTCTTCAACGCTTACTATCTTCATCTCTGGCTTGATGAACATGGAGAGGCAGTTGAGCATCGTCGTCTTTCCAGAAGCGACGCCTCCGGCTACCATCACGGACGCCCTGTTCTCTATGACGTACCACAGGTACGCTGCCATCTCTGAGGAAATCGTGTTGAAGGTTATGAGGTCTGAGACCGTCAGCGGGTCGACTCTGAAGCGTCTGATTGTGAAGGTCGAGCCTCTTCGGGTGACTTCGCTTCCGTAGGTCAGCTGGATGCGACTGCCATCCGGGAGCGAAGCGTCGAGAATCGGGGAGGCTATCGAAATGTTTTTGCCGGACAAGTACGCCATGCGCACTACGAACGAGTTGAGCTCCTCCTCGTGTTTGAATATGACGTTTGTAGGTAGCGACTCGTAGGTCCGGTGCCAGACGTAGATTGGGATGTTGACGCCGTCGGCGGATATGTCCTCGATCAGGTGGTCTTTCATGAGCGGGTCAATTTTCCCGTAGCCGACGAAGTCTCTTGTCACGTAGTAAGTGAGTTTGTCCACCGCTTCAGCGGGTATTTTGAGTCGGTATTTTTCAATGATTTTCCGGGCCTGCTCTCTGAGGTAGTTTTCGGCCTTTTCCTTGGTTTCAATTTCTTTGAGGCTTACGTTGACCTCTTCCATTAGCAGGTCCTTGAGTTCTTGCAGCTTGTTCTCTTCTTCGCTCTGTAGGGTGGGTTCTATGACCTCGTAGCTGGTTTTGTGGGTTTCTGGATTTTTGATTATGGCGGCGTAGATGTAGGGTTCCTGTATGGGGTAGGCTTCTCTGAAGACCGTGGTTTTCTTGGGTTCTCCTTTGATTACGATGTCTGCGGCTGTGTTTTCGAGTGAAGCGTGGGTTCTGGAGCGTGTTTTTTTCATTGTTTGCGCTGTCCTTCACGGTTTAGGGTGTCTAGTGGCCGCATATGAATATTGTGTCGCAAGTCTTAATAAGTTATATGCATGCCGAATCATTACCACACTTAACCCGCAACAGCATCCACCAGTGAATACTCGAAAGCGCCACTACCACAAAAAGCAAAAAACGCGTAGCAGCTACTCTATCGTTGCGTGTCTACGCTTCAGGTCAGCCTCTGTCCTGCCCATCCGGTGCATGAGCTCAACAATCAGACTGTCCAAGAAAACCATGCAGTTGTTCTCGAAGATGCTGCCCAGCGGCGTCAAAGGTTCACGCTCACCGATGATCTGCCTAGCCATATAGTCCTCCTCAATAGGCATGCCCGCCTTGGTTCTTCCCTTCACGGTCACGATCAAGTCGGCCAAATGACCCAGCGAAGACTCGGGAAACGACGTTATCGCGATCACTTTTGCTCCGATGTCCTTTGCCGCCGTGCTTGCGGTGAGCACCATCTTGGTCGAGCCGGTTCCCGAAATGGCTATGAGCAGGTCACCCTTCTCTGCCGCCGGAGTTATTGTTTCGCCCAGAAAGTACACGTTGAACCCGAGATTCATGAGGCGCAGTGCGAAGGCTCTCGCCACGAACCCGCTTCTACCCATGCCCACCGTGAAGATCTTCTTGTCCCGTGCCTCAAGGAGCATTTCAATCAGACCCTCAACCTCCTTGGGATTGAGCGCGCCGATGGAAACGCGGATGCACTCGATGATTTCGTCCGCCGCCGCTCTGAGCCATTTCAACCCTTTCGACCGCCCCGAGAGACCCTCTACGCATTTGCCACCATTAAAAGTCTTGCGGTCAAAAGACGCCGCGCAAAAGATCGTTCACGCTGGGCACTGGCACGTACAAACGCACGTAAACGGCCGTCGCCAAGACGCCGACTGACAACGCCAGAAGCGCAAAGTCGCCCCTGTGCAGGCGGAGAACGTACAGGTTTGTCCGGTTCTTGGTTGCACCCCAAGCCCTCGACTCCATGGCCTCGGCAAGCTCAAGGCTTCTGCGAATCGCGCTCACGATGAGCGGGATAAGGATGGGAATGTAGTTGCGTATCCTCTTGAAGAAGCTTCCACGTTCAAGCTCCAGCCCCCTCGCCTTCTGAGCGTCCATGATCGTCTGAGCCTCCTCAGCCAAAACAGGGACGAACCGCACAGCGGTCGTGAAGGCGAAGACAAACTCGTAGGGCACGCGGGTCTGCTCCAACGCCAAGCCCAAGTGGTCAGGCGACGTGGTGAGGAAAAACACGGAGAAGGATCCCACGAGCACTATGAAGCGCAAGGTCAAAGCCACGGCGGACTCGACGTTTCTGCCCATCACGACGTAGCCGGCGCCTATGAAGGAGAATACAAAGTTCATCACGAAGATGACGGAAGCCAAAAAAGCGGCGCCACGCATCGACCGAAGCCATTCGCGCCTGACGCCTGCCAAAAGGACGAATGGAACCTGCATCAGGAAAATGACGGCCAACGGTATGAGCTCGGAAAAGAGCACTGCTGCGACGAAGATGATGCAGACGTACAGGAATTTCACGCGCGGGTCCAAGTTGTGGATGGGAGAGGAAACCCTGCGGAACTTTAGGCCGTTGAAGACGCTCATCTGGCCGGATTCTCCAGAGCGTCAACTAGAATTCTGCGCGCTTCGTAGGCGTCGATGACCTTCGCTGTGATGCCTAGCTCAGAGAGGTCGAGGAAAATCTGGGCAATCTGAGGCGGCACTATTGAGGCATTTGCGCAGACGTTCGGGTCAGTCAGGATTTCCTTGGCTTCCCCGTCAGCCACGATCTTGCCTTCTCTCATGAGCAGCACGCGCGGGCTGCATTCGGCCACGAACTCAACGTCATGTGTCACGACAACTATGGTCCGCTGCTGAGTCCGCATCTGCAGTATGAACTGGCGAAGCTTCTCCTTCTGCTCATAGTCCTGCCCGATGGTCGGCTCGTCGAGAATCAACACCTTCGGATCCCACGCCAGCACCGACGCCAGCGCGACACGCTTTCTTTCGCCGCCGCTGAGTATGAAAGGCGAAGTTTTCCTGTACTGCGTCAGCCCCAGCAGGTTCAGAGACCATTCTATCCGCTTTTCGACTATTTCCTCGCTGAAGCCGAAGTTGCGGAGCGCGAACGCGACTTCTTCTTCGACGGTCTCGCTGAAGAGCTGGTGGTCGGGATTTTGGAACACGAAACCCACGTTTCTGGACAGGGTGGCGACGCTTGTCTTGGCGGTGTCCACGCCGTCAACGAGCACTTGGCCCTTCGTGGGTTTGAGCAGGCCGTTGAAGTGTTTGACGAGCGTCGTCTTTCCCGCGCCGTTCTGTCCCATGACAGCAATGAACTCGCCATCGTTGACAGTCAACGACACGCCTTTGAGGGCTTCGACGCCGCTCGGATAGGAGAAGCGGACCTCGCGCACTTCGATCAATGCTTCTTCATGGCCTCCTTCAGCATGCTCGCCAGCTCCTCCGAGGACAGGGGAACGGCGTCGCCCAGTTCCACTCCGTCCTTCTTCAACATGTTGTAAAGGAGCGTGGCTTTTGGTATTCCAACGCCTATGAGGCGAGTCTCCTCGGAGCGCAGTATCTCGCGTGGGTCGCCATCCGAAACCACTCTGCCAGCGTCCATTATGATGATGTGGTCCGCGTACTTCGCGGTGAGGTCAAGCCTGTGCTCAACCAGAACCACCGTCAACCCGAGACTCTCATTGAGGTTGTGGATGACGTCGAATATTCTCCGTGCACTCAGCGGGTCGAGAAACGAGGTTGGCTCGTCGAGAACTATGATGTCGGGCCGCATCGCAAGAACTGAGGCGATCGCCACGCGCTGCTGTTGCCCGCCGGACAGCTCATGCGGCGCTCTTTCCCTCAGATCGCGCATGCCCGTGAGCTCGAGCGCCCAGTCCACTCGCTTGCGCATCTCATCCCGAGGAACGCCCAGATTCTCAAGCCCGAACGCCACGTCCTTCTCAACCGACAAGGCGAAAAGCTGATTCTCCGGGTTCTGGAAAACAAGGCCTACATGCTCTGCAAGCTCGTGGGTCGGATGTTCAGCGACGTTCAGCCCCACCACCGAAACAGACCCTTTCATTTCTCCCGGGTAGAAGTGGGGAATCAGACCGTTGAAGCAGCGGCACAGCGTTGTCTTTCCGCATCCGCTGGGTCCTGTTATGAGGGTGAACTCGCCTTTCTGGATGTCAATAGAGACTTCGCTGACGGACTCTCTTGTGCTGTTCTGGTAGGTGAACGTGAGGTTTCTTGTTTCGATGATGGCCATACAAGCAGTGCCTGCCAAACTAGAGCCAAGCTTTCCCTCATTTAAGAGTAGCTACTCAGCATTGGCTAACCGACCTTGTCCTTCAGCAACCTCAGACACCGCTTCAGCCCAAGCTCAATGTCGCCCACGCCGTTCACGCCAGCGGCCGTCGCGTGGCCTCCGCCCATGCCTTGGAGATATTCGCCCAGCGGCTTCGCTATGTCGCGGCCCAGATGCACATTCGTCCGGCTATAAAACTCGGCTGAACTGCGGAGGCTCATCTCGATTGCCTCATTCTTCTCCCCGGCCACAATTGCAACGTGCGCTCCCAACTCAATCAAGGCTCTTGCGGCCGACGCTTGGTACGCACTCACGTGCGACAGGGCAATTATCCAGTCGCCAGCCCTGAACAGCCTGACTCTTCTGGCTGCCTTCAGCCGCGCAACCCGCTCCGAAAAGTCCATCGGAAGCCCGAGCAGCGCAAGGGTCTCTTGAGCGTTTACTCCCGCGTCAATCAGCTCCGCAACGTTCTTCAACGTGGTTGAACTGGCCAAAACAAAGTGGCGCGTGTCGAACGTTATGCCCACAAACAACGCTCTTGCCTCCTCAAGGCTAGGCTTGACTCCTGCCTGCTTGAAGAAGCCATACACGATCTCGCACGTCGACGAGGCTTGCTCGTCAGTGACGCAAAGTCTAGCGAGCTGCTGGGTTTCAGGATGACCGGCATGATGATCAACGACAATGATGGGCACGGAGGATTTCTTGACCTTCTCGGCAAGATTATCCAACTGCTGAACGGTGTTCGTGTCAAGCAGCACCAGCACCTGCGCCTTCTCCACGGAGGGTTGCATGTTCACGTTTATTGGCAGAAACTTGAGGATGTGCTTCGAAAGCCTGCTGATTCCGTTTGCCGCTCCAATGTCGGCTTCGACGCCGGGCATGAGACGCTTGAGGAGACCTGCAAAGGCGTATGCCGAGCAGATCGCGTCTGGATCCGCGTTGTGGTGACAAAGCAGAACGACATGTTTTGCGCCCACTTCTTCAATTAGGGCAGTTATCTGCGCGAACGACACGCAAGCTCCCTCAGATACTCTTCCGCTGACTTGAATCCTGCCTTGACGGCCTCGTCGGCCAGTGTTTTCACGTCAAAATCCTTCAGTCTGGATGACAGCTTGACTTGCACGTCTATGGCCAATGTGAGATGGTTTTTTTTCTCGGCCCACGCGCACACGTCTAGGGTCTCTGTCTCTTTTTCGGAGACCTTGGAGAGAACGTGGTTTCTGGCTGCCTCCTCCGCCCTCGAACACAACTCTTCAATCTGCTCATCGTCAAGCTCAGGTAGGTCCAGTCTTTCCACGTGTCTCACCCAGTGCTTGCCCTCTGATTAAGGGGGCGGCGACACCGGTTTGAGGTCTTGCTCGATCCTTGTCTGCAGGTCTTTTGCCTGAACGCGCAGGCGTTCTTCCTGCTTTCTAAGTATTGAGACGCGCGTGTTCAGCAGTTCCTTGCGCTCGGTGAGTTCCGTGACGAGTGTGGGTTTTTCGGCCTTCATGAAAAGTGATCCTGCCGACTTGTAGACGGTGGCGCCGTCGGGCAGCTTCTGCAGCTCATTGAGCGCTTGGTCGATTTCGGCAATTTCAGCTTCCACCTGCTGTTTCTGCGCTAGCACCGACTGGAGCGTCTGCTGTACCTGCTGGAACCTGAGCAGTCGTTCTTGAACTTGAGGCGGGAGTTGTGAGAGGTCGCTATTCACTTCTATTCCTTCCATCTGCACAGCAATTGGACAGGCTATTAATTAAGATTTTCCACGGAACCCACGCAAGCAAACCAGAAGGCCAGACACAACTTTGGCTGAAAAAACCTAGAGGGGGGTATTCCGTATTGACGCAGAAAAACCGCAAAAGCAAGCTTAACGCCACTTCGACTTGCGAATTAACTGACGTTGTCGTCGAGTAATTGGTTTCGGAAGCTCGATCTAGAGGCTCTCCACAACCGCCACAGCGTCCAACACGGAACCGACCCACCGCAGGTACGCGTTCAACGCAGCCCTCAACGCAACAGTGTCCCTTGCCTCAACTTTCAACACGAGAAAGTCTCCGTCCCTCTCAAGAGCCACTTTTGAGCGTGCCATGCCGGCGCCAGCAGTCTCGGGCGTAAGAGCTTCCGACAGAGCAGTCAACAGTCTCTTTGATGGCGGTTTGAAACGCACTGTGGCGCTGGCCTTCATGTCCACACCATCTGACTTCTGCCCAAACGAGAGAAAAGGTGAAAGAAAGACGAATGAAAGTTGGGAGCTAGGTGGATGTTGGCGTTTCCTCTTTCAGAGCCCCCTCAACAGGAACGCCCTTCGCGGAACGTTTCGCGACTATGCCAAGCTTGGTCGCGGGCACGTAGGCGCCGCCGGTGAACGTGTACTGGCATTTGCGGCATTTCCAGACGCCGACGCTCTCACGCCTGACCTTCGCAAAACCGCACTGCGGACACTTATGCGGCTTCCTCATCTCCGTGATAATCTTCATGTACCGCTTTCTGACAGTTGAGCCGTAGCGTGGACCAAGCCCGCGGGTCGGGCCGACCTTCTTGGTTCTGCCCCCCACAGACTATTCACCTGCCCAGCTTCTTGTGGAGCTGCTTGGCCTTCTCCTTCGCAATCTTCGCAGCCTCCACGATCTGGCCGGGCTCGAAGTAGCCGCTGCCGCCCTTCTGAATGGCACATATGTTGTCGTCGTCATCAATGGCTATCGAAATCCTGGCGTCCATGACCTGTTCCTCGTCCAAGCATGGGTCAACCAGCAGCTTGTCGCCTATCTTCGCGCAGGTGACCGTGACCGGGTGATTCTTTATGGGCAGTGGCGTGTATCCAGACTTCAGTTTGACCTCGCCGTCCTCAACCTCGTAGTTGGACATCTTCGTGTTCAGCAACGCAGCCATGGCAGCCAACGCCGACGCGTCGATCAGGTTTCCGTCGTGGTTGAGCACGTACACGTCCACGAAGACCACGAACACTTTCTTGCCGGGCTCGATGCACAGACTCCCAACGTCTATGGCCTTCGACTCGCGGATTCCACGATCAACGATCCGCGCAAGCTCGATTGAGTTTTCGTCCGGCGGACCAGGCTCGAACATGGGCGAGGCCAGCGGAACGAGCTCCACGTTCACGGTCAAGACTCCCTCGTTCGGAGTGTCCGGGAACGGTTCACCCATCTCAATCTTCACTCCCACAACGACTTCGGTCTTTCCAAGCAAGACCCTCGCCGAGCCTTCAGCGCGTTCGATGATTCCCTGCTCGATTTTGAGTTCGCGGTAGTCGTGCAGGTCTCTTCCGTCCAGGTGTTGGCCTTTCGAGATCAGCTGTGCAATCTGCTTCTGCTTTATTCTCGTGACTGACAGCGCCATTATTCTTCAACCTCCTCCTTTGCGATGACGTACTTCGTTTTGAGCGCCTCCTTTTGCATGGAGTAAATCTTCTTGCAGCCCTCAATCGCCATGTTCAATGCCGTCTCAAACTCTTCGTGAGTCAGTATCCCGTCCATCTGAAGCAGTGTCACCGCGTTGGTGTTAGGCATCAGAGCAACTGGAACATCCGCACAGCCCAGCTTGTCCTCCTCGTCCATCATGTCCAGAACAATCGTGTCGTCAACTTTCCCGGCAGCGCAAGCCACAACCAAGTCGTGCATCGGAACGCCCGAGTCAGCCAACGCCAACGCCGCAGCAGTAATGCTCGCGCACCTAGTTCCTCCGTCAGCCTGCAATACCTCAATGAACACGTCTATCATCGTCCGCGGATAGTACTCCATGAAGATCGCCGGCTCCAGAGACTCGCGGATGACCTTCGAAAGCTCTATCTCCCGTCTCGACGGCGCCGGGGACTTGCGTTCCTGAACCGAAAACGGCGCCATGTGATACCGGCACTTGAGCACGGTTCGATCGGGAAGCGCCAAGTGCTTCGGATGCACCTCTCGCGGTCCGTACACGCCAACCAGAATCTTGTTTTTCCCCTGTTCAATATAGGCTGAGCCGTCCGCGTTTGATATCACTCCAACTTCAAGCTTCAACGCCCTAAGCTCATCCGGCTTTCTGCCGTCAAGCCTCAAACCTTTCTTGTCGATCAACTTTTCCGGTTTTTCATTCATCTTTCTTCTCCTCCGATTTCGACTTTTCCTCCTTAATCATCTGAGTTATCCTGTCGGTCAAGCCGCTGGTGTGCGACTCCTCCTCAATCTTCTGGATGGCCATCAACGCCAGATGCTCGTCCTCCAAGGTTTTGCCCGTGACCAAGACGACACCGTTCAAGCCGAGTATAATGTTGCAGCCAGTCTCCTGCTTGATCATCGAAATCATCGAGCCCTTTCGGCCGATGACACGCGGAACCTTCGTAGGTGTGATCTTTATTATCTCTCCACGTGTTATTTTCCCCAGACCCGGCTCCGCCACGGTCAACTGCGGGTCATGCGTACGGTCGTAAGACACTATCTTCGCAACAACAAGGTCGCGCATGTCAAGAACCTGAGGCAAATCGTCCTTCTGAGGCCTGAAAGGCCTGCTGAGCACGTCCGATGCTCTCAGCAACGCCACGTAAGGCGAGTTGATGTCCACGGTCCATCCGCTGAACCCGATCTCCACTATCGTTCCTATGACTAGGTCTCCCACGCGCGGCACGTAGAAGGCCTTCAAAGCCACGACATTGACTATCTTGTTGTCGTATTCGATCATCCCAATCCGCGATGCGTAGATCTTCTTGTTCTCCTGGTAGGCGTTCTCACCTGCAACATATTCGCCTTCGGCTATCAGGTCGCCTGGGACCACAAGCTGTCTCGGTTCAAAAAACGTCGGCATATTTTCCATATCACATCCAATCAGCAAACACTCAAGTAACTATTTTTGCTTCTCCATTTCCCTTGGTTACTTCTCCGAGCTTCTCTAGGAACGGAGCATATAAACCTGCTGGCATTTCCAGAACCCCGTGCCACGAGCCGTCCGGCCGCCATTCCTCCCGCCTGATGGTTCCGAAGCCTTTGATCTGACCGTACGCCTTGACGGAGTACTCCGCGGGAACGGTGACGCCCACAAGCATCTGCTCCATCTTCAGAGGCAAAATGGGTCTCAACAGCTTGACAATGTCCTTCGCCTGCTCCTCAACAGGCTTGAAAGGGTCTATCGGGTACCGAACCTGCTCCATCGCGTTCTCGACGCGAGACGGTGGATGCGGAAGGTTCGTCCTGGGGTCAACGCTCTGGCGCGAGATGAAGTCCACTATTTGCTTTCGCTTGTCCTCAACCATCTTTCTGCGCTGCTCTGTGGTAAGCTGAAGAGTTCCCTTCGCAAGTATCGTCTGGGCAACCGCAAGCGGATCGGTTGTTCCGAACGCCTTTCGAAGCGACTCCTCTGACACTTTGGTGCCCTTGTTCGCGTCCGAGAATACTGTCTCGGCAACCAGTACTTCCGTTATTGAGGCAGTTTTTCCGGAGCGGTAATCCAAGGCTTTCTGGGGCTTGACAAGTATCTCGAAATGCTCGTTGTCCTTAGTCAGGCGTGCAATGGTATGCCTATCACTCATCCATGCTTCACTTGCCTAAACCCAGATCCTTCACTATGCCCCCGACGCTTTCATCACTCAGAATCTCCATCTTCTGCGTGTCGGAAGGAATGACCGCCACCTTCATGCGGGGGGGCAGTTGCCTCGCCTCCAACGCCTTAAACAGGCACTTCACGGTCAGCTTCGTGGTGTCTGGAAGCGATAGGTCGTTCCGGTACTCGTCTTTCAGTATGCCGAAGACAGTTTCCCTTCCGGCGCCTTCGGTCCGCGCCCTGTAACCCCGGTACGTCCCGCTCGGGTGAGTCCCAAACACTCGACTGCCGGACTTGTCGACTCCGCCGAAGATCATGGACACACCAAACGGCCTGACGCCCGCGTGCTGCGTGTAGAGCTGTTTGATGTCGCATATGCGTTTGGTCACAATTTCCACGTCGATGGGCTCATCATACGTCAACTTGTTGGACTGCGCGTAGATCCGTGCTTGGTCGATGAGCATCCTCGCGTCTGAGCTCAAGCCGACTATCGCTGCGCCTGCGTGATCGTCAATCCTGAAAATCTTCCAAGAATATTCTGATTCCTCCAGAGGATCAACAGTCTCCTCAGCTCCGAGAACAACTCCTTCGGAAGACCTGATTCCGAGAATCGTGGCGCCTCGGTTGACGAGCTCCATCGCGTATTCCACCTGAAAGAGCCTTCCGTCAGGCGAGAAGACAGTTATGGCGCGGTCGTACGCGCCGGGTGCCGCAAATACTGACATTCATTTCATCCTCACAGCAAATTCTGATCATTAGCAGACTCTCATACGAACAACTAAACTAAAAACCTTTTCTCATGTTCCACTCCAAAGTCCAAGCCATCTCTCTCACATCTGAAGGCTCCACGGGCGAGGCAGACTGCTGACCAGTAACAAATCTTCAAGAGCCTCAGTTCTCTCCACCTTTTCACTGCTTTAAATGAAAGCTGGCTTCTCACTGGAGACTGCGAAAAACATATACACGCCAGACGTCAAGTTATAACATGCGATAGACTTGTACTGCAAACCATTTTTTGCTGTACTGTTGCTTGCCGTCGTTTGTCTTCCATGCGCTGCATACGTCTGTGCGGTTCTCGCCCATGCGCCGCTTGCTCCAGGAATCAACGAAAGCCTCGAAACAGCCTCAGAAATCCCTGACCCAAGCAAGTCCTGGGCCATATACGGCGAACTTCACGAAGGCGGTGAAGCACAATACTACTTCTTCAACGTAACCAAAGGCCAACGAATCCTCATATCGCTGTTCAAACCTGCAACCCCCGAAGACGAAGAATTTCTGCCCGCGTTCGCGCTTCTGGGTCCAGACCTCATCGCGCAGGGATCCATTCCGTCCTACGTAGAAATGCCCAGCGGAGCCGTGGCGGTGGTCGTAAATGGAGAACAGTCGTCCAGCGCCATGTACGAGCCGTTCTCGCCGAGTAGCATCTATCAGCTCGCCGAACTCGACGCCGAGGCGCCTGCTTCCAGCGTGTACTACATCACCGTGTTTGAACCCTCGCGAGGAGGCCACTACGGGCTTGCAGTGGGCTACGTGGAGACGTTCACGATCTCCGAGTGGGTGCTGATTCCCTTCAGCCAGATCGCAATCTACCAGTGGGAAAGACAAAGCCTAGCATTGATTCTGGCGCCCTTGGCCGCAACGTTGGTCGTCGGAGCAGTCCTTGCGCTGTGGGGTTGGAGAAGACGATCCATGTTTCGCACTGCCTTTGCTTGGGCAGCGGCGATTGTCGGCCTGCTTTTCATCGGGACAGGCGTTATGCTGGTCAGCCAAACGATATTGAGCCTGACCACTGCTCCGCTGGTCGCCGAGGTCGGAGTCACTGTTCTGTTCGCGCTGCTGCCGATGGCGTTTGGAGCAGGCGCCCTTCGCCTTTCGACGAGAACTCGCGTTGACACGAAGACGCGGATCTACCTCGCGGCTCTCGGAGTTGCGGCGCTGTTCTTGTGGGCCGGACTCATAGTCGGGCCGGTGCTCGCCATAGTCGGAAGCGTCCTTCCAACACGCAGGAGAGCCGAGGGTGTTGGCAAAGAAGAGGAAAAGAAAGTCGAGAGCAACGCTGCTTGAAATTTCAACGGGCAATGCTGGACACTTCTCCTTGCGCAAGCAATAATAGGCTAGACAACGCGTATTTCTCGGTGAACTTGTTTTGAGGAAAGAACTTCTCCCAATGCTGATTATCATTGTCTCCATTGCCCTGACATGTTCACAATTGTCCGTCGAGAAGGCAAAAGCGCAGACCCCGATATACATTAGGGTTGACGGCGAAGTTGACCCTCCAACCGCAAAAGTTACGAGAACAAACGACTTCGCCTACACTTTCACCGGACTCGTTACTGACCCAATAGTTGTGCAGAGGGACAATATTGTCTTGGACGGAGCAGGCTACGCGCTGATCGGAGGCAACAGTGAAAGAGGAATCGACCTCTCCGACAAGAACAACGTGACCGTGATGAACCTGAGCGTAGGCGGCTTCGTTTATGGCTTGTATCTAGCGAACTCGACCGCGGTCTCAGTTTCCGACGCAGGGATTTCCAACTGCAGCGGCTACGGCATCAACGCTCTGAAATGCTCAAACTGCACGATACGAAGGAACAACGTGACCAGCGGCCTGTTTTTGTTCGCATTTGCGAACGGCAGCATAGTTGACAACAGTTTCTCTGTGAACACTGTGAGGCTCGTCAACCTCTCAAACTTTAACAACATAACCCACAACAGCATTACTGGTGCAGACCCGTTCGGAATGTATCTCGAAAACTCTTCACATTGCACCATCCTTCAGAACACTGTTTCCCGAAATACCAGAGGGCTTTTCCTAGCAATCAACTCGAGCTTCAACACGATAATCGGGAACTATTTCCCTTACAATGGCGGCTTTGGACTGCAAATACGTGAGTCAATGAGCAACATCGTGACCAACAACGATTTTGAGGGAAACGGCAACGCAGTACTGACCATGCTCAATTCCGACAACTCTTTCTACCATAACAACTTCATCGGAAACCTCATTCAAGCCTATGACTACAACTCCTTCGACAAGTGGGACGACGGATATCCATCCGGCGGCAACTACTGGAACGACTTCGTCGCAAAAGACGGGTTCTCCGGCCCGGCCCAGGACGCCTCGGGAAGCGATGGAATAGCAGACAAGCCGTACAGAATTGACGTGAACAACATTGACAACTACCCGCTGATGGGAATGTTCCAACAGTTCACAGTCTACAATCCCTTTCAACCGCCTTTCGAGCAGAGGGAAATCAGCGTCGTAAGCAACTCCACGATCTCAGAATTCGGGCTGAAAGTGTGGCTTTCCGCACCAACGCCGAACCTCGAACCTGGGCAGCCATTTATTGAACTGTCCGCCACGGGATCGGACGGAAGCTCCGGATTCTGCAGACTAACGATACCCAGAGACATAATGGACCGACCGTACCTAGTGCTCGTCGACGGCAACGAAGTGTCTGCGACAGAGATACAAACCAGCAACGCCACTCACGCTTTCCTCTACTTTACATACAGCCATTCAACGCGCGACGTGATCGTCGTCTGGGAGTTCACGCCGTTCATCCTCCTGCTAACGATGGTTGCAGCCGGCCTAATGACGATCACTGTCCTCCGCAAAAGACGTGACCCTGACCTGAAACAGTAACCACAAAAAACATGGACGCTGCAAAACGGCCGTTGGCAACTATTAAAAGCGAAAATGCCCAATCATTTCACCGTATTCTGCCAGAGCGGGACCTTCATGGCATCACAAAAAGACTCCGAGACCAGCCTCAAACCGACGCTGAGCCTGTTTGACGCCACAGCCGTCAGCGTGGGCGCAATAATCGGAGCAGGCATATTCGTCGTGACTGGGGTGGCCGCTGGTTTGGCAGGTTCGGCCTTCGTTATCTCGATGTTGATGGCCGCTGCCGTGTCCCTTTTGACGGCTCTAAGCTTCGTTGAACTGACTGCTTGGCTGCCAAAGGAAGGCAGCGTCTACGAGTACGCGTACAGACTCATCTCGCCGTTCGCAGGATTCATTTCAGGCTGGATGTGGATTTTCTCCAACACCTTCACTGGCGCCGCAGTCGCGTTGGGATTCGCTCAGTACTTCACCGCCCTGTTTCCGGTGATGCCCTCAAACGTGACCGCCGCTCTGCTAAGCATCGCCTTCACGGCAATGAATTACTTCGGAGTCCGCAAGTCCGCCTTGCTGAACAACTTTCTGGTCACAACCAAACTTGCAATACTCGCCTTTTTCGTGATCCTCGGCACGGCATATGCAAATCTTGGCAACTACGCGCCCTTCAGTCCTTTCAGCATGGGGGTTCCTTACGCCGCGTATTTTGTGTTCTTCGCCTACGGCGGCTTCGCCAGAGTTGCGGTGATTTCCGAAGAAGTCAAAGACGCGAGACGCAACGTTCCCCGCGCGATACTGCTTTCACTGGGAATTTCGACAGCAGTCTACATGCTCGTGGGGGTTGTGGCATTGGGGCTCGTGGGAGCCGGCGCATTGGCAGCTTCAGGGTCCCCGTTGGCAGCGGCAATGGAGGCAACTGGAAGCAAGGTGGCGGTCTACGTGATTTCTGCAGGCGCCATGCTCGCGACATCAAGCGTTCTGCTGACATCAATCCTCGGGGTTTCCAGAGTGGCATACGCCATGGCGAAGCGCAGAGACCTTCCTCAGTTCCTCGGAAAGCTTCACAGCAAGCACGCAACACCATATTATTCGGTTCTGCTGGTCGGAGCATTTACGACAGCGATGGCGCTCTTCGCCGACCTTTCAGGCATTGTCGCAATGAGCACGTTCGCTCTGTTGTTTTACTACGCTTTCGCAAACGTTTCGGCGTTACGACTGCAAAACCGAGCCAGAAGGTATTCCAGGCTGGTGCCAGCGGCAGGTACAGCTGCATGCCT